>Ga0209277_10000022_pt1 | contig 116720 bp, 111 predicted proteins | sample JI81AbrownDNA_FD_187503 | JGI IMG/M metagenome (GOLD analysis project Ga0209277, IMG submission 187503) | Wastewater effluent complex algal communities from Wisconsin, to seasonally profile nutrient transformation and Carbon sequestration -... | ecosystem: Engineered > WWTP > Effluent > Algae... | reverse complement strand
TGACATGCAGTTTGTGATGCACGAAGTGCTCAATGTCGTGGACGACTTCAAGCAAATCCCGCAACACGCCGAGATCGACGCCGACACCATCAACGCCGTGCTGGAAGAAGGCGGCAAGTTCGCCTCTGAGGTGATCTTTCCGTTAAACATTTCTGGCGATGCCGAAGGCTGCACACTGGACACCAAGACCCACGCGGTGACCACACCCAAGGGTTTTAAGGAAGCCTACAAGACCTATATTGACGGCGGCTGGGCTGCCTTGGGCTGTGACCCAGAGTTTGGTGGCCAGGGCTTGCCCCTGGTGGTCAACAGCATGTTTTACGAAATGCTCAACAGCGCCAACCAGGCCTGGACCATGTACCCCGGCCTGACCCACGGCGCCTATGCTGCCCTGCACACGCACGGTACCGACGAGCAAAAGGCCACCTACCTGCACAAGATGACCAGCGGCGAGTGGACCGGCACCATGTGCCTGACCGAACCCCATTGCGGCACCGACCTGGGCCTGATGCGCACCAAGGCCGAGCCACAAGCTGACGGCACCTACAAGATCACTGGCAACAAGATCTTCATCAGCGCTGGCGAACACGACATGGCCGACAACATCATCCACCTGGTGCTGGCCCGACTGCCCGATGCGCCTCCCGGCATCAAGGGTGTGAGCCTGTTCATCGTGCCCAAGTTCAATGTGAACAAGGATGGCAGTCTGGGCAGCCGCAACGGTATCTACTGCGGTGGCCTGGAGCACAAGATGGGCATCAAGGCCAGTGCCACCTGCCAGATGGTGCTGGAAGATGCCATCGGCACCATGGTTGGCCAGCCCAACAAGGGCATGCAGGGCATGTTCGTGATGATGAATGCAGCCCGTCTGGGCGTGGGCAACCAGTCCCTGGGCCTGACCGAAGTGGCTTACCAGAACGCCCTGGCTTACGCCAAGGACCGCATCCAGATGCGCAGCCTGTCTGGCGTCAAGGCCAAGGACAAGCCTGCCGACCCCATCATCGTGCACCCCGATGTGCGCAAGATGCTGCTCACCGCCAAGGCCTATGCCGACGGCGGCCGCGCACTCGAAGCGTTCTGCGCCATGCTGCTGGAAAAAGAGCACTACCACCCCGATGAGAAGGTGCGCAAGGATTCCGGCGAAATGCTGGCCCTGCTGACCCCCATCGCCAAAGCCTTCCTCACAGACAATGGCCACATTGCCACCAACGCCTGCATGCAGGTCTTCGGCGGCCACGGCTTCATCAAGGAATGGGGCATGGAGCAGTTTGTCCGTGACAACCGCATCAACCTGATTTACGAAGGCACCAACACCATCCAGTCGCTGGACCTGTTGGGCCGCAAGGTGCTGGGCAACAACGGCGCCACACTGCGCAAGTTCGGCAAACTGGTGGCCAAGCTGGTGGAAGAAGAAGGCGTGAATGAGAAGATGGCCGAGTTCATCAACCCGATCGCTGTGCTCGGTGACCAGATGACCAAGTTCACCACCGAAATCGGATTCAAGGGTTTCCAGAACCCTGACGAAGTGGGCGCTGCTGCCGTGGACTATCTGCGCGTGGCTGGCCACCTGGTATTCGGTTATTTCTGGGCACGTATGGCACAGGTCGCACTGCGCCAGATCGCCGCTGGAAATACCGACCAGTTCTATGTCGCCAAACTGCAGACCGCACGTTTCTATTTCGCCAAGCTCTTCCCGGAAACCGCTACGCTCATGCGTACGGCCCGGTCCGGAGCCAAGGTGCTGATGGACACGGACGCGGTATTCGCATAAAGCGATTTATCAACGATTGGCCAACAATATTAAAGAGGAGACAGCCATGATTCGTTCCGTTCTGACCTTTGCTATCGGTATTTCGTCCTTCGGTGCTATGGCACAGATGACGCCTGTGGGCTTGTGGAAAACCATTGATGACAGCGATGGGACCGCCAAGTCCGAAATCCGCATCGTCGAGAACGCCGGGGTGGTATCCGGCAAAGTGGAAAAAATCCTTGATCCCAAGGCCAAGCAGGACGACAAATGTGTCGAGTGCAAGGATGAGCGCAAAGACCAGCCCATTCTGGGCATGGAAATCCTGCGCGGCCTCAAGAAGGCCGATGGCAAGGATGTGTGGGAGGGCGGTAACGTTCTCGACCCCAACAATGGCAAGGTGTACCGCGCAACTGTCACTCCTATCGAGGGTGGCACCAAGCTACAGATGCGCGGCTACATCGGATTCTTCTACCGGACCCAAACCTGGATCCGCGTCCAGTAATTTTCAGGAAACCTCATGTCCCGTTTCAATGTTCGTAAAGTCGCCGTCCTCGGCGCAGGGGTGATGGGTGCGCAAATTGCCGCCCATCTGGTGAATGTCAAAGTGCCGGTGGTCCTGTTTGACCTGCCGGCCAAGGAAGGCCCCAAAAACGGGATCGTGACACGTGCAGTGGAGGGCTTGAAGAAACTCAAGCCCGCCCCGCTGGGTGTGGCGGACGACGCCGTGCTGATCCAGCAGGCCAATTACGAAGAGCACATGGACGTGCTCAAGGGTTGCGACCTCATCATTGAAGCGATTGCCGAGCGCATGGACTGGAAGCTCGATCTGTACAAGAAGATCGCGCCGTTCATCGCTCCCCATGCCATCGTGGCATCCAACACCTCGGGCCTGTCGATCACCAAGCTGTCCGAAGCATTGCCCGAGGAAATCAAGCCGCGTTTCTGCGGCATCCATTTCTTCAACCCACCCCGCTACATGGCGCTGGTGGAGTTGATCAACACCCCCACTACCCAGCCACAAATCCTGGACGATCTGGAAGCCTTTGTCACCAGCAACCTGGGCAAGGGCGTGGTACGTGCCAAGGACTCTCCCAATTTCATCGCCAATCGCGTCGGCATCGCCGGCATGCTGGCCACCATGAAGGAAGTCCAGAACTTCGGCCTGACCTTTGATGTGGTCGATGACCTCACCGGCAAGAAGCTGGGCCGCGCCAGCTCCGGCACTTTCCGCACGGCGGATGTGGTCGGTCTGGACACCATGGCCCACGTGATCAAGACGCTGCAGGACACGCTGAGCCTGGAGACCGATCCTTTCTACGAGAGCTTTGCAACGCCTGAGGTGCTCAAGACGCTGCTGGAGATGGGCAACTTTGGCCAAAAGACCAAAGCGGGTTTCTTCAAGAAGGTTGGCCGCGATGTGATGCGCTTTGACCTGGCAAGCAAAGAATACGTGCCCGCCGGCCAGAAGGCCGACGAAGTGTATGGCCGCATGCTCAAGAAGCCTGCTGGCGAGCGCCTCAAGCTGTTGCGCAATGCCGAAGGTGCACAGGGCCAGTTCCTCTGGGCCATCCTGCGCAACAGTTTCCACTACGCCGCCGTGCACCTGGCTTCCATTGCCGACAACGCCCGCGATGTGGACTTCTGCATGCGCTGGGGCTTTGGCATGAAGCAGGGTCCGTTCGAGCTCTGGCAGGAAGCCGGCTGGCTCGAAGTGGCCAACATGATCAAGGAAGATATCGACGCGGGCAAGGCGCTGTGCAAGACACCGCTGCCCGACTGGGTCTTCAAAGGCCCGGTGGCCGACGCTGGCGGTGTGCACACCGCTGCAGGTTCCTGGAACCCCACATCGGGCACGTTTGCCCCGGTGCGCAAGCTGCCGGTGTACACACGCCAGCACTTTCCCGAGAGTGTGCTGGGTGCCAACGCGCCTTCCGCCACTACGGCCGGCACGACGGTGCAGGAAGATGAGTCCATGCGTCTGTGGACGCTCGATGGTGACGTGCTCATTGCCAGCATCAAGACCAAGATGCACGCCATTGGTGGCGGTGTCATTGAGGGCCTGAACACGGCGATTGCACTGGCCGAGAAAGAGTACCAGGGTCTGGTGATCTGGTCGCCCGACGAGATGTTCTCCGCCGGCGCCGATCTGCAGTCCATGCTGCCCGGCTTCATGATGGGGGGGGTCAAGGCTATTGACGGCGCTGCACACGAACTGCAAAAAGTGATGCTCAAGCTGCGCTATGCCAACGTGCCCACCATCGCCGCGATCCGCGGTCTGGCACTGGGCGGTGGCTGCGAAATGGCGGTCTACTCTGGCAAGCGCGTCGCTGCCATGGAAAGCTATATCGGCCTGGTCGAAGTCGGCGTGGGCCTGGTGCCCGGTGCTGGCGGCCTGACCTACATCGCCCGCCGTGCGGCGGAAAACATGGCGCTGTCAACGTCCAAGGACCTGCTGCCTTTCCTGACCGAAGGTTTCACCGGCGCCGCCATGGCCAAGGTGGGCACCAGCGCGCTGGAGAGCCGCAAGCTCGGTTACCTGCTGGAGAGCGACGCCGTCGTGGCGCACAAGGATGAGTTGCTGTTTGTGGCCATCAACGAAGCCAAGGCCCTGTTTGCCAGCGGTTACCGTGCCCCGCACAAGCGCCTGTTCCCGGTGGCGGGCCGCAGTGGCATTGCCACCATCACGGCACAGCTGGTCAACATGCGTGATGGCGGCTTCATCAGCGCGCACGACTTCCACATCTCCAAGCTGATCGCCGAGGTGGTCTGTGGTGGCCAGGTGGATGCCGGCACCCTGGTCACAGAGGAATACCTCATGGCCCTGGAGCGCAAAGCGTTCTGCAGCCTGCTCACCCATCCCAAGACCCAGGAACGCATCATGGGCATGATGTCCACCGGCAAGCCTGTGCGTAACTAATCGGCAAGGAAAGAAATCTATGAAACAAGTACAAGACGCCTACATCGTTGCCGCCACCCGCACCCCTATCGGCCGCTCTGGTCGTGGTTTTTTCCGCAACACCCGCCCCGACGAACTGCTGGTGGCCGCCATCAAGAGCGCCATGCTGCAGGTGCCCACGCTGGACCCCAAGGCCATTGAGGACGCCATCATCGGCTGCTCTTTCCCCGAAGGCGAGCAGGGCATGAACATGGCCCGCATCGCGGTGGGTCTGGCGTTTGACCACCCCGTGGGCGGCGTCACCGTCAACCGCTTCTGCGCCTCCGGTGTGACCGCCATCCAGATGGCCGCCGACCGCATCCGTGTCGGCGAGGCCGACGTGATGATCGCCGGTGGTGCCGAGTCCATGAGCATGGTGCCCATGGGTGGCGGCAAGCCCTCCTTCAACCCCGCGATTTTCGAGCGCGATGAAAACGTCGGCATTGCCTACGGCATGGGCCTGACGGCCGAGAAGGTGGCGCAGCAGTGGAAGGTCTCGCGCGAGATGCAGGACGCTTTTGCCCTGGAGTCGCACCTGCGCGCCATCAAGGCGCAGCAGGCCGGTGAATTCAGCGACGAAATCACTCCCATCGACGTCATCGAGCGCACGCCCAATTTGGCCACCGGCGAAGTCACCACTCGCACCCGCACCGTGAGCCTGGACGAAGGCCCGCGCCCCGACACCACGCTCGAAGGCCTGGCCAAGCTGCGCACCGTGTTTGCCGCGCGCGGCAGTGTGACCGCTGGTAACAGCTCTCAAACCAGCGACGGCGCCGGTGCGCTGATCCTGGCCAGCGAAAAAGCCGTCAAGCAGTTTGGCCTGACGCCGTTGGCGCGCTTTGTGTCCTACGCTGCACGCGGTGTGCCGCCCGAGATCATGGGCATCGGCCCGATCGAGGCGATTCCCGCCGCCCTGCGTTATGCCGGTATCAACAGCCAGGACATCGACTGGTACGAGCTCAATGAAGCCTTTGCCGCGCAGTCGCTGGCGGTGGTCAACACCCTGGGACTGGACCCATCCAAGGTCAACCCCATGGGCGGCGCCATCGCCTTGGGCCACCCGTTGGGCGCCACCGGTGCTATCCGGGCGGCGACAGTGGTGCACGCCCTGCGTCGCCATAATCTGAAGTACGGCATGGTGACCATGTGCGTGGGTACCGGCCAGGGGGCGGCCGGAATTTTCGAGCGGGTGTAAACCCAATCGCAACCAAGGCCACCGCAAGGTGGCCTTTTGCATGGATCTCATTGCATGACTGAACACGTTTTTGACCAGGCCATCGCACTGTCGTCGCAAGGCGACGGCTTGTGGGCCGGGCAAACCCATCCTGCCTATGCCAACATGGTGGGGCCTTTTGGCGGCATTACCGCAGCGCAAGTGCTGTCGGCGGTGTTGCAGCATCCGCAGCGTTTGGGTGAACCAGTGGCACTGACCGTCAACTACTGCACAGGCGTTGCCGATGGTGCCTTTGAGGTGCATGCGCGCCCGGCCCGCACCAACCGTTCCACCCAGCACTGGGTCATCGAGATGCGCCAGCAGGGGCAGACGGTGATCACCGCCACGGCCGTCACGGCTGCGCGGCGCGAGACCTGGAGTGTGGATGAGGAGCCTATGCCGGTCTGCCCGGCGCCTGATCAGGTTCCGCTGCCGGCACAATCGCCTCCTCTGGCGTGGGCCCAGCGCTATGAAATGCGCGCCCTGACCGGAACATTGCCGGGAGTCTGGAATGACGGCGGTGACAGCAGCCTGTCGCAGCTGTGGATGCGCGACAACCCGCCGCGTCCGCTGGACTTTGCGTCGCTCACGGCGCTGTCGGATCTTTTCTTTCCACGCGTATTTCTTCGCCGCGCCCGGCTGGTTCCTGTGGGCACCGTTTCCATGACGGTGTATTTCCATGCCAGCACCGAACAGCTCGCGCAGACGGGTACGGGCTACCTGCTGGGGCAGGCCCGGGCGCAGGCCTTTCGCAACGGCTACTTCGACCAGACCAGCCAGCTGTGGAACGAAGCCGGCATCCTGCTCGTCACCACCCACCAGATCGTTTACTACAAAGAATAGGAGAACCCACCATGTCCGATATCCTGATCGACACCGCTGCCGGCGTGATGACACTGACCATCAACCGCCTGGACAAGAAGAACTCGCTGACCCAGGCCATGTATGGCGCCATGGCCGATGCGTTGAACCAGGCTGCAGCTGATGCAGCCGTGCGCGCTGTCGTCCTGCAAGGGCACGAGACCATCTTCAGTGCGGGCAACGACATTGGCGATTTTCTCAACGGCCCGACGTCCACACTGGAGTCACCGGTGTACCGGTTCCTGCAGGGCATTGCCCAGTTCCCGAAGCCGCTGGTCGCTGCAGTCTGCGGCCCGGCGGTCGGTGTGGGCACCACCATGCTGTTCCATTGCGACCTGGTGTACGCCGGAGACAACGCGGCCTTTTCCATGCCCTTCGTCAACCTGGGCCTGTGCCCCGAGGCGGCCTCCAGCTTGCTGGTGCCGCAGATGATGGGGTACCACCGGGCCGCTGAGGCTCTGCTGCTGGGCGAGCCGTTCATGGCCGAGGCGGCCATGGAGGTGGGGCTGGTCAACCGTGTGGTACCCCCGACAGAAGCCAACGCCGTAGCGCAGGCGCAGGCACGCAAGCTCGCGGCCAAGCCGCTGTCGTCGCTGGTGGAAACCAAGCGCTTCATGAAGAAAGGCCAAACCAGCCTGGTGCTGGCCCAGATGGCAGAAGAGGGCGCGAGCTTTGGACGCATGCTGCGCGAGCCGGCCGCACGCGAAGCCTTCACCGCCTTCATGGAAAAGCGCAAGCCGGATTTCAGCAAAGTCTGAAGGTCGAGCCCGCAGGGCCGGCGCAGCGGGCTGGCGCTTTCGCCAAAAGCGCAAGCCGGACTTCAGCAAGGTCTGAGGTTTTTATATGAATTCGGGGCCTGGCCCCCGAATTCATTGCGCAGCTAGCTATAAAAAGTATAGCAAATATTCGCTAATCTGAAATCTTCCCGCGCCCTGCCTTGATTTCCGAGCGCTGGGTCTTGGCTTCCAGGCGTCGCTGTTTCGAGGCGCGTGTGGGTTTCGTTGCGTGGCGAATGCGGGGTGGCGTGGCCACGCTGTTGACCAGCTCATGCAGGCGTGCAAATGCATCGAGCCGGTTCATGTCCTGGGTCCGGTGCTGCTGGGCTTTGAGCACCAGGACGCCCGCCTGCGTGATGCGGCTGTCGCGCAAGGCCAGCAGCCGGTCTTTCACGCCCTGCGGCAAGGACGAGGCGGGAATGTCAAAACGCAAATGGATCGCGCTGGACACCTTGTTGACGTTTTGCCCGCCGGCGCCCTGTGCACGCACCGCGGTGACCTGCACTTCGTTTTCGGCGATGGCAATGGGGGAAGTCATACTGGGCGTATTAAACTGCAGACACACCAATCAAAGGAGTTCGCTATGGCCAAAGGTCAACAAAAAACCAACAAGGAAGCCAAGAAACCCAAGAAGGACACCTCTGCGCCCAAGCCGCCGTCGGGTCTGTCGGAGCCCGTGCGCGCCACGATCACCACGGCAGTGATCCCTCGCGGAAAGCTCAAAAATAAATAAGCGATTATTTTTACCAAGCAAACGCTTGCTAAAAATAAATTAGTTTGGTATCGTCTGGCTCCCATGCCAGACCAAGCCATTTCCGCGCCCGAAATTCCCAAGCGACCGCGCGGGCGCCCCCGCAAGACGGTGGACGAGCGCGATGACGGGAACCGCCGCCACGCGCTGCTTCAGGCCGCCGCCAAGCTCTTTCGGCGCAAGGGCTTTGCAGCCACCACCACACGCGACATTGCCGCAGCCGCCGGCATGCAAAGCGGCTCGCCGTTCTACCATTTCAAAAGCAAGGACGCACTGCTGTATGCCGTGATGGAAGAGGGCATGGGTACTGCGCTGAACTTTCTGCGCGCGGTGGTTGCGGCCCCGGAATACAACACCCTGCCTTCCTCCGAACGCTTGCGCGCACTGGTGCGTACGCACTTTGACGTCCTGCTGGGGCCGGGCAATGACTTTGTTCCGGTCATGCTGTACGAAAACCGGTCACTCAACTCACGTCAGCAGAAGTCGCTGGCCAAGCTGATCGCCCAATACGAATCCCTGTGGATGCCGGTGCTGGTGTCGCTGGAGCAAAGCGGCCAGCTGCGTGCGCCGGCGCCGCTGGCGCGGCTGCTGATTCTCGGTGCCCTGAACTGGGCCGTGCAATGGTTTGATCCCAAAAAAGGCGCGTCGCTCGACACCCTGACCGACGCTGCCATTTCCATGTTTATCAAGGAGTCCTGATGTCTTACGGTTCAGTTTTTGCCCCAGGTTTGTTCGCCGACAAGGTGATGGTTGTCACGGGGGGCGGGTCGGGTATCGGTCGTTGCACGGCGCACGAGTTGGCGGCTTTGGGCGCCACCGTGGTGCTGGTGGGCCGCAAGCTGGAGAAACTGCAGAAGGTACAGGAAGAGATTACGCAGGACGGTGGCCGGGCAACAATGGCCGCCTGCGACATTCGCCAGGAAGAGTCTGTCAAGAAAACCGTAGCGGACATCGTTGCCGAGCATGGCCGTGTCGATGGCCTGGTCAACAACGCTGGGGGTCAGTTCATGACCCCCCTGGAGGCTATCAGTGCCAAGGGCTGGGAGGCGGTGGTCAATACCAACCTCACCGGGGGCTTCCTGATGGCGCGCGAGTGCTACCTGCAGAGCATGAGCAAGAACGGTGGCAGCATTGTCAACATCGTTGCCGACATGTGGGGTTCCATGCCCGGCATGGGCCACAGCGGCGCAGCACGCGCCGGCATGGTCAGCTTCACCGAAACCGCCGCGGTGGAATGGGCCGGCCGCGGGGTGCGTGTCAACGCCGTTGCGCCAGGCTACATCGCATCGAGCGGCATGGACAACTATCCCGTAGAGATGGCTCCCATGATCCGTGAAATGGCCAAGACCATTCCGGCTGGGCGCTTTGGTACCGAAGCCGAAACCGCCGCCGGCATCGTGTTCCTGCTGAGCCCGGCAGCATCCTTTGTCAGCGGTACCACCTTGCGTATCGATGGTGCGCGGCCGCAGGCCCGTATGGGGTATCCCATGCGCGTGCCTGATGCTGCGACCCAAGAGCGCGCTGCAGTCAAGCCTTTCAACGGCTTTCACCGTGCCCATTTGCCCAAGGTCTTTCAAGTCTGAGGCGTGTCATGCAATTTACCCACGAACACCTGGAAATCCAGAAGACTCTCAAGCGCTTCATCGATGCGGAGATCAATCCGCATGTTGAGGAGTGGGAGGAGGCCGAGATGTTTCCAGCCCACGAGGTCTTCAAGAAACTGGGCAACCTGGGATTGCTGGGCCTGACCAAGCCCGAGGCCTTTGGTGGTGCGGGGCTGGACTACAGCTATGGCATGGCAATGGCTGAGGCGCTAGGCCATATTGACTGCGGTGGCATCCCCATGGCGATTGGGGTCCAGACCGATATGTGCACGCCGGCGCTGGCCCGTTTTGGTAGCGATGCGCTCAAGCGGGAGTTTCTGGTGCCCGCCATCGCCGGTGATACGGTGGGCTGTATTGGTGTTAGCGAGCCGGGTGCGGGTAGCGATGTGGCGGGCATCAAGACGGTGGCCCGCAAGGATGGCGATGACTATGTGATCACCGGCCAGAAGATGTGGATCACCAACAGCCTGCAGGCCGACTGGATGTGCATGCTGGTCAATACGGGCGATGGCCCGACCCACAAGAACAAGAGCCTGGTCATGGTGCCGCTGCGCGAGAACGGCAAGTTGCGCAAGGGCATCGAAGTGGCGCGCAAGATCAAAAAGATCGGCATGCAGTCCAGCGATACCGGTCTGCTCTACTTTGACGAAGTGCGCGTACCGCAACGCAACCTGATTGGCCAGGAAGGCGCAGGCTTTGTCTACCAGATGCAGCAGTTCCAGGAGGAGCGCCTCTGGTGTGCTGCCAGTGCCTTGCAGGCGCTGAACAACTGCATTGAATGGACTGTGGAGTGGGCGCAGGATCGCAAGATGTTTGGCGGCACGCTGGCAGACCAGCAGTGGGTGCAGTTCCGCCTGGCCGAGATGAAGACCGAGGTGGAGAGCCTGCGCGCACTGACCTACCGGGCCTGCGAGTTGTACGTGGCCGGGCAGGACGTGCTGGAGCTGGCCTCCATGGCCAAGCTCAAGGCGGGCCGCCTGGGCCGCCTGGTACCCGATGGCTGCCTGCAGTTCTGGGGTGGCATGGGCTTCACCTGGGAGAACAAGGTTTCCCGCATGTTCCGCGACAGCCGCCTGGGCTCCATTGGTGGTGGCGCCGACGAAGTCATGATGGGCATCATCGCCAAAACCATGGGCGTGGCCAAGCGGCCCACCCGCAGCTGAACCATTTTGTTTTTTGAGAGAGAAGTCATGTCCGTGTACGAAATAGCCGATGAAGATATTGCCCTGGTCGAAGACGCTGCGCGCAAATTTGTCCAGACCGAGGTAGCACCCCATCTGGGCGCCTGGGAAGAGGCCGGGGAGATTCCGCGTAGCCTGTACCAGCGCGCTGCGGAGATGGGCTGGCTGGAAATGGGCTACCCCGAAGAGTTTGGGGGCACACCCAGTCCGTGGAAGCTGCGCAATGCACTGACGATCGCGCTGGCACGTGCAGGCGGCAGTGGTGGCTTGATGGCCAGTCTGTTCAGCCACAACATTGGCTTGCCACCCGTGGTGCGCCATGGGTCGCCGGAATTGCAGCGCAAGGTCATTCCCGATGTGCTCGCGGGCAAGAAAATTGCTGCGCTGGCTATCACCGAACCGGGTGGCGGCACCGATGTGTCGGCACTCAAGACCACTGCGCGCCGCGAGGGCGATGAGTATGTGATCGATGGCGAAAAAGTCTTCATCACCTCGGGTGTGCGCGCCGACTGGCTGACGGTGGCTGTACGGACCGATCTGAAAAACAAGGGCCCCATGGGCATCTCCATGGTGATGGTTCCGGGCGACGCTGTCGGCTTGTCCCGCAGCCCTTTGAAGAAGATGGGCTGGTTGTGTTCGGACACAGCGCAGATCCGGTTTGACGGCGTGCGTGTGCCGGTGAGTAATCTGGTGGGTGAAGAGGGTTCGGGGTTCAAGATGATCCTGACCAACTTCAACGGCGAGCGCCTGTCGATGGCTGCGCTGTCGCTGGGCTTTGCCGAGGCCTGCTATGACGAAGCCCTGAGCTGGGCCCAGCAGCGCAAGACCTTTGGCACCGCGCTGATCGACCACCAGGTGATTCGCCACAAGTTCATGGACATGAAGATGCGCATCGAGTCCACCCGCGCCTGGCTCAATGCGGTTTCTGCCCGTGCTGACGCTGGCGACCGCGGCGACAAATCGGCCAAGGGCGCGGAATGGGTTGCGCAAGTGTGCCTGTTGAAAAATCACGCCACGCAGACCATGCAGTTCTGCGCCGACCAGGGGGTGCAGATCCTGGGTGGCATGGGCTTCATGCGTGGCACCACCTGCGAGCGGGTGTACCGCGAGGTTAAGGTCATGATGATCGGCGGCGGCGCCGAGGAGATCATGAAGGAGTTGGCTTCCCGTCAGTTGGGTCTGTAACAATCCGGCATGCCTAAAACCAGCGCCAACCCCCTGTCCGGTCAACCCGTCGTCTTCGAGGAGGAGTTCGTCAAAGGGTTGACTCGGATTTTTGAAGAATCCATCACCTTCAACAAGGTGTTGGGGTTGAAGATCGATGCCATCACGCCAGAGCGTGTGGTGGCCCATATTGACATGCAACCGCAGCTGGTCGGGCACTACAGCTTCAACCGGATTCACGGCGGCGTGATCAGCGCGGGTTTGGATGCCATGGGCGGACTGGCTGTGATGGCGGCCATTGGTGCCCGCCACATGGATGAGCCACCCATGCAGCGTCTGCACCGTTTTTCAAAACTGGGAACGATTGACCTGCGCGTGGACTACTTGCGCCCGGGCATCGGCGAGCGGTTTGAGTTGCGGGCGGAAGTCATGCGCCTGGGGTCGCGCGTGGCCTCCACGCGCATGGAATTTCTGGGCGCGGACGGCAAGCTGCTGTCCACAGGTGCTGGCGCCTATATCGTGTCTTGAAGAGACCTACTTCTGCGTGCCGCTGGATGCTGGCGCGTTGGGGTAGTCGGATACCACCTTCCATTTTCCATCCAGGATTTGGGACATGCGTGATGTCTCGGTTCCGAAATGCTTGGTGGGCGAGAACGTGCTTTGCGTGCCGCCAAAAATATCGGGCGGGATGGTCATGGTGTCCATCGCCTTGATGAACGATTCCGTGCTCAGTTTGGGTCCTGCCTTGGTGGCTGCCTTGGCAAAGGTGTCCACGAAAAGGTAGCCGTAGATCGAAAGTACGGTCGGGTCCTCGTTGAACTTGGTCTTGTACTTGGTGGCCCAGAAGCGGATGGGTTGCGATGCATCGTCGAGGTAGGGTGTTTGCACCGTGTTCGTGGCATAAAACCCGTTCATGGCCGGGCCGCCCAGCCGGTGCACCAGTTCGGTGTAGGCCGCGTTGGAGCCCAGGAAGGTGGGGCTGTAACCCATCTTGCGCGCCGTGGCAATGGTGCCGATGGTCTCCCGGACGATGGTGCCCAGGACCACAAAATCACATCCGGAAGACTGCAGTTTGGCAACCTGCGATGAAAAGTCGGTCGCGCCACGCTTGTACGTGGTCTTTTCCGTGAACTCCATGGCGATGGTTTTCAGTCCGGCCTCCGCGCCACGCATGACCTCCAGTCCAAATTCATCGTCCTGGTACAGCGTGCAGACCTTTTTGGCTCCTTTTTCCTTGACCAGTTTGGGGGCCGAGGTGCGCATCTGGTCGAAATAGCTGGGCCCAAACGCGTACTTGAGCCGGTTGAATGGCTCGTGCATTTCCCTGGAGGAGGTTATGGGCATGAAGTTGACGATATTTTTCTCAAACAGCACCGGCATCGTGGCCAGGTTCTGGGCCGTGCCCAGATGGCCCACCATCATGAAGATCTTGTCCTGGTTGACCAGTTTCTGGGCCGCCAAAACGGCCTTCTTGGGGTCGTAGCCGGAGTCCTCGAAGATCACACGCAGCTTGCGGCCGTTGATGCCACCCAGCTCATTGATTTCATCCACGGCCAGTTGCATTCCGAAGCGCGCCTGTTTGCCGAATCCGGCAATCGGGCCGGAAAGATCCTGAATGGACCCGATGAGGATTTCATCTTTGGTCACACCCTGCTGGGCATGGGCAAGGGATGCAGACAGGACCAGGGGGAAACACAGTGCAAGCAACTTCTTCATGGCGCAACTCCGTACAAACTAGAGAACTCAAAGAAGGAAGTGCGCACCTTCCGGTGCGCGCCAGCAGGCAGGATTACTTTTTGGCAGGTGCCTTGGCTGCGGGTGCCGCGGCCGGCTTGGCGGTGCTGCCAAAGTAGTCCGAAACAGTCTTCCACTTGCCGTCCTGGATTTGGGACAGGCGGGAGGCGTCGCTGCCCAGGCGCTTGGTGGCGCTAAAGGTTTGCACGGCACCGCCAAAGAAATCGGGCTCAATGGTCAGGTTGTCCATGACCTTGATGAAGCTGTCGGTGGTCAGGTTCTTGCCAGCCTTGTTGGCTGCCACGGCAAAGCTGGAGATGATGCTGTAGCCGTACACCGAGAAGACCGTGGGGTCTTCATTGAACTTGGTCTTGTACTTGCTGGCCCAGAAACGGATGGGTTGAGAGGCCTCGTCCAGGTAGGGGTTTTGCACCGTCATGGTCGCGTACAGGCCGTCCATGGCTTTGCCGCCCAGCTTGTGGATCAGGTCGGTGTACGCAGCACTGGAGCCCAGGAAGATGGGGTTGTAGCCCAGCTTGCGGGCAGTACCAATGGCGCCGATGGTTTCGCGGATGATGGTGCCCAGCACAATCATGTCGCAGCCACCGGCCTGCATCTTGGAGATTTGCGAGGAGAAGTCTGTCGCTCCGCGTTTGTAAGACGTTTTTTCGGCAAATTCCATATTGAGCGTCTTGAGACCGGCTTCGCCGCCCTTGAGCACTTCCAGACCAAAGTCGTCATCCTGGTACATCACGCAGGCTTTCTTCGCGCCTTTTTCCTTCACCAGTTTGGGCACGGCATTGCGCATCTGGTCGTAGTACGTGGCCGCGTAGGAATACTTGAGCTTGTGGAAGGGCTCGTACATTTCGCGTGCCGCGGTGATCGGGAAGAAGTTGATCACGTTCTTCTCGAACTGCACCGGCATGGCTGCCATGTTCTGGGCGGTTCCGATGTGTCCCACCATCATAAAAATCTTGTCCTGGTTGACCAGCTTTTGCGCAGCCAACACGGCCTTCTTGGGGTCGTAAGCCGAGTCTTCGACGATGAGTTTGAGCTTGCGCCCATTGACGCCGCCCTGCTCGTTGATTTCATCTACCGCCAGCATCATCCCGAGACGCGCCTGCTTGCCGAAGCCGGCAATCGGTCCGGAAAGATCCTGAATGGACCCCAGGGTGATTTCGTCCTTGCTGACGCCCTGCTGGGAATGTGCGAGCGTAGCGGTGAGTGCCAGACTCGCCAAGGCAATTGCAGTCTTCATCTTCATGGTGAACTCCTCAAAGTGTGAGAAACGCGGGGTCGAAAAGAACGGATGGATCAGGGCTTGACGTACTCGGACACCACTTTCCACTTGCCGTCCTGGATTTGCGAAAGGCGCGACAGGTCGCTACCCAAGTGCTGTTTTGATGTGTACTTCAACTGGGGTGCACCGAACATATCGGGTGGTACCGTCAGGCTGTCCATCGTTTTGATAAACGAGTCTGTCGTCAAATTGGGTCCCGCCTTTTGCGCCGCCTGAATGAACAGGTCGATCATGGTGTAGCCATAGGCCGAGAACACGGTAGGGTCTTCATTGAAGCGGGTTTTGTACTTGTTGGCCCAGAAGCGGATGGGTTGCGATGCCTCGTCCAGGTAGGGGTTTTGCACTGACATGGTGGCGTACATGCCATCCATGGCCTTGCCACCGAGCTTGTGAATCAGGTCGGTATAGGCAGCTTGTGAGCCGAAGAACACGGGGTTGAACCCGTTCTTACGCGACTCGCCAATGGTCCCTATGGTTTCGCGAATGATGGTGCCCAGTACCACCATGTCGCAACCTGCAGACTTCATCTTCGCGACCTGGGACGAGAAGTCCGTTGCACCACGCTTGAAGGAAGTCTTCTCAACAAAGTCCATGCCCATGGTCTTGAGACCCGCTTCGGCTCCCCGCAGTACCTCCAGACCGAATTCGTCGTCCTGGTAGATGGCGCAGACTTTCTTTGCACTCTTGTCCTTCACCATTTTGGGCAGGGTGGTGCGCATCTGGTCGTAGTACGAGCTCAGCAGGGCATATTTCAGCGGATTGAATGGCTCGTACATTTCGCGCGCGGCCGTCAGCGGCATAAAGTTGACCACCCGTTTCTCGAACTGCACGGGCATGGCGGCATTGTTGTGTGCCGTACCCAGATGGCCTGCCATGATGAAGATCTTGTCCTGATTCACCAACTTCTGCGCTGCCAGAACGGCCTTTTTAGGGTCGTACCCAGAGTCTTCCACCAGCAACTTGAGCTTGCGGCCATTGACGCCACCCTGCTCGTTGATTTCATCGACACGCAGTTGCATGCCATTGCGAGCCTGCTTGCCGTAGCCCGCCAGCGGACCCGACAAGTCCTGGATGGTGCCAATGAGAATTTCGGTTTTGCTGACGCCTTGCTGCTCGGCAGCATGTAAATTGACGGCCGTGGCCAGAGCGATCAAGGTGAGTGCGGTATTGAGTTTCATGGGGTCCTGGGAGTTTGAGGGGATATCGGGGTTAGCGGTACATCGCTTCAATCTGGGGCGAATACTTCTTTTCCACCAGCTTGCGTTTGAGCTTCATGGTGGGCGTGAGTTCTTCGTCCTCAGCGGTCAGCTGGGTATCCAGCAGGAAAAACTTCTTGATCTGTTCCACGCGTGCAAACTTCTTGTTCACGCGGTCCAGCTCGCCCTGGATCAGGGCCTGGACTTCGGGCGCTTTGGTCAGAGACGCGTAGTTGCTGAACGGGACATCCTGGTCCTGCGCAAATTTCTCGACGTTTTCCTGGTCGATCATGACGATCACAGTCAGGTAAGCACGCTTGTCACCAATGACCACCGCATCGGTGATGTAGGGCGAGAACTTCAGCTCGTTCTCCAGCTCGCTGGGCGTGATGTTCTTGCCGCCGGCGGTGATGATGATGTCCTTCATGCGGTCCGTGATGCGGAAATATCCGTCCGCGTCAACCACCCCCACATCACCGGTGTGCAGCCATCCGTCCTTGTCGATGGTCTCGGCCGTCTTTTCCGGCAGGTTCAGATAACCGGCAAAGACGTTCTTGCCACGTACCAGAATTTCGCCGGTCACCGGGTCCAGCCGCACTTCGTTGAAAGCCGCGGCGGGGCCAATGGAGCCGGGCTTCATCTTCGCCACGGGTACACCGGTGGATGCACCGCAGGTCTCGGTCATGCCCCACACTTCCAGCATCGGCACGCCCAGTGCCAGATACCAGCGCACCAGATCCGGGGAGATGGGGGCCGCCCCCGTCACCAGAAAACGCGCCCGGTGGATGCCGATGAGCTTGCGCACGTTGTTCAGTGCCAGCCACTGCGCTACCGTGAACTTCAACTTGAGCCAGGCCCCGACGGGCTCGCCCGCAAGCACCTTGTTGGCAATGGTCGTTCCCACGCCAATGCCCCAGGCATAGGCTGCCTGCTGGATGGCACCGGCCTCTTTCAGGGAAATCATCACACCCGAGTAAAACTTTTCCCAGACGCGGGGCACTGCAGTGAAGACAGTTGGCGCAATCTCGCGTACGTTTTCGGGAATGGTCTCGGGGTTCTCCACAAAGTTCAGCTTGGTTCCGGTGTACAGCGCAAAATATTCGCCGCCCATGCGCTCGGCAATGTGGCACAGCGGCAGGAAGCACATGCGCTCGTCGCGCTCATCCTGGGCTACCAGCGTGTTGAAACCACGCAAAGTGAACACGATGCCGCTGTGCAGGTGCATGGCCCCCTTGGGCTTGCCGGTGGTGCCGGAGGTGTAGACCAGAATCGCGATGTCATCGGGCTTGCAGGCGGCCACCCGGTCGGTCACCGCGTTGGGGTGCGATGCCAGGTAGGTACGTCCCAGGCTTCGCAGCAGGTCCAGACTGATGACGTCGGGTTCATCCAGGCCGCGCAAACCTTCCATGTCAAACACCACAATCTTGCGCAGCAGCGGCAACTGGTCGCGCACTTCCAGCGCCTTGTCCAGTTGCTCGTCGTCTTCCACAAAGAGAATGGTGGTGCGCGAGTCTTCGCACAGGTATTGCAGCTGCGAGGCCGCATCCGTCGGATACACACCGTTGGATATTCCTGCGCAGGAAAGAATCGCCAGATCGGCCCACACCCATTCCACCACCGTGTTGGCGAGGACCGAAGCGCAGTCGCCCGGGTTGAAACCCAGACTCACCAGTCCGGCGGCAATTTCGCGCACCGCATCGGCAGTCTGGTTCCAGGTCCAGCTGCGCCACAGGCCCAGGTGCTTTTGCCGCATCCAGATGCCGGGGCCGCGTTTTTCCACCGCATTCCAGAATATGGCCGGAATGGTCTCGCCCTGCACCACGATGTCGTGGTTGGGCTGCATGTTGTTTGTGTCCCAGAGTCCGCTCATGTTGTCTATCTCCAGGTCTTCTTCTTTTTCCAGCGCCGCTCGCCGCGTACGCCATCGTCCTTGAGGCCCAGGTAGAACTCCTTGATGTCGTCCTTCTCCCGCAGACGGGCACAGGTGTCTTCCATCACGATGCGGCCGTTCTCCAGCACATAGCCATAGTCGGAGGCGTTGAGCGCCATGTTGGCGTTTTGCTCCACCAGCAAAATCGTGGTGCCCCGCTCGCGGTTGATGCGCACCACGATCTCGAAGATCTCCTTGGTGAGCTTCGGCGACAGGCCCAGGCTGGGCTCGTCCAGCAGGATCAGGTCCGGGTCGGCCATCAGTGCGCGCGAAATCGCCAGCATCTGCTGCTGACCGCCAGACAGCAGGCCCGCATCCTGTGCAGAGCGCTCCTTCAGGATCGGGAAGTAGCCAAAAACGGTTTCCATGTCACGCGCCACGCCATCGCGGTCCGAGCGGGTATAGGCGCCCATCAGCAGGTTGTCGTGCACGCTCAGCAGCGGGAACACCTCGCGCCCTTCGGGCACATGGCTCAGCCCCTGCTGCACGATAAATGCCGGGTCTTTGGCGGTGATGATCTCGCCCTTGAATTCGATCGACCCCTTGCGCGGATCGATGATGCCCGAAATGGTCTTGAGAATGGTGGTCTTGCCCGCGCCGTTGGAGCCCAGCACAGTGGCAATCTCGCCGCGGCGTACCTGCAGGCTCACGCCGCGAATCGCCTTGATCGGGCCATAGGAGCTCTCGACGTTGAGCAGCTTGAGCACGGGCTGGTCGCTGATGGCAGGAGGCATGGTGCTCATGCGGCCTCCCTGCGCAATGACGACACATCGTCCACCGAGCCCAGGTAGGCTTCCACCACGCCCGGATCGGTCTGCACCTCCCGCGGTGTGCCCATGGCCAGCACCTCGCCCTGGTTCATGGCCAGCACGCGGTCCGAGACCTTGCTCACCAATGTCATGTCATGTTCGACCATCAGCACCGTGATGCCCAGGTCGTTCTTGATGTCCTGGATCCAGAAAGCCATGTCTTCTGTTTCTTCCACATTCAGCCCGGATGACGGTTCATCCAGCAGCAGCAGTTTGGGTTCGGTACACAGCGCGCGCGCCATTTCCACCACCTTGCGCACGCCGTAGGGCAGCCCGGCCACGAGCGAGTCGCGGTAGTGCTGCAGATCCAGCAGCTCGATGACTTCCTCGGCCTTCTCGCGGGATTTCAGTTCCGTCTCGCGCGCCTTGGAGGTGAAGAACAGGTCTTGCCACAGGTTGGTGCTGCGGTGGGTGTGGCGTCCAATCAGCAGGTTGTGCAGCACACTGGCGTGCTCGAACAGCTCAATGTTCTGGAACGTCCTGGCAATGCCCAGGGAGGCCACGTTCTGCGGTGGCTGGTCGGTCAGCTTGAGCATGCCCTGGGGGCCAGCATAGTCAATCGTGCCACTGGTCGGCGTGTAGATGCGGCTGATCAGGTTGAACACCGTGGTCTTGCCCGCGCCGTTGGGGCCGATCAGCGTGAACACCTCACCCTGCTTGACATCGAAGCTCACCTTGTTGACAGCGAGCACGCCGCCGAAGCGCACGCTCAGGTCTTTGGCGGAGAGTAGGGTTTCATTCATAAGTACAAGCCTTGAACGCCGCAGGGCCGCCCCAAGGCGTGAGGGCCCCCTTGGGGGGCAGCGAAGTACACGCAGTGACAAGCGTGGGGGCGAGGTATTTCATTTCAGCCTGTCCGATTTCTGGAAGGATTTCTGCCGCTTGAACATGCCCTTGCGGTAGAACGGGAACATTTGCAGGTAAGTGCGGATCTTGAGCCAGCGGCCATACAGACCCATAGGCTCAAACAGCACGAAGGCAATGAGCACCAGGCCGTACACGAGACCCTGCAGTCCCGGGGCCTGCCCGATGACGGCGGGGAGGTAGTCCTTGGACAGGGAAATCACCTGCGGCATGGAAATCAGGAAGATGGCGCCCAGAAACGCGCCATGCACCGAACCCACGCCGCCAATCACGATCATCAGCAGCAGGTCAATCGACTGCAGGATGTTGAACTGGTCGGGCGAGATGAACTGCAGCTTGTGCGCGTACAGCGCGCCCGCCACGCCAGCCAGTGCGGCCGACAGCGCAAACGACAGCGTCTTGTAATACGCCAGATGGATGCCCATGCTCTGCGCGGAAATTTCCGAATCGCGGATCGCCACAAACGCGCGCCCGGTAGGCGAGCGCAGCAGGTTCAGGATGCCCAGGGTGGCCGCCACGGTAATCACCAGACACAGGAAGTAGAACTGCTCACCCGTAGAGATGACCCAGCCGAAGATGTCCGGGTGCTTGATGTGGATGCCGGCATTGCCACCGGTGACCGATTCCCACCGCGCCAGCACTTCCTCCACGATGAAGCCGAAGGACAACGTGGCAATACCGAGGTAAATGCCTTTGACCCGCAGCGCTGGCAACCCCACGATCAGCCCGACTGCGGCAGACAGACCTGCGGCGCACGCCAGTGCCAGGGGGAAAGGCAGCCCCATGTTGGTCAGGACCGCATGCGTGTAGGCACCTACCCCCAGGAAAGCTGCATGGCCCATGGAGAAGAGCCCGGTAAAGCCCGCCAGCAGCATCAGCCCCAGTCCGGCGATGGAATAGATCAGTACAAACGTCAGTTGCGCCAGCCAGTATTCGGCAAACAACCAGGGCGCAGCACACATCAGCAACAGCAATGCGCTGTACCAGAACAAGTGGCCGCCATGTTTGGCGAGCTTGATGTCTTGCGCGTAGTCGGTCTTGAAGATGAAACGCATGTCAGACTTTCTTGCGCAGTTTTTCGCCAAACAAGCCGTTGGGCTTGACCATCAGCATCAGCAGCACCACGATGTACGCGGCGGTGTCTTTGAAGCCATCGGGCAGGTAGAAGCCCGAGAGCGACTCCACAATGCCAATCAGCAGGCCACCCACGATGGCGCCTGGCAGGCTGCCAAAGCCCCCGACTACGGCTGCCGGAAATGCCTTCAATCCAATGAAGCCCATGTTGGCGTGCACAAAGGTGATGGGCGCCAGCAGCAGCCCGGCAATGGCTGCCACCGCAGCGGCCAGGCCCCAGGCAATGCCGTTGAGCCGCTGCACCGGAATGCCCATGTAATACGCCGCCAGCTGGTTTTGCGACGCAGCCTGCATCGCAATACCCAGCTTGCTGTAGCGGAACAGTGCGAACAACAGCACGCACAGCACGGCCGTGGCACCAATCACCGCCATGTGTTCCACGTTGAGCACCAGTGCACCCACGCCCATTTCGTTGCCACCGATCTTCCAGATCTCATCCTTGTAGGGCACGGGCAGCGCCTGCGTATCGGTACCGATACCGGGGATCATGGTGATCAGGCCGCGCGCCACATAGCCAATGCCGATGGTCAGCATCACAATGGAAAACGCGGGCTGCCCCAAAATGGGGCGAATCACCAGGCGCTCCAGCACAATGCCAAACACCGCCATGGCTGCAATGGAACTCAGCACCGCCAGCCAGTAGGGAAAGCCCAGCAGGGTCATGGCGACCAGTCCGCAGAATGCGCCCAGCATCATCAGTTCGCCCTGGGCGAAGCTGACCGTCTCGGTTGCCTTGTAGATGAGCACAAAGCCCAGCGCAATCAATCCGTAGATGCACCCCTGCGCAACTCCGCTGATCACGAGTTGAAGAAACTGCACGTTGTCTCCTGTTGTTCTGTGGCCCGGTTATATCGGGCATTGCAGTGATCGTTGATAGGGTTGTCACTGATTCCCCTGTCACTCGGGGGACTATGTAATGAACCGCATGAGCAATGCAGTTTCAGTGACAACGCGTGGAAGCATCACAGTAGTAACCCTGAACAGGCCCGATGTTCGCAACGCTGTCGACGCGGATACCGCGCAGCTGCTGTACGACGCATTCGTGTCATTCGATGAAGACCCCAATTCACGTGTGGCTGTTTTCCACGGAGCCCATGGTCACTTCTGTGCCGGCTGGGACCTGCAGGCCGGCGCCCGGCTGGCCCAGCAGGGTGCCAGCACCCGCGATGCGTTTTCCGGGTTGAATTTTTCTCCTGCCGCCTATGCGCAGACGGGCAATGGCAGCGCAGGGCCACAAGGCCCTATGGGCCCATCGCGTCTGATACTCAGCAAGCCCGTCATTGCCGCAGTCAGCGGGGCCGCGGTGGCGGGCGGCATGGAGCTGGCGCTGTGGTGCGATATGCGTGTGATGGAAGACGATGCCTACTTCGGCGTGTTCTGCCGCCGCTTTGGTGTGCCGCTCATTGACGGTGGCACGGTGCGCCTGCCGCGCCTGATCGGCATGGGCCACGCCATGGACCTGATCCTCACCGGGCGCAAGGTCGAGGCGCCCGAAGCGCTGGCCATGGGGCTATGCAACCGCGTGGTGCCCAAAGGCACGGCGCTGGAGGCAGCGGTGGCACTGGCGGAGCAACTGGCCGGCTTTCCGCAGCAGACCATGCTGGCCGACCGCGCCAGTGCCTATGCACAGTGGGATATGGATCTGCCCCATGCACTGCACCAGGAGTGGGAGCGCGGCAAAGCCTGCATTGCGTCGGGGCTGGAAGGGGCGGGGCGCTTTGCCGCCGGCGCGGGGTGGCACGGTAAATTTTAGCTAAATTGGCCTCTGGCCTCCGTGAGATATGCGCAGTGCGCTATATATTTTATAGCTTCCTGGCGTGGCTCCGCATCAATACGGATCGCCGCCATTACCCGATACGGTCATCACGCCATTGGTGACGGTCAGCGTATACGGGGCATATCCGCCAGACCAGGTCGACAGGTTGAAGGTCGGGTTCAGTCGGTCCACCTTGACGACGGTAGCGGTCACGCCAGAAAGTGCCTTGCCACTGGTGCACTGGCCCGGGTAGTTTTGCGGCAGCACAAAATAAGCTGCGCTGCGTGTCGTGGTGGTCGGGTTGGTGACCAACGTCGCCGTGATCGGGCTACTGGCGGCACCATTGCCAGACACGAGCAAGGCAGCCTCGACACCCACCCCAATGCCGCGCGCCACGATGTCGCCATAGGGTGTGGGCGACAGGCTTTGGGCTTCCCTGGGTACCAGAATGCCGCCACTGCAACCGGCACCGTAATAGGGCGTGATCAAGCGGGATACGAAGGTCACCAACCGGCCCATGCGGTCGCGCTCATCCACGTGCGCGTCCAGAATGGTGTTGAACAGGACGGGTGGCGCAAGGAAGGCGCCTCCCGGAGCGCTGGATGAGGTTGGTGTGAGGGTCTGGGGGGTGGGGTCCACGCTCATGTATTTGTTGAACGGGTTGGACAGGGCCTGCGCCGACGTTACGCCCCCACGCAGCGCGGCAAAGTCAAATTGCCCCAACACGGCCAGACCGGCACTGGTGCCGCCAATGGGTACCTTGCGGTTCATCAGGGATTGCAGGGTCCAGTCGAGTGGGGTGTTCTTCCAGTACTTGACGTAGTCGCTCTGGTCCCCGCCGGCAATGAAGACAGCATCGGCCCGCGCCACGATCTGGTTCACCGTAGGGTGGTTGGCTGCAGTGACGCTGGGGATCACCAGTGTCTCCACCGAGCTCAGTCCCAGGTAGGCACCGCCCACCCAGCCGTCCTGGTTGGTGGGCGGCAGGGTGGACGTGCCGCCATTGGCGTCGCTGTAGTAGATGTAGGGGTTGTAGGCTTCCGTGCCGGTTGCGCGGATGATCACGAAGCGGCCGCCAGTGCCCGGTTTGATACCCGCACGCTGGATCATCCACTGGAAGGCCGTGTCAACGTCCGGGCCACCGCCCATGATCACGTAGGACGGTGTCGCAGGCTTGTCCGACGGGCTGATGACCGGTGTGATCGCCGGATCACCGACTGAAAAATAGCTGTAGGGAAGCTTGGGCGCCGCCGCGACGGCCCCCATCGCCGTGCCGAGCAACATCCCGGCTGCCAATCTGGCCATTGCAGAAACGCACTGGCCTGCAAAGAGGGGAAACGCTGTCTTCATACCAAGCTCCTTTCAGATAACTCCTCCAGTATGCGCTTTGGGAATATTTTGCAAGGGGTGCAGGATCAAATAAAACGACTTTTTAAGGACGTTTAGCCTCGGTCTTTCATCTGGAAATTAGCCTGTTTGAACTATTGCACACAGTTCTCTGCACCTCCCGTTCCGTATGAACGAATAGCTGATTGCTCCTGAAGATCAAGTATGGATGCGGCAGACGGATATCCCAGTAGGACTGGTCCAGTATTGAAGAAGTTCAGGACTTCGCCACGCAATGGATGTGGTCCTACAATCACGACCGCCCGAATATGGCTCTGGGCGGTTTCACCCCGAAGCAGCATCTGGCCATGGCTGCATAACTGTTCGACTTTTAGGTGCAGTGGAAATCGGGGGATGGCGGCTGATGCGGCTGGGCGAGCTGTGGCTTGAATACATTGGAAAACAAAATGCTCTTAACTGATATCGCCGTCGAGCACACACGGGTGTCCAAAAATAATGGGGTTCGTCAGACTTATCTGCTGCATCCGTTTACCGATACGCAACGCGATACGCTTGGTAAATTCGAGATCGTTCGTGACATCCGTGAGCCAGGGTTCAAAGAAGTCAAACGCTCAACCTTCGTGACCTTTCAACAGTTGGCGGAGTTGTATGCGAAAGGCGTACTCGAAGAATTCGGGTTTTCCGTTCGCATGTGTCCGGGTCAGGGCACGTACCCCGCTGCGAATCCTGCAAAAAAGATACTGCCCACCAGCATCCGGCCAGGCTCGTCGTTCGACCTGGCGGTTCAAAAGGTGGATGTTTCTATGCCTGCCAGTCGCGAATTGAGAACTGCTTTGCTTCGCACTAACGTCAAACTGTAAGGGTGCCTGTGAATCCCTCCGTTGCCCATGCCGAACTCATCGCCACTTTCAAGCGGGCGCAGGCAGATGCTGCGCACAAGTTCGGATTGATTCAAGCTGCTGCGCAAAAGGGGCCCAAAGCAGTTCAAGCGGCCACCGAAACAGCTGCAAAGGCCGCAAAACGTAGGGACTCGTATGCCAAGAAGCTGGATACCCTGGGGGTGAGCCTCAAGGATTGAGCGCGGACCAGTCTACTGCCCTCAAACCTTCGGAATCTCCCGCGGCTTGCCGTTGTCGTCGATGGCCACGTAGGTCAGGGTGGCCTCGGTCACCTTGATGTACTGGCCCTGGGTGCGAAAGCGCTCGGCATACACCTCCACCTTCACTGTGATGGAGGTGCGGCCGATGCGGCTGACCTTGGAGAAGAAGCTCAGGATGTCTCCCACGCGCACCGGCTGCTTGAAGATGAATTCGTTCACCGCCACCGTGGCCATGCGGCCCTGCGTGTAGCGCGCGGGTACGACCGAACCGGCCAGGTCCACCTGCGCCATGACCCAGCCGCCAAAGATGTCGCCATTGGCGTTGCAGTCCGCCGGCATGGGGATGACCTTGAGCACGAGCTCTTCATCGGTGGGCAATTGGACGCTCTGGGGGCTTGCATTCGTAGACATGGGCACAATCCTTGGGTAATAACCACCTGAATTGTCGTACATGCGCCCCTCTGGCTACAACGCCTCTGCCATTTCTTCCGCGCCTGCGAACGCGCTGCCCAAGGAGAAATCCGATTGGGACACCCTCAAGCGCCTGTTCCCCTACCTCTGGGTCTACAAGTGGCGGGTGATGGCCGCGCTGGCCTTCATGGTGGGGGCGAAGTTTGCCAACGTCGGTGTCCCCCTGCTGCTCAAGAACCTGGTGGACGCCATGACCATCCAGCCCGGCGACCCGGCCGCCTTGCTGGTGGTGCCGGTGGCGTTGTTGATCGGTTATGGCGCACTGCGCCTGTCGACCTCGGTGTTCACCGAGTTGCGCGAGCTGGTGTTTGCCAAGGCCACGGCGGGGGCATCGCGCAGCATCTCTCTGCAGGTGTTTCGGCATCTGCATGCCCTGAGCCTGCGGTTCCATCTGGAACGCCAGACTGGCGGCCTGACCCGCGACATTGAGCGCGGCACGCGGGCGGTCAATTCCCTCATCAGCTACTCGCTGTACAGCATCGTGCCCACGCTGATTGAGGTGGCGCTGGTGCTGACGCTGCTGGCGGTCAAGTTCGACGTGTGGTTTGCCTGGATCACCATTGGCGCACTGGTGTTCTACATTGCGTTCACCATTACCGTGACCGAGTGGCGCACCCAGTTCCGCAAGACCATGAACGAGCTGGATTCCACCGCCAACAGCCGTGCCATCGATTCGCTGCTGAACTTCGAGACCGTCAAGTATTTCAACAACGAAGAGTTTGAAGCCAAGCGCTACGACTACAACCTGGAGCGCTACCGCAAGGCCTCGGTCAAGAGCCAAACCACGTTGAGTCTGCTCAACTCGGGCCAGCAGTTCATCATCGCCGTGGGGCTGGTCATCATGCTGTGGCGTGCCACCCTGGGTGTGGCCGAAGGGCGCATGACGCTGGGCGATCTGGTGATGGTGAACGCCTTCATGATCCAGCTCTACATTCCTCTGAACTTTCTGGGTGTGATCTACCGCGAGATCAAGCAGAGCCTGACCGACCTGGAAAAAATGTTTGGCCTGCTGGAGCGCGAGCGTGAAATCGCCGATGCACCACAGGCGCAGCCCCTGCAACTGCGTGCCGACGGGTCGGACGCCAGCGTGCGTTTTGAGGATGTGGTGTTTGCCTACGACCCGGCCCGAACCATCCTGCACGGCATTTCGTTCGAGATTCCTGCGGGCAAGACGGTGGCGGTGGTGGGGCCCAGTGGTTCGGGCAAGTCCACGCTGGCGCGGCTGCTGTTCCGGTTTTACGACGTGGGCCAGGGGCGCATCCTGCTGGGCGGGCAGGATATCCGCCAGGTCACGCAGGCCAGCGTGCGGCAGTCCATCGGCATCGTGCCGCAGGATACGGTGCTTTTCAACGACACGGTGGAATACAACATTGCCTATGGCCGCCCTGGCGCCAGCCGGGCCGAGGTGGAGGGAGCCGCGCGGGCCGCGCACATCCACGACTTCATTGCCGGTACGCCCAAAGGCTACGACACCATGGTGGGTGAGCGCGGACTGAAGCTGTCGGGCGGCGAGAAGCAGCGCGTGGCCATTGCGCGCACTCTGCTCAAGAATCCGCCGATTGTGATTTTTGACGAAGCCACCAGCGCGCTGGACAGCGCCAACGAGCGGGCCATCCAGGCTGAACTGCAGGGCGTGTCGCAGAACAAGACCACGCTGGTGATTGCCCACCGCCTGTCCACGGTGGTGGATGCGCATGAGATTCTGGTGATGGATTCGGGCCGTATTGTCGAGCGCGGCACCCACCAGGCGCTGCTGGCCGCCAACGGGCGCTATGCCCAGATGTGGAACCTGCAGCAGCAAAGCAGCGCCACCGCGGCGGCTTAGCCAGACAACGCAAAGGAGAGGGAGCATGTCCACGTCACAAGGCACCATGGATTACCTGCTGGACCAGCTCAAATCGGCCGGGCCGGTGTCGTCGCGCAAGATGTTTGGCGAGTACTGCTTGTACTACGCGGGCCGGCCTGTGGGGCTGGTGTGCGACGAGCAGCTTTACCTCAAACCTACCGATGCCGGCCGTGCGCTGATGCGCGAAGTGCGCGAGGGCGCACCGTATCCCGGCGCACGCATGCACCTGCTGGTCACGGCCGACGATTGGGACGACCACCATCTGCTAGGACAATTGGTGCGCGCCACCTTCGATGCGTTGCCTCCGCCCAAGGTCCCCAAACCCCGCAAACCCGCTGCCAAGAAAAGTGCCAGCACCGGTACAACCCGCACAAAAGCAAAATAGCCTGTATGGAAATCGTTCTCGTTCTGGCGGCATTCACCGCGTTTACCGTGTTCAAGTCCCGCGAGCAGAAGCGGCGCATTGCCCTGCTGGCAAGTTACCTGGGGCGGTACGACATCGAAAAATTGATGGAAACCCTGATGGATGGCTACCTGCGCGCGCTGGGAGAAGCCAGCGCCGAGCGCCAGGCCCAGGTCTGGGAGCACCTGCATGCACAGGAAGACAAGCTGCGCGACCAGTTTCAGCAGTTCGCCGCAGCGTTTGCCGATGTGTGGGCTGACAGCGCGCGTGTCAGCACGCTGCCCATTGCCTTCCCCTGGGCCGACAAGCTGTTTCCGGCACAGGCCTTTGATTTGCGCCACGCCCTGCAGATCCACGCACGCGGCATTGACGCCGCCGTGTCCAATGTGCGGCAGGATGCACCCAAGGATCGGGCTTTCACCCTGACGGCCGAACTGATGCTGATGCAGCACACCTGCCACTGGTTTTGCCGGTCCAAAAACGTCGCATCCGCACGCTTGCTGGCACGCCACCAGACGCACTACCACCAGGTGCTGGCCGCGGTGTCGGAAAAGACGCGCATGCAGTACACCCAGCTCATCCAGCACAAGGCCTGAGTGCCCAGGGCCACCTGAAGATAATCGGGGCATGGAAACCAAATGGCTTGAAGACTTTGTCAGCCTGGCTGAAACGCGCAGTTTCAGCCGCTCGGCCCAGCTGCGCCATGTGACGCAGCCGGCATTCTCCCGGCGCATCCAGTCGCTGGAGGCCTGGGCAGGCACTGATCTGGTGGACCGCAGCTCCTACCCCACGCGGCTCACCGCTGCGGGAGAGACGTTGTACGAGCAGTCGCTGGAAATGCTGCAGGCGCTGCAGTCCACGCGCGCCATGCTGCGCGGCCACACCACGGTGGGCCAGGACGTGATTGAATTTGCCGTGCCGCACACGCTGGCGTTCACTTTCTTCCCGGCGTGGGTGTCCGATCTGCGCGAGAACTTCGGGCCCATCAAGAGCCGCCTGATTGCACTCAATGTGCACGATGCGGTCATGCGTCTGGTGGAGGGCAGCTGCGATCTGCTGATTGCCTACCACCACCCCTCGCAGCCTTACCAGTTCGATACCGACCGCTACGAAATGGTCAGCCTGGGCGAAGAGGTGGTGGCACCCTACGTCAAGCCCGGCCCGGACGGTGCACCGCTGTATACGTTGCCCGGCAAGGTCGGCCAGCCGCTGCCTTACCTGGCCTATGCGCCGGGCGCCTACCTGGGGCAGATGGTGGACCTGATCCTCAAGCAGTCCGCCATACCGATCCACTTTGACCGGGTGTACGAGACCGACATGGCCGAGGGCCTGAAGGCCATGGCGCTGGAAGGTCACGGCGTGGCTTTCCTGCCCCACAGCGCGGTCAAGAAGGATTTGCGTGCCAAAAAACTGGTCAGCGCCATGCCCGCTGGCACGCAGGACCTGCAGATCACCATGGAAGTGCGCGCCTACCGCGAACGCCCGCTGGGCAAGGAAGGTGCGCGTAGCGGCACCAAGCCCCCCAAAAGTGCCGCGCAAGCCCTCTGGAACTACCTCTCAGCCGGTGCTGCTGCGGGGACAATACGCGAATGAACCCGATGCAAAACTCCCAGACCAACACCCTGACCATCACCCGCCCTGACGACTGGCACTTGCATGTGCGTGACGGTGCTGCCCTGAATACCGTGGTGCCGCACACCGCCGCCCAGTTTGGCCGCGCCATCATCATGCCCAACCTCAAGCCGCCGGTGACCACGGCCGAGCAGGCGCTGGCCTACAAGGCGCGCATCCAGGCCGCCGTGCCAGCGGGCGTTCAGTTTGAGCCGCTGATGACGCTGTACCTCACCGACAACCTGCCTGCGGACGAAATCGCCCGCGCCAGAGACGCTGGCGTGGTGGCCGTCAAGCTCTACCCCGCAGGCGCCACCACCAACAGCGATGCTGGCGTGACCGACCTGCGCAAGACCTACAAGACGTTGGAGGCCATGCAGAAGGCCGGCCTGTTGCTGCTGGTCCATGGCGAAGTGACTTCCAGTGACATCGACCTGTTCGACCGGGAGGCGGTGTTCATCGACACGCAGCTGATTCCGCTGCGCAAGGACTTCCCCGAGCTCAAGATCGTGTTCGAGCACATCACGACCCAAGAAGCCGCGCAGTATGTGACCGAGAGCGACCGTTTTACCGCCGCCAGCATCACGGCCCACCATCTGCTCTACAACCGCAACGCCATCTTCACCGGCGGTATCCGCCCGCATTACTACTGCCTGCCGGTGCTCAAGCGCGAAACGCACCGCCTGGCACTGGTGCAGGCGGCTACCAGTGGCAACGCCAAATTCTTCCTGGGCACCGACAGTGCACCGCATCCGGCCCACCTGAAAGAGCACGCCAGCGGTTGCGCCGGCTGCTACACCGCGCACGCGGCCATGGAGCTGTATGCGCAGGCCTTCGATGCGGCTGGGGCGCTGGACAAGCTCGAAGGCTTCGCCAGTTTCCATGGCGCTGACTTCTATGGCCTGCCGCGCAACACCGGCACCATCTCCCTGCGCCGCGAGTCCTGGACCGTGCCGGAGACATTTGCTTTTGGCGAGGCGCAGTTGAAACCGCTGTGTGGGGGTGACGCACTGCCTTGGCGGGTTGTCTAAGGACATGGACAGCAGAGCGCTCTGCTCCGTGTCCCCCGCCCGCTGCGCGGGCTCCTCCTTTACCTGCGCAGAACGCCCTGCCGCCCATGTCCTTAGCCTCTGTTGAATGGTCTGCGCCTTGGCTGGCGCCGTATGCAGAGCTGGGCCAGCGCGTGGCCGGTCGGGTGGCGGCAGGCCTGTCCAGTGCCGAGGCGTTGAATGGCGCACTGGCGCCCCAAGCGACTCCAGTGCGGTTTGTGCCGCAAAGTGATCTGCCTGGGGGGGTAGCGTATGAAAGCTATATTTTTGATAGCGACTGCTGCCCAACCCGCGAGGGCTTGCACGACTTTTTCAATGGACTGGCGTGGCTGCTGTTTCCGCAGACCAAGCGTCGCCTGAACCACCTGCATGTGGCCCAGATTGCACAGACCGGTATCCAGCCGGTGCGCGGCCCGGCGCGGGATGCCCTGACCGTGTTCGACGAAAACGCCGCTTTTTTCCAGGGGCCGGATGGGCTGTGGAACGCGTTGGCCGCCAAAGACTGGCATCGTCTGTTTGTGACCCTGCGCCCGCTGTGGCAAGAGGCGCATCTGGTGCTGTTTGGCCACGCCCTGCTGGAAAAGCTGGTTGATGCACGAAAACCGATCACAGCCCACGTATTCCGTGCGCGGGCAGCTACCAATTCGATAGCAGATATGGACGCCTGGGTGGCTGCACAACTGACGGCCGAGATGCTGGCGACCAAGCCCTTTGCCCACCTGCCGGTGCTGGGGGTGCCGGGTTGGTGGCCAGAGAACGCGGACCCGGCGTTTTATGCCGATACCAGCGTGTTTCGGCCACCGAAAACCATAAATTAATTGGGAGTTTGGCTGGAGAAATCTTGATTTTGGCCAATCAGCCCCTACCATTCCGGGCAACGCCAACTCAACAGGCGACACTGAAGGAAACCATGAAACGCATTTTCTTGTTTGTAATGACCAACCTCGCTGTGGTGGTGGTGCTGGGCATTGTGGCCAGCCTGACCGGCGCGAACCGCTTTATTGGCGCCAATGGGATGAATTTGGGCACCCTGATGGTGTTCGCGCTCATCATGGGCTTTGGTGGCGCCATCATTTCGCTGCTGATCAGCAAGCCGGTGGCCAAGTGGTCGTCGGGTGTGCGGGTCATCAATCAGCCGCAAAACGCCGACGAAGCCTGGATTGTGGACACCGTGCGCAAGTTCGCCGACAAGGCTGGCATCGGCATGCCTGAAGTCGGCATTTTTGAAGGCGCACCCAACGCGTTTGCCACCGGTGCGTTCAAGAACTCGGCCCTCGTGGCCGTCTCCACCGGCTTGCTGCAGGGGATGACCCGCGAAGAAGTCGAAGCCGTGATTGGCCATGAGGTGGCACACATCGCCAACGGTGACATGGTCACCATGACGCTGATCCAGGGCGTGATGAATACTTTTGTGGTGTTTTTGAGCCGCGTGATCGGTTATGCCGTGGACAGCTTCCTGCGCAAGGGCGACAGCGAGAACAGCGGCCCCGGTATCGGCTACATGATCACCACGATCGTGCTCGACATCGTGCTGGGTTTTGCTGCGGCCATCGTCGTGGCCTGGTTCTCACGCCACCGCGAATTCCGTGCCGATGCAGGCGCCGCCCAACTGATGGGCCGCAAGCAACCCATGATCAACGCCCTGGCCCGCCTGGGTGGCATGACACCGGGCGAGCTGCCCAAGAGCGTGGCTGCAATGGGCATTGCTGGCGGCATTGGTCAGCTGTTCTCAACCCACCCGCCCATCGAAGAGCGCATCGCTGCGCTGCAGAACGCCCAGTAAAGCGGACTGGGGTGGGGCTGTCTATAGCCCCAGATCCTGGTAGAGCTGGTCCATGCGGGCCTGCACCTCGGCCTGCATGGTGATGGTGCGGCCCCACTCCCTTTGTGTTTCCCCAGGCCATTTGTTGGTGGCATCCAGCCCCATCTTGCTGCCCAGGCCACTGACCGGGGAAGCAAAGTCCAGGTAATCGATCGGCGTGTTCTCGACCATCATGGTGTCGCGTACGGGGTCGACGCGGGTGGTCAGCGCCCAGATGACTTCCTTCCAGTCGCGCACATCCACATCGTCGTCCACCACCACAATGAACTTGGTGTACATGAACTGGCGCAGGTGGCTCCACACCCCCATCATGATGCGCCGCGCATGGCCAGGGTAGGCCTTCTTGATCTGCACCAGCGCCATGCGGTAACTGCAGCCCTCCGGAGGCAAATAGAAATCGGTGATCTCGGGAAACTGCCGTTGCAATAACGGAATGAACAGCTCGTTGAGAGCCATGCCCAGCACCGCAGGCTCGTCGGGTGGTTTGCCGGTGTAGGTGGAGTGGTAGATCGGATCACGCCGCAGGCTGATGCGGTCCACCGTGAACACCGGAAACTCGGCCTGCTCGTTGTAATAGCCGGTGTGGTCCCCATACGGCCCTTCCAGGGCGTGCTGGTAGCCGCTGGCGTGGGTAGCATCCGGGTAGATGTGGCCCTCCAGCACGATTTCGGCACTGGCTGGTACCTGCAGGCCGCTGCCCAGTGCCCGAACCACTTCGGTCCGTGCGCCGCGCAACAGCCCGGCAAACTGGTATTCCGACAGACTGTCGGGCACCGGGGTGACGGCCCCCAGAATGGTGGCCGGGTCCGCCCCCAGCGCGACGGCAACCGGGTAGGGCTGGCCAGGATGCAGTTGGCCGTGGTCCCGAAAATCAAGCGCACCCCCGCGGTGGGCCAGCCAGCGCATGATGAGCTGGTTGCGCGACAGCACCTGCTGGCGGTAGATGCCCAGGTTCTGCCGCGCTTTGTGCGGACCACGGGTGATGACCAGGCCCCAGGTGATCAGCGGCGCCACATCGCCCGGCCAGCAGTGCTGGATGGGCAGGCGGGCCAGGTCCACATCCGACCCTTCCCACACCACCTCCTGGCAGGGTGCCGAACTGCGTTCCTTGGGCGCCATGTTCCACAGGGTCTTGAGCAGGCCGCGCATGCCAACCATGTCCTTGAAGCCCTTGGGTGCCTCGGGCTCCTTGAGGGATGCCAGCAGCTCACCGAACGGGCGCAGGCCGCTGATGCTGTCGACTCCCATGGCGCGCGCTACACGCTCCGGAGTGCCAAACAGGTTGCCCAGTACCGGCATGGTGTGGCCGGTCGGATGTTCAAACAGGAGCGCGGGGCCAGCCGCGCGCAACACGCGGTCGCACAGGGCTGTCATCTCCAGATGGGGGGACACCGGCTGGGTGACGCGGCGCAATTCGCCGGCCTGCTCCAGCTGGGCCATGAAGTCGCGCAGGTCGTGGTAAGCCATCTTTTTGAACTAGGTTGTGCTTGGGCTCTGCCCTTGCCAGCGCGGTGCCAGAGTGTGGGGCAAATCGAGCAGATCCAGCACGCGGGCCACGCTGTGGTCGACGATGTCGCTGACCGATTTCGGGTGCAGATAAAACGCCGGCAGCGGGGGGCAGACGATGGCGCCCATTTCGGTCACGCTCACCATATTGCGCAGATGCACCAGGTGCAGGGGCGACTCGCGCACCATCAACACCAGCCGCCGCCGCTCCTTGAGCATCACATCGGCCGCGCGGGTAATCAGGTTGTCGGACAGCCCGTGGGCCACGGCCGCCAGGGTGCGCATGGAACACGGTGCAACCACCATGCCACTGCACTGGAATGATCCACTGGCAATGGCCGCGCCCATATCGCGCACATCGTGGACCTGGTGGGCGAGGGCTTCAATGGCCGCACGCTGCAGGCCATGCTCTTCCTGCACATTGCGCCAGCCCGCGTCGGACACCACCAGATGGGATTCCACGCCCGGCATCTCCCGCAGCGCCTGCAGCAAGCGCACCCCGTAAATGGAACCACTGGCACCAGAGATGCCGACAATGATGCGTCTGGTCGGTGCACTCATGCGCAGATCATTTCTGCTTGCAAGTCCGCTTCGATGCGCGCCAGCACTTGCGCCGCCTGGTCTGCGTCAAAGTCTTCGTGTTTGCGTTTCTTCACCCCGTATTGCTGCAACTGGTAATGCTGGTCACAGGCAATGCCATGGCGGGCCAGGCTGCTTTGAACGCACACGGACGGACACCCGTCCAGCCCGATGATGGGGCGCCCGGAGCGGGCGAGTTTCATCAGGTGCGGCACATCACCACCGACCCCCGCGATGCAGGACATTTCCGCCAGGCCCTTGCGATCCAGTTGCAGGGCCACATGGTTGGCCAGCTGGGCCGCGCTGGAGCAGCCTGAGCAGGAGTACACCACCGGCAGCACGGACGCCTGTAGCGTCATGGACGTCCCTCTGCGTGCGACCCTGTACCTGCGCGGTGCTTGGCCATGATCCGCGCCAGCACTTGCGGTGGTGTCCATTGCTGCAGGTCGAATACCGGCAGCTCCAGTCCATCCAGCGTGTTCTTGACCACCAATCCGAGTTCGGTGTCACCTTCCATCGACAGGCGGCGGTTGAAGAACAGGGTGTCCGGGTCTTCCTGGCGCTGGGCCAGCCGCAAAAAGTCGTGGGCGCAGGCACTGATGGTGAGGTCGGTCGTGCCAGCGGACGGCGTGGCCGAGAAACGGCTGCCGTCGCAGGTGAAGTCCAACGTCACGCGTGCGTCACTCACATGGATGCGCAATTTTTTCCCCCGCAGGATGGCGCGAACATCTTGCGGCAACAGCGGCACCAGCACCTGGTTGAGTGCTGTTACCAAGAGCAGCGAACCCGGGTAGGCCGGCAGACGGGACAGCAGGGCACCAATGGTGCCGGGCAGGGTGTAGGGGGTGGTGGATGCCATTGCGAGGAGTCTTTCATGCGGTGGCGCAGGCCACAAAATCCAGCCCTGGCTGGCCGTGCCAGTAGCCGTTGCAGCCCTGGTCGGGCATCAGGGCCTGGGTGCTGGCCAGCGCCGCCTGGGGCGTGAGGGCTTGTTTGCGTGCGGCGTCGAACACGGCGACCACGTCTTCCGTGTGCGTAGCCTGGGGGCTGATGCGCACTACCTCCACTCCGAGGCTGCGCATGTCATCCAGCGTGTCCACCAGGTTGTAGACGCGGGCCGACTGGGTTTGTGTGCCGTTGAGTACCAGGAACTCTTCGTGTTCGCGGGTCTTGAGCATCAAGCCATCCGGGTGCTGAATGCAGCTGAAGCGGCAGTCGTCCTTGGGCAGGTTGTAGTGGCGTGCAGTGAAGCAGCGCGCCGAGAACGCCAGTGGCATGCGGCCATAGGCAAATACCTCGGTCTGCAGCCCCGGCGGGCGCTTCTGCAGCAGGTGGGCGAGGTCATTGCGTTGCATTTCAAGCGGCATGACCCACCGGCTGGCACCCAGAGAAGCCATCCATTCCAGTGTGGGCAGGTTGTAAATGTTCAGGTGCGGGCCGGCCACAAAAGGCACCTTGCCACTGAGGCAGCGCACAGCGCCCATGTCATTGGCCTCCACCAGAAAGTCCCCGTTGCCGGTGATCTTGTGCATGGTGGCCACTTCGGCGCCCGACTCCAGCAGCACCTGGGTGGAGAGCACCACCTCCTTGCCAGCCTGGCGCAGCTTGGCAGCGATGTCGAGCCAGTCAGACAGACGCAATTCGTGGCGACGCGAGCAGACCGCTTCGCCCAGGTACACGATGTCGACGGCGGAGTTGGCCATGCGGTCATAAAACGAAATAACGGACTCGCGCGACCAGTAGTACAGCAACGGGCCAAGAGAAATTTTCAAAGGACGCATGGCATTCATTTCCAGGGACGGTGGTAGGCGCCCAGCGTGTGTTGCTGGCCTTCGGCAACCTGGTCCAGGCTGCTCATCCAGATCGGCTTGGCGGCATAGCGGTGTGGGTTGTCCCTGCAGTGGTCGATAGCCTCCCGCCATACCTTGGTCACCTGGGCCACATAGGCAGGACTGCGCTGGCGCCCTTCGATCTTGATGGCCCTGACGCCCATCTTCATCAGTTGGGGCAACAGCTCCAGGGTGTTGAGGCTGGTGGGCTCCTCGATGGCGTAGTAGTTTTCGTCATTGCCCACATCAAAGCGACCTTTGCACAGCGTCGGGTAGCCCGCGTTTTCTCCGGGGGCGTAGCGGTCAATCAGCACACCGTTCAGGCGCGACTCGCGGCCCTGCGGGGTCTCCTGCCAGCGCACGGCTTTCGGGGGCGAGCACACACCATGAGTGTTGGGGGCTTCGCCGGTGACATAGCTGGACAGTGCGCAGCGGCCCTCGACCATGACGCACAGGCTGCCAAAGCCAAAGACTTCAATTTCCACCGGGGTCTTTTCGATGACTTGCTGGACTTGCGTCAGCGACAGCACCCGCGGCAGCACCGCGCGCACGATGCCGAACTGCTCGCGGTAGAAGGTGATGGCGTCATAGTTGGTGGCAGAGCCCTGTACCGAGAGGTGCAGGCGCAACGCGGGGTGGCGTTGCGTGGCGTACAGCATCAGGCCCGGGTCGGCCAGGATCACGGCATCGACGCCCAGGTCCACCGCCTTGTCCATGGCACTGCGCCAGGGTTCGGGGTTGGAGGCCTGCGGGTAGGTATTGAGGGCCATGAAGACTTTGACACCGCGCTGGTGTGCATACGCAATGCCATTGGCAATGGCGGCTTCATCAAAGTTCAAACCGGCAAAATTGCGGGCGTTGGTGGCGTCGCGCAGGCCCAGATAGACACAGCTGGCGCCGTTGTCCACAGCGGCCTTCAGGGCGGGCAGGCTGCCTGCCGGGCACACCAATTCCAAAGGTGGGTGGGTGGACCCGGAGTCGGCGGGCGCAGTAGCGCCGGGGAGTATTGCGTTCATGCTATCCAGAGTGAGAGTGCTGGACCCGCACGATAGAACAATGCCGAAGTGAAGAGTCTGATCTCTGTCAACAGACTCGCTGAAAGATTGACTGTTTTATTCGGGTATAAGGGCGCGGCCCTTCCGGTCAACGCAGGTCGGCCGGGCGTGTTTCGCTATTGCGCACGGTCATCTCGGTCAGCAGCTCACTGGACGTGTCCAGCCGGGCCGAGAGCACTCTGGCGATGTTGCGGTAGATGATGTGGGCGCTTTCGGGGTAGGCGTCCACACGCTCGCGGTCAAAACGCAGGGTGACGCTGTTGTGCAGTGCGCGTACCGTAGCGCTGCGCAGGTGGTTGCCTGCCAGGGCCATTTCGCCAAAGCACTCGCCAGCGCTCAGGCGGGCCAGCTCGACCGTGGTGTCGCCGCGCTTTTTCTCGACGACCACCTCGCCCGCAATGAGCACGTGGAACGCGCTGCCGATATCGCCTTCGTTGAACACCACATCGCCGGCGGCGAAAGGCATGCGTTCGGCCAGTGCCAGGGTGCGGGACAGGCAGTCCGAGGACATGTCCTGAAAGACTTTGACCTTGCCGGCAATTTTTTGCACGATGGCTGGATCGAGATTCGAGACCGCAGGCCGCACAATCACTTCGGCGCGGACGTTTTCCGCAAATATCTTGGCAACTGCAGGGTCAATCTTCATGGAGGAAGATGGTACACCCCACTCTGTGGTTTGCCTATGCCAGAATGTCCCGCGCCACTGCTTCGGCCACGCGGATGCCATCCACCCCGGCTGACAGAATGCCACCGGCGTAGCTGGCGCCCTCGCCGGCAGGGTACAGGCCCACCACATTGGTGCTCTGCAGGTTCTCGCCGCGCGGCATTTTCAATGGCGACGAGGTGCGTGTTTCCACGCCCGTGAGCACGGCATCGGCCATGTCAAAGCCCTTGATCTTCTTCCCAAAGGCGGGAAGCGCCTCGCGGATGGCTTCGATGGCATACGCGGGCAGACTGGGCGCCAGGTCACCCAGCTTGACGCCGGGTTTGTAAGACGGCGTGACCGAGCCCCACTGTGCCGACGGATGCGCCGCAATGAAGTCGCCCACCAACTGGCCCGGCGCTTCGTAGGTGCTGCCGCCCAGGGTGTACGCGCCAGCTTCCAGCTGTCGCTGCAGTGCGATGCCCGACAGGGGGTGGGCGGCTTTCGGGTCGTGTGCCTTGAGCGCGGCGGCCTCCTGCGCATAACGTTTGCCCGCGGTTTCACCGAATGCCTGTACAAATGCGGCTTCGTCCGAAGGGTAGTCCTGCGGTTCGATGCCCACCACGATGCCCGCATTGGCATTGCGCTCGTTGCGCGAATACTGGCTCATGCCGTTGGTGACGACGCGCCCGGGCTCGCTGGTGGCGGCCACCACGGTGCCACCCGGACACATGCAGAAGCTGTACACCGCGCGTCCGTTGGCGGCGTGGTGCACCAGCTTGTAGTCGGCAGCGCCCAGCAGCGGGTGGCCTGCGTGGCGGCCCCAGCGGGCGCGGTCGATCACGCTTTGTGGGTGCTCGATGCGAAAACCCACCGAGAACGGCTTGGCCTGCATGTCCACGCCGCGTTCAAACAGCATGGCAAAGGTGTCGCGCGCGCTGTGGCCCAGGGCCATGACCACATGGCTGGCTGGCAACTCGTAGCGCGTGCCATTGATGGTGTTTAAGACCTCTAGCCCCCGTAGATATTGCGCAGAGCGCTCTGTTTTTAATAGCATGTCGACCACGCGCTGCTCGAACCGTATTTCTCCACCCAGCGCCACGATCTGCGCGCGGATGCCTTCCACCACCTTGACCAGTTTGAAGGTGCCAATGTGTGGGTGCGCCTCGTAGAGAATCTCGGCCGGCGCACCGGCCTGTACAAATTCCTGCATGACCTTGCGGCCCAGAAAGCGAGGGTCCTTGATCTGGCTGTAGAGCTTGCCATCGGAGAACGTGCCCGCGCCGCCCTCGCCGAACTGCACGTTGCTCTCGGGGTTGAGCGTCTTCTTGCGCCACAGGCCCCAGGTGTCCTTGGTGCGCTCGCGCACGGTTTTGCCACGTTCCAGCACGATGGGCTTGAACCCCATCTGCGCCAGCACCAGTGCGGCAAACATGCCGCAGGGGCCAAAGCCCACCACGACAGGGCGCTCGGTCAGGTCCGCCGGTGCATGCCCGACCGGGTGGTAGCCCATATCGGGCGTGGCGGTGATGTGGGGTTTTCCGGCAAATTTCGCCAGCAGGGCAGCTTCGCCTGAAGGATCTGCCAGCGCGATGTCCACGATGTAGACCACCAGCAGCTCGGCCTTGCGCGCGTCGAAGCTGCGCTTGAAGACCTGGAGCCTGGCGATGTCCTGCCTGGCAATGCCAAGAGCAGTTGCTGCCAGCTGTTGGAGTGCTTCTGTCGGATGTGGAACGGGAATGCGGTCGGCATCGGTTTCGGCGGGCGCATCGGATGCGCGGCGTTCGTCGACGGGGACTGCAGAGAGCGGGAGTTTAAGTTCGGAGAGTCGGATCATGGCGGGCTCGTGGTTATCAAGCAGGGCACCAATGATACGGCCCCGCAGCACTGCCATGCTGCGGGGCCGGGGAGCAAAGCTCTGGGGTTAGATCACGCCTTGTGCCAGCATGGCGTCGGCCACCTTCACGAAGCCGGCCACATTGGCTCCGTCGATGTAGCTCACGCTGCCATCGGCACGCTTGCCGTATTGCAGGCAAGCCGCGTGAATGCCCTGCATGATTTGCAGCAGGCGCGCATCGACTTCGTCACGGGTCCAGGACAGACGCATGGCGTTCTGGCTCATCTCCAGGCCCGAGGTGGCCACGCCGCCAGCGTTGCTGGCCTTGCCCGGTGCGTACAGCACGCCCGCTGCCTCGAAGGCCTTGGCGGCTTCGATGGTCGAGGGCATGTTGGCGCCTTCGGCCACGCACAGCACGCCATTTCGGATGAGGGTTTTTGCATCCTTCTCGTCCAGCTCGTTCTGCGTGGCGCAGGGCAGGGCCACATCCACCTTGACATGCCAGGGACGCACACCGGCCTCGAACTTGACGCCCGTGCGGGCAGCGTAGTCGCTCACGCGGCCATAGAGGTGGTTCTTCACCTCCATCAGAATGGCCAGCTTCGCGGGTGTGAAGCCGTCTTCGTCGATGATGGTGCCGCTCGAATCGGACACGGTGATGACCTTGGCGCCCAACTGCATGGCCTTCTCTACGGCGTATTGCGCCACGTTGCCAGAGCCGGACACCGACACGCGCAGGCCTTCGAAGGACTTGCCCCGGGTTTTGAGCATTTCATCGGCGAAATACACCGTGCCGTAGCCGGTGGCTTCGGGGCGGATCAGCGAGCCGCCGAAGGACAGGCCCTTCCCCGTGAACACGCAGTCGGCGCGGTTGCTGAGCTTTTTGTACATGCCAGCGATGTAGCCCACTTCACGGCCACCCACGCCGATGTCGCCAGCGGGGACGTCCGTGTCGGCGCCAATATGGCGGAAAAGCTCGCTGGCGAAAGCCTGGCAGAAGCGCATCACTTCAGCGGGGCTCTTGCCCTTGGGGTCGAAGTCCGAGCCGCCCTTGCCACCGCCCATGGGCAGGGTAGTCAGCGCGTTCTTGAAAGTCTGCTCGAAAGCCAGGAACTTCAGTACCGACAGGGTGACCGAGGGGTGGAAGCGCAGGCCGCCCTTGTAGGGGCCAATGGCCATGCTGTGCTGGATGCGGTAGCCGCGGTTGACCTGCACCGTGCCGTGGTCATCCACCCACGATACGCGGAACATGACGATGCGTTCGGGCTCCACCAGACGGTCCAGCAGGCCTTGCTCGGCATAACGGGGGTGCTTTTCGATGAAGGGCCACAGGCTCTCCATCACCTCCGTGACCGCCTGGAGGAACTCAGGCTGGCCGGGGTTGCGTTGCTCGACGTGTTGCAAAAAGGCGCGGACCGACGGGTATTTCATTGCTGCATGCTCCATAAAAGTGCATGACATTATGTGCAACATGCATTTCGCATTGGAAAATGCACGAAATAGGTGCGTAACGCACGAAAATGGTGTGTTGAATGAAAAAGATCCCGTTTTTGTGCATTTGGATAAAAACCCAGCACGTAATGCCAGCCAGCAGAATATGCGGCATGTGTCTGATAGTAGTGAAGCAGAGCCCTGATTTTAGGTTCCCGTGAAGGACGGGATCGTCAGGCGCACGCCGCAACCCTGCGGCAGCACTGAGAAGCGCTCCAGTTGCGCGCCGATCAGCTGCGCGCGCGCCTGCATGTTGCGCAAGCCTCGCCCTGGCACATGGCCGTCCACTGCGCCCCCGATACCGTTGTCGCAGATCTCGATGTGCAGTCCTTCACCATCGGGCGTGATGTGTACGGTCACGGCGCTGGCCTGGGCATGGCGAATGGCGTTGGAGATGGTCTCCCGCACGATGCGGCCCAGATTCAATGCGTGCGGTTGTGTCAGCTCGATCGGCGCAATCCCTTCGGTCTGGTGCCATTCCAGTGCGATTGATGCCCCGGACAGACGCTGCTCGCATTCCGCGCGGATGTCGGCCAGCACATCTTCCAGCTGGAAGCTGCCGGAGCCCACCCGGGACACCACATCCCGCAGGTCCTGCAGTGCGGAACGGGCGAGGTCGGCGGCTTCAGGCGAGCCGGCACGGTACACCAGCGACAGCAGTTTGGCGCCCACATCGTCGTGCAGGTCGCTGTGGATGCGTTCGCGCTCATCCTGCACGGCCCGCTCACGTTCCAGTGCACGCAGGCGTTCGAAGCTTTGCTCCAGTTGTGCATGTTTGGCCTGCACGCGTTGATCCAGTTCCACGCTCAAGGCCTCAAAGTCATTGAGTACCTGGATGAAGCGCACCGTCATGATCCAGCCGATGGCCAGAAAAACGACCGGCGCGCTGTACTGCAGCAAATACAACTCCCCCGGCAACCACTTCAATGCACCGGAGAACCAGAGGTGCTGGCTGTGCAGCAGCCAGTCGTGTGCTGCAAACAGGACGATCAGCCCCATGGTGGCCAACAGAAGGCGCGCGTCCTTGTTGCGGTCCCTCCAGGCGGAGCGAAATAGCAGAACCAGAGAGCCTACCGAGCCGATCAGGGTGCACATGTGCAATGCTGCGGTGACGCGCAGGAAGGACTCGGGCGGAGCGAGCACCATGGCCAGCGGGGATGCGAGCAGGGACGACCACAACAGCAGGTTGAGGGGCTTCCACTCTGCCCGGACGTAGCGCAGCATCGAGATCAGCAGCAGTGCAGAAAAGATCTGAAAGCTCGCATTGACCAGAATTTCCCAATGCGCCGTGTCCAACGGCGGGTCAAGCACATACAGGTTGGTGGACTGCACCGCCCAGACCAGGGCGGACGCCGCAAAGTAACCATAGGCCGTGTCCTGGCGTCTACGCCACCACATGTTGAGCATGAGCAAGCCCACGACGGCGATCAGGATGCTGGCAATCTGGTTCAGGGTGATGCGCAGGAAATAGGCCTGTTCGTACAGATCCCTGATGTCCTTTTCCGAACCGATTCGGGGTGGGTACAGGCTGGCCTGGGTGTAGAGGTGAGCTTTGAGGTGGACATCCAGCACATTGCGGCCCGCATGCAATACCTCCGGCGCAATGAGGTACATCCGGGGGCGGTTCCAGGTGCGGGAGAGGGGCTCCTCAAAACTGCCGCCAGTGCCCAGCAACACGCCATTGAGGTAGACCTCCGCATTCACGCTGGCGTGGGGGATGAACGCGGCCTGCAATTCCTGACCCAGTGCATCGCGCTCAAACTGCATCCGGTACCAGGCCGAGCCATCGGTGTTGGGGCGGGTGTCGCGCCAGCGGTCAGGCAGGCCTTGTGGTGTCCAGCCCACCAGCCCGTCGGGAGGCGAGGTGGCGTCACTGTGCAGAAATAAAGCGTCCTGCAGTTCGATGGACTGCGCCCAGGCACATGGCAGCGCCATGCACCAACCCAACACAAGCATCCATAGCCAACGTCTGCGCATACGCCATCCTAAACCAGACTTTTCGGATCTCCACCCCCCGAACACGGGGGTCACAAAGGCCATGTCCGTACCTACCATCGTGCCCAAGTTGTCACAGGTCTCGGGAAGGAAACATCATGCAAGGCACTTTTTTCAACAAGCGGGTGGTTGCGCTGGCGGTCGCAGCTGCAGGACTCCTTATCGGTTGTGGAGGCGGGGGCGGCGGCGGTACGGCATCGGTTGCTGCACCAACGTTGAGCGGACTTGCTGCTACTGGCGCAGGCATTGCCAATGCGGCAGTGACCGCCAAGTGCGCAACGGGCGCGCCGCTGACCGGCACCACCGATGCCAATGGCAGCTTTAATCTGGTGCTCGGTGGTCGCACCCTTCCGTGCATGCTGCAGGTGACCGGCGGGACGCCCGCAGTCACGCTGCACAGCTTTGCCCAGGCTGCGGGGCGCGTCAATATCACTCCGGTGACCGACCTGATTGTTGCCAAGGCACTGGGCGCGGATCCTGGTCCAGCATTTGCTTCCTACGCGCCTTCGAACGGCATGACGATCGAAACAGGGCTGCCCGCTGCGAAGTCATACGTCACTACGCAGATCAACAACATCACGGGTGGCTCCATCGTCGATCCGCTTGCCGGGGCTTTTGCGGTGGGCGACGCTGACGACAAGGTGCTGGATGCCCTGGGCAATGCCATGGGAGCTGCCAGTGTGGACATTGGCGCCTTGCGAACCCAGTTGCTGAGCAACAACCCGTTGACCGCCACTGTGCCTGCCTATCTGGCCAAACCGGTCGCGCTGTCAGCAACTGCTGCCAGCAGTACGGCGATCAACCTCAGCTGGACTGCAGTTGCTGGAGCCACGGGTTACAAGGTCTACCGCGCGACCAGCGCAGGCGTCGCGACTTCCGGGGCACCGACAGCTACCAGCACGACGACCACCTACAGCGATAGCGGGCTGAGCGCCTCCACCGCCTACTACTACCAGGTCGTTCCCACCAATACGGTGGTCACCGCAGGCACGGCCTCCGACGAAGCCAGCGCCACCACCAGTGCGGCAGGGGGTAGTTCCGGCGGCGGATTGGTGGTCGGGCTGAACCCGAACCACGGAACGGTGGGCAGCACAGTGACCATCGTTGGTAGCGGATTTGGCAATAGCCCGCAAGTGAAGTTCTATGACGAATTCCTAGTTTCAGGGACGTTGATTCGCACCGAGGTTGCTGCCACCGTGGTCTCCTCCACCGCCACGGAAATCGTAGTCACTGTCCCGCCCGGTGCAAACAGCGGATTGGTCAAGGTTGACTCGATTAGCGTGGGAACGTACACCGTCGACCTGCCGCAAGTCGGTGCTTGGACGCAGCAGGAATCCATGGGGGGTTACTCAGTCGCAACCAATGGCACGCGCTTCGTCAAGGTGTGGTCTCTGTCTAACGTCAAGCAAAGCGTCGATGGTGCCACGTGGAATGACAGCTTCATGTATTCATCACTCAATTACATGGGTGGGCAAGTGCAGTGGGATGGCAGTCAGTTCGTATACATCGTCTCTAAAGACGCCACCAGCAGCCCCGTGCAAACTGTCGCCGTGTCGCCCGATGGCACGAACTGGACGACCAAGATAGCAGGTCAAAAACTCATCTCCTGGGATCCGCAGTACGCCAGCTCCATGCGCGACTTCGTCGCAGTGTCCGGGCGCATCACATTGGTGGGCGACAAAGGCGGCATCGCCACCAGCACGGATGGTGGTACCAGCTGGACGCTGGAAACCTACCCCGTGGGATACCAAGACCACCAGATATGGGCGGTAGATGACACGGGAACTCAGCGCATTGCCCTGACGCTTTCGGGGGACGGTGGCGCTGCGCTGCGCTCTAGCGGTGCTGGCGCGTGGTCGGCTGTCGCCACAGCGCTGGACTTGAAACCCGCAGATTTATTGTGGACTGGGACGACCCATGTCGCCACTGGCGCTACTACCGGAGCAGGCGGTGGTGCGCGCGTGTTGCGAAGCAGCGATGGGCTGACGTGGTCGGCTGCGAACTTGCCCACCGCTTACGCAACTGGTGCATGGCGAGGTGTCAACCTGGCCAAACAAGACAGCGTATTGTGGTTGCTCGTTTACAAGCTTGCCGGCGCCAATGCGGTGGGGTCGGTACTACTGAAGTCGACGGATGACGGATTGAATTGGTCACTAGATACGGATTTTGGCAGTGATCCGGTTAGCTCTCTTGCATTTGGTTCAAACTTGTGGATTGCCGTTGGCAACAAAACTTACACCCGCAGTGCGCCCTGAGTCGAAACAAGTGAATGATTGCATTGAGGAAATATCTATGAGCAAACTTCATCCGCTGGCCATTTCGGGCTTGATAGCGATATCGCTTGCGAGTCCACACGCTGTCCAAGCAGCCGACTTCGGCACCCCCGTCATCGATATCGTCGACGCGTCCACCCTCAAAGGTGTCAAGCGCGTGGCTGTGACATCGTTCACAGTGCAGTACGTCACGAGCCAGGTGTGGGATACCTCGCACACCACCGGTGGTGGAAGGACGGGGAATCTGCAATACATCGGGCAGGGCGGCAGTTTTGATGTCGGCAATGCGCTGAATCCAGCGAAGATGCAGAGCACCACAGACAAGCTCTACCAGGGCTTCCTCACTGATCTGCAAGGAGCAGGTTTCGATGTGGTGTCGGCAGAGCAGTTGGCCAGCAGCAAGGCCTACAAGACTTACGCAGCCAACGCACCCGACACTCCGCGCAAGGAAGAGTCTGAATCCCAGAAATCCAACGGTGCAGGGGCGATCACCAGTGTTTTCTACACGCCGCCCGGTGTGCCATTGGTGCTGGGGGACAAGTTCGACCACCTGAACACTGGCCGTTTCGGCTCCAATGTCAGCGATCCAACGCTGACCTTCTCTGGCAGCCTGAGTCTGTACACCACCAATTGGCCGTACTACGACAAGGATGTGCAGAAGGAATTGGGTACGGCGACACTACATGTGCGCCTGTACGTGCCGCTGGCCCACGTGCAGGTTGCATCCGGCAGCTTCTGGGGCAGTGGTTACAGCCGGCAGGGGATCGTTCCGGGGCTGCGTCTGGGCAACCGCCTCACCCGCGTAGCGGTGGGCCACAACGGGGATTACGCCAAGCTCGTGTTGAGCGAGCCCTATCTCATACCCGGGCCCATTGAAAGCACCGTGGAGGAGGTCAAGCATCCCAACTTTGCACGCGCCATGTTGGGAGAAAAAGTCAAGATCTACCCCGGCACGCTTTCGGTGGACAAATACTGGGAGCTGATGCCCGATGCGGCGAGTCAGGCCTTGAAAGCGTTTGCGGGCAAAATCAGGGAAAACAGCTAGCCAGCGCAGGCGCCCATGGAATTTCGTCACAGTTTCATTCTGGAGGACTTGCCGGAGTCGCGGCAATGGCTTGGCCAAGCGCTGGCAGCGGCCTTTCCTGGCATTGCCGTTGAAACTGCCTCCAGCATTCACGAAGCAGAACTGGCCCTGTCATTCGGGTGCAGCCCGGATATTGCCCTCATTGATTTGGGCCTGCCAGACGGATCCGGTGTTTCCATCATCGAGCAGATTAAGAAGACGCGCCCTAATTGTCTGTGCGTGGTGACCAGCATCTACAACGACGATGCCCATGTGTTTCCCGCTCTGCGCGCCGGCGCTACGGGTTACCTGCTTAAGGATCAGCCGGTGGCAGTCATTGTGCAGGCCCTGCAGGGCATTGCCAATGGAACACCGCCCATCTCCCCAGCCATTGCCCGACGCATGCTGGCGTTTTTCCAGCCGCCAGCGGTGCCGGATGTTCCTGTGTTGACCGAGCGTGAGACCGAAGTGCTGCGCATCATCGCAAAGGGCCTCACACAGTCCGAGTGCGCCCGCCTGCTGGAGCTGTCACCGCATACCGTTTCGGGGTACGTGAAGGACATTTACCGCAAGCTCAATGTGTGCAGCCGGGCGGAAGCGGCACTGGTGGCCCGGGACCTGGGCCTGGTTTAGCTCCCTTGTAGCGGGGGCCTTACAGGGCTGGGTTAGTATCGGCCACTTTCTTCACAGAGTGGAAATGTTCCAGCCGAAACCCATGCCCCTTTTTCAAGCCTGCTCTGCCTTGGCCTTGCTGCTCGCTTGGGGTGGTCCCGGCTGGGCGGAAGAGGCCTTGGCGGCACCCGGCGTCACGCCCTCGGAGTCTGGTGGCTATGTGAAGGACCGCAAGACCGGGCTGGTCTGGCCGCGTTGTGCTGAGGGACTGAACTGGCGCTTGCCAACCGCGGCTGAACGGGAGAGACTGGTCAGCATGGTCACTGGTGAAGCACGCGGTGATGTCCCCAGCCGTATCAAGTTGCCCGTGCGCCTGATTCTCTCAACCCATTGAATGTTTATGACGACCCAATTGCAGGAACTGGTATCACTGAGTCCGGACCCCATCATCGGGGTCAGCAGTGAAGGCACTATCACGCTGTTCAACCATGCGGCAGAGCATCTGCTGGGATACGGCAGTGCGGAAGTGCTGGACACGGTCTCCATTGCCTCGATTTACGCGAGCCGCGATCTGGCGCGCCACGTCAACAAGCTGCTCCACATGAGCCCGGACCACCAGGTCGAGGGTATCGAGACCCAGCTGCAGTCCAAGGCGGGGCGGACCATTGACATCCGGCTGTCTGCGAAGCTGTTGATGCGCAACGACGAGGTGGTTGGCAGCATCGGCTTCTTTCATGACTTGACCGAACGCAAGCGGCTGGAGACGATGCTCAAGCAGTTGTCGATCACCGACAACCTGACGGGGCTGTTCAACCAGCGCCATTTTCGCGCAGCACTCAATGTGGAGTTGGAGCGGTCCAGCCGCTATGCGCGCCCGTTGTGCCTGATCTGCATTGATCTGGACGACTTCAAGCAGATTAACGACCGTCTGGGTCACCTGGAGGGTGACAATGCCCTGCGTTTTGCCGCGCGCGTGCTCCAGAAGGCCCTGCGCAAGACCGATGTGGCATTCCGCTATGGCGGCGATGAGTTCATGCTGCTATTGCCCGAGACGGCCATGGCGGAGGCGCAGGCCATCGGGGTGCGCCTCAAAAAGTTGTTTGATGCGCAATGGGACAAGGAATGGTCCACCATTGCCAATTGCCCCACGGTCAGCATGAGTTTCGGTGTTGCCGAACTGGGGTCTACCGATACCGCGGAGTCACTGATACACCGCGCCGATGGCGCGATGTATGCGACCAAGAAAAACCGCCGCACCTGTTAGGTACGGGCGGAGAGGTCCGCAGAACTGTCTCAGGTGGGCAGGAAGCCTTCGATCGACAGGTAGCGCTCACCCGTGTCGTAATTAAAGCCCAGCACGGTAGCGCCTGCGGGCAGTTCCGGCAGCTTCTGTGCAATGGCCGCCAGCGTGGCGCCACTGGAGATGCCCACAAGAATGCCTTCCTCTGCCGCACTGCGGCGCGCATATTCGCGTGCTGGCTCGGCATCGACCTGGATCACGCCGTCGAGCAATTCGGTTTTAAGGTTCTTTGGAATGAACCCGGCACCAATGCCCTGGATGGGGTGGGGCGCGGGGGCGCCACCGGAGATGACGGGGGACGCTGTCGGTTCCACGGCGAATACCTTGAGCTTGGGCCACTTGGCCTTGAGCACGGTGGCGACGCCACTGAGGTGCCCGCCCGTACCCACGCCGGTGATCAGCGCATCAATGCCGTCGGGGAAGTCGGCCAGGATTTCCTGGGCTGTGGTGCGCACGTGGGCATCGATGTTCGCGGGGTTGTCGAACTGCTGGGGAATCCAGGCACCCGGTGTCTGCAGGGCCAGTTCGTGGGCGCGTGCGATGGCGCCCTTCATGCCCTTTTCACGGGGTGTCAGGTCAAAGGTGGCACCATAGGCCAGCATCAGCCGGCGGCGCTCGATCGACATGCTGTCAGGCATCACCAGGATGAGCTTGTAGCCCTTGACCGCAGCCACCATGGCCAGGCCCACGCCGGTATTGCCGGAAGTGGGCTCAATGATGGTGGAGCCGGGTTGCAGATCGCCACTCTTCTCCGCGGCCTCAACCATGGCCAGTGCAATACGGTCCTTGATAGAGCCGCCGGGGTTGCCGCGTTCAGACTTGATATACACCTTGTGCGTGTTTCCAAACAGGCGGTTGATGCGCACGTGCGGGGTGTTGCCAATGGTCTGCAGGATGTTGTCGGCCTTCATGGTGTTCTCCGGTGAAATTGAGCAGGAACGCCATTCTGAGCCACTTTTATGATCACTTTGGATATATGGATATGCGAACCCGCGATAATCGTCCTGTGAAGCCTGCCAGACCACCGCTGGTGCAATCTGGGAAACCAGGCACTGGAGGAACGTCCGGACTGCACAGGGCAGCGTAGCAGCTAACGGCTGTCCACTGAAGGCATTGCACGCAAGTGTGGTGCCCCAAGGTGAGGATCAGAGCAACAGAGACGAGCCGATTCAGTTCGGGTGAAACGGGCAATCTCTACGCGCAGCAATACCAAGTAGGCCAACGTTGACGGGGCCCCCGGAGTTGGCGGGTAGGTAGCATCGAGCCGTCTGGGTGACCAGCGGCCCAGAGTAATGGTGGTCACACGGAGGGAAACTTTCGTGCACAGAATCCGGCTTATCGGTGGGCTTCACACTTTTTTTGTTGTATGGTTGAATCTCCACTGTTCTTGAAGGGAGACACCATGCGACCGATTGCAGAACTGTTGAAAAAGCACGGCGGCACCATCTGGAGCCTGCACCCGCAAGAAACCGTGTTTGATGCGCTCAAAACCCTGTCCGACAAGGATGTGGGCGCCCTCATGGTGATGGACGAAGGGCGGCTGGTGGGTGTTTTCTCGGAGCGCGACTACACCCGCAAGATTGCCCTGGCCGGCAAGGCGTCGCGCGACACCCGGGTGGAAGACATCATGACGTCCACCGTGCTGACCGTCTCCCCCAAAACTTCCACCGACGACTGCATGGCCCTGATGAGCCAGAAGAAGATTCGCCACCTGCCGGTGGTGGACGGCGAGGTGGTGCTGGGCATGATCTCCATCCGCGACCTGATGGATGACATCATCCTGGACCGCGAGCAGACTATCAGCCAGCTGCAGAGCTACATCGCCAGCTAAGTCAGATCAGAACCTGGCCTGCAGGCCCACGCTGAACAGGGTGACGTCGGAATAAACGCGCTCCCATTCCAGGCGCAGCCCCAGTTTGTCGGTCAGGTGGTAGAGGCCACCAACGCCGTAGGCTACCCCCAGTTTTTCCTCGCGGCTGCTGACGCCGCCACCGCCCAGCATCAGGCTGTAGGTCAGGCCGGCCTTGCCAAATACCGACAACTCACTGTTGACCGGAGCCAGCCGCAGCGTAGAGGCGGTGAGTCCATACCCCCGGAAATCTGCCCCCAGACTTCCGCCTGACGCCGTCGCTGCATAGTTGTAAGAACCGAAATCGACATAACCCCCTTCCACGGCCATCTGGGGATTCAGCTTGACACCCAGCAAGGCCTTGTAGCCGGTGCTGCGGTTGGTGATGCTTGAGGCAATGCCGGTCTGGCCGGCACTGGCCAGCGCGTTGTCCGCTTCCGACTGGGCATTTCCGAGGTAAGTGGCGTTGCCCATGGACAGGACAAAGTAGCGCTCCTGGGCGATGGCAGGCAGGGCGCAGGCGGCCATCAATGCCAGCGCGATGGAACGGGGAATGGATGGGAAGGGCATGACAACTCCAGAATCCCTTTGATCTTAGAAGCCGTACGCCACAGTCAACGCCGGGTTTGACCGGTATCTGCGGTCCAATTCCGCGCGCAACCTGAAACGCAAACCTAAAACCGCTCATGCCCTGCCAGATAGCGCCATTGCCCCACCGGCAGGTCGCTCAGGGCCACCCGGCCCAGGCGCGTGCGCCGCATGGCCCGGATGTCCAGCCCGGCCAGGGCGCACAAATGCGCAGCCAGCCCGGGGTGTGCGCCCTTGATGGCAAAGCGCAACCGGCTGCCCTCGGGCGTGCTGCTGTTGACGCTGACCTTGGCTGCGGGGAGCGGGCGGCGTTCGTCCTTCAGCGCGCGCTGGATCGGGGTCAGGGCGTCGGGGGATACCTCGCCAGCCACGTCCACCAGGAGTTCGTGCTCCATGGTGGCAATGTCTTCTTCCAGCTTGCGCTGCACGCGCCAGTCCTGCGTAAACACCACCAGACCGCTGGCGCCGTGTTCCAGAGGGATGGGCGCACCAAGCTTGCTGAAATGGCGCTTGAGCAGGCGCGTGCCGGAGGCGTCGCCACTCTTCCAGTGGTTGGCGGGGGTCAGCAGGCTGCTGCCATCCTTGACGCCCGGCGGTTTGTTGAGCACCAGCGTGACCGGCGTGAGGTTCAGCAGGCTGGCCTCGCGGTCCAGGGTGACGGACTGGTGGATGACGCGGTGCATGGGCTCTTCCACCACGACACCGTCCACCCGCACCCAGCCGCCTTCGATGTACTGCTCGGCCTCGCGGCGGGAACACGGCACCATCTGCGCCACGCGCTTGGCCAGGCGTTCGCCTTCGTCGCTTTGCGCGATGGGTGTGCGGCGGGTGCTCATGGCTGCCCCTTGGCGTTGTCCAGCGCCAGGATGCGCTCCACATGGGCCAGCAGCGAGCGCTTGGCCACCGGCCAGATGCGCGGGTGCACATCGTCGTAGGCCAGCGGCAGCCAGTCGTCGAGGCTGCCCAGCGGGTTGGCCTGCATGACGGCCGCGATCTTGCCTTCGCGCTTGAGGCGGTGTGCCTTGAGGTGGGCGATGGCATCCAGCGCACCGTCGATCACGTGGCCATGCGCGGGCAGGATGTAGCGCACGTTGTGCTCGGTGCAGGCGGCGGTCAGTGTGTCCAGTGCGTTGATGTAGTCGGCCATGTTGCCATCCGGCGGGTCGATCACCGTGGTACTGCCATTGAGGATGTGGTCGCCCGAGAACAGCAGCCCGTCTTCGACCAGCAGCAGGCACACGTGGTTGGCTGCATGGCCGGGGGTGTGGATGATCTGCAGGGTGTGGTTATGTGCCAAATTGGCCGCATCTCCCCGCGGAATAAGCGCAAGCAGCTCCTGATTTGATAGCACCCTGTCGGGCGTGAATTCACTGGCGGCGCGGGCCGTGGGGGCGGAGGGCAGGCCCAGGATGGGTGGCTTGCTGGCGCACAGCGCCTGCAGTGGCGCAGCGCCGGGCGAGTGGTCCGGGTGCGAGTGGGTGCAGACCACCATGGCGATGTTGCCACCGCTGCCGTCGGTGTGGGCCGCAGCCTGCCACAGGCGTTGCAGGTGGTCCCTGTCGGCTGGGCCGGGGTCAATGGCGATAAAGCCAGTCTGTGGGTCGCCCACCAGGTAGCTGTTGGTGCCGGGGCCGGTCATGACGCCAGGGTTGGGCGCGGTCAGGCGCATCACGTTTTTGAGCAGACGGACCGGGAGGTCGGTTTGCCATTCGGCCGGCGCGGGAAGGGGGCTGGCCGATTGCGGGTCGAGTAGTTGGGTAGTGCGGGGCATGTCGGCCATTTTGCAGCCAAAACCCGCGGATGGCGTGTGCGCGCGGTCCTTGCGCGGATAATTGCCGCCATGCGTATTCCGTTTACCAAAATGCAGGGTGCTGGCAACGACTTTGTCGTGCTGGACGAAACCCGCGGCCGCCTGGGGCTGACGGCGGCGCACTACCGGTTTCTGGGGGATCGCCACTTTGGTGTGGGTGCGGACCAGATTCTCACGGTGCGCCCATCTCCTGGCGAAGGCATCGATTTTGAATATGTCATCCACAACGCCGATGGCAATGAAGTGGAGCAGTGCGGCAATGGTTCGCGCTGCTTTGCGCGCTTTGTGCATGACAAGGGGCTGACCACCAAGGACACCATCCGCGTCAAGACCATGAAGGGCGTGATTGCCCCCCAGCTCACGCCCGATGGGCGGGTGACCGTGGACATGGGTGCGCCGGTGTTTGCGCTGGAGGACATTCCGTTTGACGCCTCCGGATTGACCTTTGTACCGCAGGGTTCATGGGGTAATTGGCCACTAGCCCCCGTTGGTATTGCGCAGTCAGCTACTGTTTTGATAGCGCCTGTGTCGATGGGAAATCCCCACGGCGTGCTGCTAGTCGACAACGTGGACACTGCGCCGGTGTCCACCCTGGGTCCAGCAGTGCAGGCCAGCCCGCGTTTTGCGCAGGGCGTGAACGTGGGCTTCCTGCAGGTCGTGGACCGCAGTCATGTGCGTTTGCGCGTGTACGAGCGCGGCGTGGGCGAAACCCTGGCCTGCGGCACAGGTGCCTGTGCGGCCGTGGCTGCCGGCATTCGCCTGGGATTGCTGGACGCCCGCGTCGAAGTGCAGACCCGTGGCGGCGTGCTGACCATTGCCTGGGCGGGGGGCGACACCCCCGTGATGATGACCGGACCGGCCACCACCGTGTTCCAGGGCGAAATTGAACTTCCTGACAACCTATGACTATTCTGAACCAACCCCTGACCAACCCCATCACGGAAGACGACATTGCCCAGTTCCTGAGCAATACACCGGACTTCTTCCAGCGCCACGCCGAGCTGCTGGCGGCGGTGCAGTTCACCAGCCCGCACAGCCACCGCGCGGTGAGCCTGCAGGAGCGCCAGGCTGAGATGCTGCGCGAGAAGATCAAGCTGCTGGAGCAGCGCATCATGGAAATGATCCGCCATGGCAACGACAACGTGCTGCTGTCGGACAAGATCCTGCGCTGGGCGCGCACGCTGCTGCAGACCACCAGCCTGCAGGCCTTGCCACAGCAGGTGATCCAGGGCGTGCAGAACCAGTTCGCTGTGCCCCAGGTGGCGCTGCGGCTGTGGGGTGTGGCCCCTGAATACGCAAGCTTGCCGCAGACCCAGGGGGTCAGCGAAGATGCGCGCCTGTTTGCCTCCTCGCTGATGGAGCCGTTCTGCGGCCTCAACACCGGATTTGAAGCGGTCAGCTGGCTGGACGACCCGACCTCCGTCACGTCGCTGGCGCTGATTCCACTGCGGGAAACCGTCGAAGGCGGTGTGACGCCTGCGTTTGGCATGCTCGTGCTGGCCTCCATGGATGCGCAGCGTTTTGACAGCGGCATGGGCACCGATTTCCTGGCGCGCATTGGCCAACTGGCCAGTGCAGCGCTCTCCCGACTGCGCTAAACCGATGGACGCAGATGCCGGTCTGGTCGAGCGGTATCTGGAGTATGCGCGTGTCGAAAAGCGCCTGGCTGCGCGTACGGTCGAGTTGTATGCGCTGGACTTGCAGCGGCTCAGTACCCTGGCCATCCAGGCGCAGGTGCCCCTGCTGGAGGTGCGCAACGCCCACATCCGGCGCTGGGTGGCGCAGATGCACAGCGCAGGGCGCAGCGGGCGCGGCATTGCGCTGATTCTTTCCGGCTGGCGCGGTTTCTATACCTGGCTGGGCCGCGACGGGCTGGTCGCTAGCAACCCGGTGCAGGATGTGCGCTCGCCCAAGGCACCTAAACCCCTGCCCAAGGCGCTGGGCGTGGATGACGCAGTCCAGTTTGCCGACTTTCAGAGTGACGACGATCCCTGGCTCGAAGCCCGGGACACGGCCATGGTCGAGCTGCTGTATGGCAGTGGCTTGCGGGTGGGCGAGCTGGTGGGGCTGGACGTGGTGGCCAGTAGCACGGCCCGCGGCTGGGTGGACCTACAGGCAGCGCAGGCCCATGTGCTGGGCAAGGGTTCCAAACGCAGAATCGTGCCGGTGGGCAGCACCGCGCTCCAGGCGCTGGAGCGCTGGCTGGCATTGCGTGGGCCGACGGGCACCTCGCAGGCGGTACCCGTGCCTGCAGTACACGCCGACGCGGCAGCGGCCCTGTTCACGGGGCGTAACGGCACGCGGTTGACGCCGCAGTCCGTGTGGCAGCGCCTCAAGCGCCGCAGCCAGATGGCAGGGCTGTCCACGCCGGTGCATCCGCACATGCTGCGCCATTCGTTTGCCAGCCACGTGCTGCAAAGCAGTGGCGACCTGCGCGCGGTGCAGGAGCTGCTGGGCCACGCCAATATCACCACCACGCAGGTCTACACCCGGCTGGACTTCCAGCACCTGGCCAAGGCCTACGATGCGGCGCATCCGCGCGCACGCGCCAAGGGCAGCAAGGGCGATTAGTGCAATGCCAGGCGGCTTGCCTTCGCTGCCTGCTTGTCGGCATACATGCGTTCATCGGCGCAGGCCATCAGCCGGGTGAGGTTGTTGCCGTCGGTTGGGTACAGTGCCCCGCCGATGCTGGCGCTGGTATGGACCCTGGTGCCAAGGGGTTCGAACGTCTTGCCCAACTCCTCCTTGAGCTTTTCGGTGATGTCGCCCAAGTCCGCGGGTGTTTTGACACCAATGCACAGGACGGCGAATTCGTCGCCACCCACGCGCGCGCACAGATCGCTGCTGCGCGTGGACTTGCGCAAACGCTCTGCCACCGTCTGGAGCAACTGGTCTCCCGTAGCATGGCCGTAGGTATCGTTCACAGGCTTGAAGTCGTTCAGGTCGATCGATAGAAGGCCGAAGCAGGTCTGCTCGCGCGCTGCCTGACTCAGGGTGCGTTCGAAAGTCTGTTCGAAATAGCGGCGGTTGGCCAGGCCGGTGAGTGCATCGTGCATGGCCATATGGTTGAGTGCTTCGCGCGTACGCAAGTGCTCGCCGATTTCCCGCTGCAGGCGCTGGTTCAGTGCAATACTGCCGATGACCGTGGCAGAAACCATGCGTGCTTTTTTCAGAACCAGCCCCTGCCAGAGGATGGAGGAGACCGTCATCAGCAAAAAGTAGTCGTTGTCGTCTCTCAGGTACAAGTAGATGAAACGCACCGTGATCGGAGCCAGGCAGCATAGGTTGACCGTCAGGTAATACGACGGCATGACCGAGTAGCCCAGAGCCACGGTGGTCACCACGGTAGACATGATGAGAAACAGGAACGTGTGCTCGGCGTAGCTTCCCACCGTAGGTATCAGAAATACCGCCAGGCCATAGATAAGCGTTATGCCCGCACCCATTGCGATACGCCAGCGCAGCAGACGCCGGCAGTTGTGTTCGGTCAGCCCCACCTGGGCAACATGCCGCTCCAGCAGCCACATGGCCAGCATCGCCACCGCCAGAAGCACACTCCACCCGATAAGCCACTGTGCAGAGATCCCCGCCCACTGCAGTACCGCTGCGACGACCACGCCGCCGATGGCCAAGCTAGCAAGGTTGTTGGCCGCGTGCCCAAAAAATATGCGCACCCGCTCCAGCTGGGAGCTGTCTACAAGACCATTGTTGGAGCTGGTGCCGGGCATATGCAGCGTGTGTTGTTCCCCTTGCGGGCACTATACCGCCGTATGCCGGTAATGCCAAAATAGGGCCATGCCTGACACCACTCCACCCGCCAGCCAACCCCGCAACCCCTTGCACGGCAAGACGCTGGAGGCCATCGTGACCGAACTGGCGGAGCACTTTGGTTGGGAGGACTTGGGGGAACGCATCCCCGTGCGCTGCTTTACGCACGACCCCAGCGTCGGGTCGAGCCTGAAGTTCCTGCGCAAGACGCCCTGGGCGCGTGAGAAGGTGGAAAGCCTCTATCTGTATATGTTGCGCGCGCAGCGTCGCGGCTAACTACCCGAAGACTTCCCGTCAGGGCTGGCAGACCGGACACCCGTTCTCTGGCCCACGCTCGCCGTCAGCTATTGGGGTTTGCCTGCATGTGCTCGTCAACACCTTGTCTGGTGCACAGACTCGGTGGCAACGGCGAATGGGGCCGACGCCCGGGCATCCGATCTGCCAGCCTAGTGGCGTGGTGGTTACGGACATAAGATGCAAAATGGCTTGGCGGGCGGCTGCAATGCAGCGGAACCCGACATTCATGGAACTCACCCAATTGAACAAATGGGAACTGGCAGATCTACAAGTTGTAGCGGCTTTCACAAAAAGGTTGAATATGGAACAGAGTAGCGTTTCCGTCGGAACTTCACACGATTATCAGATTCAGTCACCATTGCCAGCGACGTTTGGGTTGGGAGAACGCGTTCGCAAAAAGTCGGGTGCCGCGTGGCAAGGCCATATCGTCGGCTGGTACAGCACGAAACTCACGCCAGAAGGCTACGCCGTCGAGTCCGAAGCGCATCCAGGCTCGGTACAGATTTACCCGGTCTCAGCGCTTGAGCGCGTGGCCTAACCCTTTAATCGAGAGGACTTCACTCGACACGCCGGGCGCTGCCTCTCATCTCAGACATTGAAGTCGTCAATTTCATGTTTTCAATGACTGCTGTCTGGAAACTTGGATGACGGCAATCAGTCTGAAGTGACCTTTACTTTGCTGCGAAAGCGGTCTCTTCCATGTAGCTATTTGCGTAGACCAATGACACTGTGGTGGATGCCTGCGCGAATGCCCCTTGGCAACCTGCAACGCCCCGAACTCAGGACGGCATGGCGCTTGGCGCAGTGAGGTAAAGGAGGAGCCCGCAGGGCGGGGACACGAACGAAGTCAAGTGCCATGCCGTCCTGAGTCTCCAGCACCCTGCCACTGGCCAGCTCCCAAGCGACAATAGCCCCCATGAAAACCATTCGACTTCGTGCGGGCAAAGAGCGCTCGCTGCTTCGCGGCCATCCCTGGATTTTTGAATCGGCCATCGCCAAGGGCGGCGGCGATAGCGGTGAGACAGTGCGGGTCGACTCAGCCGAGGGGCAGTTTCTGGGCTGGGCGGCGTTCAGCCCGCAATCCAAGATCCGCGCGCGTGTCTGGAGCTTTGATGAAAAGCAGCGCATAGACGCTAGCTTTTTTATAGCTGCATGCGTACATTCCGTGAGGGCTAGAGCCCGATTTGACATAAAAAGCGACGGCATGCGCCTGGTGCATGGCGAATCCGACGGGTTGCCGGGGCTGATTGTGGACCGGTATGGCGACACACTGGTGGCCCAGTTCACTTCGGCTGGCGTGGAAAAGTGGAAAGACGTGATCGTCGACGCCCTGCTGGCCGCGACCGGGTTGACCCGCTTGTATGAGCGCTCGGACGCCAGCAGCCGCACACTGGAAGGGCTGCCCGAGGCGACGGGCTGGCTGCGCGGCGAAGGCCCCACCGACCTGGTGCTACAGGAGCACGAATGGAAACTGGCGCTCTCCATTGCCGAAGGCCACAAGACCGGCTTTTACCTGGACCAGCGCGACAGCCGCAAGAAGTTTGCTGAGTACACCCGCCGGCTGGGCTTCCAGCGGGTGCTGAACTGCTATTGCTACACCGGTGGCTTTACCGTCGCGGCCCTCTCGGGCGGTGCGGTGCACGTCACGTCCATCGATTCCAGCGGCCCAGCCATTGAGAAAGCCGCCGCCAACGTGGCGCTCAACGGGTTTGAGGCCAGCCGGGCCGACTTCATGGATGCGGACGTCAATGCCTCGCTGCGCAAGTTTGCGCAGGAGGGGCGCACCTTTGACGCCATTGTTCTGGATCCTCCGAAGTTTGCACCCACTGTGGCGCACGCTGAGCGCGCGGCCCGGGCCTACAAGGATATCAATCGCCTGGCATTCAAGCTGCTGGAGCCTGGGGGCGTGCTGTTTACCTACAGCTGCTCGGGCGGCATCAGTGGCGACCTGTTCCACAAGATCGTGGCGTCTGCGGGTTGCGATGCGGGAGTGGATGGCTTCATCACCGAGCGCATGGGCGGCGCACCAGACCATCCCATGACCATTTACTTTCCGGAAGGCGAGTACCTCAAAGGGTTGGTGGTGATGCGCAAATAGCGCCGCCACAATAGAACGCTACACTCCGGGCTGCTGTTTTTTGGGTTCCCACATGTCTCTGATTCCCGCCACCATCCTGACCGGATTTCTTGGGTCCGGCAAAACCACCCTCCTCAAACGCGTGCTGGCCGAGGCCCACGGGCAGAAGATTGCCGTGATTGAAAACGAGTTTGGCGAGGAAAACATCGACAGCGACATCCTGGTGAGCGACACCAACGAGCAGATCATCCAGATGAGCAACGGCTGCATCTGCTGCACCATCCGCGAAGACCTGCGCGCCACGCTGCGCGATCTGGCCGAGAAAAAGCGCAAGGGTGAGCTCAATTTTGAGCGCGTGGTGATCGAGACCACCGGCGTGGCCGACCCCGGCCCGGTGGCGCAGACTTTCTTCATGGACGACGAGATCGCCGAGACCTACCTGCTGGACTCCATTCTGACGCTGGTGGATGCCAAACACGCCGCCCAGCAGCTCAACGACCGCCAGGAAGCGCGCCGCCAGGTGGGTTTTGCCGACCAGATCTTCATCAGCAAGTCGGACCTGGTGTCCAAAGACGAGCTCGAAGCCCTGATGCACCGGCTCAAGCACATGAATCCGCGTGCCCCGCAAAAGGCGGTGCACTTTGGCGACGTGTCGCTGGCCGAGGTGTTTGACCTGCGCGGCTTCAATCTGAACGCCAAGCTGGACATTGACCCGGACTTCCTGAAGGAAGACGACCATGACCATGGGCATGACCACCATGACCATGCGCCCGGGGAGGCCTGCAACCATCCGTCGCACGCCCATGAAGGGGAACACGGCCATGGCCATCATCACCATCACGATGACGATGTCAAAAGCTTTGTCTTCAAGTCCGAGCGGGCATTCGATCCGGCCAAACTGGAAGACTTTCTGGGGGCCATCGTCAATATCTATGGACCCCGCATGCTGCGCTACAAGGGAGTACTGTTCATGAAGGGCACCGACCGCAAGGTGATCTTTCAGGGCGTGCACCAGTTGATGGGCAGCGACTTGGGGCCTGCCTGGGGGGAAGGCGAGCAACGCATCAGCAAAATGGTGTTCATCGGCATCGATCTGCCCAAGGACATTCTTTTGCAGGGGCTGGAGCAATCGCTGGTGTAACGAACGACGCATTCCCGTTCGGATGTCACACGAACGTGTCTGTAACTGTCCCCAGACTTACTAATTACTGGCAGGGAGCCAAATGATTGTCTCGATTTTGCAACTGATGGGTTTTCCTATGGGGAAGCCTGTACACTCGCGCGCCGGAGAAACCTCGCCAGATCGGTCCACAAAGACCCGCAGCGGGGACCAAGGCACGAAAGACCACGCGCAGGCCAGCCCTGCCAGGAGACAAGAAGTGAAAGCCAAGACCGGGAAGACCGCAAAAGCCAAACCAGCAGCCAAGGCGCCAGCCAAACCAGTGGCCAAGAAAAATGTGAAGCCTGTTGCCAAGCCGGTAACCAAAGCATCGGCAAAACCAGTGGCCAAGAAAGCCGTAAAGGCACCAGTAAAAGTGGCACCCAAGGCTGTCGCGAAGCCTGCTGCCAAGCCGGTAGCCAAAGCCGCTCCCAAGGCCAAAGCCACAGCAAAACCCGTAGTCAAGGCCGTGGCGAAACCTGTGCCCAAGGCTGCTCCCAAAGTGGTAGCCAAGCCGGTAGCCAAGACACCCGTCAAGGCTGCTGTTCCTGTTAAACCCGTTGTCAAATCTGCAGCCAAACCGGCTGTGGTTGCCTCCGTACCCAAAGAAAAAGTAGTTACCCCCATGCCCCAAGCCATGCCCAAAGCCGCGCCCGCACCTGTGGCGCCGGCCCCAGTGGCAGTTCCCCAAAAGGCGGGGCGTCCTTCGTCCCGTCTCGCCCAGCTGACCGTGCCTTCCATGGCCCAGTCGGTGGCGTCGACCGCTGCCAAAGCCAGTTATAGCCAATCGACTCCCTCTCCCGTGATTGTTCCTGCCTTGCCTTCCTCGATCAAAAAAGACCCCAAACTCGCCAACAACTGGAAGACCAAGCCGGTTGCGGAGCTGACGGACGCCGAACTGATGGCGATGCCTGATTCTGAGTACATGAACGATGTCCAGATGGCAGCATTCCGTCTCAAGCTGTCCAAGCTCAAGCAGGACATCCTGAACAATGCCGGTGAGACCACTGAACACCTGCGCGAAGACACTTCGGTGGTGCCCGATCCCGCTGACCGGGCCACCATTGAAGAAGAGCACGCGCTCGAATTGCGTACCCGTGACCGTGAACGCAAGCTGCTCAAGAAGATTGAACAATCCATCGTCCGCATTGATGCGGGTGACTATGGGTACTGCGACGAAACCGGGGAACCTATCGGCGTAGGTCGCCTGCTGGCCCGTCCCACCGCAACCTTGTCACTGGAAGCCCAGCAGCGCCGCGAACTCAAGCAGAAGATGTTCGGGGATTGATTCCCGGCGCTAGATAGGTAGCCCTGCGCTAAACTGTTCCCATGGCCACTAAAGACGATCGCCCCGGTTTGCTGTCGAAGGTGGCGAAGTTCGTCCGCAATCCGACCAAAGACTGGTCGGAGCTGGACAACCCGGACCAGCCGCAGGAAAGCGGCTATGACAAGCAGGCCCTCAAGGCCATGATTGAGCGCAAGCGGCAAAACGACTTTGTCCGCAAGCGCGAATTTGACCAGTTGCGCAAGCTGCGCAACCGGGATCCAGCGGCCATGGCCAACATGGCACGCCCGTCCTTCTTCCAGTCCAGTGTGGCTACCGACCAAGATGGTCGTGCCGTCACGCTGAAGAAGATCGACGAGATCGAAGCCCAAATGTCCAAGCAATGGTGGAAGGGCAAGCAGGAGGGGGGAACCCGTGCGGGCGATGTCGCCGTTGCGCAAATTTCCCGCTTCTCGGGCGACAGTCTGAGCCAGGGCGCCAGTCAGTTCCCTACCCAGGCACCTACCCAGTCCCCCCACCATTTCGCGCCGACCGAGGCCGTGGGTTTGCAGGCGCTGCCTGAAGGTCCTGCGGATTTTGAGCCAACCAATGTGCCACTGGGCCACGTGCCGGCGCCCGGACGGATAGCCCACGCTGATTCCTCTCATGCTTTCTCGGGAGAAGACCAGAGTTTTTCCACCTCCGAACTGTTTGCGATGGAGGTCGACGATATGTCGACCGATCCTGAACTGGAAGAGGCAGCCATCCGCTTTGCCAACGGGGACGATACCGGAGCCGAAAAGGGGCTGCTGGAAGCGTTGCGGGGAGAAGTTCTGGAGCCAGAGGTGGCGCTGTCCTGGGCAGCGGCATTGCTGGATTTGTACCGGGTAACCCATAAGCGCCCCCAATTTGACAGTGCCGTCAAGGAGTTTGGTGCGCGTTTCGGCCGGATGGTGCCCGTGTGGGCATCCCTGGGGGGAGATGGAGCATCCTCCGAATCCTCGCAAGGGACGTTTGGGACCGCTTCAGCGGGGTCGTCTACTGAGCACGGGGTGATCTGGCAAAGTCCGTCCATGCTGGATGCCCGCGCCATGGAAGCTTTACGCGACGCCTTGTCAACGCATCCCACGCCCTGGCATGTGGGGTGGGGCACTCTGGATGGGATTGCCGTCGATGCGGTCCCCTTGCTGGATGCACTATTTGTCAGTCTGTGTGATGAACCGGTTGCACTGCGCTTCTCTGGCGCCCACAACCTCCTGGAGCGGCTGCGGGCTCTGACGCCATCGGGAGACCGTGCGGTGGACCGGGCCTGGTGGCATGTTCGCCTCAATGCTTTGCGCTCCATGAATCTCATCGATGAGTTTGAGCTGGCGGCATTGGACTACTGCGTGACTTACGAGGTATCCCCTCCTGCGTGGGTGGAGGCGCGATGCCAGTTCGAAGCGACCGAGGCAGCGCCAGCGCACCGTGGCGCAGCGGCCGCCCCTACCGGCGCCATTCCGACGCAGTCCAGCGCAGCAGGGGATATTCCTGAATTGCGCGGTGAAGTGCTGGGTGATGCCACACAATTGCTGGGTGCGCTGGTCAAAGGTGCGCAAGGCAGTGGTCTCCTGGTCGTGTCATGTGCCAATTTGGTCCGGGTGGATTTTTCTGCTGCGGGGAGTATCCTGAATTGGGCGACGATGCGGCAGGCAGAAGGTGGACAGGTGCAGTTCAAGGACGTGCACCGTCTGGTCGCCGCCTTCTTCAGCGTCATCGGTATCAACGAGCATGCCCGGGTGATCCCCAGGCCCATTTGATCGTCGGGCACGCGTGTGCCCCAAGTCTCTCTTGCAATCCGGGTTATCGCCCGAATCTCAATCCCATGGAACAATTTCACGGCACCACCATCATCAGCGTTCGTCGCAAGACGCCAGAAGGCATGCAGGTCGCCATTGGCGGCGATGGTCAGGTTACGCTGGGCAATATCGTCGTCAAAGGCACGGCACGCAAAGTGCGCAAGCTCTACCACGGCAAAGTGCTGGCGGGTTTCGCCGGTGCAACGGCAGATGCCTTCACGCTGTTCGAGCGGTTTGAGGCCAAGCTGGAAAAACACCAGGGACACCTGGTGCGCGCCGCCATCGAGCTGACCAAGGACTGGCGCACCGACCGCGTATTGCGCCGCCTGGAAGCCATGCTGGCGGTAGCGGACAAGGATGCCTCCCTGATCATTACGGGCAACGGTGATGTGCTGGAGCCGGAAAATGGCATTGTGACCATTGGTTCGGGTGGCGCGTACGCGCAGGCGGCGGCTATCGCTTTGTTGAACAACACCGAGTTGGGTGCGGCAGACATCGTCAAACGCTCGCTCGAAATCGCTGGCGAGCTGTGCATTTATACCAATATGCAGCACACCATCGAAACTCTGGATTGAAAACTGTCATGACACCACAGGACATCGTCACTGAACTCGATCGCCACATTGTGGGCCAGGCCCAGGCCAAGCGTGCGGTTGCCATTGCATTGCGCAACCGCTGGCGCCGCCAGCAGGTGGAGGCCGGACTGCGTGCCGAAATCACGCCCAAGAACATTCTCATGATCGGCCCTACGGGGGTCGGCAAGACGGAAATTGCACGGCGCCTCGCACGGCTGGCAGATGCACCTTTCATCAAGGTCGAGGCGACCAAATTCACCGAGGTCGGCTACGTTGGCAAGGACGTGGACTCCATCATCCGTGACCTGGCAGAAATCGCCGTGAAGCAAACGCGTGAGGCGGCAAAGACCCAGGTGCGTGCGCGCGCCGAAGACGCTGCCGAAGAGCGGATTCTTGACATCCTGATCCCGCCGCCCCGGACTGAGTTCGGAATGGCGTCCTCGGTGGAGACACCCGAAAGCACGGCGCGACAAACTTTCCGCAAGAAACTGCGCGAGGGCCAGCTGGCCGACCGCGAAATCGAGCTGGATGTGGCAGTGTCCGCGCCACAAATGGAGGTGATGGGGCCTGCGGGCATGGAGGAGATGACCGAACAGCTCCGCGGCATGTTTGGACAGTTGGGGCAGGCCCGCAAACAGACGCGCAAGCTCAAGATCAGTGAAGCACAGAAGCTGCTGGCCGACGAAGAGGCGGCCAAGCTCGTTAACGAGGACGAGATCAAGACCCAGGCACTGCAGATGCTGGAGCAAAACGGCATTGTGTTTATTGATGAGATCGACAAGGTCACATCGCGCAGCGAGGGCAGTGGTGCCGAAGTTTCGCGCCAGGGTGTGCAGCGCGACCTGTTGCCGCTGGTCGAGGGCACCACGGTATCCACCAAGTACGGCATGGTCAAAACAGACCACATCCTGTTTGTCGCCTCCGGTGCATTTCACCTGAGCAAACCGAGTGACCTTATTCCGGAACTGCAGGGGCGTTTTCCGATTCGGGTGGAGTTGCAGTCATTGTCCGTTGAGGACTTTGAAGCGATCCTGACCCAGACCCATGCGTCATTGGTGAAGCAATACCAGGCCTTGCTGGCCACCGAGGGTGTGACCCTCGAGTTCACCCCGGAAGGCATTACCCGGTTGGCCCAGATTGCCTATGACGTGAACGAGCGTACCGAGAATATCGGGGCGCGACGATTGGCGACCGTCATGGAGCGGTTGCTGGACGATGTGAGCTTCGATGCGGCGGCTATGGCGGAGCAAACGGTGCGTATTGATGCACCCTACGTCGACGTGCGTCTGGCCGAACTCAGCCAAAACGAAGATTTGTCACGCTACATCCTGTAAAGGGCGGTTTGTTACAGGGCTTCAAGCATCACTTTCATAAAGCGTGCTAAGTCCTTCATTTAGAACGATTTTTGGCTCCCATTTGCCTTCGGAGTCGCGTCTAAGTCCTTGATTTCATTGGAAAAAATTCTCGCAAGCCCTCTTGCAAGCCTTGCAATTGCTGATACAGTGCAAAAAAGTGCAATTAAGTGGTGAAAAGTGCCTCTGAGTTGCTATTTCGAGCTGTTGCACAACAAAAGGGTGTCTGTCGTGTTTCAAGGGGCTTCGTCTCTCAGTCTGGATGCAAAAGGTCGGCTCTCTGTGCCGACCCGGCACCGTGACGTGCTGAGCGCCACCGCGAACGGCCACCTGACCATCACCAAGCATCCGCACGGGTGCCTGATGGTGTTTCCCCGCCCCGAGTGGGAAAAATTCCGCGAGCGTATTGCCGCCCTGCCCATGTCGGCACAGTGGTGGAAGCGGATCTTCCTGGGTAACGCCATGGATGTGGAGATGGATGCCACCGGCCGGGTGCTGGTGTCGCCCGAGTTGCGCGCTGCCGCAGGCATCTCCAAAGACACGATGTTGCTGGGCATGGGCAACCATTTCGAGCTCTGGGACAAGGCGACCTACGACGCCCAGGAAGCGAAGGCCATGCAGGGCGACATGCCCGATGTCTTCAAGGATTTTTCGTTCTAGGCGATTGCGGTGGAAACAACATGGAACCATGCCACCGTCTTGTTGAACGAAGCGGTCGATGCATTGTTCACAGACGGGGCCAACAACTTTGCCGATGCGGCCGATGGCACCTATGTGGATGCCACCTTCGGGCGTGGCGGCCACTCCCGTTTGATTCTTTTGCGTTTGTCGCCTCAGGGGCGATTGATTGCCTTCGACAAAGATCCCCAGGCGGTGGCCGAATCCGCAGCCATAGCCGACCCCCGCTTTTCCATTCGCCACGAAGGCTTCGCCCACCTGGGCGATTTGCCCGCGAAAAGCGTGACCGGCCTGTTGATGGATTTGGGTGTGAGTTCACCCCAGATCGACAACCCCGCACGGGGATTCAGTTTTCGTTTCGAAGGTCCGCTGGATATGCGCATGGATACCACGCGTGGAGAGAGTGTGGCGCAATGGCTGGCAACAGCAGAAGTCAATCAAATCACGGAGGTGATACGTGAATATGGTGAAGAACGGTTTGCTGGGTCAATTGCAAAGGCGATTGTTGCTCGCCGACAGGAACGGGGCGCAATTTCAACCACCACCGAGTTGGCCCAACTCGTGGCTGACACGGTCAAAACCCGCGAGCCGGGCAAGGACCCTGCAACGCGCACATTTCAGGCTTTTCGGATTTTCATCAACGCCGAGCTTGAAGAGCTGCAACAGGCGCTAGAGGCCAGTCTGGATGTGCTGCAGCCCGGAGGCCGTCTTGCCGTGATCAGCTTTCATTCGCTGGAAGACCGGATCGTCAAGCAATTCATCGCGAAGCATTCGCGCGATGAGTACGACCGTCGCGCCCCGTTTGCAGCGCCCAAGGTCATGAAGCTTGAGTCCCTGGGGCGTATCAAGCCCAGCGATGACGAGGTGCGCGGCAATCCGCGATCGCGTAGCGCGATCATGCGTGTGGCGCGGAGGACGGCGGCATGATGCGCCTCAACCTCGTGCTGTTGCTTGCCGTTTTGGCCAGTGCCGTTTACCTGGTCAATGTGCAGTACGAGTCACGGCGGGTGTTTACCGAGCTTGACAGGGCGCGCTCGGAGGCGCGCCGCCTGGAGACGGAATACGAGCGCTTGCAGGTGGAGAAACGAGGGCAGGCCACGCCCGCCCGGGTGGAAAAACTGGCGCGGGAGAAGTTGCAGATGCGCCAGGCGACACCTGCCATCACGACTTACGTGACCTATTCGGCTCCCGCAGGCGAAGACGTCGCAGCCGGAGTTGCGCCGTGAGCCGCAGCATCCAGTACACCTCCAGCCCCCTGCTGGCAAGCCGCACGCCGGTGTGGCGCAGCAAGTTTGTGGTGGGGGCGATTGCACTGGCCTTCTTCGGGCTGGCTGCGCGGGCCGCGTATATCCAGGTGGTTGCCAACGATTTCTTTCAACGCCAGGGCGTGGTCCGCTTCGAGCGGACGCTGGATTTGCCGGCCAACCGTGGGCGCATCCTGGATCGCAATGGGCTGATCCTTGCCTCCAGTGTGCCAGCGCCCAGCATTTGGGCCATTCCCGAAGACGTCGATCTGGACAAGGCACAACTGCAGCGTCTGGCGAAGATGCTGGATATGCCTGTGAGCGACCTGGCCAAGAAACTTCGGGACGAAGACAAGACTTTTGTCTGGATCAAGCGCCAGGTGGACGCTGGCATCGCCAAGCAGATCGCAGAGATGAATCTCAAGGGAATCTACCAGCGCAAGGAATACAAGCGCGAGTACCCGGAAGGCGAGTCTGCGGTTCATGTCGTGGGCTTTACCAATGTGGAAGACAACGGCCAGGAAGGGGTGGAACTCACCTTCAACAAGGATCTGGCGGGCAAGAGCGGTTCGCGCCGCGTCATCAAGGATCGCCTGGGGCGTGTGGTGGAAGATGTGGGCGACCAGATTCCTCCCGTGGAGGGGCGCGACCTGCAACTGAGCATCGACAGCAAGGTGCAGTTCTTTGCCTACCAGAAGCTGCGCGAGGCAGTGGTGGAGAACAAGGCGCAGGCAGGCAGCGTGGTGGTTCTGGATGTGCTGACCGGGGAGGTCCTGGCGCTTGCCAACTACCCCAGCTATTCGCCCGCCAAACGCTCCAACCTGACGGGGGCGCAACTGCGCAACCGTGCGCTGACCGACACATTTGAGCCAGGCTCCACCATGAAGCCGTTTTCCATCGCACTGGCATTGGAGAAAGGACTGGTCAAACCGGAAAGCATCATCCAGACGGCCCCAGGGAAAATCACCATTTCCGGCTCTACGATCACCGATGCGCACCCGCATGGGGCCTTGACCGTCAATGAGGTCATCCAGAAGTCCAGCAATGTGGGTACGGTCAAGCTGGCGATGCAGATGCAGCCGCACGAAATGTGGGAAATGTTCAGCCAGGTGGGGCTTGGACAAAAGCCGCAGGTGCCATTTCCTGGCGTGGTCAGTGGTCGCCTGCGTGCCTATAAAACCTGGCGTCCCATTGAACAGGCGACTATGAGTTACGGCTATGGCCTGTCGGCCAGCCTGTTCCAGTTGGCGCGTGCGTACAGCGTGTTTGCGCGGGATGGCTCTCTGGTTCCTGTCACTTTGCTAAAGACCGCCCAGCAGGTGGAAGGTGTCAAAGTGTTTGAGCCACGCCATGCACGGGAAGTACTCCATATGCTGTATCTGGCTGCAGGCCCCGGTGGTACGGCACCCAAAGCCCAGACCATGGGCTACTCGGTTGGCGGAAAAACCGGCACTGCCCACAAGCAGGAAGGAAAGGGTTATGCCGCCAAAAAGTACCGCGGCTTTTTTGTCGGAGTGGCACCTATTGATAAGCCGCGCATTGTTGTAGCTGTGATGATTGATGAGCCCAGCAACGGCAAGTATTTTGGCGGCGATGTGGCCGCGCCGGTGTTTTCCGAGACGGTGCAGCAAACATTGCGCATGCTGGGCGTTCAACCCGACATGGCTGTGCGTCCGCAAATCGTTGCGAACGCGGTAGAGGAGAGTTTCTGATGCAGGAACTCCATACGCCAGTTCAGGCAGCGCAGTGGCTCAAGTCCCGCGCATGCGGTGCCTTGTGGGCTGACAGCCGCAAAGTGCGCCCGGGCGACGGGTTTGTGGCCTGGCCCGGTGCTGCAGTGGATGCCAGAGGTTTCGCTGCTACAGCCATTGCACAAGGCGCCGGAGCCTGCCTGATGGAGCGCGACGGTGCAGAAGCCTTTGGACTGTCGGGTGAGTCTTACGCTACGTATGCAGGATTGAAAGCGGACACCGGGCTTATTGCTGCCGAGTTTTATGGACAGCCGTCCCGCGCACTGGATGTGGTTGCCGTCACCGGCACTAACGGCAAGACGTCCACAGCGTGGTGGCTTGCGCAGGCACTGAAAAATTTGCCTGCAGAACGCTCCTGGCCGTGTGGCGTGATTGGAACCCTGGGCGTTGGCATTCCACCGGATGTGTTGTCTACCGGATTGACCACTCCTGACCCGGTCCTGTTGCAGCAGACCCTGCGGGCGTTTGTGGATACGGGCCTGAAGGCCTGCGCCATGGAAGCGTCGTCCATCGGGGTGGAGGAGCACCGGTTGACTGGGACCGACATCCGTGTTGCCGTGTTTACCAACTTCACCCAGGACCATCTGGATTACCACGGCAGCATGGCGTCGTACTGGGACGCCAAGCGGCGTCTGTTTGTGTGGCCGGGGCTGCAGGCAGCGGTCATCAATGTGGATGACACACAGGGCGCCCAGCTTGCTGCAGATCTTGCTAACGGCCCTCTGGATGTCTGGACTACGTCATGCAGCCAGGCGGCACGCCTGCGGGCGGACAACATCCAGTACGCAACCCGTGGTTTGCGGTTCGATGTGGTGGAAGGCGGGCAGACCATCGCCTTTCACAGTCACCTGATTGGAACGTACAACGTGGCCAATATGCTGGGTGTGATTGCAGCCATGTGCAGCTTGGGCGTTCCGTTGGCAGATGCAGTGCAGGCCTGCAGTGGCCTGATGCCGGTGCCAGGCCGCATGGAGTGCGTTGGCAACGCTGGCGAGCCACTGGTCGCGGTGGACTATGCGCACACGCCGGATGCGTTGGAGCAGGCTCTGGTGGCTTTGCGCCCGCTGGCCCAACAACGCGAGGGCGCTTTGTGGTGCATCTTTGGTTGTGGTGGAGACCGTGATGCCTCCAAGCGGCCCCTCATGGGTGCCATTGCTGCCAAGTGCGCCGACCGGGTGGTCGTCACCAGTGACAACCCCCGCAGTGAAAAGCCGGAAGCCATCATTGCCCAAATTCTGTTGGGGTTGCCCCAAACTGACATGGTCAGTGTGCAGGCGGACCGTGCGCAGGCCATCGCCCGCACGCTGGCTGCGGTCGCCGACCAGGATGTCGTGCTTCTGGCTGGCAAGGGCCATGAAGCGACACAAGAAGTCGCTGGCAGCAAGCTGCCATTTTCCGACAGGGCCCATGCCGATCAGGCGCTGCAAGCCCGCCACTCCGGGGGAGTACGCCCATGAGTGCCATGATGACCTTGCACCAGGCCACCCAGTGGATGCCGGGTGCCCGTTTGGTGGGTGAGAACAAGGTGGTGGTGCTGCGTGTCCACACGGATACCCGCACCGTTGAGCCGGGAGATCTGTTTGTGGCGCTCCAAGGTGAGCGCTACGACGCCAATGAATTTCTGCAAGAGGCACAACAGCGCGGGGCCGTGGGAGTGGTGTGTCACGCGGGCCTGCGCGCAGATCTGTACCCTGCCGGGCTGCCCAGAATCGAGGTAGCCGACACCAAGGCGGCGCTGCAGTCTCTGGCAACGACCTGGCGTGCGCGATTTACATTGCCGGTGATTGCGGTGACTGGCAGCAATGGCAAGACCACCGTAACCCAGATGCTTGCAGCGATTCTCGATGCCCAGTGTCCCGGCGGCGGTGCATTGGCCACCCGTGGCAACTTCAACAACGACATCGGTGTTCCGCTGACGTTGCTGCGCCTGCGTGCTGGCCACCGCATGGCGGTGGTCGAGCTGGGAATGAACCACCCGGGGGAAATTGCCACACTGGCCGCGATGGCGCAGCCCACAGTCGCCCTGGTGAATAACGCCCAGCGCGAGCACCTGGAGTTTATGCAGACCGTGCAGGCCGTGGCTCGGGAGAACGGGTCGGTGATTGCATCCCTGCCGGCGGATGGCGTCGCCGTGGTTCCCGCAGACGATGAATTCACGGCGCTGTGGCAGGACCTGGCGGCTCCCCGTCGGTGTGTTCGTTTTGCCCTGTCGGGTGGCGATTCGCAGGATGAAATGCACTGCGTGGAAACCCATTGGGAACACGGCGGCTGGCAGGTGCGGGCGCAGGGCATGGGCGCGCATCTGCATTACCGTCTCTCCATTGCCGGTCGGCATAACGTCAAGAACTCCCTGGCGGCTGCAGCCTGCGCGCTGGCGGCTGGCGTCAGCGCTTCTGCGGTGGAGCAGGGGCTGCAGGCATTCCAGCCGGTCAAGGGACGCTCGCGTGCATTGGAGATTGCAGTACAAGGGCGCGAACGCACCCTGGTGGATGACACCTACAACGCCAATCCGGACTCGGTGCGCGCGGCGATTGATGTGCTGGCAGATTTGCCGGGCCCCCGCATTCTGGTGCTGGGAGATATGGGCGAGGTGGGCCACGAGGGGCCGGCCTTCCATGCCGAAGCTGGACGCTATGCGCTGGCCAAGGGGATTGACCAGTTGCTGGCCCATGGCAATCTGGTGCGCTCCGCAGTAGATGTTTTTCCCGGAGCACGCCATTTCGAGTCCATGGACGAACTCAATGATGCAGTGCTTGCCGGCCTGCCCCATGCCAGCAGTGTGCTGGTGAAGGGCTCACGCTTTATGCGCATGGAGCGCGTGGTGGAGGCTGTTGTGGCGCATTTTTCGAACGGAGAACCCTGATGTTGCTGAGCCTGGCCCAATGGCTGCAAACCCTGTCGCCTGAATTGGGATTTTTCCGTGTGTTCCAGTACCTCACCTTCCGTGCGGTGATGGCTGCCATGACGGCGTTGCTGATCGGACTGGCTGCTGGGCCTGCGGTCATTCGTCGCCTGCGCGAACTCAAGATCGGCCAGCCCATTCGCGGTTATGGCATGGAATCCCATTTGAGCAAGAGCGGCACCCCCACCATGGGCGGCGTGCTCATTCTGTTGTCCATCGCTATCTCGACGCTGTTGTGGTTCGACCTCAGCAACCGGTTTGTCTGGATCGTGTTGCTGGTGACCTTAGGTTTTGGTGCGATTGGCTGGGCCGACGACTGGCGCAAGGTGGTGCACAAAGACCCCGAGGGCATGCGCTCTCGCGAAAAGTATTTCTGGCAGTCCGTTGTCGGGCTGCTGGCCGCGCTCTACCTAGTATTCAGCATTTCCGAGAGCTCGAATCTGCGGGTGCTTGAGCTGTTCTTCAATTGGGTGCGCTCCGGCTTTGATGTCAACCTGCCACCCAAGGCCGGCCTGCAACTGCCGTTCTTCAAGGAAGTCAGTTACCCGCTGGGTGTGTTGGGCTTTGTGGTGCTGACGTACCTGGTGATTGTGGGTTCGAGCAATGCGGTGAACCTGACTGATGGACTAGATGGTCTGGCCATCATGCCGGTGGTGATGGTGGGTTCCGCCCTGGGCGTGTTTGCCTATGTCACTGGTAGCGTGGTGTATTCCAAGTACCTGTTTTTTCCCTACATTCCAGGCTCTGGTGAGTTGTTGATTTTCTGCTCTGCTATGGCGGGGGCGGGGCTCGCATTCCTTTGGTTCAACACGCACCCGGCGCAGGTGTTCATGGGGGATGTGGGCGCACTCGCTCTGGGCGGTGCTCTGGGCACTATCGCCGTGATCGTACGCCAGGAAATCGTGCTGGCCATCATGGGCGGCATCTTTGTGGTGGAGGCGCTGTCTGTAATGCTGCAGGTGTCCTACTTCAAGTACACCAAGAAGAAATTTGGCGAGGGCCGCCGCCTGCTGAAGATGGCGCCGCTGCACCACCACTTTGAAAAGTCTGGCTGGAAGGAAACCCAGGTGGTAGTCCGATTCTGGATCATCACCATGCTGTTGTGCCTGGTCGGTCTGTCCACCCTGAAACTGCGATGAACGAACACGATCCGCACATCTCCAGCGACATTCCCCAGGCATCCCCCGAGGACGCCGGGGTAGAGCTGCGCGTGCCGGATGTGGATATGCAAGCACCAGAAGCTGCTCCTGTCGAAGCCACTGTCGGGGTGTTGGTGGGTACTGTTGCGCCTACGCCAGAGCCACGCAGTCTGCCCACGACGTTGACCGCAGCGCGCGACGCGGCAGCTTTTGTGGCACAAATCTTTGCCGAAACCCAGGCGGAAAAAGCCGAACCCGTGGAAGTGGCGGAAGATGTCCCGTCCGTGCCAGAAGAAGTGCAGGACGCTGTACCCGATGGACAAGCGGACGCTCCCTTGCAACCACTGGCCGGGCAAAACATCCTCATCCTGGGTCTTGGCGCTTCGGGCCTGGCCATGGCGCGTTGGTGCGTGCGCACCGGTGCCGCCAGTGTGATCGTGGCCGACACACGTGCTGCACCGCCGCAGCTGGTGACGCTCCAGCAGGAGTTGCCCCAGGTGCAATTCGTGTCCGGAGAATTCCAGGCCGCGTTGGTGGAAGGCCAGGGCCTGCACGCGGTGTACCGCTCTCCGGGCCTGAGTCCGGAGGTGGTCGCGCCGGTGTGTGACGCGGCCCGCTCCACCGGGATTTACGTGGGTGGCGAGTTGAGCCTGTTTGCCATGGCCTTGCAGACCCTGCGCACGGCACGGGCCTACGCACCTTCTGTTTTGGCGATCACCGGGACCAATGGCAAGACCACCGTGACCTCCCTGACTGGGCAACTGGTGGCCCACGGGGGCAAGACCGTGGCGGTGGCCGGCAATATCGGCCCGACCCTGCTCGATACGCTGTCCAGTCACCTGGATGCCGATACCCTTCCTGAAGTCTGGGTGCTGGAGTTGTCCAGCTTCCAGCTCGACGGCGTGAGCAACTTTGAGCCCACCGCTGCAGTGGTGCTCAATGTCACACAGGATCACCTCGACTGGCACGGCAGCATGCAGGCGTATGCACAGGCCAAGACGCGCATTTTTGGCCAGCACGGACTGATGGTGCTCAACCGCGACGATGCTGCAGTCATGGCCATGCTGCCAGAGCCGGTGCGCGTCAAGCTGCAACGCCCGCAGGAGCGGGCCCACACCACGTTTGGGACCGACATGCCCAAGCGCCCCGGTGACTATGGGCTCGAAGACGTCAATGGCATGGTCTGGCTGGTGCGTGCGCTGGAAGCAGACGAAACGCGCAAGAAACGCAAGGACGATGAAGAAGAACTGCACATTCAGCGCCTGATGCCTGCGGACGCCCTGCGTATCCGGGGGCGCCACAACGCCAGCAATGCGCTGGCGGCCCTGGCATTGAGCGCGGCTGCAGGCTGTGCGCTCGGCCCCATCCTCTACGGCCTGCGCGAATACCGGGGTGAGCCGCACCGTGTGGAGCCGGTGGGCATCCTCAATGGCGTGGAGTTCTTTGATGACAGCAAGGGCACCAACGTGGGCGCCACGGTCGCCGCCCTGCAGGGACTGGGCGCCGACCGCAAGGTGGTGGTGATTCTGGGTGGCGAAGGCAAGGGCCAGGACTTTGGGCCGCTGGCGGCGCCAGTGGCGCGTTACGTCCGTGCTGTGGTGCTGATCGGACGCGATGCTCCGCTGATCAGTGCTGCACTGGAACGCACCGGGGTTGCGCTGGCGGATGCTGGCAGCATGAGCGAGGCGGTAGCGCAGGCCAACCAGCGTGCCCATGCAGGGGATGCGGTACTGATGTCGCCCGCCTGCGCCAGTTTCGACATGTTTGACAACTACGAGCACCGTGCGCGTGTCTTTGTAGCCGCTGTCAAGGAACTCGCCATGGATGCCGGTGTGGATATGGAGAACGCCGCATGAGCGCCCTGTTCCAGACCATTGCAGGTTGGTTCTCGTCACGTATGGCGCCGGCGGCAGCTGCGGCCTTGCCGGTGCGTCTGGGAGGGCGGGGTTCGTTTTCGGCCACCACCACGCCAGCGCGCGTGCACGGGTTTGACCAGCCGCTGGTCTGGGTGGTGGTGACCCTGTTGCTGTGGGGCCTGGTGATGGTCTATTCCGCTTCGATTGCCATGCCGGACAACCCGCGCTTTGCCAACTATTCGCACACCCATTTCCTGGTGCGCCATGTGGTGTCGATTGGTGTGGCGTTTGTAGGTGCCCTGATCGCTTTCCAGGTGCCGGTGCAGACCTGGGAGAAGGTGGCGCCCTGGCTTTTTGTGGCATCGCTGGTACTGCTGATTGCGGTGCTTGTGCCCTTCATTGGCAAGGGCGTCAATGGCGCACGCCGCTGGATCTCTCTGGGTATTCTGAATTTCCAGCCGTCCGAGCTGGCCAAGTTCGCGGTGCTGCTGTACGCCGCGGACTACATGGTGCGCAAGATGGATGTGAAAGAACGGTTCTTCCGTGCGGTGGCACCCATGGCGGTGGCGGTGGCGATCGTCGGGCTGCTGCTGCTGGCCGAACCGGACATGGGCGCCTTCATGGTGATCGCCGTGATCGCCATGGGTATCCTGTTCCTGGGTGGCGTCAATGCACGCATGTTCTTCCTGATTGCGGCCATTCTGGTGGTGGCGTTCAGCCTGATGATTGCCCTGTCCGACTGGCGGCGCGAACGCATCTTTGCCTACCTGGACCCCTGGACCGAGAAATACGCGCTGGGCAAGGGCTACCAGCTTTCGCATTCGCTGATCGCCATTGGCCGCGGTGAAATCTTTGGCGTGGGACTCGGCGGCAGTGTGGAGAAGTTGCACTGGTTGCCCGAGGCACACACCGACTTCCTGCTGGCGGTCATTGGTGAAGAGTTTGGACTGATCGGCGTGCTGACGGTGATTGGCCTTTTCCTGTGGCTGACGCGTCGCATCATGCATATCGGCCGCCAGGCCATTGCGCTGGACCGCGTATTCGCCGGTCTGGTGGCGCAGGGTGTTGGCATCTGGATGGGCTTTCAGTCCTTCATCAACATGGGCGTGAATCTGGGGGCCTTGCCCACCAAGGGGCTGACCCTGCCCCTGATGAGTTACGGCGGCTCGGCCATCCTGCTCAACATGATTGCCATCGCGGTGGTGCTGCGCATCGATTTCGAGAACCGGCAAATGATGCATGGGGGGCGCGCATGAGTACCCAACCTTGTGCATTGATCATGGCCGGCGGCACCGGCGGACATATCTTCCCGGGGCTGGCGGTGGCGCAGGCGCTGCGTGACAAGGGCTGGCGCGTGCACTGGCTCGGTGCCCCAGCCAGTATGGAAAGCCGGCTGGTGCCGGCGCGCGGCTTTCCGCTCGAAACGGTGGATTTTGCCGGCGTACGTGGCAAGGGCCTCCGCACGCTGGTTCTGCTGCCGTTGCGCCTGCTCAAGGCCTTCTGGCAAAGCCTCCAGGTGGTGCGCCGGGTGCGCCCGCAAGTGGTGGTGGGTCTGGGGGGCTACATCACCTTCCCCGGCGGGCTGATGTCGGTGCTGCTGGGTAAGCCGTTGGTGCTGCATGAGCAGAACTCGGTGGCTGGCATGGCCAACAAGGTACTGGCGGGTGTGGCTGATCGCGTATTCACCGCGTTCCCCAAGGTGTTCACCAAAGGACAGTGGGTAGGCAATCCCCTGCGCGCGGAATTCCTGACCCAGCTCGCACCGCAGGAGCGCTTTGCCGGTCGCACGGGCCCGCTCAAGGTGCTGGTGGTCGGTGGCAGCCTGGGCGCGCGCGCGCTCAATACCGTGGTACCGCAAGCCCTGGCGTTGATTCCCGAGGCGCAACGCCCGATGGTCACGCACCAGGCCGGTGAAAAACAGATCGACGAATTGCGAGCCAACTACGCCGCCGCCGGCGTGCAGGCCACGCTGACCCCGTTCATCGACAACACAGCCCACGCCTTTGCCGATGCTGACCTGGTAATCTGCCGCGCCGGTGCCAGCACCGTGACCGAGATTGCCGCGGTGGGTGCCGCTGCCGTCTTTGTCCCTTTCCCGTCTGCTGTGGACGACCACCAGACCTCCAACGCCCGCTTCCTGGTCGACCAGGGCGCCGGCTGGCTGCTGCCCCAATCGGACATGACCCCCCAGGTGCTGGCTGATTTGCTACAAAAAACAGAGCGTTCTGCGCTTTTGCAACGCGGGCTGGCGGCCAAAAACATGCAACAGCTGCACGCCACCGATGCGGTGGTGGCGGCCTGCGAGGAACTCGCGCCATGAAACACGCCATCAAACATATTCACTTCGTCGGTATCGGCGGCTCCGGCATGTCCGGCATCGCTGAAGTGCTCAGCAACCTGGGCTATGTCATCTCCGGCTCGGACCTTTCCGACAGCGCCACCCTCAAACGCCTGGCGTCCCTGGGTATCACCACCTATGTGGGCCACGCTGAGGCCCACGTCGCAGGTGCCGATGCGGTGGTGACCTCCACTGCGGTGCAATCCGACAACCCCGAAGTCGTGCGCGCTCGCGAAATGCACATCCCCATCGTGCCGCGCGCCCTGATGTTGGCCGAGCTGATGCGTCTCAAGCAGGGCATTGCAATTGCGGGCACCCACGGCAAGACCACCACTACCAGCTTGGTGGCCAGTGTGCTGGCCGAAGCCGGTCTGGACCCGACCTTTGTGATTGGCGGGCGCCTCAACAGCGCGGGTGCCAACGCGCGCCTGGGCAGCGGCGACCATATCGTGGTCGAAGCCGACGAGTCCGATGCGTCCTTCCTGAATCTGCTACCCGTGATGGCGGTCGTGACCAACATCGACGCCGACCACATGGAAACCTACGGGCATGACTTCGGCCGCCTCAAGAAGGCGTTCGTCGACTTCCTGCACCGCATGCCCTTCTATGGCACCGCCATCCTGTGCACCGATGACGCTGCCGTGCGCGAAATCTGTGAGCAGGTGACCTGCCCGATCACCAGCTACGGCTTCAACGAGGAAGCGCAGGTGCGCGCCATCAACGTACGCGCTGTGGACGGACAGATGCACTTCACGGTGCAGCGCCGCAACGGCGTGGTGCTGCCCGACCTGGACGTGGTGCTGAACCTGCCGGGCCTGCACAACGTGCTCAATGCGCTGTCAGCGATTGCGGTGGCCGTGGAGCTCAATATTGCTGATGCCGCCGTGGTCAAGGCGCTGGCCGAATTCAAGGGTGTGGGCCGCCGCTTCCAGCGTTACGGCGATTTGCCTTTACCCTCCGGCGGCACGGTCACCGTGATCGACGACTACGGCCACCACCCGGTGGAAATGGCCGCCACCCTGGCAGCGGCGCGCGGCGCCTTCCCGGGGCGCCGTCTGGTGCTGGCATTCCAGCCCCACCGTTACACACGCACCCGCGACTGCTTTGAAGACTTCGTCAAGGTGATCGGACAGGCTGATGCCGTGCTGCTGGGCGAGGTGTACGCCGCTGGCGAAGCACCCATCGTGGCTGCGGACGGTCGCTCACTGGCACGTGCCCTGCGGGTGGCGGGCAAGGTAGAGCCGATCTTTGTGGACGACATTGCGGCCATGCCACAGGCCGCTGTCGACAACGCCCAGGATGGAGACGTGCTGCTGTGCATGGGAGCTGGATCGATCGGTGCGGTGCCTGGAAAAATTGTGAATCTGCTACAAAATACAGAGCACGCTGCGCAGAAAGGGCGGGGGCTATGAGCCGAATTGCCAACAAAATTGCTGCCAGCCTGGGCAAGGTGGCGGTGCTGATGGGTGGAGCGTCCGCCGAGCGCGAAGTGTCCCTGATGTCAGGTGGCGGCGTCCTCAAGGCGCTGCTGGCGCGTGGCGTCAACGCCCATGCATTTGATCCGGCGGAGCGTCCGCTCGATGACCTCAAGCGTGAAGGGTTTGACCGCTGCTTTATCGCGCTACACGGACGCTTTGGCGAAGACGGCACGGTGCAGGGCGCACTCGAATTGCTGGGCATTCCCTACACCGGTTCGGGTGTGATGGCGTCGGCCATCTCCATGGACAAGGTCATGACCAAGCGCATCTGGCGCTTTGAAGGTCTGCCCACACCGGCCTGGAAACAGGTGAGCAGTGCGGCGCAAACGCATGCGGCCTTTGCCGAGCTGGGTGCGCCCATGATCGTGAAACCTGCGCGCGAAGGATCCAGCATCGGATTCACGAAGGTCATGACCGCCGACCAGTGCGATGCGGCCTATGCAGCAGCTGCCAAACACGACAACGAAGTGCTGTGCGAACAGTTCATTGCGGGTGATGAAGTTACCTGCCCGGTCTTGGGTGCCACGGAATCGCCGCGCGCCCTGCCGGTGATCCGCATCGTGGCGCCTGACGGTAACTACGACTACCAGAACAAGTACTTCACTGACACCACGCAGTACCTGGTGCCGGCCGGACTGCCAGCCGGTGAGGAAGAGGCCATCCAGGCCATCGTTTGCCAGGCCTACCAGGTACTGGGCTGCCGCGGCTGGGCCCGTGCAGACGTCATGATCGACGCCGCCACGCGCAAACCCTACCTGCTGGAAATCAATACCTCACCAGGCATGACCGGTCATTCGCTGGTACCCATGTCAGCCCGCGCCGACGGCATCAGCTACGAAGACCTGTGCGTGCAGCTGCTGCAGCACACCGAACTGGACGCGAGGGCTTCGGCTTCTGTATGAACCCTGTAGCCACTCCCCTTGACGTGAAGCTGATGAACATGACCGCCATGGTTTTGGGACTGGCTTTCGTCGTGCTGGGCGCAGTGGCTGCGGCGCGATGGGTTTCGCGCCTGCCGGCGTTTGACATCCAGGGCATTCTGGTCAGTGGCGATGTCGCCCACAACAACACGGTGACTTTGCGCGCCAATGTGGCGCCCCGACTGAGCGGTACCTTTTTCACGGTAGATCTGGCGCGGGTGCGGGCCGCATTCGAGTCGGTGCCCTGGGTGCGTCGTGCGGTGGTACGCCGGGACTTTCCGAACCGCCTGCGCGTGGACCTGCAGGAGCACCAGCCGGTCGCCTATTGGGGTGGCGAGAGCGATGAGCGTCTGGTCAACAGCTATGGCGAGGTCTTTGAGGCCAACGTGGGCGAAGTAGAGCAGGACGCGCTGCCGCGCCTGCATGGCCCGGACGGCCAGGCGGGCGACGTACTGGCCATGTACCAGGCGCTACAGGACATGTTTGAGCAGATGGATATTCCGATCGAGGCCCTGGACCTGTCCACAGGGGGCAGCTGGCGCGCCCGTCTGGACACCGGGGCGGTGATCGAACTGGGGCGGGGCGGTGTTGGCGATGTGTCGGCTCGGGTCCAGCGGTTTTTGAAAACATTGACGCAGGTGATTACGCGCTATGGCCGACAGCCCAGCGCGGTGGAATTCGCCGACCTGCGCCATGAAAACGGTTATGCCATCCGGCTGCGCGGTGTGAGTACCGTCGCGGCCGATGGACCCAAGAAGTAGCAGTAGACAGAGAAACGTAGAGCAGGTGCACACATGGCAAAAGAGTACAAAGACCTCGTCGTAGGGCTAGACATAGGAACCGCCAAGGTCATGGCCGTGGTGGCTGAGGTTATGCCTGGGGGGGAACTCAAGCTGGCAGGCCTGGGGATTGCGCCCAGCAACGGATTGAAGCGCGGCGTGGTGGTCAACATCGACGCCACCGTGGCCAGCATCCAGCAGGCTTTGAAAGAAGCCGAGCTGATGGCCGACTGCAAGATCACGCGCGTGTACACCGGCATCACCGGCAGCCACATCCGCGGCATCAACTCCAGCGGCATGGTGGCGATCAAGGATCGTGAAGTCACCGCAGCTGACGTGGCGCGTGTGGTGGAAACTGCCAAGGCCATCAACATCTCGACCGACCAGCGGCTGCTGCTGGTCGAGCCGCAGGAATTCATCATCGATGGCCAGGACGTCAAGGAACCCATCGGCATGAGCGGCATCCGTCTCGAAGCCAAGGTGCATATCGTCACCGGCGCGCAGAGCGCGGCCGAAAACATCATCAAGTGCGTACGCCGTTGCGGCCTGGAGGTGGAGCAGCTCATGCTGAACCCGCTGGCCAGCAGCCTGAGCGTACTGACCGAAGACGAGCGCGAACTCGGTGTGGCCCTGGTCGATATTGGTGCGGGCACCACCGATGTAGCGGTGTTCACCAACGGCGCCATCCGCCACACGGCCGTGATTCCGATTGCCGGTGACCTGATCACCAGCGACATTGCCATGGCCCTGCGCACGCCTACCAAGGACGCCGAAGATATCAAGGTCGAGTACGGCCACGCCAAGCAACTGCTGGTGGACCCCGAGACGCAGGTGGAAGTGCCTGGCCTGGGTGACCGCGGTCCGCGCATGCTCAGCCGCCAGGCGCTGGCAGGGGTGATCGAACCGCGCATTGAAGAAATCTTCTCGCTGGTCAACCAGGTCATGCGCGAATCGGGCTTCGAGGAACTGCTCTCCAGCGGCATCGTGCTGACCGGTGGCAGCTGCATCATGCCGGGCATGGTGGAACTGGGCGAAGACATCTTCCTCAAGCCGGTGCGCCGCGGCGTACCCAAGTATTCCAGCGCCCTGGCCGACATGGTGGCGCAGCCCCGTGCCGCCACCGTCATGGGCCTGCTCGAAGAGGCCCGCCTGGCGCGTCTGCGTGGCTACAAGGTGGCCCAGAAAGCCGGCTCGGTCAAAACAGCCTTCAGCTCCGTCAAGGACTGGTTTGTGGGGAACTTCTGACCATGAAACACAGACTATGGCTGGCGCGGGGGAGTCCGCATGAACGATGGCGTGGCACCGGGCCACCTCCCACATTCGCAGAGTACTGCAACAGTCAAGCATCCAACCTATTGAAATTAGTGAAACCTCAGGAGAAAAAAATGGCCATCGAAATGATTGAAGAAGAAGCTTTCAACCAGGGCACCCAGATCAAGGTCATCGGCGTGGGCGGCGGCGGCGGCAACGCGGTGGAACACATGATTGCCACAGCCGTGGGCGGCGTGGAGTTCATCTGCGCGAACACCGACGCGCAGGCTCTCTCGCGCAGTACCGCACACAAGACCATCCAGCTCGGCGGCAGCGGCCTGGGCGCTGGCAGCAAGCCCGACAAGGGCCGTGAAGCGGCGGAGCAGGCTGAGGCCGATATCCGCAACGCGATTGAAGGCGCGCACATGCTGTTCATCACCGCTGGCATGGGCGGCGGCACAGGAACCGGTGCGGCACCCATCATTGCCAAGGTGGCCAAAGAGATGGGCATCCTGACCGTAGGTGTGGTGACCAAGCCTTTCGACTTCGAAGGCGGCCGCCGCATGAGCAATGCCGATGCCGGCCTGGCCGAACTCGAAGCCAATGTGGACTCCCTGATCGTGGTGCTCAACGAGAAGCTGCTCGAAGTGCTGGGCGACGACGTGAGCCAGGATGAAGCGTTTGCCCACGCCAACGACGTGCTGAAAAATGCGGTCGGCGGCATTGCCGAAATCATCAATGTGCCCGGCCACGTGAACGTTGACTTTGAAGACGTGCGCACCGTCATGGGGGAGCCCGGCAAGGCCATGATGGGCACCGCCGTGGCCAGCGGCCCGGACCGCGCCCGCATTGCCGCCGAGCAGGCCGTGGCCTGCCCGCTGCTCGAAGGCATCGACCTCTCGGGCGCCAAGGGCGTGCTGGTGCTGATCACCGCGGCCAAGGGATCCCTGAAACTGAGCGAATCCAAGCTGGCGATGAATACCATCCGCGCCTACGCCTCGCCCGACGCGCATGTGATCTACGGTACCGCCTACGACGACGCATTGGGTGACGAGATCCGCGTGACCGTGGTGGCTACCGGCTTGTCCCGCCAGGGCGCCCGCCGCACGGCACCTCCGCTGCAGGTGCTGCGCACCGGTACCGACAACGTTCCGTTCCATGTGCCCACGCTCAACAACATCGCCCAGCCCGCAGGCATCACAGCTTCGGCCGGTGGCGCCGCCAGCGGTGGCTTGACGCAGCCTGACTACGGCAGCATGTCCACACCCAGCGTGTGGCGTACCAACCGGACCCAGGCCGCTGCCAAGGTGGACGCGCTCTCCAGCGGCGGCATGGATGATTACGAGATCCCGGCCTTCCTGCGCAAACAGGCTGACTAAATGGGGCACACCCCCCGGCTTCGCGCACTGCGTGTCGCTGCGCTTTCCCCCTTGCAGGGGGCAACACCAGTGGCCCGGCGTAGCCGGTTCCACGGTGTTTCTGGCGAAATACACGCGCCCCGGAGGGACAAGTGCGCTACTTTTACAATAGACCGGTGCTGAAACAACGAACACTTAAATCCCTGACCCAGGCCGTTGGCGTGGGCCTGCACAGCGGGCAGCGGGTGGAAATCACCTTGCGCCCGGCTGCACCGGATACGGGCATCGTGTTTCGGCGGGTGGATTTGCCGCAGCCGGTGGACATTCCTGTCTCTGCCACGGCGGTGACGGATACCCGCCTGGCATCCACGCTGTCCAACGGCGATGCGCGGGTGAATACGGTGGAACACCTGATGTCGGCCTGTGCCGGTCTGGGCGTAGACAACCTGTATGTGGACATCACCGCCGAAGAGATTCCGATTCTCGACGGCTCGGCTGCGTCTTTTGTGTTCCTGCTGCAAAGCGCGGGCATTGAGCTGCAGAACGCGCCGCGGCGCTTTATCCGCCTGCTCAAACCGGTGGAGGTGCGCGAAGGCAGCGGTGCCAACGAGAAGTGGGCACGTCTGGAGCCGTACCATGGCTACAAGCTGAGTTTCGAGATCGACTTCAACCACCCCGCGGTGGACGGTACCGGCCAGCGGGTGGAGTTTGACATGAGCACCGGCTCCTACTCGCGTGACATCGCGAGGGCACGCACCTTTGGGTTCACCAAGGACGTGGAGATGATGCGCGCCAACGGACTGGCCCTCGGCGGCGGTCTGGACAACGCCATCGTGATGGACGACTACAAGGTGCTCAATGCCGACGGCTTGCGCTACGACGATGAGTTCGTCAAACACAAGATCCTGGACGCCATGGGCGACCTGTACATCGTGGGCAAGCCGCTACTGGCCGCCTACAGCGCTTTCCGCTCGGGCCATGCGCTGAACAACAAACTGCTGCGGGAACTACTGGCCCACCAGGATGCCTGGGAAATCGTGACCTTTGAGGACGCCAAGCTCGCTCCGGCCGGTTTTGCCGTGCCCGCGCGCGCCTGGTAACCAGTTGCGGCCATGCTGCTGTTCCGATTCCTGATCCTGTTGTGCCTGCTAGGCTCCGCGGTGTCGTTTGCGCTGTACGTCGGTACCGGCAATCCGCGCTACAAGGACTGGGGCTGGAAGGTGCTGAAATGGACGCTGCTGGCGGCGTTTTGCTTCTTCACTGTGCTTATTTTGGAACGGGTTGCATAATCCGCCCAGACACCACTTTGGCGAGGGGACTGACCATGGCTTCCATTTCCAGCATTGCGCTCTCCGGCATGAACGCGGCCCAGACGCAACTCAACGCGTCGGCGCACAACGTGGCGAACCTCCCAACTAAAGGCTTTCGCCGGCATGAAGTGGTGGCCGGTGAACAGGCCGGTGGTGGCGTGACCACGCAAACCGTACGCTCCGCGACGGTAGGTTCGGCACTGGAAACCGATGTGGTGACCCAGTTGCAGGCCAAGCACGCCTTCCTCGCCAATCTGGCAGTTTTCAAGACCAGCAACGCCATGACAGGCGCGTTGCTGGATGACAAGGCCTGAGCCTTCTCCCAGGATTTAGCGACTGCGCCCCGCGCGGTACGAGGCTTTCGCCCCCATTTTCGATACGCCGCCCAAGCCATCGGCCGCCGCCAGCCGCGCCATGGCTTTGCCCGCATGGGCATGGGTAATGGCCAAGCCCAGCGCATCGGCCGCGTCTGGTCCGGGCAGACCCGGTAACGCCAGCAGACGCTTCACCATTTCCTGGATCTGGGCCTTCTGCGCCTGACCGTGGCCTGCGACCGCCTGTTTCATTTGCAGGGCGGTGTATTCGGCCACCGGCAGGTTCTGGGTGACCAGTGCAGTGATCAGTGCGCCGCGCGCCTGGCCCAGCAGCAGGGTGGACTGCGGGTTGACGTTGACGAACACAATCTCGATGGACGCACAGGTCGGCTGGTAGCGCTGCACGACTTCGCTGATGCCGTCAAAAAGCACCTTGAGCCGTTCGGGCAGGGCGCGGGTGTCCAGATGCTGCGTACTGATGGTGCCACTAGCCACGTAGCTGACATCGGCGCCATGCACATCCACCACGCCAAAGCCGGTGGTGCGCAGTCCGGGGTCGATGCCAAGGATGCGCATGCTAGAGGTCAAAGTACCACCGAGCTGAGTGGAAAAACACTGGCGCTGCGAAGCACAACGCATCCACCCGGTCCAGCAATCCACCTGCACCGGTGGTGGACCGGCCTTCGGCGCCCCAGCTGGGAATGCCGCGATCGCGTTTGAGGGCCTTCATGACAAAGTGGCCCATGGAACCAGCCAGGCAAGCGATGAAGCTGAAGGCAAACGCGGTCCCTGGCACCCAAGGGGTGATGCCGGCCAGCAGCGCACCACACAGGCTGGCGACCGCCATGCCAATGCCCCAGCTGCGCCAGTTGAAACTCTGGCTGATGGCCGGGGCCACCGGCGGGCGCTGCAGCCTGCGCGAAGCCAGGTGCTGGGTCACCATGCAGATCTGCACGACCAGCACCAGGAAGAACACCATGAAGGCGTTCTTGTTATCGTAGCCGGGGAACTTGAGCATCAACAGGGCAGGCACATGGCTCATGCCGTAGATGCAGACCATGATGCCCCACTGTAGCTTGGCGTTGCGTTCCAGAAAACGCAGTGGGTCATTCGCCAGGGCGCTGACCAGTGGCAGGGCCAGAAATACATAGACCGGGATGAAGACCGCAAACATGTCGAAATGCCCGCTGCCCACCAGCCAGTACTGTACCGGCAGCACAACGAAGAACGCCAACACCAGACTGCGGTGGTCACCGAGCCTGGTGGGGGAAAGCGTGAGGAACTCGCGCAACGCAAAGAACGACACCAGACCGAACAGGGTCAGTGCCACCCAGTCGCCGGAAATCCAGCCAATCCAGAACACCAGCACCATCAGCCAGCTGGTGCGGATCACGCCGTTGATGCTCTTGAGGTCCTTGCGCCGCCGCTCGGCCAAGGCTTCATCGGTGTATTCGCGCAACGACAGCATGAAGGCCATGGCGCTGGCCAGCAGCAGCAGCCCGAACACGATCACGAACAGGGCGCCGACCTGCTGGGTGGGGGTGAGGTTCTTCAGGTAGAAATACATGGCGTCTTGTGTGCTTTCTACACATCCCGCAGAGCGATCACGGCCTGGCGCGCACGGGTCAGAAAGGCCTTGCACTCTTCACCCGGCTCCACCTGGATGGGGGCACCAAACGTCACCGAGCACAGCACGGGCACGGGAATCACCTCGCCCTTGGGCAATACGTGCTGCACGTTGTTGATCCAGGCAGGCACCAGCACCGCCTGTGGAAACTTGCACGCCAGGTTGTAGAGACCGGCCTTGAAGGCCTGCGGCTCCTCCGCGTGGCCGCGGGTCCCTTCGGGGAACAGGATGATGGAGTCCCCGTTCGACAAGGCCTCCAGCAACGGCTCCAGCGGGTCCTCATCGGCAGTGCGGTCACGCGACACATAGATCACGTTGAACACCGCCGTGGTGAGCCACTGCTTGAACGGTGTCTTGGTCCAGTAGTCCTTGGCGGCGATGGCGCGGGTGACAGTGCGCAGCTCCTTGGGCAGGGCCGCCCAGATCATCACCAGATCGGCGTGGCTCTGGTGGTTGGCAAAGTAGATGCGCTGCTCGGCCTTGGGCGGACAGCCGTGCCAGCGCGCCTGGGATCCGGTCAACACCCGGATCAGGCCCAGCAGGAACAGACTCATCAACTTGGCAAGCATGGAGCCCATGATACAGAGCGAAGGTGCCAGCTTTATGGCAACTGCGCGTCCGCCATGCGGCCCGTGATCACGCTGGCTCGGCCCGAGAGGTAGGCCGAATTGGGCAGTTTTTCGAAGTACTTCGGGCGCGGCAGCATGACAGCCAGGCGCGCGGCCTCAAAGGCATTGAGTTTGGAGGCTGGTTTGCGGAAGTAGTGTTGTGCCGCTGCTTCTGCACCGAAAACGCCTTCGCCCCATTCGACGCTGTTGAGGTAAATCTCCAGAATGCGCCGTTTGGTCAACAAGCGCTCCAGTAGAAAGGTCAGTACAAACTCCTGCCCCTTGCGCACCATGGTGCGTTCCCCTGAGAGAAACAGGTTTTTGGCGAGTTGCTGGGTGATGGTGGAGCCGCCGACGATCTTGGGGGGCTTGGCGTTGCTGCGCTGCTGGGCGCGCTGTTCCGCCTGGGTGTTTTTGGCCCAGGCTTTTTCCAGTGCGTCCCAGTCCACGCCATCGTGGTTGGCAAAGCCGTCGTCTTCAGAAGCAATCACCGCGCGCTTGAGGTGGTCGGAGATCTGCGGGTAGTCCACCCATTGCTGGCGCCAGCGAAATTCGCTTTTCTCACGGCTGATGCGCCAGGCCTCGGAGCGCTCGAACGCGGTGGACTGCGGCGCGATGACCACCATGGCGGCCACGCGGATGACGAAATACAACTGCAACGCGAACAGCGCCAGTGCCATCAGCCCCAACCACCGCCATGCCGCTTTCATGGGCTGCCAGTGACGTTGGCTTCCAGCGTTTCGTCGCGGGTGAACCTGAAGCGTGACACCACCAGAATCTGGTCTGCCTGCTGGCGCATGGCCTTGTTGAACGGACCAAAAGGCCCTGCGGATTTGGCAATCGCCATGGCCCGGCGGTCCAGCGTGGGGTTGCCGGAGGTCTGCACCACTTCGGCGGCGAGCACGCGGCCATCGTGGTTGACCGTGACGATCATGGTGAGTTCACCGTAGAGTTTCTTGCCACCCGCAGAGGGGAAGTTCTCCGTGCCCCGGTCCTCAATGGCGTGGCGCAGGGTGTCGTAGTACACCGCGTACACCGCCTCCTTGGTCGCGGGGCTGATGTAGCGCTTCTTGGGCCGCGAGTTTTCCATGTTGATACGCCGCTCGATCTCGGCCAGCAGCTTGGTGAGCTGCTTGCGCTTTTCTTCGCGCTCGGTCTGTTCGGCTTTGCTGGCGACCTCTTTCGGGTCGGGCGGCGGCATGGTGGCCAACTGGTTCTTCACCTGGGCCAGCAGCAGGGACTGGTGCTCCTGCAGACTTTGCAGCTGTCGCGCACTGCTGGCCTGCTCCAGCGCGTCCCCGGAGTCCGTCGACGGTGATGGAGGCAGTGGGCTGGTGGCGCGGCCTTTTTCGGCATCTCCACCGCCGGCCAGGGAGGCCTGCGCAATCGCCTTGACCTTGTCGGGTTTCTCTTCGGTGCGTGCGTTGACGAGGATGACCTCCAGCGGCGTGTCCTCAAACACGCGGTTGAAGCTCTCCGGATCCACAAAGCGCACCGTCAGCAGCACCACGTGCACGGCGATGGAGACACCCAGTGCCCACTGGAGTGTGCTGAAGCGGGGGATGAAGCGCAGGTTCACGGTGCTGGATTATCGCCGGCTGGTTCGGGGTTTTCGCTGACGTCCACGGCAATGGCGATGGGTCCCGCCACGTCGTCTTCGTCCTCGCTTTCGTCGGTGCTTTCAGCGGTATCGGCAGGGGCGTCCAGCCGCTCCACGACGGTGCCGTGCACGTCCAGCGTGATCAGGTCCATCTCGCCGAGCTTGACCCGTACCTTGGCATTGCGCGGCAGGCCCTGGGCACCCATGACCGGCAGCACCAGCGGAATGTCGTCGGCGCGCACCATGTTTTCCTTGAACACGCTGGCCACCAGCTCGGTGATGCCGTGCTGCTGCACGTAGCGCATGGTCCAGAAACGCTCCATGGCGCCCTGATAGCCGTTGTAGGCGCTGTAGGCGGTGTCAAAGGCCGAGATGATCGCGAACAGCTCGGCGTCCTTGGGTTTGAATGGCACCACCAGCGCGGCGGTCTTGCCGTGGCGCGCGCAGGCAATGATTTGCCACTGGTTCACCAGGTCGGTGTAGCGGCGTAGCGGCGAGGTGCTCCAGGCGTAGCTTTTGACGCCAATACCAGCGTGGGGCAGGGCCTTGGTGCCCATGCGCACTTTGACGCCGGGGGCGAGGGATGCCTGGCTACGGTAAATGCCGGGCACGCCGAGTTCGGCCATCCAGCTGCCCCAGGTGCTGTTGGCCAGGATCATGGCCTCCGCCACGATCAGGTCCAGCGGGGCGCCGCGCTGCCGGATGCTGATTTGCACCTCTTCTTGGCCTTGCGGTTCGGTGCCTTGTGCACCGGCCTCACGTACCAGGCGGAAGTTGTAGTCGGGCCGGTTGAAAGTTTCGGGCTTGCCGCGCACCACTTCGCGCTTGGCCTTCAGGTCTTTGGCCAGGCGGTATAAAAATGATAGCTGCTCGCGCAGAGCAGACGAGGGCTGGGAGTCGTTTTTATGCTCAAACGCCGTGTCGGTGAGCCATTGCTCTGTCACCACGGCATCGAGCTGGTCATGGCGCAGGTTGTGCGCAATCGGCACACGCTCCAGCCGGGTTTCGCTGCTCTTGATCTCCAGCGTGGCTTCGTCCAGCATGACATACAGCGAGACGGACGGGCAATCGCGTCCCTCCTGCAGGGTGTAGGTCTGCACCACATCGTCGGGCAGCATGGTGACTTTGTAGCCCGGCATGTAGACGGTGGACAGGCGGGCGCGTCCCAGTCCGTCCACGGGGCTGCCGGGCTGCACGGCCAGGCCGGGTGCGGCAATGTGGATGCCGATGGTGACCGTGCCGCTGCCCAGGCCTTGCAGGCTCAGGGCGTCGTCAATCTCGGTGGTTTGCGAGTCGTCAATCGAGAAGGCCTGCACCGGCGCCACTGGCAGCGCGTCGGCAATGGCGGGGGCGGCGATGGCGGGGAAGCCGGTGCCCTTGGGGAAGTTCTCCAGCAGAAAGCGCTTCCAGTGGAACTGGTAGGGCGATGCGATCGCGCCGGCGTTCTGCAGCAATTCGAGAGGCGCGGTGTGCGTGGCGCGGCTGGCCTCGACGACGGCCTTGTATTCAGGCGCGTTCTTGTCCGGTTTGAACAGGATCTTGTAGAGTTGTTCCTTGATGGGGTCCGGGCAGGTGCCCGCTCCGAGGTCCGTGGCCCACTGGGCAATCTGCTCGGCAATCACGCGTTTCTTCTCGATGGCGGCCAGCGCCTGGGCAATGATGTCCGCAGGCGCCTTGCGGAAACGCCCTTTGCCCGACCGGCGGAAGTAATGCGGGGCCTCGAACAGCTTGAACAGCATGCCGGCCTGTTCCGACTGGCTGGCCTGGGCAGAGAAATAGTCTTTGGCCAGATCGGCAAAGCCGAATTCCTCTTCCGGCGCGAATTCGTAAGCCATGTCCAGCTCAATGCCCTGGGCCTGGACCTGGGCGGCAGCGATGAACTCGGCCGGCGCGGGTTTTTCGAACTTGATCAGCACGTTGGCCGATTTGACCTTGACACGCTTGCCGGAATCGAGCTCCACCTGTGCGGAGGCTTCCGCCTCGGACAGGACACGACCGGCCATGAATTTTCCGGCTTCTTCAAACAATACAAACATACCGGGGATTGTCCCAGCAAATCAGGCGCGCTCAGCGCAGGCCCAAAAACGCCAGAACGGCAGGCTGGTGGACCGCAAAATCGCTGATGGCATGGTCGCCGCCCTCCAGTAACGTTACTTTGCAGTCCTGGTAGCGCTCGACCATCTCGCGCCAGTCCAGCACTTCATCCCCCTTGGTGATGAGGGCCATGGTGGTATCCGGGTGAGTGTTGCCGCTGTGCGCCAGAGCCCGAAGCTCGTCCATGAACTCCGGCAGAACTTCAAAAGACGCGTTGGGGTCGTGCCAGCTGGTTTGCACGCCGACGTATTTTTCGAGGTCCCGCGCCGGGTGTACTGCCGGATTGAGCAGCACGGCACGGCAGCCCGTGACCTCGGATACGTGGCTGGCATAAAAGCCACCCAGCGATGAGCCGACCACCGCCATGCGTTCCCACGGCCAGTCTGCGATGCCATCCAGCACCATGTCCATCGCCGCGCGCGGGGAAGGCGGCAGTTGCGGGCACCACCAGGTGACTTGGGGATGCTGCTGCGACACAGCCGCCGCCATCATCCGTGCTTTCGTCGACTGCGGGGAAGAGCGGAAGCCGTGCAGGTAAAGCAAATGGGTGGTGGGGAAGTGCATGGCTGCATGATAGTTGGCGGGATAATCTGCCCATGGCGCATCAATTTGGAAAAACATCCCTGCGGCACCGCATTGCCCCTTGGTTTGCGGGCTTTGACGGCCCCTTGGCGCTGGCCGTGTTCATTCTGGCCTGCGCTGGCCTGCTGACCATGTATTCGTCCGGGTTTGACCATGGTACCCGGTTTGAGGACCATGCCCGCAACATGCTGATTGCCGGCACCATCATGTTTGTGGTGGCGCAGGTTCCGCCGCAGCGTCTGATGGCGCTGGCTGTGCCGCTGTACATCCTGGGCGTGACCCTGCTGGTGGGCGTGGCGGTATTTGGCATCGCCAAGAAAGGAGCGCGGCGCTGGATCAATGTGGGCGTGGTGATCCAGCCCAGCGAGATTCTGAAGATCGCCATGCCGCTGATGCTGGCCTGGTGGTTCCAGAAGCGCGAAGGGCAGTTGCGCCCGCTGGACTTTGTGGTGGCCGGAGTGCTGCTAATGGTGCCGGTGGGGCTGATCATGCGGCAGCCCGACCTGGGCACCTCCCTGCTGGTGCTGGCCGCGGGAATGGCTGTCATCTTCTTTGCCGGAATGAGCTGGAAGCTGATCGTGCCGCCGGTGGTGCTGGGGCTGGTGGGAATCACCCTGCTGGTGGTGTTTGAGCCCCAGTTGTGTGCGGACGGGGTGCGCTGGCCGGTCCTGCACGACTACCAGCAGCAACGTATCTGCACCCTGCTGGACCCGACCCGTGATCCGCTGGGCAAGGGCTTTCACATCATCCAGGGGATGATTGCGATTGGCTCCGGTGGCGTGTTTGGCATGGGGTTCATGCAGGGTACCCAGACGCACCTGGAGTTCATCCCCGAGCGCACCACCGACTTCATCTTTGCGGCCTACTCGGAGGAGTTCGGCCTGGTCGGAAACATCCTTTTGATCCTCGCTTTCCTGTTCCTGATCCTGCGCGGACTGGCGATTGCGCTGGAAGCGCCCACGCTGTTCTCCCGGCTGCTCGCGGGGGCCGTCACCATGATCTTCTTCACTTATGCCTTTGTGAATATGGGCATGGTCAGCGGCATCCTGCCGGTGGTGGGTGTGCCCCTGCCCTTTATCAGCTATGGCGGCACCGCCATGGTGACGCTGGGGCTGGCGCTGGGCATCCTGATGTCGATTTCCAACGCCAAGCGCCTGGTGCAGTCGTGAGCGTGACCTTCCCGGTCTGCATCATTGGTGTCGGCAATATGGGCGGTGCCATGGCTGCGCGACTGGGCCAGCTCGGCTGGGAGCCGGCGGTCTATGACGCGGTTCGCTCCCGGGCCGAGTCTTTGATGCTTTTTGGGGCTCTAGCCCCCGAGGATATTGCGCAAGCAGCTATCAAATCCGTAGCAACCATCATTTGCGTGGTGGATGCGGCACAAACGCGGGATGTGCTGTTCGGACCGCAGGGCATCGCCCCCGGTCTGCCGCCGGGGCACATTGTGGTCTTGTGTCCGACGATTTCCCCAGCCGATGTGGAAGCTATCGCATCGGAGCTGGGCCAGCGTGGCGTCGAGACGGTGGAGGCCCCCATGTCGGGAGGGCCGGTGCGTGCGCGCGATGGAAGCATGAGTCTGATGGTGGCGTGCACGGATGCAGTGTTCGCCCGTTGCCAACCACTGCTGGATGCGCTGTCCAGCAAGGTGTTTCGCATCAGCCAGCGCGTGGGCGATGGCGCGCGTACCAAGCTGGTCAACAACCTGCTGGCCGGCATCAATCTGGTGGGCGCGGCCGAGGTGATGGCGCTGGCCGACCGTATGGGGTTGGACCTGAACCGCACGCTGGATGTGGTGGAGCAGTCCAGCGGCCAGAGCTGGATTGGTAGCGACCGCATGCGCCGGGCCATTGCTGGTGACCTGGCGCCGCGCGCCCACATGACGCTGCTGGCCAAGGACACGGGGCTGGCCATCGGGGCAGCTCAATCGGTGGGCTTTACTGGACCGTTGGGGGAAGCCGCCAGCCAGGTTTTTGCGCAGGCGGTGCGGGCTGGACTGGCCGAGCTGGATGACGGCGCACTCCTGGGGTTTCTCCGTCGCCCCTAAAATGGGCCGATGATCTCCCGTGAACCCACCATTGAACGCCTGGCTACGGCCAAGTCCCTGTTGCTGACCCCTTTCGGGCTGGACGAATCCCACCTGACGCGGGCCCTCAACGAGATCAAGGCCCACCAGGTCGATGAAGCGGACTTGTACTTCCAGTACACCCGCTCCGAGGGCTGGAGCCTGGAAGAGGGCATCGTCAAGACCGGCTCCTTCAGCATCGACCAGGGCGTAGGCGTGCGGGCCGTCAGCGGGGAGAAAACCGCGTTTGCCTATTCAGATGACATTTCCGAGGCCTCGCTGCTGGACGCCGCCCGCACGGTGCGGTCGATTGCGGGCGCGGCCCAGAACAAGCGGGCCAAGGTGGCTACCCCCAGGATCGCAGGCGCGCGCAGCCTGTACCCCGGCACCGATCCCATCTCCACCCTGGACAGCACCACCAAGGTGGCGCTGCTGGGCAAGGTGGAAAAACTTGCCCGTGCCAAAGACCCGCGTGTGATTCAGGTGATGGCCGGCCTGGCCAGTGAATACGATGTCGTGATGGTGGCGCGGGCCGATGGCACGCTGGCGGCCGATGTGCGCCCCTTAGTGCGCCTGTCGGTAACCGTCATTGCCGAGCAGAAAGGCCGCCGCGAAGTCGGCTCTGGCGGCGGTGGTGGCCGTTTCGGGTTGGCCTACTTCAGCGATGCGCAGATTGAAGAGTATGTGGACCAGGCGGTGCATGCGGCGCTGACCAATCTGGAAGCCCGCCCCGCCCCTGCTGGGGAAATGACGGTGGTGCTGGGCGCCGGCTGGCCTGGCATCTTGCTACATGAGGCGATTGGCCACGGGCTGGAAGGTGATTTCAACCGCAAGGGCTCCAGTGCTTTCAGCGGCCGTATCGGCCAGCGCGTGGCAGCCAAGGGTGTGACCGTGCTGGACGATGGCACCATTGCCGACCGACGTGGTTCACTGAATGTGGACGATGAAGGCAATGCCAGCCAGCGCAATGTATTGATTGAAGATGGCATTCTGAAGGGCTACATCCAGGACGCGATGAATGCCCGCCTGATGGGCGTTGCGCCCACCGGCAATGGACGGCGTGAAAGCTATGCCCATGTGCCCATGCCCCGTATGACGAATACTTACATGTTGGGCGGTGACAAGGACCCGGCAGAAATCATTGCCAGCATCAAGAAGGGCTTGTACGCGCCCAACTTCGGCGGCGGTCAGGTGGACATCACCTCGGGCAAGTTTGTGTTCTCTGCCAGCGAAGCCTACTGGGTGGAAAACGGCAAGGTGCAATACCCGGTCAAGGGTGCCACGATTGTGGGTAATGGTCCGGATGCGCTGACACGTGTCACCATGATCGGCAACAACATGAAGCTCGACAGCGGCGTGGGCACCTGCGGCAAGGAAGGTCAGAGCGTGCCGGTGGGCGTGGGCCAACCAACCCTGCGCATCGATGGTCTGACCGTGGGCGGAACGGCCTGAGCGGAGCTGTCAGCCTGCCGTTTTCAACCTGTGCTACATTGCAAGCCATGAAGTCAGCTGTTTTCTTCTTTAGCTATTTTTGGTTCTCACGCGCATCCGGCGGTCGAGAGATCTGAACGTACCTACAAGAAACGTCCTGAATCTTCCAAAAACCGCCGGCACCCCCGGCGGTTTTTTTTATGCCTTTTGATTTCAACTTTGACTCTAGGAGCTTCCAACATGACTGCAAAAGCCTCTGCAACCGGTGACTGGAACGGACAAATGCATCCCGCCGACCGCACCAGCAAAACCGACGACAAACGCATCAAGGACATCACCGTGTTGCCACCTCCTGAGCACCTGATCCGCTTCTTCCCGATCCGCGGCACGGCTGTGGAAAACCTGATTGCTGATACGCGCAAGAGCATCCACAACATCATGGCCGGCAAGGACGACCGCCTGCTGGTCATCATCGGTCCCTGTTCCATCCACGACCCTGCAGCCGCACTGGATTACGCACGCCGGTTGAAAGAGCAGCGGGAGAAGTACAAGGACACGCTGGAAATCGTGATGCGCGTGTACTTCGAGAAGCCCCGCACCACGGTGGGCTGGAAAGGGCTGATCAACGACCCCTACCTGGACGAGAGCTTCCGCATCGACGAAGGCCTGCGCATTGCGCGGCAACTGCTCATCGAGATCAACCGCCTGGGCCTGCCCGCCGGCAGCGAATTCCTGGACGTGATTTCTCCCCAATACCTGGGGGATTTGATCTCCTGGGGTGCCATTGGCGCGCGCACCACCGAGAGTCAGGTGCACCGCGAGCTGGCCTCGGGCCTGTCAGCCCCCATCGGCTTCAAGAACGGAACTGACGGCAATATCAAGATCGCGACCGATGCGATCCAGGCCGCTGCGGGCGGTCACCACTTCCTGTCTGTCCACAAAAACGGTCAGGTGGCGATTGTGCAAACCAATGGCAACCCGGACTGCCACGTCATCCTGCGCGGTGGCAAGGCACCCAATTACGATGCAGCCAGCGTGGCGGCTGCCTGTGCCGATCTGGCCAAGGCCAAACTGCCTGAGACCTTGATGGTGGATTGCAGCCACGCCAACAGCAGCAAGCAGCATGAGAAGCAGCTGGATGTGGCCAAGGACATCGCGATCCAGATCAGCGGTGGATCCCAGCGTGTGTTTGGCGTGATGGTGGAAAGCCACCTTAACGCAGGAGCCCAGAAATTCACGCCTGGCAAGGACGACTCTGCCAAGCTGGAATATGGACGCAGCATCACCGACGCCTGCCTGGGGTGGGATGACTCAGTGGCTTCGCTGGATGTGCTGGCGCAGGCTGTCAAGGCGCGACGGACGCGCAAACCAGCGTAACGGGCATTCAGGTCGGTGCCGGTTTGCCGGTGCTGGCCGCGTCAATCATGGCCTGAGCCCATTTCAGGGCTTCGGGCATGGTTTCAAACAGCGCAAATGGTCGACCGATATCGGCGTAGATCTTGGCGTACAAAGGGGCCATGAGGCGACCGCCTTCAATCTCCGGGCCAATCACGAACGCCGTGGCAATGGGCACCATGTTGTCCGGTTTGGGGCTCGCCATGATTTCGGCGTAACGCGCCAGGCCTTCCGGACTGGTCATGGCGCTTTCCACCATGGTGCAGACACTGACCCAGTTGCCCTGTGGGCGGATGGACAGCAGATAGTCCCGTTGGGCGATACCCATCAGGCCGACCAATTCCTTGTTAAACGGCCCCCGGCCCTGGTAATGCATTAACGGGCCATCCATCGAGATCTCAACAATCCCGTGCACTGTAAACGGTCCATTGCCCGCGATTTGCGTGGTACTGAGTTTGGCGGTTTTGGTGTCTGGCATATTTCCGGGCAATCGTTCTGGGCAGGATGCTACGCCTTTTGCAGCAGGGTAACCAGTTTGGCGTGAATGCCACCAAATCCCCCGTTGCTCATGCAAAGAATGTGGTCGCCGGGACGTACCTGGGCCATCACCTGCTGCGTGAGTTGTTCGATGGTGTCGGCTACCGATGCTTTGGGGCCTAGCGGGGCAAGGGCCTCTGTGGCGTCCCATCCCAGGCCTCCACTGTGGCAGAACGCCAGGTCTGCTTCTTCCAGGCTCCAGGGTAGCTGGGCCTTCATGGCGCCGAGCTTCATGGTGTTGGAGCGTGGCTCGAAAACGGCCAGAATGCGGGCTGCACCCGCCTTGCGGCGCAAGCCGTTGACGGTGGTGCGGATGGCTGTGGGATGGTGGGCAAAGTCGTCGTACACGGTGACGGGTGCGCCCCCGGCGCGCAAGGTGACCTGGCCGCGCACTTCCATGCGGCGTTTCACGTTCTCGAATGTACCCAGGGCTTTTGCCGCCAGTGCCGGGCTCACACCCACATGCTCGGCCGCAGCGATGGCGGCCAGCGCGTTGAGCTGGTTGTGCACGCCACCCAAGGCCCATTGCACATGTGCGACCGGAGTGCCCTGGTAGTGCACCGCAAAGTCGTGCGGCTCGCCGACGGCGGTGAAGTCACTCACGGCGGCGCCAAAGCTGCGCACCTCGCTCCAGCAGCCTTGGTGCAACACACGGGTCAGGCTTTCTTCCAGGCCATTCACCACTACGCGCCCGCTGCCGGGCACGGTGCGCACCAGGTGATGGAACTGGCGCTCGATAGCGGCCAGGTTGTCAAAAATATCGGCGTGGTCGAATTCCAGGTTGTTCAGCACGGCCGTGCGGGGGCGGTAGTGAACGAATTTGCTGCGCTTGTCGAAGAAGGCGGTGTCGTATTCGTCGGCTTCAATCACGAAGAGAGGGCGGTGGGGCGCCAGCGCCTTCTGCTCCGTGTCCCCCGCCCGCGCTGCGGGCTCCTCCTTTACCTGCGCAGAAGGCGCTGGCGCCCCACCGCCCAGGCGCGCGGAGATGCCGAAATTCATGGGTACGCCACCGACCAGGAACCCGGGTTGCAGACCAGCGCTTTCCAGTATCCACGCCAGCATGGCGGTGGTGGTGGTTTTGCCATGGGTCCCGGCCACTGCCAGTACATGGCGACCTTGCAGCACATGTTCGGCAAGCCACTGCGGACCACTGGTGTAGGGCGCGCCGGCATCCAGAATGGCTTCCATGAGTGGAAATTTGGGTGTGCCGTCACCCAGACGGGTGCGACTGACCACGTTACCGATGACAAACATGTCGGGTTGCAATGCCATCTGGTCGGCGCCAAAGCCTTCGATCAACTCGATTCCCAGCGCACGCAACTGGTCGCTCATCGGTGGGTAAACGCCAGCGTCGCAGCCGGTCACGCGGTGGCCCGCTTCACGGGCCAAGGCGGCCAAACCGCCCATGAAGGTGCCACAAATGCCGAGAATGTGAATATGCATGCCATGATTTTAGCCATCGGCCCCCGTCCCCATTGCCTGGCCAGCTATCAAAAGTGAAGCAAAATGGGCGCATGGATGCAATCAAGGAAGAAATCGCTGCCACCGCTGCGCGGATGGTCGTGGAGGAGGGACTGGAATACGGTGCCGCCAAACGCCAGGCGACCAAGCAGTTGGGCGTCTCGGCGCGTAGCGGGTTGCCGGACAACGACCAGGTCGAGGCGGCTGTTAGGGAATATATCGCTCTGTTTTGTGCGGATACCCAGCCGGGTGAACTGCGGGCGTTGCGAGAGCTGGCGCTGGTGTGGATGGAGCGCCTGGAGCGGTTTCGGCCGCACCTCGCCGGGGCGGTTTGGCATGGCACAGCGACACGCCGCTCCGACATCTACATCCAGCTGTTTTGCGACGATCCCAAGTCTGCTGAAATTGGGCTGATCGACATGGGTGTGCGGTTTGAGGTCACCACCGTCAATGGTTTTCAGGGACATCCGGTCGACGCCCTCAGTCTGCATCTGCGCTGTGCCCCACTGGGAGAGTATGTCGGGCTGCACCTAATGGTGTATGACTTTGACGATTTGCGCGGCGCCCTCAAACCCGATGCGCAGGGACGGCGACCCCGGGGCGATCTGGCGGCGGTGCGCGGTTTGTTGCATGATGTCGCCCCATGAGTTCTGATCAAAATGAATCTGCCAACGGTGCGCAAGCACGGGGGCGTCAGCGTCGGATGCTGGTTGGTGCTGCGGTTGCTGCAACGGTTGCCGGGGCGGGAATCGCCATGTGGCGTACCAGGTCGGACGCAGTAGCGCCAGCGCGGAGCGAGCCTGTGGATGGTTTCTGGGCCTTGCAGTGGGAGGTACCGCAAGGCGGTGGCTTCATGCGTATGGCGGATTTTCGTGGTCGCCCGCTCCTGCTGAACTTCTGGGCGACCTGGTGTCCTCCGTGTGTGGAGGAATTGCCGCTTATCAACGCTTTCTACAAAGAAAATCTGGCTAACGGCTGGCAAGTTCTTGGATTGGCTGTGGACAAAGCATCGGCTGTCCAGGCATTTCTGAAGAAGATGCCGCTCGAGTTTCCAGTGGGAATGGCCGGTATTGCAGGTGCAGACTTGGGTCGAAGTTTGGGCAATTTGGCTGGTGGTTTGCCATTTTCGGTGGCGTTGTCGGCAAATGGCGGCGTAATCCAGCGAAAAATGGGTCGTTTGACGGCGTCGGATTTGCAGGCTTGGGCTCGGTTAAAATAGTTCGGCTTGTGCGCCATCCGTGGGGCGTCAGGCTTCTTCTACACTATGTGGAGTGAATTCATCGGAATATTGATTCAGATGAAATTTATCTTCAAATAATTATTTTTACCGTTGTTTTGGCGCGTTTTGCTGTAAATTCGCCCTTGCTATACAACGTCAGTTGGAGATTCCATGGATTTACGCAAACTTAAAACCCTGATCGATCTGGTGTCTGACTCGAATGTGTCAGAGTTGGAAATTACCGAAGCTGAAGGCAAGGTGCGCATTGTGAAGGGCGGTGGTGCAGTCGTGCAGGGTTATGCACCCGCTCCGGTTTACGCCACCCAGGCCCCTGCTGTTGCCGCGCCTGCCGCTGTAGCCGCACCGGTCCCTGTGGCAGAACCCGTTGCCGAGGGGCAGACGGTCAAGTCTCCTATGGTGGGAACTTTCTACCGGGCGGCATCTCCTGGCGCCAAACCGTTTGTGGAGGTGGGTGACTCGATCAAGGTGGGGGAAACCATCTGCATCATCGAAGCCATGAAGATCCTCAACGAGATTGAGGCGGACAAGTCGGGCACGGTCACCAGGATTCTGTGTGACAACGGCCAGGCGGTGGAGTACGGCCAGCCTCTGTTCATCATCGAATAAACCAGCGCAAGCAGCCCATGTTCAAGAAAATCCTGGTCGCCAACCGTGGCGAGATTGCGTTGCGAATCCAGCGCGCCTGCCGCGAGTTGGGCGTCAAGGCGGTGATGGTCTACTCCGAGGCTGACCGTGAAGCCAAGTATGTGAAGCTGGCCGAAGAGGCGGTATGTATCGGTCCGGCCCCGTCTGGACAAAGTTACCTCAATATGCCGGCCATCATCTCGGCAGCGGAAGTGACAGATGCCGAGGCCATCCATCCTGGCTATGGTTTCCTGAGTGAAAACGCCGATTTCGCCGAGCGCGTGGAGAAAAGCGGATTCCAGTTCATTGGCCCTGCGCCGGAGTCCATCCGCATCATGGGCGACAAGGTATCTGCCAAGCAGGCGATGATTCGTGCAGGTGTTCCCTGCGTGCCCGGCTCAGACGGTGAATTGCCGGATGACCCGGTGCAGATTCGGCGCATTGCCAAGGCGGTTGGCTATCCGGTCATCATCAAGGCGGCTGGCGGTGGCGGTGGTCGTGGTATGCGTGTGGTGCACACCGAGGCAGCCCTGGTGAACGCCGTGGCGATGACCAAAGCGGAGGCTGGTGCGGCTTTCAATAATCCGGCGGTGTATATGGAGAAGTTTCTCCAGAACCCGCGGCATATAGAGATCCAGATCATTGCCGACAAGCACAAGAACGCGGTGTATCTGGGCGAGCGCGACTGCTCCATGCAGCGACGCCATCAGAAGATTCTGGAAGAGTCTCCTGCGCCTGGCATCAATCGCAAGCTGATCGAACGCATCGGTGAGCGCTGTGTGGCTGCGTGCAAGAAGATCGGATACCGCGGCGCCGGCACCTTTGAGTTTTTGTATGAGGATGGTGAGTTCTATTTCATTGAAATGAACACGCGGGTCCAGGTGGAACACCCCGTTACTGAAATGGTGACGGGCATCGACATCGTCAAGACGCAAATCATGGTGGCTGCCGGCGAGAAGCTGCCGTTCACCCAGCGGCAGATCGAGATACGCGGGCATGCCATGGAATGCCGTGTCAATGCGGAAGATCCTTATAAGTTCACTCCGTCCCCGGGGCGTGTCACCATGTGGCATGCACCAGGTGGCCCCGGCGTGCGCGTGGATTCCCATGTGTACACGAACTATTTTGTACCCCCCAACTACGACTCGATGATTGGCAAGATCATTGTCCATGGGGATACCCGTGAGCAGGCCATGGCGCGCATGCGCACCGCGCTGGCTGAGACCGTCGTGGAAGGCATTAACACCAACATTCCGTTGCACCGGGAATTGATGGTGGATGCCAAGTTCATGGCGGGTGGTACCAACATCCACTACCTTGAGCAGTGGCTGGACCAACACAAGCGGTAAGCCCCATGTTTGAACTGCGTCTGATGTGCCCGGAGGATCGGGTAGAGGGTGTGAGTGACGCGCTGGATGCGCTGGACGCGTTGAGCGTCAGTGTCGAAGATGCAGATGCACAGACAGATGCTGAACAGGCCCTGTTCGGAGAACCGGGCATGCCGCCGCCCAAGGATGGATGGCAACGTTCGCGCATCATTGCGCTCTTTGCCAGCGAGGCACTCGCCCGGGAAGCTGCTGCGCTGCTTCAGGCGCAAGACTTTTTCGCCGGATGCCAGGTGCTGGATGTGCTCTCGGTACCTGAACAGGACTGGGTGCGGTTGACGCAATCCCAGTTTGCACCCGTGGAGGTAACGCCTGAGTTCTGGATTGTCCCAACATGGCATGAGCCACCGGCGCAGGCCAGGCAAGTCATACGGCTTGATCCGGGTCTTGCCTTTGGAACTGGTACCCATCCTACGACGCGGATGTGCTTGCGGTGGGTGGCGACACACGCTGTGAACGGCCGTGTTCTGGATTACGGATGCGGTTCGGGCATTCTTGCCATTGGGGCTGCGAAATACGGTGCCCAGGAAGTCGTTGCGGTGGATATCGACGAGGCGGCAGTGCAGTCAACTGAGTTGAATGCTGCAGCCAACGAAGTCCAACTGTCGGCAGGGCTGCCGGAAAAAGCACAAGGCACGTTTGATGTGGTGCTGGCCAATATTTTGGCCACACCGCTCAAAGTGTTGGCCCCGCTTCTGTGTGCGCATGTACACAAGGGCGGAAATCTGGTGCTGGCCGGAATTCTGGCGCGACAGGAAGACGAGTTGAAAGAGGCCTATGCGCCCTATTGCCAGTTGACGGTCGCCGACAGCGAGGACGGCTGGATTCTGATGACTGCTTCAGTCTGAATTGCAGCCCTGTCGGGCTCTACAATGCGCAGCAGATGAGCCTGATTACCCGATGCCCCGCCTGCGCCACGATGTTCAAGGTCGTGCCGGATCAGCTCCGTGTTTCTGATGGGTGGGTTCGTTGCGGACAGTGCGACGAAGTGTTTGACGCCAATGCACATCTGCAGTCTCCTGCTGAAGTGGAATCGGAGTCAGTCGCGCCGGAAGATTCTTCGCAGTTGGATTGGGACGGCACTCTTGAAGAAGCTGCCGCACCGACATCAGAAATTCAGCTGGACTTTCCCGACGAAGTAGACCGCAATTCAGCGCACGCGGGGCGACCCACTGCAGAGGATGTATCTGTGGTTTCGGATGTGAATCCTGAAGCTCCACTGGATCGTTCGGAGGGAGTAGATTCGGATCCTGTCGCGTTGGATCCTCTGGATGTGATTCCGGGCGACGATGTCAAAGGCCTTCAGGCCACTGCAGAAGATGTGCAGCCAGTGCTTCCGTTCGTGGAGTCAGCAGACAAGGATTTGGAGGGCAATGGCGCCACGCCCCCGGGTTTCCTCAGAAAGTTGCACACAGGCTCCCGTCGAAGTAGCCGGTCCACACGGGTTTTAGGCGTCACGTTCTGTGTGCTGCTGGTGTGTTCTCTGGGCATGCAGATTCTTGTGCAGGAGCGAGACCGTATCGTGGCAACAGAATCGGCAACACTTGCGCTACTGCAGCCGGTGTGCGACGTGCTTGGCTGCAGAATTGCGCCTTTGCGGCAGATTGAATCGGTGGCGATAGATCACTCGGCATTCAGCAAGGTTCAGTTAGACGTGTACAGATTCAGCTTCGCTATCAAGAGTACGGCGTTGGTTGCCGTGGCAGTGCCATCCTTGGAGTTGACATTGACGGATCTGCAGGATCGCCCTGTGATCCGTCGCGTGTTTTCACCGCGGGAGTTGGGTGCACAGGTGGAGGTGGTCGCACCCGGGGGGGAGTGGTCCGGCTCTGTGCCAGTTGAAATCAAAATGCCGGACGGTGCAGCGAGTATTGCCGGTTACCGAATGCTCGCTTTCTATCCATAAAAAAAGCCCGGGACTGAAAAGTTCCGGGCTTTGGGCTCCAATCAACGAATCGATCAGGGTTTGCTGGACGTAGGAAACGGCCAAGCAGCCTGGGGATTCAGTGTGGTTTGAGCAGCAGGTGCAGCAGGGGCTGCTTTGGCAGCGGGTGCTTTCGCGGCTTTCTTCGCAGCCGGCTTTTTGGCTGCCTTTTTAGCTGCTGGCTTCTTCGCGGCTGGCTTTTTGGCTACTGCAGCTTTTTTGGCTGGAGCCTTTTTAGCAGCGGCTTTCTTTGCCGGGGCAGCCTTTTTAGCGGCTACTTTTTTCGCTGGTGCAGCTTTCTTTGCAGCTGGCTTTTTGGCAGCAGCAGCTTTTTTGGCTGGAGCGGCTTTCTTAGCGGGTGCTGCCTTCTTGGCGGCTGGCTTTTTGGCTGCTACAGCTTTTTTGGCTGGAGCGGCTTTCTTAGCGGGTGCTGCCTTCTTGGCGGGGGCAGCTTTCTTAGCTGCTACTTTTTTCGCTGGTGCAGCTTTTTTCGCTGGTGCAGCTTTTTTCGCTGGTGCAGCTTTTTTCGCTGGTGCAGCTTTCTTAGCGGGAGCGGCCTTTTTTGCGACCGGTTTTTTTGCAGTTGCCATCATTTTCTCCTTGATCAATTTACAAAGAGCACTTCTTGCGTGTTGGATACAAGAAGCGATTCATGTCGTTGGGTTTGGTCCCAGCGAAATGAACTCGGTGACACGCTCTCCAATGACCATCGCTGCGGTCTTGTGGAGTGGCGTGAAATTTTTAAAAACATGTTGATGCGTTAATCCCAAGACAGCGCGCCACCCGACTGGTACTCAATGACGCGTGTCTCGAAGAAGTTACGTTCTTTCTTCAAGTCGATCATTTCGCTCATCCAGGGGAAAGGATTCTCTTCGTTGGGGAACAAGGCTTCCAAGCCAATTTGCGTGGCACGGCGATTTGCGATGTAGCGCAAGTAGCCTTTGAACATGGACGCATTCATTCCCAGTACGCCGCGGGGCATAGTGTCTTCAGCGTAGCGGTACTCCAACTCCACGGCCTTTTCAAACAGGGTCTTGATCTCGGCCTTGAACTCTGCGGTCCAGAGGTTGGGGTTCTCGGCCTTGAGCTGATTGATCAAGTCGATGCCGAAATTGCAGTGCATGGATTCGTCACGCAGGATGTACTGGTACTGCTCGGCAGCGCCCGTCATCTTGTTTTGACGGCCCAATGCCAAAATCTGTGTGAAGCCAACGTAGAAGAACAAACCTTCCATCAGGCACGCAAACACAATCAGCGACTTGAGCAACGTCTGGTCGGTTTCCTGGGTGCCTGTGTGGAAGTTGGGGTTCATGATCGCCTCAATGAAGGGGATCAGGAATTCATCCTTGTCACGGATGGACTGGACTTCGTTGTAAGCGTTGAAAATCTCGCCTTCGTCGAGCCCCAGCGATTCCACGATGTACTGGTACGCATGCGTGTGAATGGCCTCCTCAAATGCCTGGCGCAACAGAAACTGGCGGCACTCAGGTGCTGTCATGTGGCGGTAGGTTCCCAGAACGATGTTGTTGGCAGCCAATGAGTCCGCCGTGACAAAAAATCCCAGATTGCGCTTCACGATACGACGCTCATCTTCGGTCAGACCGTTGGGGTCTTTCCAAAGCGCGATGTCGCGGGTCATATTGACTTCCTGCGGCATCCAGTGGTTGGCGCAAGTAGCGAGGTACTTCTCCCACGCCCACTTGTACTTGAAAGGCACCAACTGGTTGACGTCGGTCTGGCCATTGATGATGCGTTTGTCAGCAGCACGCACTCGACGTGGCGCTACGGTAGGCGAGGCATTGATGCTGGAAGAAGATGGAACTAGCGCGCCATCGTCCAAGGTGCGCAAGTTCAAAGAGGAAGAGGACTCCTGCACCAGAGGTGCATTGACAGCAGCCGTACGTGCAAGATTTGTCGGCGTAGAGGGCTTAACTTCGTCGTCCCAGGTCAGCATAGATGTTTCCAATCAGCGAATTATGAGAGCAGCGAAATGAAATGAAAAGCAATCATGTCATTCGCTGCGAATTTGTGTTGTTCAATAGCATCGCATTGAAGCTGCGCGATCACGCGACTTCATTGGCACGACTCGCACGTTGGGTCATCCACACCGCAGAATTTGATGTCGGTGGCTGCGTTGGTCGCCATTTCCATCTGCATTTGCGCGGCAGCTGCTGCTGCTTCCAGTGCGCTGGAGGTGCGTGTCGAGCCCTGCGCATCACTGCCGGATGACACTGCATTCATACGGCCTGCCGATACGGTAGATTTTTCTGCGTGCGTTGCCGACATGGTGCGCAAGTAGTAAGTGGTTTTGAGGCCACGCAACCAAGCGAGCTTGTAGGTTTCGTCGAGCTTCTTGCCAGAGGCGCCAGCCATGTAGATATTCAAGGACTGTGCCTGGTCGATCCATTTCTGTCGCCGTGCTGCGGCCTCCACCAACCAGCGGGTTTCCACTTCGAATGCTGTTGCATAGAGCTGCTTGATCTCGGCGGGTACGCGGTCAATGGGGCTGAGAGAGCCGTCGAAGTGTTTCAGATCCATCACCATCACATCGTCCCACAGGCCCAGACGCTTGAGGTCACGGACCAGGTAGCTGTTGATCACGGTGAACTCGCCCGACAGGTTGGACTTGACGGACAGGTTGCCGAAGCAGGGTTCGATGGACGCATCCACGCCAATGATGTTGGAAATGGTTGCTGTAGGCGCAATGGCCACGCAATTGGAGTTGCGCATGCCATCCTGTGCAATTTTCTTGCGCAGGGCTTCCCAGTCCAGCGTGGAAGAGCGGTCCACCTCAACGTAGCCGCCGCGTGCAGAAGCCAACATGTCGAGCGTGTCGAGCGGTAGCACGCCCTTGTCCCACAGAGACCCCTTGTAGCTGGAGTATTTGCCGCGTTCACGGGCCAGCTCAGTGGAGGCCCAGTAGGCGTAGTAGCACACGGCTTCCATGGAGGTGTCCGCAAAGGCTACAGCCGCATCGGACGCATAGGGAATACGTTGGGCGTACAGGCTGTCCTGGAAGGCCATGATGCCCATGCCCACCGGGCGGTGACGCAAGTTGGAGTCGCGCGCCTTCTTGACGGCGTAGTAGTTGATGTCGATTACGTTGTCCAGCATGCGCATGGCCGTAATGATGGTGCGCTTGAGTTTGTCGTGGTCCAACTCCTTGCCGTTGGCACCGTCTTTCAGGTGCTGAAGCAGATTGACCGAGCCCAGGTTGCATACGGCGGTTTCCGTGTCGCTGGTGTTGAGGGTAATTTCGGTGCAGAGATTGGAAGAGTGCACTACCCCTGCGTGTTGCTGGGGGCTGCGTACATTGCAGGCGTCTTTGAATGTGATCCAGGGATGGCCGGTTTCGAACAGCATGGTCAACATCTTGCGCCACAGGTCGGCGGCCTGGATGGTTCGTGCGGGCTTGATATCACCACGTGCGGCTTTCTCTTCGTAGGCCACATAGGCCTTTTCGAAGTCGGCGCCAAACAGGTCATGCAGGTCGGGCACGTTGGATGGGGAGAACAGCGTCCAGGTTCCTTTTTCCATCACGCGGCGCATGAACAGGTCGGGAATCCAGTTGGCCGTGTTCATGTCGTGCGTACGTCGGCGGTCGTCGCCGGTGTTCTTGCGAAGTTCCAGGAACTCCTCAATGTCGAGGTGCCAGGTTTCCAGGTAGGTACAGACTGCGCCCTTGCGCTTGCCGCCCTGGTTCACCGCCACGGCAGTGTCATTCACCACCTTCAGGAAAGGCACCACACCCTGCGATTCGCCATTGGTACCCTTGATGTGGGAGCCCAAGGCACGAACGCGTGTCCAGTCGTTGCCCAAGCCGCCCGCGAACTTGGACAGCAATGCGTTCTCCTTGATGGACTCATATATGCCATCCAGATCGTCAGGCACTGTGGTCAAGTAGCAGCTGGAGAGCTGCGAGCGCAGCGTACCGCTGTTGAACAGGGTAGGCGTACTGGACATGAAGTCGAAGCTGGAGAGTACCTCGTAGAACTCGATGGCGCGGGCTTCGCGGTCAATCTCATTGAGTGACAGGCCCATCGCCACACGCATGAAGAAAGCCTGTGGCAATTCAATGCGTGTCTTGCCCACGTGTAGGAAGTAGCGGTCATACAGGGTTTGCAGACCCAGGTAATCAAAATTGAGATCGCGGTCTGCCTTCAGGGCAGCGCCGAGGCGCTTGAGGTCAAACTGCAGCAACTTTTCGTCCAGCAGTTCAGCGTCCACGCCTTTCTTGATGAAACCGGGGAAATAGTCGCAATAGGCTTGGCCCATGTCGGCTTGTGCCACGTCACGTCCCAGAACCTCGCGGGAGATCGTGTGGAAAAGCAGACGGGCGGTGGCGTAGGTGTAGTCCGGGTCTTTTTCAATCAGCGTGCGTGCAGCCAGGATGGATGCCTTGTAGACCTCATCCATGGGCACACCGTCGTACAGGTTGCGCATGGTTTCTGCCACGATGGGGTCTGCCTTGACATCTGCACCGAGGCCCGCGCATGCGACTTCAATGCGTGTCTTGAGTTGCTCCAGATCCAGAGCGATACGCTGGCCGCCCTCCAGAACGTGCAGGGTAGGGGCGGCCGGAGCGGCTTGTGCTACCTGCTTGGCGCGTTCTTGTGTGCGCCGCTCGCGGTACAGAACATAAGCGCGAGCGATTTCGTGGTGACCGCCGCGCATCAGGCCGAGTTCGACCTGATCCTGAACGTCTTCGATATGAAATGTGCCGCCACCGGGGCGTGAGCGCATCAACGCACGGATAACCTGTTGCGTCAGTCCGTCCACGGTTTCGCGCACGCTGGCGGAAGCGGCTCCCTGCGTGCCATGCACTGCCAGAAAGGCCTTCATCATGGCCACGGCAATTTTGTTGGGCTCGAACGGCACTACTGCGCCATTACGACGAATGATCTGGTAGTGCGCCAGCGGACTAGTGGATTCGCCCGCGAAGGCCGGCACATTGGTCGCGGCTATGGAGCTTGTCGTCGGTGTGGGGGCTGCAGATGAGACAGATTGCATGATTTCCTCGTCTTAACGGTGATCTTTTTTTTGGGGGGTGATTGCGCGTTTGTCGGTTTTTGCACCGGATGCCTGGCGCCTCAAAGCGAACAGAACACACTATATCTGGGGTGTCGGGTGGTGACAAGCCACTACCGGTAGTGTATCGAAAGAATGCGGCTACTTTTGTCTGTGGATGAAAGCTGGCCAGAAATATGCACAAAATTCGCTGGAAAAGACGGGTTTCAGGAATCTCGCGCACAGCCATATTCCACGCCGTTTTTATCTGTATTTCCAGTATCGACGCGGCTCTCTGAATGTTTTTCAGTGAAAAGCCGCATCGTTATTGGACTGGCGCGAGGTGGGCTCATGTCGGGCGCATCGAATGGTGCAGAGCCACACCCCGAATTCCGAGCCTAAAAAGAATATTTTTCCCGAACACCATCGGGAAAACACCGAGAAGGAAATCCCAGCGTCTGTTGCAAAAACGCCCACTGCATTCCTGCGCCCGGATCTGCTTTTCTGCCTGGTGCAATATGTTCATGCCCAGCGATGTGCGCTATGGGGTAGCGCTGGGCGATTGCCGGGCATAGTGCTTGTAGTGCTTCGTATTGTTCAGCCTCGAAGGGCTCACCTTCCAGCCCTTCGAGTTCAATGCCAATGGAGTCGTCGTTGCAGTTGTCTCGACCACGGTAGTGAGAAGCCCCTGCATGCCAGGCGCGGTCATCACAACTCACAAACTGCCAGATCTCCCCTGTGCGCCGGATGAAGAAGTGCGCCGACACTTGCAAGCCTTCAATGGTTTTGAAGTAAGGGTGGCTATCCCAGTTCAACTGGTTGGTGAACAACTCCAGCACTCCGCTGCCGCCATACTCGCCAGGCGGCAAGCTGATCGAGTGCAGCACGATGAGGTCAATGTGCGCCAGGGCAGGGCGCGGACCGAAGTTGGGAGAAGGGCGCGGTCTGGCGAATTGATACCACCCACCCTTCCAGAGGCGGGATGCCAAGACGGGTGTTTCAGGCATCAGCCTCGTCCTCCGCAGATTGTGGCGTATCTATTTTCAACCGGGCGATGCGGTATCGAATCTGCCGCAGGCTCAACCCCAGGCGCGTTGCCGCCAAAGTGCGATTGAAGCCGGTTTCCTTCAGGGTGCGAACCAGAATATCCCGCTCCTGCTGGTCCAGATGGGTCTGCAGATCCGATGGAATGTCCTCAGCGCGGGGAGCGGACAGAGGTGCTGGAGTCGTTGTTGCTTCTATTGGCGCCGGCCGCGTTGCGATCGACATGCAGTCATCCAACTGCAGCTCGTCGCCATCGGTCAATGCCATGGCGCGGTGTAGCAGGTTTTCCAGTTCGCGCACATTGCCGTTGAGAGGTAGCTGGGACAACTGCCCAAGCGCAATCTCAGCCAGTTTGGGCGGACTTTGTCCGGATTCGGCGGCAATGCGCTGGATCAGCGACTGACACAATGCCGGCAGATCCTCGATGCGATCCCGCAAGGGCGGAATATGAATATCGATCACGTTGAGCCGGTAAAAAAGATCCTGGCGGAAACGCCCTGCAGCGACCTCTGCGGGCAAATCTTTGTGTGTTGCACTCACGATACGTACGTCTACTGGCTCTTCCTGGCTGCCGCCTATAGGGCGAATGCACCGCTCCTGGATTGCCCGCAATAACTTGGCCTGCATGGCGATAGGGAGATCCCCGATTTCGTCCAGAAAGAGCGTTCCACCATTCGCCGCCTTGAAGAAGCCCTCTCGATCCTGGCTGGCACCGGTGTAGGAGCCTTTTTTGGATCCGAAGAACTCCGCTTCCAGCAGGTTCTCGGGTATGGCTCCGCAATTGACCGCCACCCATGGACCTTCGCTGCGGTGGCTGTTGGCGTGCAGTGCGTTGGCTACCAATTCCTTGCCGGTTCCGGATTCCCCGCACACTAGCACCGGAGCCATGCTGCGAGCCACCTTGACAATCCGGTCTTTGACAAAGCGCATCGCGGGCGAGTCGCCTGCGAGCAAAGAAAGCGCGGCCTCGCCTCCCGTGGTGCGCCCCGTACGACGTGTTGCCCGGGTGTCGGACGCGGATGACACTTCCTTGGGCCTGTCCGCCGTGTTAGTGCCGTGAATCGCCGCTGCCACAACGGAGCGAAATTGCTTCAGGTCAACCGGCTTTGTCAGGTAGTCAAATGCACCTGCCTTGAGAGATTCCACGGCATTCTCTGCCGAGCCATAGGCAGTAATGACAATGCAACGTTCGGAGCGTTGCTGGTTGCGCAGATCCTTGAGAAGTTCTGTTCCCATGCCATCGGGCAGGCACATATCTGTAATCACGAGGTCAAATCGTCCGGCATGGAGGGCCTCCCGTGCCTGTTCGACGGTGCCGGCGGTGGTGACCTGGTATCCCTCACGCAACAGTGTCAGTTCATACAAGGTACGCAGGTCTGGCTCGTCATCGATGACCAGAATGTGTATGTTGCTTAATAAAGTGTTGGTTGCCATGGGCTGGTTTTGGCGGTGGCTTCGTTGGCGGATGCTGGCGTACTGGCTTGTGCCAAGGTAATGACAAATTCATTGCCATCTGTGCTCTGTCCCCGTGCGATTCTGGACGTCCGTTGGTAGACAATGGTCGCGCCATGCCGTTCGCAGAGTTCCCTGCAAATGTAGAGCCCCAGACCGCTGGATCGGCTTTCCGAGGAAAAGAATGGCTCAAACAGATGCCGCTCTACGGACTGCTCCATGGGCTGCCCGTCGCTCCAGACGGACAGCATCGCATGCCGTTCATCCAGTACACGGCTGGAAACCTGAATGGCCTCGGCTTGGGACGTCGCATAGCGGCGGGCGTTATCAAGCAGGTTGACCAAAACCCGTCGAAGGTGCTCGATTTCAAATTGAACCAGCAGTGCCGGTCCAGACAACAGGGTCACCAATCTGGGAGCTTCCCCATTTTGCTGAGCCCATTCGTGGCAGATGCGATGGGTGTGTTCGTTCAAAGCCAGTGACAGGTTCGACGTCTCTTTCGCATGAGGCCCTACCTGTGCCGCGTGCAGGATGTCATCGACAATCTTTCCCAGCCGTTTGGCATTTTGTCCGATCATGTCGGTGAGCCGAATCTGTCTAGGGTCTCCCAGATCCTCTTCCAGCAGGGCATTGGCTTGGCTGATGGCCGCCAGCGGATTGCGTATCTCGTGCGCTACGGCCGTCGACATGCGGCCCATACTGGCCAACTTTTCTGTGCGCATGCGGGCTTCGAGTGCCCGAAGGTCTTGCAGAAAGAGCACGCAGAGACTATCTGCTCCACCACCTTGTGGGGCGGCCAGTCGGGTACGTACCTTGATACGCTGAACGCCAAGCGCACCCTGACGCAACGTAACGTCTTCCTCAAGGCCCTCGCCTGTTCCGATACATACGCGTGTCAGGTTCCACAGGGGCGCCCAACCCGCATGTGCTTTCAGGTCCAGCAGATGCGGCTGTGCGTGGGCCACCCCCAGTAAGCGCCGGGCAGCAGGATTGGCTGCCAGAACCCGGCCACTTGCATCAACAATCACGACCCCGTCCTGAAGCGATTCAATCACCAGTTCATTGACGTGGCGTTGAATATTGGCGGCAGCCTGATTGAGGCGGGCGCGTTGCCCTGCATTGGCCAGACGGGTGGACAGCTGATTGGCCAGCAGTGCGATAACGAAGTACCCAACGCCACTGAGTGCAGATTGAACAAAGTATGCAGTTGCATCTGCGAGGCTGGTCAAATGCGTCCATGTTGTATTGACCAGAAGCAGCACGGTGACTCCCGCCGCCGTACCCAGGGCGAGGCGTAGCGGCCCCAATACGGCAGAAAGAAGGACGGGTAACGCAAACAAGGGGGTGTAGTTGATGTTGTTGCCCTGGACGATTTGCAATGCAGAGAACGCCACAACATCCACACCGACCAGGCTGAGCCAGGATTTGTTGAACGAAGTTCCCAGAGCGTGGGGCTTTTCCAGTAGCCTGGATGCCAGCGTGGCCACAAAGTAGGCGACACAGATCGCAACCAGCAGGCGGCTTTGTGCAAACCCTGTGAAGTAGAGCGAGCCTTGCAGGGCAACCATCACTACACTGAGTGCGAGCCTGGCGGTCATGAAGCCCTGCCACTGACGCACGTACTCTCTGGACTCTTCCGTACTCTCCAGGACGGCCGCTATATCTGGGGGGCCAAACCAGGAGTGTTGCGTGGCGTCGTCGTCCATTCAGGACTCCGCAATCTTTCTGTGTGCGTTGCAACAGTACACACCCCGCGCACCTGGCACCGCCTCTCCGTCCGGAATGTGAATATCACAATGCGCGCACTGCACCATTTGTGTCGGCGTCGCCTTGGCACGTTCGCGTTGTTGGCGCGTCGCTATTTGGTCTGCGGTACGTGCAGACCTCCACTTCCAGGCAACGAGGAAGATCACCAGGAAGATCAGCAGGTATTTCACGCGGTCCGTCCCAGAAAAATTTCCATGACGAACCGTGAGCCCACATAGGCGAGCAAAAGGAATGCCGTCCCGATATACAACACCATGGCTGCGCGCTTGCCACGCCACCCAGCCAGCCAGCGCCCAGCCAAAAGTACGGCGAATGTCACCCAGGACAATAGGGAAAATACCGTTTTATGATCCCAGCGCCACGCGTGGCCGTAGACCACTTCACCAAACAGCATACCTACCAGCAGGGTCAGGCTCAGCAACGCAAAACCTGCAGCTACAAAGCGGTAGGTCAATCGCTCCAGCGTCAGCAGGGGCAGGCCACTGTGGGAGTCCTCTGCCATGCGGATGCGCTTTTCGGCGTGGTTCATGAACAGGGCATGCACCACTGCCATGCCAAACAGGCCGTAGCAGGCAATCGCAAAGGCGAGATGGACAGGTAGCCATACAGACGCTGTGGCTGGCAGTGTGTTGCCTGGAAAAGCGTAGGCCAGCAGTACCGCCGCCGCGCCGAGTGCACACAGGGTCCAACGGGTGGATAGTTGCGGGTAGACAAGGCTTTCTACGGCATAGACCGCCGCGACCAGCCATGCGGTGACCGACAGTGCCGGGGCAAATCCAAAATGGGCGGGATCGCCCATCAATCCCATGGCCAGTACCAGTCCATGCAGCAGCCAGGCGACGGCCACCCACAGATGCGACGTACGCAAGCTCATTCGGGTTGCACGCAAGGCAGGCCAAGCGTAGGCAGAGGCCGCCAAAACCGAAAGAATCAGTTGAACCGGGGATGCACTGGCTAAAATCATGTGCACAGTTTAGCGTTTTGCACTCCGCTGGCTCCGGCCAGCGTTCACACAAGGTTCCGTTCGCCGGAATACGTTCTATGGCCTCCGCTCTTTCCGACAAACTTTCCCGACTCGTCAAGGACCTCCGCGGTCAGGGGCGCATTACCGAAAGCAATGTGACCGACATGCTGCGTGAGGTGCGCATGGCCCTGCTGGAGGCCGACGTAGCCCTGCCGGTGGTGCGCGATTTCATTGCCCGGGTGAAGGAAAAAGCACTGGGGCAGGAAGTACTGGCTTCCCTGCAGCCCGGCCAGGTGCTGGTGAGCATCGTCAATAGGGAGTTGGCCGCGACCATGGGCGAGGGTGTCAGCGACCTCAACCTGTCGGTGCAGCCCCCCGCCGTGATTTTGATGGCCGGTTTGCAGGGTGCGGGTAAGACCACTACGACGGCCAAGCTGGCCAAACACCTGATCGACAAGCGCAAGAAGAAGGTGCTGACGGTGTCGGGTGACGTGTATCGCCCGGCGGCGATTGAGCAGCTCAAGACAGTGACTGCGCAGGCTGGCGCTGAATGGTTTCCGAGTACTCCTGAACAGAAGCCGGTGGACATTGGTCGTGCGGCGCTGGATTACGCCAAAAAACACTTTTTCGATGTTTTGCTGGTCGATACGGCCGGCCGCCTGGCGATCGACGAAGCGCTGATGCGGGAGATCAAGGAGCTGCACGCCGCACTGAATCCGGTGGAAACCCTCTTTGTGGTGGATGCCATGCAAGGTCAGGACGCGGTCAACACCGCCAAGGCCTTCAAGGAAGCGCTGCCACTGACCGGCATCATTTTGACCAAGACCGATGGCGACTCCCGTGGTGGTGCTGCGCTGTCGGTGCGACAGATTACAGGTGCCCCCATCAAGTTTGCCGGTACCAGTGAAAAGCTCGATGGTCTGGAAGTCTTTGATGCTGAACGCCACGCTGGCCGTATTCTGGGCATGGGCGACATCGTCGCGCTGGTCGAGCAGGTTACGGCGGGTGTTGATATCCAGGCGGCCCACAAACTGGCTGCCAAGGTCAAGAGTGGCGGTGGTTTTGATCTGAATGATTTCCTGGCCCAGATCCAGCAGATGAAGCAGATGGGTGGACTATCGAGCCTGATGGACAAGTTGCCGAGTCAACTGTCGGCCAAGGCCGGTCAGGTGGATATGGACAAGGCAGAGAAAGACATCAAGCGCAAGGAAGGCATCATCCAGAGCATGACGCCGCTGGAGCGCCGCAAGCCCGAACTCATCAAGGCCACCCGCAAGCGCCGTATTGCTGCCGGTGCCGGTGTTCAGGTGCAGGAAGTCAACCGCATGCTCAAGGAATTTGAGCAGATGCAGGAGATGATGAAGAAGATGAAGGGCGGCGGCATGATGAAGATGATGAAGCGCCTGGGAGGCATGAAGGGCATGCCCAAGATGCCCTTCTAGCTTCCGGCAGTATCAGGCAATATGGAACACTGATACCGCCTGTACCAGGCCCGCCGCCTGCACCCGCAGGGATTCCGCTGCAGCCGCACTTTCTTCGACCAGCGCAGCGTTTTGTTGCGTGTTGCGATCCATATCCGACACCGCGTCGTTGACGCCTTGAATCGCATCTGCCTGCTCGGCGGTGGCCCGGGAAATCTCGGCCACCATCGTGCTGACCTGTTCGATGGAGGTTACGATGCGCTGCATGGTCTGACCCGCAGCATATACCTTGTTCGTTCCGGCAGCCACCTGCTCCACAGACGCCCCGATCAGGCCCCGAATTTCCTTGGCAGCCTCGCTGCTGCGTTGGGCCAGACTGCGCACCTCACTTGCGACCACCGCAAAGCCGCGCCCCTGCTCACCTGCGCGGGCGGCTTCCACCGCTGCGTTGAGGGCAAGAATGTTGGTCTGAAATGCAATGCCGTCAATCGTGCCAATGATTTCGCTGATGCGTTTGGCCTGCACGCTGATGGCTTCCATGGTGGAAACTACTTCGGCCACATCGGTACCACCTTGTTTTGCCACGTTCGATGCACTGGAGGCCAGTTGTGTGGCCTGCATGGCGGTATCGGCATTGAGGCGAATGGTGTTGGACAGATCCGCAACGGAAGAGGACGTGGCTTGCAACGCAGACGCAGTTTGTTCGGTGCGGGTTGCAAGGTCATTGTTGCCGATGGAAATTTCACTGGCGGCCGTGTCGATCTGGTCGGCGCCACTGCGAATATTGGCGATCATGCCGTTGAGGCGCTGTGTCACCTCGCCCAGAGCGCGCAGTACCTGGCCGGTTTCGTCACTGCCCGCCTGTACCTCACGCAAACTGAGGTTGCCTTCGGCCACATCGCGTGCAATCCCGACGGCCGATTTCAATGGCCGGACAATCTCGCGTGCGGTAAACCAGGTGACCAGCATGCCAATTGCCAGTGCAATCGCGGCCAGTGTCATGGATGCCTTGTTCCCGGTGGACAGGCTCTCCGTGGTCATTTCACCACTCTGTTTGGCCTGCTCGACTTCACCGTTGAACTGCTCCGAAAGCAGTCCTCGGGTTTCCTGGTATGCGGTGTCGGCGGCGCTCATGTAGACCGCAGCGGTCGCCAGGTCCGCATCCTTCATATCGACGGTGTCCAATGCGGACTTGGTGTAGGTCTTGAACGCTGCATCCAGCCGGGTCAGCCGTGACACTGCGTCGGCGTCGCCTTGCGCCATAGCTTCGCGCAGCCGGTCGATGCGCTGCTGGGTCGTTTTCAGCTCTGCAGCAATTTTTTCGTCCAGCGCCTTGATGATGGCCGGCTTCAGGCCAGCACCCGTGTAGGCCACCGTTTGCATGACCAGCCCATTGACCGCCACCACGCGCTCCTGTACCTCCGCCACCATGACGACGTGGACCATGCTCTGCTTGGTCAGGCGCTCCAGCGTCTGGGAGGTCTCCCGGGACGTCCACAGGCTATACAGTGCTACGCTCATCAGGCACAGCAGTACCAATGTAGGAGCGATGGCGACCTTTACCATGAGGGATAGGCGGTCAAAAAACGTTCTCATGCCGTATCTTTCAAAAAACAGAAAAACCGGTGCACCTGATACGGCGTCACCGGTCCATGCCAGTCTGGCTGCGGGAAAACGAAATTAGGGATGATGTTCAAAACTATTCCGTCAAGTACGTGACTGAGGCACGCAAATTGCGGTTGATTCCGGCATGAAACAAAAAGACCTTGGCCTTGATTTGAGCACGCGACGAACGCGCAAACAAATCCTTC
>Ga0209277_10000020_pt1 | contig 133740 bp, 130 predicted proteins | sample JI81AbrownDNA_FD_187503 | JGI IMG/M metagenome (GOLD analysis project Ga0209277, IMG submission 187503) | Wastewater effluent complex algal communities from Wisconsin, to seasonally profile nutrient transformation and Carbon sequestration -... | ecosystem: Engineered > WWTP > Effluent > Algae... | reverse complement strand
CTGGAGGTGTAGCGCTTGACCAGATCGCTCATGGGCTCGGAGAACAGCGCGGACCACGCCTGGGATTTTTTGTCGAATTGGTTTTGGGACATGGGCTGCAGGGGAGTGAATGGAGTCAAAATCCGGGAAACATGAAAGACACCCAAATATTATCGGCGTTCCACGAACTGCCCTCGGGAACTGAGGAACTGCCGCCTGCGCCCGCCCTGGTGTTTGATGCCTGCCATATGGGCGTGGTGCTGCGCGCGGTGCTGTTTGTGGAGCTGTCGGTAGCCGCTGTGGTGATGTTTTTCACCCAGAGCCTGCTGGACTGGGTGACGGGTCTGTCGCTGGTCACGGGGGCGGCCCTGCCGGCCACGCTGGCCTGGCTGCTGACGGCTTGTGCTGCCAAGAAGCTGCTGGCCCGTGTCGCGGCAGGGGTGCAATACGCGGTGGCCGTGACGCTGGGTGCGTTGGCGGGCATGTACGGGTGTGGCCTGTTGTGGTTCTCGGGCTTGGTGCAGCAGGCACCCTGGGTGGCGAGTGCGTTCAGTGGTGCATTGATTTCGGCGGTGCTGGTGGCGGCCCTGGTCATGCGTGCCAAGGGGCGGGGACCCGCCAATACGGCGGCGCGGCTGGAAGAGTTGCAGTCGCGCATACGCCCGCACTTTCTGTTCAACACACTCAACAGCGCCATCGCTCTGGTGCGCGCCGAACCTGCCAAGGCCGAAGCCTTGCTGGAAGACCTGAGCGATCTGTTTCGCCATGCCCTGATCGACCAGGGGGAGTCGGTCACGCTGGCCGACGAAGTGGCTCTGGCCAGGCGGTACCTGGATATTGAGCAGGTGCGCTTTGGCGACCGGTTGCGGGTGCAGTGGGTGCTGGATCCCAACGCACAAGGCGCCTTGTTGCCGCCGCTGCTGTTGCAGCCGCTGGTGGAAAACGCCGTGCGCCATGGGGTCGAGCCCAGCCCGGGCGGCGCAGACGTGAAAATTTCTACCGAACGCCGCGGATCGGTGGTGGTGGTCAAGGTGACCAATACCGTGCCTGCCGGGCCTGGGGTGGCGGGCAACGGCGTGGCCTTGAAGAACGTGCGCGAGCGCCTGCGGCTGCTGCACGACGTACAGGGACAGTTCCGCAGCGGGCTGAAGAATGGTGTGTACCAGGTGCGTATGGAGGTTCCTGCATGACGGTTGCGATGACGCCCTTGCGGGCACTGGTGGTGGATGATGAAACCCTGGCCCGTTCCCGCATGCGCACCCTGCTGGGGGATTGCCGCAATCCTGAGGTGCAGGTCGTAGCCGAGGCGGCCAACGCCGTGCAGGCCATGGACCAGCTGCAGCGGCAGGTGTTCGACCTGGTGCTGCTCGATATCCACATGCCGGGGACCGATGGGCTCGCGCTGGCGCAATCGCTGCGCGCCTTGCCACAGCCGCCCGCAATCATCTTTGTGACCGCCCACGCCGAACATGCGGTGCAGGCGTTTGAGCTGGAAGCGGTGGACTACCTGACCAAACCGGTGCGGCTGGAGCGGTTGCAGGCTTCGCTACAAAAAGTAGAGCGCTTCGTGCAATCTCGACTGGGGCTGGAGGCCGATTCGACCACAAATGAATTTCTGTTGATCCAGGACCGCAACCGTACCGAACGCGTGCCGCTGCACCAGGTGGTGTATTTCAAGGCCGAGCTCAAGTACATCACGGTGCGCACACTGGAACGCAGTTTTATCCTGGACGGCTCGCTGGGCGAGCTGGAAGACAAGTACGGCGACAACTTTGTGCGGATCCACCGCAACGCGCTCGTGGCGCGCCGTGCGATCCGGGCTCTGGAAAAACACTACGACCCGGTGGAAGGCGACGGCTGGGCCGCACGCCTGCACGGTGTGGATGAGTTGCTGGCAGTGTCACGCCGCCAGCTCGCCAGCGTCCGGGACATTCTGGCCCACTGAGCGGTAAGGCTTTCAGCCGGTGTTGCGCAAACCCGCGGCGATGCCGTTGATCGAGATGTGGATACCGCGCTGCACCCGTTCATCGGCTTTACCTTCGCGGTAGCGTCGCACCAGTTCCACCTGCAGGTGGTGCAGCGGATCGATGTAGGGAAAGCGGTGGCGGATGGAGCGCTGCAGTGCGGCGTTATTGGCCAGGCGCTGCTTCTCTCCGGTGATGGTGACCAGCGCTTGTGCGGTGGCATGCCACTCGGCTTCAATCGCCGCAAAAATCTTCTTGCGCAGGCGCGCATCGCTCACCAGCTCAGCATAGAGGGACGCCAGCGCCAGATCGCTTTTGGCCATCACCATGTCCATATTGGAGAGCAGGGTGCGGAAGAACGGCCACTGCTTGTACATCTTTTGCAGCAAGGCGGTGCGCTCTTTGGCTTCCTGTGGCGTGCCACTGTGCACAAAGGTGTTGACCGCCGCACCAAAGCCAAACCAGCCCGGCAGGGTCAGGCGGCACTGGCCCCAGCTGAAGCCCCAGGGAATGGCGCGCAAGTCCTCAATCTTTTGCGAAGCCTTGCGTGACGCGGGGCGCGAGCCGATGTTGAGCTCGGCGATCTCGCGGATCGGTGTGGAACTGAAGAAGTATTCGGTAAAGCCCGGGGTCTCGTACACCAGCGCACGGTAGGCCGCCATGCTGTTCTGTGACAACTCGGCCGCAGCATCCAGAAACGCCTTTGTGGCGGATTTGGTAGGTTGCAGCAGGGTGGCTTCCAGGGTGGCTGCCACCAGGGTCTCCAGGTTGCGCCGGCCGATTTCCGGGTTGGCGTATTTGGAGCCAATCACCTCGCCCTGCTCGGTCAGCCGGATCTGCCCGCGCACGGTACCGGGGGGCTGGGCCAGAATGGCCTGGTAGCTGGGGCCGCCGCCGCGGCCCACGGTGCCGCCACGGCCGTGGAACATGCGCAGCTGGATGTTGTGGGAATTGGCCAGCTGGTCAAACAGCGCCACCAGCGCAATCTCGGCGCGGTACAGCTCCCAGTTGCTGGTGAATATGCCACCGTCCTTGTTGCTGTCGGAGTAGCCCAGCATGATGTCCTGTTCGGCGCCGCTGCGCTGCACCAGCTTGGCCGCGCCCGGCAGGGCATAGAACTCCCGCATGATGGGGGCCGCGTTGCGCAGGTCTTCAATGGTCTCGAACAGCGGCACCACGATGAGATCGCAGGTCGCATCGCTGTCGAGGGTGCCGCGCATCAGCCCCACTTCTTTCTGCAGCAACAGCACTTCCAGCAGGTCGCTGACCGTTTCGGTGTGGCTGATGATGTAGTGGCGGATGGACTGCTTGCCAAAACGCTCCAGCATGACTTTGGCCATGGCAAATATGGCCAGTTCGCCTTCTGTGTGGGCGCTGTAGCTGACACCGTGCACGCGGAGTGCGCGGGCGTCGTTGAGCAGGCCGGTCAGCAGACTGCGCTTGGCAGCTTCGTCGAGGCTGCTGTAGTTCGGGGCAATGCGGGCGGTGGCCAGCAGTTCGGCCACCACTTCTTCGTGTTTGTCCGAGCTCTGGCGCAAGTCCACGGTGGCCAGGTGAAAACCAAACACCTCCACGGCGCGGATCAGCGGGTGCAGTCGCTGGCTGACCAGCGCAGAACCGTGGTTGGCCTGGAGCGAGGCTTCAATCGTGCGCAGGTCGGCAATGAAATCCTCCGCCTTCAGGTAGGCGTTTTGCGGCGCGACGGCATGGCGTGCAGCTTCCGTGTCCGTCAGGTCCTTGAGCGTGGCGGCCAGTCGGGCGTAGACGCCCGTCAGCGCCTTGCGGTAGGGCTCGTCCTTGCGGTGTTCGTTGCGGTCAGGGGAGTGGTCTGCCAGCGCCTGCATCTCGGGGCTGACGTCGGACAACATCGCGGAGATGGACAGTTCGCTGCCCAGGTAGTGCACTTCGGTCAGGTAGTGGCGCAGTGCCACTTCGGCCTGGCGGCGCAGGGCGTATTCCAGGGTCTGGGCACTGACGTTGGGGTTGCCATCGCGGTCGCCGCCGATCCACTGGCCCATGCGCAGAAAGCTGTGCACCGGGTGGTTGCCCAGCTTTTCTTCCAGGTCGGCATAGAGCTTGGGAATCTCGCGCAGGAAGGTGGATTCGTAGTAGCTCAGCGCATTCTCGATTTCGTCGGCCACCGTGAGTTTGGAAAAACGCAGCAGGCGGGTTTGCCACAGCTGCATGACGCGGGCCCGCATATGGCCCTCGTTGGCGGCCAGCTCCCGTGGCGATAGGGCATCTTTCTTGCCGGTATTCATGGCGGCGCGCAGCTTGAGTTCGTCGCGTGCGGTCAACAGCTGGGCAATGTCGCGCTCGGCATCCAGAATGCTCTTGCGCTGCACTTCGGTCGGGTGGGCGGTGAGCACCGGTGACACGTAGCTGTGCGCCAGCGTGTTGGAAATGGTCTTGGGCGAGATGCCGGCCCAGCGCAGGCGCGACATGGCCACCTCGATGCTGCCTTCCTGCGTATCGCCAGCCCGTTCGTGGATTTCACGGCGGCGGATGTGGTGGCGGTCTTCGGCCAGATTGGCCAGGTGGCTAAAGTAGGTAAACGCGCGAATCACGCTCACCGTCTGGTCGCCACTCAGGCCCTTGAGGAGTTTCTTCAGTGCCTTGTCGGCCTCGTGGTCAGCATCGCGGCGGAATGCCACCGAGAGCTTGCGGATCTGTTCGATCAGCTCAAACGCCTCCACGCCTTCCTGTTCACGGATCACATCGCCCAGAATGCGCCCCAACAGGCGGATGTCTTCCACCAGTGGACGTTCGTTGTCTTTGCTGCGTTTGGCGGGGGTGGCGACCGGTGTCGGTGAGGGGGCGGTTTTCATGGTGACCATGCTAGCATCCGTGATTGCTTTTTGTTTACAAATAGGTTACGACTGTGCAACATTTCACCATCGCCACGCGCGAAAGCCGCCTGGCCCTCTGGCAGGCCGAACATGTCAAGGCGCTTCTGGAGCAGCACGGGCACAAGGTCTCCCTGCTGGGTATGACCACCCAGGGCGACCAGATCCTGGACCGCGCCCTGAGCAAGGTGGGCGGAAAGGGCTTGTTCGTGAAGGAGCTGGAAGTGGCTCTGGAAGAAGGGCGTGCCGATCTGGCGGTCCATTCGCTCAAGGATGTACCCATGGAATTGCCGGCCGGATTCACCCTGGCCTGCGTCATGGAGCGCGAAGACCCGCGCGACGCCTGGGTGTCGTCCAAGTACGCCACGCTGCTGGATTTGCCACAGGGTGCCGTGGTCGGGACCTCCAGCCTGCGCCGCATGGCCTTGGTGCGGGCCCTGCGCCCGGACCTCAAGATCGAGGCCCTGCGCGGCAATCTGGACACCCGGTTGCGCAAGCTCGACGACGGCCTGTACGACGGCATTGTGCTGGCAGCAGCCGGTCTCAAGCGCCTTGGTTTGCAGTCCCGCATCCGCGCCATCTTCGAGCCACAGCAGATGCTGCCGGCGGCCGGGCAGGGCGCTTTGGGTATTGAAGTGCGTAGTGACCGCGCCGACGTGATTGCCGCCCTGGCGCCGCTGATGCACCAGTCCACTTGGCTGGCGGTGTCGGCTGAGCGCGCGGTAAGCCGTGTCATGGGTGGCAGCTGTTCCATGCCACTGGCCGCGCATGCAGTGTTCTCCGGTGACGTTTTGAAAATCAACGCGGCTTGGGGCGACCCTGATGGCCAAATGCCCCTGGTGCAGACCCAGGCACTGGCGTCGGTGAGCGACACCGCCGCTGCTGTGCGTCTGGGCGAGCAGGTGGCCGCGGCGTTGCAAGCCGGCGTGGAACAAGCGACCGGAAAAGCACACTGACCATGCGCGTCATCCTGACTCGACCCGAGCGCGAGGCGCGCCAATGGGTCGGTGCGCTGGCGCAGGCGGGTATGGACGTTATTTCCATGCCGCTGATTGCGATTGACGGTCCGCCCGACCCACCGGCGGTGGTCCGGGCCTGGCAGGGTGTGGAGCAGCTGGATGCGGTGATGTTTGTCAGCGGCAACGCGGTAGACCACTTTTTTGCATTAAAACCGCCTCTGGCCCCCGTGTTCGTTGCGCAGTCAGCTATCAAAACAAGAGCATTCGTGACCGGACCTGGCAGCCGGGAAGCACTGCTGCGCAACGGCGTGGACGTGGCGTGCATCGACGCGCCCGATGCCCAGGCCGGGCAGTTTGATTCCGAGGCCCTGTGGGCGGTGGTGCAACAGCGGGTCCACCCCGGTTTTCGGGTGCTGATCGTGCGTGGTGCGGATTCCGCCGATGCCCGCAGTGAAGGCGCGGGGCGCGACTGGTTTACCCGGCAGGTCAAGGCAGCAGGTGGCCAGGTGGAGCTGGTGGCTTCCTACCAGCGGAGGTGCCCGACGTTGACCCCTGCTGAACTGGCAACGGCCAGGGGCGCGGCCACGGATGGTTCGGTATGGCTGTTCAGCAGTTCGGAAGCGGTGGCCAACCTGAACTCCCTGCTGCCCGACCAGTCCTGGCAGCAGGCCCGTGCGGTGGCAACGCATCCGCGCATTGTGCAAGCGGCGCACATCGCAGGTTTTGGTGTTGTTTGCGAGTCACGTCCCGTGCTGGGCGCAGTGGTCGCCTCGATAGAATCGCTGCAATGAACTCCGAACCGGCTGCACCTTCCGACACCCCTTCTGCTGCATCCGTGCCTATGCCAGAGGTGGCGCTGCAGTCTGAACCGGTCAAAGCGTCTTCACGCTGGTTGTGGGCGGTGGGGCTGGTGACAGCGGGTGGCCTGCTGGGCAGTGTGATGACCTGGCAGAAGCTGGGCAATATCCAGGAGCAACTGGCCCGCCAGAGCGCGGACACCGGAGCGCAGGCCACCGAAGCCCGTGCCAACGCAAAACAGGCCCAGGAATTGGCCATGGAGACGGCCGCCAAGCTGGCGGTGACGGACGCCCGCGTGAGCGAGGTCTCCTTGCAACGTACCCAGCTCGAAGAGCTGATGCAAAGCCTCTCGCGCTCGCGCGACGAGAACATGGTGGTCGATATCGAGTCGGCTGTGCGTCTGGCGCAGCAGCAGGCTCAGCTCACCGGCAGCGTGGAGCCCTTGCTGGCTGCGCTCAAGACCGCAGACCAGCGCATTGCCCGTGCGGCCCAGCCGCGCCTGACACCCCTGCAGCGCGCGATTGCGAAAGACGTTGCCCGAATCAAGGGTACGGCCTTGGCGGACACGCCGGCGCTGCTGGTCAAGCTCGATGAGCTGGTGCTGCTTGCGGACGAACTGCCCGTGGGTAATGCCGTAGGGGCCACCCGGACGGCGCCACAGTTGCAGCGCAAGCCTGAGGAGACTGTGGGCTCGTGGTGGATACGCATGGGTCTGCTGGTGCGTGACGAACTGCGCAGCCTGGTGCGCGTCAGCCGCATTGGGGACCCCGATGCCGCACTGCTTTCGCCGGAGCAATCGTTCTTCGTACGGGAGAATCTCAAGCTCAAGCTGCTCAATGCCAAGCTGGGGCTGTTATCCCGCCAGATTGACTCTGCGCGTGCCGATCTGGCCGCTGCGGGTGCCTCGATGGGGCGTTACTTTGATGCCAACTCCCGCAAGACGCAGACTGCTGCCGTTCTGCTCCAGCAGGTTCAGAGCCAGATGCGCGCACTGGAGGTGCCGCGCGTGGATGAAACCCTTGCAGCGTTGAGCACTGCTGCGGCGGGGCGCTGACCATGCGCTTTGCACTGTGGCTCATGGCACTGTTTGCGGTGGCAACCGCCAGTGCCCTGTTTGCGGGCAATAACCAGAGCACCGTGACGCTTTTCTGGGCGCCTTACCGGGTGGACCTGTCGCTGAACCTGGTGCTGCTGATCCTGCTGGCCATGTTCGTTGTCTTGCATCTGGCCCTGCGCGCGATCAATGCCACGCTGCGCCTACCGCAGCAGGCCCGGCGCTGGCGCTTGCAGCAAAAGGAGCGGGCGATTTATTCCGCGTTGCTCGATTCCCTGTCGCACCTGGTGGCGGGCCGCTTTATCCGGGCGCGCAAGTCGGCGGAGCTGGTGGTGTCGCTGGAAGACTCGGTCACCAGAGGCGGCGAGTCCCTGGTCCACGTCGGGAGACTGCGAGCCATCACCCATTTGCTGGCCGCCGAGAGCGCCCATGCGCTGCAGGACAAGCCGGTGCGCGATTCCCACTTCCAGCAGGCCCTGCAGCACGCCGCACAGCGCGATGTGCAGGATGTGCGTGACGGTTTGCACCTGCGTGCTGCGAGGTGGGCGTTTGACGAACGGGATGCTACGGCTGCCCTGGAATGGCTGGATCAGTTGCCCCAGGGGGCCTCCCGTCGCACATTGGCGCTGCGCCTGCGCTTCAAGGCGGCGCGCCTGGCCGGACAGAACCGGGAAGCGCTGGAGGTGGTCCGCCTGCTCACCAAGCACCGGGCCTTTTCCGAAGGTGCAGGCCGCAGTATTGCCCGCGGCCTGGCCATTGAACTGGTACGTTCAGCCCACGATCCAGTGCAGCTCACACGGGCCTGGGACGCGCTGGACACTGCGGAGCGTCTGATGCCGGACGTCGCCATCGAGGCGACTGAGCGCTTGCTGCAACTGGGGGGCGAAGCGCCGACGGCGCGGCAATGGTTGCTACCGGTATGGAGTGCCATGACAGGCAGTTCGGATGCGTTGGCGCTGGTGCAGCGTGTCCGGCTGGTGCGGGTGCTGGAAAAGAGTTTTGGCAAGGGGGATGGCGCGCCGGACACCACCTGGCTCGGGCGCATTGAATCGGCGCAAATGGCCAACCCGCGGGACGCCGCGCTCCAGTACCTGGCCGGTGTGGTCTGCATGCGCTTGCAGTTGTGGGGCAAAGCACAGCAACTGCTCAAACAGTCGCTTTCCATGCTGCAGGACAACGGACTCAAACGGGACGCTTGGCGTGCGCTGGCCGAAATGGCCGAGCAGCGGCAGGACATGCAGGCAGCCACCGAAGCCTACCGCGAGGCGCTGAAACTGCCGGTCTGACACCGCGCGAAGCGGGGCAATCCCGAGGGTGACGGATCGGCTTTTCAGGGCTATTATGTGCCCATGCCTACGCTCATCGAACACCTGATCAAGCTCACCGACCATCGGGATCGCGACCTGCTGGAACTGACCCTTTCCAAAGCCCTGATTGGCCTGCTGCCCATTGAACGGGTGGTGATGGTCCGCGTGGTCAGCGAAGAGGGTGTCAGGCGATGGCTGGAAATTGCGTCTCTGGATGCGCGTGGGGGCGGAAAAGTGGTGGACCCGCTGCGGGTGGATTTCAATGTGCTGCGACCGGTCGAGGACGACAAGGACCGGTTGCACTGCGTGCAGTCCCGCAGCAATGTGGAAGTGGCCTGGGCGGGCGAGGATGGGCCGCGCATTACCTACCTGCCGCTGTTCAACGATTCCCGCAACGACGACGAAGGCGTGGTCGAGGTGCATTCCGGTTCGCCACTCACGAATGAGCAGTTCCTGACCATCGGTGCGGTGCTGCATGTGTTTCGCAACATGTACAACTTGCTGGCCTACAGCGACCGCGATGCACTTACGGGCCTGCTCAACCGCAAGTCTCTGGACGACACGTTTTACAGCGCCGTGCTGGAGGAACTGGAGGAAGGCAAGGCCTCACGCATGCAGGAACTGGCCGCACCCATCGAGCCCGGCAAGGAGCGTCGCCACTGCGTGCCACCCAATTACTGGCTCGGCACTGTCAGCGTGGACCACTTCGATGTGCTGGGCAACAAGAACGGACACCTGATTGCCGAAGAGGTGCTGTTGCTGGTGGCCCGCATCATGAACAACACCTTCCGTACCTACGACCGCATCTACCGCTTTGGCGGCGAGCAGTTTGCGGTGCTGATGCATTGCCCGGACGAGGCGCTGGTGCTGGCAGCCTTTGAGCGCTTCCGCGCCAACATGGAGCGCTTCAACTTTCCGCAGGTGGGTCGTGTTACGGCCAGCGCGGGTTTCACCCGCATCTCTGCCGACGATTCCCCCAGCACTGCGCTGGAGCGTGCCGAACGGGCTGTGGAGTACGCGCAGCACCACGGACACAACAAGGTGTTCAGCCATGGCGACCTGGTGCGCAAGGGGCTGCTGGACGGTGCGACCAGAACGGGTGCGGTCGACCTGTTCTGAGTCTTCCAGAGCCCTGCTTTTTACTCCTGGCGCGGCCCGGGGTTCCAGGCTGGCAACTGGTAGCCACTGATTAAAGCAATGCCGCGCAGGAGTGTGGCGGTGGCGGCTGAGGCAATCAGCGCGGCCCATGCAGGCATACCCATCCAGGGTGCCGCAACCAGAATCCAGGTTCCGATAAACGCACAAATGGCGTAGGGGCGGTGGTCCCGGAAGGCGCTGGGGATTTCATTGCACACGATGTCACGCAACACGCCGCCAAATACGGCTGTGATAACCCCCATCATGACGGCCACAATCGCCGGCATCTGCATGTCCAGGGCAATCTGCGCACCGGAGGCCGAAAACAGCCCCAGTCCAATGGCGTCAGGCCACAGCATGGCGCGCTCTGTCACCTCAAAGTGGCGTGCACGCAGGAACAGCATGGCGAGGACGCACAGGGCCAGCAGCGCCCACAGCCACGAGGCGTGCTCCATCCAGAAGAAGGGTCTGCGGTCAAGCAGGATGTCCCGCATGGTGCCACCACCGAATGCGGCCAGCCCTGCCACCACGACTACACCCACCGCATCGAGTTTCTTGCGCGCAGCCTCCAGCAGTCCGGACAGCGCAAAGGCGCCCGTGGCCAGGAATTCCACCGTGAGTTGTACGAAGGAAAAGTCCAGAGGAAGCGGACTGGTCATGTGATTCTCCGGGACGTGCGAAAGTGAGTGTATTTCCGGGTCACGGATTGTGGGTCAAAAAAAGGGGCACATCCGTGCCCCTTTCGCTTGCTGCATGCCCTGTTGTCAGGGGAAGCGCATTACGCTGCAGGTTCCTGCTCAAACGGCAGGGTCATGTTGCGCAGGTCGCGTTTGGTTTCCACCAGCACCAGCGGGCGGTCGTCCAGCGCCACGGGAGCAGGGCGTTCGCGAGGCACGTGCACTGCGACAGGTTCTGCCGCGATGGCTGCCTGCACGGTGGCCACGCGCTCGGGATCGCTGTTGACCCACTGCAGACCGGAGCCTTGTGCCACTTCCTGCAGGGATTGCAGGGGCAACGCGTAGGTAGTGACCTTGGGCATACCCGTGGCCGCAGGTGCAGGTGCGGTCGCTGCTGCTTTGGACACTGCAACCGGGGCTGCGACAGGTGTCGCCACAGCTTGTGGTGCTGCCTCGGCGTTGGCGGCTTCTACAGGCGCCAGTTCTGCCTGTTCGGCAGGAGCCTGTTGGCGCTCGCCGCGCTCACCCCGGTCCTGGCGTGGGCCACGCTCGCGGCCATAGCGGTCGCGGGAGCGCTTCTCACGGCCTTCGCCGCTTTCGTTTTCAGCCGGCGCTGCATTGCCATCCACAGGTGTTGCTGCGGCTGCTGCCTGGCCATCGGCGTCCACAAAGCCCAACTGGGCTTGCTGGTCTTCTGGTGCGGCGTTGCCGTTGGCGTCATCCTGGCGTGGGCCACGGTCGTTGCGGCGGCCACGGCCACCACGGCCACCACGGCCACCTTCGCGGCCTTCACGTGGCGGGTTCTGGCCTTCTGCGGGAGCTTCACCGTTGCCATTGGCTTCGGCGCGGGGTTCGTTGCTACGTTCACCGTTGTCAGCACGTTCACCACGGGGCGCACGCTCCTGACGGGGGCCACGGTCGCCGCGTTCAGCGCGATCGCCACGGGGCGCACGATCCTGGCGGGGCTCGTTGCGGTTGCCATCTTGCGCAGCATTGCCGCCGTCGGCATTGACCTGCACATTGGCGTCCTGGTTCAGCGGCTTGCCTTCGGCGTCGAAGCGCTCGCGCTGGGCATTGTTGCCCTGGCGCTCGCCACCACGTCCGCGTCCACCACGTCCGCCACGGCCATCACCGCGACCGTCGTTGCGGTTGGCACTGCCATTACCATCGCGTCCTTCGGGGCGTTCTGCACGGCCTTCGCCGCGCGGGCCACGGCCGTCACCACGTCCGCCATTGCGGTTGCCGTCACGACCACCGCGACCACCTTCGCGGCCTTCGCGTTTGTCTTCTGGCTTGGCCACAGGGGCCGCCACGGGCTTGGCAGGTACAGGAGCTTCGCCGCCAAACAGGCTCTTTAACCAGCCGAAGAAGCCCTTGCTTTCTGCCGCCTTGGCTACGGGGGCGACTGCCACCGGAGCAGCCACGGCCTTGACGGGCTCGGGCTTGGGGGGAGCGACTGGCGCCGGTGCATCGGGCAACACGCCCTTGATGATCGGCGTCTGCTTGTTGGTGGGCTCTTGCGAACGGCGGGTCACGCTGGTGGCCTCTTCCATATCGTCGGCCATCTTGTAGCTGGCTTCGATGTGGTCCAGACGCGGGTCATCGTGCTTAAGGCGCTCGAGCTTGTAGTTGGGCGTTTCCAGTGTCTTGTTGGGCACCATCAGCACATTGATGCGCTGTTTGAGTTCGATTTTGGCGATCTCGGAGCGCTTTTCGTTCAACAGGAACGACGCCACATCGACAGGCACCTGGCACAGCACGGAAGCCGTGCTGTCTTTCAGCGACTCTTCCTGGATGATCCGCAGAATCTGCAGCGCGCTGGATTCGGTGTCGCGGATATGGCCAGAGCCGCCGCAACGGGGGCAAGGAATGGATGCACCTTCGGAGAGAGCCGGGCGCAGGCGCTGGCGGCTCATTTCCATCAGGCCGAACTTGGAGATGGTGCCGAACTGCACGCGGGCACGGTCCTGGCGCAGCGCGTCGCGCAAGCGGTTCTCCACTTCGCGGCGGTTGCGGGACTCTTCCATGTCGATAAAGTCGATCACGATCAGTCCGCCCAGATCGCGCAGGCGCATCTGGCGGGCCACTTCGTCAGCGGCTTCCAGGTTGGTGCGGGTGGCGGTTTCTTCAATGTCGCCGCCCTTGATGGCGCGGGCCGAGTTCACGTCCACGGACACCAAGGCTTCGGTGTGGTCGATCACGATGGCGCCGCCGGAGGGCAGTTGCACCGTGCGGGCGTAGGCGGATTCGATCTGGTGTTCGATCTGGAAGCGGCTGAACAGCGGCGCATCGTCACGGTAGCGCTTCACACGCGCGGCGTGCTCGGGCATGACGTGGGCCATGAACTGCTGCGCCTGCTCGTACACGTCGTCGGTGTCGATCAGGATGTCGCCGATGTCGTGGTTGAAGTAGTCGCGGATGGCGCGGATCACCAGGCTGGATTCCTGGTAAATCAGGTAAGCGCCCTTGCCGCCCTTGGCAGCGCCGTCAATGGCGGACCAGAGCTTGAGCAGGTAGTTCAGGTCCCACTGCAGTTCGGGCGCGCTGCGGCCGATACCAGCGGTGCGGGCGATGATGGACATGCCGTTGGGGTATTCCAACTGGTCCATGTTTTCTTTGAGTTCAGCGCGGTCGTCACCCTCGATGCGGCGCGACACGCCACCACCACGGGGGTTGTTGGGCATCAGCACCACATAGCGGCCGGCCAGCGAGACAAAGGTGGTCAGGGCTGCGCCCTTGTTGCCACGCTCTTCCTTTTCGACCTGGACCAGTAGTTCCTGGCCTTCCTTGATGGCGTCCTGGATGCGGGCCTGCGAAGCAGACACGCCTTCCTTGAAGTACATCCGGGAGATTTCCTTGAACGGCAGGAAGCCGTGGCGGTCTTCGCCGTAGTCGACGAAGCAGGCTTCCAGCGAAGGCTCGACGCGCGTGACGACGGCCTTGTAGATATTGCCCTTGCGCTGTTCGCGCCCTTCGATTTCGATTTCGTAATCGAGGAGTTTTTGTCCGTCGACAATGGCCAGGCGGCGTTCTTCAGCCTGCGTGGCGTTGATCAGCATCCGTTTCATGGAGTGCGTCCTTCATCAGTAGTACATGCCCAAAGCGGGCTTATGACACCTGAACTGACGAGCTGAAACGAGGAGGAATTGCCGGAGAACTTCGACTCAAACGAGGCGTCGAAGCGTGGGCGCGTGGAGGGGAGCAAGGGGATGCGTTTGTGAATTTGCTATTGAATTAATAGCTGGTTGCGCCCGATTGACGGGGGCTACAGGCCGATCCATGCCAATAAACGGCACGAAAACGCGCCGCAGGCAAAAGTGGATCAGGCTCAACAACACAAACATCTTGCTTCATTCCGTTGACAGACGGTGGGTCTGCAAACTTTGGGTATTCCGTATCAGTGTTTCAATTCGTCGGCTTGACCGTACTGCAGGCAGGCTCTCACAGGCATTTGGCGTGTGATGGGCGTGCGCTACAACCCGGCGGCATCGACCTTCCAGCGCGTCTGTGTATGGCGTGTGGACTAAACTCCAGACAAATCAACCACTTACAGCGCATCGCTAGTGAAACACATTATAGGGGCCAATCCCGCTCCACCGAGTCCCCAAGTGAAAACCCTAAGCGTCGAGGAAGACGGGGCAGGTCAGCGCCTGGACAATTACCTGATGCGCCAGCTCAAGGGCGTGCCCAAGACCCACGTCTACCGCATCATCCGCAGCGGCGAGGTGCGGGTGAACAAGGGCCGGGCCAGCGCAGAAACCCGGCTGAACGCCGGTGACGTGGTTCGTCTGCCGCCGGTGCGGGTGTCCGAGCGGGCCGAGCAGAAAAGCCAGTCCATGGCGGCGCAGGCGGGTGCGTATGTGCCGGCAAAGGACTTCCCCATCCTGTTTGAAGATGACAGTTTCTTGGCCATCAACAAGCCTGCCGGCGTGGCGGTACATGGGGGCTCGGGGGTGAGTTTTGGCGTGATCGAGCAATTGCGCATGGCACGGCCGCAGGCCAAGTTTCTGGAGCTGGTGCACCGGCTGGACCGGGAAACCTCCGGAATATTGCTGGTTGCCAAGAAGCGCAGCGCCCTGAAAAATCTTCAGGACCAGTTCCGGGAACGGGAAACCGGCAAGACCTACCTGGCGCTGGTGCTGGGCACCTGGCCGGCCAACAAGAAGGTACTGGACAAGCCGTTGCACAAATACCTGTTGCCGGGCAAGGGGGGAGAAGACGGCGAGCGCCGCGTCAAGGTGGTGTCCAAAGATGATCCGGATGGCATGCCGTCGCTGACGCTGGTCAAGGTGCGCGAGGCATCGCCCAGCTACTCGCTGCTGGAGGTCACCATCAAGACGGGGCGCACGCACCAGATCCGCGTGCATCTGGCGTCCGAGGGCATGCCCATCGTAGGGGACGATAAATATGGGGACTTTGAGGTCAACAAGGCGCTGGCCCGTGCCACCGGTCCCGGCGCACTCAAACGCATGTTCCTGCACGCCTGGCGCCTGCAGTGCAACCATCCCGCAACCGGTGAGCGGCTGGAGTTGCGCGCCGATTTGCCTCCCGAGCTGATGCAATTCCTGCTTGAGGCCATGCCGGCCACACCGCCGGCACCCCAGTAAAACCAGATACGACTCTTTTTGCATGACTACTTCTCCCAAACCGCGCAAACGCCAGTTCGACCTGATTGCCTTCGACTGGGACGGCACCCTGTTTGACTCCACCGCCATCATCACCCGCAGCATCCAGCTGGCGGTAGGCGATGTGGGTGGCACAGTACCCAGTGATCATGAGGCCTCCTACGTGATTGGCCTGGGCCTGATGCAGGCGCTGGCCCATGCTGCACCGGACGTGCCGCAGGACAAATACCCCGAGCTGGGCGAACGGTACAAGTTTCACTACATGCGGCACCAGAACGACATCAGCCTGTTCAAGGGCGTGTTACCCATGCTGGACGATTTGCGCGCGCGCGGGCACTTGCTGGCGGTGGCGACGGGCAAGAGCCGCAAGGGCCTGGACGAAGTGCTGCATGCCGTGGAGCTCAAGGGCGTTTTCCATGCCTCGCGCACTGCCGATGAGACAGCAGGCAAGCCGCATCCGCGCATGCTGCACGAACTGATGGCTGAACTGGGCGTGGCACCCGAGCGCGTGCTGATGATCGGCGATACCACCCACGATCTGCAACTGGCCCTCAACGCCGGCTGCGCCAGCGTAGGCGTGAGTTATGGCGCACACGAGCCAGCGGCATTCGATGCGCTGTCGCCCCGTTTTATTGCCCATTCCGTAGCCGAGCTGCACGCCTGGCTGCTGGACCACGCCTGAAGGAGCCCGAAGTGGGGACCGAATTCGCATCGCAGGCCATTGCACTGTGCAACTCGCAGGCCCTCGTCAACAGCGGTACCGCTGTGCCTTTTGACGTGGTGTATTGCGGTCAGACCTGTTACGCCTTTGCGGTGCGCTACGCAGACCAGGTACAGGCCTACCTCAACCGCTGTACCCATGTGCCGATGGAAATGGATTACCAGCCCAACCAGTTCTTTGACCTGACCGGGCACTGGCTGATTTGTGCCACCCACGGTGCCATGTACAGCCCGACCACCGGGGCCTGCCGTTCCGGCCCGTGCCGCGGTGGACTGGTCAAGATTGCCGTCTCGGAAACCGATGGCGTGGTGCACTGGCATACTGCACATAACCTGAAACCTGTAGATTTTTGACATGAACGACTCAAATATGCCCCAAGCCCCCGTGGATAGTGCGCAAGCTGCTATCAATAGCGGAGCAAATGCCAATGCTGCCGGTGCGCCGGGATGGGAGCGCTCCACGCTGGAGAAGCTGGCCATGGCAGCCATCGACGAGCAGCGTGCGGCGCGGCGCTGGCGCAACGGCGTGCGTCTGGCGTGGTTGGTGTTTCTGGCTGCGCTGGTCTGGCTGGGCATGGACCGCAGCGGGACCTCGGCCGATGTGTCCAAGCCGCACACGGCGGTGGTGGAAATCAAGGGTGAAATCGCTTCGGGCTCAGAGGCCAGTGCGGAACTGATCGTGGCCGCCATGCGCGGTGCGTTTGAGGACAAGGGTGCGCAGGCCGTGGTGCTGCTGATCAACTCCCCTGGTGGTAGCCCGGTACAGGCCGGCATCATCAATGACGAAATCCACCGCCTCAAGGCCCTGCACAACAAGCCGGTGTATGCGGTGGTGGAAGAGACCTGCGCCTCGGCGGCCTATTACATCGCTGCGGGTGCCGACAAGATCTTCGTGGACAAGGCGAGCATCGTGGGCAGCATCGGCGTGCTGATGGACGGTTTCGGCTTTACCGGCCTGATGGACAAGCTGGGTGTGGAGCGCCGCCTGATGACGGCGGGCGAGAACAAGGGATTCTTGGACCCCTTCAGCCCGCAGACCGAGAAACAGCGCGCGTTTGCCCAGAATATGCTGGACCAGATCCACCAGCAGTTCATCGGTGTGGTGAAAGCAGGACGTGGCAAGCGCCTGAAGGAAACACCGGAGACCTTCAGCGGCCTGTTCTGGACCGGCCAGCAGGCCATCGAGATGGGCTTGGCGGACCAGTTAGGCAATCTGGACTTCGTAGCCCGTGAAGTGGTCAAGGCCGAAGAGCTGGTGGATTACACCCGCCGCGACAACGTGGCGGAACGACTGGTCAAGCGCTTCGGTGCGGCCATCGGTGAGGGGTCGGTGCGCGCCATGCGCACGTCGACCGCCTTGCGCTAAGCAGTAGGCCAGTCAGCCCCGCGGTTATCTCTAGCGGCCTATACAAAATACCGCTGGTGTGTGCTTGTCGGGCCCGGTTGCCTGGCTGCGCCATTCCTTCACCACGGCGCTACGCGTGTGGGCGGTGTCCAGCGTCAGCCCGGTGCTGATGGACAGGCGGGTCTGGGGTTGCAGTGCCTGCAGCAGCGCCTGCAGCAGCGCCGGGTTGCGATAAGGTGTCTCGATAAACAGCTGGGTCTGCCCGGTTTTGAGGGACAGCGCCTCCAACTCCCGGATCCGCTGGGTGCGTTCGGTGGCCTCCACCGGCAAATAGCCGACAAATGCGAAATTCTGGCCGTTGAGTCCGCTGGCAGCCAATGCCAGCAATAGCGATACCGGTCCCACCAGTGGCACCACTTCCAGGCCCATGGCATGGGCGGCGCGAACCACCGAGGAGCCGGGGTCTGCCACGGCGGGCATGCCCGCTTCGCTGAGCAGGCCTACGTTGTGCCCCTGGCGTGCGGCCTGCAATAGCGGGGTGGCGTCAAAGCCTGCCTGGTGGTCACCTTTCTTGTGCACTTCGCGCGGCAGCTCGGTAATTTCCATGGATTGCAGGGGCACGCATAAGGGGAAGACTTCGCCAATGCGCTTGAGGTAGGCGCGGGCGGACTTGGCGTTTTCGCACACCCAGTGCTGCAAGTCGGCTGCGGTCTGCATGGTGCCAGCGGGAAGGGCGCGGTCCAGCGCGGTCTGGCTGTCACAGCCAAAGTCCAGCGGTGCAGGTACCAGATACAGCTTACCCAACGTCGCGTTGGTAGCGTTGGAGGCCGCGGGGCGCAGGGGCTGGTTCATAGTGTGGTTTGGGACCCGGTGTGTAGCAAGGCAATGCCAGCTTCGCGCAGCATGCGACTGGTGCGGATCAGCGGCAGACCGACCAGCGCTGTCGGGTCGTCGTTTTCGATGCTGTCGAGCAGGGCGATGCCCAGGCCTTCGCTCTTGGCGCTGCCGGCACAGTCGTAAGGCTTTTCTGCGAGCAGATAGGCCTCAATCTCGGCATCGGTCAGGTCGCGGAACTTCACTTTGACGGGAGCCAGTGCCTCCTGCACAAAACCGCTTTGCGCACACACCACCGCCACGGCAGTCTGGAAAATCACCGTTTTGCCGCGCATGCGTTGCAACTGTTCGACGGCGCGCGTGTGGTTGCCGGGTTTGCCCAGAGGATGCCCGTCGAGGTCCGCCACCTGGTCGGAGCCGATGACTACGCTGTCAGGAAAGCGTTCTGCCACGGCGCGTGCCTTGGTCAGCGCCAGACGCATTGCCAGCGCTGCGGGTGCTTCGCCGGGCAGGGGTGTTTCGTCCACATGGGGTGATTCAACGGTGAAGGGGATGCGTAGGCGCTCCAGCAGCTCGCGCCGGTAGGCGGAGGTGGAGCCCAATATCAGGGGTCTGGGGGCCATATCAGTCATGGGGGTGATTCTCTTACACTGCACACATGAAACATGAATTTGCAGCGAGAAGTCTCAATGTGGCCGGGTTTGCCAGCGCCGGTGACAGCCATACGGGCGAAGAACGTCTGGCGCGGTTCGAGCGCCTGATGGAAGAAACCCACGGTCTGGGCGGTGAAACCCTGGTGAGCTATTCGGTCCAGGGGTTCCTGCGGCAAGACGCGGCAGGGCAGGAGGAGCCCTGGTTGCACCTTTCCGCCCAGGCGACGCTGTCCCTGATTTGCCAGCGCTGCATGGGCCCGGTCGATGTGGAGGTCGCTTTTGAGCGGGATTTCCGGTTCGTGGCCACCGAGGAGTTGGCAGAAGTCGAGGATGAGGAGTCGGAGGAGGATGTACTGGTTCTCTCCAAATCCTTCAATCTGCTGGAGCTCGCGGAAGATGAGTTGCTGATGTCCATGCCGCCCGTGCCCAAGCATGCGGTGTGCCCCAAACCCGTCAAGCTGCAGGCGGCAGACCCGAATTTCGTGGCAGAGGAGGCAGAGAAACCCAACCCGTTTTCAGCCTTGCAAGCGCTTAAGGACAAGGGGCTTGGCTAGTCCTGCTACTTTGGGCTATAATCAAAGGCTTCGCGTGCACCATTGATCGCGATTTTTACTAACCCATCCGTGTTGCCACCTGCGCAGCACCTTTGCCCAGGAGCCGAAAATGGCCGTCCAACAGAACAAAAAGTCACCTTCCAAGCGCGGTATGCACCGCTCGCACAATGCTCTGGTTGTTCCAGGCATTGCTGTGGAATCCACCACGGGTGAGACCCACCTGCGTCACCACATCAGCCCCACCGGCTTCTATCGTGGCCGCAAGGTTCTCAAGACCAAATCTGAAGCCTGAACTGCAGCGTTCATGCAAAGCCCGAAGCTACAGGCCCTGTAGCGACGGGCTTTTGTCATTTATGGCTTCCGTTTATTTGTTGGGTGCCGTCGTGGTGCCTGTAGGGATTTCTCTTGCATGATTACTGTTGCTGTTGACTGCATGGGCGGGGACCATGGCCCCAAGGTCACTTTGCCTGCCTGCCGCCAGTTCCTGGATGCGCACGCCGATGCCCAGCTGATTCTGGTGGGTTTGCCCGAGGCATTTGCAGGTTTTTCCCATCCGCGCGCCCAGATTGTCACCGCCAGTGAGGTAGTGACCATGGACGATCCGCTGGAAATCGCCCTGCGCAAGAAGAAGGATTCTTCGATGCGTGTGACGGTGCAGCAGGTGAAGGATGGTGCGGCGCAGGCCGCCGTGTCCGCTGGCAATACCGGCGCGCTGATGGCGATCTCCCGCTACATCCTGAAAACGCTGGACGGTATCGAGCGCCCCGCCATTGCGGGCCAGATTCCCAATGCCACCGGCGGTGCGACCACGGTGCTGGATCTGGGGGCCAATGTGGATTGCACGGCCGAGCATCTGCTGCAGTTTGCGGTCATGGGGGCTGCACTCGTGTCGGTGCTCAAGGGGGAAGAGCAGCCGTCCGTCGGCCTGCTCAATATTGGCGAAGAAGTCATCAAAGGCAACGAAGTCATTAAAAAAGCGGGTGAACTACTACGATCTGCTGCTAAAAATGGCGATTTGAATTTTTATGGCAATGTGGAAGGTAACGATATTTTCAAGGGCCACGTAGATATCGTGGTCTGCGATGGCTTCGTCGGCAATGTCGCACTCAAGACCAGTGAAGGATTGGCCACGATGTTTGGCACCTTTCTGAAAGCCGAGTTCTCCAAGAATATCTTTACCAAATTGGCGGCAATTGCGGCTTATTCGGTTCTAAATGCATTTAAAAACCGGTTTGACCACCGTCGTTATAACGGCGCAGCCTTGCTGGGGCTACGTGGCCTGGTGTTCAAGAGCCATGGCTCCGCGGACACCATGGCGTTCGGTAACGCGTTGAACCGGGCGTATGATGCAGCCCGAAATAACTTGCTGGACCGCGTTCAGGTTCGCATCGCCCATGCGGCGCCTTTGTTGGCCGCAGAAGCGGTGCAGTAGTAGACTGAACGGGTTCCACACAACCCACCCATGAGACGATATTCCCGCATCACCGGCACTGGCAGCTATTTGCCACCGCATCGCTTGACCAATGCTGATCTGGTGGCCCAGCTGGCGGCGCAAGGCGTTGAGACATCGGACGACTGGATTGTTGAGCGAACCGGAATTCGCGCCCGCCACTTTGCGGCCGATGGCGTCTTCAGTAGCGATCTGGGGCTGGAAGCCGCGAAGAATGCGCTGGCGGCGGCAGGGCGGGTTCCCCAGGATATCGACCTGATCATCGTCGCCACCTCCACGCCGGACATGGTGTTCCCGTCCACCGCGTGCATTCTCCAGAACAAGCTCGGAGCCAACGGCAGTGCTGCCTTTGACGTGCAGGCGGTGTGTAGCGGCTTTGTGTACGCCTTGACGCTCGCTGACAGCATGATCCAGACGGGTGCTGCCAGCAAGGCGCTGGTGATCGGTGCAGAGGTGTTCTCCCGCATTCTCGATTTCAAGGACCGCACAACCTGCGTGTTGTTTGGTGACGGCGCCGGCGCCGTGGTGCTCGAAGCCTCGGACACCCCTGGCATTCTGGCCAGCGACCTGCATGCGGATGGCAAGCACGTCGATATTCTGTGCGTGCCCGGCCATGTTTCTGGCGGTCAGGTGCTGGGCGACCCGTTGCTCAAAATGGATGGTCAGGCCGTATTCAAGCTGGCCGTCGGGGTACTGGAAGATGCCGCACGCGTCACGCTCGCCAAGGCGGGCAAGACCGAAGCCGATATCGACTGGCTGATTCCCCACCAGGCCAATATCCGCATCATGCAAAGTACGGCCCGCAAGCTCAAGATGTCCATGGACAAAGTGGTGGTGACGGTAGACCAGCATGGCAACACCTCGGCTGCCTCCATTCCGCTGGCGCTGGATTTCGCGGTGCGTAGCGGCAAGGTCAAGCCCGGTGAGACCCTGATGCTGGAAGGCGTTGGTGGTGGCTTCACCTGGGGTGCTGTGCTCCTGAATTTGTAGCGCCTCCTGCAGTATTCGCGGGGGCTACCAGTCAATTTGATCAAGAATCCTTGTATGAAACAGTTCGCTTTTGTATTTCCAGGTCAGGGCTCTCAAGCTGTGGGCATGCTCGATGCCTGGGGGGACCACCCTGTCGTGGCACAGACCATTCGCGAAGCCTCCGACGCACTGGGGGAGGACATTGGCAAGCTGATCCATGAAGGCCCCAAGGAGGCGCTTGCGCTGACAACCAACACCCAGCCCGTAATGCTGGTGGCTGGTGTGGCTGCCTACCATGTCTGGATGTCCGAGGTGGGTGTGGCGCCTGCGGTTGTGGCGGGGCACTCGCTGGGTGAATACAGTGCCCTGGTGGCTTCCGGGGTGCTCTCGCTTGCGCAGGCTGCACCACTGGTCCGCCTGCGGGCTCAGGCCATGCAGGAAGCGGTTCCCGTAGGTGTCGGTGCCATGGCGGCCATTCTGGGAATGGACGCTGCCAAGGTGATTTCCGGCTGCGCCGAAGCAACAGCGACGTTCGGTGCCAATTCGCTGGAAGTGGTGGAGGCGGTCAATTTCAATGACCCGCTGCAAACCGTGATTGCCGGCAGCAAGGCGGCCGTGGACAAGGCCTGTGAAATACTCAAAGCCAATGGTGCCAAGCGCGCACTGCCGCTGCCCGTATCCGCCCCATTCCACTCCAGTCTGATGAAGCCCGCGGCGGAGAAGCTCAAGGAGCGGCTGGAAGATCTGGAACTGGGTTCACCCCAGATTCCCTTGATCAACAATATTGACGTTGCCATCGAGGTGGATGCAGACCGCATTCGCGATGCGCTGTACCGCCAGGCGTTTGGCCCGGTGCGCTGGGTGGAGTGCGTGCAGGCGATCAAGGCGCGGGGGCTGACCCATGTGGTCGAATGCGGCCCTGGCAAGGTGCTGGCGGGAATGGTCAAGCGCATCGACGCCGAGTTGGTGGGCGCAGCCCTGTTTGATCCGGCCACCCTGGCCGACGTGCAAGGAGTTTTGGCATGAGCGAAGTAAAGTTTGAAGGCCAGGTCGCCCTGGTGACCGGCGCATCGCGCGGTATTGGCGCGGCCATTGCCCTGGAGCTGGCACGCAAGGGCGTGAAGGTCATTGGCACCGCCACCACCGACGCCGGTGCAATCAAGATCCGCGAAGCCCTGGAGGCCTTTCCTGGATGCGATGGACGCGTCCTGAATGTGACCGATGCGGCTGCGTCAGAAGCCCTGGTGGATGCGATTGCCAAGGAGCATGGAGCGGTCCACATTCTGGTGAACAACGCGGGGATCACACGCGACACGCTGGCGATGCGCATGAAAGATGATGACTGGGATGCGGTCATGGACACCAACCTCAAGGGCGTCTTTCGCATGAGCCGTGCAGTGATTCGCCCCATGATGAAGCAGCGCTACGGTCGCATCGTCAACATCACGTCGGTCGTGGGTGCCTCGGGTAATCCCGGTCAGGCCAACTACGCGGCAGCCAAGGCCGGTGTCGCAGGCATGACGCGTGCACTGGCGCGCGAGCTTGGTTCGCGCAACATTACCGTCAATTGCATCGCTCCCGGCTTCATTGAGACCGATATGACGGCCAGCCTCGGAGAAGACCAACAAAAAGCCCTGCTGGGCCAGATTCCGCTGGGACACCTGGGCAAGCCGACCGACATCGCGCATGCCGTTGCCTATCTGGCGTCGCCGATGGCTGGCTATGTGACGGGGCAGGAAATTCATGTCAATGGCGGCATGTACATGTAATCCATGTAAGCTTGGCACCGTTGGAAAAATCAGCCGATTGGTCCGTTCGGCTACTTGGTTAGAGGTTCGCCTCTAGCGCGGGTAAAATCTCGGATTCTTTTACAACCCTTAGAGGGAACCCATGAGCGATATCGAAGTCCGTGTCAAAAAAATCATTGCCGAGCAACTCGGTGTTGAAGAGTCTCAAGTCACCAACGAAAAAGCCTTTGTGGCCGATCTGGGTGCAGACTCCCTGGACACAGTGGAACTGGTGATGGCACTCGAAGACGAGTTCGGGATTGAAATTCCTGACGAAGACGCGGAAAAAATTACCACCGTGCAAAACGCCATCGATTACGCAACCTCGCATAAAAAAGCCTGATAAGAGGCCGTTAGCCTATGTCCCGTCGCCGCGTAGTAGTCACTGGTTTGGGTTGCGTCAGTCCCGTTGGAAATACGGTTACTGAAGCCTGGTCGAATGTTCTGGCTGGAAAGTCGGGCATCGGCGCGATTACCAAGTTTGATGCATCAGCCTTCTCCTGCAAGATTGCCGGAGAGGTGCGTGATTTTGATCTGGAGTCGTATATCGGCTCCAAGGAAGCACGCACCATGGATACCTTTATCCATTACGGCATTGCCGCCGCTGCGCAAGCAGTGGCAGATGCTGGGCTGGCTACCGGTGATGCACTGGGCGAAGAAGAGGCTACGCGGATCGGCTGCGTCATCGGTTCTGGAATCGGCGGCTTGCCGCTGATTGAAAGCACCCATGCGGAGTACGTCGCCCGCGGGCCCCGCCGGATTTCTCCGTTTTTTGTACCCGCCTCCATCATCAATATGACGGCCGGACATGTGTCCATGCGTTTTGGCTTCAAGGGCCCCAACATTGCCATCGTGACAGCCTGTACCACAGGTCTGCATTGCATTGGCGAAGCGGGACGGATGATCGAGTACGGCGACGCTGATGTGATGGTGGCTGGTGGCTCCGAAGCGACCGTGTCACCGCTGGGCATGGGCGGCTTTGCTTCCATGCGCGCCCTGAGCACCCGCAATGACGATCCTGCAACCGCGTCCCGTCCCTGGGACAAGGACCGTGACGGCTTCGTGCTGGGTGAAGGTGGCGGTGTGATGGTGCTCGAAGAGTACGAGCACGCCAAGGCCCGTGGCGCGAGAATTTACGCAGAGCTGGCCGGTTTTGGTATGAGTGCCGATGCCGGTCACATGACCGCACCCAATATGGATGGCCCACGCCGCGCCATGGTGGGTGCGCTGCGCAATGCCGGTGTCAATGCCGACCAGGTGCAGTACCTCAATGCCCATGGCACCTCTACGCCACTGGGTGATCTGAACGAAACCAACGCCATCAAAGCGGCGCTGGGTGACCATGCACACAAGATCGTGGTCAATTCCACCAAGTCCATGACCGGCCACTTGCTGGGCGGTGCGGGTGGCTTGGAGTCGGTGTTCACGGTGCTGGCGATCCACCACCAGAAGAGCCCTCCCACGATCAATATCTTCAATCAGGATCCCGAGTGCGATCTGGACTACTGCGCCAACACCGCTCGCGATATGCGCATTGATGTAGCCGTCAAGAACAACTTTGGTTTTGGTGGCACCAACGGTACCCTGGTTTTCAAGCGCATCTGAGGTAGAGCCTCTCCGCTTTTCACCCCCTATGCACGGCCCTCCTGCGGTCAGTCACCACATAGGGCGGTCCCAATGGTATTTCGGCATGCTGGCCACGCTCTGGAGCGTAGCGCTGTGTGTGTCAGTACTGCTGTTGCAAACCCCGCTTGCGCCGGAGGCGCTATGGAGCATCCTGTTGGCGCTGGGGTTGTCCTGTGCGCTGTCTTTCGCGGGCTGGATTCGGTCCGATACCGGCACTTTGCAGTGGGACGGCCAGCATTGGCTGTGGCCGGGGTTTGGTGAGGCACCGGTGCAGCGGATGCGGTTGGTACTGGATTTCCAGAAATGTATTCTTCTGCAACTTCGCAGCGAAGATGGCGGTGTTGCCTGGCTTTGGGCGCAGGCTGGCACCTCGCACCACCAATGGCTGGCCGTGCGCAGAGCCGTGGTTGCGGCACAGCGGACCAGGCGTGAGCCAGAGTTGCGTCAGCATCTGCTGGATGGAGAAAAGGGGTGAACCCGAAAGACGCAGCGTCGGCAGAAGATTCTGACCTGTTGCTGGTGGAGCGTGCCAATGCTGGCGATCAGCGGGCGTTTGGACTGTTGGTGCTGAAATACCAGCGCCGCGTACAACGCCTGATTGCCCGCATGGTGCGGGATGTGGATCTGGTGGATGACATCGCACAGGAAACCTTCATTCGGGCCTACCGGGCCTTGCACCAGTTCCGTGGGGATGCGCAGTTCTATACCTGGCTGTACCGGATTGCCGTTAACACCGCAAAGAAAGCTCTGCTGCAGCTCAAGCGTGACCCCACCGTTTCGGAGAGTTTCCTGTCTAAAGACGAGGACGATGAAACTTCCTGGCAGAAAAACGAACCAACCAGCGAAGAGACCCCTGAGACAGTTTTTGCGGCCAAGGAAATTGCAGCGGTTGTCAACGCGGCCATGGAAGCCTTGCCGGAGGATTTGCGTTTGGCAGTGACCCTGCGCGAGATTGAGGGATTGAGTTATGACGAGATTGCTCTGGCCATGGATTGCCCCATCGGAACGGTCCGGTCGCGGATCTTCCGGGCGCGCGAGGCGATTTCGGCCAAGGTGAAACCGCTTCTGGACAAACAGACCGGCAAGCGCTGGTGAGGATGATTGAGATGGCACACCCTGATGACTCTGTGAACGACCGCATCTCTGCCTTGGTGGACGGGCAGTTGCGGGGCGCAGAATTTTCCGAAGCGATGGACAGTCTGGCTTCCCAGCCGGAGGATGAACGCGCCTGGCAGATGTACCACCTGATTGGCGACGTTTTGCGCAGTGAAGAGCTTGCCGGGGGCGCACACGATCGCGATTTTCTGTCCAGGCTGGAAAAGAAGCTGGCACAGGAGCCTGTGCGTACGGCATCTGCATCGACCCGGGTGTTTCATGCGCAAGGTACGAGTGCCAATGCCGGTGCCTGGCGGTGGATTTCCGGTGTGGCCGTGACGGTGCTGGTATCAGTCGCGGGATGGGGCGTATGGAATACGACGTCGGATGGACAGCAGCTGGCGTCCACCCGGGGGGTGCCGGTGATCGCGCAGATGGAAGTGGCTGCAGGGTCAGCAGAGGGCCCTGTCATGCTCCGTGATCCTGAGCTGGACGCCCTGATGGCTGCGCACCAGCAATTGGGAGGGCATTCCGCATTGCAGATGCCATCGGGCTTCCTGCGCAACGCCACATTCGAGAGGCCCGCACGGTGAGCCAGGGAAAACACACCGTCGCGTGGGTATTGGCAGCCACCGCGCTGCTGTGGTGTGGCGTCGGGTTGGCCGCAGAGAGTGCTGTGGCGGATACCAGCATCCATGCATGGTTGGTGCGTGTGCATGAAGCTTCAAGGCAGCGCGCCTACACGGGCACCTTTGTAGTGTCCGCCGGTGCCAAGACGGCGAGTGCCAAAATCTGGCACGTCTGCGATGGAACGCAGCAGATGGAGCGCGTGGAACCACTCAGCGGCCAGTCGCGCTCCATATTCCGCCGCAACGACCAGGTGATTACTTTTTTCCCGGAGTCCCGTGTGGCCATCACGGAGAAGCGGGATTCCCTGGGCCTGTTTCCCAACCTGCTCAAGTCCAGCGATAGCGATATAGGTGCGCACTACCAGCTCAAGGCATTGGGCAATGAGCGCGTGGTCGGAGTCGAGGCGGACATCGTAGAAATCCTCCCCAAGGACCAGCTGCGTTACGGATACCGTGTCTGGAGCGAGAAGCGCACGGGATTGATCGTGCAGCTACAAACGCTGGATCTGGAGGGACGTGTACTGGAACAGGCCGCCTTCTCGGAGTTGCAACTGGATGCACCGGTCAGCATGCCGAAGCTGACACAGATGATGGCCGCGACCGACGGGTACCGCATTGAGAGCCCGGAGATGCAGAAGACCACAGCCGAAGTGCAAGGCTGGACCTTGCGGCGGCAAGTTCCCGGTTTCAGGGCCATGGGTTGCTTCCTGCGCCCGGTCGCAACATCGGCGCAAGGTGTCCATGCCATGCAGTGGATGTTTTCGGACGGGCTGGCAACGGTGTCTCTGTTTGTGGAACCCTTTGACAGGCGGCGCCACACCCGCGAAGGCTCTACCGATCTGGGGGGGGCGACGCGGACCTTGACCCGCCATCTGGATGCGTGGTGGATCACGGCGGTCGGCGAAGTTCCCGCTGCGACGTTGGGTGTTTTTGCGCAGACCCTTGAGCGCAGGAAATGAGGCACCACATGGTGCTTGTTGTTCTTTCTTAGATGGATGGATGTTCACAATGGCATTTTTGACGATGAAACCCGTGCGGTCACTTTTCGTGGCAGCTGCTGTGGCGGTCACGGCCGTGGCGGCGATGGTTCCGGTACAGCCTGCAATGGCCCAGGCGCGGGGGCTGCCGGACTTTACCGATCTGGTCGATCAGGTGGGCCCTTCCGTGGTCAACATCCGGACCATGGAGAAAATCAGTGCGCGACCAGCTCAGGGTGGCACCCTGGGAGAAGAGGAGATGCTGGAGTTTTTCAAGCGATTTGGTCTTCCGATTCCCAATGTTCCACGCCAGGCGCCACGCCAGAACCGTCCCCAGCAGCCGGACGAAGAGCAACCACGGGGTGTGGGGTCGGGCTTCATTTTGTCGGCAGACGGCCTGATCATGACCAATGCCCATGTGGTGGAGGGTGCCGATGAGGTTCTGGTGACACTGACCGACAAGCGAGAGTTCAAAGCCAAGATCATTGGTGCGGACAAGCGTACCGATGTCGCACTGGTCAAGATCGAGGCAGCGGGCTTGCCTGCGGTCAGGGTGGGCGATGTCAACCGTCTGCGTGTGGGCGAATGGGTGATGGCGATCGGCTCACCGTTTGGCTTGGAGAACACAGTGACGGCAGGCATTGTGAGTGCCAAACAGCGTGATACTGGCGATTACCTTCCATTCATCCAGACCGATGTAGCTATCAATCCCGGCAATTCGGGTGGTCCGCTGATCAATATGCGCGGCGAGGTAGTGGGTATCAACAGCCAGATTTACTCCCGCTCTGGCGGCTTCATGGGAATTTCGTTTGCGATCCCCATGGACGAGGCAGTGCGCGTGAGCGACCAGTTACGCAGTGCAGGGCGCGTATCGCGCGGGCGCATTGGCGTGCAGATTGACCAGGTCAGCAAGGACGTCGCGGAGTCCATCGGGCTGGGTAAGCCCATCGGTGCCATGGTGCGTGGTGTGGAAGCTGGCGGACCGGCAGAGAAGGCCGGTGTGGAAGCGGGAGACATCATTACCAGGTTTGATGGCAAGGTGATCGACAAGTCCAGCGACTTGCCCCGCATCGTTGGCAGCACCAAACCTGGCAACCGCAGCACGATCACGGTCTTTCGCCGTGGCAGCTACAAGGATTTGAATGTGACGGTGGCTGAGGTAGAGGCAGACAGGCCCGTGGCAGCCAAAGGCGCTGGTCGCGAAGACAAACCCAAGGGTTCTGTTGCCGGCCAGGCATTCGGTTTGACGGTTGCGGAGATCACGGATGCGCAAAAGAAGGAGCTTGCCGTCAAGGGTGGCGTGCGGGTTGAAGCTGCGCTGGATGCCGCTGCCCGGGCTGGCTTGCGCGATGGCGACATCATTTTGCAGATTGGCAATAGCGCGGTCCTTAATGTGAAAGAGTTTGAGGTGGCGATTGGCAAGCATGACAAGAGCAAGCCGCTCAATGTGCTGTTCCGCCGTGGAGACTGGACGCAGTACGCCGTCATTCGCCCCAACCGGTAAGAAGGCGACTTCCCGGTGACAACCCCAAACCCTTGTGGGGCTTGGGGTTGTTTTTTGGAGTCAAAAAAAATTATCTGCGGACGGGAGGCCGGTTCATTACTTATGTATGCAACCGCTAACTTTTTGGACTGCCTTGCCTTATTGGTTAGAATACGGGGTCGCATCAGCTCATTATGGGCATAAGGCCAGTCCAAAAGTCCATCATATGGGATGGTTTCGGGTGGCCCACAGGCGATCCACAGATCGCCCACAAGTTGTCCAGAAGGTATGCGGCATTATTTGTTTATAAGCTGTGCATAAGTTTGCTGTTGTGGACTCGCAACGACACGTCTTACCGAATTTTGGGGCTGTGAACCCGGGACTTTTTGCCTACAATGAAGTTCCAACTTTCGCAGTTGCCAAAAGATTGTTGGTTCAGGGCGCGTCCACAACAGACGCGCCCTTTTTTCTGCTCGCCTCTTTTTAATTCAATCACTTGAAGCTCTTCGTTGATGAATCACATCAGAAATTTTTCGATCATTGCGCACATTGACCATGGCAAATCCACTCTTGCGGATCGCTTGATACAGCGTTGCGGTGGACTGGAAGCGCGTGAGATGGAGGCGCAGGTTCTGGACTCGATGGATATCGAGAAAGAGCGTGGGATAACCATCAAGGCGCAGACGGCTGCGCTCAAATACAAGGCCCTCGATGGCAAGGTCTACAACCTGAACCTTATCGACACGCCGGGGCATGTGGACTTCTCATATGAAGTGAGCCGATCGCTGTCCGCGTGTGAAGGCGCGCTGCTGGTCGTGGATGCGTCGCAAGGTGTGGAAGCGCAGACGGTGGCCAATTGCTACACCGCACTTGACCTGAATGTGGAAGTGCTGCCAGTACTGAACAAGATCGACCTGCCCAACGCCGACCCCGACAACGCACGCACAGAAATTGAGGATGTGATCGGGATCGACGCCACGGACGCGATTGTGTGTTCTGCCAAGACAGGGCTGGGCATTGATGACATTCTGGAAGCCATCGTTGCAAAGATCCCTTCGCCCAAAGGCAATCCGGAGGGCCCCCTGCGCGCCATGATCATCGACAGCTGGTTTGACAGCTATGTGGGCGTAGTGATGCTGGTGCGTGTAGTCGATGGCCGTCTGGCCAAAGGCGAGCGCATCAAGATGATGGCGTCCGGTGCGATGTACAACGCCGATAACCTGGGAGTGTTCACCCCCGCCAACCAGCCGCGCGAGTCGCTGGAAGCGGGTGAGGTGGGCTACATCATTGCCGGTATCAAGGAGCTGCAGGCGGCCAAGGTGGGTGACACCGTCACCCTGATCAAGCCCGGAACGGGCGGCGCTGCCTTCACTGCCACCGAGCCGCTGCCCGGTTTCAAGGAAATCCAGCCGCAGGTGTTTGCCGGTCTGTATCCGACTGAGGCCAGCGAATACGACTCGCTGCGCGACGCGCTGGAAAAGCTCAAGCTCAACGATGCCTCCCTGCACTACGAGCCCGAAGTGTCCCAGGCGCTGGGCTTCGGGTTCCGTTGCGGCTTCCTGGGCTTGCTGCACATGGAGATCGTGCAGGAGCGTCTGGAGCGCGAGTTTGACCAGGACCTCATCACCACGGCACCGAGCGTGGTGTACCAGGTGGTCAAGAACGATGGCGAAGTCGTCATGGTGGAGAACCCCTCCAAGATGCCGGAAGTGGGCAAGACCGCAGAAATCCGTGAGCCGATCGTCACGGTGCACCTCTACATGCCGCAGGAATATGTGGGTGTGGTGATGACACTGGCCAACCAGAAGCGTGGTATCCAGATGAACATGGCCTACAAGGGCCGCCAGGTCGTGCTGACTTACGAGATGCCACTGGGCGAGATCGTGCTGGACTTCTTCGACAAGCTCAAGAGCGTGAGCCGGGGTTATGCGTCCATGGACTACGAGTTCAAGGAGTTCCGTGCTTCCGATGTGGTGAAGGTCGACATCCTGCTCAACGGCGACAAGGTGGATGCACTGTCCATCATCGTGCACCGCAGCCAGTCGCAGTACCGCGGCCGCGCCGTGGTGGGCAAGATGCGCGAGATCATTTCACGGCAGATGTATGACGTAGCCATTCAGGCCGCCATCGGTGCCAACATCATTGCGCGTGAGACAATCAAGGCCCTGCGCAAGAACGTGTTGGCCAAGTGCTATGGCGGTGATATTTCGCGCAAGAAGAAGCTCCTTGAGAAACAAAAAGCAGGCAAAAAACGCATGAAACAGATCGGTTCGGTGGAAGTCCCCCAAGAGGCGTTCCTGGCCATTTTGCAGGTGGAAGATTGATGCAAGCTCTCACTGGCGCCGTACTTGCGGCTTTCGGCCTGTACGCCGCATCCTGGTATTTCGGCATGGTGGAGGGCAATTTCGCCTTGCTGCTGTTGCTCGCCACAGTCGTCACAGGTGTGTATTGGCTCGCCGAGCGCTTCTACTTCTTGCCTCAACGCCAGCAGGCGGCTGCGGCGCTGGAAGCGAATGACATTGCCCGCCGTGCCGAGCTCGCCAAGATGGGCATTGCCCAAGTGGACGGTGACATCACCGAGGCCAAGCATCGTCTGCTCATGCAGCCCTGGTGGCTGGACTGGACCGCAGGACTGTTCCCGGTGATCATCGCCGTGTTCGTGCTGCGCTCTTTCCTGTTTGAGCCGTTCAAGATTCCTTCGGGCTCCATGATTCCAACCCTGCTGGTGGGCGACCTGATTCTGGTCAACAAGTTCACCTATGGTTTGCGTCTGCCGGTGATCAATACCAAAATCACCCAGGGCAATGCGCCGCAACGCGGCGATGTCATGGTGTTTCGCTACCCGCCCAAGCCCAGCCTGGACTACATCAAGCGCGTGGTGGGTGTCCCGGGCGATACGGTGGCTTACCTGAACAAGCGGCTGACCGTGAATGGCAAAGCGATCGAAACCCAAGCCATCCCCGAGTTTTTCGATGAAGACGCCATGCGCTACTTCAAGCAGTACGAGGAATCGCTCGGGGAGAGGAAGCACCGTCTCCTCAATGACGATGAACGTCCGGCCTTTGTCATGCCCATGCCGGACTTCCAGCAGTTCCGCGAGAACTGCAGCTACACCGTGGAAGGGATGACCTGCAAGGTTCCCGAAGGCCACTATTTCATGATGGGCGACAATCGCGATAATTCGCAGGATTCCCGTTACTGGGGCTTTGTGCCAGAGAAAAACATCGTGGGCCGGGCGTTCTTTGTCTGGATGAACTTTGGCAACCTCAAGCGGATCGGTTCGTTTGACTGAAAGGGACATAAAGATGACAGTGCAAATCAGGTCGCGCCAGCGAGGTATTTCGTTTATCGGATTGGTGGTCGTGGGCTCCTTGCTGGCGATGGCCGGTGTGGTGGCTGCACAGATCTTTCCTACGGTACTCGAACTGCAGGCTATCCAGAAAGCGGTCAATAAGGCATCCGAAGGCAACTCGGTGGTGGAAGTGCGCACCATTTTTGATAAACAGGCGTCCATTGACGACATCAAGTCGATTTCCGGCAAGGACATCGAAGTCACCAAAGAGGGTGACAAGGTGGTGGTGGCGTTCAGCTACCAGCGCGAAATTCACCTTGCCGGCCCAGGCTACCTGACGCTCAAATACGCAGGGCGATCCAAATAACGTGGCAGATGCTCTGATGGAGTTGCAGCGCAGGCTGCAGCATGAATTTTCTGATCCCGCCCTGCTGTCCAGGGCTCTGACCCATCGGAGCTTTTCTTCGGACCACTACGAGAGGCTCGAGTTTCTCGGCGATTCGGTGCTCAGTCTTGCCGTCTCCGATTTGCTGTATTCCCGGCTGGGCAGTCTGCCCGAAGGGGATCTGTCCCGCGTGCGCGCCAATCTGGTCAAGCAGGACACCCTGCACCAGCTCGCTGTCGATTTGGGGCTGCCCGATGTCCTCAAGCTCGGCGAGGGTGAAGTGCGCTCGGGCGGGCAGAAGCGCCCCTCCATCCTGGCCGACGCGCTGGAAGCCATCATCGGTGCGGTCTACCTGGACGCCGGTTTTGCCAAGGCGCAGTCCCTGGTGCACCGGCTGTTCAATGCGGTGGAGATCAATCCGCAGATGGAGGCCATTGGCAAGGACCCCAAGACCGAGTTGCAGGAATGGCTGCAGGGGCGCAAAATGAAATTGCCGGTGTACACCGTCGTCGGCACCATCGGTGCGGCGCACAAGCAGAGCTTCGATGTGGAGTGCGAAATTCCCCAGCTGCAATTGTCCGAACGCGGCATCGGAGGCTCCCGCCGTGCGGGCGAACAGGCCGCCGCCGCGGCCATGCTGCAAACCATCAAATCCAGAAATCCATCATGAATGCTCCTAAAAAGATAGCTGCCAGCGCAGATTCCACGGGGGCTAATGGTCAAATTGAGCCTCAAGACGATCTAGAAAGCATGCTCGAAGGTCTGCTCAAGAGCACGCCCAAACTGGCCCAACCCGGTGCCGTCGCCGAAGGCCAGCGCTGCGGTCTGGTCGCCATCGTGGGCAAGCCCAACGTCGGCAAGTCCACTTTGCTCAATGCCCTGGTGGGACAGAAGATCAGCATCACCTCACGCAAGGCCCAGACTACACGCCACCGTATTACCGGCATGCGTACCCAGGGTCCCACGCAGTTTGTGTTTGTCGATACGCCCGGTTTCCAGACTTTGCATGGCAATGCACTGAACAAGTCGCTCAACAAAACCGTGGTGGGTGCCGTGGCCGATGTGGATCTGATCCTGTTCGTGGTGGAGGCGGGTAGTTTTACCCCCGCAGACGCCCGTGTGCTGTCATTGCTGGGCAAAGACATTCCCACGCTGCTGATCGCCAACAAGCTCGACAACGTGCACCGCCGCGGCGACATCGCGCCCTGGTTGCAGACCATGCAGACCAAGCACGCGTTCGCCGAATTTGTGCCCATGTCGGCCAAGAGCGCCAAAGACATCGAACGCCTGCTGACCATCTGCGAAAAATACCTGCCCGAGCAAGCCTGGTGGTATTCGGAAGACGAGCTGACCGATCGCAGCGAGAAGTTTCTTGCCAGCGAACTGGTGCGCGAAAAGCTGTTCCGTCTGACCGGTGACGAGTTGCCCTACACCTCCACGGTAGTCATCGACAAGTTCGAGGAAGAGCCACCGCAGAAGAAGGGCCAGAAGCGCCTGCTGCGCATTGCCGCCACGATTGTGGTGGAGCGCGACGGCCACAAGGCCATGGTGATTGGCGACAAGGGCGAGCGCATCAAGCGCATCGGCATGGAGACCCGGGTCGAGCTGGAAAAGCTGGCCAACGCCAAGGTGTTTCTGGAGCTGTGGGTGAAAGTGCGCTCTGGCTGGGCCGATGACGAAGCACGCGTGCGCAGCTTCGGCTATGAATAGTGCCCCCACGCTCCGCCGCTGCGCGGGTCGCTGCCCCCCAGGGGGGCGCGTTTCAGCTTGGGGCGGCCCGGCGCTGAAACCCACTCTCACGTCCTGCACCTGAGTCGTGGCGACCAAACGCATTGCTGACGAGCCCGCGTATGTGCTGCACCGCTACGACTGGAGCGAGTCCAGCCTGATTCTGGAAGTCTTCACCCGCCACTACGGGCGTATCGCTCTGGTGGCCAAGGGCGCCAAGCGGCCCAGCTCCAGTTTCCGTCCCATCCTGCTGCCCATGCAGCCCTTGCATGTGGCCTTTGGTGGCGATGCCGAGATCCGTACCCTCAAGAGCGCCGAATGGCAGGGCGGCCATGTCATGCCCACCGGCGATGCGCTACTGTCGGGCTACTACCTCAACGAACTGCTCATGACGCTGCTGGCGCGCGACGATCCGCATGCCGAGCTGTTTGATATCTACGCCCGCGTGGTGCAGATCATTGCCAGCGAGCATGGTGAGGTGCTGCAGGCGGCATTGCGCACCTACGAGCTGCTGCTGTTGCGTGAAATTGGTTTCCTGCCCCAGCTCAATGTGCAGACCATGACGCTGGCCCCGGTCGAGCCCGATGTCCACTATGTGCTGGTACCCGAAGGCGGCTTGCGCCAGGCCCATGCCGACGACCGCGCCAGCCTCAGTGGCGTGCAGTGGATGCGGTTGCACGACGCGCTGCAGGACAACGCTCCCTTCACCACCACACTGCGTGCCTGTGCCGAGCTCATGTCCAACCTCAAACCGCAGCTGCGAGCATTGCTGCACTACCATTGCGGCGTCAAGACCCTGCGTACGCGCCAGATGATGATCGACATTCAGGCGCTGTAAAAAGGCTTCCTCACCATGAAAACCCATCTCTCCGTCAACCTCAACAAAGTCGCTCTGGTGCGTAATACGCGCCATCTGGGCATTCCCAGCGTGACGCGCGCAGCCACACTGTGCCTGCAGGCCGGGGCTGCCGGCATCACCGTGCACCCGCGGCCCGATGCACGGCACATCCGCGCCCAGGACGTGATTGACCTGGGTGAACTGCTCCAGGCCTGGCCGGACCGCGAATACAACATCGAAGGCAACCCCTTCCACAATCTGATGGACTGCGTGCGTGATCTGCGCCAGCGTGGGCTACCAGTGCACCAGGTCACCTTTGTGCCCGACAGTGAAGGCCAGTTCACCAGCGACCACGGCTGGAGTTTTCCGCAAGATGCGGCACGGCTGAAGCCCTTGATTGACGAAGCCCATGCGCTGGGCCTGCGGGTCAGCCTGTTCATGGACGCGGACCCGACTGCCATGGCCGCGGCGAAAGCCGTCGGTGCTGACCGCATCGAGCTCTATACCGAGCCCTACGCTGCGGCTTGGGGCACCCAGGACCAGGATGCGCAACTGGTACGCTTTGCCGCCGCCGCGCAGGCTGCGCTGGATGCGGGGCTGGGCGTCAACGCCGGCCATGACCTCAACCGAGACAACCTGAATGCTTTCGTGCGCACCGTGCCCGCCGTGGCCGAAGTGTCCATTGGCCATGCGCTGATCGCCGACGCGCTGGAGCTGGGTTATGAAGCCACTATCAAGGCCTACCTGGCTTGTCTGGCCCCATGATCTACGGCATCGGCACCGACATCTGCGACGTGCGCCGCATCCGCTCCAGTCTGGAGAAGCATGGCGACCGCTTTGCCGAACGCGTGCTGAGCGAAGGGGAACTGAAAACCTGGCGACAGCGCAGCGCCCGTTGGCCCGAGCGAGGCATTCGCTATCTGGCCACCCGCTTTAGCGCCAAAGAAGCCTTCAGCAAGGCCATTGGGTTGGGCATGCGCATGCCCATGGCCTGGCGCTTGTGCGAAATCGCCAAGCTGCCCAGCGGCGCCCCGGTGATCGTGCTGCACGGTGGGTTGAAAGAATGGTTTGAAGCCCAGCGCCTGACGGCCCACATCACCGTGACCGACGAAACCGACTACGCTGCCAGCTTCTGCGTAGTAGAGCGGCTTTCAGAGAATATTTGAAGCATTTTTGGCCTCTAGCCCCCGTAGAATAAGCGCAAGCAGCTACTAAATAGATAGCAATCAGGAATTTCAAAATGACCCAGCACGCCCCCCTCATCATCGATATCGCCGGCCTGACACTGACCAAAACCGACCGCCAGCGCCTCAAGCATCCGCTGGTCGGCGGGCTGATTTTGTTTGCCCGCAACTGGCAGGACCGCGCACAGCTGACCGCCCTGTGTGCCGACATCAAAAAGGTCCGCCGCGACCTGCTGATCTGTGTGGACCACGAAGGCGGGCGGGTGCAACGCTTCAGGACCGATGGATTCACGCACCTGCCGCCCATGCGTGCGCTGGGCGAGCAGTGGATGACCCAACCCATGGAAGCCACCCACGCCGCCACCGCCTGCGGCTACGTGCTGGGCGCAGAGCTGCGTGCCTGTGGTGTGGACATGAGCTTCACGCCGGTGCTCGACCTCGATTACGGCGAGAGCAGTGTGATCGGCGACCGTGCCTTTGCCCGAGACCCGCGCGTGGTGAGCCTGCTGGCCAAGAGCCTGATGCAGGGCCTGCTGCAAAGCGGTATGGCCAACTGCGGCAAGCATTTCCCCGGCCACGGTTTTGTGAAAGCCGATTCGCACACCGACATCCCGGTAGACAAGCGCAGCCTCAAAGCCATTCTGGCCGATGACGCCGCGCCGTACCGCTGGCTCAACAACGTCACCAGCAGCGTGATGCCAGCGCATGTGATTTACCCCAAGGTGGATGCGCGTCCGGCGGGCTTCTCCAGCAAATGGCTGAACGACATCCTGCGCGGCCAGATGGGTTTTGGCGGCGCCATCTTCAGTGATGACCTGTCGATGGCCGGTGCGCGTCGGATCGATGGCCGCGAGGTGAGCTACACCGAAGCCGCTGTGACCGCGCTCAACGCGGGTTGCGATCTGGTGCTGCTGTGCAACCAGTCGGTGGGGGACGGCAAGCCGGTGGACGAACTGATTGCCGGGCTGACCGAGGCCCAGCTCAAGGGCCAATGGCAGCCGCTGGAAGCCAGCGAACTGCGGCGTCTGGCGCTGCTGCCCCAGGTGCCGGCGCTGGAGTGGGATGCGCTGATGGTGAGTCCGGCCTATATGCAGGCCATGGACGCAGTGCTGTAAATCGGGCTCAGGGCGAGCGGTGCAGCCGCGGTGCGGACAGCAGCGCGAGCTGCTCGGCAGTCACCTGGTCCACCATTTTGTGTTTGGCCATCAGGCCGCTGGTGGTGAGCAGGGCGCGCAGTTGCTGCAGGTCTTTCACGGTGGGAGCCACCTTGATTTGTGCCAGTGCGGCCGGTACGTTGCCGCCCTGGATCAGCCCGGCCACTTTGGTGGCCCAAACACTTTGACGGGACATAAGGCTTTCCTGATGACGATTGGATAAGTAGCTATTTTGGCACATAGCCCGCGTGGAATGTGCGCAGATAGCTATCAAAAATATAGCATTGATCGATGCACGAAAATGCAGCCATGAGCAGCATGAAATCCCTTTCTTCCCTCGGCGGGCTGGTGTACTCCACCGACAGCGGCCGCATGTGTCCCGACTGCCGCAAGCCGGTGGCTGACTGCATCTGCAAAGCGCTGACCGCGGTGCCTCCAGGTGACGGTGTCGTGCGTGTGAGCCGCGAAACCAAAGGCCGTGGCGGCAAGGGCGTCACCCTGGTCAAGGGGGTTGCGCTGGACGCCGCCGCGCTCACGGCGCTGGGCAAGCAGCTCAAGGCGGCCTGTGGCACCGGCGGTACGGTGAAGGAGGGCGTGATTGAAGTGCAGGGCGACCACTGCGACAAGGTGATCGAGCTGCTGCGTGCCAAAGGCATGACCGTCAAGCGCGCCGGGGGCTGACGCCGTGCAACCTGAAGACCTGCAACTGCTGGTGACGCGCACCATGCCGTACGGCAAATACCAGGGGCGTGTGATTGCCGATCTGCCTGGCAACTACCTGACCTGGTTTGCGCGCGAGGGGTTTCCCAAGGGTGAAATCGGCCGGCTGCTGGCCCTGATGCACGAGATCGACCACAACGGGCTGGCCGATCTGCTGACGCCACTGCGCCAGCGCTGATCAGCCGTGGTTGGTTTAGTTCTTGGGAACAATAAACACCGATTTTTCAGAAACCGTCTGAGCCGACTGCTGCGCAGTGATGCGGAAATGGATCGGGTAGGTACCGGGCTGCGCTGCATCAAACGGCAACTGTACCCGCACCGCCACCCAGCGTGCCTGGGTCGACTCAATGACCACATCCTGCTCCGAGGCAATGGCCAGACCCGGCAGACCATCCACCGTGAGCTGGAAGCCCTGGCTGGTTTCGGTGGCATTCATGATCTGCAGGCGGAACACATTCTCCACCTTGCCCCCATTGGCCATGCGCGCCAGCGTACCGCGGTCCCGCACCACATCGACCTTGAACGGGGTGCGCAGTGCCAGACTGACCCCCATGGCCACCACAATGGCGCCCAGAATGCCGCTGTAGATCAGCACCCGGGGCCGCAAGACATGGCGCAGCGTCTGTGCTTTGGTCCAGTGCTGGTTGACCGCATTCTCGGTGGAGTACTTCACCAGACCACGCGGATAGCCCATCTTGTCCATGACGGTGTCGCAGACGTCGGCACAGGCACCGCAGCCTATGCACTGGTACTGCAGGCCGTTTCGGATATCGATGCCGGTGGGGCAGACCTGTACGCACAGGCTGCAGTCCACACAGGAGCCCAGGTTCAGGGTGGAGAGGTCCGCCTTCCTGGAGCGGGCACCGCGGGGCTCACCGCGCTCCTGGTCGTAGGTGACGATCAGGGTGTCCTTGTCGAACATGGCGCTCTGGAAGCGTGCATAGGGGCACATGTGCAGGCAGACCTGCTCGCGCATGTAGCCGGCATTGCCATAGGTGGCAAAGCCGTAGAAGAGCACCCAGAAGGTTTCCCAGGCGCTCAGGTTGAGTTGGGAGAGTTCGCGCCCGAGTTCATGGATGGGGGTGAAGTAGCCCACGAAGGTGAAACCCGTCCACAGGGCCACCGCCACCCACAGCACCTGTTTGGCGGTCTTGCGCCAGGCTTTGTCCAGACTCCAGGGGGCGGCATCGCGGCGCATGCGCGCCGAGCGGTCGCCTTCGGTGAGTTTCTCCAGCCACAGGAAGATTTCGGTATAGACGGTCTGGGGGCAGGCGTAGCCGCACCACAGGCGTCCTGCCACGGCGGTGAACAGGAAGAGCGACAGCGCAGAGACCACCAGGATGCCGGTGAGGTAGATGAAGTCCTGCGGGTAGAGCACCAGGCCGAAGATGTAGAAGCGCTTGGCGTTCAGATCGAACAGCACGGCCTGCCTCTGACCCCACTCCAGCCAGGGCAGTCCGTAGAACACCAGCTGGGTGAGCCACACCAGGGCCCAGCGCCACCTGGAGAACAGGCCCGAGACGCTGCGGGGGTAGATCTTCTTGTGGGCCTCGTACAGCGAGACCATCTCCGCGTCCGCCCCGGGCGGCGGCTCTATCGGGCTGCGGTCCGGGTTCGGGGCTATCGGGATGATCTTGCGCTGCGGAGTCTCTGGATGGGCCAAAGTGGGGGGGTACTAGACGCTATTGCTTGGACTTGGCGTTCGACAAGCCCCAAACATAAGCAGACAACACATGGATCTGCGCCTCCGTCAGCTTTTCGCCCTGTGCCGGCATCTGGTTGACTTTGCCGTTGTTCACCATGCTCACGATCGCGGCTTCGCCGTAACCATGCAACCAGATATCGTCAGTCAGGTTGGGAGCACCCAAGGCCTGATTTCCTTTGCCGTCTGCACCGTGGCAGGCAGCACAAGAAGCGAACTTCTCCTTGCCCAAGTTGGCACGCACAGAGTCGTGCGGGCCGCCCGACAAACTCAGGACGTAGTTGGCAAGATTTTTCACATCATCGGAAGTACCCACAGCTGCAGCCATGGGAGGCATTTGCCCGATACGACCTTTGACCAAGGTTTCAACGATCTTCTCAGGGGTACCACCGTGCAGCCAGTCAGCATCCGTAAGGTTGGGGAAGCTATTTCCACCACGTGCATCCGAAGCATGGCACTGCGAGCAGTTGTTCATGAACAGACGTTCACCAATAGCTTGCGCTTGCGGGTCCATGGCCACATCCTCCACCTTCATGGCAGTGAACTTGGCGTACAAAGGCGCGGTTTCTGCATTTCCCTTGGCCACTTCAGCTTGGTGCTGGCCTACCGAAGTCCAACCCAGTTTGCCAGGGGAACCACCAAAGCCAGGGTACATGACCAGATAGGCAATTGCGAAAACAATGGTAATCACAAAGAGCCAGACCCACCAACGCGGCAGAGGGTTGTTCATTTCACGCAAATCACCATCCCACACGTGGCCAGTGGTGTTGTCGTGGGCAGTCATTGCTTTGGCTTTGCCGCTGAACCACAACAAAAGGGCGCAGGCCAGGATACTCACCCCGGTAATACCTGCCACGTACAGGGCCCAGAAGTTACTTGTAAAGTCGCTCATTTTTATTCCTTAATCGGTGGATCAGTCCTGCTCGAATGGCAGGTTGGCGGCTTCCGAAAAGTCGGACGAACGCCTGCTGGAGTAAGCCCACCAGACAATGCCAATGAAGGTCACGAAACTGGCCACAGTGGCCACGGACCGAAGAACATTGATGTCCATCGTCGGTCTCCTTTTTATTTGAGAGCCAAGCCCAACCCTTGCAGGTAAGCAATGGTGGCTTCAAGTTCGGTCTTGCCCTTCACTTCTTCTGCAGCTTTGGCAATTTGTTCATCGGTGTATGGAACACCCACGCGCCGCAGAGCCGTCATGTGCGCAGGCATCGCTGCTGCGTCGACCAGATTTTTCTCCAGCCAGGGGTAAGCGGGCATGTTGGACTCAGGAACCACCTCACGCGGATTGATAAGGTGCTTGCGTTGCCATTCATCACTGTACTTACCACCCACACGGGCCAGATCGGGACCGGTACGCTTGCTGCCCCACTGGAACGGATGGTCATATACAGACTCACCAGCTACCGAGTAGTGACCGTAGCGCAGGGTTTCCGCGCGGAAGGGGCGAATCATCTGCGAATGGCAGTTATAGCAACCCTCGCGAACATAGACATCGCGACCAGCGAGTTGCAGAGCGGTGTAGGGCTGTACGCCCTTGATAGGCTCAGTCGTAGACTTCTGGAAGAACAGCGGAACGATTTCCACCATACCACCCACCAGCAGAACCAGCAGGATAAGCACGATCATCAAGAAGTTGTTGGTCTCAATCTTTTCGTGAGACAGGCTGGAATTATGGTTATCAGACATATTTTTCTTCCTCTCAAGCGTGTGCGGCTGCGGCAGGAATATCAACCGTCACAGCACGACCTGCAGTTGCGGTTTTCAGGGTATTCCAGAGCATGATCAACATGCCAGACAGGTACAGCAAGCCGCCCAGCAGACGGAATACATAGAAGGGATAGGTTGCCTTGACAGACTCCACAAACGTATAGGTGAGTGTTCCGTCAGGGTTAACAGCGCGCCACATCAGACCCTGCATCACACCGGCAATCCACATCGCAGCGATGTAAATCACGATACCGATAGTGGCGGTCCAGAAGTGAATTTCAATGGCTTTAACGCTAAACATCTGTTTCTGGCCGAACAGGCGGGGTATCAGGTAGTACATGGAACCCATGGTTACCAGACCCACCCAGCCCAAGGCCCCGGAGTGCACGTGGCCCACGGTCCAGTCGGTGTAGTGACTCAAGGCATTCACAGTCTTGATGGACATCATGGGACCTTCGAAGGTCGACATACCGTAGAAAGACAGGGATACGATCAGGAAGCGCAGGATGGGGTCATCACGCAGTTTGTGCCATGCGCCGGACAGGGTCATGATGCCGTTGATCATGCCGCCCCAGCTGGGAGCCAGAAGAATCAGGGAAAACACCATACCAACGGACTGGGTCCAGTCAGGCAACGCGGTGTAGTGCAGGTGGTGAGGACCTGCCCACATGTAAGTGAAGATCAGCGCCCAGAAATGGACGATGGACAGGCGGTAGCTGTACACCGGGCGACCAGCCTGCTTGGGGATGAAGTAGTACATCATGCCCAGGAAGCCAGCGGTCAGGAAGAAGCCCACCGCATTGTGACCGTACCACCACTGAACCATGGCGTCCTGCACACCGGCGTACGCCGAGTAAGACTTCATTGCGTCAGCGGGAATGGCAGCGCTGTTGACCAGGTGCAGAAGAGCCACAGCAAGAATGAAGGCACCAAAGAACCAGTTGGCCACATAAATGTGCTTGACCTTGCGGGTACCCACTGTTCCAAAGAAAACGATGGCGTAAGACACCCAGACCAGCGTGATCAGGATATCGATGGGCCACTCGAGTTCGGCGTACTCTTTACCCTGGGTGTAACCCAATGGCAAAGACACCACAGCAGCCAAAATGACCAACTGCCAACCCCAAAAAACGAACGACGCCAGTTTGTCGCTGAACAGGCGTACGTGGCAGGTTCGCTGTACGACATAAAACGATGTTGCGAACAGCCCGCAACCGCCAAACGCAAAAATCACCGCGTTGGTATGCAGCGGTCGCAGTCGACCGTAACTAAGCCATGGAATGCCCAGATTCAATTCGGGCCAAGCGAGTTGGGCGGCGATGATCACGCCGACCAGCATGCCTACAACCCCCCAGACCACCGTCATGATGGTGAACTGACGCACAACAGTATCGTTGTACGTCACTGCTTGCTGATTTGGAAATGCCATATTTACCTCTTCTTAGATTACTCTGGGCCAAGTGTCTCTGAGCAGCGACTCCTGAAGGTTGATGAATATCAACTGCCACCTAAAAACCTTAATTTACTTCAGGAATCTTTCAATATCCTTGCCCCCTCGGCCTCGATATCTTCAAACTGCCCCCGATCTATGGCCCACCACAAGCCGCCGAGAATGAAAAAAACGAGTGCAACGGAAAGCGGAATCAACAAATACAGGATGTCCATCAGGCCTCCTTGCGCGTGAGCGCATCAAATTGGGAACCACCGCGCGCAAGGCGAAGTGCATTGAGAACAACTATTAATGAACTAGTAGCCATACCCAAACCCGCAAGCCAGGCTGGCAACCACCCCACGACAGCAAGCGGTACACATGCCGCGTTATACATAAGTGCCCACCACAGATTTTGGCGCACTATCGCCATGGTCTTGCGTGCGAGAAACACCGCCTGAACCACGCTTTCGAGCCGTTCACCCATCACGACGAAGTCAGATTGTGCCTGCGCCAGCGGAACTGCCTGGCCAAATGCAAATGACACATGGGCTCCAGCCAGAATGGGGCCATCGTTCAGCCCATCCCCGACCATCGCAACCGTGCGGCCAGCCGACTGTAGCGCCCGCAATGCTTCCAGCTTGCTTGCAGGAGAGCAACCGCCCTGGGCGTTGACAATGCCCACTTGCTGTGCAATGCGTGCAACCGATTCCGCACCATCACCCGACAGCAGGTGGACCGATACCCCCGCCTGCTCCAGTGAGGCAACGGCCTTTTGTGCTTCGGGGCGCAGCTCCTCGGTAAAGGAGAATGTGGCGAGCCACCCCTGCGCATCACTGAGAAATACACGCAAACTGTCGTCGGCATCCACCTGCACGCCACAAAATGCTGCCGACCCCAGCTTGACAGCAATATCCTTGCCCTGCATAGGGTCCGTCAAACCGCGCACCACGCCACTCACGCCCTGCCCTGCAAGCTCAGAAACGGCACCGCACTCCCAGGCGTCGCTGGCATCCGAACCAGACTTTTGTGCGAATGCCTGCACCAGTGCCCGGGATACAGGGTGCAGGGAATGCGCGGCAATCGCCGCTGCCATGGCCAAAGCCTGCGGCTGCGAGGCACCGCCACGGACACGAACCGACTCCAGGACCATGGCGTCTTTCGTCAGGGTCCCGGTCTTGTCAAACACCAGCGTATCCACATCCGCCAGCGCTTCCAGTGCCTGCAGGTTGCGCACCATCACGCCTGCGCGTGCCAGCGACCCGGCAGCGGCCAGCATGGCGGCTGGCGTTGCCAGCGACAGCGCGCAAGGACAGGTGACCACCAGCACGGCGACGGCCACCATCAGGGCATGGCCGGGATCCCGGCCCCACCACCAGGCGCAAGCCAGCGCTGCAGCCACCAAAACACCGATCAGGAAGGGCTTGGCCAGGCGGTCGGCTATCTGGGCGCCGCGCGGCTTGGTCGCCGAAGCACTCTCCATCAAGGCCACAATCTGCGCAAACCGGGTGTCAGCCCCCACTCGCTCCACACGCACCAGCACCGTGGAACTGAGGTTGTGGCTTCCTGCGACCACCTGTGAGCCCACCGTGCGCAACAACGGACGCGACTCCCCGGTGAGCAGCGCTTCGTCCACCAGCGTTTCGCCCTGCTCCACCACACCATCGGCCGCAAAAGCCTCGCCCGGCTGCATGCGCACAACGTCGCCCACCATCAGGCGGCGCACGGCCACCCGTTCAAACTCGCCCTGCGCAGTACGACGCTCCACGCTGTCGGGTAGCCGGTTCATCAGCGCTTCGAGCGCCCCAGCAGTCCGGTCTCTGAGGCGCAGCTCCAGCCAACGCCCGGTCAACAGGAAAAACACGAACATGGTCAGTGAATCAAAGTAGACCTCTTTACCGAAGATCCCTGCGGGCTCAAACGTACCCACCGTACTCATGACAAAGGTAATGCCAATGCCAAGGGCCACAGGCAAATCCATGCTGATCTGTCCCTGGCGGATATCCCGCAACGCATTGCGGAAGAAAGGGCCACAGGAAAACAGCATGACAGGCAGCGTCAGCACCCAGGATGCCCAGCGCAAAAGGGCCTCCATCTCCTGGCTCAGATCGCCGGGGTGGGCGATGTAGGCCGGGTAGGCATACATCATCACCTGCATCATGCAAAGACCCGCCACCAGCCAGCGCCAGAGCGCCTTGCGTGTTTCCACGCGGCGGCGTTCACTGGCAAAGACATCGTTGGCAGGCACTGCGCGGTAACCCGACTTCTGTACAGCCGCCATCCAGCCGGACGGATGTACCGTACCGGCAGCCCAGACGACTTTCGCCCGATGGCTTGCTGCACTGACCTGCACATCCAGTACGCCGGGAACCCGGCCAATGGCGTCTTCCACCGTCAGCGAGCACGCAGCGCAATGCATCCCCTCGATCACCACGCTGGATTCCCAGCAATCCGGGCCATGCGCGGAAGGACGGCTGAAAGCCCCCCACTCCGAAGGATCATCCAGCAGGCGCAGCGACTCTACGCTATGGGGAGTGACCACGAGACGCGCTTCGCCGGATTCACTTCCCTGGGCCACGATGCCCTCGGCTGGCGCAACAATGGATGAGGAAAGGCTGGCTAAAGACATGGGATGCAAGTGTGCCTGTTGGTAGTCCAATGATGCTTGATTCAAATCAAGACCGCTTGACATGCATAGAGTAACCTTACTGCCTTCAACTACTAGGATTCTCGCCATGTACAAACGCATTCTGGTCGCTACCGACGGATCCAAGCTCTCCAAAAAGGCCGTTTCCAGCGCGATCGATCTGGCCGCTGTCTGCGGTGCGGAACTCGTCGCCTTGAAGGTGGTGCCCCGCTACCCCCAAAGTTACTTTGAAGGTGGAATTGCGTTGCAGCCCAGTGAAGTTGCCGAAGTCGAAAAACGCTGGGCGGACGAAGGACAGTCCGTTGTGGACGCTGCCAAGAAAGCTGCACTGGCCAAGGGCGTGACAACCAAAGCAGTGACTGTCAAATCGGATGTGGTTTCCGATGCACTGCTGGCCGCTGCCAAAAAGCACCAGTGTGACCTGATCGTGATGGCGTCCCATGGCCGCAAAGGGATCAAACGCCTGCTCTTGGGCAGTGAAACACAGCACGTCCTGACCCACGCTGCCATTCCGGTGTTGATTCTCAAGTAAATACCGCCCTAGCCCCGTATACATTGCGCACATTGCTATAAAATGTATAGCACCGCCCTGCGGTGGCGGTGGGGTGGTTCAGGCTTCTTCGCTGTAGCGTGCCCGAACCTGCTGCACATCATCCCAGGCATTCAAAAATGCCGTGACGCACGCAGGATCGAAGTGGCTGCCGGAGCCCGCCTTCAAAAAATCGACGGCAGCCTCCACGTCCCAGGCTTTTTTGTAGGGCCGCTCGGATGTCAGCGCATCAAACACATCGGCCACGGCCACAATGCGGCTGAAGATCGGAATATCCTCGCCTTGGAGGCCTTGCGGGTACCCGGAACCATCAAACTTTTCATGGTGGCCACGGGCGATCTCGGCGCCTGCCTGCAGAACCCGCGACGAGCTGCCCTGGAGCAACTCGTAACCGATCGTGGCATGGCGCTTCATGACTTCAAACTCCTCGGGCTCCAGGCGTCCGGGTTTGAGTAATATCTTGTCTGCGATGCCCACTTTGCCGATGTCGTGCATGGGCGCAGCTTCCAGCAACAGATACTGATCGCTCTCCGACAACCCCATTCCGCGCGCAATGATTTGCGAAAAATGGGCCATGCGCAGAATATGGGCACCGGTTTCTGGATCACGGAATTCGGCCGCTCTGGACAGGCGAATCACGGTTTCGCGCTCACGCTCCACCACTTCATGGGTCGCCTTGCGTACTTCTTCGGCCAGCCAGGCCGCCTGGTCCGCCAGCTTTTTCCGCGCATCGTTGAGTGTCAGCATGTTCTTGGCACGTGCCAGGAACTCGACCTTGTCCACCGGCTTGGTCAAAAAGTCGTTGGCCCCGATATCCAGTGCGCGGTAACGGATCTGCTTCTGGTCGTTGGCCGTGATCATCAACACCGGAATAGCCTCACGACCGGGGATTTCCCGGAGCAAGCGGATGAACTCCAGGCCATCCATCTCCGGCATCATGTAATCCACGATGACGAGGTCCGGCACATATTGCTGCACCCACGCCAGTCCAGCACGGGAATCGGAAAAACTGTGGGATTCGCAATCCCCAAGTTTTTTGACAAGGGCTGCAAAAAGAATCAGATTGATTTCAGTGTCATCGACGATCAAAACCTGTTGAGCCACAGTCATTTACCCTTTACATCGAATGTGCATCTTAGCGTCTGTTGCGCTCATGCAGGGATGTCCGCAGCAACGGCCGCCAGCAGCAGTTCCACTTCCGCGCAAAGCGGGTCGATCAGAACGCTGACGCCCTGCGCATCCGACAGGCCGGCAAGTGACTCCACCTGCCGGGCCAGTTCACTGGCAGGACGCGCACCAAACATGGAAAGCGTCCCCTTGAGCGAATGAGCCGTATGCAACACGGCCAGCATGTCACCCTTTCCGACCCCAGTGCGCAATTTCTGCTGGTCCTGCGGCCACTGGTCTACAAACGCCTGGGCAATGATTTCCCGAATTTCCTGGTCCATGGCAGCCAGTCCTGCGGCGTAATTGAATGCGGCCGGTGCTGCAGAAGGAGCATCGTCCAGTGAAGCCGGCACACTGCTGTAGCCTTCTGCGGAGTATTTCCTGAGCAGTTCCTGCAATTCCAGAGCCTTGATGGGCTTGGACAGGTAGTCATCCATGCCCGCATCGATGCAGCGCTGGCGGTCCGACTCCATGGCATTGGCCGTCATGGCAATGATGGGAACATGCTGGCCTGTTTCAGAAGCCCGGATACGCCGCGTGGCCTCCAGTCCATCCATCACCGGCATCATCATGTCCATCAGAACGACGTCAAACCGCTGCCGTGCCATCGCGTCCAGGGCCAGTTGACCGTTGTCTGCCACTGTCACCCGGTGGCCCCACCGCTCCAGCAGCACCACCGCCAGCTTCTGGTTAATGGCATGGTCTTCCACCAGCAGGACCTCCATGCCGGCATCGGCGTCCCGTATGGAGTGACGTGTCACCAGGACTTGCGCTTCCCGTGCCTCCAGATTCAGCACACGGGCCAGCACCTGCAGCAGTTCATGGCGTGCAATGGGTTTGGACGCGTAGCCGGATATCCCGGCCTCGCGCGAGCGTTGCGCATCGCCTTTGAGACCAGCCGACGACAACATCACCATCGGCACCCGGCCCCAACGGGGTATTTTCAGAATCTGCTGCGCCACCTCAAAACCGTCCATGCCAGGCATCTGCGCATCGAGCACAACCAAATCACAAGGTGCACCCGCCAACTCCCTGGCCGACAGCCACCGCAGGGCGTCAGCCCCTGAATCTACCGCGTGAACGTCTACGCCAGCGGCTTCCAGGCCACGCGCAAGCACCTGGAGGTTGACGGCGTTGTCGTCCACCAGCAGCATCGTGGTGCCAGCAAGATCAATGGGCTGTGGCTCCGCACTGGCGCCAGCGGCATCTCGCTGCAACCGCACCGTGAAGTGAAACACGCTACCCTTGCCCAACTCGCTCTCGACCCAGATGCGCCCGCCCATGGCTTCGACCAGCCGGGAGCAGATGGTCAAGCCCAGTCCGGTACCACCGTACTTGCGGGTGATGGAGCTGTCTTCCTGCGAGAACGCCTCAAAAATCGAACCCAGCTTGTCCGCCGCAATGCCAATGCCGGTATCGACGACGGCCAGGTGGAGCTGGCACTCGCTGCCGGAACTGCGCTCCTCGGAAACACGCAAAACCACTTCTCCGCTGGCGGTGAACTTCAATGCATTGCCAATCAGGTTGACCAGGACCTGCCGCAGGCGACCCGGATCCCCCACCAACGCCATGGGCACGTCCGGATCCATGTCGCAGACCAGCTCCAGCCCTTTGTCGTTGGCACGCATGGCCAGCGTTTTGAGGGTTTCGTCCACCGTCCGCCCCAGATGGAACGGGATGTGCTCGATCTGCAGCTTGCCAGCCTCGATTTTGGAGAAATCCAGAATGTCATTGATCACCCGCAACAGGGCATCCGCAGACAACTTCACGATCGAAACATACTCGCTCTGCTCGGCATCCAGCTCGGTATCCATCAGCAGGTCCGTCATGCCGATGACGCCATTCATCGGGGTGCGGATTTCATGGCTCATATTGGCCAGAAAATCGGACTTGGCATGGCTGGCTGACTCGGCATCTTCCTTGGCTTTGTGCAGTTCGTCCTGAACCCGTTTGGATGCAGTGACGTCTGTGAAATACCCGTTCCAGACCCACTGCCCATTTGCCAGCCTGCGCGGATGGGCCTCACCGTGCACCCAGACCACCTCGCCAGATTTGGCATGCACCATGCGGATATCCAGCGTCTTGGCCATCGAATGTTCATTGGCCAACTGCAGCGAACCTATAAAACGCGCCTGGTCGTCTTGATGCACCTGCTTCCGCAATAGATCGGTGTTCTGGACAATATCCTCCGACCGCACACCGCACATTTTCTCGATGGCGTCGCTCATGAACGGAATCCGGAACTTTCCGTTGCCCCCCACGTAGTACTGAAAGACCGCCACAGGCACGTTCTGCGTGACTTCCCGCAGGCGGGCATCCGCTTCCTTGAGTTCGGTCACGTCCTGCCAGATGCCGGTGAACACGGTGGCGCCATCGGGCGCAAGATCAGGCTCCGGATTGACCTCGGTACGGATCCAACGCAGCAGGCCATTGGGCAGGCGCGCCCGGTATTCTTCGCGCCATGCCACACGGCGCTGGGCAGCATCCTGCACACCCTGGATGACCTTCCCTCGGTCTTCCTCAATGATCTGGTGAAAGGTGAGAAATCCATCGTCAATCAGGGCCCGGGCCTGCAATCCCAGGACGTCTTCTACCCGGTCGCTGACAAACGTGTATTTGAAATGTGTTGGCGATACATGCGCCTGGAAAACCACCCCCGGCACGGTATTGGTGATGCGCAGCAACCGGGCCTCGGCCGCCTTGATGGTGGACTCCATCTTCTTGCGCTCGGTGATGTCGGTTCGGATGGCAATAAACATCGACGGCTTGCCCGCCTCATCCCGCAAGGGAACAATGGTCGCATTGACCCAATACAGGCCTCCGGCCTTGTTGCGATTACAAATCTCTCCATGCCAGACATTGCCAGCGGTAATGGTTTGCCACATTCCGATGAAAAATGCCCGGTCGTGGAAACCCGAATTGATCAGACGGTGGTTCTTGCCCAGCAACTCTGCGCGCGAATACCCACTGATCTCGCACAGCTTGTCGTTGGCATAGATGATGTTTCCGTTGACATCGGTGGTACTGACAATCGCATGCTGGTCCAGCGCAAACTTCTGGTGCGCCAGGTCGGTCAGGGCCGACTGCAGGTCTCTCTGGCTTTCCTCTTTCTGACGCACCAGCGCGCTCATCAGCGTGGAGAGATTCTCCAGATTGTCGTCGAGCAGGCCGGGTTGGTCCAGATCCACAAATTCCATCAGTCCCATCGCTGTGGCACGCAAGGATTCCATGGCCCGGGTGCGGCTCCCCAGTTCCGCGCGCAAACGCGAGTTGCTCTCCGTCAGCTCCACCGAACTCAGTTCCAGACTGCGTGTCTTGAGCTCCAGGTCCCGGTCATTCTGGACATACGCCTCATCGACCCGCTGCAATAAACCGCCCAGCCCGGCGATCACCGTCGTGGCTTGGGCAGACAGCCCGCCCCTGGACCCCACGTGTGCAATCTCCTCCAGTACGGCGGACAGCTGCGCGTCATCCACCCCCAGTGTGCGTTTGATCTGGCGCGAGAGAAGTTTGTGCATGAAATTCGTGGGCCGCTGGAGTTCAGGGTGTTTCTGCGATGCAGGTGACAGTCATGGTCTGGTTGTGCAGCTTGCATTCCGTGGCCCGCACAAAAGGACTGATCTCGCCGTAGGAATAGAAGCCGGCCAAAGTCGCGCCCTGGCCAAAGACCTCGCCCACCGCCTCCACTTCTTCATCCACACGCCCGCCCATGACCAGCTTGCGCCCCACGCAGCTGACCAGCAGGGCCAGGCTTTGGCCCGCGGCCTGGTGCATGTCCTTCGCAGCCTGTGCGGCCGCTTCTGCGCCGTCCACCAGCGCATCGGTATTGGCATGCATGAGTTTGAGGTAGCCATTGGGTTCGATATCCCCCGCCAGCGTGAGGCTGCCAGCCGCTTCATCGATACCGAGAATGGTGCGAATCAACCCCCGCTCACTGTGGTCACTGCCGAGCATGGCAAACGGAAACAGGAGTCCGGACGCAGGCAAGTCCTTGGCATGCTCGCCCAGATAGCGTCGGTAGACCGCCAGCGCGGGCTCACCATCGAGTTCAAACAGCACATTGTTTTCACAGCGTGTGACCTTGCGCGCCGGGCCAAAAGGCGACCAGCCGCCAAACGACCCGTGCGAGAAAGTCAGCCCCTCGCCATACAAACCGACACACGCAAGGCGGTCGCTGCTGGCGCCCTGATCATCCAGCACCCAGGTCTGGGCGAAGGCACCACCATCACCGGCGAGACCGCCGGTGATGGGGATGTCCTTACCCACCACTTCAATCATGCCAGCCAGCATGGCGCTTCCGTTGATGTGAACGCCCTGTCCGAATACCAGGATCGCCCGCAAGCCATCCCGCGACAGACCGGATGCCAGGCGCCTGCCTGCAGGCTGCGAGTCCTCCATCGTCTTCAGTTCGGTACTGACCTGTTCCACGCGGGTCTTGGCCAGTGCCAGCGCCGTGACCACCAGCGTGCCGTCACTCACCCCGGATGCGGAAATTTCACCGGCGGTAGAACAGCCGATACGGTGTGCCTGTGGAAAGGCTGCGGCTAAGGCACCAGCAGCCCCCTTGAGCGCGTCCACGGCGCCAAATGCCAACACCAACTGCGGTTGCGTGGCAGCGAGCGCCGCGAAATCTGCACCAGCCGGTTCTGTCGTGTGCAGGGTCAGTTGGGACACGCGCATGGCAATACTCCTGTTCGCTACCTGTATACAGTCAAAAGGATAATACGCCTGAAACCAGGCTTTCCATGCCTGCAGTTGCCCCCGAAAGGGATTGGGCCGGCTACACCGCCTGGTACTGGGAACGCAACAGGTTCTTCTGCACCTTGCCCATGGCATTGCGGGGCAATTCAGGAACGACAAAGCAGCGCTTGGGAATCTTGAAATTGGCCAGCGTAGCCTTCAGTTGGGCAATGATGGCCGCGGGATCCAGCACGGCGCCAGGTTTGGCAATCACCACAGCCACCCCCACCTCACCAAAGTCCGCATCGGGCACACCCACCACGGCACTCTCTGCCACGCCAGGCAACGCGTTGATATAGCCTTCGATCTCCGCCGGATAGACGTTGTAGCCCCCGCTGATGATCAGGTCCTTGCTGCGCCCCACAATGGTCACATAGTCATTGGCATCGACACGCCCCACATCGCCCGTCTTGAAAAAGCCATCTGCAGTGAATTCCTGCGCGGTCTTCTCCGGCATGTTCCAGTAGCCCTTGAAAACATTGGGCCCCTTGACCTCGATGCCACCAATCTCGCCCACGGGAACTGCACACCCGTCCTCGTCCTGCACGCGCAACTGCACACCAGGCAGCGGTCGGCCCACTGTCCCGCCGATACGCTCACCATCAGCAGGCAGACAGGGGTTGGACGTCAGCATCACCGTCTCCGACATGCCATAGCGCTCCAGAATCGCATGGCCGGTGCGCTGCTGCCAGTCGTTGAAAGTCTCGATCAGCATGGGAGCAGAGCCCGAGATGAACAGGCGCATGTTGCGCACTGCCTCCCGGGTCAAGCCCGGTTCGGCCAACAGACGCACATACAGCGTCGGCACACCCATGAACACCGTGGCACGTGGCATGGCCTGCAGCACCGCCTTGGGATCAAATTTGGCCATCCAGAGCATCTTGCTGCCATTGATCAGGGCACCATGGATGGCCACAAACAGGCCATGCACATGGAAGATGGGCAAAGCATGGATCAGTACGTCACCGCCCTGCTGCGGCGTGCGCCAGCCCCAGTAGGTCTGCAGCACCCGCGCATTGCTCAGCAAATTGCCATGCGACAGCATGGCGCCCTTGCTGCGTCCGGTGGTGCCGCTGGTATAGATGATGGCGACCAGGTCATCCGCAGAGCGCTTGGCCACGATGTGGTTGCGGGAATACTGCGCAGCACGGTCCAGCAACGAGCCGGTGCGGTCCTCATTGAGGGTAAACACATGGGCGGTCCCCGCCAGGAACGCCATCTTGCTGATCCAGCCAAAGTTGCGTCCGCTGCACACCACCACGGCCGGTTTGGCATCGTCGATGAAGTACGCCATCTCGGCGCTCTGGTAGGCCGTGTTGAGCGGCAGGTACACCAGTCCGGCGCGCAGGGTCGCCAGGTACAGGATGAGCGCCTCGACCGACTTCTCCACCTGCACCGCAATGCGGGTGCCCGGCTCCAGGCCGAGGGACTGCAACAGGTTGGCCACCATGGCGGTGGCATCGAGCAGGTCCTGCCAGGAGTACTGCAAGCCGGTCTCGGTCTCCACCGCGCAGGCACTGCGATCCGCAGGAAACGCGGCTGCCAGGGCGGCGAACAGGTTCTCGTTGGCGGGGGTAGGGCCCTGGGATGTGTGCTCTTGTGTCATGGTGAACTCAGAAATTGGGAGGCCGCTTGTCGAGAAACGCCTGTATGCCCTCCCGGTGCTCCGGGCTGTCAGCGTAGGCATAGGCTTCAGACATCTTGTTTGCTATGTTTTTAATAGCTACCTGCGCATATTCCACGGGGGCTTGAGGCCAATTTAATGCTCTAAACGTCTGTTTGTTCATGCGTGCAGCCTGCGGGGCCAGGCCTGCCATTCGCTGCACCAGGGCGTGGACGTGGTCTGCCAGCTCTGCATCGGGAAAGGTACGCAACAGAAAACCCTGCGCCTGCATATGCTGCGCATCAAACACCTCGGCCGCCAAGAGCATGGCCCGTGCGGTGGTATCGCCTACGGCACGCGCGACCAGTGCAGCCTCTCTGGGCGCCATCGGGAAGCCCAGCCGGGCAATGGGCGCACCAAAGCGTGCCTGCGTACTGGCCAGGCGCAGGTCGCAGCAACTGGCAATTTCGACCCCTGCGCCCATGCAGTTACCCTGGATATGGGCCACGACGGGCACATCACAGTCGAGCATCGCCTGCAAGCCACCCCACACTTCGGCCTCATGAAAAGTCTGCAGTTGCTGCGCGTCAAACCGGAAGCCGGGGTACTCGGCAATGTCGCCGCCAGCACAAAAATGTCCGCCCTCCCCCTGCACCACGATGCAGCGCAGGCCGGAGTCACCACCGAGGTCCTCAAAAACCGACTTCAGGGACACCCACATGGCACGCGACATGGCGTTGAATTTGCCCGGGTGGGACAAAGTCACCCAGGCTACGGCCCCATCCCTGCGTACGAAGATGCTTCCTGCCATGAACAGCCAATCCTTGTGCGTCAGTCCAGTCGGGCGCCAGACGCCTTGACCACGGCGGCCCAGCGTTTGACTTCTGCACTGACGAACGCGCCAAACTGGGCTTGGGTCAGCTTGCCGAACTCGGCGCCGTTGCTGGCCCAGCTTGCCTTGATCTCGTCTGCCGCGGCAACGCGGTTGACCTCTTCGACAATGCGCGCCTGTACGTCGGCCGGGGTGCCCTTGGGTGCCCACAGTCCGTACCAGGTGCTCACGGTGTAATCCGGCAGACCCAGTTCTGCCGCACAGGGCACATCCGGGAAGGCCGGGTTGCGTTTGGAGCCAGAGACCATCAGCGCCTTGATCCGCCCGCCCTTGATGTGGGCGGCCGATGAGCCCAGACCATCAAACATCATGTCCACATTGCCGGCCATCAGGTCCTGCAAGGCTGGCCCGGCGCCACGGTAGGGAATGTGCGTGATGAATGTCTTGGTCTGGATCTTGAAGAGCTCGCCCGCCAGGTGGTGGGACGTGCCACCACCCGCAGAGCCGTAGTTCATCTTGCCCGGATTGGCTTTGACCTGTGCCAGGAACGCGGCAAAGTTGCCCGGCACGTTTTTCGGGTTGACCACCAGCACCTGTGGCACATTGGCCAGCAGTGCCAGCGGCACGAAATCCTTCTCGATGTCGTACTCCAACCGGGGGTACATCGACGGTGCAATGGCGTGGTGCACTGCGCCCATGAACAGGGTGTAGCCGTCCGCAGGCGCCTTGGCGGCAATGCCTGCGCCCAGCGTGCCACCTGCGCCACCGCGGTTGTCAATCACGAGCTGGGTACCCGTGAGTTTGGGAAACTGCGCGGCCATCGGGCGTGCAAAAGCGTCGGTGCCTCCGCCTGCCGGGAAAGGCACCACCAGCGTCACGGGTTTGGCGGGCCAGCGTGCCTGGGCAAACGCCGGCAGTGCGCCGGACAGGCCCAGCAGCGCTCCCGCGGCCAGGACGTCACGGCGGCTGGGCAGGCCGGGAACACCGCGGATTTTTTTCAATTTCATGGTTTGTCTCCTTTTTTTAGCCACCACAGCCCTGCCCCACCCAGAATCATGGGAATGCACAGCCATTGCCCCATGCTCATTCCGAGGGACAACAAGCCCAGGTGGGCATCGGGCTCACGAAAAAACTCGGCAATAAAACGAAACACGCCGTAGCCGAACAGAAAGGCCCCCGCGACTTGCCCCTGCTTTGGTGCACTGCGGGCATACCACCACAGCAGTACGAACAGCAACAGCCCCTCCATCAGAAACTGGTAAACCTGCGACGGATGACGCGGCAAATCACCCGCTCCGCGAAACACCATGCCCCAGGGCAGCGACGGATCGGCCAGCCGTCCCCACAGTTCGCCATTGAGAAAATTACCAACCCGCCCGGCAGCCAGACCGGTCGGCACGCACGGTGCCACGAAATCGGCAACCTCCCAGAACGACCTGCCCCGCGAATGGGCATACCACGCCATCGAAGCAATCACGCCGAGCATGCCGCCGTGAAAGCTCATGCCGCCCTGCCAGACAGCAAACACTTCCAGCGGGTGCAGGGCGTAGTAGCCGGGCTTGTAAAACAGACAATAGCCAATTCGGCCCCCCAGAACAACGCCCAAAACACCCAGAAAGAGGATGTCTTCTACGTCTTTGTATGTCCAGGCTGCACGCCCCGACAGGCCCGCATAGGGCGCGTGGCGCAAGCGCCGGCTACCGAGGAAGAGAAACAGACCAAAGGCTGCAAGATAGGTCAGCCCGTACCAGTGAATCGCCACCGGGCCCAGTTGCAGGGCAACCGGGTCGATTTGGGGGTGCATCAGCATGTCAGCGGCGCTTCTTGCTGCTGAGTGTGCCCATGGCTTCCTTGTTGCGCTCTATGCGCTCCTTGCGCCGGGCATTTTCCTTTTCCATCACTTTTTTCTTGGTGTAGCCTGTGGCATCCGCCCAGGCCCACCACGCCATGGCCAAGCCAAAAGGCGCAAGAACAACCCACCACGACCAGGTGACCACCGGATCAACTTCCAGGTATTTCAATACGAGCAATACCAACCCCAAACCCAGGAAATACATAAACAGGCTCCAGTTAACTGCCAGCTTGGCAAGTCGCATGTCAACGACTCCCAATACAATTGCGTTATCGAACTGTAAACCAACCTAAGAGGTCTTTCATGAAACGTACCGTGTTTGCCATTGCACTCAGTGCTACCGCTGTGTTCACTGCAGCGCCTGCCTTTGCCGACCAGGCCCTGGCAACATCCAAGAACTGCATGGCTTGCCATGCCGTTGACAAAAAGCTCGTTGGCCCTGCCTACAAGGACGTGGCTGCCAAGTACAAGGGCGACAAGACCGCTGCAGACAAGCTGGCTACCAAGATCATCAAGGGTGGCAGTGGTGCGTGGGGTGCTGTTCCGATGCCCGCCAACCCCCAAGTGAATGAAGCCGATGCCAAGAAGCTGGCGGCTTGGGTTCTGAGCCAGAAGTAATCTGACTCCTTGCGGCCTGCACCGGGCCGCAGCACCAAGTAAAAAAGCCCACCTAGGTGGGCTTTTTTACGTCTCCCCCCTGCTAAAGCAAGGGGTGTGGATGCTTTGCGCAGGTAAAGGAGGAGGCCAAAGGCCGGGGGACACGAAGCATAACTTCCACTCCCCCGCATGCCATCTCAATACGCCTGACCCAACTGATCCAGGATCGCCGGATTTTCCAGGGTCGAAGTGTCCTGGGTAATAGCCTCGTTCTTGGCGACCGAGCGCAGCAGGCGGCGCATGATCTTGCCGGAGCGGGTCTTGGGCAGGTTGTCACCAAAGCGGATGTCCTTCGGCTTGGCAATCGGGCCAATCTCTTTACCCACCCAGTCGCGCAGCTGCTTGGCGATGGCCTTGGCTTCGTCGCCTGTGGGGCGTGGGCGCTTGAGCACCACGAAGGCGCAGATCGCTTCACCAGTGGTGTCGTCAGGACGTCCTACCACAGCGGCTTCAGCCACCAGCTCGGTGCAGCTCACCAGGGCGGATTCAATTTCCATGGTGCCCATGCGGTGGCCCGACACATTCAGCACGTCATCAATACGGCCGGTGATGGTGAAGTAGCCGGTCTTCTCATCACGGATGGCGCCGTCGCCAGCCAGGTAGTACTTGCCCTTGAAGTCTTCAGGGTAGTAGCTCTTCTTGAAACGCTCGGGGTCGCCCCAGATGTTGCGAATCATCGAAGGCCAGGGCTTCTTGACCACCAGAATACCGCCTTGGCCATTGGGCACATCCTTGCCGGTCTCATCCACGATGGCCGCCTGGATGCCGGGGAACGGCAGTGTGCAGGAGCCGGGCACCATGGGGGTTGCACCGGGCAATGGAGTGATCATGTGACCACCGGTTTCTGTCTGCCAGAAGGTGTCCACAATGGGGCACTTGCTGCCGCCCACATGTTTGTAGTACCACTCCCAAGCAGCGGGGTTGATGGGCTCGCCCACCGAACCCAGCAGACGCAGGCTGGAGAGGTTGTAGCTCTTGGGGTGTACCGCGTCATTGGCTTCAGCAGCCTTGATCAGCGAACGGATGGCCGTGGGTGCGGTGTAGAACACGGTGCACTTGTGGTCCTGGATCATCTTCCAGAAGCGACCCGCATCTGGGTAAGTGGGCACGCCCTCAAACACGATCTCGGTGCCGCCCAGGGCCAGAGGGCCGTAGGTGATGTAGGTGTGGCCAGTGACCCAGCCGATGTCGGCCGTGCACCAGAACACGTCGTCGGCCTTCAAATCGAAGGTCCACTTGGTGGTCAGTGCTGCGTGCAGCAGATAGCCGCCGGTGGAGTGCTGGACGCCCTTGGGCTTGCCAGTGGAGCCGGAGGTGTAGAGCAGGAACAGGGGATGCTCGGCTTCCACCCACTCTGGCTCGCAGGTGGTGGACTGGCCCGCCACCACATCGTCCATCCACTGGTCGCGGCCCGCGGTCATGGCAATCTCGGAACCGCTGCGTTTGACAACAACCACGTTCTTGATGGAATCGCAGCCACCCAAAGTCAGCGCTTCGTCGACGATGGACTTCAGGGGCAATTGCTTGCCACCACGCACCTGGTGGTCGGCGGTGATGATGGCCACAGCGCCGGTGTCTTCGATGCGGTCACGCAGCGACTGGGCCGAGAAGCCACCGAACACCACGGAGTGGGTCGCGCCAATACGGGCGCAGGCCTGCATGGCGGCCACGCCGTCGATGGACATGGAGATGTAGATGACCACGCGGTCACCCTTTTTGATGCCCAGGGATTTCAGGCCATTGGCCATCTGGCTGGTCTTGGCCAGCAGGTCCTTGTAGTTGATCTTGGTGACTTCACCACCATCGGCTTCGAAAATGATGGCGGTCTTGTCGCCCAGACCCTTTTCGACGTTGCGGTCCAGGCAGTTGTACGACGCGTTGAGCTTGCCGTCGGCAAACCATTTGAAAAACGGGGCGTTGCTGTCGTCCAGCACCTGGGTGAATGGCACCTTCCAGGACAGCAGTTCCTTGGCCAGGCGGCCCCAGAAACCTTGGTAATCGGTCTCGGCTTCCTTGCACAGCGCATCGTAGGCCGCCATGCTGGGAATGGCGGCATTCTTCGCAAAGTCGGCGCTGGGCAGGTAGACGTGGGTTTCGGTCGCGGTGGAATCGCCGGCAGTGCTTGCAGTCATGGAATGTCTCCTCGGTTTATTGAAAACTGGCGGGATGTTGGTGCCACGCACTTACATATCACTGACTCCTAAGTGACACCGCCCTGTGCTACAGGGTTTGTCAGGTGCCCGTGGGGCGGATTGGCTAAACTCAGGTGTGCGGCCGCATGGGCCTCCCTTTGTCCAACCTCTCAGACACCATGACCACCTCCATTTGCCAAGCCGATTTGATCGAATCCGTTTCTGCTGCACTGCAATACATCAGCTATTACCACCCCGCCGACTACATCGCCCATCTGGCCCGTGCCTACGAGCGCGAGCAGAGTCCGGCGGCCAAAGATGCGATTGCGCAGATCCTGACCAACAGCAAGATGAGCGCCACCGGCCACCGCCCCATCTGCCAGGACACCGGCATCGTCAACGTGTTCCTGAAAGTCGGCATGGACGTGCGCTGGGAAGGTTTCACCGGCAGCCTGGACGACGCCATCAACGAAGGCGTACGCCAGGGTTACAACCACCCCGACAACACGCTGCGTGCCTCGGTGGTGGCCGACCCCGAATTCCTGCGCAAGAACACCAAGGACAACACACCGGCCGTGATCTTTACCGAGATCGTGCCCGGCAACACCGTCGAAGTGACTGTGGCCGCCAAGGGTGGCGGCTCTGAGAACAAGAGCAAGATGTACATGCTCAACCCCGGTGACTCGGTGGTGGACTGGGTGCTGAAAACCGTGCCGACCATGGGCGCCGGCTGGTGCCCGCCGGGCATGCTGGGCATCGGCATTGGCGGTACGGCAGAAAAGTCTGTCTTGATGGCCAAAGAGAGCCTGATGGACGACCTGGACATGTACGAGTTGCAGGCAAAAGCTGCCAGCGGAGCCGAGCTGTCCAACGTCGAAAAGCTGCGCCTGGAGCTGTTCGAAAAAGTCAACGCGCTGGGCATTGGCGCGCAGGGTCTGGGTGGTCTGACCACGGTGCTTGACGTCAAGATCAAGATGTACCCGACCCACGCCGCCAGCAAGCCGATTGCCATGATCCCCAACTGCGCCGCCACCCGCCACGCGCACTTTGTGATGGACGGCTCCGGTCCCGTGTATCTGACCCCTCCGTCGCTGGACACCTGGCCCGACGTGGCCTGGACCCCTGACTATGTGAAAAGCAAAAAAGTCGACCTGAACACGCTCACGAAGGAAGAAGTCGCCAGCTGGAAGCCCGGCCAGACCCTGCTGCTCAACGGCAAGATGCTGACCGGTCGCGATGCAGCCCACAAGCGCATCCAGGGCATGCTGGCCAAGGGCGAGAAACTACCGGTAGATTTCACCAACCGCGTCATCTACTACGTAGGCCCGGTGGACCCCGTAGCTGGCGAAGCGGTAGGCCCCGCCGGCCCGACCACAGCAACGCGCATGGACGGCTTTACCGAAATGATGCTGGCCGAGACCGGCCTGATCTCCATGGTGGGCAAGGCCGAGCGTGGCCCGGTGGCCATTGAAGCCATCAAGAAGCACAAGAGTGCGTACCTGATGGCTGTGGGTGGCGCCGCTTACCTGGTGTCCAAAGCCATCAAGGCAGCCAAGGTGGTGGGCTTTGCCGACCTGGGCATGGAAGCCATTTACGAATTCGACGTGGTCGACATGCCGGTCACCGTGGCGGTGGATGCGGGCGGCACCAGCGCCCACATCACCGGTCCGGCCGAGTGGCAGAAGAAGATCGCCAGCGGCGAGTTCAAGACCATCCCTGTCAAGTCCGCTTGATCGACACGTCCTGCCCCATCGGGGTCTTTGACAGCGGGGTCGGCGGACTCAGCGTTTTGCGTGCCCTGCGCGCAGAACTGCCGCAAGAGCGGTTTGTCTATGTGGCAGACAGCGGGCACGCCCCCTACGGCGAGCGCAATGACGAGCACGTCATTGCGCGCACGCATGCCATTGCTTTGCACCTTCTGGAACGCCACCGCATCAAGGCCCTGGTGGTCGCCTGCAATACCGCCACTGCAGCAGCCATCCGCTTGCTGCGTGACACGCACCCAGGTTTACCCATCATCGGCATTGAGCCCGCGCTCAAGCCGGCGGCCCAGACAAGCAAAACAGGTGTCATCGGTGTCATGGCCACGCGGGGAACGCTCAACAGCGAAAAATTCCGTGCCCTGTTGCAATCCCTGCACGGCAAAGCCACCTTTGTCCTGCAGCCGTGCGACGGCCTGGCGAACGCCATCGAGTGCGACGACGCTATAAAAATAGAAGCACTCTGTGCAGATTACACGGGGGCTATGGGCCAATTTGGCCTAAATTCTGGTCAGATGGACACCCTGGTACTGGGCTGCACCCACTATCCGTTTGCCACACCACAACTGCGTGCGCACGTGGGTCCCGACATTCCATTTCTCGAAGGCGGCGTCCCCGTGGCGCGCCAGACCCGGCGCCTGCTGGCTGAAATCCACGGGCTGTTTACCGAGCCTGCTCTGGCCCACTGCCCCCGTGACCCCATGCTCATGTTGTGCACGACCGGCGACCCGGGCGCCTTGCGGATGGCCCTGGAGCGTTGGCTGGACCTTCGGGTTGAAGTTAGCCAAGTGGCAATTCCCTGAGCACGATCTCTGAAGTGTTTCGGGAGGCTTAGACTTACGCTTGAATGCGCAGACAAATGAAATTGCCCGGAGGGGATCGAAAAAAGCTATTTAGGCCCCGTGTGTGCTTGGTGGGGATGCGGAAAATGACATTTGTTCCCCTGCCTGTTCCCCGCTTTTGAATTCCATGCGCTGCGGGCGCTTTCAGCTATTGATTCTCATCGCCCCCAGTTTCCAGTTCTTTTCGCCTTATTCGCATGAGCGTGTCAGACCATGTGGCAATGCGGAATGCGACAAAGAGCCAGATCAGGCACAGCGCGACCTGTGCAATGGATACCGCCACATCGTGGTCGTGGTTCACCCATGAGATTAGCTCCATGAGCACACCAAAGGAAAACACGCCCAAAGCCAAGGGCTTCCACCACCAACGCTTTCCCAACGGTTTTGCCAGCATGCTCAATTGCATCACCTCCGACAGCCATTATTCCCTCAATCAGTTTTTGGGCCTTCATTCAGGTATCGGGGGGATACGATTCGCATGGACGTCAAACACCGTTCTTGAAGGCTCTTCTGCCTGATCTCCCACGCGGCGTCACCATCCTTTGTCAGTTCCCGCAAGGCGGAGAGCCTTTCCTGACGCAAGCGGTGGGCGTCACCAGACTCCACATCCATTGCGCTCTGGCTGTAGCGACCGGGTGGAAAGTTACTCATGCCTCTGGTGCGCTCTTCAAACGACATACTGCGAAATCTCTGCAATACCATGTTGGCCACCATTTCAGCGACGATGACCTTTTCAAGTGTGTTGATTTCTTCCAGAGTTTTTGGGATGTGAGTGAACTCCCTGATGCTGGCCTCCAGGCGCTTGATGGTGTTTTTACGTGTCTGAAACATATGTGATCCCCGCTTTTTCAAGTGCTGCGCGTAATTGCTCCAGCTGGTTTTCGATCCGCACCAGTTCCGCAGTGCGCGCGATCAGGCTCAGCACGTAGACCAGCTTTGAGCCATCCGACGCGGCAATCTTGTTGGTGCGCATCTCGCGATACACCCGGGCCATTTCCACGCGCACATCGTCAATCGTGGTCAGCCGGATAAAGCGCGAGGACTGCTCCTCAACCTCTTCAACTTCAATGACTGTGCTCATGGCCGGCCCATCGCTTTGCTGAGTTCTGGTGCCCGCTCTGGGGCGTCTTCGCCTGGTGCCCACCAATATGTGGATCCCCAGTCCTTCTCTGCCCGGGCGCGGACCCTGTCCATGTAGCCCGGAGAAAGGAACTCCTGCATGTCGTTCAGCACGGCCTGATCCAGGACAAGCTTGGAATACCAGAGGCTCACGAATGGCGTGTGGCCACGCAGCCAACGAAACATCTCAGCACCCGCATGGGTGTCCTTGCCGTCCGCTGCCTCCCGAATGTTTTCAAAACCAACGTCATAGACCAATTCGAAAGCGCTCCCTGCAACTGGCCCGACGACACTGCCCACCGCTGCAGACGCTCCGCTTTGACCTTGCCGTCCCTGGCCTTGCATGAGCATGTCGCCCAGGAAGCCAGCGCCACCGCCACGCGTGAATGCTGTGGCCCAAAACTTCGCTGTTGTCATATCCAGCGGGTCTTTCCCATCGCGCAGAGAAGATAGCTGGGTGGCAAGCGCTCCGAACATGGTCATCCCCACGGCGAGACTTGATCCATATTTCATCCGGCTGGCTGGCGTCATATCCGACGACAAAGCCCGACTCCAATGACGCGAAATCATTGCAATGGGGAATGACTTGAACAGCATCAGGCTGCGCCAGAGTTCGCCCTTGCCAGTGCCTTTCTGCAATCCGCCCTGCTGCAACGTGCGGGTGCTCAGATCAGGCGCAAGTGACGCATATTCAGCCTCATCCACCAATGTGCCCAGGTAGCGGGAAATCACGCGCTGGCGGGTATTGGCGTCAATGTTGGTGGCCTGATCAATTGCACCAGGCGTCAGCATGGGCGTATTGCGCCACGTCTCCAGTTTTGCGCTCTGCAGAACGCGCCACTCCTCCACCGTCCATCCTTTGGTCTCCAGGCGCATGCGGTCGCCAGCGTCCAGTGCCTCCCATGGAGTGCGGGATATTTTTGCCATCCCGGCCATCATGGTGATCGAAAACGCCCGGCGTACGGCATCAGTCCACGCATTCAGCAAACTGGCCTTCATGGTGGCATTGGCGAGGCGTGCGGTCCAGCCTTGCCCGATGTTTCCCTCGGCCCAGCGGTTCATATCGCTGATCTTGGACTCTGCAACCAAGCCGGCCACGTCCGCATAGTGGCGCGCATCAGAGCCAAAGGCACGCACCAAATTTATAGACCCCTGCCAGAAGTTCAGCCGGTTATAGCCCAGCGTCACAAAGTAGGTAGGAACATCGGTCACAGCGGATAGCGTGGCACCCTGCAATTTGCCAAACACCTCGACATTTCGCAAACCTTGACCAATGCGCGCCGCGCGCTGGCTCTCGGGGTTGTTCAATTCCCCGGTCAGCGTTTTCCACATGTCTTCCGTGTTCATCAGCAGGTTGACGCGATCCACGCCGCCGGCTTGCTTGGCGGTGTCGTGCATGGTGCGGAACAGGGCAGCGGGGTTCGGTCCAAACTGCTCCACCAGTCCGATGTTGCGGGCCATCCATCCGATGTGTCCTGATAGCGCATCAAAGACGGTGCCTTGGCCATATTTGCCAAGGTAGGTAACGTAGCTTTCCGCATCTTTGAAGTGAATCACGCGGGCCTGTGATCCGGCATTGGCAAGGCTGCCTTCACCGCGGAACTGCCCGGGCTCTACCTTTGCCCAACCATCGCTGGAGATGGTGCGCCATGCCTCCTCCAGCAGCTTGCCGATTTCCGCATCGTTGAGGGGATTTCCGGTCTCGCTGACATAGCGGCTGCGGTCCACCATGGGGAAAACTTCACGCACCCACGTGGACAACCCCGTCTCGCGGATCCGGCCACTGTCATGCGGCTGGGGCAGATACCCATAGCTCAATTTGCGGACGTCACCACCGGCCTGGTTGAAGCGCTGTCGCATGTTTTCGACTGACTCCAGCCAGGCTTTGGCTGCAGCCTTCGCCCCGGTATCACCGCTGTCCTTGCCAAACACCTCGCGCACAAAGGACAGCGACTTCTCCGGGTTCTCCAGGTTGGATATCCAGCGGATGCCGCGCATAGCCAGTGATCCCGTGTCCTGCGTGGTGGCGTAATCGATGGTGTCCAGTGTCTTCTGCAGGTATTCATGCTGCACACCCTTGATGTAAGCATCTGTCTGGTCCAGTTTCCTCTGAATGACCTTGAACCCATCCTTTCCAGCGTTCTCCACGTCCGGGACATGGCGCGCGTGCGCTTCCACGGTCAACGCGGCGCGGGTCACTTTCAGTTCGGCTGCATGCTGGAGGTCTTTGGATGCGGCCTCGGCTGCAGCCCTCAGACGCCCCTCACGTGGCATGGCGGCCCAGGCTTTGGGGTCCCGAGCTGCAAGGCGGCGTTGTGTGGCCAGAATCTTCTCCTCGATTCCACGCGCTTCCTGTTGGGTGATGCTGCGGCCGATGGCCTTTTGTACGGCTTCGATGCATTCGACTTTCATGATCCGGTCCTCAAAAAACATTCCACTGCAGCGGTGTAGGCGTTTCCGTCCCGGGCATCGCTGCGCGACTCATCACGCACGGACTGCATGAGCTCGTGGGCGGTATAGGCTGGGCTGCCATCGTCATCCATGCGAACGGGCATATCAGGGCGGGTGCTGGCAATGTGGGCCGCGCGCCCCAGTGGGGTGTCCGAGCCTTCTGGTGCTTTGCCAGCGCGCAGGTTATCCACGGCCTTGGCGATCAGGTCATGCGGCAGCACCTTGCCGCCCGAATTCCACTCCATGGCGCTGATGTGCTCCATCAGGGCATCAGTCTTGCCTCTGAATTCGCCCATGCCCACAAGCATGTTTTGCAGCTCCGGAGACAGGTCTGGGCTGTCTCCGAGCGCTCTCATGGCCTTGAACGGTGATTCATGCTGATCCAGCAGATCACTGGCTTTGCGCGCAAGAGCGTAGTAGTTGAAATCCCCCCCAAACTCCAGGCCAGGGCGCATGCCCACCGCAGGCGGCGACTCAGGGCGAACCTCCAGCGGAGGCTCAGCAGCTCGCGCAATGGCCCTGTCGGCCTCAGCCTGGCGCAAACGCTGCCCCAGTTCCTCCATGACCCGCTGTGCCCGGGCCGGGTCGACCATCACATCAGGAATGTACACGGGTGTCCCCTCATCCATGGCCTTGGCTGCCGCCTGGACTGCCTCGCTGTGCGCTGCACGGGCCTCCGGCGATGTCCTGTCGCCAAGGATGTGCGCGTTATCCACCTCGCGGCTGAATGCCACATGTGCAGCGTCTCGTACATCGGGATCAGCCGCCAATACAGCTGCATCATTTGCTACGTTATTGATAGCATCTTGCGCAGTATCCACGGGGGCTACAGGCTTCTTTTCTGCCTTGATCTTGGCGCGATGCAATGCGGTTCCAACCACACCAGGAACCAGCAAGGACACACCCAGGCCCACCGGGTCAGTGGGATCATGTTCGCGCGCAAGCTCGGGATAGTTTGCCTGTTCCAAGATGCTGCGGGTGATTGCCTGCTCGGTCATGAAACTGGCCGGTCCACCAGCGACCACCAGGCCAGCTGTCTGGAGTGCAGTCTTGCCCACGGCGGGCAGGGCCACACCCACTGCGGTACTCACGCCACGCACAACGCCGACTTTCGCGGCTGTGCTGCTGTCCACACCCTGATCGCGCAGTTCTTTGTAGCCGGTCACACCTTCGTCAACGCCTGTACCGGCCACGGCGGCGGGGAATCCTCCGGCCATGGAGTACATACCGACTTTGGTCAGCAGTCGGGCCCCATCTTGCAGGATCATGCTGGCCGTTGTGGCTGTCACCGGATCAGGCTTGAAGGCATCCACACCCTTGCGTAAGGCAGTGTCTTGCCCTTGCCGTGTGACATTTCCATCAGCGAGCACGTCCTCCTGTTCCGTGGCTGTCATTGCCAGCGGGTTGCCCGCCTGCATCGGTGCAACGGTATTGATGTTGCGGGCGGTCTGCATTCCAGCCTGTGCAACACCCTTGAACGGTGCGGCGGCGATTTCTCCCGCTTGCGCCCAGACGCTGGGCTTCTTCGGGGGTGTGGGTTGCGGGTTGTTCGCACGAAAGGTCAACGCCTGTTCGGTTTCCTGGGGGTAGAGTCCATCCCACATGCTCAGTCCTTCACGGTGATTCGCATGGGCAAGCCCTTGCCGGTCAGCACCATCTGGCCCCCGCTTTCCAGGGCATAGGACCCCACGCCCACGGGGATCAGCTTGACGCTCTGCAAACTGCCTGCCAGCTTGTCAACGGCCAAAGGCTGTCCACCAATGAATACAGTCGGGCCACCGGCTTGCCGCTCAAGCTTTTTCGGATCAAAGCGTTCCAATGTCCGCTTGAACTGCCGCTCGTCCCAGTCATGCGGAATGGGCACTTTCGATCCGGCCCACTCGACCAGGTTGCCACTGGTGTACGCGATTGCCTTGGACACACTGCCATTGCGCTCGTCCCGCAGGCCGTCATAGGCTAGTTGTGCTGCGCGCACCGCGGCATCGCGCGCCTGTGTCGTGGCCCACGGTACTTCGGCAAGATTGCGGGCAATGGTCGCGTGGTCCATTCTTGCGGTGGAATCATCAGCAGCGCCCTTGAGTCGCCCAGAGTTGACTGCGTCGGCCCCTTTGAGAATCAGTTCGGCCGCATCGCGAGGCGCACCGGTCGCATTGGCAGACGCAAAGAACGCGAGCCCCAGGGTGTTGTCCTTGGCGCTCATCTGCTTGGCAAGGGCTTGGCCCATCGCTGGCCCCAGTGTCCTGGCCAGATTGCGCACAGCAGTCTTCTGCATGGGAACAGGCAGGGCTCTCAGCACTCCGGAGAGCTTTTCCGCTTCGTCGGCCATCAATGGAGACACCGGCTGTTTGACCCGTGCCGACACAATTGCCGCCTGTTCTGTGCGCACAGCCAGTTGAGGCAACAGGTCATCAATGCCGTTGAATTGCAGTGGCTGCAGTGCGATCAGGTTGCGGCGCTGGCCATACACCAGCGGATCGTTCTGCAGCTGCTTTTCTGTCGCCTGGGCAATGCGGTCGAAGTTCTCCAGTCGCTTCTCCAGCGCGGGATTGCTTCCGGTGGCATTGGCATTTCCACGCAATCGGATCAGCTCTTCGCGCTGCTGCTGTGGTGCCAGCTGGGCAAAGGATGTGCTCTCGTTCGCCTGACGCAACATCGATGTCAGCAACGGTGCGCTGCTGGTGCCTGAAACCGCCCTGGCGGCCTCGTCCATGAAGTTCTGATCCAGAGAGCCACCATTGTCGACAAAGTCACGCACCTGGTTGAGCATCTTTTCCCCCTGTCGCTCCCGGCGTGCGGCGGCTGCCTCAGTGCGCGCGATGCGGATTTGTTCCAGGTTGACCAGGTACTGCTTGCGGCCAAGGATCTTTTGCTCCAGCTGGCCGCGGCGCTCGGGCGTCAGGTCCGAGAATTCATTCGTATTGATGCGGGCCTGCAGGGCATCCAGGGACTGGTGATCATTCGGATTGGCGCGAATCATCGCGTCGGCGGCGTTGTAGGCCGTGCGCTCCCGGAAATTCTGCTTGTCCTTTTGAATGGCGTCGGGTGCCATTCCTGCCTGTGGTCCCATGACATCAAGCAGGTTCTCATAGCTTTTGATTGCACCGCCCCGGTTTGACGTTGCAGAGCGCTCGAACTGTTCCCCGGCGGTGAGAATGTCGGACTTGATCAGCTGTCGGGTGTGCGTGACGCTGGCATCAATGACACGGTTGCGGCTCTCTCCACGTGGTGCAACGGTCTCGGCAATGATCAGATCGGCCACATTCTGGGGCATTCCCTTGACGTGTGACTGCACAATTTCATCGGCTTTTTCGTCATACAGCTTGCCAACTTCCTGTGCAGGCACTTCCCCGGCGACCATGCGCCTTTGGACATCGTCCCCAAGGTCTTTCAGGCCATTTTTCAGTGATCCCAATGCAGTGACATGCAAAACCTTGTCTCGGGCTTCCTGGGCCTTTCGCTGCTCGACCTCCAGGGCCTGGGCCTTGCGCTGGCTCTCCCGGTTTTGCATGTCAAGCGCATCATTGGCCATGTTCATACCGATCTGTCCGGCCCGTGCAAGCACGGACGCCGTGCCCGCGCCGTAGGCTGCAGGGTCTTGCTGCACCATAGGACCGGGGCGCGCAATGACCGCGCCGAATTGTGAACCGTCTGGAATACGTGCCATGAATTACTCCCTCCAAATGCCCAGGGCCGCGTCGATATCGCTTTGGGCCTGTGCGTAGATCTTTGCCGTTGCGATGTTGAAATCAGCGACATACCCGGCTGGCGTGTGATCCGGACGGATGAACGGAGCGAGCTTGTACAAGCCCAGCAAAACCAGGGTTTTAAGTGTGGCCTCGTCGGTCAGGGCCAGGCGCGATTCCATCAGGTGAGTGCCAGCCCTTGAGATGCCTATGTCTTTGGTAATGGAGTTCATCTGCGCGGCAATTTGACGATGCCGGGAATTGAGTTCAAGAAGGCATGTACCCAAGGCCGTCACCGCTTTTTGGGCATCAGAACTGAGTGACTCGCATTCCTTGAGCTGGTCTCTGATACTGTCCGCGCCAGCCTGGCGGCGTTGCCCAAGCTCTGCAACGATGGCCGCATCAAAATCCGCTTTCGCCGCTGCGATCGCCCGCTGCAATACGGCAATCTGCGCATTTGTTTTGGCGATCTTCTCCACCCCGCTGGTGTCTGATACGCCTTGGCTGAGCAGCGTCCGGTAATCCGCTCCCTCGGTGCTCTCCATGCCAGCCAGTCGCTCATGTTCCTGGTCCAGCATGGCCACCAGGCGGTCAATATCGGCCTTGATGGATTCGCTCGAACGCATAACTGCTGGCGGCTGTTCAATCACAGCAGTGCTGGTAAGCGTGTCCTCTTCGTGAACCTGGGTGTTGATTTTTGACATCTGTTTTCCTTTCGGTGGGTGGGGGGTAGGGTCTCGATCAGATCAAGCGCTGATCAGGGTTTGCGGGGATTTCGGGGGCAGTCAAAAGCTCGGTGAGCTCCTGCAAGGCGGCATCACGGCCACGGTAGTAGTCGCGCTGTTCCTGTTGGGTCAGGTGGTCGGGCTGGTGCGGCTCCCATTCGCAGACGGCGCAGGCGGTCTGTCCAGGCAGCGGGCGGGGAATCGTCATGGTCACGCGGTAGCGTTTGCCCACGGTCCAGCTTTTGGAGAGCAAGGCGGCGCTGGCGGTCATTTGGGAAGTCCCAGAAATTTCCGGAAACTGCCGCCGATTCCCTCCTCCCCCTTATAGGGGGATGGGAGGATTTCGGTTACCGGGAACAACCAAATACGGCAATTACGGTAAATTTCGGTCAATTGGCAAGCCATAGCCACCCCTCATTCAAGCCAAGCACACCGCGCGCAATCAGTCCCGTAATCGCCTCTCTGGAGCGTGTTACACGGCGGTGGGTTTCGCAAGTCAGACGCAGGGCTCCTGCGGTTACCGCGGCTTCCAGTTCAATGCAGGGGCGCAGCGGCGGGGCTCCGGGCTTTCCGGATATGCCATCCTTGAACAAGCCCCGGATGCCTTCGTAGACAAGGCGCTGATTTCCACCCTGGGGCAACTTGACCCGCTTCACATCCTCGGCACTGCCATCCGTAATCACCACGCAGGATGTGATGGCATCGCCATATTCGTCGCATCCGAGTGTTTCAACTTTCAGCTTGAATGGGTGTGCATCACCGTCGCGACCGTCCTTGGCTTTGGCCACTTTCCACGAGCGGCGATCACCATCACGCGAGATTTCAATCACAGCATCCATGGCGGCAAATAGGGAACTATGACCGCGCATTCCCTTGGTTGTGTCCTTGCCAGTGTGGTGAACCAATACGACAACACCACCAATCAGAGACTGCAGGCGCTTGGATGCCTGCAGAATTTCGCCCATGTCCTTGGAAGTGTTTTCGTCAGCGGTTGGTGCCGCCCGGTTCAGGGTGTCTATGAATACCACCGCGCCGGACGGAATCACTGCAGCCAGATCGCGAACGTCCCTTGGGTTGGTGAGCTGGAATGCCTGCAAGATCAAGTGCATTCCAGGCGGCAACGTGCGCCCATAGTGGGCTTCCCATGCCTGCACGCGCAGCTTGAACCCGGACTCGCCCTCCAAAGCCAGGTAGACAACTGGAGTGGCAGTGACGCGATAGCCAAACCAACGCCTACCATCTGCAATGGCTGCAGCCGCATCAAGTCCAAGGAGTGTCTTTGCAGATCCACTCGGCCCAACCCAGCCTACCAGCCCAGTAGCTGGCAGCACGCCATGGACACACCATTTCAATGGAGGAAATGCGGCGATCATCGCCCCAGAGAGAAGTTTGTATCTGGGCTCTTTGACTTCGGAGGATTCCGGTAGGCCATCAAACGGCACTTCCGAATAAATGTCCTCTTCCAGTTCATCGGCCATCGCCTTAGCTTTGAGCCGGGCATCAATGATTTCCAGCGTGCTCATGCGCATGCCTCCTGAATCACTTGGATGCGACCAGCAGCCTTCATGACGCGGTTCAAATCTTCCGCCGTGAGCGTCACACCGTTGGCGACATTGCCTGCGGCTACGGCGACCAGGTTGGCTTCCGCAGCGAGGATTTCCAGGGCATCACGCGCCGGGAACGGTAGCGGTTTACGCTTCGGTGCATTGACATCTTGGGGATCGTCTTGCCACGCACCCAGCGCCTTTGCGGCCGCTACAAAGTCCTGCCCGGTCACCTGCATCTGGTACGCCAGTACGTCACCGCCACGCAGTCCGCACCCAGCCATACAGGCAAAGGCACCAGTCTGGGTGTTGATGCGCATGGAATCGCTGCCACCATGGCCAGCGCAGCCCGTTGTGCGCCACTTTCCTCCACGCTGCAGCACCAGGCCCTGGGATTCGTAGAACGTCACAGGATCAGGCAGGTGGTCGCGCTGGAATGTCATGCACCGCCCTCGATCAGATCGAGAAACGCGGAGACCTCCGCAGGAGTCCTGAATTCACGCTGCCAAACGCCTTGGCATGCGATGTAGAGATCCCGCCCGCGGTCATCATCAATCAGGTAGATGGCCACACCGCGCAAGGCTCCACGCGCCTTCAGGTTTGCGAGTTGTTTGGCCTCAGCAGCAATCTGCCTGTCTTCTTCGGCGAAAGCCTTCAGGAGTTCTGCGGTCATGCTGCCACCCTCGTTTGGGCTTGAGACCGCAGCCAGTTGCTCACATCACCGGCACGCCAGCGAGTGCAACGCGGCCCATCCTTGACCGGCTGAGGAAACTTTCCGGCCTTCACTTTCCTGTCAATACTCGCGGAGGAAAGGCCAGCGAGAACAACGACGGTTTGCTTTTGCAAAAGCGCGTCGGGTATCTCAATAATGTTCAGCGGCTGCTTGAGTTCTCGGCGGTACGGTTCTTTCTCAGTGGTCTGCATGTTCGCTCCTTTTGGGTCTGGAGCGAGTTTCTTTTTACAGCCACATTACGTCATCAAAGTGTGCCCAAAAGTAGAATTAGCGCGGCTCGTAAAAGCGTTTTCTTACTGCTGATGGTGAGCGCAACATCGTTTCTGCGACCTTGTCAAAGGCGGTTTTCTCACCCTTTGATGCAATCGGATAGCCGTCCAGTGCTGCACCTTTAACCAAGCTGTCAATGAGAAGCATGTCCTGCCTTGATTCTTCCCCTCTGTAGAACCTTTCCAACTCACGTTGGCACCTTGCTGTCAGTTTTTCGCGCGTTGCACGCTTGTCGTAAGCGTTCAGCAATTCGGCTTCAAGTCGAGGTGGCAAGTGGGTCCACATTTGAACCCTACCCAATGCCCAGCGCATCGCCTGGTGTGGGTATTTGTCCATGAGCCAAACAATCGCCGTCAGCAACCGATCCCTTGTCACTGCGTCAGCTAGCTTCTCGCCAGGGCGTTCAAAGGCCTCTATCTGGAGCGAGGCGGATTTGATTGCCGAAGGCTTTCGCCCCCGGGCTTTCTTAGTGCTTGTCATCAGGCTCAGTACAAGATTGCGCTCTTGGATTAACCCAGCATCCCATCGTATGAGCGCTTCAACGACTGCATGTCGGGCTCATCCCCTTCAGGTTTGCCGTAGAGTCGTTGCGCGTAGTAGATCACCTCAGTAAGTGTCTTTATGCGAGCCATGATGCCGTGATAGATATAGCGGTCGTCATCTTTGCAAATGTCTTCGACGGCCTCCGCCAGCTTGAAAATTTCCAGATTCGCTTGCCGTGTAAGTTCCTGGCGCTCTTCGTTGTCTTGCAGTGTCATTTCTGATTCAAGCATGGGCCACCTCCGAACGTCCATACAGACGGGCGGCCACTTCGGCAGTCGTCTCCATTTGGTCATTCAAAGCGGTCATCACAATTGACGAAAGTTGCAGCATCCGTTCTCCTATGCCCGCAATGACTTCGGGATAGTCATCATTGGCAGACATCAGCAGCCGCACCAGTGAATCGGCCTGATACATTGCATCAAGGGCGATTTGCACTCGCTTGGCATCCTTGCCAAAGTCCAAGTCACTATGCGCATCAGGTTGCGCTACATTCTCATCAGCCATTTTCAAACTCCTGTTTTGAAGGTGGTTAGGCGGTCTTGGTGTTCCTGCACCTTGGCCGCCGCCTTTTGCCCTGGATGAACCGCGCCAGGGCTTCGCGGTGTCTATGCCGCCTTGAAGGGCAATATCTTCGCTCCGGCCTTCAAGTCGCCCAAGTAGTCTGCCCAGATGGTCATCATTTTCCGACGCTGCTCCATGAATTCGGCGCGGTCATATGCTGCACCAAGCGGCCCGCTCTTGGCGTGCGCCAGCTGGGCCTCGATCACATCCGGGTGAATGCCGACAATGCGCTCGACCATGATGGTCCGTGCCATAGCCCTGAATCCGTGGGCAGTCATTTCGTCGTTGTCGTACCCCATGCGCCGCAGCGCAGCGCGCAGCGTGTTTTCACTCATGGGGCGCTGGCCGGTCAAGAGACTCGGGAACACGTATTTACCATGCCCCGTGAGCGGCTTCAAATCGGTCAGTATCTCAACAGCTTGAGGTGCGAGAGGAATGAGGTGTGGCCGTCCGTTCAGCTTTCCATGGACGGTGCGCTTCATCTTCATGGATGGGATCGTCCACATCGCTGCATCCATATCGAGCTCAGCCCATTCCATGTGCCGGATGTTTCCAGGACGCTGGAAGAAGTAGGCCGACAAAACCAGTGCTGCCCGGGTAGTAGGCCGGCCTTTGTAGTCGGCAATTGCACGCATGAGCTCTCCGGCCTGCTGAGGCTCCAGGATAGCGGCCATGTGCTTCACATTCACTGGCTTCAACGCCCCATAGAGGTCGGGCGCAGGATTGCGCTCACACCGCCCTGTTGCGATCCCATACCGGAACACTTGACCAGCGTTTTGCCGCAACGTGTGAGCCGCATCAATGGCCCCCCTGCTTTCTGTACGCCTGAGGGTTTTCAGCAGCATTGGCGCAGTGATCTTGTCCAAAGGCAAGGAGCCAATCCAGGGGAAAAGATCGTTTTCCATGCCAGCCATCCACTTGTCCGCATAGGACTCACTCCATCCGGGCTTGCGTGTCATGTGGTACTCGCGGGCCACGGCCTCAAACGTCGCATCGGCATCGTGCGAATTCTTGAGCTTGTCGAGCTGGCGTTTTTGCACCGGATCAGTGCCTGCGCGCTGGACTTTCCTGGCATCGTCACGTGCTTCGCGTGCCGCCTTAACTGACACCTCCGGATAGGAACCCAGCGCCAGCCGTTTTTCCTTGCCACTGAAAACGTATTTCCAAAACCAGCGCTTTGAACCGTTGGGTGCAACTTCGAGATAGAGCCCGCCACCATCCGTAAACCTTGCCCGAGGGCGGTCCGGTGGGCAGAGTGCATTTTTGCAGGCTAAATCGGTTAGCGGCATGGGGAACAAGCTCCAAAAATCAGAGTAATCCTGATTTGTTCCCCGGTTTATACCCCGTTATTAGCTGCGCTGCAATGCTGCAACATGACGCCACATGATCGAATAAAAGCCACCCTCCAGAGGAGAAATGCCGACTTCTGATCAAATATGGGTGATTATGATTTGTTTAAATGGCGTGCCCGGAGGGGATCGAACCCCCGACCCACAGCTTAGAAGGCTGTTGCTCTATCCGACTGAGCTACGGGCACAAAGCACAAAGGCCCTAAAGTCATGACACTTAAGGGCCTTTGTATCGAATAATGGTCGGGGCGGCGGGATTCGAACTCGCGACCCTCTGCTCCCAAAGCAGATGCGCTACCAGGCTGCGCTACGCCCCGACAGCTAGTATTCTAACCGCATGTCGACCCCAAAATTTCCCTTACCGTGGCTGGAACCCTCAGATTCATTTCCTCCTGTCGAAAATGCATGGGGGCCGGACTCGGATGCACCGGGTTTGCTGGCCGCCGGAGCAGATCTGTCAGTTCCCACTCTGGCGCGCGCCTACGCAAACGGCATTTTCCCCTGGTTCAGTGAAGGTCAGCCGGTTCTCTGGTGGAGTACCAACCCGCGGATGGTACTGAAGGTGGCGAACTTCAAGCTGCACCACTCGCTCCGCAAGACACTGAAGAACTTTGTACGGGACGCACGTTGCGAGATCCGCTTCGACTCTGCTTTTGCCAAGGTCATACAGTCCTGCGCACATGCTCCGCGGCGCGGACACGCCGGAACCTGGATCGTGCCGGCCATGGTGGACGCGTACACGCAACTGCATGCAGCCGGCCTGGCCCACAGCGTGGAGACCTGGATCGACGGCGAACTTGCAGGTGGTCTGTACTGCGTGGCATTGGGCAAGGCTGTTTTTGGCGAGTCGATGTTTGCCAACAGAACCGACGCCTCCAAGATCGCGCTGGCGGCTCTGGTGGCATTCTGCAGGGCACAGGGCGTTACGCTGATCGATTGCCAGCAAAACACCAGCCACCTGGCGTCCATGGGCGCCGCCGAGATTCCGCGCACGGTGTTTGTGGATCAGGTGCAACACGCCCGTGTTCAGCCCCCTCTGCCGTGGCATTTTGACCCTCTATACTGGAACCACATTCTGGGCAGTTGATCTATTCGCCGTGACGGACCTCAAAGACCTACCGCTTCAAGCCCTGCAGTTCTATGCAACGGCACCCTATGAATGCAGCTATTTGCCTGACCGGCTGGCGCGTTCGCAAGTCGCAACCCCCAGTTACCTGATCAACAACTCGACGTATTCGGAATTGGTGTCCAAAGGGTTCCGGCGCAGCGGGATGTTCACCTACCGGCCCTATTGCGATGGATGCCAGTCCTGCACACCCTTGCGGGTCATCGCAACCGAATTCCAGCCAGACCGCAGCCAGAAGCGCGCCTGGGCCAAACACCAGCATCTGGTTCCCCGTGTACTGCGGCTCGGCTTCGAGCAGGACCACTACGCCCTGTACCTGCAGTACCAGGCAGAACGTCACGCGGGCGGCGGCATGGACGAAGACAGCGTCAGCCAATACACCCAGTTTCTGCTGCAGAGCCGGGTCAACTCACGTCTGGTTGAGTTTCGGGAGCCCACCGCCGATGGTTCGCTGGGTGCCCTCAAGATGGTGTCGATTCTGGACGTTCTGGATGACGGTCTGTCCGCGGTCTACACATTCTTCGACGCCCAGGAGCGTGGCAGCTATGGCACCTATTGCGTGCTGTGGCAAATCGAGCAGGCGAGAAAACTTGGCCTCCAGTATGTCTACCTCGGCTACTGGATAGCGCAGAGCCCCAAGATGAGTTACAAAGAGCGGTTTCGCCCTTTTCAGACACTACGTAGCGGCCAATGGTCTGCAGGTGATGGCCCGAGTTAAGATTCGGCAATCACACCATGGCTAAAAAAGATCCCGATATCCCCACCACCCCTGCCGTTCAGGTCATTGAACGGATGTTCACCCTGATCGATGTCCTTGCCTCGCGCGAAGAGGCTATCTCACTCAAGGAGATCAGCGAGAAGGCAGCGTTGCATCCCTCTACCGCACACCGCATCCTCAACGACCTGGCCACCGGCCGCTTTGTGGACCGGCCCCAGCCTGGCAGTTACCGCCTGGGCATGCGTCTGCTGGAACTCGGAAATCTGGTCAAGGGACGGCTCAACGTCCGCGATGCAGCACTCATACCCATGCGTGAGCTGCACAAGCTGATCCAGCAGCCGGTCAATCTGAGCATGCGCCAGGGAGATGAAATTGTGTATGTGGAGCGCGCCTACAGCGAGCGCTCGGGAATGCAGGTGGTCCGTGCCATCGGCGGACGGGCGCCTCTGCATCTGACTTCGGTGGGCAAGCTATTCCTCGCCGCAGATGATCCGCAGCGCATTCGTGCGTATGCGACGCGCACAGGTCTGCAAGGACATACCAAGAACAGCATTACAACGGTAGACGCACTGGAGCGAGAGCTTTCGCGTGTTCGCCAGTACGGCCAGGCCAGTGACAACGAAGAACTGGAACTCGGAGTGCGGTGTATGGCGGCGGGAATTTACGATGACCAGAACAAACTGGTGGCTGGCTTGTCCATCTCTGCTCCGTCAGGGCGTCTGGACGATGCATGGCTTCCCAAACTGCAGGAGACGGCGCGGGAAATATCCAGCGCCCTGGGACACAAGCCCGGCCCTGGACGCTATTAGTTCCTGTTAACCGCAACCCGATGCTCGGGTTCGCGGGCAGCCAGCGGCGTTGCACGCGTCAGACTGGCTGGATTGGACTCAATCCAGCGCTTGACGCGCTCCGCATCAGCAATACGGCTGAGTTTGCCAGCCGAATCCAGAAACACCATGATCAGCTTGCGCCCTGCCACCTTGGCCTGCATCACCAGGCATTGGCCAGCCTCGGAAATGTAGCCCGTCTTTTGCAGACCAATGTCCCACGCTGGGTTCTTTACCAGCCGATTGGTGTTGTTGTACTGCAGTGTGCGGTGCCCGACTTCTACCTGATACCCGGTCGAAGTGGACAACTCGCGCAATACTGGATCACCGTATGCGAAATTCACCAGCGTTGCCAGGTCTCTGGCACTGGACTGGTTCCTGCTGGACAGGCCCGTGGGTTCCACGTAGCGCGTATCGTTCATTCCCAGCATCCTGGCCCGCACATTCATCAAACCGACAAAGGTTGCCATGCCGCCTGGGTAGGTGCGGCCCAAGGCATGCGCCGCCCGATTCTCACTGGCCATCAACGCCAGATGCAGGAGCTCACCGCGCGTCAGCTCAGTGCCCACGCGCAATCGTGAGGAGCTGCCCTTCTCCGTATCCACATCCTCTTGCGAAATCGTGATCATCTCATCCATGGAGAGACGCGCTTCACTGACGAGCAAACCTGTCATCAGTTTGGTAATGGACGCAATCGGCAGGACCGCAGACTCATTTTTGCTGAACAAGACTTCTTTCGTATCCTGGTCTACGACCAGCGCCACACTGGAACGCAGTGCCAGCGCGTCAGACGCGCCATGCAAGCCAGCCAACTGCCCGAAAGAAAGTTGGCGAGGGGTAGCCACCTGTGCCACAGCCCGTTTACGAACCACATTGGCTATGGCGACCGGTTTCTTCACAACTCCACGCTTGACACCTGAAGAATGACCGCGCTCAACGCCAGCATGCGCTGGCAGTGCCACCATGGACCAAATGATGGCGATGGCGATGGCGCTCAGGTGCAAAGTTAGACGTTTCAAGTGGAATCCCAACTATTTTGTAAACGGAACTGCTGGCGCGATGCCAGCAACCCCTCGTGCAAAACTGCAGTGTAAACAAAAAAGTTGCGTAAGATCAACTACTTGCACGGTAAAGTTCAAGAATATTTTCTGTTGTTGTTACGTATTAGCCCTGTGCAGCAACCCGATCTGCCTTGCTCTGCAACTTATTCAGTGCGGACAGATACGCTTTGGCAGAGGCAACCACAATGTCGGGATCCGCGCCCACGCCGTTGACCACCCGGCCACTGTTCTGCAAACGCACGGTTACTTCACCCTGGCTCTCCGTGGACCCGCTGATCGCATTCACGGAATACAGCACCATTTCGGCACCACTCTTGGCATGAATCTCGATCGCCTTGAGCGACGCGTCCACTGGCCCGTTTCCTTCTGAAGTTCCAGTCACCTCCTTGCCATCGACCGTAAAAATGATCGTGGCCTGTGGCCGCTCGCCGGTCTCGCTGTGCTGCGACAGCGACACAAAAGCATATTGCTCCTTGTCATTCGTCACGTTTTCTTCGCTCACCAGAGCCAGAATGTCTTCGTCGAAAATCTCACTCTTGCGATCCGCCAGCTCTTTGAAGCGCGTGAAAGCCGCATTGACCTCTGCCTCGCTGTCCATCTGCACACCAAGCTCCTGCAGACGTTGCTTGAACGCATTGCGGCCACTGAGTTTGCCCAGCACAATCTTGTTGGCGGTCCAGCCCACATCTTCCGCGCGCATGATTTCATAGGTATCCCGCGCCTTGAGCACACCGTCTTGGTGAATACCGGAGGCGTGTGCAAAAGCATTCGCACCAACCACGGCCTTGTTGGGCTGCACGACGAAACCCGTAGTCTGGCTCACCATGCGACTGGCTGCGAGGATATGGCGCGTATCAATTCCCACCTCCAGACCGAAATAGTCCTTGCGGGTTTTCACCGCCATGACGACTTCTTCGAGGCTGCAATTGCCAGCACGCTCGCCCAGACCGTTGATAGTGCACTCTACCTGCCGTGCGCCACCGATCTTCACACCTGCCAGCGAATTGGCAACCGCCATACCCAAGTCGTTGTGGCAATGAACCGACCAGATGGCCTTGTCAGAGTTGGGGATGCGCTCACGCAAGGTCTTGATGAAGTTGCCATAGAGTTCTGGCACGGCATAGCCCACAGTGTCCGGCACATTGATGGTTGTTGCACCTTCGGTGATGACAGCTTCAAGCACACGGCAGAGAAAGTCCATATCGCTGCGATAGCCATCTTCAGGACTGAACTCGATGTCGCCCACCAGATTGCGCGCAAACCGAACGGACTGTTTGGCCTGCTCAAATACCTGGTCTGGTGTCATGCGCAGCTTCTTCTCCATGTGCAAAGGGGAAGTCGCAATAAACGTATGGATACGTGCGCGATCCGCACCCTTGAGAGCTTCCGCTGCCCGGGAGATATCACGGTCATTGGCCCGTGAGAGCGAACACACGGTAGAGTCCTTGATGGTATTTGCGATCAGTTGGACTGCTTCGAAATCACCATTGGAGCTGGCCGCGAAACCAGCCTCGATCACATCGACCTTGAGCCGCTCCAGTTGCCTGGCAATACGCAGCTTCTCATCGCGGGTCATGGAAGCCCCCGGGGACTGCTCGCCGTCACGCAAGGTGGTATCAAAGATGATCAATTTGTCAGCCATGGTGGTTCTCCTGGTATTTCAATGGTCTTGGTCCCCGCCGGCACCGCAAAAACACAAAAGGCCCGTTGCGAATGCTAACGGGCCCCTGTAGAAAAAAAGCGTGCGCTATTTCTTCCGCCCGTGGTGGCGTAGCAGTGTTAGGTCTAGGGTGGAAGATTGCATGGACTTCAATGTAGCACAAAATGAATCAGGCTATCCCGCCGGGATGTCTACTTGTGGAGCCCCCGCTCATCCGGCTCGTCCGTGGATGTGCTGATCACACTGGTCTGTACGCCACGGGCCTTACGGACACCGTAGACAACATAACCACTAAGTCCATAGACCACGAACACGCTGAACATAACGGTCGGCGGGTCGATATTGATAACAGCAATTCCCAACGCGATGAGAACAATGACCGCAAAAGGAACGCTGCGCTTCATGCTGATGTCCTTGAAGCTGTAAAACGGAACGTTGGTGACCATTGTCAGGCCTGCGTACAGTGCCAACGCAAACATAGGCCAAGCCAGGTCAGGACCCTGCATTCCTAAATCGGTCGCCAGCCAGATAAACCCGGCGACCAGGGCGGCGGCGGCAGGTGACGGCAAACCCTGAAAATAGCGCTTGTCGACGACCGTCGTATTCACATTGAACCGTGCCAGTCGCAACGCCGCACATGCGCAATAGACGAAGGCGGCAAACCAGCCCCAACGCCCCAATCCCTTGAGCGCCCAGACATAAGAAATCAGAGCAGGTGCTGCGCCAAAGGAGACCATGTCGGACAGTGAATCCATTTGCTCTCCGAAAGCACTCTGGGTGTTGGTCATGCGTGCCACGCGACCATCCAGGCTATCCAGCACCATCGCACAGAAAACCCCTACCGCCGCGAGATCGAAGCGGCCATTCATGGCCATCACGATGGCATAAAAGCCGCCAAAAAGCGCTGCCAGCGTAAACAGGTTCGGCAGGACATAAATACCTTTGCGGCGCTTGCGGATCACAACTGCATCGTTGTGCGTCTCGTTTGAATCAATTCCATCATGCATACTGTTTTCTCATGTTCGGAGTCCATGACCCTGATACCCTTGACACGCACCAATGTGCAGTGTCCCATTGTCTCGGCGAAGTGTAAGCCAGTCGCCCGCCAGGTGGCAGTATCCCCCCAAATGACAAAGGCCACCGAAGTGGCCTTTGCGGACAAGAACCAACGAATTAGTTGCGGGTCTGGTCAACCAGCTTGTTCTTGGCAATCCAGGGCATCATGGCGCGCAACTTGGCACCCACCACTTCGATCTGGTGATCGGCGGTGTTACGGCGACGTGCGGTCATGCTTGGATAGTTCAGACGACCTTCCTGGATGAACATCTTGGCGTAATCGCCATTCTGGATGCGCTTCAGGGCATTGCGCATGGCGGCGCGCGATTGCTCGTTGATCACTTCAGGACCGGTCACGTACTCGCCAAACTCGGCGTTATTGGAGATCGAGTAATTCATGTTGGCGATACCGCCTTCATAGATCAGATCCACAATGAGCTTGAGTTCGTGCAGGCACTCGAAGTAAGCCATTTCGGGCGCGTAGCCAGCTTCGACCAGAGTTTCATAGCCCATCTTGATCAGTTCAACCGCACCGCCGCAAAGGACAGCCTGTTCGCCGAACAGGTCGGTCTCGGTCTCTTCCTTGAAGTTGGTTTCGATGATGCCGGCCTTGCCGCCACCGTTGGCCATGGCATAGCTCAGGGCCAGGTCACGGGCCTTGCCGGACTTGTCCTGGTGCACCGCCACGAGGTGAGGCACGCCACCACCTTGGGTGTAAGTGTTGCGCACGGTATGTCCAGGCGCCTTGGGAGCGACCATCCACACATCCAGGTCAGCACGGGGCACGACCTGGTTGTAATGCACATTGAAGCCGTGGGCAAATGCCAGAGAGGCACCTTGTTTGAGGGAGGATTCAATTTCCTTGTAGACGCCAGCGATATTCTCGTCGGGCAACAAAATCATGACCACGTCGGCGGCCGCAACTGCCTCGTTGACTTCAGCGACTTTCAGACCGGCCTTGGCCACTTTGTCCCAGGATGCGCCGCCCTTACGCAGACCAACCACGACCTTCACGCCGCTGTCATTCAGGTTTTGTGCGTGGGCATGGCCCTGGCTGCCGTAACCAATGATGGCAACAGTCTTACCCTTGATCAGGCTGAGGTCGCAATCTTTATCGTAAAAAACTTTCATCTCTTCTCTCCGTTGTAAAAAGTAAAAAATCAGACGCGCAGAATGCGCTCGCCACGACCGATGCCGCTGGATCCTGTACGCACAGTTTCCAGAATCGCTGCACGCTCGATGGCTTCGAGAAATGCATCGTTCTTGGACTGGTCACCAGTCAATTCGATGGTGTAGCTCTTTTCCGTAACGTCAATGATGCGGCCACGGAAGATGTCCGCCATACGCTTCATTTCCTCACGCTCTTTTCCGACTGCGCGGACTTTAACCATCATGAGCTCACGCTCGATATAAGAGCCCTCCGTCAAATCCACCACTTTAACAACCTCGATCAGGCGATTCAGGTGTTTGGTGATTTGCTCGATGACATCATCAGAACCATGGGTTTCGATGGTCATGCGCGACAGACTGGGGTCTTCGGTCGGTGCAACCGTCAGGGATTCAATGTTGTAGCCACGGGCCGAAAAAAGGCCCACAACGCGGGAAAGAGCTCCGGGCTCGTTCTCCAGCAAAACTGCAATGATGTGTTTCATAGGTACCGATTCCTCTTTTCGCTGCCCTCCCCCTGCGGCGGTAACTGCAGGGCTTGGCAGACAATAGATTCGTCAAAAAATGGATAGTAAAGCGGTCTTCAGAGATCTTCAGATCCCAAAAGCATCTCCGTAATGCCCTTGCCGGCTTGCACCATGGGGAACACATTCTCTGTGGGGTCCGTGCGGAAGTCCATAAACACCGTACGGTCCTTGAGTTTGCGCGCCTCACGCAATGCTGGCTCAACATCTTGCGGACGCTCGATGAGCATGCCAACGTGGCCGTAGGCCTCTGCCAGCTTGACGAAGTTGGGCAAGGCATCCATATAGCTGTGGCTATAGCGACCTTCGTAGTCCAACTCCTGCCACTGGCGGACCATGCCAAGATAGCGATTGTTCAGGGCACAAATCTTGATGGGAGTGTTGTACTGCAGGCAGGTCGAGAGCTCCTGGATACACATCTGCACTGAACCTTCGCCCGTAATGCAAAACACCTCGCTGTCAGGTTTGGCCAGTTTGATACCCATGGCGTAAGGAATACCGACGCCCATGGTCCCCAGCCCTCCCGAATTAATCCAGCGTCGCGGCTCATCAAAGCGGTAATACTGCGCAGCCCACATCTGGTGCTGACCTACGTCCGAAGTGATATAGGTATCGGCGTCTTTAGTCATGTCCCAGAGCGTTTCCACCACATATTGTGGCTTGATAACGTCTTTATTGCCACGGTCATATTTCAGGCAATTGCGTTCGCGCCAGCCGTCAATCGTTTCCCACCAGGCACCCAGCGCATTGGCATCAGGCTTGACCGCACTTTCCTTGATCATGGCGATCATTTCGCCCAGTACATCCTTGACGTCACCGACAATCGGAATGTCCACCTTCACGCGCTTGGAAATACTGGACGGATCAATATCTATGTGAATGATCTTGCGTTCGTTCTGCGCAAAGTGTTTCGGGTTGCCAATCACGCGGTCATCAAACCGGGCTCCCACCGCAAGCAACACGTCGCAGTTCTGCATGGCATTGTTGGCTTCTACGGTTCCGTGCATGCCCAGCATGCCCAGGAATTTGCGGTCACTGGCGGGGTAAGCGCCCAGTCCCATGAGCGTATTCGTGCAGGGATAACCCAGCATATCCACCAAAGTACGCAACTCTTCCGAAGCGTTGCTCAGCAACACACCACCGCCCGTGTAAATATAGGGGCGCTTGGCGGTCAGCAAGAGTTGCAAGGCCTTGCGAATTTGGCCACCATGGCCTTTGCGGACGGGGTTATAAGACCGCATCTCCACCGATGTGGGGTAGCCCGCGTACGGCACCTTTTTGAACGACACATCCTTGGGGATGTCAATCACCACAGGGCCTGGTCGGCCACTGCGGGCGATGTGGAATGCCTTCTTGATCGTCTCGGCCAAGTCGTTGGCATCTTTGACCAGGAAGTTGTGTTTGACGATAGGGCGGGTGATACCCACGGTATCGCACTCCTGAAATGCGTCCAGTCCGATGGCATGGGTAGGCACCTGGCCGGTAATCACCACCAAGGGAATGCTGTCCATGTAGGCCGTTGCAATACCAGTGACTGCGTTGGTTACGCCAGGCCCGGACGTTACCAGTGCAACCCCCACATCACCCGTGGCGCGCGCATAGCCATCAGCAGCATGCACAGCAGCTTGCTCATGGCGCACCAGAACGTGTTGAATGGTGTCCTGCTTGTAAAAAGCATCGTAAATGTGGAGAACGGAACCACCCGGGTAGCCCCAGATGTATTTGACGCCTTCTGCCTGAAGCGCTTTGACTAACACCTCAGCGCCGCGAAGCTCTTGTGTGCTGGCGGTGGTGGATTTGTTTTGGGACGCAGCTGTTGCCGAAGCGATTTCGGCTTTTGAAATTTCCATGATGAACCTTTGTGAATTTCTCTGACGAAAAACCTTGGGTGCCCCTTCGCAAACACTTGTGGCGTCGCGTCGGGACTTGAGGACCAAGCCATGGGCGCATTGAATATTGCGCCGAACCAGGCCCCGTTTGCCTTTTGATGTGCAAGGTGCATTATCGCACCAGATGCACCCTGTTTCACTTGAGGACCCAAAAAGTCTCAGCCAGGGTGCGATAATCATCGCGTTTCGGGGGCTACAGGCCGTGTGTCAATGCAGCCAACCACCACATTTGTTTGATAGCCCACTGGATTTCTGCACTTGGCTTCTGATCTCGAACTTTCTGAATTCCTGAAGAGCGTTGAAAAGCGCGCTTTCAAGCGTTCGGTTTACCATGTTCGCAATGACGAAGCAGCACTGGACATCGTCCAGGACAGCATGATGAAGCTGGCCGAGCATTACGGACACAAACCGATCGAAGAGCTACCCATGCTTTTCCAGCGGATTCTTTCGAATTGCACGCTGGACTGGTTTCGCCGGCAAAAGACCCAGAACGCTCTTTTCTCCAATCTGAGCGATTTCGAATCTGCTGGTGATGACGGAGATTTCGATTTACTGGAAACTTTGCATGCCACCACCAACTCTGACCAACATGAGAGCGCAGAAAAGCTCACTGAGCGGGCACAAACCTTGCTTGCCATTGAGGTGGAAATCCAGCAGCTACCAGCACGTCAACGGGAAGCCTTCCTGATGCGTTACTGGGAGGAGATGGATGTAGCGGAAACCGCTGCGGCCATGGGCTGCTCGCAAGGCAGTGTAAAAACACACTGTTCCAGGGCGGTTCATGCGCTCGGGCAAGCCCTGAGGGCGAAAGGGATACGACTATGACTACACACAGCCTGGCTTCACAACAGCAATTTGAAGATGACTTCGGCCGCGCCTTTGTCGCGCGGCTGGACGATTCCGTAGACGCCTTTCCCCACGACATCTCCGAACGTCTGAAGGCCGCACGGATGCAGGCCATCTCCAAGCGCAAGGTGGTGAAGGTACAAGTAGCGGACGGACACGCCGTCTCTGGTAGTGTCGTTGCCCTGCAACCGGGTGGCGAACACCACGGGCTGTGGAACTGGCTTGGTTCGTTACTGCCTCTGGTGGCGCTCGTCGTAGGAATACTGGTGATTGACCTCGCCCAGGACGGAATCCGCACCAGTGAAATCGCAGATGTTGATACAGAGTTGCTGACGGACGATTTGCCGCCTGCTGCGTATACCGACCCCGGGTTCACACAATATCTGCGTTCGACGATCCAAAACAATTAGAAATTACCTGTGCCAAAGTTCTCTGGAGTATTCTCGGTTCAACATTCACTCGCGTTGCCTGCAAAGGTAGCAGGAGGAATTGTGTTGGTGATAGGCGCGATGGCAGTACAAGCACAGAGCAACGCCCCCCACTCTCCACTGAAACCGTTGACTCCCAGCATGACCACCACGGTGATTGGAGCACCTACATGGGCAGAGTTGAACCCCGTGCAGAAGCAATCGCTGGCACCACTGGCAGGAGCCTGGAACACGCTGTCTGATGCACACCGGCGCAAGTGGATTGCGTTGGCACAAAACTATCCCAATCTGGCGCCTGCGGAGCAGCAAAAACTGCACAGTCGCATGGCGGAATGGGCCGCACTCAAGCCTAAAGACCGCGAACAAGCCCGGCTGAACTTTGCGGAAACAAAGAAAATTGCCCCTACAGAGCGCGCCGCAAACTGGGAGGCTTACCAGGCACTGAGCCCGGAAGAACGCAAAAAACTTGCTGCAGGTGCGAAACCCAAACCCAGTGGTGCAGCAATAGTGGTCAAGCCGGTGCCTGTGGACAAACTGGCCGAGGTTCCGAAGGTACCCACCGCTCCAGATATCAAGCGGCCATTGGTGACCAATCCGCAAGCCTTGAATCGCAAAACACTTTTGCCAATCCAGAACGCTCCGGCGCCCCAACCGCCCGCGGACTCAGCACCTAACTGAGCCCCCCGCAATGGAGCCTACAATGCTGGGCTCCATGATCGCCAACTCCCCTTCTGTACACCCTACCCAGAAAAGCCCCGGCTTGCGCCGCCGTATGGCGTGCTGGCTCTATGAGGGAATTTTGATGTTCGGTGTAGTCTTCATCTCCGGCTACCTCTTTGGCACGCTAAGTCAGACACGTAACGCACTGGACAACAGAAACGCCCTGCAAGCTTTCCTCTTTGTTGTGTTCGGTATCTACTTTGTCTGGTTCTGGTCCAAGGGCCAGACACTGGCCATGAAAACCTGGAATATCCGCCTGGTCGACCGCAACGGGCAAGCAGTCACGCAACTACGCGCCTTGCTGCGGTACGTACTGAGCTGGCTCTGGTTCTTGCCACCACTGCTTGCTGTGGTGCCATTCCACCTGCCGGGGGCAGAAATCACCGTCATTGTGATTGGCTGGGTGGCTGTCTGGGCACTGCTCAGCCGGTTTCACCCCGAGGGCCAGTTCTGGCACGACGCCTGGGCAGGCACCCGCCTCATTAGCTCCGAGCCATTGAGCAGGTAAGGTTGCACATATGAAACCCGTCAACCCTCAAAAAGACCGCACGGGCATTAGCCGCATGTGGTACGCCACTGGGTACTCGATGGCAGGATTGCGCGCAGGTTGGTCGGAGACTGCATTTCGCCAGGAGATGCTGGCCTCTATCGTTCTACTGCCTGCAGCCTTCTGGATTGGCCAGCACTGGGCCGAAGTGGCGGTATTAGCCGGTACGGTCTTGCTGGTGATGATTGTGGAACTACTCAACACGGCAGTCGAAGCAGCGATTGACCGCATTGGCCCTGAATGGCACGACCTCTCCAAGCGGGCCAAGGATATGGGAAGCGCTGCCGTCCTGCTCAGTCTGGTTCTTTGCCTGGGCACATGGTCTGCAGCGCTCTACGCGCGCTTTGCCTGATCCCTTTCGGGGAAAAGATCAGACCGCCGACTCGTCCTGCTCGCCCGTGCGGATTCGCACAACACGCTCGACGCTGGTGACAAAAATCTTGCCGTCACCAATCTTGCCGGTGTGTGCGGCTTTCACAATGGCATCCACACAGCGATCCACGTCTTCGGTTTTGACAACCACTTCCACCTTGACCTTGGGCAGAAAGTCGACCACATACTCCGCACCGCGGTACAACTCGGTATGTCCCTTTTGGCGACCGAAGCCCTTGACCTCAGTGACGGTCAGACCAGTGACTCCACATTCGGCCAGTGCCTCGCGCACTTCTTCCAGCTTGAACGGTTTAACAATGGCGGTAATCTGTTTCATCTGCTAGTCCAATAAAAAATCAGGCCCGAAAGCGACTGGTAATAGGATAACGCCAATCCTTGCCAAAGCTGCGGTGGGTCACCCGAATTCCCACAGGCGCCTGGCGGCGTTTGTACTCGTTGATTTTGATAAGGCGGGTGACCTTCTCGACATCTTCCCGGGCGAAGCCATCGGCGACGATGCTTTCGATTCCCTGGTCATTTTCCATGTAGCGTTCCACGATGGCATCCAGCACCTCGTAGGGCGGCAAACTGTCCTGGTCTTTCTGGTCGGGACGTAACTCCGCGCTGGGCGGACGGCTGATGATGCGCTCTGGAATGGGACTCTGGCCGGTTCCATACGGGTCGTGCGCATTGCGCCAGCGCGCCAGCTTGAACACCAGGGTTTTGGCCAGATCCTTGATGACCGCAAAACCACCTGCCATATCGCCGTAGAGCGTACAGTAGCCGGTGGCCATCTCCGACTTGTTTCCGGTCGTCAGCACGATGCTGCCGAACTTGTTGGAAAACGCCATCAGCAGCGTGCCACGGATGCGGGCCTGGATGTTTTCTTCGGTGGTGTCCTCCGGTCGCCCAGCAAACTCCTGGGCCAAAGACGCCTTGAAGGCCTCGAACTGGGGGACGATGGAAATCTCGTCGTACCGGACACCCATGCGCTGCGCCATGTCACGGGCGTCAATCCAGCTGATATCGGCGGTATAGGGCGACGGCATCATGATGGCGCGCACCTTCTGCGGCCCCAATGCATCGACCGCAATTGCCAGCACCAGTGCGGAGTCAATCCCACCCGACAGGCCTAGCAACACGCCCGGAAAGCCGTTTTTGCCAATATAGTCGCGCACACCCAGCACCAGAGCGTCCCACAGGTCAGCTTCGGCGGTGCGGACTGGCTCTACGTTTGCTTCTATTTTTATAGCACCCTGGGCACGATAGACGAGGGTTGGAAACAGTTTTTCTCTAAAACTTGGGGCCCGGCCAGCCACAGATCCGTCCGCATTCAGCGCAAATGAATGGCCCTCAAACACCACCTCGTCCTGCCCGCCCACCAGGTGGGCGTAGACCATCGGCAGCCCGGTGGCGCGTACGCGCTGCGCCATCATCTCTTCGCGCTCGTAGCCTTTGCCCACATGGAAAGGCGATGCATTGATGACGGCCAACATCTGCGCCCCCGCCTCTTTGGCCAGCCGCGCGGGCTCTTCAAACCAGGCGTCCTCACAAATCAGCAGGCCGACCCGCACCAGGCTCTCCGCCTCACCGGCCTCAAAAACACACACGCCCTGCCCGGGCGTGAAATACCGGCGCTCGTCAAATACCTGGTAGTTGGGCAATTCCCGCTTGGCGTAGGTGGCGACCACCTGCCCTTCGCGCAGGACGCTGGCCGCATTGAACCGGCTTTGTACCGCCACCGAGCGGGTACGACTGTCCCCACCCGTGGGGTGGCCCACCACGATGGCCATGCCTTTTAACCCGGCGGTCTGCCAGGCCACTGCTTTCACGGCATCATCACAGGCGGCGATGAACGCGGGGCGCAAAAACAGGTCTTCCGCCGCGTAGCCACAAATGGACAACTCCGGTGTCAGCAGCAGGCGCGCGCCCTCGGCATAGGCCTGGGTGGCTGCATCGACAATTTTTTTGACGTTCCCGTCCAGATCACCGACGATGAAGTTGAGTTGGGCAACGCACAGTTTGAGAGTCATGAACCAGCAATATTTTGTTCACAGCCGCACCAGAAGCACGGCCATTGCGCAGAAGGCGCACCATGGGTAGCGGCAATTATGTCATCCGGGTGCAAACACTGCCGTCCCAGGTGGATGCGTCTGCGTGGGATGCTCTGCTACAAAAGCAATCCCAGCCCAGCCCGTTCATGCGCCACGCCTACCTGGCAGCGCTGCACAGCAGCCAAAGCGCCTGTGCAGCCACCGGCTGGGCGCCCCACTTCATCACTCTGGAACGCCATGGCGCTCTGGAAGCCGCCTGCGTGGTGTACCTCAAAAACCACTCCTACGGCGAGTACGTATTCGATTGGGCATGGGCCAGCGCCTATCGCCAGCATGGTGTGCCCTACTACCCCAAAGCGGTGGTGGCCGTGCCCTTCACACCGGTTCCAGGCACTCGCCTGCTGGCCCGTGACAACGCGGCGCGAACGGCCCTGGTGCACGCACTCATCGATTGGTGCAAGCAACAAGCCGTATCGTCCCTGCACCTGTTGTTTGCGGCGGAAGAGGACCTGGCAGCATGCGCTGACGCGGGCCTGATGTTGCGCCATACGGTGCAGTTTCACTGGACCAACACATTCCCCGGTTACGCTGACTTCGATGCATTTCTGGCCACCCTGGCCCAGGACAAGCGCAAGAAGATCCGGCAGGAACGGCGCAAGGTGGTCGACGCTGGCGTCACGTTCCGACAGGTGCAGGGCAGCGGAATCACCACCGAGGACTGGGATTTTTTCTACCGCTGTTATGAGCGGACCTACCTGGAGCACGGCAACCCGCCTTACCTCACCCGGGACTTCTTTAGCCGCATGGAGCACACCATGCCAGAGAACTGGCTGCTCTTCGTCGCACAGCGCAATGGACAGAACATTGCTAGCAGTTTGATAGCTATTGACGCCCATTCCACGGGGGCTAGAGGCCAAAATGGCACTGAATCCGCCAAGATAGCCTATGGCCGCTACTGGGGTGCGCTGGAACCTGTCGACTGCCTGCACTTTGAAGCCTGCTACTACCAGCCGCTGCAATGGTGTATTGCCCATGGCTACCAGCGCTTTGAGGGGGGAGCACAGGGCGAACACAAGATGGCCCGCGCCCTGTTGCCGGTCAGGACCAGCAGTGCGCACTGGCTGGCACACCCGGCATTTTCAGACGCGGTATCCCACTTTCTGGAACGTGAAGGTGCGGGTGTTGCCCAGTATCTACAGGATTTGGAGGATCGAAATCCGTTTCGTCAGACTGACGGAGCGCAGTCCTGAGTTACCTTGCAATGCCCAACTCGGCATTGGACAGCAAAGCCTCGACGTTCATGACAATCAGGGTGCGCTCGCCCAATGTGACCAATCCCAGGATGAACCGGGAATCAATACCGGAATCGAACTGCGGCGCTGGCTTGATGGTGGCGCTGTCCAGCGTGACCACATCCGAAACCGCGTCCACCACCGCCCCGACCACCGCTCCGTGGATATTGAGAATGATGACCACTGTGAATTCGTTGTACTGCGCATCAGGCACATGGAGCTTGAGCCGCAAATCCGCAATAGGGACGATCACCCCGCGCAAATTCACCACGCCTTTGATGAAGCTCGGAGAGTTCACCATGCGGGTCGGCTCCTCGTACGAACGGATTTCCTGCACCCGCAGGATGTCAATGGCGTATTCCTCGGAGCCCAGGCGCAGCGTCAAGTACTGACCCGAATCGGCCAGAGGCTTGCCTCCCGATGCGGCACCACCGGCTGAAGACGGCGAATTCATAATTTCCATGGCATGTCCTGTCCTTGACGACGATCTGCCGCAACGCCGGCAGGGGGCGTCGGGGATCATACACGGCACTCCCAAACAGTCGCCTAGGTGACGCAAATCCTGAGGGATCCCTCTAATGCCAGCACAACGACACGCAGCGCTGCACAAAAGCTGCTACCGTTAAAACCCTGTTCAAAACGCGGATTTGGCTCGTCAAGACCAGCACCAACGATACATGGCAACCAAAGTGCAAGACACCACCACACACGAGGCGCCCCCTCCACCTAGTTCGCTGCTGATCGCACTGGAGTTGCGCGCCCCCTGGGAGTTGTGGTCCGTGCTACCCAGCTGGCCGCTACTGGCCCGCGCTCCGGCTGGAGACGGCCATCCGGTCATAGTGTTTCCCGGCCTGTCCGCCAGTGACGGTTCCACCTTGCCCATTCGGGGCTATCTACAAAACCTCGGGTACGACATCTCGGGCTGGAACCAGGGGTACAACTTCGGCCCCCGTGCCGGCATCCTGCAAACGGCCAAGCGGCAGGTCATGGACACCTGCGAAGTCACCGGGGAAAAAGTGAGTCTGGTCGGGTGGAGCCTGGGTGGCATTTATGCGCGTGAGCTCGCCAAGGAGTTGCCTGACTGCGTCCGCAGCGTGGTGACCATGGGTACGCCATTTTCAGGCTCGCACACCAGCACCAACGCCTGGCGCCTGTTTGAACTGACCAGTGGCAAGGACATCACCAGCGAACTGCAGCAGTTTGACCTACCCGTCGCACCACCGGTGCCTACCACTTCGATCTACTCACGCACCGATGGCGTGGTGGCTTGGCCCGCCAGCATCCAGAAGCCCAGCAAGAGCAATCCCAGAACCGAAAACGTTGAAGTGATTGCCAGCCATATTGGCCTGGGGCTCAATCCCACTGCCTGGTGGGCTCTGGCGGACCGTCTGGCGCAGCCAGAAGGTCAATGGAAACCGTTTGAGCGGCGTAACGCGCTGCAGCGCCTGATCTTTCCAGATCCCCAGCGCTGAGCGCATGGCGCTCAGGCTGGCAATTTAAGCCAGCGACTTCTGGTAGTTGGCGATACCGTCCATGATTTCCTGGTGGGCGGCTTCGGGGCCTTCCCAGCCCAGCACCTTGACCCACTTGCCTTCTTCCAGATCCTTGTAGTGCTCAAAGAAGTGGGCAATGGTCTTGAGGCGCAGCGGCTGCAAATCCTCAGGCTTCTGCCAACGGCTGTACAGAGACAGAATCTTGTTGATCGGCACGGCCAACACCTTGCCGTCCATACCGGCTTCGTCTTCCATCTTCAGAATACCGATCGCGCGGCAGGTCACCACCACGCCAGGAATCAGGGGCACGGGCGTGATCACCAGCACATCCACCGGGTCGCCGTCGCCAGAAATGGTCTTGGGCACATAACCGTAGTTGGTGGGGTAATGCATGGCCGTGCTCATGAAACGGTCCACGAAGATCGCGCCAGAGGCCTTGTCCACTTCGTATTTCACAGGATCCGCATTCATCGGAATTTCAATGATCACATTGAACGCTTCGGGGAGCTTGGTGCCAGGGGTAACGTTGTCAAGGGACATGGATGTTCTCTTTAATGATGAAAATCAACTGATGTAAGGATTAACCCTGATTTTACTGACTGGACACTTGCTATTTCACTGTCCGGCAGTTTTTTCCAGTTACAGTCCGGCCGTTGGCCAATCATCTCCACCGCAGTGTGGGTTCGGAGCATTGAGGAAGCAACGCAGCGGGGACAGCGCTGACGTTGTTCCCTCCTTCGCGAAACAACACAGGAGAATGTTTATGACGGGCAACTCGGCGCTGATTCTGGCGCTTGTGTGTGGCTTCATCGCCGTGGCATACGGCTTTTGGGCCAGAAGCTGGATTCTTTCCCAGGACGCGGGCAATGCCCGCATGCAGGAGATTGCAGCGGCTATCCAGACGGGCGCTGCAGCCTATCTGGCACGCCAATACAAGACCATTGCGATTGTCGGCGTGGTACTCACCATTTTGATAGCGGTATTCCTGGATGGCCTCAGTGCCGTGGGCTTCGTCATCGGTGCCGTACTGTCCGGAGCCTGCGGTTTCATTGGCATGAACGTCTCGGTGCGCGCCAACGTGCGCACCGCGCAGGCAGCCACCAAAGGCATTGGCCCGGCACTGGACGTCGCCTTCCGCGGTGGTGCCATTACCGGCATGCTGGTGGTCGGTCTGGGACTGCTCGGCGTCACTGCTTTCTACTGGTTCCTGACGGGCAACGGAAACATGACCCCCGACAAGAACCTGGCCCAGATGCTCAACCCCCTGATCGGTTTTGCCTTCGGCTCTTCCCTGATTTCCATCTTTGCCCGTCTGGGCGGTGGCATTTTCACCAAGGGTGCAGACGTCGGCGCTGACCTGGTGGGCAAAGTCGAAGCCGGAATTCCCGAAGATGATCCCCGCAACCCGGCCGTGATCGCCGACAACGTGGGTGACAACGTCGGCGACTGTGCCGGCATGGCTGCCGACCTGTTTGAAACCTACGCGGTGACGTTGATCGCCACCATGGTGCTGGGTGCCCTGCTGGTCACCGGCGCCGGTACCGCTGCGGTGGTATACCCGCTGGCTCTGGGTGCGGTGTCCATCGTGGCCTCCATCATCGGCTGCTTCTTCGTCAAGGCATCGCCTGGCATGAAGAATGTGATGCCTGCGCTGTACAAGGGCCTGGCCGTTGCCGGCATCCTGTCGCTGATTGCCTTCTTCTTCGTGACACAGTGGCTGATCCCTGACAACGCCATTGCCGCCAGTGGCAGCCAGATGAAACTGTTTGGCGCCTGTGCTGTGGGCCTCATCCTGACCGCTGCCCTGGTATGGATCACCGAGTACTACACCGGCACCCAATACGCGCCAGTGCAGCACATCGCGCAGGCATCCACGACCGGCCACGGAACCAACATCATTGCTGGCTTGGGCGTGTCCATGCGCTCTACTGCCTGGCCGGTGATTTTTGTCTGCATGGCCATCTACAGCGCCTACGCCCTGGCTGGCCTGTATGGCATTGCCATAGCTGCCACCTCCATGTTGAGCATGGCCGGTATCGTGGTGGCACTGGACGCCTATGGTCCTATCACCGACAACGCCGGTGGTATTGCGGAAATGTCAGAACTCCCGGCAAGCGTGCGTGACATTACCGATCCTCTGGACGCGGTGGGCAACACGACCAAGGCCGTGACCAAAGGCTACGCCATTGGTTCTGCCGGTCTGGCTGCGCTGGTGCTGTTTGCCGACTACACCCACAAGCTCGAAGCCTACGGCAAGGTCATCACCTTCGATCTGAGCAACCCGATGGTGATCATTGGCTTGTTCATCGGCGGCCTGATTCCCTACCTGTTTGGCGCCATGGCTATGGAAGCCGTGGGCCGTGCGGCTGGCTCGGTGGTGGTGGAAGTGCGCCGCCAGTTCCGCGACATCAAGGGCATCATGGACGGCTCCGGCAAGCCCGAGTACGACACTGCGGTGGACATGCTGACAACGGCCGCCATCAAGGAAATGATGATCCCCAGCCTGTTGCCCGTGGTGGTACCGATCGTGGTGGGCCTGGCCCTGGGCCCGGCTGCACTGGGTGGCCTGCTGATGGGTACGATCGTGACCGGTCTCTTTGTCGCCATCTCCATGTGTACCGGTGGCGGTGCATGGGACAACGCCAAGAAGTACATCGAAGACGGCAACCACGGCGGCAAAGGCTCCGAAGCCCACAAGGCCGCTGTGACCGGTGACACCGTGGGTGACCCCTACAAAGACACTGCCGGCCCCGCGGTCAATCCTTTGATCAAGATCATCAATATCGTGGCTTTGCTGATCGTTCCGTTGATGATGAAAATCCACGGCGGCTGATCTCCGCACTCCCGACAGAAGCCCGCGTTTGCGGGCTTTTTTTGCGCCATACTTGAGGCATGTTTTCGATGGGCCGTCTCCGCCACCCCCGTGTATTTTTTGCGCTGGCAATTCTTGTGACTGGGGTCACCGGATGCTCAAGTCTGCTGCCCAATTCGCACAGCGAAGCATCTTCCTTCAAGACGTTCGAGGAGGCCCGTGCGGCCATCGAGAGTCTGATACCCATGCAAAGCAACCAGGACACCCTGACTGCACTGGGCATTGAGGCCGGAAAACAGCCCAACACCACACTACTCACCCACGCGGATGTGGTGCGCCGCTTTGTTCCAGGCAGTGTTCTCACCAAGCAGGATCTGAATGCTGGCATCGTCGCCTGTATCGAAGCCAAGGACTCCTGCCGCGGCCTGGAAGTACTTGCCAGCCGCATCGACAAAGTGCGAAGTGGCAACTTTTTTGCAGATTTTCTGAATTTTTCCCGTCGGACGGACACCACGGGGTGGCGCTTTAATGCTGTGATCCTTTTGGTTGACAATGTGGTGGTCTACCGGACGTGGGGTGGACAACCCGCTGTCAACGAAACCGAAGTGCACAAAAATCCACTAGGCCCACTGCAGGACGTCGGCCCGTCCACCGTCACTACAGCCCGCTAAGGCGGGCGAAAGCAAGCATGTCAGAACCGTCCACGCCCCGTTTTGTTCCGTTGATTGACCAACGCCCTGCCGCGCTGCAGGTGCCAGGGGCTGCGTTTGACCCGGTATCAGCCATGCAAGCCCGTGGGCTGGTGTCTGATGCGCGCGGGCGCGAACTGCGTGACCTGCGCATCAGTGTCACAGACCGCTGCAATTTCCGCTGCAGCTATTGCATGCCCAAGGAAATTTTTGACAAGGACTATCCCTACCTGCCGCATGCATCCCTGTTGTCGTTTGAAGAAATCACCCGCATTGCCAGAACATTCGTGGCGCACGGAGTCCAGAAAATACGGCTAACTGGGGGTGAACCCCTGCTGCGCAAAAATATCGAAATTCTGATCGAACAGCTGGCTGCCTTGCGGACTCCCGACGGGCACCCACTGGACCTGACCCTCACCACCAATGGCTCCTTGCTGGCACGCAAAGCCCGCGCGTTGAAGGATGCGGGTTTGCAGCGTGTCACCGTCAGCCTGGATGGGCTTGACGATGCCGTGTTCCGCAGCATGAACGACGTCGACTTTCCTGTTGCCGAAGTACTTGATGGCATCCAGGCCGCAGCGGAAGCAGGACTCGGCCCCATCAAAATCAACATGGTGGTCAAGCGCGGCACCAATGACCACGAAATCATCCGCATGGCCCGCCACTTCAAGGGGACAGGGGTGGTGCTTCGTTTCATCGAGTACATGGACGTTGGGGCCACCAATGGCTGGCGCATGAACGATGTCCTGCCCTCGGCAGAGGTCATTGCACTCTTGCAGCGTGAATTTTCACTGGTTGCGCTGGAGGCATCCGCCCCGGGTGAAACCGCCCAGCGCTGGGGCTACGCCGACAGCCTGGGGAACCATGACAGGACAGCCGGTGAAATTGGTGTCATCAGCAGCGTCACGCAGGCATTTTGTGGCGACTGCAACCGCGCGCGGCTGTCCACCGAAGGACGCCTATACCTCTGCCTGTTTGCCAGCCAGGGATACGACCTGCGCACGTTGCTGCGCAATGGCTCGGACGATGCCACGCTCGCCTCGGCCGTTGGCCACATCTGGAGTGGACGTACGGACCGTTACTCCGAAATGCGCGGTGCGCAGGCGGCCGACACCGGCTCGGGTGCGCGCAGGGTCGAGATGAGCTACATCGGAGGTTAGGACCATGCCAAACACTCTCGCTGCCAACCACATTGGCGCAGTCATCCTGGCTGGTGGTCGCGGCATGCGCATGGGTGGCGTGGACAAGGGCCTGCAGTTGTTCCGCGGGCGCCCCATGGTCGCGCACGCACTGGAGCGGCTGCGCTCCCAGACCCTTGGATGCCCCGCACTCATCGGCATCAATGCCAACCGCCATCTGGACCTCCATACACAGCACCATGCCAACGTCTGGCCTGACGCACTGGAAGGGTTTGCCGGTCCCTTGGCCGGGTTTCTCACCGCTCTGGAGCATTGCCAGCAACAGCCCGGAATTGATTACCTGCTGACCGTGCCCTGCGATTCCCCCCTGTTTCCGCTGGACTTGCTGGAGCGCATGGCCGAGGCCCTTGCAAGCGCTAACGCGGACATTGCCATGGCCAGTGCGTCCGAGGCGGATGACGATGGGACGGTGCGAACGCGTTCGCAGCCGGTGTTCTGCCTCATGCGCACCCAACTGCTGCCGAGTCTGCGTGCATTCACCGCATCGGGCGGCCGCAAGATTGATACCTGGACCCGGCAACACCTGCAGGTGTATGTGTCTTTTGATCTGCCCCACGACGACCCCAGGGCCTTTTTCAACGCCAATACCCTGGACCAGTTGCAACAACTTGAACGCGAATGAAGACGATTGAACAGATTGCGGCGCAGCTACAGGGTTACGACCCGCAAGCGCTGCGCGCCGATGCCGCTCGGAACTTCCTGTCAGCGCTGGTGACACCCGTTGCTGACATCCACACGGTGCAACTCAAAGATGCGCTGGGAGCCGTCCTCGCACAAGACGTGGTCTCTCCCATCCATGTACCGGCCCACGACAACTCCGCCATGGACGGCTACGCCTTCGACGGCACACAACTGCGCAGCGACCAGGTCCTGCACCTTGACATAGTGGGTACGGCCTTCGCTGGCAAGGCTTGGGATGGAACCGTTGGACCAGGTCAATGCGTCAAGATCATGACCGGCGCCATCATGCCGCAGGGACTGGATACCGTCGCGCCACAGGAAATCGTCAGCCGCAATGGCGACCGTATTGCCATTCCCTCCGGTGCCTTGCAGCGTGGCGACAACCGCCGCTTTAAAGGCGAGGATTTGACAGCCGGAGAACCCGCATTGGCAGCTGGCGCGCGGGTCACACCCGCTGCGCTGGGCCTGCTGGCAAGCTTGGGTATTGCGCAGGTCGATGTTCGCCGCCGTGTGCGCGTGGCCTTCTTTTCCACCGGTGACGAAGTGCTGAGCCTGGGCGAAGCCCCCAGAGAGGGCGCCGTCTATGACAGCAACCGTTACACCCTGTTTGGCCTGCTGACGCGCATGGGAGTCGAGGTCATCGACATGGGGGTGGTCCGCGATGACCCCGGTGCACTGGAAGCTGCATTTCGAACGGCCACAGCACAGGCCGATGCGGTCATCACCAGTGGGGGCGTCAGCGTCGGGGAAGCCGACCACACCAAGGCCGTCATGCGCAAGCTCGCTGGGGGGGATGCGGGCGTGGTGTTCTGGAAGATCGCGATGCGCCCCGGGCGCCCAATGGCGGTAGGACGCATCGGCAACGCGGTGCTGTTTGGACTGCCCGGCAACCCAGTTGCCGTCATGGTGACGTTCCTGGCCTTTGTGCGTCCCGCGCTGCTGCAAATGATGGGAAGCACTCCTGCCGCGCCACCTCTGCTCAAGGCGAAGAGTCTGGAAACCCTGCGCAAGAAGCCGGGCCGCACCGAATACCAGCGCGGCGTGGTATCCAGCGCTCCCGATGGGTCCCTGGTGGTCAAGACCACGGGGCAACAGGGCTCCGGCGTACTGAGCTCCATGGCCCAGGCCAATGGTCTGATCGTCCTGCACCATGACCAGGGCGATGCCCTCGCTGGCCAGGAAGTCGACGTGATGATGTTCGAGGGCGTGATCTAGAGCGGATGCGCCGGATCGCCCTGCCCGGCGGCATCGTGGATGTGGTCCACCACCACCGTCTTGATCGCCCCCGGCGCATGTTTACGGGCCAGCAGTGTGTACATCGTGGGTACCACGAATACGGTCAGTAGTGTGCCCAGGCTCATGCCCCCCACAATGACCCAGCCAATCTGGCGGCGACTCTCTGCACCTGCACCGGACGCCAGCGCAAGGGGAATCGCTCCCAGCACCATGGCACCCGTGGTCATGAGAATCGGGCGCAAGCGCTGCGAGGCCGATTGCTTGATGGCCTGCACCATTTCCATGCCCTGCTCACGCAACTGATTGGCAAACTCCACCATCAGGATGCCGTGTTTGGTAATCAAACCCACCAGCGTGATCAGGCCAATCTGGCTGAACACATTCAGCGTACCGCCAGACCACTTCAGTGCCAGCAACGCACCGGCCATGGACAGTGGCACACTGAGCATGATGACCAGCGGATCGATAAAGCTTTCGAACTGCGCCGCCAGCACCAGAAAGATGAACACCAGCGCCAGGACGAATACCAGCGCCAGAGAATCAGACGACTTGCGAAACTCGCGGCTTGACCCGTTCAGGTCTGTCGCATAGCCCACCTTCAGCACTTTCTGCGCCGTTGCATCCATGAAATTCAACGCCTCCCCCAACGCGTAATCCGGCGCCAGGTTGGAGGTGATGGTGGCCGAGCGGCGTTGCCCAAAGTGATTCAACTCCCGTGGAACCACCACCTCGCGGATCTTCACCAGCGCCGACAGCGGAATCATGGCATCGCCCTTGCCGCGCACAAATATTTTCTCGATGTCGTCCGGTGTATCACGGCCACTCGGCGTGGTCTGAACCACCACGTCGTACTGCAAGCCGTCCTTCTTGTAACGCGTCACATTGCGGCCGCCCAGCATGGTCTCGACGGACCGGGCAATGGCGTCCACGCTGACCCCCATGTCCGCCGCACGCTCCCGATCCACTTCCATGCGAAGTTCGGGCTTGTTCAAACGCAGATCGGTATCCACCTGGACAAAGCCGGGATTTTTCGCCATCTCATCCTGAAAGGCACGTACGGTCTGCGAGAGGTTCTGGTAGGTGTCCGAGGTGATGATGACGAAATTCACCGGTCGCTGTGTAAAGCCCTGCCCCAATGACGGTGGCGTCACCGCAAACGCAGTCACGCCCGACAGGGCAGAAATGCGCGGTGACATTTCACGCCCCATGTCGATGGTGGTGCGCTTGCGCTCTTCCCACGGCGTGGCGCGGAAGAAGATATTGCCCTGCGCCACGGTGGGGTTTCCAATATTGGAAAAGATGCGATCAAACTCCGGATAGTTTTCCCCCACCCGCTCGATGGCACGTGCATAGCGATTGGTGTAGTCGAGCGTGGCACCGTCCGGTGAATTCACCTGCACCAGGATTACACCGCGGTCTTCGATGGGCGAGAGTTCCCGCTTGATGTCCGACAGCACCATCCAGGACACGACGCCGCTGCCTACCATCACCAGCACCACCAGCCAGCGCACCTTCAGTGTCCAGTCCAACACACGCGAATAGGCGTTGGTGATGCGGGTCAGGACCGACTCCATGAAACGGTCAAACCACCAGGGGTTGGGGTTGTGGCGCAGCAGTACCGACGACATCATGGGCGACAGGGTCAGCGCCACCAGCCCGGACACCAGCACGGCGCCTGCCAGTGCCAAAGCGAACTCGGTGAACAGGCGTCCGGTGCGTCCCGGTGTAAACGCCAGTGGCACGTAGACGGCCACCAATGTGAACGTCATCGCAACGATGGCGAAGCCAACCTCCCGCGATCCCTGAATCGCCGCCTTGAACGGCTCCATGCCGTCCTCAATGTGGCGATAGATGTTCTCCAGCATCACGATGGCATCGTCCACCACCAGCCCAATCGCCAGCACCAGTGCCAGCAAGGTCAGGGTGTTGATACTGAAGCCCGCCATCCCCATCAATGCAAAGGCGCCAATCAGCGCCACTGGAATGGTGACCAGCGGAATGATGGCCGCCCGCAAGGTACGCAAAAAGACAAAGATGACCAGTGCCACCAGGGCCGAAGCCTCGACGATGGTCTGGTACACCGCCTTGATGGACCGGTCGATAAACACCGAATTGTCATTCGCCACTTCCAGGACCACACCGCGGGGCAAGTCCTTGTTGAGCTTCTGCATCAACTGGCGTACACCCGCCGAGAGATCCAGCGGATTGGCTGTCGCCTGGCGTATGACCCCTACGCCAATGGCATCGCGGCCGTTGATACGCACGCTGGTGCGTTCATCGGCCGGCCCCTGGCGCACCGTGGCCACATCACCGATGCGCACGGCGTACCCATTGACCGTACGTATCACCACCTGCGCGAACTCGGCAGGTCGCTGCAGATCGGTCGCTGCCGTCACGTTGAATTCACGCAGGCCGCTCTCGATCCGCCCGGCCGGCACCTCCAGATTGGAGCGCCGCAAGGCGTCCTCCAGATCCTGAATCGTCAGCCGGTAGGCAGCCAGTTTGTCTGCGTCGACACGAATCTGCATGGTGAACAAACGCTCACCGTAAATAGCCACATCCGCTGCACCGGGCGCGGTCTGCAGCAGTGGCTTGACCAGGGTATTGGCCATTTCCGACAACTGCAGCGCGTTGTGCGTGTCAGAGCTCATGGACAAAAAGATCACTGGCGACGCGTCAGCCTCCACCTTCGCAATCACGGGCTCGTCAATGCCCTGCGGCAGCTTCTGGCGCACGCGCGAGGTCTTGTCGCGCACATCAGCCGCAGCGGAGTCGGCGTCGCGCGTCAGTACAAAACGCACCGAAATCTGGCTACGCTCCTGGCGGCTGCTGGAAGTGATGACGTCCACGCCCTCGATACCGGCAAGCGAGTCCTCCAGAATTTTGGTGACCTGCGCCTCCACCACCTCGCTGGATGCCCCCGCGAAACGCGTGGTCACCGTCACGACTGGCTCGTCGATCTTGGGGTACTCACGTACGGAGAGGCGGTTGAACGCCACGGCGCCGATCAGCATGATCAGCAGCGAGATCACGGTCGCAAAGACCGGGCGACGAATCGAGGTTTCCGCCAGTTGCATGGTGACTGTTCCCCAGACCTAGCGGCTGGCCGCCGCTGCAGGGGCAGAAGCTCCAGAGGCTGGCGTTGCGGCCTGTGGCTTTCCGAGCTCCACGATACGCAGGGGCGTCCCGTCGCGCTGCAGACGCTGCTGACCCGCAACCACCACCGTCTGACCCTCCGTCAAGCCTTCGGCAATTTCCACCTTGCCCTGCCTGCGCACCCCCAACTTCACCTCCTGGCGCAGCGACACCCACTGGGTATCCGCAGGCAAACCGGTGGCCGACGGCACGGCTGCTGGCTCCACTACACGGACAACAAATTGCCGGCCACCTTGCGGCACGATGGCCTCTTCGGGCACCACCAGTGCTGCATCGTTCACACCAAACACGGTGTTGACGCGGGCGAACATGCCAGGCCGCAGCGGCCCCCCTCCGTTGGGGGCAGGTTTCTTGCCAGCGGGTACTGCCCCTTGGGCTTCGCCAGCCGTATTGGGCAAGACGGCGCGCACGCCCACCGAACGCCCATTGGCGTCCAGCAACGGATCCAGCGCTTCCACCCGGGCCTTGAACACACGGCCAGGGAATGCTTCCAGTGCCAGTTCCACGCCCTGACCCACTTTGAGCTTGCGCTGAAAACGTTCGGGCAGACGAAAATCCACCAGCATGCTCCCGGTGTCCTCCAGATTGACGAGGTCCGCACCGTCCTTGACATAGTCACCCAGGTTGACATTGCGCAATCCAACCGTACCGTCAAACGGTGCGACGATAGCCATGCGTGCCAGCCGGGCCTCCACCAGCGCGACCTGGGCTTGCACCACCTGCAAATTGGCCGCGCTCTCGTCGAGCACGCGCTGCGCCACGAAATTCTGCGCCACGAGTTCCACATTGCGTTTGTGGTTGGCCTGCGCGATGGACATCTGTGCCCGTGCCTGGCTCAACTCGGCACGCTGCAGGGTGTCATCGAGTTGCACCAGCAGCTGCCCTTTGCGGACACGCGCCCCATCGGCAAAGCCGATCCGGCTGATGCGGCCAGCCACTTCCGGCCGGAGCATCACGCTCTGGCGCGAGCGCAGGGTGCCCACTGACTGGGCATCGTCCTGCAGCGTCATTTTTTCAACCTTGGCGACTTCTACGCCCGCAACCCGCGGTGCACCTGCTCCAGACGCTCCTGTTTTTGGAGCAGGCGCTGCAGCGCCAGACGTTGCACCGTTGCTGGAAACCACTTCGTTGGGTCCCTTGACCTGCGACTGGTACCACCACGCTGCACCACCTGCAACGGCAATGCCGATCGCCGCAACGGCAGGATAAAAAGCCCAGGATGCCATCGATGTATCGTCCTTGTTATCTTTGTCGCAGCGCCAACTCCACACCGCGGTTGGCCAGCGCGTCGGCACGCTCGTTGCCGGGATCCCCTGCGTGGCCTTTGACCCAACGCCAATCGATTGTATGGCCGGCCTGTGACACCAGTTTGTCCAACGCCTGCCACAAATCGACGTTTTTCACCGGCTGTTTGGCAGCGGTCTTCCAGCCCTTGGCCTTCCAGCCGGCCAGCCACTCTGTCATGCCCTTCAGCACATACTGGCTGTCCACATGCAGCGTGACGGCGCAGGGGCGCTTCAGTATGGCCAAGGCCTGGATCACCGCGGTCATTTCCATGCGGTTGTTGGTCGTTTCCAGCTCGCCGCCAAACAGCTCCTTTTCGGTACCGTCGGACGAACGCAAAAGCGCCCCCCAACCACCTGGTCCGGGGTTTCCCTTGCAAGCCCCGTCGGTGTAAATCACAACCGCATTCACTCTTTACTCTCCTCTATCTGAAAATCCGTAGCCCGGTTGATCACCGATACCGGTTTGGCTCCCCGCACAGGCGCCGCTTTCCAGGCCGCCCCCAGCAGGCGCATGCCCCGCACGCGCTTCACTGCCACCAAAAAATACGCGGCGCCCAGAATGGGCCACCAGCGCGGCCCCGCACGGTCCATCCACTCGTAGCGTTGGAGCCACCGCTCATGGTCCACAGCCGGGCGATAGCAGCCGAAGGTTCCCACCTCAACCTCAAAACCCAGAAGTTGCAGCCAGTCCCGCAAACGCCAGTACCCGATGAACTCACCACAATCGGGCAGAAACAGCTTGCCCCCACCCGCAAAACGGTTGTAGATGTGCGCACGCTGCTGCCGAAGGCCCCACAAACTGTAGGGGTTGAGGCCGCAAATCACCACCCGCCCCTCGGGCACCAGCACCCGTTCCACTTCGCGCAGCGTCGCATGCGGGTCGGCACTGAACTCCAGCGAATGGGGCAAAAGCACCAGGTCAATGCTGCTGGCGGAAAACGGCAAGGCAGAAAAATCCGTCATGAAGGCGGTACGCGGGCCGGTCGTGTTCAAATCGGCCGTGATGTGGTCCGTAGCCAACCATTGGTGGGGCATGCGGTTGGCACGCAAACCGTCGAGCTCGGGAACCCCCAGCTGCAGCGCGTGGTAGCCAAATATGTCGGCCACGGCGGCATCCACATGCGCACGCTCCCACTCCAGCAGGTACTGCCCTGCAGGGGTCTGAAAAAAATCATGCAAATCTATAATCTGGTCGCTCATGAAGTTAATACCGCTACCCGCTTTTGACGACAACTACATCTGGATGTTGCACGACGGTCAGCAAGCGCTGGTGGTGGACCCCGGTGATGCGCAACCTGTGTTCGACGCACTCCAGCACGAAGGCGTGCAACTGCAGGCCATTCTAGTCACCCACCACCACGGCGATCACACCGGCGGCGTGGCAGCACTGCGTGCATCCACAGGTGCCACGGTCTATGGCCCGGCCAGAGAAGACATTCCCGGACCCTTGACAGCCCTGACTGGCGGGCAAGCCGTTACGGCACTGGGCCTGCAGTTCGAGGTGATCGATGTTCCGGGACACACTGCGGGGCACATTGCCTACGTCTGTGCCGGCATGGGCGGGCATCCGCTGCTGTTTTGTGGAGACACCCTGTTCAGCGCTGGCTGCGGAAGACTCTTTGAGGGCACGCCAGCACAGATGCTGGCGTCACTCAACCGCCTTGCAGCGCTCCCCCCGGACACGCGGGTGTGCTGCACCCACGAGTACACCCTGAGCAACCTCAAGTTTGCGCTTGAGGTCGACCCGGACAATGCCGACCTGATCGCCTACAGCGCCCACTGCCATGCCCTGCGTGCCCAAGGCCAACCCACCCTGCCCAGCAGCATTGCGCTGGAAAGAAAAATCAATCCTTTTCTGCGCTCCAGCGAACCCGCCCTGATTGCGGCAGCGCGCCGCTTTGATGCGGCCAGCGTGGAACAGAACGGCGCATTTTCCACATTGCGCCAATGGAAGAACCAATACCGATGAATGTTTTCAAACTACTCAGCCTGTGCATGGCGGTGTACCTGGCAGGCTGTGCGACTGCGCCGCCCCCCCAGACGGCAACGTCGCCCGATGGGGATGATGCCCTCACACTGTCTGCCAGCCGCGAACTGCCCCGCACGGCTGCGCCGCAACCCCGTCGCAGCGTGGCCCCGCCGCCATCGACCACCGCGTCCGACAGGGTGCCGCTGACGCCCATCACAGCGCACCAGACCGCATCGCGCAGCGTCGTGGCGCTGGCGCCGCCAGTCGACCTGTGGGACCGCATCCGCCGCGGCTACGCCATGCCCGATCTGGATACCGACCTGGTGCGTGACCGCGAGCAGTGGTACGCCACGCGGCCCGACTACATCTTCCGCATGACCGAGCGCTCCAAGAAGTACCTGTTCCACATTGTTGAAGAACTGGAGTTGCGCGGCATGCCGACCGAACTGGCCTTGCTGCCATTCATCGAGAGCGCGTTCAATCCCCAGGCCGTGTCGGGCGCCAAGGCCGCGGGCATGTGGCAATTCATGCCTGCCACCGGCAAGTACTTTGAACTCAAGCAAAACGCCTTTCGTGACGACCGGCGCGACGTGCTGGCTTCCACCCGCGCGGCACTGGACTATCTGCAAAAACTCTATGGCATGTTTGGCGACTGGCATCTGGCCCTGGCCGCCTACAACTGGGGCGAAGGCAGTGTGGGGCGCGCGATCGCCAAGAACCAGCGCGCAGGCACGGGTACGGCCTACACCGACCTCAACATGCCCATGGAAACACGTTTCTATGTGCCCAAACTGCAGGCCGTCAAAAACATCGTCACCAACCCGGCGGCCTTCAACTCCAAGCTGCCCCTGATTGAGAACCACCCCTATTTCCAGACAGTCACGATCCGGCGCGACATCGATGTGGCACTGGCCGCGCGCCTGGCCGAAGTGCCCCTGGACGACTTCAAGGCACTCAACCCCTCCGTCAACCGTCCGGTGATCCTGGCTGCGGGCACCCCCCAGATTCTCCTGCCGTGGGATAACGCGGAAGTCTTCCAGGGCAATCTGGAAAGCTACAGCGGTGGACGCCTGGCAAGCTGGACGGTCTGGGTGGCCCCCAGTACCCTGCGCCCTGCCGATGCTGCCAGGCGCGTGGGCATGACGGAATCGGATCTGCGTGCTGTCAACAATATTCCGCCACGGGTGGTCATCCGGGCAGGCTCCACCCTATTGGTTCCCCGCTCAGTCCATGTGGCACACGATGTCACCGAGAAAGTGGCCGACAACGGACAGGTCACCCTGGCCCCCGAAGTGGTTCTGAAGCGCAGCACCGTGCGCGCGGGCAAGGGTGAGAGCGTGGCGACCATTGCGCGCAAATACCGGGTCAGCACGGACACCGTCGCACAGTGGAACAAGGTCAGTGCCAGCGCCACGTTCAAGGCGGGGCAACAGGTGGTGGTCTTCCTGCCAGCCACCCGCAAAGCCAAAAGCGTGGCACGCGCGCCAGCGCGGGGCAAGCCCGCAGCCGTCAAACCACGGGCCAGCAAACCGCAAAAGCGCTAGCGACTAGCGGTAACCAGAAAACAGGATGGCGATGTTGATGCCCAAGGCCAGCGTCCACACCGCAGTGCGCATGGTGGCCATGCCGGAGACGTACATCATGACGTACACCATGCGCAGCACCACCCACACAAAAGCCAGAATGTCCAGCCGCCCCTGATGGGCGCCCAGCTGGTGGGCAATGATGACGGCACCGATGAAGAACGGCAGTGCCTCAAAACTGTTGGCCTGGGCAGCATTGGCGCGCGCACGCCAGTCAGTCTGGCGGGCCAGCCAGGCACGGGGATTTTCGTTGTCGTAGCCCCCGTCCTTGCGGGATTTTCCAAACATGCCTGCCTTGGCCAGACCGGCACATCCGATGGGCAGCAAGGCTGCAAGAAGAACGCACCAGTACGCAAACGTGAAATGTGTGTAAGACATGAGAACTCGCCTCTCCAGGGTTAATTTCAGCGCCGATCCACCAGCGCGTGGGCAATGGTGCCCAAATCGACATACTCCAGCTCGCTGCCAACGGGTACGCCGCGCGCCAGCCGCGTAGGCCGGATGCCGCGGGCCTTGAGACCTTCGGCAATCACGTGGGCCGTGGCCTCGCCTTCGGCGGTGAAGTTGGTGGCCAGAATCACTTCCTGCACCACGCCGTCACAGGCGCGCTCGAACAGTTTCTTGAGACCCAGGTCATTGGGCCCCACGCCATCGAGCGGGCTGAGCTTGCCCATCAACACGAAATACAGGCCTTTGTAGGCCCCGGTACGTTCCATGGCCGACTGGTCCGCCGGCGTTTCCACCACGCACAGCTGCGAATGGTCACGTCGGGCGTCCCGGCAGGTCGCACAGACGGTGGATTCGGTGAAGGTATGGCAGCGCTCGCAGTGGTGTACATGGCTGGACGCTTCCTGCAAGGCGCGTGCCAGCGTCTGCGCACCTGCGCGGTCGTGCTGCAGCAGGTGAAACGCCATGCGCTGTGCCGACTTGACGCCCACGCCAGGCAGGCGTCTGAGCGCCTGGATCAGCGCATCAACGGCGTTGGTGTCAGACATGCAAGCGTTCTGGCGTCAAGGTCAGAACGGGAACTTCATGCCACCGGGCAGACCCGGCATGCCAGCGGTGATCTTGCCCATCTTCTCGGCCGAGGTATCTTCGGCCTTGCGCACGGCGGCATTGAAAGCCGCAGCCACCAGGTCTTCCAACATATCCTTGTCGTCGGCCAGCAGGCTGGGGTCGATGGTGACGCGCTTGACGTCGTGCTTGCAGGTCATGGTGACTTTCACCAGGCCGGCGCCGGACTCGCCCGTCACTTCAATGTTGCCCAGCTCTTCCTGGGCCTTCTTCACGTTGTCCTGCATCGCCTGGGCCTGTTTCATGAGGCCTGCGAGTTGTCCTTTGTTGAACATAAGTTTCCTTGTAGTTTTCTGAAAATGCAGCAGTCCAGCCGACTAGAGCGGCTTGATGGAACCAGGCACGATTTTCGCGCCAAAGTCCCGCATCATGGACTGCACGAACGGGTCATCAAAAATAATCTTCTCAGCGGCCAGCTGCTTCTCGGCCGACGCCGCGTTATTGCGCCGGCTCGGGCTGTCGGTCACGCGCCCGACTTCCACCGCCAGCTGCACGCCAAAGCCGGCTGCCTGCAGGGCGTTGGTGAGCCGTTCGCGGGTGGTGGGCTGGTTCAGCGACTCGCGCTCCACGCGCAGCAACCACTGGTCGGTATCCCGCGCGATCAGTTGCGATTGCAGGGCCAGCTCGCGCACCATCGCGTTGACGGCCTCAGACGCAATCAGCTGCTGCACGGTGGTGTGCCAGAAGTCCCCCTCTTCCGTGGGAATCAGCACCGGGGTGGCCTGCGTTGCGCTGGCATCGGCCCGGGTTTCGCCCAGCTGCCGCACCGGAACTGCTACTAATTTTGTAGCTGTCTGCGCAATATGGACGGGGGCTGGAGGCGTATTTTCTTCAAAATCATCGTCTTCACGCCTGGGGGGGACACTGTCACGCACAGGGATCACATGGCCCGGGGGCAACGCATCGGCAACGGCTGGCGCGGTCGGTGCGTCTTCCCACGGCTGAACGACCGCGGGACGGGCCACGGGCGCAACGGGAGGTGCTGCCACAGGCGCCGATAGCGCCGGAGCAGGACTAATTAGAGTTTTTTTTTCAGCCGGTGGCTGCGTGCCCTGGGGTTTGAAGGCCAGCAACCGCAATAACACCATGGTCAGGGCAGCGTATTCGTCGGGTGCCAGCCCCAGGTCGGCCCGTCCGTGCAGGCAGATGCTGTAGAGCAACTGCGTCTCATCCATCGGCATCAGCGCGGCCAGGCGCGCGGTGTCGGCCGCTTCCGGGTCGGACTCGTCGGCTGCCACATGGCCCATGGTTTGCACCACCGCCATGCGCTGCAGCACGGTCGACATTTCTTCCAGCGTAGACGCCGCGCTCAGGCCGTTCAAACGCAGAGCCTCCGAAGTTTCCACCACGGTCTTGCCATCTCCCAGCGCCAGCGCCTCGATCAGGCGAAACACATAGGAGCGGTCCACGCTGCCCAGCATCTGGCGCACCGTGGCTTCCTGCAACTGGCCGGAACCAAAGGCAATGGCCTGGTCAGTCAGACTTAAAGCGTCGCGCATGGAGCCACGGGCGGCGCGGGCCAGCAGGCGCAGGGCCTGCACCTCGGCACTGACCTGCTCGACTTCGAGCACCTTGGCGAGATGTTCGCGAATCGTCTCGGGCGCCATGGGCCGCAAGTTGAACTGCAAGCAACGGGAAAGCACGGTCACCGGCACCTTTTGCGGGTCGGTGGTGGCCAGTACAAATTTCAGATACTCGGGTGGCTCTTCCAGCGTCTTCAACATGGCGTTGAACGCCGTGTTGGTGAGCATGTGCACCTCGTCGATCATGAAGACCTTGAAGCGCCCCTGCACCGGCTTGTAGACCGCCTGCTCCAGCAGGGCCTGCACTTCGTCCACGCCGCGGTTGCTGGCAGCGTCCAGCTCGGTGTAATCGACAAACCGGCCGCTATCAATATCAGAGCAGGCCTGGCAGACGCCACAAGGGGTAGCAGTGATTCCGCCATTGCCATCGACGCCCTGACAGTTCAGCGACTTGGCCAGAATGCGCGACACCGTGGTCTTGCCCACGCCGCGGGTACCGGTGAACAGGTAGGCGTGGTGCAGGCGCTGGGTGGTCAGCGCATTGGTGAGGGCTTGCACCACATGGTCCTGCCCCACCATTTCGGTGAAATTGCGCGGACGGTACTTGCGGGCGAGCACGAGGTAAGACATGCACAGGATTCTAGTGCGCTAACTCTGGGCGTCTCGGTTAGACTGATACAAATTGATACAACACTCTGTCGGACACCTTGATGACCCGCTTGCGCCTGCGTAGCCTCCTGCTCTGCCTTTGCGCCCTGCTGTGCTCGGTGGCCCCTGCATCCCAGGCAGCGGACGTGTTGCGTGTACTGGCATGGCCTGGTTATGCCGACCCGGATATCGTCAAGACCTTCGAGCAGCGCACGGGCAGCAAGGTGGAAGTCACCTACATCGACTCCGACGAAGCCCTGTGGCAGCGGGTCCACAAAAACAAGTCAGGGGATTTTGACGTTTTTGCCGTCAACACTGCAGAACTGCAGCGCTATATCCAGACCGCGCTGGTGCGCCCCATCGACACCCGGGCCCTTTCCAATTTGACACGTCAGCTTCCACGTTTTCGCGACCTGAAGGGGATTCCGGGCATCGTCCACAGTGGCGGTGTGTTTGCCATTCCCTACACCTATTCGGAGATGGGCCTGATCTACGACCGCGAGCAGATCAAGACGCCCCCGAACTCCATCAAGATACTGTGGGATCCGAAATACCGGGGGAAAGTGCTGCTGTACAACGCAGGATCGCACAGCTTCTCCCTGGCAGCACAGGCGCTGGCGGACACCACGCCGTTTGACATCAAAGCGACCGAGTGGCCCGCCGCAGTGCAGCAACTCATTGCGCTGCGCCGCAACGCCATGGCGTTCTATCTGCAGCCGGATGAGTCGGTAGAACTGTTCAAGCGGGGCCAAGCCGCGCTAATGTTTGCCAACTATGGATCGCAGCAGGTCAAACTCCTACAGCAGGCTGGACTGGATGTGGGCTACGCCATTCCGCAGGAGGGGGCACTGGCATGGCTCGACTGCTGGGTTGTCACCCAGGGGGCGCGCAACACCGCGCTGGCACACCGCTGGATCAACTACATGCTGGAGGCCACACCGGGCGCTGTTCTGGTGAGTCGCCAGGGTTTGTCCAACACCACCTCGGAATCTCCCTTTCTTCGGTCCCAGGACCGCCTGATCTGGCTGGAACCGGTAGAGGACGTGGCGCGCCGCACCCAGCTGTGGGAGCGGGTGATGTCGGGTGACCGGGCCAGCAAGGTACTTGCACCGTGAAATTCGGCATTACCGCACGCCTGGCTGTGGTGTTGGCACTGATAGGAATGGCCGTGTCCGGCCTGACCGGTTTTTACGCCTACAGTGTCAGCCGCGACCTGCTGATCCAGTCAGCGCAGGGAGAGTTGATGACATCCACCCAGGTCGTGGCCAGGCGTATCAGCCAGACCCGACAGGAACTGTCCCGCAACCTGATGCTGCTGGCAGCACAACCCGAAGCGCTGGTGGCCCTCAAGGCGCAATGTGCGCGCTCCAGTTCCAGCGCCAGACTCGCGCTGGAATTCAGGGAGCTGATGCGCGTCAACCCCTCTTATTTTCAGCTCAGGCTTATTTCTGCGGCAGAAGGTGGCCCGGAGTGTGTTCGTGTGGACCGCGACGCCAACGCGCTGCTGGAAATTTCGGGGGACGACCTGCAGGAGAAGGGGCACTTCATGTATGTCACCGAAGCCCTCAAGCTCAAGCCGGGACAAACCTATTTGTCTCAGATCACCATCAACCATGAGCGGGGCGCCCACGCGGGCCAGGAAAAACCCACCGTGATCCTGTCCACCCCGGTGGTGGATGCCCAGGGTAAGGCGGTCGGTGTCATCGTCATCAACGTGGATCTCAATGGCATGTTCAGTCTGCTGGCTGCCGATCTGCCTGGGGACCACAGACTTTACCTGTCCAACCACCGGGGCGACTTTCTGATTCACCCTGATAGCACACGCACATTTGGATTTGACCGTGGCCAGCGCGTGCTGCTACAGGATGAATTCCCGCAAACCGTGGACGTCGTTGCCGGCAAGGACAAATCCGTACTGCTGGAAACGCAAGCGAACGCTGAAGGCACGCCCCCCCTGATTGCAGCCTTTATCGCCAGCAACGTGGTCGTCCCCGGCATGGAAGAAAGGCTGCTGCTCGGGCTGGCACAACCCCGCGATGTCGTGCTGCAGCAAGCCGACCGCCTGGGCCTCGGCGTGCTGCAAATCGTTCTGGTCGTGAGTCTGGCCTGTGTGGCGCTGGCACTGCTGGTAGCGCGCGCCATCGCCCGCCCCATCAACGCCATGAATGCAGCGGTCCAGAAGTTTTCCAACGACACCCAGGAAATGGCCTTGCCCATTGATCGGCAGGACGAAATTGGCATGCTGGCGCGCAGCTTTGCACGCATGCAGACCGTCATCCGCAGGCAGATGCATGACCTGCAGGACAACCAGGAAGAACTGGAACACCTTGCGCAGCACGACATGCTGACCGATCTGCCCAACCGGCGCATGTTCATGGACCGCCTGGACAATGCGATTGCCCGGGCCAAACGGAGCGAAGTCGGTTTTGCATTGCTGTTCGTCGACGTGGACCGGTTCAAATCCTTCAACGACCGTTACGGTCATGCCGCGGGCGATGCCGTACTGAAGGCCGTTGCCGATCGGCTGCGGCACGGCATCCGTGCCGTCGACACGGCGGCACGCCTGGGTGGGGATGAATTTGTATTGCTGCTGGACCAGTTCGTTCACAGGGACCAGATTGCCGGATTTACCGAAAAACTGCTCGCCCTCTTGAAAGCCCCCATCGACTTCCAGGGGCAGACACTCCAGGCGGAATTCAGCATTGGCATCAGCCAGTTCCCTGATGATGGAAGCACGGCAGAGGACATCGTGGCCAACGCCGACCGGGCCATGTACCGCACCAAGACCAGTGGCCGCAACGGCTACCGTTTCACCTCCGACGACACCACCCAGTCCAGCCTGCTCTAGGTCGCACTGCGATTGGGTACAATCCGCAGTGACGGGCCCTCTCGCATGGTGAAGCGGCCAACCGGGTCAGGTGGGGAACCAAGCAGCCCTAACTGTGGAGCCAGTGCCGGGATCAGGCTCGTCAACTTTCATTTGTGCAGGAACGCCACCGCGCCGTGGCCCGCACGCCACCCACTGGCAAAGCTGGCCTGCAACAGGTAGCCGCCCGTGGGGGCTTCCCAGTCCAGCATCTCGCCCGCGCAGAACACGCCGGGCACATCTTCGAGCATCAGGTCGGGCTTCAGCACTTCAAACAGCACACCACCGGCAGAGCTGATGGCCTCATCGATCGGCCGGGCCGCCTGCAGCGTGATGGGCAGTGCCTTGATGGCTGCGGCCAGCTGGGCCGGATCGTTGAAGGCCTCTTTGGACAAGCGCTCGTGCAGGATGGCTGCCTTGATACCGTCAATGTGCAGCCGGCTCTTGAGGTGGCTCGACAGCGACCGCGATCCCCGCGGATGGGCCACCTCGGCCACCACCCGCTCCAGCGGCATATCGGGCAACAGATCAAGCTGGAATGTGGCACTGCCGGTGCGGATGATTTCGTCACGCAGCAGGCTGGACGCAGCGTACACCAGGCTGCCTTCCACGCCACTGGCCGTGGCTACAAATTCACCCTTGCGGGCGAAGTGCGCCCCCATCGCGCTGGTGAATGCAATCGCGACCGACTTGAAGGGTTGCCCTGCAAATCGGCTGGCGAAATGCTCCGTCCAGCCGCCCTGCACATCAAAACCGCAATTGGCCGGCAGCAAAGGCGCCACGGCCACGCCACGCGCCGCCAGCAATGGCACCCAGGCGCCGTTGGAACCCAGCCGGGCCCAGCTGCCCCCGCCCAGTGCCAGCACCACGGCACGTGCCTTGACCTCCACCGGCCCCTGCGGGGTGTCAAACGCCAGCGCACCATCCGCCGTCCACCCGGTCCAGCGGTGGCGCATGTGGAACTGCACACCCTGCCCGCTGGCAGGATGGCGCAGACGCTGCAGCCAGGCGCGCAGAAGCGGCGCCGCCTTCATATCCTTGGGAAACACCCGACCCGAGGACCCCACAAAGGTCTCGATCCCCAGGCCCTGGGCCCAGGTGCGCAATGCCTGCGGATCGAAGTCGTTGATCAGCGCTTCAATGACGCTGCGCCTGGCGCCGTAGCGGCCCGCAAACGCGTCGGCACCCTCGGAATGCGTGAGGTTGAGCCCGCCCTTGCCAGCCAGCAAAAACTTGCGGCCAATGGAGGGCATGGCGTCGTACAGGTGGACCTGCTCACCGGCATCGGTCAATACCTGTGCGGCCATCAGACCGGCGGGGCCGCCGCCAATGACGACGACCTGGTTGGAAAAATTCATGTTGGGAAAAATCTCAGTTGAAGGGTTCAATGCATGCGCCATGTGCTGTGAGGAACGCGGCGCGGATGACCTGGCCCGGGTAGACCTGCGCCACCACACTGCGGTAGCCATCGAGTTGCGCCACCAGCTCGGGCTGGTCCTGTGGCTGCATGGCCGATTTGTAGTCCAGTATCCACCATTCGCGCGTGATCGAGTGCTGCACCAGCCGGTCCATGCGCAGCAGGCGTCCGCCACGGGAGAGCGCCACCTCATTGGCTGTCCAGCTCAGCTGTGCAGCATCCCAGGCCCAGGCACCTTCGCCGCGCAGAATGGCAAGGGCCATGCTGGTGGCGGTCTGCACCTGCGCCGCCTCCAGCGTGAACTCGGTAGCCACCCGCTCACACTGCTGTGCCGTCCAGGGTGCGTCTGGCACCCCACCAGGCCGCGCCTCGACCCACTCCAGCAGGCGGTGCATGGCCTGCCCAATGCGGGACTCCACGGACTCGGCAGTCTGCGCCTCTACTGTCGAAATATTTGCTATATTTTTAATAGCTGCTTGCGCATATTCCACGGGGGCTAGAGGCTGATTTTGCAATATTTTTAGGGTACAGACTGCATCCACAGCCTCTACCGCAGCTGTGTCAAAAGCATCGCCACGGTCAGCGGCCACATCGACGGCGGTGGCCAAAGGCTCCAGCCGCTGCCACCAGCTGCCGGTATTGGCGGCATGGGGTTCCATGCTGGAAATCACCAGCGTGGACTGCGTGCGGGTCAGTGCCACATAGAGGCCATTGAGTTCTTCCCTACGGCGTTCAGCCTGTTCCTGCGCAAGCGCATCCACCACACAGGCCGGCGGACGGGACTCGCTGGCCAGAAACACGAAGCGGCGTGGATAAGCGTCTTCGCCGGGCCAGTTCACCAGCACGCCCATGGTCTCGGCGCGGGGCACTTCGCCATCGGTGTCGAGCATCAGCACCAGTGGCGCCTCCAGCCCCTTGGCACCATGCACCGTGAGCAAACGCACACCGGCCGTGTCGGCCCGCACAGGCGCCGCAATGCCACCCGCGCGCAGGGCCCGCACCAAGCCGTAGGGCGTGGTGTAGCGGCCGCCGTCCAGCGCCAGCACCGCGTTCAGCAGTGCGCGCAGGTTGGCCAGCACACCCTCGCGCTGGGGCGCCGGTGTTGCGGCAGCAAACCGGGCCAGCACATCACCGTGGGCGTAGATGGCGCTCAGCGCATCGTGGGGAGGCAGCGTATCAAGCCAGGCTTTCCAGGTCTGCAGGGTCGCCCCCGCAGACACCAGCACGGCGGGAAGTTCCGTAGCCTGCGCCAGCACCTGCCACCAGGAAACGGTAGCGCCCTCACCTGCCTGAAGCTGCATGGCACGCCGCTGCAACACCAGTTGCACCAGATCGTCGTCACTGGCGCCAAACAGCGGCGACTTGAGGGCACGCGCCAGCGAGAGATCGTGCTGGTGCGACACCAGGACATCGAGCAGCGCCACCAGGTCCTGCACCTCGGGCATGTCGCACAGATCGGTCTTCTCTGGCTGCTGCGCTGGAATGTGCAGGGCGGCCAGCTCGGCCTGCATCAGCCCCAGCCGCTCGCGTTTGCGCGCCAACACCATCACCTCACTGGGCTTGCGTCCGACGCCTTCACGCAACCACTGGGCCAGCCATTGGGCTGCCTGGCGGCATTCCAGGGTCTTGCGGGTGTCTTCGGCCTGCGCACGGGGCATGGTCAGCGAGTCCCGCCACGCCGCTGTGTCCAGTTCCTCGCCCGCACTGGCTGCGACCGCCTTGGGTTCGCGCAGGATGCGTGGCAGTGCGAGCACCTGCCCGTCCTGCGTGGACTCGGTGCTGTGCGCACGGTAGCCTTCGAATTCATTCGCCTGCTGGGCCGCCTGCATCACGGAATTGACCACACCAATGACACACGGCGCATTGCGGCGCGTGTGGTCGCAACTCAGGATGTCGCCGCCCAGCCCTTGCACCACAAAGGTTTTGGCGGCACGAAAAACCTGGGGTTCGGCACGCCGGAAGCGGTAAATACTCTGCTTGGGGTCGCCCACGATGAACACGCTCGGTGCCGTACCGGCCCCGGTGTATCCCGACAACCAGGCACTCAGCGCCTGCCACTGCAGCGGGTTGGTGTCCTGGAACTCGTCGATCAGCAGTTGGCGCACCCGGGCGTCGAGCCGTTCCTGCACCCAGCCCGAGAGCTGCGGGTCCGACATCAGCACCAGCGCCGTCCGCTCCAGATCGCCCATGTCAATCCAGCCGCGCTCGCGCTTGAGCGCGGCGTAGTCTTCCAGCAGGCCGCGCGCCAGGCGGGTCATGCGCTGCTGGTGGACCCAGGCGTCGTGCTGGTGGCGCGCTTCCTGAATCTGCAGCATCAGGTCCTGCGCAGCCTGCACCAGCGCAATACCGGCCAGCTTGTCGGAGAACTTGCGGGGCTTTCCGGCCTGGGTCAGCAGCGCATCGAACATCGACGGTACATCGCCGTCAGTCATCGCGCGCTCCAGTGCCACAGCAGCTTTGGTACAGGTGACCAGGGTACTCGCGCCCAGTGCCCTAGCAGTCTCGACGAGGTGCTGACGCACAGCGGGCGCGTCGACCCGCTGCAGTGGGTCTGTCAGTCCATCGAATTCAGGGAACTGCTCGGCAAAGTGCGCTATTGAGGACGCCACCACACCATGCGCATCAGCCAGCGCAAACTCCACGCGCTTGGACAACGCCGACTCCAGCGCCTTGTGGGTCTGGTGGCGGCCATACGCGGCAACGGCACCCATGTAATCCGCACGCGCATCGGTTTCCTGTGCCACACGGGTCTGAAACCGCCGCCAGACCTGGGCCACCGCCTGGGCATCGTTCTCCAGCAGCTCGTATTGCGTAGGCAAGCCCATGGCGTCCAGCACGGCCAGCGGCGCACTGCGCAGCAGGGCGGCAAACCAGCTGTGGAACGTGCGGATCTGCACGGGGCGCCCGTTGCGCAACAGCTTGGCATGCAAGGCACGCAGGTCCTGCAACTGCGCATCGGTCGCGTCCTGCACCAGTCCGCGCACCTTCAGGGCGTCGCGCAGCGTCGCATCATCGGCCTGGGCAAACTCGGCCAGCCATTGCTGCAAGCGCTGGCGCATCTCGCCAGCGGCTTTCTTGGTGAAGGTGATGGCCAGAATGTCCTGCGGCGCGCAGCCGTCCAGCAGGGCACGCACCATGCGCGACACCAGCATCCAGGTCTTGCCTGCACCAGCGCACGCCTCCACCGCCACACTGCGCCGCGGATCGCAGGCGATGGCGTAAAACTGTTCACGGGCCACCACCACGCCGTTGTGTTCAAAAGCTGCGTGCGCCGCTGCGGGGGACGGATGCACCGCACTCATGGAACGCTCCAGAAATCCTTGCGGCACATGCCACGGGCCTGGCAGAAATCGCAGGCACCCGCATCCCCCAGCGCAGGCAATGCCGCGCCGTCACGAATGCGCTGCATGTCCATCTGAATGCCTTCCAACAGGGCATCACGCGCCTCCACCAGGTGCTCCTGCTCGCTCATGGCGGTGCCATCGCGCTCGCCCACATTGACGTAGGCGCCCCGCAGAGTGTCGGCGTCCAGCAGCGCGGCATAGAAAGCAATCTGCGTGTCTTCCAGCGGCTCCTTGACCCGCGAGCGGGACTTCGCAACCGGCTCAGTCTTGTAGTCCAGCACCATCACCGTGCCGTCTGCAAAGGCATCGGTACGATCGATGCGCCCCACCAGTTGCACATCGCCCACTCTCTGGCGGTGGGAGGTTTCGCCGCTGGCAAAGCGGGCGCCCTGGGCCTCATGCGCGGTCAGCCACTTCAGGTAGCCGTCGCGCACCTGGGGCCACGCGGCCATGAAGGGTAGAAACTCGCCTTCAGGCAAGGCCATCGACCGGGTGATTTCTTCTGCAGTCTGGTCGAGCATCCGGCTGCGTACGGTTGCGTCTTCGGTGGGCCCTGACTGCAGTGCCGCATGGAACTGCGCCAGCACCGCATGCAGCCACAATCCGAAATCGCGCTTGTCCACTTCCCCATCGAGCTCGTCCACGGTTTTCAGACCCAACTGCCGCATTGCAAAAAAGCGATACGGGCACTGGCGCAGGTCCTCGTAGGCGCTGGCCGAGAGGTGCTTGACCGGCAGCGCAGCGCCCACGGGTTGCGGCGGATGCACCGGCGCAGTCGGCACCGCGCGCTCCAGACGCGGATCGATACCCCCTTGCGTCGTGTCCATTGCCGCGGCCTGCAGCAGTTGAACCAGGCTGCTGGGCAGCAACGTCTCACCGGCGTCATCGCTGGTGCGCCACAGTACATCACACACTGGCGTCTGCAGCGCCTGCGTCCAGGTGGCGTGCATCAGCGCCTCTAGTGCGTCACGGGACGGCAACCCCAGTGCAGCACGCTGCGCCGCGGTCCAGCCACCGGGCGGCTCCACGCCTGGGTTGAGGCGCACCTCGTCGCACCCCGCCAGAACGCAGGCCGCGAAGGGTCGTCCCAGCATCTGGCTCATCGGCAGGATGACCACCTGTTCTTCCGCCGGATAAGCCGGCTGGAAACTGGCACCTTCCAGAGCCTGGTTTACCCAACGGGTGAACGCGCCCAAATCCATGCGGGCACCTGCCCACAACGCCCCCTCCTTCAGGCGGCTCCACTCCTGCGGGTTCGCGGGCTCCAGCTGCAGGCAGGCCAGCACCTTGGCGCCCACGTCATCTCCGGCCATGGCATCCCAGAGCGCACACTCCTGCAAAGCACTGGCCAGGGCCTGCAGCCAGGCTGCCAGCGTGCGCCGTCCCTTGAATCGGTCACGCACGGTATCGATGGCAGTACAAGTAGCCAACAGCTCCGCTCTTTGACTCATTGCGGGCGCTATAGCGACGGCGGACCAATCCCGAATCGCCGCATCCCGCACAGCGGCCTCCAGCGCATCCACCGTGCCTGAGAACGCTGGCACCACCTTGGCCCATTCGAGCACGGCATCGGAGGACGCATTCCACTGCGCGGCGCGCAGCAGCGTCATGACGCTGGCTGCGACCCGGCTGGTCGAAAGTTTCCAGCCGTTTTCGTCCCGCATGGCCACACCAGCGTCTTCCAACATGGCCCGCACCCGTCGGGTCAGTGCCCGGTCTGACGACACCAGGGCCACCGGAAACCGCCCTTGCGCAATATGGGCCAGTGCACAGGCGGCGCTGCGCTGTGCTTCGTCCTCCGCATCCAGACAGGCATGCAGGAATGTGTGGCCGGCATCACCGCCCCCGAGTAACACTGGAGTTCCCTGAGCCAGCGGCAACGCCACCAGTTTCTCGCCCCAGACGCGACGCAACCCTTCGGTCATCGGGTCGGGGGCCAGGCCTTCCACAACCACCAGACAATCCACCCCCGCCCGGACCTGCGGTGCAAACAGCACGTCACCCGGATATCCGGAGATGGCCACCCATTCGACTGCCACCTTGGAGACAGCCACTTCCCACTGCAATGCGGCATTGCCAGCCACGCCCGTCAACACTGCCTGGCGCGCCCCATCCGCCCACAGCGCCCGCTGGTCTGGCCCGGCTGCTGCAGCCAGCGGCGCCAGTTGCCAGGCAGCCTGCACCAGCAGACCGGCCAGCGCATCCTGCTGCGCGCCCAATCCCGCTGCGGCCAGCATGGCCTGGGCTGTGAGGTGATCCAGGCCCATATCGAACGTTATATCCGTAGCCTGGCGCGCGTACCCGCCCAGCGCCGTGCACCAGTTCATGCTGGTCTCGAAGCGCGGCGCGAATCCATCGGAGCCATGCTGCAACCAGAGGCGATTGGCCAAGGGAAGAAGCTGTGCGTAAGGAAGCAACACCACGGTGCGCGCCGGATGCGCTGCCCGTCGGTCCATCTCTGCCGCGAGCCGGGCAAACAGGCCTGTCTGGGGATGCACCCAGAGTGCTACGGCAGGGTGCTGCGCCCCGTAGCTGAAGGCCCGTAGGCCGCCAGATGCATCGTTTTTGGCTATGTCGCCGATAGAAGGCTCGGTGCCAACGGGGTACTTGGTTTCTGTCACAATGCCGCAACTTTAGCTCTTATGCAAACTCCCAAAGGAAATACCATGGCCAGCGAGCTCATCAAACACGTTACCGATGCCACTTTTGAAGCAGACGTACTGCAATCCGAACAACCGATCCTGGTGGACTACTGGGCTGAGTGGTGCGGCCCCTGCAAGATGATCGCGCCCATCCTGGACGAAGTGTCCACCACTTACCAGGGCAAACTGCAGATCGCCAAGATGAATGTCGATGAAAACCGCGACATCCCTGCCAAGTTTGGTATCCGTGGCATTCCTACCCTGATGCTGTTCAAGGGTGGCCAGCTCGCCGCTACCAAAGTGGGCGCCATGAGCAAGGCCCAGCTGACCGCCTTTATCGACCAGCAACTGGCCTGAATTCGGCCTGCGACCGTGCCGCTGCCGCACGGTCGCTTTTTCCTGTCATAATCCGCCAAGTTCACCAGCCTTAGCAAAAGGCCGGTTCCAATCCACGGTTCAGAACGCAGAGGCCAGTTACCGGTCTTGCCTCACCCCCATCCCCCTGATTTTTTGCCAACTTCCGATATTTCGGTCAACTCCCCCAACGGGACACATTCCATGCACTTAAACGAACTCAAGGCACTGCACGTGTCTGAAGTCCTCAAGCAAGCCGAAGAACTAGAAATCGAAAACACCGGCCGCATGCGCAAGCAGGAGCTGATGTTTGCCATCATCAAAAAGCGCGCACGTGCGGGCGAACAGATCATTGCCGACGGTGTACTGGAAATCCTGCCCGACGGCTTTGGTTTTTTGCGTAGTCCCGACACCAGCTACACCGCCAGCACCGACGACATTTACATCAGCCCCAGCCAGGTGCGCCGGTTCAACCTGCACACTGGCGACATGATCGAAGGTGAAGTACGCACCCCCAAGGATGGCGAGCGCTATTTCGCATTGAACAAGCTGGACAAGGTCAATGGCGGACCACCCGAAGGCAACAAGCACAAGGTCATGTTCGAGAACTTGACTCCCCTGTTCCCCAAGGAACAGATGAAGCTGGAGCGTGAAGGCGTCAAAACCGAAGAGAACATCACTGGCCGTGTGATCGACATCATTGCCCCCATCGGCAAGGGCCAGCGCGCCCTGCTGGTCGCCCCGCCCAAGAGCGGCAAGACCGTGATGATGCAGCACATCGCCCATGCGATTTCGGCCAATTACCCTGACAGCTACATGATGGTGCTGCTGGTAGACGAGCGTCCCGAAGAAGTGACCGAAATGCAGCGCACCGTCAAGGGCGAGGTGATTGCCTCCACCTTCGATGAACCCGCTGCACGCCACGTGCACGTGGCCGAGATGGTGATCGAGCGTGCCAAGCGCCTGGTGGAATTGAAAAAAGACGTGGTGATCCTGCTGGACTCCATTACCCGCCTGGCCCGTGCCTACAACAACGTGGTGCCCTCCTCTGGGAAAGTCCTGACCGGTGGTGTGGATGCCAACGCCCTGCAGCGCCCCAAGCGCTTCCTGGGCGCCGCCCGCAACGTGGAAGAAGGCGGTAGCCTGACCATCATTGCCACGGCCCTGATCGACACTGGCAGCCGCATGGACGAAGTGATCTTTGAAGAATTCAAGGGCACCGGCAACAGTGAAGTTCACCTGGACCGCCGCCTGTACGAAAAGCGCATTTTCCCGTCCATCCAACTCAACCGCAGCGGTACCCGCCGCGAAGAGTTGCTGCTGCAGCCTGAAATCTTGCAGAAAACCCGCATCCTGCGCCAGTTCCTCTACAACATGGACGAAATCGAGTCCATGGAAATGGTGCTCAAGCAAATGCGTGCGACCAAGACCAATGGCGAATTCTTTGAAATGATGCGCCGTGGTGGCTAGGCTATAATCGATGGTTTCGCGAAAAGTACGCCGGATAGGCTGGCGCGGCTGACGCAACTGATGGAGAAGATATGAAAGAAGGCATTCACCCCAATTACCGCGAAGTGTGCTTCCAGGACATGTCCAACGGATTCAAGTTCGTGACACGTTCCTGCGCCAACACCAAGGAAATGATCGATATGGAAGACGGCCGCAAGCTGCCCCTCTTCAAGCTCGACACGACCAGCGAATCGCACCCTTTCTACACCGGTACCCAGAAGTCCGTGGACAACATGGGCGGCCGTGTGGAGAAATTCCGCAACCGTTTCGGCAAAACCGCAGCCAAATAAGCCGGCTTCAGGTCTTGACCTGAGTCCGCAATTAGAAGCAGCCCGGAGTTCCGAGCTGCTTTTTTTTTGACCAGTCCCAGCCCCGTCCAGTGAACCATCCCAACCCCGCCATCGTCTCCCAGGCAGCAGCAAGACGCCTGCCCCGCATCGCACTGGTGCTGTTCTGCATGGCTTACGTGCTTCCCGGATTCTTCGGACGGGACGCCTGGAAGAGTGCCGACATGGCGGGCCTGGGGGTGATGGCCGAACTCCTGCAAGGGACTAGTTCCTGGTGGTCACCCACCCTGATGGGTATGTCCCTGGAGAACCCCGCCCTGCTCCCCTACTGGCTGGGCGCCTGGGCTATGCGACTGGCCCCCGGGTGGATGGATGCGGACTTTGCTGCACGTATTCCATTTGGCCTGCTGCTGACCCTGACCCTGGTAGCAACCTGGTACGGAACCTATTACCTGGGTCGCAGCCCCAAGGCTCAACCGGTGGCATTTGCGTTCGGCGGAGAGGCCCGGCCCAAAGACTATGCACGCTCCATGGCCGATGGCGCCCTGCTCGCCCTGATCGCATGCCTGGGGTTGGCACAGCTGTCGCACGAGACTACCCCCGCCTTGGCACAGCTCGGTTGTGCTGCATTGTTTTATTACGGCATTGGCGCACTGCCCTACCACCAGTGGGTACCCAGCCTCTCTATTGCATTGGGGCTGGTAGGCATGTCGCTATCGGGTGCACCAGCCATCGCCGCATTGTGGGGTGCAGGTGCAGGCCTCATCCATCTGCTGGACCACTCCCGGGAAGTTGATGAGGCACGCCCCGTACCGCGCCTTCGCCTGGAGGGCATGGCCATCCTGCTGATCACTGCCATTGCGGCGACCACAGCAGCAGTCCTGAATCTGTGGCGCTGGAAAGTGGAGCTGCCCCACGCCACCTGGGCCGACTGGAATGGCTACGCGCAGCTGCTGGTCTGGTTTACCTGGCCTGCATGGCCACTGGCCTTGTGGACCCTCTGGCGTTGGCGCCATCAGCTTTTCAGCCGGAATATCAGCCGGCATCTGGCACTGCCCGCATGGCTGTGCGGTGTGACGGTTGCTGCCACGCTGACGACTGGCTCGTCTGACAGAACACTCCTGCTGGCATTGCCTGCACTGGCCACCCTGGCGGCATTTGCTCTGCCCACACTCCAGCGCCAGGTGGCGGCGCTGATTGACTGGTTCACCCTGCTCTTTTTCTCGGGCTGTGCGTTCATCATCTGGGTAGTCTGGATTGCCATGCAAACCGGCGTACCCAGCCAGCCCGCGGCCAACGTGGCGCGCCTTGCACCAGGGTTCGAACCCGGGTTTTCATTGCCTGTATTCGCCATTGCATTGGCGGCCACCGTGGTATGGGCCTGGCTGGTGCATTGGCGCGTGGGGCGCCACCGCGCAGCCATCTGGAAGAGCCTGGTGCTGCCTGCGGGCGGCGCTGCACTCTGCTGGCTGCTGCTCATGACCCTGTGGATGCCTCTGCTCAACTACGCGCAGGGGTACAAAATCCTGGTGGAACGGACGACCGCCCAGCTGGAACCTGTTGCCTGCGTGGAAACCATGGGTCTGAGCCAGGGACAGATCGCAGCCTTCCAGTTCTATGGCAACCTCCAGCTCCGCCCAGCACAAACCACACCGACCTGCCCCTGGCTGCTGGCAGAACCGGGACCCGATATGGCACCACCGGCCCAGTTGGACAACAGCCAATGGAACCTGGTGGTTCCCATCAACCACCCCACCGATGGCAACCAGTCCGTGCTGGTCTTCAAACAACGCTGAACAATGTGTCTGCTGGTGCATGCGTCCGCACCCGGCGCACACGAACAGCAGGGAACGTGATGCTGAAGGTGGAACCTGATCCCGGCACGCTTTCAATCCCCAACTCGGCTCCGTGGCGTTGGGTCACGTGTTTCACAATCGCCAGCCCCAAACCGGTACCACCCGTTTCACGGGACCGGCTTCTGTCAACGCGATAAAACCGCTCGGTCAACCGTGGCAGATGCTCCGGTGCAATGCCCTGGCCGTGATCTTTCACCCTGAATACCCCGCCACCGTCGAGCGAGTTGTGCCAGCTGACCTGGATAGCTTTGTCCATCGGGGTGTAGCGTATGGCATTGCCGATCAGGTTGAACATGGCACTGTGCAGCTCGGACAGGGACCCTGCGATTTCAGTCCCTTCATCCCATTCAAAATGAATGGACTGTGGCTGCTTCCACAACACCGCAGAAAAGTCGTGTGCCTCCTGCTGGCATTGGGCCATCAGCGTATTCACCGACACCCAATCATGGGCAGGAGGCAGTGGACTGCCTTCCAGTCGCGACAGCATCAGCAAATCGCTCACCAGGGTCTGCATGCGCTGGGCCTGCTGTGCCATCAAGCCCAGGTATTGCTCCCGTTCCTGTGGCTGCAGCGGAAGGGACTGCATGGTTTCGACAAAACCCGCCAGCACCGTCAGTGGTGTGCGAATTTCATGGGAGACATTGGCCACAAAGTCACGGCGCATCGCCTCTGCCTGCTCAACCGCAGTGATATCGCGCGACAGCAGCAAACTGCGCCCTTCCCCATAGGGGTGCATGTGTACCGAAAGCTTGACAGGTTTGGCCCCCGAGTGCTCCCGTCCCGGCATAACCACATCAGTGCCGAAATTTCTGGTGGCGAAGTAGTTGGCGAAACCCGGATCTCGCACCAGATTGCCAAAATGCTGCAGCAGATCCCGTTGCACATCAAAGCCAAAATGGGATGCCGCCGTCTGGTTGAACCATTCAATCCGCCCGTCCGCATCCAGCAGGACCACCCCGTTGGGCGAGGCCTGCAATGCCGCAAGAAACTCCTGCAGTCGGCCCTCGCTCTCCCCTAGCGCCCGGTCCTTGGTGCGCACCAGCTTGCGTATGCGATCAAACACCTCACCCCAAAGACCATTGCCCAAAGGAATTTCAGCCGTATTTCCCGAGCGCAACCAGTGCAAAAGCCGCAAGCCACGCAAGGCATCCAGAACCAGCCACACGTAAGTGCCCAGCAATGCCAAAACAATCGCGGCAACAGGGCGATGCCCTGCGTCAACCAGAAACCACCCCGCCGCGGCCGGGATGGCCTGACACAATACAAACGATACGATTCGCCAGAACATGCGCTAATTCTGAACGATTCAGGCTCCGGCTTTTTCCGATTGGGTAACCACACTCTCCGGGCGTGCAGTCAAACGGTAACCAGCACCCCGCACGGTTTCAATCATGCAGCCAGCTCCCGCCATGGCCTCACGCAGGCGTTTGACATGGACATCCACGGTGCGCTCCTCAATGTACACATGGTCGCCCCATACCTTGTCCAGCAGATTGGCTCGGCTATGCACGCGCTCCGCGCTTCCCATCATGAAATGCAGGAGCTTGAACTCGGTGGGTCCCAGTTTCAAAGGCTGTGCACCAAACGTCACCCGATGCGTCGCCGGATCCAGCATAAGCTCGCCCACTTTCACGGACTCCCCTACCGGTTCGGGCGCCCTGCGGCGCAGCACTGCACGCACGCGGGCCAGCAGCTCCTTGGTGGAGAACGGCTTGGCGATGTAATCGTCCGCGCCGGCATCCAGCCCAGCCACGCGATCAGACTCATCTCCACGCGCTGTCAGCATGATAATAGGCACGTCCTTGGTACGCGGGTGCGTGCGCCAACGCTTGGCCAGCACCAGCCCACTTTCACCCGGAAGCATCCAGTCCAGCAAGATCAGGTCGGGCACTCCAGCATCGATTTCGCGCTGGGCGCTGGCACTGTCCATGGCCCAGGTTGTTCGAAAACCGTTGTGCCGCAGGTTGACGGCGACAAGCTCGGCGATGGCCGGTTCATCTTCCACCACCAGTACGGCAGGCATGTTTCTCATTTCACCACCGACTCAATTTTTTCCATACTGGAGTGGCGTACATCTTCGCCCTTTACCACATAGATGATGAACTCGGCGATGTTCTTGGCGTGGTCCCCAATGCGCTCAATGGCCTTGGCCAGGAACAGCAGATCCAGGCTGGGAGAGATCATGCGCGGGTCTTCCATCATGTAAGTGACGAGCTTTCGGACAAATCCGTCAAACTCGGCATCAATCAGATCATCTTCCTTGAGGATGGACACAGCCGCATTGACATCCAAGCGGGCAAAGGCATCGAGCGCCTTGTTCAACAAACCCGACGCCAGATCGGATGCCACGCGCAACTCCAGTGAAGGCAAAGAGCGCGGTGCGCCGCTTTGGATGATGCTACGCACCATGCGGGCAATCTTTTCCGCTTCATCCCCTACACGCTCCAGATTGGCAGTGGTTTTGGAAATGGCGATCAACAAGCGCAGGTCACGCGCCGTCGGCTGGCGGCGGGCAATGATGGATGACAACAGATGGTCAATCTCCACTTCCATGGCATTGACACGCGCCTCGTTCGCGGACACTTCATTCGCAACTTCAACACTGAACTGCGACAAAGCGTAGATTGCCTGGCGAATCTGGGATTCGACCAGACCACCCAACTCCATGACACGGCTGGAAACCGAGGTCAGCTCAGAATCAAACTGAGTAGATAGATGTTTATCGGGCATGTGGTCCTCTCCTTAGCCGAAACGGCCTGTAATGTAGTCTTCTGTCTCTTTGCGCGTGGGCTTGAAGAACATCTGCTCTGTAGATCCAAACTCCACCAGATCGCCCAGATACATGTAGGCGGTGTAGTCACTGCAGCGGGCCGCCTGCTGCATGTTGTGCGTCACGATGACCACCGTGTAGTCTTCCTTGAGTTCCACAATCAGCTCTTCCACTTTGGCCGTCGAGATCGGGTCCAATGCCGAGCATGGCTCGTCCAGCAGAAGCACTTCCGGCTTGATGGCAATTCCTCGCGCGATGCACAAACGCTGCTGCTGTCCGCCAGACAGGCTGCTACCACTCTGGTGAAGCTTGTCCTTGACCTCGGTCCACAACGCTGATTTGCGCAACGCCCACTCCACCCGCTCTTCCATATCCGTGGCGTTGAGGTTTTCAAAGAGCTTCACACCAAAGGCAATGTTGTCGTAGATGGACATCGGGAACGGCGTGGGCTTCTGGAACACCATGCCGACTTTGGCACGCAAGAGGGCAACGTCTTCCTTGCTGGTCAACAGGTTCTCGCCATCGAGCAGTATCTGTCCCTGGGCGCGCTGTTCGGGATACAGCTCGAACATGCGGTTGAATACGCGCAGCAATGTCGATTTGCCACAGCCGGATGGACCGATGAAAGCCGTGACCTTGTTCTCCGGAATATCCAGATTGATGCCTTTGAGCGCATGGAACTTTCCGTAGTAGAAGTTCAGGTCCTTGACCGAAATTTTGGTCTTCTCGGGCGCTGTGATGGTGGTTTGCATAGGAATATGGGAAGTTATTGGGACTACAGATGCCAATCAGCCTTTGTTGCGTGTAAGCACACGCGCCAGGATGTTGAGTGCAAGCACGGCCAGGGTGATAAGAAATACACCTGCCCAGGCAAGCTTCTGCCAGTTCTCGTAGGGGCTCATGGCGAATTTGAAAATCGTGACCGGCAGACTGGCCATGGGCTCGCTCAGACTGGAGGTCCAGAACTGGTTGCTCAATGCTGTGAACAGCAGCGGTGCCGTCTCGCCCGCGATGCGGGCCACTGCCAGCAGCACGCCGGTAATAACGCCCGCACGTGCGGACTTGAGCGTGATACTCAGAATCACTTTCCACTTGGGTGCGCCCAATGCATATGCCGCTTCGCGCAGACCTGCCGGCACCAGTTGCAGCATATTTTCCGTCGTGCGAATGACCACCGGAATGACGATCAATGCCAGTGCCAGAATACCTGCATAGCCTGAAAACGACTTGAAGCGCGACACCACGACAGAATAGACAAACAGTCCCACCACGATGGACGGTGCCGACAGCAGAATGTCGTTCACAAAGCGGGTTGTGGAAGCAATCCAGCTCTTGGTATCAAATTCGGCCAGGTAAATACCGGCCATGATTCCGATGGGGGTACCCACGAACGTGGCCAATAACACCATCAAAAACGAGCCATAAATCGCATTGGCCAGGCCACCCTCTTCATTGGGCGGAGGTGTCATCTGTGTCAACGTTGCAAAAGTCATCCCTTCGAAGCCCAGACGAATGGTTTCCCACAGGATCCAGAACAACCAGAAAAGACCAAACGCCATGGCACCAAGCGCCAGCGTAGTTGCTATGACATTGACCCGCTTGCGCTGCGCGAATTTCGCCGCGCGTGCGGCATGGTTTGTTGCGGCAACGGTACTCATGTCTTGGCTCCTTCGCTCTTGCGCAACTGTGACAGCAACAGCTTGGACAGTGACAGAACGACAAATGTGATGAAGAACAGTACCAATCCGAGGTACATCAGGGAGGCCTGGTGCAGACCCTCACCCGCCTCGGCAAATTCATTGGCCAGTGCCGAAGTGATACTGTTGGCCGCTTGAAACAGGCTCAGGGAATCCAGCTGGTTGAAGTTGCCGATGACAAAAGTGACAGCCATGGTCTCCCCAATAGCACGCCCCAAGCCCAGCATGATGCCGCCAATAACACCCGTCTTGGTGTAAGGCAGAACCACCTTGGAAACCACTTCCCATGTCGTCGCACCCAGCCCATAGGCAGATTCCTTGAGCAGCGGCGGAGTCACTTCGAACACATCACGCATGACGGCAGAGATGAAGGGAATGATCATGATCGCCAGGATGATGCCGGCGGACAGTATGCCAATACCCACGGGCGGGCCGGATACGAAAGCACCCAAATACGGTATGCCCGTCAGTGCCTCCTGCAAGGGCTGCTGCACATAAGTCGCCAGTACCGGGCCAAACACCAGAAGACCCCACATGCCATACACGATGGATGGCACCGCAGCCAGCAACTCAATCGCGGTCCCCAATGGGCGTTTCAGCCAGGCCGGCGACAACTCTGTCAGGAACAATGCGATACCAAAACTGACGGGCACAGCGATCAACAGCGCAATGACGGACGTAGCAATGGTGCCGTAAATCATCACGAGACCGCCAAATTCTTCCTGGACCGGGTCCCATTTGGTACTGGTCAGAAAACCCAGACCGTATTTGCTGATGGCAGGCCATGCACTGATCGTCAACGACAGCAAAATGGCAAACAGCAGCGCCAATGTCAGCAGCGCAGCACTCTTGGCCAGCCAGCCAAAAATACGGTCCGCCATGGGGCCAGATCGGGCTCTTTTGACAGGAGGGGGTTGGGTCATGGCGCGTACGGGCTGGTTGACAGGAAACGGAGCCGGGGAATCCCCATGCGAAAGAATGGATGACATGGGGACGTCCTCGGTTTACTTGAAGGCGACAGGCTTGCCAGAAGCATCCTTGATTTCGCCCCAGGCTTTCTCAATGGCAGCAATCACGGGCTTGGGCATGGGCACATAGTCCAGATCTGCCGCGGCTTTTTCACCATTCTTGTAAGCCCAGCTGAAGAACTTCAGCGCTTCAGTGGCGTTGGCGGGCTTGTCCTGCTTGGTATGCATCAGGATGTAGGTCGCGCCACTGATGGGCCAGGCATCCTTGCCAGGCTGGTTGGTCAGAATCTGGTAGAAAGTCTTGTTCCAGTCGGCGCCCGCGGCGGCAGCCTTGAAAGTGTCATCTTCAGGCTTCACGAAGTTGCCAGCCGAATTCTGCATCACTGCATAGTTCAGTTTGTTCTGCTTGACGTATGAGTATTCGACGTATCCCATAGAGTTCGGCAAACGACCCACAAACGCTGCAACACCTTCATTGCCCTTGCCACCTGCGCCCACAGGCCAGTTCACTGCCGTGCCCTCACCCACTTTGGACTTCCATTCACCGCTGACTTTGCTCAGGTAATTGGTGAAAATGAAAGTGGTACCAGAACCGTCAGCGCGACGCACTTGGGCGATCGCCGCATCAGGAAGGGGCAAAGTGGGGTTCAGCGCCTTGAGTGCCGGGTCATTCCAGCGGCTGATTTTTCCCAGAAAGATGTCAGCCAGTACCTGACCGTTGAGCTTCAGTTGACCGGGCTCAATACCCTTGACATTGATCACAGGCACCACGCCGCCCATCACAGTAGGAAACTGCATCTGGCCCTTGGTTTTGAGCACCTCATCTGTCTGCGGCATGTCTGAAGCACCAAAATCGACTGTCTTGGAATCGATCTGCTTGATGCCACCGCCAGATCCGATCGACTGGTAGTTCACCTTCACGCCAGTTGCTTTGTAGTAATCAGAGGCCCACTTGGCATAGATAGGCGCAGGAAACGTAGCGCCGGCGCCGGTAATTTCCTGGGCGCTGGCAGCTCCAGCAAAGCTCAGAGTTGCAGCCATTGCAATCGACAGCACTGGAAAATTGAAAGAAAGTTGCATGTGAACCCTCGGTAGGTTGGTTAAGGAACTCTTGCAATGTAAGAATGTTTTGTGACATCTTTATGACATTTTCCTGCGGATTGGCGACCAAGAGTTGAAATTTATTTGTCACCGCTGATTCAATCTTTTGTCACAACATCGACATAAATTTTGCATAGGCTCATGGTTTTTCAACTGGAGAAAACCATGTCTACTCTGCTCGCTCTGACCCGCCGCACCACACTGGCCGCAGCCCTGATCACCCTGGTTTCCGGCTGTGCGACCGTCTCCACGCCTGCCAATTTGGCAGACACTATTGCCAACACCCCCGCCTTGAGCACACTCAATGGCCTGGTAACTTCTGCCGGCCTGACAGAGACGCTCAAGGGAACGGGGCCGTTGACTGTCTTCGCACCCAGCAACGATGCTTTCAAAGCAGTTCCAGCCAAGACGCTTGAAACACTGGCCAAAGATCCTGCCGCGTTGAAAGCGGTTCTGACCTTCCACGTAATTCCATCGACAATCATGGCCGCGAACGTCAAGAACGCCAAGGTCAAGACTGTCAATGGCGCCCAAGTCGAATTGTCCAGGGCCGGTGACCTGGTGACTATTGACAGTGCAGTCGTGACACAGGCAGACATTGTCGCTACCAACGGCGTTGTTCACATCATCGATACCGTGCTGATGCCACCCAAGAAATAAGAAAAGTCGCACACCATGTCGTTGGAATTCAATATTGGGCGTCGCAGATTCACGCACACGATGGCCGGGCTCGCCACCGCCGTCGTCACACCGTTGTGGGCCCAGCCTGGTAAGGCAGATGGCACTTCAAAACAAACCACTGTGGTGCAGATTGTCGATGTGTCCTCCGGCCAGATTGATGTATCGAAGGACTTCCTGATTGGCTCAAGGGCGGCCTGGCAGGATATCAATGCCAAGGGCGGCCTGCGTGGGCGCCCTGTCCAACACAAGACGCTGGAAGTGGATGGCAGTGATGCCAGTCTGCGCATGGCCATTGACACGCTCAAAGGCCAGCCCCAGGTAGTTGCCTGCCTTGGCACCGTTGGCGGTCATGCGGCATCCAGGGTGGCCGATCTGTTGCAGCGCGAGGCGCCAGACGTGCCCCACATTGCTCCATGGCTGCAAAACACCCGATCGGATGCCGCAGACAACACATTCGCCATTTTTGCATCGCGCCAAGAGCAAATCGCCCATGCAGTTCGCTCCCTCGCAGTGGTAGGAATTTCAGAAATAGGCGCGGTATACGCAACAAATGCGGAATTCTCAGCCCATAGCAAGGAAGTTGAACGCACGGCAAAAGCTCTCAACCTGCGACTGCAAAGCTACGGCCCGTCGGCGGACATACAGCGTCTGGCACAGAACCTGTCCACTGGCAGCCCGCGCATCCTGATCTTTCTGGGGGGAACACCTGAACTCCTGCAATTCACGCAGAGCATTGAAAAGCAGGCAACCCTGCGCTACATCATTGCCATGTCCGACGTCAATCTGCAAACGCTGACACAGGCAGGAATGTCCCGCCACGCACCGGTTATTGCGACACAGGTAGTTCCCATGGTCAACTCCAATGTGCCTGTCGTGCGCAGCTACCGTGAAACCCTGTCGCGTTTGTTCGATGAGCCTGCTACACCACAAGGCTTGGCAGGGTTCATTGCAACACGCTACGCGTTTGAAGCCATGCAGAATATCGATGGTCCCGTGACACGCAGCAACCTGATGCTCACGCTGCAACGTCGCGGCAGCACCGACCTGGGCGGCTTTCGTATCGATCTGGATGGAAAACGCCGCAGTGGTTCGTATGTCACACAAAGCATGATTGCCAATGACGGCCGCATTGTTGGTTAGGGCAATGCTGAATAAGTCCCCTGCGTAGCTGTAACGCGGGTAGATTACGGGGCCATGAAGCAACAAACGCTAGCCATGGCCGCCGACGCCCAGTCAGGCTTC
>Ga0209277_10000018_pt1 | contig 134917 bp, 112 predicted proteins | sample JI81AbrownDNA_FD_187503 | JGI IMG/M metagenome (GOLD analysis project Ga0209277, IMG submission 187503) | Wastewater effluent complex algal communities from Wisconsin, to seasonally profile nutrient transformation and Carbon sequestration -... | ecosystem: Engineered > WWTP > Effluent > Algae... | reverse complement strand
TGCTTTTCAAGTTCGCCGCTTACGCGGCTGCACTGCTTTTCAAGTTCGCCGCTTACGCGGCTGCACTGCTTTTCAAGTTCGCCGCTTACGCGGCTGCACTGCTTTTCAAGTTCGCCGCTTACGCGGCGAACAGCGCCTTCATCTTCTTCAGCGCGTTGGCTTCGATCTGGCGGATGCGCTCGGCGGACACGCCGTACTCGTCGGCCAGTTCCTGCAGCGTGATCTTGCTGTCGGCGTCCAACCAACGGCGCTTGACGATATCGCGCGAGCGCTCGTCCAAACGCGCCATACCTTCGCGCAGCAGATCGAGTTGATCCGCTTCGCTATCGGCGCTTTCGTACGCCTGCGCCGGGTCCAAGCCTTCGGCGGTCAAGTAGGCGACCGGCGCGGGAGGCCCATGGTCTTCGTCGGCATCGTCCGGCGCATCGAAACCGATGTCGCGACCGGAGAGGCGCGATTCCATCTCCATCACTTCGCGCTCGGACACGTTCAAGTCCTGCGCCACCGCGCGCACTTCCTCGGCGTTCAACCAACCCAGGCGGGTCTTGCTGCGACGCAGATTGAAGAATAGCTTGCGCTGCGCCTTGGTGGTCGCGACTTTGACGATGCGCCAGTTCTTGATGATGAACTCGTGCATCTCGGCGCGAATCCAATGCACCGCGAAGGAGACCAAGCGCACGCCGACATCCGGGTCGAAGCGCTTCACCGCCTTCATCAGGCCGATGTTGCCTTCCTGGATCAAGTCGCCGAGCTGCAGGCCGTAGCCGTTGTAGCCGCGAGCGACATGCACCACGAAACGCAGATGCGAGAGCACCAGTTCGCGGGCGGCGTCGAGGTCTTCCGCGTCGCGGAAACGGCGGGCGAGCGCCTGCTCGTCCTCGGCCGAGAGCACGGGAATCTGATGGACGGCACCGACATAGGCCTCGAGCGAACCGAGGGCGCTGGGCACCGGCAAGTTGTGGGACACCAAAGCAGTCGTCATGGTCGTCTGGGTCATAGTGGGGCGATCTTAGCAGTCGGGGGGTTCGAGTGCTAAGCGGGCGAAAAGTTCCTCAGTGTTCTGAATTCGTCAACGATCACGTTACAGCTTGGCCAGAAGCAACACAGATAACGGCAATCGAGGCCTGTCGTGAAACCGAACCGAGCCGCCCAGAACACGGATACATCCGGCGACTGCGGCCATCCTCGATACGGGTCGCTGCAACGAGATTGCCGTAATCGATTGATTCATAACGATTTCAGTTTGAAATCGGTGCGGTACTTCCGCCAGTGCCGAAGGGCATGGTGCGGCTCGATGGGGCCGATTGTGTGCCGCCGCCGCGCCGGAGGCGTCCGGGTCACCCGTGTCGGCGGGCCGCCCGTCAGCCTTCCAACGACTCCGCGCTGCCGTCGTAGAGTCGGGCGTACTGCAACTGCAGGTAATGCAGACGCAGCACGTGTTCGGGCAGCGGCACGTCGATCGGGAGGGTCGCCGGGAAGCCGTGAAAACCGGCGTCGCGCAATCGCCGCAGTCGCGCATTCAACGATGTTGCGAGCCCCGCGCCGACGGTCGGGCCGATGCCGCGCTCGGCTTGGGCGAGCAGCACATGCCGCAATTCGCGTAACGGCGCGGGCACTTCCGCCGCGCGTGTCGCTGGCGCGGCGGCGGTATCGCTCTGCGCGCCGAGCTTGCGAAGTCGCTTCAAGGCTTTGCCGAACGTGCCGGCGATGGCGTCGGCGATCGCGCCGTGGCCTGCGGGCGCCGCATCGAAATACAGCGCGTCCACTGGGCAACGCTCCGGCGCACGCGCGGATGGCGCTTCGGGATCGATCAAACTCAAAGGCTCGGCCACCGCGTCGCCGTCGTCGCGCAAACGCGCCACGACGCAGGTGCCGGGCGGCACGCCCGCCTTCGCCGCCGTTTCGATGCGCCCGATCGCGTGTTCGGTGTACGCGGCGTAAGGCAGTTCGAGATCCAAGCGCTCGTTCGCGTCGTCGTAGATCGGCCACACCAGCGTTTGCCGCGCGGCATCGAAGCGCGGCTCGCCGAAACGCGCGGGACGCAGCACCGCCCACTCGCGCATCGGCTGCGGTTCCGCCAAGAGACTGCGTTTGCTATCGGCGCGCGCTTGGGTCAACACCGCCCAATCCGCGCAAACAGGTAATTGCGCGACGAACGACGCGGGCGGCGCGAGCGCTTGCACGGTCGCGGTGGTCGCTTCGCTGCCGGAAATACGACCCTGCGCGCTGAGCTGCGCGCCATCGAGCACGATGCGGCGTCCGGTCGCTTGCTGCGGTGCGCCCAACCCCGCCCACGGCCCCGCCGCGCGATAACGCGCGATCGGATCGAACCCGCGCTGCTGTTCGGGGCGCGCATCGGTGCAGGAATAGAACGCTTGTTCCGACGGCGACCAAAACAGCATCGTCAAACCGACGTAACCCGAGGCCGAGCGCCACGGATGCGCGCCGAGCCCGAGCAATTCCAAGCGCGCGGTGGCTTCGTAGCGATTGCGCGCGCGGCCGAGCAAATGCGCGGGCGCCGCGCCGCGCGCTGCGGCGGCGTCCAGCGCGGAGATCAAGCCGTAGACGAACGCCATCTCGTCGCACAGACGATGCTCATCGGCGCCGCCCGCGCGTTCGTTCAACCATTCGACGTGATCGGCCAAGCGTCGCAGCGCCAACGCGAGCCGATAGTATTCCGCGCCCTGCGCCCAGACCGCCAGGGTCGCGAAGCGTTGTTCGATCGCGGGCGATAAATGCGACAGCCCGAGTTCGATGCATTCCAGCAGCAATCGTTTCGTGCGTTCGCGCAGTCGCGCGCGCGCGTCCTCGCGCACGGCTTCGCCGCCTTCGGGTAAGGCGTGATCCATGCCTAGATCGAGCGCGTCGGTACGCGTGCGACCCGCGGGTTCGGGCGCGTCGATGGCGAACCCGTACGCGCGTCGATACGCCAACACCGCTGCGACGCGGTATTTCTCGATCTGCGAAGGCTGCGCATCGGCGATCAGAGCGTCGAGTCCGCCGCCCATGTAGCGGAAACCGATGCGCGGATGCGCGAACGCGATGCGCACGTGCTTTTCGCCGTCGATGATCACGCCGCGTTCGGGATCGATATCCTGCACGTACTGCCAGGCCCAGCGATAACCGGCCTTGCCGGCATGCTTGCGCAGCGCTGCGGCATCGAACGCGAGCAATGCGGCGTGCAGCGGCACGAGCGACGCATCGGCCTGCGCAGTGTCGTCGTTCAAGGCTACAGCGTTCGTGGTTTCGGCAGCGTTCTCGTGTGCTTTCTCGTTTAATTTCTCGCTCGCCTTCTCGCCCGTTCCCTCTTCGTTGCGGTCGGTGGCTCGATCAGCGGACGCATCGGCAAAAGCCGCGCGTGGATCGACAGCCGCGTCGGCGCTACGCTGCAATGCGATCGCCGCAGCGAGAATGTGCTGACACACGCCGGCGGCGGGACAACCGCACTGCGCCTGCGCCGGGCCGCGCGCATCGAAGCGCACGGTCTGTCCGGCGACGCGCACTTGCACGATCTCGGCACCGGCATCCGCAGGGGTTTCGATTTCGGCCGCATGCGTCTCCAAATCCTTGTACGCGCGGCGCAGCAAGCCGCGATTACCCAAGGCCGCCAAGGCCTCGTCGTCGTAACGCGCCAATTGTGTGCGCAGGTCCGCGAGCAACGTCATCGCGACGCTCCATAGACGCGCACGGATGCGAATAGCGCAAAAGCGTTCATCGCTCCGTGCATGCTCACGAAATCACCTTCACCAGCCACTGCGCCAACTGCTGAGGCGTCAGCGCCGCGATTTCCATGCCGCAGGCGGCGAGACGCTCGGCCATCTGTCGGTCGTACACCGGGTGCGCTTGCCCATCCAACGCGGCCAAGCCCAACAGTTTGACCCGCGCTTCGGCCAGCGCTTTGGTCGCACGTACCAATTCGCCGGGCGAGCCGCCTTCGCAGAAGTCGGTCAGCAGCACGAGTACGGTGCGATGCGGATTCTCGATCAACTGCGCGCAATAGCGCATCGCGCGGGCGATATCGGTGCCGCCGCCGAGCTGCACACGCATCAGCACTTCCACCGGGTCGTCGGCATGTTCGGACAGATCCACGATCTGCGTGTCGAACACCACGATCTTCACCCGGAACGCGGGCAAACCGGCGAGGATGCCGGCCATCACCGCGCTGTGGATCACCGAGTCGGTCATGCTGCCGCTCTGATCGATGCACAGCACGATGTCCCACGGCAGACGGCGACTGTTGCGCTCGAAAAACCGCAGTTCTTCCAGCACCAGACGCTTGCGCTCGGCGTCGTAATGCTTGAGATTGCGGCGCACGGTGCCGGCGGCGTCGAAGTTCTGCGCCACTTTCATCGGCGAATGGCGGAAGCGGTTGAGCCGCCCTGCCAATGTCTGCCGCACGTCCGATTCGAGTTTGCGTCGAATCTCCTCGACCACCTGCCGAATGATGCGCCGCGCCAGCGTCAACACCTCGCCGCGCAGATGGCTGCGCAGACTCAGCAGCGTACGCAGCAACTGCTGATTCGGCTCCAGTCGCTCCAGCGTTTGCGGGTCGGTGACGAGTTCGGTGAGGCCGTAGCGATCCAGCGCGTGCTTCTCGATCGTTTCCACCGTTTCGCGCGGAAACAATTCGCGCACTTCGCCCAGCCAGTTCACCAAGGTCAGTTGCGATGGATCGAGCGAACCGGGGCCGATCTCCTTACGCACGCCGCGGCCGTCGTATTCGCGGCCGTACAGATAATCCAACGCGCGATCCATCCGCGCGGCCTCGCCGCTCAGGCCATTCGCGCCGTCCAAGCGTTGCCCGGCGTATTTGCCCAGCACCAGGCGCCAACGTTCCAGCGCGCTCATGCGGAAGCTCCCGTCGCTGCAGGGTCGATCGGCGCTTCGGCGAGCCATACGTCGAGCCCGTCGGCGCGCAAGACATCGCACAGCGTTTCCGACGCCGCGAGATAGTGCTGCAATTGGCTTTCGTCGAGATCGTAATGCACGCGTTGGCCGAGTGCGTCCACGCCATGGCGGCTCGCGATGACGGCGGCGATGCGGTCGGTTTCTTTCGGCGTCATGCCCGCGAACGCCAAGCGCAGTTCGGGCAAATTCGCGACGAAATCGCCCTGCGTCCAGTCGCGCAGCAGCGCGTCGAGCGCATCGAGCAACGCCGGTTGTTGCCACGCCGCTTCGCGCGCGGTCTGCAGCAGGCCGCGCAGATAGGCGACGGATTCCGCCGCGGGTAGCATCCCGCGCAGATGTCCGTTCAAGGCATCGGCGAGTTCGGCGTCGTCGGCCTGCCCGGCTGAGTAGCGCAAACCCAGCGCGCCGCCACGCACCACCGCTGCATCGTGCGCGCGCTGCAGATCGTGCAACATGCGCCAGAACAGGTCGGCGTCGAGCGCGCGTCCGGCATCGCCCAACAGGGTTTCGCGTAACTGCGTCAATGCCCGCAGCACCGCGCCGGCATCGCCCGACGCGCCGCGCAATTCGCGGCCCAGATACAAAGCGCGTTCGTACGCCGCTTGCAGCAGCGCCGGCAAGGCATCGATCTGCCGCGCTTCCAAAGGCTCGCGCGATTCCCACAGCAGCGCGAGGCTCGCCACCGCGGCCGCGACCGAACCGAAGTCGCTGTCGGCGCCGATCGCGATGCGCAAAGCGTCCAAGGCGCGCGGCAGATGATCGTGCAGACCGAGCACGCAGGCTTGAATGGTCGAGGTCGCCGCCGTGCGCGCGTCGAAGCCGCCGTCCTGCTGCGCGCGATCCAGTCGACGATTGAACACCTGCGCGACCGCGAGCGGCACGGTGGCGCCGTGGACGGCCGCTTCGACCAGGGCCGCTTCGGTGGCGGCGGAATAGGTGTACTCCCAATGTTCCTGCAAGCGGTCCAAACCGACGCCGTGCACGAAATCCGGCCCCGCCGTGCGCACCGCGAACGGCACGCCGAGCAGCGACAATCCATGCAGCAACCGGCTGGCGACGCGATGTTCCGGCCGTCGATATAGATCGAGCGTGGTGCGGCGAGGCTGTGCGTCGTCGATCTTCAAGCGCTGTCGGCGCAGTCGGTACTGCGCATCGCGCACCAGCGGCGGCACGCTGGCGCCGCGGGGTACCGTGCCCATCGCAGTACCGCCGAGTGCGCGCAGCGCGACCGCGCGCACGATCGCACCGTCGCTGTCCGCATCGCCCTTGACGAAGCAACCGATGACCGCATCCAGCACATCCTCGCGCGTCGGCGCGGGCCGTTGTCGCAGCTCGCACAAACGCAGGACTTGCTCGTAGGCGGCGGCGAGCGTCGGCGTCGGCACTTGCACGCCGGCCTCGTCGCGCAGCGTCAGGGCGATATCGATCAAGGTCTCGAGCGCCGCATCGCGCCGCAGACGCGCGCCGCCAGCAGCGAGTCCGGCTTTTTCGCGCGCGCGCATGCGCTCCCACACGCGCTGATGCCACGCCGGCGAGGTCATCCCGGCCGAATAACCGTTGAGCCGATCCAAACGATCGAAACTGTAGCGGATCAAGGCCGATTCGCTTTCTTCGATCGCGCCACGCGCGATCTTCGGACGCGGTGCGTCGCTCGCGATCAAAATCGGCAAGACCACCGCATGAAAACCGCCGACCACCGCGATCACCGGCCCGGCATCGGCGGCGCGTTCGGTCAATGCACGGCGAATATGCCACGCCATTTCGGCTTCGCGCTGCAGCGTGCCGTCGGCGGCCAATTCTTCGTCGCTGCAATCCACGCGCGACAATTCGCAATACACCGATACGCGGGCTAAATGCGCATCGAGCGCGGTCTCGCCGGCATCCGCTTCGAACAGATGCTCCCAAAGATCTTCGTGATCGCGGCACCCCAAGCGTTCAGCCAGGGCTTGCAGATAGCGACTGCGTCGGTAATGACGCTCTTCCAGCAGCGAATCGCCGCCTTCGTCGTCGCGCCGAAGATCGGTTTGCGCTTCGACGATGCATTGCTCGGCGAAATCCAGATCGACGAACCGCGCCGGCACCCCGCGCGCCTGCGCTTCGCGGATCGCGACCAGTTCCGGCGAGTAATCGCAAAAGGGGTAGTACGCGGAGCGGCGTTGGTCGGTTCGATGGCGCGTCTGCGCACCCGCGTTCGTATCGCCGCCATCGCGCGACGCCTCGTCGTCGCGCAACACGGCATAGGTGTAGATCGCCAGCGGCATGCGCGCGTCTTCGCGCGCCAGCAACGGCAGAAGATCGCTGAATCCGCGCGGGCCTTCGATCAACACCGCCGACGGCGTGCGGCCCGCAGCGTCGAGTTCGGCGAAGAGGCGTCGCAATTGCCATGCGCAAGCGGGGCTGTGATGACGCACGGGAAACACCACGAGTTCCGGCGCGCGCAACGAGGCCGCGGTCGCGCGCACGCGATCGAGCGTGCTCGCGATGGCCGCGAAGGCGGCGTCGATATCGATCTCGGTAGACACGTTGCGCGGCTCGCGGATCGACAGTTCAGCGGTCCAGTTCGCGGCGCGCGTCGAGGACGCGCTTCCACTGCGCATGGCGCTGCGCGCGCTGTTTCACCACCACGTCGAAGTAATGCCGCAGTTTCTTGCCGTCGTCGGGATTGTCCTTCAGCACGGTGCCGATCAACTGCCGGGCGATATGCTCGCCGCCGACGCTGCCGTCGCCGAAATAATGCGCATCCAATCCGGCGGCGTAGCCTACCGCCACCGCTTCGGCGGAGGACATCACCGCGGTCGGTTTTTCTACCACCACGCCTTCGGCGGTGGCGCCGTTGCGTAAGTCGTGGAAGGCAGTGACCAACAGTTCCACTGCATCGGCGCCGAATTCGACATCGACTTGCGCATGCCGGAACAGCGCTTCGGTCTGATCTCGTACCAACTGCGTTTCCAATTTGCGGTCGGCGATCGGGCGCACGGTTTCGAAATTGAAACGGCGTTTGAGCGCGCTGGACATCTCGTGCACGCCGCGATCGCGCAGATTCGCCGTCGCCAGCACGTTGAAGCCGCGCGCGGCGAAGACGATAGCGTCGTCGCCTTCGAGCTCCGGCACATGCAGCACTTTGTCCGAGAGCAGACCGATCAGGCAGTCCTGAATTTCCGGCTGCACGCGGGTGATTTCCTCGAACCGGCACAGCAAGCCGTTCCGCATCGCGTCGTACAGCGGGCCGCGCACCAAGGCGCGCAGCGATGGGCCTTCGGCGAGCAGCAGCGCGTAATTCCAGGCGTATTTGATTTGATCTTCGGTGGTGCCCGCAGTGCCCTGCACGGTGCAGGAGGCATCGCCGGAAATCGCCGCGGACAGCAGTTCCGACAGCATCGACTTGGCGGTGCCGGGCTCGCCGACAAGCAACAATCCGCGGCTGCTCATCAGCGTGACGATGCAACGGTCGATCAACGCATCGTCGCCATAGAACTTGCGGCGCACGCCGAGTTTGTCGTCGCCGACGATGAAACTGCGCACCGCGCGCGGCGAGAGTTTCCAACCGTCCGGACGCGGACCGCTGTCGCGTTCGGCCAGCCTGGCCAATTCGTCGGCGTAGACGCGCTCGGCGGGGGCGCGGAGGATAGTTTGCGGGTGGTGTTGCGGCGTGGTCTGCGCGGTCGCGTTCATCTCAATACTCGCTCTTCTTTTGCCACTCGGCGTCGTAGCCGCTGCCGTCGGCGGCGATCAGGCGCAGGTCGTTGTAGCACTCGGACAACAGCACCTTCGGCACGTCTTCCAGCGCCGTCTCGCCGCGCTGCCAACCGTCCTGGCCCGCGGGCGAGAAGCTCAGCTTGAGCAGGGCGACGGTGCGATTCTCTTCGGGCAATGGATTGCCGGTGAATTCGAGGGTCGCGTTCAAGCCGAGCGTCGGGAAGCGTTTTTCGTAGACATGGAACCAGCCGCCATCTTCGGCGGGACCGCGCGTGTAGCCGAGTTTGAGCGCGCGCCCGCGCAGCGCGAAGGCTTCGATCAAATGGCCCTCGAAATCGACGATGGCCGTCTCCTTGCGGCGATTCTCCGGCAGCGCGTAGGTGCCCTTGCCGAGTTGTTGGAACAGCGGTTTGACTTCGTAGTCGAGCAAATGCTGCTGCCAACGCGCGACGGTCTCGGCGTCGAGATTGGAATCGTGCGCGATCCGCACGCGCGCATCGGCCGGCAATTCGACGTCATTGTCGTCCACATCGGTGAGGCTGCCATCGTCGAGGGGCCGGAAGGTCGCGAGCGTTTTTTCGTCCTCCACCACGCACCAGATCAAGCGCTGGCACAGGCGGCGCACGACCGGATGGCGATTGAGATAACGCGCCCAATCCTCGGCCGGCCAATCGCGTTCGGTGCACAGCGCTTCGTACAAACGATCCGTCTGCAGCGCGACGATATTCTTGATTTCCTTCTTCGCGTTCGACAGCGCTTTTTTCGCATCTTTGGCGCGCTCGGCGTCGTCGTCGAGGCGCGGCTCGGGCAGGTTCGCGATCTTCTTGCCGTCGGGATTGAACAATTCGATCTTGAAATCCGGCAAGAGCTTGGCGACGAACGCGCGCTCGCCGTAGCTCAATTCCAGCACGCCGGTTTCGTCGAAACCCGCGCTGGGCATGGTGCGATCGGCGAGTTCCGCCAGCGTCCAGCCTTTGCGATCGGCCAAGGCTTCGGCTTGACGCGTCGCTTCTTCCTGAAAACTCTTGGTGCGGAAGCGGCTGCCGATGGAGAGCATCAACTGCGTCGCGGTGGGATGTTCGATCCACGCCAACATCGCGATGAGCGCCTTGCCCTGCGCCGCGCGCGTGCCGTAATACTCCTTGAGATAACGTCCCGTCGGCGCTGCGGCGCGCTCGCCCGCACAGGCGGCCGCGACCGCGAGCAAGCCCTTGCTGCCGATCGCCGAGCCCGCGGGCTGACGGAGAAATCCCGGCAAATACGCGGCGACCAATTCTTCGAGCGATTTACCGAAATTCGGATCGTCCTTGTAATACTGCGGATGGCTGTGCATGTAACCGTGCATCGATTGCGCGTGCGACTGCGCCTGTTTCATCGCCGCTTCCGGCGCGATCGGCCGCGCGTCTTCGGCCATCCATGTTTCCAACACCCATTGCCCCAGCGCTTCGCGGTCGCGCGGCGCGAACATGCCGCAGTATTTGCGCAACACCGCATTGGGTTCGGGCGATTTCTGCTTCACCGCTTGCACCAACAGCCAACGCAGCACTTCTTCCGGCACCGCTTCGCCGTTATCGGCCCACTGCACGGCGGGCAGCGCCGACCACGGGAACCACGCCAAGTCTTTCGGCGATTCCTTGCTCAGCGCCTTGCGCGCTTCGGCGGCGAGCTTGTCGCGGTCGAGATAACGTTCGACCGGGCGCCCCAGCGCCTGCAGCGCGTCCAGCATCGCGCCCTTGGCGACATCGTGCTTCTCTTTCGCCACCGCCGCCTCGAGCGCCGGAATCGCGGGTTCGTGACGCAGCGCATGCAGCCACTGCGCGGCGACCGCGCGCACTTCGGATTTGCCGTCTTCCAACGCGGCGACGATACGGGTCTCCTTGCCCGGCAGATTCGCCAAAGCGACTTGCGCGGGCGCGCGTTCGCTCTTCGCGGTGCCCAGTGCGAGATCGAACATCGCGTTGATCAAACTCGCAGGTGGTGTCGGGAAGGTCGCGACGGCGCGGAACAAGCCTTTGCGGTCGAACGAATAATCGTGACCCGAGGTCGCCCGCAATCGTTGCTCCAATATCTCCAAACGATGCGCGAAGAACGGCCACACCGTTTCGTTCGGCCAGTCTTTCGCCAGTACCGCGTTCCAGCCGTAGCAATAGGCGCCGAGCACACCGTTGGCGTCGACGCCGAAGGGCTCGACGAGTTTCGAAAGTTCCAGCAGCGTCGGCCGGCCGGTCGCGCGGTGCAGGGCGTTGAACGCGTTGACAGCGACATAATTCGGCGTACGGTCGCGATCGCCCAGCAGACCGAAATAATTCAGCAATTTCGTCAACGCCACCGGGGTGGTGACGGCATCGCCGGCCAGCTTCTGCAGGGCTGGGCCTGCATGCTGCCAGTACACATTGCGCTGCCGGTGTTCGCCGCGCCAACGCGGCTGCGCGCCGGCCAGGTAATGACGCAGGTTTTCGAAATCGGAGCCGGAAAATTCGGGTTCCTGATGCAGGCGCCAGTTGTGGCCCTGCGCTTTGCCGCGCTCGTAATGCTCGCGCGCTTGTTTGTTGCTGCGCTCGATCGACGTATTGATCTCGTTCCACAAACGTTTCAGCGCGGCGTCGAACGCGGGCGTCGGCGCCACGGCCCACGACGCGATCTCGGGCATCTCGTATTCGTAAACGTCCATCGCCGCGTGGTTCTCGACCGCGGTGTCCCACTCTTGCACCAACGCTTGCACCGTCGCGGCTTTATCGGCCGACGCGGTCTCGCGCGCGAAGCCGCGCAGCGCTTCGTCTTCGCGTTTTCCGGCCAGCGCCCAGAGCAGACGCAAAGCGTGCTGTCGCTGTTCCGGCTTGCCGCCCGCGGCCAACGCTTTCAGCGGTTCGATCGCGCTGTCGGCGCAGCGCAGCACCAACGGTTCGGCCGCCGCGCGGGCTTGCTTGCTGCTGGAGGCGGCGAAATCGACGACTTCGCTCACGAATTCGCGAAGCGCGGCGTCGTTCAACGCCGCCAGCAGATTGAGCATATGCCGCCGTTGATGCGTCGCGGTCGCCGCGAGCAACGGACGCACCGCATCGCGATGCCGCAACATGGCGTCGGAGTAGTCGCGCACGGTCGCGAACATTTTCGCGCGCACTTCGGCCTGCGAATAAGTGGAATCGATCGGCGTGCCGAACGCGGCGGCGACCAATGCCGACGGCGCGACGCCGGCCGCGTCCAGCAAACGTTCGATCCCCGCGGCGGTCACGCCTTTGACGTCCGGCGCGTCCCCGCCCCACACGTTCACGCGCCGACCGCTCGCGTGCAGCAACAGCGCTTCGGCCCACTCGGCATTGCCGGCGATTTGCAGCATCGCGCCCCAATGTTGCGACTTGAGCGATGCGGCGAGGAACTGCCCCCAACGCAGCATGACCTCGACCGGTATCGATTCGAACGTCGCGTACAGGGCCGCGCGTTGCGCGGCGGCTTTTTTCTCGTCGCTCACATAGCCCGCCAAACTGAGCGCCGCACAGATGTCGTCGTTCTGGGCCGCGTCTTGCAGCACCGACACGGGGTCGCCGTGCAAAACGAACCGCAGCGCGTCGCGGGCGAAGCCGGCGCGCACGCCTTTGACCTTATCGAGCGGCGAAAGCTGCGTTTCGACCGCTTTCGCCCAATCGGCGGGTACGCCGGCCGGCAAGTCCGCCGAACCGCCGCCGAGCAATTGACTGATCCAACCGAGCATCGAGCCCCCAGGCCATATGATCCGCCGCCGATTATGCGCGAAGACGATGTTTCGAATAAGACCGCGCGACGCGACCGCGACACCTCAACGGAAGGCGTACGCCAACGACTCAGGCATCCGGTGCGAGACTCCAATCGACCCGCACCGTCGCGCCGTCGCCGTCGATGCGCTCGGCGCGCAGATAATGCCGCTTGCGCAGCGTGTCCACGCTGGTCTCGGCGGTCGCCGGTTCGCCCCAGACCGACAGCCTGAATCCCTGCACGCGCAGCCAACGCAGCAACGCCGACCATGCCACCGGGTCGTCTCGTATCCAGAGATCCAGGTCGTTGGGGCGGCGTGTTCCGTCGGGCGCGTCGCCCTCGGCCCAGGGGACGAAACTGCCGTGCATCGCAGCATCGAAACCCGCCTCGCGCAGCGCGTACAGGAATGCGCGCGTGCGTTCGAGATCGATCGGCGGCCGACGCTTACGATAAATCAGCGCATATTCGTGGGTGCGATCGTTGCGCATCGCGGTGTCGAGCGCATTTTCCGTCATCGACGCATCGCCGGATGCCATCTGTTCGCGCGGCGGATAGCACAGTACGCGCTCGTCGCAGGCCAGAAACAGACTGTCGAGAATGCGCGCGATCTCCCACGCGACCGGCAGCGTGCGCCCCTCGACGCGCACGTTCTCCGCCATCGCGATGCAATAGCCGTCGTCGGCCAAGCCTTCGCGAACGGCATGGAAGATCGCGCGCATCGCGATCAAATACGTGTCGAAATCCGGCGCGGCGTAACACTGCCCGGTCGATGCGCGACCCGGCCAACGGCAACCGAAATACGGCACGCTGGTCAAACACAGATCGAAGCGTTCGAGCGGCGTTTTCGACGGTAACGAGCCTCGCACGATGCGCGGTTCGATGCCGTGTCGGCGCAGTCGTTCGCGCGCGAGGTCCGCGCGCGCGCCGTCGATCTCCATGCCGAGGCCGTCGCGGCCTTCCAACGATGCGGCCAAGAGCGTCGTGCCGAAACCGCAGAACGGATCGAACACGGTCTCGCCCGGCCGCGAATACGCGCGCACGAACGGCCGCATCTGCGAGACCCAGCCACAATCGCGCCCCCCAAACACATCTCGCGCGCACAAATCTTCGGGCAAGCGATATTCGGGCGGATCGGGTTCCAGCATCGACCAACTGCGTTCACGCATCGTCCGCGCTCCACAGCACGTCGCGATCGGGCGACCAACCCGCGCACAGGCGCCCGTTCGCATGGAACACCAATTTATACAGATCGCCCGAGGCGTGGCGGCGATGCATCGCCGTGTAGTCCGAGGATTCGAACACCACCTCGATACCGTCGGGATGACGCATGCGCAGATTCCAAAAATAGTAGCCGTCGGTGAGCCCCAAGGGCGTCCAGGCCGGCCACAACGGCGACGACGCGCAGTCGGCGATCAGCGCTTCCATCGCGACGCGCGTGGTTTCGATGTAGCGGCGACTACCGGTGTCGCGATAACCATCGCCCAATCGCGAAAATTCGCGGAAGATCACCGTCGTGGCGCCGAGCCGACGCGCCCACGCGACGTACGCGTCGACGCCGCGCGCATCGTCGATACCGCCGTGTTGGACGATGCACACCATCCGTAACGGCATGCGCGCGGATAACGAGGTTGCGACGCGCTCGAACGTGTCGTTGCGCACGATCGGTTCGCCGTCGCGGAAACGCATGATCGCATCGTTGGCGCGCTCATCGATGTGATGTCGCGACAGCTCCAGCCACGATAGGCCGAACGCCGCGAAGGCCTCGATCAAATCATCGCCCTGCGCCTGCGCGAACCCCGCGCCGTTGCTGTAGAGCACGCGTTCGGCGACCGGGACGCCTTCGCGTGCGGCGGCGTCGAGCGTGCGCAGCATCGCCAGACACCAGGCGAGATCGTCGGTGGTTTCCAAACCCGACAACGAATACGACAGCGGCAATCCGTGCAACTGCGCGAGCGCACCGCGCAACGCATCGAAATAATCGTCTTGCGGTCGCAGCGCGCTGGCGGCGCGCCCGCCCTCGCGCGGGCGCAACGTTTCCGAACAGAACCGACAGCGTGCCGAACACGGCCGCGCGGCGGCGTAGGGCGTGAACGTGATCGGCTGCGCGACGCGATACAGACGTTCGCCGATGCGATGCGAGACCCAGCGCGACGGATCGTTCGGCGACGGCGCGCGGCGGCGAAGCGCGGGCATCACGCCGCGCAGATGCGTCAAGACCTCATTCGGAACGCAGGACGCGGCCTCGTACGCATCGACCGAGCGCGAAAACGCGATCGGCACGTCCATCACTCAGAGTCTCGCGGCGTCGGCGCGGGCACGGATCGCCTCGAACGTCCAGTCCTCCAGTAATCGACCGTTCTCCCACACCGTCGTCATCGCGTCGTCGAAGCCCAGCGGCTTCTCGACATCGGCCAACGACGCGGCTTCGGGCGGCACCGGCACGGTCTTGAAACTGCCGTATTCGCGATGCGCCAGCAGCGTCATGCGCCCGCGCTTACTTTGTTTGCCCTTGTCGGTCACCGGATCTTTGTAGACGTCGACCCAACGGCCGTCCACGCGCGCCGCCGAACATTTCAGCGCGAATTTCTGCGTATCGCGATTGAGCTGCTGCAGCAACGCGCCGCCCATGCCGAACGCGATGTTGTCGGTGGCGTAACCGGCGCTGGTGACGCGTTCGAGAATCGCGCGAATGCTCGTGGGGTTAATGCCGTCGCCCTGAATCACGCGCACATGATTCAGCACTTTGTAGCCTTTGCCGTTGATCGTGTGGCCGAAAGCTTCGTCGAGCAATTCCATGCACTGATGCACCACCGCCACCGGATCGCCGGAGTCGGGGCGGATCACCACCGTCGCGCCGGAGGCGATCACTTCGTCCTTCAGCGTCGTGCCCCAGTGTTCGCGGATGGCGTGATAGATGTCGTAGCTGTCCGACACCACGGCGACGATCGCGCCCGGTTTCGCGAACTGCTTGAGCATATTGCGATACGCATCGACTTCGCGTTCGCGGCCCCAACTGGTGATGGTGCTGTGTTCGGCGGCGGGAATCGAGAAGCCCGCCATCGGCGCGTGGTAATAGGCTTTCGCCGCGAGCAGGGCGGACACCGTGTCGGTGCCCATGAAATTCACCAGATGCGCGCAGCCGCCGATCGCAGCGGATTCGGCGCTGGACACGCCGCGCGCGCCGAAGTCGTGGAGCTTGAACGGCAATTGTCCGGCCGGATCGTCGCTGGTGCGTTCCAGGAATTGGCGGATCGTCTGTTTCGCGTGCCAACTGATCGTCGCCACCGTCACCGGATACCACAGACGCAGCAGCATCGTTTCTAGATACGACGGCACCCAATACGCCTGCGGATCGGTCGATTCGATCGTCACCAGGGCCTGATGCGTCGGCACCACGGTACCTTCGGGCACCGCACGGATGCGCACCGGCAGATGGCCGCCAAGTCGATCCACGATATCGCGCCAGCCCGCTTCGTTGAACGGCTCGCCGTGCGCGGCGTAGAGTTCCCTCGCCTCGTCGATATCGGCGTGCGTCACGGGCTTGCTCAAGTATTCTTTGAGGATCGCCTGCAAGCCGAAGAACACGGTGCGATCGTACACGCCGCCGCGCGATTCGATGTAAAAGAACGTGGCATCGGTGCCGGGCGGGTATTGCAGCCAGTGGCTGGCCTTGTAGCTGTCGGTATTGAGCAGAAGATTGTCGAGAGACAGGGTGTTGCGAGCGTGCATGACGGAAGCTCCTTCGCGTCGAGTGAGGCCGCCGGTCTATCCGGCGGCGGGGAAAACATCGTGTGCCTGCGGTCGCATCAACCGCGACCGAGAAAAAACTCGAGGATATGCAGGTGGTCCTCGTACAACTGCGGCCCCATCTCCAGCGCCTCGCTGACCGGAATCCAGCGCGCCTTGTCGGCATCGTCGCCGCCGCGCACCTCGGGCAATTCGCCGACGGGGAAATCGAAATGGTAGGCGTGGGTGATGGTGCGCCCGCGCAAACTGCGATCCGGGTGATCGAAGACATGCTGATGTTTCAGCGAACCTTTCAGTACGCGCTCGGGAATCTTCAGTCGCGTTTCTTCGCGCAGCTCGCGCACGCAGGATTCGAACAGGCCTTCGTTCTGCGCGACGAAGCCGCCGGGCAGCGCCCACAAGCCTTTGCCGGGTTCGGCGCGGCGACGCACCAGCAGCACGTGCCCAGAATGCACCACCACCGCGTCGGTGGTGACGAAGGTCGGCGCGTACGGCGCATCGGCCCAGGCGGCTTTGTATTTTTCGATGAACTGATATTCCGCCACCAACTGCGCGAACGACGGCGAATTCTTGCGGAAGGCGTCGAGCATATCGAACACCGGCGTCGGCACATTGGCGCGGATCAGCATCAAGCCGCCGTGGCTGTCGAGCTTGTTGGCTTCGAACAGATAACGCCGTAATTCGGTGGCCGATAAGGTTTCGGTATGGCGCACATCGACCAGCGGCCACTGCGGGAATTCGCGCAAGTAATAGCTGGAGGCGTCTTTGTCCTGACCGATCAAACCGACTTTCGCAGCCGCGTCGCCGCCGTCGGATTTGATGGCGTCGTTCACCGCACGCTGCACCGCAGCGATCCACTGGCTTTCGTTGTACAGATGATCGCGCAGCGGGCGAATCAGCAGGCGCTCGGCGTGTTCGGCGAGCGCGCTCTGGATCATCACCGCGCGTTCGGCGACGGTCCAGGGATTCTTGATAGTGCGCGGCGTATCGGCGGAGCCGACGAGGAAGATGAGTTTCTTGGCCCGGCTCAGCGCGTGACGGGCGACGGCGGCATGGCCGTGATGGAAGGGCTCGAAACGCCCGATAAAAACGAGATAGTCGAAGGCGACTGTGCCGAGCGACGGCGCTGCGGCGGGCACTGCGTGTTCCATGAGGCTCCCTCACGGTGGTGGTTGGATATTCGCCCCGGGTCTGTCCTGAGGCTTGTCGCGAATGCTACGCCGATGCGTTCGGGAGTCAAGCGGGCGGGCGGCTGGGCATCGACGACGCGCATGCAGACGCATGCCGAAGGTTCTACACTGGAACCTCGATTCATCTCGGCCTCCCCCATGCGCCAACGCAAAACCAAAGCCACTTCGGTCGATATCGCGCACCGCGCCGGAGTTTCGCAGGCGACGGTGTCGCGGGTGCTGCGCGGCAGTCCGCTGGTGAACGCCGAGACCCGCAAGCGGGTGATGGATGCGGTGAAGGAGCTGAATTACAAGGTCGATCGTCGTGCGTCCAGTCTGCGCACGCAGCGCGCCGGCACGCTGGCGCTGCTGTTGTTCGAGGACCCCACCGCCGACGAGTCGAACATTAACCCGTTCTTCCTGGCGATGCTCGGTTCGATCACTCGCGCCTGCGCGCGCCATGGCTACGACTTGCTGGTTTCGTTCCAGCAACTTTCCGACGACTGGCACGCCGATTACGAAGACAGCATGAAGGCCGATGGGCTGATTCTGCTGGGCTACGGCGATTACATCGATTACCGGCCGAAACTCGTGCGTTTGGTCGAGCAAGGCACGCATTTCGTGCGTTGGGGCGCGGTGCTGCCGGATCAGCCCGGGGTGTCGATCGGCTGCGATAACGTCGCGGGCGGACGCATGGTCGGCGAACATCTGCTGGCCATGGGGCGCCGCAGCGTCGCCTTCTTGGGCGATGCGTCCAGCCATTACCCCGAATTCCACGCGCGCTATCGCGGCTGCGAGCAAGTGCTGCGCGAAGCGGGCATCGCCGAAGACCCGGCGCTGCAAGTGGATGCGCTGAGTTCGGAAGAGGAAGGCTACGAAGCGGCGAAGGCGTTGCTCGGGCGCGGCGTGTTGTTCGATGCGGTGTTTGCGGCCAGCGATCTGATCGCGATCGGCGCGCTGCGCGCATTGCTCGAACACGGCCTACGCGTACCCGAAGACGTGGCCGTGGTGGGCTTCGACGACATCGCGATGGCGCGTTTCTGCAACCCGCCGCTGACCACCGTGTTCCAGGACACCTCGCACGCGGGCGAGCAATTGGTCGAAACGCTGCTGAAGCTGGTGAACGGACAGCCGGCCGAGAGCGCGATGCTGCCGGCGAAACTCATCGTGCGGCGTTCGACGCCGTCGGCGGCGTAACCGAACGCGCGAGAACGAACGGCGCGCGAGCGCGGCCGACGCCGACAGGCCGCTAGGGCCTCGGCGCGCCGTAGCGATGAAGACCGTCGAAATCCGCCTTGCCCACGGCGACGCCCTGCGCCCGCAAGATCGCGTACGCGATCGACAAGTGGAAGAACAGATTCGGCAACGCATACTCGAACAGAAAGCGCTCCGCCGGTAGGACGACATCCGCCTCGCCCGCGCGGTCGCGCACAAGGCGGGCCGCGTCGTCGAAACGCTCTGGCGCCAAGCCATCGAGCAATCCGCGCGTACGCGCGATGCGCGCGCGCAGTCCGGCGAGATCGCCGGGAAATTCGCCGTACCCCGGCACCGGCTCGCCGGCCAGCGGGAATGCCGCTCTAAGCGCGAAATTGCAGACGATCTCCGCTTGCGTCCGCAGCGGCAGCATATCCGGCGCCAAGCGCGCCTCGAGCAAGACGGCGAGTCCCGCAGCATCGTCACGGCGCGCGTCTTCGGCACGATCCAACAACGCCGCCAAGCGATCGAGCGAGCGAGCGAAGACGCCGACGCACGCGCGATAGAGCATCGGCGTCGTAAGCGTCGGTATCGCGTGCTGTGCGCGATCTTCGGAATCATCGGACATCGCACGATCTTAGCGAGTCGTCGCGATGTTTGCGCCTTTCGCGACGCGGGCGCGCGATGAATTCCTATTCAACGCGCTTGAACACGTATTCAACGCCGCAAGCGAACGCAACCGACACCCGCGGCGGCTAGAGTCGGTCGTGTTGCAGTGCAGCATTCGTGCTGCGATCCCCCACCAGGAGACGTCTTTTTTCAGGAGATACGTCATGAGCGACACCGCCGCCGCATCCGCCGCCCCGGGACTGGGAAGTCTCGGCATCGGCATCGAACCCTTCCCCCGCCACGGCAATCCTTTGCTCCGTATCGGCGCCGCGCTGTGGCGTCGCGACATCGCCTTCGCCCGCAGCGGTTGGCAACGCATCGCGCTGATGCTCTGCGCGATCGGCGGCATCGCGCTGTGGTTGCTGCCGCAAACCGTCGTGACCGACGCCGCGTCGATGCTGCAGGTCGAATCGGTGCGCATTTTCTACATGGTCGGCGATCTGTCGTTATCCAAGCTGTCCGAATCGTTCGCGACGTTGTTGGTCGCCATCGCGATCGGACGCGCCGCGTTCGTGATCGCGATCGGTCTGCTCGACATGGCGACATACAAGCGCATCGTCGGTCGGCCATTCGACTGGGAATCGATGATCAACGTCAGTCTGGTCAACGCCTTTTTCATCTTTTCCGGGGTGTTCGTGTTGGCGAACGACGGCCTGCGATCGCTGCTGACGCACTATGACCGCCTACTGGCGCAGGTGCCGACGCTGATCGATCTGAACGGTGCGGTCGCGCTGGTCGTCGCGGCCTTGATCGGCGATTTTTGTTTTTACTGGTCGCACCGGTTTTTCCACAGCAACCGGTTTTTCTGGAATCTCGGCCACATCTACCATCACCGCAACCGCAATCTGACGCAGTTGACCTGCGCGATCGAGCCGCCGTTGTTGTTGCTGCAGGCCGCGGGCGGTCTGTCGCTGCTGCTGTTGCCGCTGCTGTCCAAGCTGTTCACCACCGACATCGCCGGCGCCGGCATCGCGCTGCTGGTGTTGATGATCGCCGACACCTGGACCGACCCCTCGCATTCGACGTTCATGTATTGGCTCGAATCGAAGTCGCGCGCATTGAAAGCGTTACGCGCGGTGTTCGTCACCGTCGGCGTGCACTTCGTGCATCACTCGCGCGATGTGCATGGGCCGAAGGGCACCGGCTGCAATTTCGGCGCGCGTTTGACGGTGTGGGATCGCGTGTTCGGCACCTACGTCGAACCGAAGGATGCGATTCCGGATTCCGGGTTGTTCGACCCGCACGGCGACGCCTGCATCAATCCGTTGCGTTATTTGCTGCTGCCATACGTGCGCATGGGCGCGGAGCTGCGTCGCAACAAGTTACGGTATTGGCCGAAGATTCTGTTCGGCCCGGTGGGTTACGAGCCGCCGAATCCGGTGGCGATGAGTCACTGACACGCATCGCGTGCGCGAGTTCGGTCTAGCACGGACTCGCGTCTCTCGACCCCCTCCCGGCCTCCCCCTGCGCTGCGCGCAAGGGGAGGAGAGGATCGCGCGCGATGTGACGAACGAACGGCGTCAGTGGAGAGGATCGCGCGCGATGCGCCGAACGAACGGGCTCAGTGCCCCGCGCTGACGACCGGCGCGGTGTGCGCGTTCGGTTCGCGCACGCGCAGCACCAACACGCCGGCGATCGCCATGCTGACGCCGCCGAGGATCAGAATCTTGGCGGGTTCGTCGCCGAACACGCCTTTGAGCAGGAAGCCGAGCGTCGCCACCGCCACCAACTGCGGGATGACGATGAAGAAATTGAAGATGCCCATGTACACGCCCATCTTCTGCGCCGGCAGACTGTCCGACAGCAAGGCGTAGGGCAGCGAGAGGATCGACGCCCAGGCGAAACCGATGCCGACCATCGACACCATCAGCCAATCTTCGTTCGGCATGAACGGAATCGACGCGAGCCCCAGCCCGCCGAGCATCAGATTCAACAGATGGCTCTTGCGCAGGCCCAAACGCCGGGCCATGAACGGAATCGCGATCGCCGCCAACGCGGCGAAGCCGTTGTAGGCGGCGAACAACACGCCGACCCAGTTCGCGCCGGTGTTGTACGCGGCCGATGAGGCGTCGCTGCTGCCGTAATACACCGACGTGACCGTGGCGGTGGTGTAGATCCACATCGCGAACAGCGCGAACCACGAGAAGAATTGCACGACCGCCAGTTTGCGCATGGTTTCGGGCATCGCGTAGATATCGATCATCACCTCCGCGAAGCCGTTGTCGCGACCGACCACGTTCAACAGCAACAGAATCAACCCGTACGCGGCGAGCAAAGCGCCCAGCAGATACAACTCGCGCGGAAGCGCTTGCCACGCGACCGCCGCGATCGCGGCGATGCCGAGAAACAGCCACAAGGTACCGAAGCGCGTGGTGCGCGTAAGATCCAGCGGCGGGCGCTCCAATACTCCGGCTTCGTCGTAGGCTTTGAGCGTTTCCGGCGGGTATTCGCGGGTGCTGAACACGGTCCACAGAATCGCGCCGAGCAGCGCACCGGCGCCGGCATAGAACGCGTAACGCACGGTGTCGGGCACTTCGCCCGGCGCGGCGGTGTTGGGCACGCCCCACTTTTCCAAGATCCACGGCAGCATGCTGGCGATCACCGAACCCACGCCGATGAAGAAACTCTGCATCGCGTAGCCCTTGGCGCGCTGCTTCACCGGCAACTGGTCGCCGACGAACGCGCGGAACGGTTCCATCGAGATATTGATCGAAGCGTCCAGCACCCACAGCAAACCCGCCGCGATCCACAGCGCCGAGGAATGCGGCATGAAGATCAACGCGATTGAGGACAGAATCGCGCCGACCAGGAAATACGGACGACGACGGCCGAGCCCGGTCCAGGTGCGGTCGGAGAAATAACCGATGATCGGCTGCACGATCAAACCGGTCAGCGGCGCGGCGATCCACAGGCCCGGCAGCGAATCCATTTCCGCGCCGAGGGTCTGGAAGATGCGGCTGACGTTGGCGTTCTGCAGGGCGAAGCCGAACTGGATGCCCAGGAAGCCGAAGCACATGTTCCAGATTTGCCAGAACGATAACGGCGGCTTTTGCGACGGCGATGTTGGCTGCATGACGAGTCCTTGGGCGGGGCCGGCCGCCGATACGGCGCGAGGCGGCTGAACGAATGCGAATCGACGCCCGCCGCCGTGGGCGCGGAGCGTCCCGCATGGTAGGCGCGGCGCTGCGATGCAGCATCCGCGCTGTAAACGTATTCAGCCCGCGCAGCGCGCCGTGGCGACCATCCGCAGCGGACAGGGGCGTCGCGCGAACCCGGCGCCGACCGTCGGCGCCGGACGCACGATCACATCATCGTCGCCTTGCACTGCCGCTCGATGAACTCCTCGTGGGTCGGCATCACCCGCATGCAGTTGGCGATCACGCCGCGGATGTTTTGCATGTAATCGGCGATTTTTTCCTCCGAATACACATCGACCAGCGCGTGATAGGACTTCGGCGCCATGCGCTGGCCGTGCATGACCTGCACCCAACTCGGTTCGGCGAACAACTCGCTGCCTTCGCGGAAGATGCGGCCGTTGCTGTTGAACAGCGCCATTTTGCGCGTGAGCGATTCGGGCACGTCCATCGTCCGCACGTAATTCCAGAACGGGGTGTCGTCGCGCTCGGTGGCGTGGTAGTGCAGGATCAGGAAGTCGCGAATCTTGTCGAACTCGAAATGCGAGTGCTGGTTGAATTCGTCGATATCGGCTTGATCGAAGCCGCCGTGCGGGAAAAACGCGGTCAACCGCGCGATCGACGACTGGATCAGATGAATGCTGGTCGATTCCAGCGGTTCCATGAAGCCGCTGGCCAGACCGAGCGCGACCACGTTCTTGTTCCAAAACTGATTACGTTTGCCGGTGACGAAACGGATCACCCGCGGATCGGCCAGCGGCTCGCCTTCCAGGTTGTTCATCAGCACCGAGGTGGCTTCGTCCTCGCTCATGAACTTGCTGCTGAACACGTGGCCGTTACCGACGCGATGCTGCAGCGGAATGCGCCATTGCCAGCCGGCGTCGCGCGCGGTCGAGCGCGTGTACGGCGTGAGCGTTTGGGTGCGCGCGCAGGGCACGGCGACGGCGCGGTCGCAGGGCAGCCAATGGGTCCAGTCGGTGTAGCCGGTCTTGAGCGTCTGTTCGATCAGAATGCCGCGCAAACCCGAACAATCGACGAACAACTGCCCGGCCACGCGGTCGCCTTTGTCCAGCGTCAACGCGTTGATGTAGCCGGTTTCCGGGTTTTGTTCGACCCCCACCACCTTGCCCTCGAAACGCGTCACCCCGCGATCTTCGGCGTATTTGCGCAGAAACCGCGCGTAGAGACTGGCGTCGAAATGGTAGGCGTAGGCGATGTCGGCCAACGGCGAGTTCGGGCGATCCGTGACCGGCGGCAGGAAGCGGTTCTGGCGCGCGGCGACGGTGTTGATCGAATAGTCGTCCAGCGGCGCGGCTTTGCCGGCCTGATGCATCTTCAGCCAGTACTGATAGAACGGCACCAGCCCGAGGTCCTGGCCGATCTTGCCGAAGCCGTGGATGTAGCTGTCGCCGGGCTTGCCCCAGTTGACGAACTCGATGCCCAGCTTGAAGGTGCCCATGGTCTGGCGCATGAATTCGTATTCATCCAGATCGAGCGCCTGGTTGTAGAGCTTGATCATCGGAATCGTGGCTTCGCCCACCCCGACGATGCCGATTTCCTCGGATTCCACCAGTCGAATCGAATACTCTGGCGACAACACCTTGGCCAAGGCTGCGGCGGTCATCCAGCCCGCGGTGCCGCCCCCCAGAATCACGATTTCGGTAACGCGACCACTGTTCATGTCCGACATCCCCTCGAATGCGTTTTCGACCGTTGCCAAAGGCGCCCAGTATGCGACGGACGCGGCTCGACGGCACCCCGTCCGGCCCGGTCGCGGACGATACGCCGAAACCCTCGCGATGTGCTTGATGCGGATGAGCCTCGGCCTGGCGACTGCGACAGCGGCGATGACCGCATGCGCCGCCCTGGCCGACGATCGGGCGTACAGCGAAGCCGTGTTGCGCACCGACTGCGACGCCGCCGCGTCGAGCCGCGTGCTGCATGCGCAAGCGCGTCCGACGCCGGACGCGCGGGCGTATTGGCTCGATCGGCATCTGATCCAATGGCCCGGCGCGAAAGCCGAAGGCCGGTTCCGTCTGTATCACTCGGCGACGGCGGCGTTGGTCGCCGAACCGGGCAAACCGGTGCGCGGCGCGGACGGGTTTCTCGAACTCGAACCGGTGAAGGTCAAACTGGCGTCGGCCACCGTTGCGCGGTTTCGGTTCGTCGGGGAAGGGTTGCGACTGGCGTTGCCGAAGGATGCGGCGGTCACGATGCGATTGCGCGAACACACGTTGCTGATCCGCGAAGATGCGCAAGGCCAAGTTCTTGAGGCGAGCGCGTTGCAAACGCCCGGCGCCCTGGACGATCTGTATGCGGCCGCCGCAGACGCGCCGCTCGGCGCATTTCGATACGGACGACCGGAAATTTCGGAAGATTTCGCGACGCGCTTTGCGTTGTGGGCGCCCACGGCGCGAGATGTCGCCGTGTGTACCTTCGCGCACAAGCGCGGCGAAGCGACGCGCACGCATCGCGCACGTCGCGACGACACGAACGGCGTGTGGACTGTGGATCTACCCGGCGTGTGGGAAGGCCACGCCTACGCCTACCTCGTGGATGTCTACGTCCCCAACGTCGGCATCGTCCGCAATCGCGTCACCGATCCTTATTCGGTCGCGCTGACCGCCGACTCCAAGCGTAGCGTCGTCCTCGATCTCGATCATCCTTCGACAAAACCCGATGGTTGGGACGCCGCACCGCGCCCCGCGGCGGCGGCATCGAACACGGATATGTCGGTGTACGAACTGCATGTGCGCGATTTCTCGCGCGACGATGCGAGCGTGCGGCCCGCATGGCGCGGCCAATATCTCGCGTTTACCGAACGCGACTCCGCCGGCATGCGCCATCTGCGCGCCTTGGCCGAAGCCGGCATGACCGATGTGCATTTGCTGCCGGTGTTCGATATCGCCACCGTACCCGAAACCGGCTGCGCGACGCCCGAGCTGCCCGCCGCCGCGCCGGACGGCGAGGCGACGCAAGCCGCCGTCGCCGCGGTCGCAGCGAAAGACTGCTTCAACTGGGGCTACGACCCGTTCCACTTCAACGCGCCGGAAGGCAGCTACGCCACCGACGCGAACGATGCCGCCGCGCGCATCCGCGAGTTCCGCGCGATGGTGCAGGCGCTGCACGGCGCCGGCCTGCGCGTGGGCATGGACGTGGTCTACAACCACACCTCGGCGGCCGGACAAGCGGCGACATCGGTGCTCGATCGCATCGTGCCCGGCTATTACCACCGCCTCGACGCGAGCGGCCGCGTAGAGATGTCCACCTGCTGCGCCAACACCGCCACCGAACACCGGATGATGGCGAAATTGATGATCGATTCGGCCGCGCTGTGGGTGAAGCACTATCGGATCGATTCCTTTCGCTTCGATCTGATGGGCCATCAGCCGCGCGAGGCGATGGAACATCTGCAAGCGCGCGTGGATGCCGTCGCCGGCCGCCGCATTCCGTTGATCGGCGAAGGTTGGAATTTCGGCGAAATCGCGAACGGCGCGCGCTTCGTGCAAGCCTCGCAACTGTCGTTGCAAAACAGCGGCATCGCGACGTTCAGCGACCGCGCGCGCGACGCGCTGCGCGGCGGCGGTTGCTGCGATCGCGGCGAAGGGCTCGTCGCGAACGTCGGTTGGTTGAACGATGCGCGCGATGCGGCGAGCGAAAACGACCCAAAACGCCGTGCCGAGCGCATGCGCATCGCCGATTTTGCGCGCATGGGCCTTGCCGGCACGCTGCGTGATGTGCGCATGCGCGGCGCGGATGGCGTCGTGAAAACGCTGTCGGAATTCGACTATGCCGGACAATCGGCCGGTTATGTCGCCGAACCGGGCGAAGTGGTCAATTACGTCGAAAATCACGACAACATGACCCTGTTCGATCTGAACGCCTTGCGCTTGCCGCGCGATACCTCGCGCGAAGATCGCGCGCGGGTGCAATTGCTCGGCGCGGCGACGACCGCCTTCAGTCAGGGCGTGGCGTATTACCACGCCGGTATCGACATCCTGCGTTCGAAATCGCTGGACCGGAACAGTTTCGATTCCGGCGACGCGTTCAATCGGCTCGATTGGTCGTACCGCGACAACGGCTTCGGTGTGGGCTTACCGCCGAAGGCCGAGAACGGCGCGGACTGGCCGTGGCTCAAGCCGGTGTTGGCCGATGCATCCATCGCGCCCACCGCGCGCGAGATCGCGTGGATGCGCGATGGCTTCCGCGACTTGCTACGCATCCGCGCGAGTTCGTCGCTGTTCCGTCTGCGCAATGCCGAAGACGTGCGTCGTCGACTGTCGTTCCGCAACGTCGGGCCGCAGCAGAATCCGGCGGTGCTGGTCGTGCATTTGAACGGCGCCGGCATCGCGGACGGGCTCGAAGGCGGGGACGAAATCACGGCGGGCGAAGCGCTGGCGCAAGCATCGAACGCCGCGGCTTATCGGGGCGCGGTATTTCGCGAAATTCTGTATTTCGTCAATGCCTCGCCGGAGGCGCAGACGCTGACGCTGGGCGAAGAAAAGAACAAGCGTTACGTTCTGCATCCGGTGCAGCGCTCCCCGCAAGCGACCGATCCGCGTCCGAAGCATCAAGCGCGTTACGACGAACGCACGGGTCAGTTCGAAATTCCGGCGCGCACGGCGGTGGTGTATGTCGTCGAATGAGCGACGCGGGATCGGGCCTTCCGGCCCTCCCACAAACACGAGCGGCTTTCCCAGCGATCTTCAGCTTGAACAGGATTTTGCGATGACCACATCCCGACTGCTTTTCGCGCTCCACGCCACCCTCGCGCTGAGCATCGGCGCCCTTTCGGTCGCGCCCGCGTCCGCCGAAACCGTCGCCAGCGTCGTCTCGCCGGACAAGCGCCTGATGGTGGAACTCGATGTCAGCGGCGAAGGCCGTGTGGCCTATCGCGTGCTGCGCGACGGCAAACCGCTGATCGGCGATTCGCGGCTCGGTTTCGTCTTACGCAACGACCGGCAGTTCCTGCGCGGGCTGCGTTTGCGCGAACGCTTTTTGAGCAGCTTCGACGAGACCTGGGAACTGCCCTGGGGCGAACGCCGGTTCGTGCGCAATCGTTACAACCAAATGCGCGCGAGTTTCGTCGAAACCGATCGCGACAAGCGCCGGATCGATGTGACGTTCCGCGTGTTCGACGACGGCGTCGGCTTCCGCTACGAATTTCCCAAGCAAGACACACTGGACGAAGTGCAGATCGCCGAAGAGCTCACCGAATTCGCGATCCCGCAGCCGGCGACCGCGTGGTGGATTCCGGCGTACGAATGGAACCGCGAGGAATATCTGTATCGCCGCACGCCGTTGGCGGAAGTCGGCACGGCGCAGACGCCGATCACGCTGCGCACCGACGACGGCACGCACGTGACCTTGCACGAGGCGGCGCTCGTGGATTACGCCGGCATGAATCTGATGAAGGCCGACGGCGGCGCGCTGCGCGCCCTGCTGACGCCGGGCAGCCCGGCGAAGGTCGTCCGTCGCGCGCCGTTCACGACGCCCTGGCGCACGATTCAAATCGCCGACCGCGCTGGTGGCTTAGTCGAATCGAACCTCATCCTCAATCTCAACGAGCCCAACACGCTCGGCGATGTGAGTTGGTTTAAGCCATCGAAATACGTCGGCGTGTGGTGGTCGCTGCACTTGGACAAAGAGTCGTGGGCCACCGGTCCCAAACACGGCGCGACCACCGCGAACACCAAGCGTTATATCGATTTCGCCGCGAAATACGGGTTTCGCGGCGTGCTGGTGGAAGGTTGGAACGTGGGCTGGGACGGCGATTGGTTCGCCAACGGCTGGGATTTCGATTTCCGCAAACCGACGCCCGATTACGATCTCGAAGGTCTCGCCGCCTACGCCAAATCGAAAGGCGTGCATTTGATCGGCCATCACGAAACCGGCTGCGCGGTGAGCCATTACGAGCGGCAGATGGACGAAGCGTTCGCGATGTTCGAACGGCTCGGCATCGACGTGGTGAAGACCGGTTACGTGTGCGACGCCGGTCAGATCGAGCGCCAAGACGCCGAAGGCGACCCGGTGGTGCGCGAATGGCACGAAGGCCAGTTCATGAGCAACCACCATCTGCGCGTGCTGCAGGCGGCGGCCAAGCATCGTGTCGCGATCAACGCGCACGAACCGATCAAGGACACCGGCCTGCGTCGCACGTATCCGAATTGGATTTCGCGCGAAGGCGCGCGCGGCCAGGAATTCAACGCCTGGGGCAACCCGCCCAATCCGCCGGATCACGAGCCGACGATGATCTTCACGCGCATGCTGGCCGGCCCGATGGATTTCACGCCGGGCGTGTTGAGCCTGGAGGGGCGCGGTCAACCGATCCAAAGCACGCTCGCGCGGCAATTGGCGCTGTATGTGGTGCTGTACAGCCCGATCCATATGGCGGCGGATTTGCCCGAGCATTACGAACAACACCTGGACGCGTTCCAATTCATCCGCGACGTACCGACCGATTGGCAAGACACGCGCGGCGTGAACGGCGAAGTCGGCGACTACGGGACGATCGCGCGCAAGGACCGCCGCAGCGAAGATTGGTATCTCGGCGCCGTGACCGACGACACCGCGCGCGAACTGCGCGTGCCGCTCGACTTCCTGAGCCCGGGCAAGACCTACGTCGCGCAGATTTACCGCGACGGCGACAAGGCCGACTACAAAGGCGATCGCTTTTCCTTCGCGCGCGACACCCGCGAGGTGACGCGCGACGATGTGCTGACCCTGCGGCTCGCCGCGGGCGGCGGGCAGGCGATTCGGTTCATGGCGAAGCGCTAGGCGTCGGCGATGTTCAACCCCAATCCCGACATCCAAGTCGTCCCCATCGCCGGCCGTCATGTCTGCTATGTGATCGACGATGCGCTGCGCGATCCAGGTGCTTTGGTCGAGTACGCGCAGGCGCATCTCGGCGAGTTCGTCGAAACCGCGCACAACGCGTATCCGGGGCCGGAGTTGCGGATGCCCGACGCGTTTTCGGCGCAGCTCGACGACTTCTTCTCCACGCATCTACGTCGCGCCTTCGACGTGCGCCGCACCGAGCGCATGTACAGCCGGTTGTCGATCACGGCCACGCCCGCGGACCGGCTCAAGCCGTCCCAATCGATCTGTCACGTGGATCGGTTGAGCGTCGAGCCGCAGCGCCGCATCGTCGCTTCGGTGCTGTATCTGTTTCGCGACGAGCGCTTGGGCGGCACCAGTTTTTATACGCCGAAGCATCCGCCGCAAACCATCATGCCCCTGATTCACGACTCCGGCCAACTCGATGCCGCCGCGTTCGAAGCGCGTTACGGCATTCGCACCGGCTACATGACCGCATCGAACGCGTGGTTCGAGAAATTGGCGACGGTGCCCGCGCGCTATAACCGCCTGATCGCGTACGAAGGCACGGTGTTCCACAGCGGCGAGATCGCCCACCCCGAATTGCTGAGCCGCGACCCGCGCGTCGGTCGACTCAGTCTCAACGGCTTCTTCACCTGTCGCCGCCGCTTGAGCGGCTGATATCGCGGAGTTCGGTATGACTCGTTCGTCTCGCCGCATTTCCTTCGCCGCAAGCGCGTGCCTGATCGCATCGCTGGTCGTCGCGCACGCCGCGAGTTTCGCGGAAGCCGCGGAGTGCGAAAGCCGCAGTGCCGCGCCGAAGGCTTCGAGCGAAGCCGATCCGCGCATCGACACGCTGCGCATCGACGCACCGCACGTCGATGCGGAGCCGCTGCGTGTGCGCGTCTTTCTGCCGCGCGACTACGACCCCGCCTCCTCGCTCGGCTATCCCACGCTCTACATCAACGACGGCCAGGACGCCGAAGCGGTGGCGCTGCAATCGTGGTTGGATGCGTTGATGGCGTCCGGCGAGATTCGCCCGGTCATCGCCGTCGCGATCGATATGCCGCGCGACCGCATGGCCGCTTACGGCTTCTCCGATCGCGCCGCAGGGCGCAGCCTGGTCGCGGACACGCGCGCGGGACCGGTCGGCGCGAAAGCGCATGCGTATTCCGAGTGGTTAGCGACCGTGCTGGTGCCCGCGATCGACGCGCGTTACCGCACCCGCGCGCGCGCCGATGCGCGCACCATTCTGGGTTGGTCGCTGGGCGGCGCGAATGCGCTGAATCTCGGCTGGCGCTACCCGGAAGTCTTCGGCCGCGTTGGCGCGTTTTCGCCGTCGTTGTGGCTGGCGTCGGAAGGCGGCGATGTCACGACCGTGGAGCGCATGCGGATCGCGGAAACGATGATCGCGAACGGCGAATACCATGTCGGCAGTCGTTGGTTCTTCGCCGTCGGCGACGCCGAGGAAACCGACGATCGCGACAGCGACGGCATCATCGATGTCGTCGACGATGCGCGCGATCTGATCGACGGTTGGCGCGTCGCGGGCGAGACCGAACCGCGCGCTAAAGGCTTGCGCCAGCTCGGGCATTCGGTCGATCTCGATGCCGCGACGCGATTCGCGCGCGCCGACGCGACGCTGTTCGTGCTGCGCGAGGGCGAACACCGGCAACGCAGTTGGTCGAAAATGCTGCCGACGTTCCTGCGCTGGGCGTATGCGCTGCGCGCGCCCGCGCTGCAGGCCACCGGCACGATCGAAAGCTGGCAGGACGTCCCGTCGCAATTCGTCGGCGCACGGCATGTGGACGTGTGGCTGCCGCCGAGTTACGGCCGCGACCCGCAGCGCCGTTATCCGGTGTTGTACATGCACGACGGCCAAAATCTGTTCGATCCCGCACTGGGCTATACCGGCGTCGATTGGGACATCGACGGGGCGATGACGCGCCTGATCGAACGCGGCGAGATTCGCGAAGCGATCGTGGTCGGCCTCTGGAACACACCGCTGCGGTTCGCCGAATACATGCCGCGCACGCCGGTGAAGACCGAGATCGTCGGCAGCGGTATCGAGGGACGACCGATCGGCCGCGCGGAGGACATCCGCTCCGACGACTACCTGCGGTTCCTGGTCGAAGAGCTCAAACCCTTCGTCGATACGCGTTACCGCACGCTGCCCGGGCGCGACGACACGTCGGTGATGGGATCGAGCATGGGCGGATTGATTTCAATGTATGCGCTGACGAAGTATCCGCAGGTGTTCGGCGCGGCCGGCGCGGTCTCGACGCATTGGCCGGCCTGCGACGGCTGCGTGATCGATTGGCTGTCGTCGGCGTTGCCGAAACCCGGAACGCATCGACTTTACTTCGACTACGGCACCGCGACGCTGGACGCGCTGTATCCGCCCTACCAAGCGAAGATGGACGCCGCGATGCGTGCGCGCGGCTATCGCGAAGGTCGCGATTGGGTCACGCGCCGCTTCGAGGGCGCCGAACACAACGAAGCGGCGTGGAAAGCGCGGGTCGATATTCCGCTGCGGTTTTTGCTTGGGGCGGCGGTGCGCGAAGGCGCGCAGCCCGCACCGCCGAAATCTGCGCCGTCTCGATAAGCATCGCGCGCCGCAACGAAGAGACACGACCGATCTCGACTTTGATCAAGAGGGCGATGCGTCTCGCGTCATCATCCCGGCGAACGCCAGAATCCTGCGTTTCCCTAGGAAGAACTGAATCACTAGCTGCCGTCGTCCCGGCGAACGCCGCGATCCAGCCTTATCAGTGATTGACCGAGGCGCTGGGCCCCGGCGTTCGCCGGGGTGACATCTAAAAGCGATACCCGATCACTTGGAGACGGACGCTACTTCTTCTCGTCTTCCGCCGGCGCTTCGGTCGCTTCCGCATCATCGCGCAAGGCATCCTCCAACACTTTGGAAATGGCGTACGCCGCCCAATTCGTGGTTTCGGCCACATCGCAGGCCACGCGCTGCGGATCCTGCTCGCACAGCGCCGCGAGGCGTTCGGGAATGGTCTCGTCGCCGGTCTCGGCGTAGACGCGCACCAGATTCTCGCAGCCGATGCGCACGTCGCCCGCGCAGACTTTCAAGTATTCGGCCCCGGCGTCGTACCAGCGCTCCTCCACTGCGAAGCGATGGCCGACGATATTGCAGCCATGCAAACGGCCGCTGGCGCAGCACGCCTCCGGCGTCTTCGGCCCGGGCTGCGGGCAATCTTCGACCAGCGCCGTTTCGCGATACGTCACCGGCGGCGCGCAGGTCTCGGCGCCGCCATCGCGACGATACAACGCGTAGCGGTTCCAACTGTCGATCCCGATCAAACGACCGTCGCCGAGACGGCGCAGCACGAAATCGCCGCCCTTATCGTGACGAATGCGGACATCGCCGCGTTCTAGCCGCGCGCGCATCGACGCGCCGAAGCCGGCGGCGACGCCACCGCGATCGCCGAACACGTATTCGCTCATCAAGCCGGTATCGGACACGTAGCGGCCGCAGGGCAAAGTCGTCATGGGCGCGGTGCCGAAGCCGTCGTCCGCGACCGTCGCGAGCGGACCTTCGCGGCGACAGGCCTCTTCGTCGCCCAGCGCGCAGGTGCGCTGCAACGCCGTGCGCGCATCGGCATAACGCGCGGCGTTCCATAACTTGTCGGCGACGGTACCGCACAGCTTCGCCGACACGCCGCGTTCGCAGAGCGCCGGCAACCGCGCCAGATCGTCGTTCGCGAGCGGCGCTTCGTCGGCGTACAGGGATTTCGCCGAAGACGACAATGTTTCCGCGATCATTCGCGCGAGATAGGTTTCGCAAGCGGATGCCGAGTAGGTCGGCGCGCCTTCGCGGCATTCCGGCGGCGCTTCGGACGGCGCGGAAGCGGGCGTTTCGCCTTCGGCTTTGCGCTGGAAACGTTCGATCAACGCGAGGCAGGCGAACGGCAGATTCTCGGCGCAATAGGCTTCCAGCGCGGCGTCGTCGGCGTCGCCCACCGCGCGAAAACACGCGTCCAAATCGGATTCGCACGCGCCCGGCGGCGAGCGTTTGACCATCGGACATTCGCGCGCCTCCGACAACGCGAACACCATTCGGAACGCCGATGGCTCGCCGCTCAAGGTGCGGCCATCGGCGCTCAGCGTATAGCGGTCGGCGTATCCGTCGTCCACGTCGTACAACGTCGCTTGGCCGTCGCCGACCCGATAGCGCAGCGTTTTCGGCGCGATGGCGTCGCGCAACAATCGTGCGTATCCGCCGCCGATCACGTCGAGTCGCGCGCCGCTTTCGGCATCCGCATACGTGCCGCAGGCGAAGGACTGCGCGCGCGTCGCGGGCGCGACGGCGATCAGAACGACAACAGCGAGAATCGAAAACAAAGACGGGCGCATGGCGGTGGCGAGTCGGGGGGATGGCGTCATCTTAACCGGACGCTGGCGTCGTCGTTCGCGCCCGGGTACCGGCATCGCCTCAGCGGATGCACGGCGCGAATAGATCGAGTTCGGCGCGTCGCTCGCGCGTCGAAACGTCCGCCAATCCCAACACGCTGTGGAAGAAATGGTCGTGCGACAACTCCGCGTCGGCGCGGCGACGCAGGCAGTCCGTATCGAGTTTGCGGCGCGCGGCGAATGCGTCCGAAGTCCAAAACACCATCGGCACGTGGGTTTGTTCGCTCGGCGCGATCGCGTACGGTGCGCCGTGCAGATACAAGCCGTGTTCGCCCAGCGATTCGCCGTGGTCGGAGACGTACAGCATCGCGGCGTCGAACGGCGCCTGCACAGCGGCCTCCGCGCGCTTCGCGGCCGGCGGCGCGGGACATTCGCCGAGCGTCGGCGTCGCGCTGTGCCCGCGTCGGGCGAAACATGCGACCGGCGCGTCCGCGGGCGGCACGCGATGCTCGCCGAGCGCGCCGATCACGCCGGACAGAATGTAAGAGGTGTAGAGAATCGTATTGTCGTAAGTGTTGCGGATCTGAAGATCGCTGCAACGCTGCAACTCGTTGGTCCGGCATTCGGGCCGAAACGCGGCGAAGCGCTCGGGATACCGCGTGTAGTACGCCGGGCCGTGACTGCCCAACAAATGCACGACGATCACGGTGTCGCGGCGAACGGTGGGCAACCGCTTGCGCAACTCGATCAGCAGCGCTTCGTCGTAGCAACCTTCGGCGCCGCACGCCGACGGGTCGGCGATGTCGCCGACATGCGTTTCCTTCGCGCGCTTCGCCAAACCTTTGCTGCCGGTGTTGTTGTCCAGCCAGATCACGTCGTAGCCGCCGCGCATCAGCACGTCCAGCAGATTCTCGCGTCGTTTCGCCACGCTATCGTCGTAGGTCTTTCGACCCAGCCCGGAGAACATGCACGGCACCGATGTGGCGGTGTTGGTACCGCAGCTCTGCACGTTGGCGAAATTCACGATCGGCAGCGGATGCAGACTGACGTCGGTATCGCGTTCGTAGCCGTTCAAATCCAAGCTGGCCGCGCGCGCGGATTCGCCGATCACCAACGTCAGCACCAGCGGACGCCGACCGGCGGGCAGCGCGGTGCCGCGCGCGGCATCGGTACCGATGCGCTTTAATGGTCGGTTGTCGTTGCGCGCATGGTCCATGTACGACAATTGCGCGGCGAGCAGCGCGAACGGGTTGGCGATGTGGCGCAATTCCATGTGATTGCGCACCAAGGACGCCACGTCTTTGCCGAATGTCAGCGCCGCGAGGCCGAGCAACAGAAACGCTCCGACCGCGAGCTTCGCGCGCGAGAGCGTCTCGCGCAAAAAACTCCGCCACTCCACCTTCGTCCAGCATACGGCGAGCGCGGGTAAAACGCCGAGCAAGAACAACGTGCCGAACATCCGCAACGACAGCCATTCGCCGGCTTCGCGCGCATCGGTTTCGTAGACGCTGGCAAGCGCGTGGCGGTCGATGACGGCGCCGAAATCGCCGATGAAATGCGCCGCGCCGGCCGAAAGCAGCAAGACGAGCACCAACCCGGGCTTGAGCACCCAACGCATGCCCAAGGGCAACAGCATCAACAGCGTCAGCGAGAACAAGGCCGCGGCGAGCGCGGCGGTGACGCCGGCCGCACGCCACCCCAAATCGGCGCCGGCCGCGAACGCGATCGACCAAAACCGCGCATTGGCGAATATCACCAAGTACGCGGCGACGAGGGACAGCAGAAGATTCGCGCTCAGCGTGGGGCGAGCGAACTTGAAGGTCGGCAGCATTCGGGCAGCGTGCGCCCCGAACCTTATGTCAGGATGATGACAATCCTAATTTTTCGCGATCTTTTCGTTAGCTTTGCGCTAAACGACGAGCGGGCGTCGCGTTTCGCGCGCCCGCCGTCCATACCGCTCGCCCCTGTGCCGCTCACTTCAACGTACGCTCGAATAGTTCGTAGATGCGCCGGTATTGGTCGTACCACGCTTCCGGGTGCGCGTAGGTGTGGCGCTCCATCGGATAGCTCGCCAGCTCCCACTTGTGCTTGCGCAATTCGATCAGCCGCTGCGCCAGCATCACCGAGTCCTTGTAGAACACGTTGTCGTCGATCATGCCGTGCGCGATCAGCAGGTGGTCCTGCAGTTTGTCGGCGTATTCCAGCGGCGAGGAACGCGCGTAGGCTTCGGGGTCGATCTCGGGCGTGTTGAGGATGTTGCTGGTGTATTCGTGGTTGTACTGCGACCAATCGCTGACCGGACGCAGCGCGGCGCCGGCTTTGAAGACGCCCGGCTTCTTGAACAGCGCCATGAACGTCATGAACCCGCCGTAGCTGCCGCCGTAGATGCCCACGCGCTCGCGGTCGCCCTGCCGCGTCTCGACCAGCCAATCGATGCCGTCGAGATAATCTTCCAACTCCGGCGTGCCCATCTGTCGATAGATCGCGGTCCGCCAATCGCGGCCATAACCCTCGGACGCGCGGAAATCCAGATCGAGCACGATGTAGCCCTGCTGGACCAGCATGTTATGGAACATCTGTTCGCGAAAATAATTCGGGTATTTGTCGTGAACGTTCTGCAGATACCCCGCGCCATGCACGAACAGCACGATCGGATAGCGTTTACCGGCTTCCAGCGTCTTCGGCGCGTAGTATTTGCCCCAGATCGTGCCTGCATCGTGTTTCGACGGCACCTTCACGTATTGCGGTTCGATCCAATCGATCGCCTTGAGCGCTGCGCTACGGGTGTCGGTGAGCGTGCGCGCCTCGCCGCCGTCGGCATCGAGCACCGCCAGTTGCGGCGGCAGATAGCTGTCGGAATGGCGCACGGCCAAGCGCTTGCCGTCGGGCGAAAGCACGAAATCTTCCACGCCGTCGAGCGCAGTGAGTTCGCGCACCGCGCCGCCCGCGACCGGCACGTCGCAGACTTCGTAATCGCCGGGCCACGCGCGATTGCACAGGAACAGCAGACGCTTACCGTCGGCGGACGGCTGCGGCGCGGACGCTTCCCAACGCCCCGAGGTCAGCGCGCGCGCGGCGCCAGCGACGGCATCGGTCGTGTAGAGATGCGCGAACCCGCTTTCTTCCGACACGAACCACAGCGTCTTGCCGTCGGCCAGCCAGCCGAATTCGTTGAAGTTCCAGTTGATCCACGCCGGGTCGGTCAAACGATGGCGCGAACGCAGCGTCGCCGCGCTCGTATCGACGGTCGCGATCCAGCGGTCTTTGTTGTCCACCGCGCGCACCAGCACCGCGACATTCGCGCCGTCGTCGCTCCAATGGATCGCGGGACCGCTGCCGTCGCCGTCGGTTTCGATGCGCACTGCGCGCGCGCCTTCGAGCGGCTTTTGTTTCGCGCGCTTGCGCAGGTCCGCCAGCGGATCGACGGCGATGCCCGGCAGCGCGTCGAATTTCAATTCGGTCGCTTTAGCCGCGGCGATATCCACCCACCACAGCCGATGCGGTAGCGGCGCGTTGCGACCGACCCGCGTGCGCACCTCTTCGACTTCCTCGTAACCGGATTCGGTGACGTATTTCGGCATCTTGCCGGCGGTGCCGGCATCGGCGTCTTTTTCGGTGGTTACGATCAGCGCCCAGCGGCCGTCGGGCGACAGCGCGCTATCGGCGATCTCCACGTTCTTGCCCAGATACACCGGCATCGGCGCGCGGGTCGGGTCGGTCGCGCGCCACGCGCGTTCCTGTTCGCGCGCGGCGTCGCGGCGCTCGCGATCGTTCTTCAGGGTTTGCAGGAAGCGCAGTTGGCGCTCGCGCAAATCGTCGGCTTTCGGCGGTTTCGCCGGATCGTCCGCGGCCTGCACGTTCATCGCCTGCGTCGTGCCGTTCGCGGCGGTCCACCGGAACCAATCGTTGCCCGCGCGCCAGACCAAGCCGCCGTCGCGGCTCCACTGGGGTCGCGCGTCCTGCGCTTCGCTGCGGGTGAGCTGCGTCAACGCGCCGCTGCGCAGATCGCGCACGAAAATATCGCCGTTGCGCGCGAACGCCATGCGCGTGCGCGCCGCGTCGAACGTCGGCCGCGCCGCATCGAGCCCCGCGCGCGCGGCGTCTTCGACCTTGCGCGCTTCGCCGCCGGTCGCGTGCACCCGCCAGAGATCGCGGATCGTCGCGCCGTCGCGCTTGCGTTGATACAGCAATTCGCGGCTGTCCCACGACCACCACGTTTGTTCGACCGAGTTCCCGATCCAATCCGGGTCGGCCATGATCGTCGCGAGATCCAAGGGCTTCGACGCGGCGTCCTGGGCGAACGCCGGTGGCGCGCAAACGAGCGCGGAGGCGAATGCAGAGGCGAGTACGATCCCGCAGGCCGCGGATGCGGCGGTGCGCACGGACAGAGACAAGACAGGGCGCGAGAAAAGCGGGGTCGATTGGACGATCGCGTGCGGACGCAGGGCGCGCATGGGGCGTTTCCGAGTGAACGATCGGCCAAGCTTACCGAACCCCGGTGCTCCCGCGTACCCGGCGACCGTCATGCGGCGGCAGCCGGCGCGCGCGAACGGGCGTACAATACGCGTCGGGAGGGCGTCACCACACGTGGAGGCATCGCACGATGTCGCTCGACCCGCTGCTGTTGTCGAGAATCCAGTTCGGATTCGTCATTTCGTTCCACATTCTCTTCCCCGCCTTCACGATCGGACTCGCCAGTTGGCTGGCGTTCCTGGAATGGCGCTGGCTGCGCACCCGCGACGCGCTGTGGCGCGATCTCTACGTCTTCTGGATGAAGATCTTCGCCGTCTCGTTCGGCATGGGCGTGGTCTCGGGCATCGTGATGAGCTTCCAGTTCGGCACCAATTGGTCGGTGCTGAGCGAGAAAGCCGGCAACGTCATCGGCCCATTGCTCAGCTACGAAGTGCTGACCGCGTTCTTCATGGAAGCCACCTTCCTGGGTGTGATGCTGTTCGGCATGAAACGCGTGTCGGAGAAGCTGCATTTCTTCGCCACCTGCATGGTGGCGCTGGGCACGCTGATTTCGACGTTCTGGATCACCTCCGCGAACAGTTGGATGCAGACGCCGGCCGGTTACGAGATCGTCGACGGTGTGTTCCGTGCGAGCGATTGGTGGGCGGTGATCTTCAACCCCTCGTTCCCGTATCGCTTGACGCACATGGTGCTGGCGGCGTTCCTCACCACCTGTTTCGTGATCGGCGGCGTCAGCGCGACATATCTGTTGCGCGGCCGGCACATCGAAGCGGCGACGCGGATGCTGAAGTTGTCGGTGGCGTTCGGCGCAGTCGTCGTACCGCTGCAGATTTTCGCGGGCGATCTGCACGGCTTGAACACCTTGGAACATCAGCCGATGAAAATCGCGGCGATGGAAGGGCATTGGCGCGACGGCGCGCCGGGCGAAGGCGTGCCCTTGGTGGCGTTCGCGATTCCGAACCAAGCCGCGGAGCGCAACGATTACGCCATCGAAATTCCGCGCGTCGCCAGTCTGATTCTGACCCACAGCCTAGACGGCACTATTCCGCCGTTGACGTCCGTGCCTGCGGACCAGCGCCCGCCGGTCGCGCCGGTGTTCTTCGCGTTCCGAATCATGGTCGGCATCGGCATGGCGATGTTGGTGTTGGTGCTGCTGTCGGCGTGGATGTGGAAGCGCGGACGCTTGTTCGACGCGACGCGCGCGCGCTGGGTGCTACGCGGTTGGCGCGCGATGACGCTCTCGGGTTTCGTCGCGATTCTCGCCGGTTGGTACGTCACCGAAATCGGCCGTCAGCCCTACACCGTCTACGGTTTGCTGCGCACGGCCGACTCCAACAGCGCGGTGTCCGGCGCGGCGGTGGCGTTCTCGCTTGCGGTGTTCGCCGTGGTGTATGTCTGCGTGTTCGGCGCGGGGATCTGGTACTTGCTGAAATTGGTGCGCAAAGGTCCGCAAGCGCACGAAACGCCGCCCGACACCGACGACGGCGAGAAAACGCCGGCGCGACCGTTATCGCTGCCGGACGAAACGCTCGATGCGCCGGTCGCGTCGAACTCGCATGCCGCGACGACCGCAGGAGGTGCGACATGACCCTGCCTCCGACCGAAACCTGGCTGCCCGTCGCGTGGTACGCGGTGATCGCGTTCGGCGTGATGATGTACGTGCTGCTCGACGGCTTCGTGTTGGGGCTGGGGATTCTCGCGCCGTTCGCCGAGGACGAGGACCAGCTCGATCACATGATGAACACCGCCGCGCCGATCTGGGACGGCAACGAAACCTGGTTGGTGTTGGGCGGTGCGGGCTTGCTCGCGGCGTTTCCGAAAGTCTATGCGCTGGTGCTGTCGGCGCTGTATTTGCCGGTGTTGTTGATGTTGATCGCGCTGGTGTTTCGTGGCGTCGCGTTCGAGTTCCGCTTCAAAGCCAAGACCTTGCGCCGCGCCTGGGGCATCGCATTTTGGCTGGGCTCGGTGTTCGCGGCGTTCGCGCAGGGCGTGATTCTCGGCGCGATCGTCGAAGGCATGCCGCTGCAAGAAGGCAAATACGTCGGCGGCGCGTTCGGTTGGTTCAGTCCGTTTTCGATGCTCACCGGTTTGTCGGTGATGTCCGGTTACGCGTTGCTCGGCGCGACGTGGTTGATCCTCAAAACCGACGGCGGCACGCAGCGGGTCGCCAGAACGCTGGCGCGGCCGTTGACGCTGAACGTGTTCGGCTTCATCGGCTTGGTCAGCGCGTGGCTGCCGTTTCTCGATAGCCGCATCATGGCGCGCTGGTTCGAGGGCGGCCGTTTCTTGTGGCTGTTCCCGGTGCCGCTGTTGGTGTTGGCCGTCACCTGGGCGTTGTGGCGCGCGGTTCCGCGCGGCGACCGCGAAGCGCGGCCGTTCGTGCTGAGCTTGTGTTTGTTTCTGCTCGGTTTCGTCGGCCTGTTGCTCGGCATGTGGCCGAACATCGTGCCGCCGTCGATGACGATCTGGGACGCCGCCGCGCCGCCGGAAACGCAAGGTTTCGCGCTCGCGGGTTTGGTCGTGCTGCTGCCGGCGATCTTGGGCTACACGTGGTGGTCGTATTCGGTGTTCAAGGGCAAGGTCGCGGCCGATGCGGGGTATCACTGAGCGGCGGCGGCGCTTATCGAGCGAGTGTTGCTTGCGTCTTTCGACCCCCTCCCAACCTCCCCCTGCGCTGCGCGCAAGGGGAGGAGATCAAGGAGAGGAGAACATCGCATCGAAGAATCTTGGTCAGCTGCTCAGTCACCGAGTTGACGGTCGTGTGCCTTCGACCACAGCAGTAACGAGGCCGCCGCGCCGCACAGGCACAGGAACATGTCCCACTGCGTGTCCCACTCATCGCCCTGTGTGGCGAGAAAAGCGTCCGCGTCCGCGCCGTAGATCAAGGCCGACCACCATTCGATCAGCTCGAAGAACGCGCTGAAGCTCAAACACGCGGCCAAGACCAGATAGACCAGCCAGCCGCCGCGCTTGAGCGGTGTGCATCGCAACAGCAGTTCGCGCGCCAGAATCGCCGGCGTGAAGCCCTGCATGATGTGGCCGACGCGATCCCACGGGTTGCGCTCGAAGCCCAAGGTGTCGCGCAGCCAAAACCCTAGCGGCGTTTCGGCGTAGGTGTAGGCGCCGCCGTAGATCAGCACCAGCGCGTGCGCCAGCAGCAGCCAGCACAGCAGACGCGTGAGCGGAAAGCGCTTCCAGCGCCAGACGATCAACGGGATCGCGATCATCACCCACACCGTTTCCAGAAACCAGGTGAGGCGGTCTTTCGGTGCGATGCCCGACAGTGCGAGCGCCAACAGCGCGAAGGCGAGCAGGGTTTTGCGCTCCCAGGCGCCGGGAGGCGTTGCGATGGACGACGACATGCGATCTCCACGGTCTGCGGGCGGCGCCCAGTATCGCCGATACGCACGTGGCGGGCTGCGCCGTGGTTCCGTACGCCGCTTTCGGGCATCCTTAGACGCATCCGAACGATTCCGAACGCATGTCCGACACCGCCACCGAATACGATAATGTCTACGCGCCGCCCGTCTCCGCCGTGGCCGAGCCCCTCAGCGAGGCCGAGGCCGCGCAGTTTTACGTGGTGGCGCCGTGGAAATTCCTGTTGCTGTTTTTCGCCACGCTGGGCATCTACTCGCTGTACTGGTTCTGGCGGCATTGGGCCCAGCAGAAGCGGCGCTACAAGCTCGATATCTGGCCGGTGCCGCGCGCGATCTTCCAGATCTTCTTCGCGCACAGCCTGAATCGGGAAATCGACTTCCGGCTCGGTCGCGTCGATGCGAAGTACCGATGGTCGCCCGGCGCGCACGCCACGTCGTTCGTGGTGTTCAGCATCCTCAGCAACATCGTGGACCGCTTGTCGGCGGTCTCCATCGGCTCGCCGTACACCGACGTGCTGGCGCTGTTGGTGCTCTTACCGTTGGCGTATTCGATGCTGCAAGCGCAGAAAGCCGCCAACGCGGCCTGCGGCGACCCGCGGGGTCTGAGCAACGCACGACTGACCGTCGCGAACTACTTCTGGATCATCTTGGGTTTCGTGCTCTGGGCCATGGCGGCCCTGGGCGCGCTGGTCGAAGCGGGGGTGATGGAATGAGCAGGCCATCTCGCATCGTGCCGCGTGCGAAGCGATGGTTCGTGCTGCTGTTGGCGATGTCCGCGCCGTTGTGGATGATCGGCTGCAAACGCGAAACGCCCGCGCCGACGGAACCGACGCCGACCGCCGCTCCGCAACCGCCGCCGGTCGATACCTCGAAAGATATCGCGCCAGAAGACGCCGACGGCGCGCGCCGCATCCGCGCCGATGTGACCGCTCTGGCCGACGACAAGCTCGAAGGCCGCGAAGCCGGGACGCGCGGTTACGACATGGCCGCGGAGTACGTGGCCAAGCGCTTCCGTGAGATCGGGTTAGCGCCGGCCGGCGAGAACGGCGGTTTCTTCCAAACCGTACCGCTGTTGAAAGCCACGCGCGCAGCCGAAGGCGCGTTGACGGTCAAGCGCAACGGCCGCGAGATCGCGCTGCGCCCGCGCGAGCAATTTCTGCCCGGTTTGAACTACGGCGCCGCCGAGCATGCGCTGGAAGCGCCCGCGGTGTTCGTGGGCCAAGCCGTGCATGCGCCCGAGTTGAAGCACGACGATTTCGCCGGACTCGACCTCAAAGGCAAAATCGCGGTCGTGTTCCCCGGCGCGCCCGCCCGCTTCGATCACGATCGCCGCGCGTTCTACAGTTCGACGCGCGAGAAATACCGGGCGCTGGCCGAACGCGGCGCGATCGGCGTGGTGATGGTGAACACGCCCGACGACGAAGCCGATACGCCATGGGCGCGCAGCGCGGCGCAATGGAGCAAGGCCGGCATGCGCTTGCGCGGCGCCGACGGCAAAGGCATCGGCACGTTTCCCGAATTGCGCGCCACCGCCAACGTAAGCGCCGCCGCCGCGGATTTGATGTTCGCCGACGGCAGCCGCAATGCGGCCGATTTGTTCGCCGCCGCGCGCGAGGGCACGCTCAAAGGCTTCGCGTTGCCCGGTACGCTGGCGCTGAGCGGGCGCACCCGCATCGAACCCGTCGTCTCTCGCAACGTGGTCGCCGCGCTGCCCGGCGGCGACGGCGCGCTGTCCAAGGAGCACATCGCGTATTCCGCGCATTTGGATCATCTGGGCATCGGCGCCGCCGTGAACGGCGATGCGATCTACAACGGCGCGCTCGATAACGCCCTGGGCGTGGCGATCATGCTGGAAGCGGCGACGCAGTTGCGTGCGCAGGCGTCCGCGCAAGCCGGCGCGCCCAAGCGCTCGATGCTGTTCGTGGCGGTCACCGCCGAAGAGAAAGGCTTGCTCGGCGCGGAATGGTTCGCGACCCATCCCACCGTGCCCGCCGACGCCATCGTGGCGAACATCAACATGGACATGCCGGTGCTGTTGGCGCCGAGCAAAGACGCGGTGCCGATCGGCGTGGAGCATTCCAGTCTCAAGGCGACGCTGGACACCGCAGCCGGCGAGATCGGCGTGACGCTCTCGCCCGACCCATTCCCGGAAGAATCGGTGTTCGTGCGCAGCGATCAATACGCGTTCATCCGCGCCGGCGTGCCGGCGGTGTATTTGACCGGCGGCATGGTCTCGGCCGACGGCGAACGCGATCCGAAGCTGGCGCTGCGCCAATACCTCCGCGAGCACTATCATCGCCCCAGCGACGACGCGACCTTGCCCATCGCCTACGGCGACGCCTCGCGACTGGCGCGATTGAACGCGCGCATCGGTCGTTTGGTCGGCGACGCGGCGCAGCGGCCGGCTTGGAATAAGGGCGATTTCTTCGGCGAACGTTTCGGGAAATAGACGGATGCGCACGACTCTTGAATCTTCGCTTTCGCAACGCGCGGCGCGGCTGCTGCATCCGGCGTTCCTGCTCACGCTGGCGCTGCTGATCGTCAACGACGCGTGGTTGAAAGCGTTGTTCCACAACGCGCTGACCGGCAAATTGTCGGACTTCGCCGGGGTATTCGCGTTCGCGTATTTCTGGTCGGTGCTGGCCGGGCGACGCGAGGCGACGATCCACGCGCTGGTCGGCGTCGCGTTCGCGATCTGGAAATCGCCGCTGTCGCAACCGGCGATCGACGCGTGGAATGCGCTCGGCGTGTGGCCGCTCGTACGGGTGGTGGATGCGAGCGATGTGCTGGCGTTGACGGTGTTGCCGCTGTCGTGGCGCTTGGTGCGCGCGCCGCGCGTCGCCGCACGCATCGAAGCGATGCCCGGCCCGGCCTGGGCGACGAAATGGACGGTGGCGGCGATCGCCGTGTGCGCGTTCACCGCGACCAGCAAAGCCCCCAACGCGCTGGCGATCGAAGCCGATTACCTCACCGCGTATTCCGCCGAACGCATCCGCGAGATTGTGCGCAAGGACGACGATCGCATGTACGCGTACGGCGAACGCCTGCACATCGACATCGACATGGACGGTTGCGACCAAGCGGGCGCCGAATTCAGCGCGCACGCCCACGGCGCCCGAACCTTGCTGCGCATGCATAGCGCGAACGGAAAATGCGACGCGGACGATTTCGGCCGCGACGCGGTGTTGGCGGCGGTGGACGCCAAGCTGGCCTCCGCGTTCGCCGCGCATCGGGTGAAAGCGGGCGTGGGCCCCGCCGGCGATGCGATCGTGCTGGCCGATGCGCCCGCGGAGCAGTGCCCGAACGAAACGGCTCGAAGCGCTAAACCCGCAGGCGAGCCTAACAGCGACGGCTCCGAACCGACCTACCCGCCGAAATCCCGACGCCGCGCGGCGCCGGACGCATCGCCGGACGCACCGCAAGCGCCGAACGAAGCGAGCGCAGCGAACGCAGCCGGTGCAGCGACCGGCACGAGCGCCGAGCCCGCGCCTACCGCCCCAGCGGCATCCCCCGAAACGCCTTCACCGTCCGCAGCACGAAACTCGAATTGACGTCGGCCACACCGGCTTGGTTGAGCAGGCGATCGAGCAGAAAACGCGAGAAGTGGTCGAGGTCGCGCACGGCGATCTGCAGCAGATAGTCCATATCGCCGGTCAACGCGTGGCAGGCGATCACCTCGTCCCAAGCGTCCACCAAGGCCGCGAACGCGGCGATCGAGTCGGCGTCGTGCTGGCGCAACTGCACGCGCACGAAGGCCTGCAGCCCGAGCCCTAACCGCTCGGGATCGACCTCGGCGCGATAGCCGGCGATGGTGCCGTCGCGCTCCAGGCGCTGCACCCGGCGCAGGCAGGCCGAGGGCGAAAGATGCACGCGCTCGGCCAATTCGGCGTTGGTCAGCCGGCCGGACCGCTGCAACTCGGCGAGAAGCTGCAGGTCGATGCGATCGAGGGCGGAGGCGTCGTGATCGGCCATAAGTTGCGCACTTTTCAGAAATACCGGTCGAATATTGCGTATTAACCTCGCATACCCGCAACAAAGCAAGCTTATTGCGCGGGCCAGACGCTAGAGTGTGCGGATTCCGCCAACCGCACGTCGTGGAGACCGCCATGAACACCCTTCCGAGCCGGGTCGAGCACCAAACGACGGATAAGGGCTACGTCCCGATCTACACCACCAATATCGTGGAGCAGCCCTGGAGCGGCTACGACGCCGACGACCATGCCGTCTGGGCGGCGCTGTTCGAGCGCCAAGAGCGTCTGCTCGCGGGTCGCGCCAGCGAAGTCTTCATGCGCAACCAGCGCGCGATGGGCATGAGCCCGACCCAGATCCCGAAATTCGACGATCTCAACCGCGCCCTCCGCGGCACGACCGGCTGGGAAATCATCGGTGTCGAAGGCCTGCTGCCCGAGCTGGATTTCTTCGAGCATCTGGCCAATCGCCGGTTTCCGGTGACGTGGTGGATCCGCCGCCGAGAACAGATGGACTATCTGGCCGAGCCGGATTTGTTCCATGACCTGTTCGGCCACGTGCCGCTGCTGATGGAGCCGGTCTTCGCCGACTACATGCAGGCCTACGGTCGCGGCGGAGTAAAAGCCCACGCGGTCGGCCCGGAGGCGCTGGTCAATCTGACCCGCCTGTACTGGTACACCGTGGAATTCGGCCTGATCCGCGAAGCCGAGGGCCTGCGCATCTACGGCGCCGGCATTCTCAGCTCCAAGGGCGAGAGCATCCATTGCCTGGACAGCGCCGCGCCGAACCGCATCGGCTTCGACCTGGAGCGAATCATGCGCACCCGCTACCGCATCGACAGCTACCAGAAGACCTACTTCGTCATCGACAGCTACGAGCAGTTGATGAACGCCACGTTCCCGGATTTCACCCCGATCTACGCCCGTTTGGCGGCCCAAGGCGCGATCGCGGCAGGCGACGTGCTGGAGACCGATGCGGTGTTCAATCGCGGCACGCGAGAAGGCTGGTCGACCGAAGGCGACGTGTGACGCGGCGCGGGCGCGGCCAATCCGAGACCGAACGAGGCCCGCGCGAGCGGGCCTCGCGCGTTTCAGCGCCAGCGACGGAAGGAAGGTGGAACGAGATCGGCGGCCGATGATCCGTCGCCGCCGCACGGCGGCTAGCTCGAATCGGCGGCGTCGTCCAGCACGATGCTGATACGGCCGTTGGTTTCGAGAATCGCGGTACGGATGCGCGCGGGATCGCCGCAGCCGGCTTCGCGCATCGCTTCCTGGAAATCGGCGTTGCTCACCAGTTCGCGTCGCAGCACGTCGCGAAACACCTTGCCGTCGCGCGCCAACACCACCGGCTCGCCTTCGATCCACCGCCGCGCCCGCGGATGGCGCGCGGCGACGAAGGCGACGACGTAGTTCAAAACGATCAAACATGTCGCCAGCAGCGCAGCGCCGGTCAGCGAGTTATCGCCGCCGTTCAGCCCGTTTTGCACCGCATTGCCGATCAGGATCAGCAGCACCAAGTCGAACGGCGTGAACTGACCGACCGCGCGTTTGCCGGACACCCGCACCAACACCATCACCAGCGCGTAGATCACGCACGCGCGCAGCACGAAATGCCACCAAGGCGCGGACAGGTCCAGCAAAGCGTTCATGACGGCGTCTCCCCGATTTCGCGACACGGACCGGCGCGATGCGCACAGTGTCGCCGGGGCGCGAGGCCACCGCCAGCGCGCGGGGCGGGAACGGCGTTGCGGCGCTCGGCGCCCGGCCTCGAAACGCGGGCAATAAAAAGCCCCGCAGGTGGGGGAACCGGCGGGGCTTGGAACGAGACTTGGGGAGAGTCGTCGTCCCGGGGATCGCCTTGGGGAGTGGGCGATCTACGACAGACGTTGCATCTGTCGGGAGTAGTTGACCATGACCGACGTGGATAGTTCGTGAAGCGCGCAGTTAAGAAATCGTTGAATTCAGGATGGATTCATGGCCTTCGCGACGAAAGCGCTGAAAACCCTATGATTTCAGCGATTCTATCGCGCATTCACCCTGTATGAAATGACGGGTCGGCGATGGCGCGAACGCATAGGCCGAAGGTCATGCCGACGTGCCGTCGATGATTCAAGTGCGCGAATCGACATCGGTCGCGCCGCGTTCGGTTCGCGATCCGATGGCGTTACGACGGCCACCGCGCCGCCGCGCGCCTCAAAGGCGAACGGCGGGATATACATTCTTGTCAGTGGGCCTGATCCCAATTCGCCCCGACCCCCGAATCGATCACCAGCGGCACCCGCAAGTCCGCCGCGCCGGCCATGCGCGCGGTGGCTTCGCGGATCAGCGTGTCGACGAAGTCATCGTCGCACTCGAACACCAGTTCGTCGTGGACTTGCAACAGCATTCTGGCCTGTGCGTCGTGCGGAAGAATCCAGCGATCGATCTCGATCATCGCGCGTTTGATGATGTCGGCGGCGGTGCCCTGCATCGGCGCGTTGATCGCCGCGCGCTCGGCGCCGGCGCGCAGGCCTTGGTTGCGGGCGTTGATATTGTCCAGATACAGCCGGCGCCCGAACACGGTTTCGACGAAGCCGCGCTCGTGCGCTTCTTTGCGCGTGCGTTCCATGAAATCGCGCACGCCGGGATAACGATTGAAATACAGCGCGATGTAGTCCTGCGCTTCGCCGCGACCGATGTCGAGCTGCTTCGCCAAGCCGAACGCGCTCATGCCGTACATCAAGCCGAAGTTGATGGCCTTCGCCGCGCGACGCTCGTTGCCGCTGACTTCGTCGAGCGGTTTGCCGAACACTTCCGCGGCGGTGGCGCGATGGATATCGGCGCCGGCCTCGAACGCGCGCAGCAAGCCGGCGTCTTCGGACAGATGCGCCATGATCCGCAGCTCGATCTGCGAATAGTCGCAGGCGACCAGCTTGCGCCCCGGCGGCGCGATGAAGGCGGTGCGGATGCGGCGACCATCGTCGGTGCGGATCGGAATATTCTGCAGATTCGGATCGGTGGACGCGAGGCGACCCGTCGCCGCGCCGGCTTGGTGATAGCTGGTGTGCACGCGACCGGTGTTCGGGTCGATCATCTCCGGCAATTTATCGGTGTACGTGCTGCGCAATTTCGCCAAGCCGCGATATTCCAGAATGATCCGCGGCAGTTCGTGCTGATCGGCGATGGCTTCCAGCGCTTCTTCGTTCGTGGACGGCTGCCCGGTCGGCGTTTTCACCAGCGCCGGCAGTTTCAACTCGTCGAACAGCAGCGCCTGCAGTTGCTTCGGCGAATCCAGATTGAAGGTGCGGCCGGCCAGTTCCGTCGCTTTTTGCTGCGCGGCGAGCATCCGTCGCGAGAGGTCCACGCTTTGTCGGCGCAGTTCTGCGGCGTCGATCAAGATGCCGTTGGCTTCCATCCGCGTCAGCACCGGCACCAGCGGCACTTCGATCTCGCGATAGACGCGTTCGAGCGACGGTTCGGTCGCCAACTTCGCCGACAGCGCGCGATGCAGGCGTAAGGTGATGTCGGCGTCCTCGGCGGCGTAGCGCGCGGCATCGTCGATCGCCACTTCGGCGAAGGAAATCTGCTTCGCGCCTTTGCCGGCCACGTCCTCGAACGCGACGGTCTGATAGCCGAGATAGCGTTTCGCCAACGAATCCATGTCGTGGCGGGTCGCGCTGGAGTTCCATACGAAACTTTCCAGCATCGTGTCGTCGGCGTAACCGGCGACGTTCACGCCGTGGCGACGCAGCACGTGCAGATCGTATTTGCCGTGCTGACCGAGCTTGCGACGCGTCGGGTCTTCCAGCAGCGGCCGCAGCGCGTTCAGCACGTCTTCGCGATCGAGTTGCGCGGGCGCGCCGGGATAAATATGGCCGACCGGGATGTAGCAACCTTCGCCCGGCGCGACGGAAAAACTCAAACCGACCAAACCCGCGCGCATCGCATCCAGATCGTCGGTTTCGGTGTCGAACGCGAATTCGTCGGCGGCTCGAAGTTTCTCGACCCAGGCGTCCAAGGCTTCGCGCGTCAGCACGGTGTCGTAGACGCCTTTCGCCGCGAGCGCGGGATCGAGCGCTTCTTCGGCCGTCGGCGCGCTGCGCGCGTAACCGGCGGCGGTGTTGCGCAAACCGGCGCGCTCGGCGGACGCATCGGCATCGCCCGGGCCGTTGCCGCCCAGTTCTTTCAAGGCTTGATTGAAGCCGTAGCGGACGTACAGCGCGCGCAAATCCTCGATATGCCGTTCGCGCAACGCCAGCGTGGTCGGGCCGCCGTCGAGTTCGACGTCGGTTTTGATCGTCGCCAGTTGCTGGTTCAGCGGCAGTCGCGGCAGCGCTGCGCGCAGGTTCTCGCCGAGCTTGCCCTTGAAGCCGTCGGCGTTGACGATGATGCTGTCGAGGTTGCCCCACTCTTCCAGCCATTTCGCCGCCGTTTTCGGCCCACATTTGTCGACGCCGGGAATGTTGTCCACGGTGTCGCCCATCAGCGACAGCAGATCGACGATCTGATCGGGCCGCACGCCGAACTTCTCCATCACCGCAGCGTCGCTATCGAGCCGGCTGCCGCTCATCGTGTTCACCAGCGCCACGCCCGCGCCGTTGTCGAGCCGCCGCACCAACTGCGCGAAATCTTTGTCGCCGGTGGAAATGGTGACGTCGATCCCTTGATCGGCGGCCTGCACGGCCAAGGTGCCGATCACATCGTCGGCTTCCACGCCGGGCACGCGCAGGATCGGCAAACCCAGAGCTTCGACGATTTTCATCATCGGCTCGATCTGCGCGCGCAGATCGTCGGGCATCGGCGGCCGGTGGGCTTTGTATTCGGGATCCAGCGCATCGCGGAAGGTCGGCCCGGACGCGTCCATCACGAAGGCGATGTAGTCCGGTTTTTCCTTGATGTGCGCGCGCAGCATGTTGACGATGCCGAACAGCGCGCCGGTGGGCTCGCCCTGCGCGTTGCTCAGCGGCGGCAACGCGTGGAAGGCGCGATACAGATACGAGGAACCATCGATGAGAACGAGACGTGTCATGCGCCGGATTCTACGCAGTTTCGACGCCGCGTCGGGCGCATCGGCAGGCAGGCGTCGCTGCGGATGAACGTCGCGCCGATGCGCGCAGTCCGAACGGTTTCTCGCCGTGCGCGGGCGCATAATCGACGCGACGCCTTCCCCCGGAGCCCCGCCATGCGCCATTCCGCCGTTCTGCTGGTCGTTTTGCCGCTGTCGCTCGCGCTCGCCGCCTGCGTCAACATCGCCGCGCGCCAGGCCGAGCCCGAGATCCCGGCCGACGCCGTCGCCGCCACCCGCACCGAAGCCAACGGCGACCGCATCACCGAGTACCGCGTCGCCGGCCAATTGCGCGTGGTGCGAGTGCAACCGCTGCGCGGCCCGGCGTTCTATCTGCAGGATCGCAACGGCGACGGCCGCCCGGACGACGACAAGGTCTCGCCGGTCTATTTCAAATTATTTGAGTGGTGACGACACGCGCGTCGATGCCGCAGTGCGCGCCGGCTCATTCCGTTCGGCGGCGCTGTTCGCCCAATTGCGACGGCGCGCCGGTCATCCGCGCGTAGAGGCGTTCGGCTTCCGCCGCATCGACGCCGGTGAAGATCATGTCGGCGCCGAACGGTTCGTTGACGGTCGCGACGGTGAGAATGGTGTCGTCGATCACCCAGGCCAGCGGTTGGTGGATGAGTTCGGCGGTCGCGCGCAGCAAACGCCCCGAGGCGTCGGTCTTGAACTGGATCCGAATCGCCGGCATGCCGAGTTCATCGACCGTTCTCTCGATCCGTTCGATGTCGGCCGAGCCGGCGAGCCGCATCGGTTTCAGATACACATCGAAGCCTTTGTCTTGCACCATCCGACAACCTGCGCAGGGCTCCATGCTGGCCGCGTGCATGGCGAGCCCCGGCGCCGGGATAGCGTTCTTGGGCGGCGTGTTGCCGGCGCAACCGACGAGTACGGCCGCGAGAGCGAACAGCGCGAAACGGGCGACGCGAGGCGAGGACGCGGGCATAAGATCGGTGTCTTGAGGTGTCGCCGCGATGGTACGCCTCACGGCACGCGCGCGCAGACCCAGGCATCGACCCGAGCCACCCCCGCGCGCCGCAGCGCATCGGCGGCGGCGTGGAGCGTCGCGCCCGTGGTCATCACGTCGTCGATCAGCACCACGTGCGCGGGCGGCGGATGCGAGGGCGATGCGCGCGAGGGCGATGGTCGCGACGGCTTCGAGGTCGTCGCCACGAACGCACCGCGCAGATTCTTGCGCCGGGCGGCGGCGTCCAGGCGCGACTGCGGCGCGGTTTCGCGCACCCGCCGCAGCAGGTCGTGCCGCAGCGGCAAATCGAGGGCCGCCGCCAGGGGACGGGCCAATGCCAGGGCTTGGTCGTAACCGCGCTGCCGCAGACGACGGCGGTGCAGAGGCAGCGGGATCGCCGCCTGCGGCCAGGACGCGCCGGGGGCTCGATCTGCCAGCGATTCGGCCATCAACATCGCCAACAGCCGGCCGGCGGCGAGGTCGTCGTGGAATTTCAGCCGCGGCAGCAGCCGATCCAGGGGCGGGCCGTAGACGAAGGCGGCGCGGACGGCGGCCAGGGGGGGCGGGCGGCGCAAACAGCGCCCGCAGGCCGAGGTCGGCACCGGCATCGGCAGGGCGCAGCGGGCGCAGGCGCTGCGGTTCCACGGCAAGGCATCGCGGCAGGCCGGGCAGAGATCCGCGACCGCCCCGCCCGCCGGGCAAGGCGCCCGACAGACCAGACAATGCGCCGGCCACAGCGGCGGTAGGCGGCGACCGAGGCCGGCCAAGGCCGCGATCGTCGCACCGATCGGCCGCCGGCTCAGAATGAAGTTGACAGGGCTGGACATGCTTTCCAGACTGCCCGTTCCCCTCGGTCCGGTCTGTCAGGAAACTCCGATGTCGGCTGTCAGCGTTTCGCCCGCGCCTCGCCCCACCGAGCTTCGCCACGACTGGCGGCGCGAGGAGATCGAGGCTTTGTTCGCGCTGCCGTTGCCGACCCTGCTGCACCGCGCCGGCGAGACGCACCGCGCGCATTTCGATCCGACCGAGGTGCAGGTCAGCACCTTGTTGTCGGTGAAGACCGGCGGCTGCCCGGAAGACTGCGGCTATTGCCCGCAGGCCCAGCGCTATCACACCGGCGTCGATGCGACCAAGTTGATGAGCACCGACGCGGTGCTGGAAAAAGCCAGGCAAGCGAAAGCGGCCGGCGCCTCTCGGTTCTGCATGGGCGCGGCTTGGCGTTCGCCGAAAGACCGCGATATTCCGAAAGTCGCCGAGATGATCCGCGAAGTGAAGGCGCTGGGGCTGGAAACCTGCGCCACGCTCGGCATGCTCAGCGGCGAACAGGCGCAGGCGCTGAAAGCCGCCGGTCTCGACTACTACAACCATAATCTCGACACCGCGCCGGAGTTCTACGGCGACATCGTCCAAACCCGCGAATTCCAGGACCGTCTCGACACCCTGACGCATGTGCGCGACGTGGGCATGAAGACCTGCTGCGGCGGCATCGTCGGCATGGGCGAAACGCGCTCGCAACGCGCCGGGCTGCTGCAGGCGCTGGCGAACCTGCCGGCGCACCCGGATTCGGTGCCGATCAATCGCTTGGTGCAAGTGGAAGGCACGCCGCTGCACGGCACCGCGTTGCTCGATCCGTTCGAGTTCGTGCGCACCATTGCCGTCGCCCGCATCCTGATGCCGACATCGATGGTGCGGCTGTCCGCCGGCCGCGAAAGCATGAGCGACGAACTGCAGGCGCTGTGCTTCCTCGCGGGCGCCAATTCCATTTTCTACGGCGAGAAACTGCTCACCACCGGCAACCCCGACAGCGAGCGCGATCTCGCCCTGTTCGAGCGATTGGGTCTGCGCCCGATGCCGGTGGTGGAGACCACCGATTCACAGCATGCCGGCACCGTGCATGCCGATATCGTCGATGTTCCGTCCCCGTCCGACTGCACCGCTCGCCCCCACACCGTCGCTGCCTGAGTCGCCGCCATGTCCCGTCCGCGCATCTCCGATCGCATCCAAGCCGCCCGCGCCCAACGCATCGCGCAAGGACGTACGCGGCAACGACGCACGATCGTCCGTCGCGACGGCGTGCGGGTCGAGATCGACGGGCGCTGGCTCACCAATTTCAGCAGCAACGATTATTTAGGCTTGTCGCAACAGTTCGGCGTGATCGACGCGCTGCAGGCTTCGTCCTCGCGCGAAGGCGTCGGCAGCGGCGCCTCGCATCTGGTCAGCGGCCACTACGCGATTCACGACGCGCTGGAGCGCGAAGTCGCCGATTGGCTGCGCGCCCCGCGCGCGCTGCTGTTCGGCAGCGGTTATCTGGCGAATTTGGCGGTGATCCAATCGTTGCTGGGCGAAGACGATGTCTGCGTGCAGGACCGCCTCAACCACGCCTGTCTGGTCGATGCCGCGCGCTTGGCCGGCTGTAAATTACGTCGTTACCCGCATCTCGACGCCGAAGGCGCGCTGCGGCAATTGCGCACCGTGCCCGAAGGCGCGGCGCTGCTCGCCACCGACGGCGTGTTCAGCATGGACGGCGATGTCGCGCCGCTGCGCGAGCTGTCGCTCGTCGCGCGCGTGCAGCAGGCCTTGATGTACGTGGACGATGCGCACGGCATCGGCGTGGTCGGCCCCGACGGCCGCGGCGCGGTGGCCGAAGCCGGCGTCGAAGCCTCGAGCGTGCTGCAGCTCGCGACGTTGGGTAAGGCGATCGGCTGCTACGGCGCGGTGGTGGCGGGCAGCGAAGACGTCATCGGCCATTTGATCGAAACCGCGCGACCGTACGTCTACACCACTGCCTTACCGCCGCCGGTCGCCGCCGCCGCGCTCGCGGCCGTGCGCCTGGCGCGTCGCGATCACTGGCGCCGCGAAAAACTGCAAACGCTGATCGGGCATTTCCGCCAGCAGGCGATGTTCCGCGGCTTGAGTCTGCTGCCGTCCAGCACGCCGATCCAACCGCTGCAATGCGGCGACGATCGGAAAGCGGTGGCCTGGGCCGCCGCGCTCGAAGCGCAGGGGTTCATGGTGCCGGCGATTCGTCCGCCCACCGTGCCCGACGGCCGCGCGCGTCTGCGCATCACCCTCACCTCGCTGCACACCACCGCCGAAGTGGATGCCTTGATCGATGCGTTGTGCTGGGCGCGCGACGCGGTGGAGATGGGCGTCGAAGCTCCGGGTACGGCCGTGGCATGAGCGATACCGCGGCGGCGACGCCGACAGCGGCGGTCGCGAGCGCGCCGGACGATCCGCGCGTACCGGTTTGGCGAGCCTTATCCGACCTGTATCTCGATACCGACGTGTCGACGTTCTATGCGCACATCGCCGAGACGCTGGCGAAATCGCCGTTTTCGCTCGACGCGCTGCACGACATCCTGCTGGAGGACGTGCATCCGGCGCTGTACGGCAATCTGTTGATCGTCGCCGGCGAATGGGCCGGGTTCGAAGACGAATGGCTGCTTCCGCGCATCGCCGAGGTGCGTCGGCGGCCACGCTGGCGTCGTCGTCTCACCCGCGTCATCGCGCGTTTCGTGTTCGACGACTGGCGCATCGTGGCTGCACGCGTCGCGCAATTGCGAGCGGATGCGCCCCGCGCTTCCGAGACGTGTTCGTGAGCGCCGACCTCCACATCGCCGTCGTCGGCGACGGCCCGCCGTTGGTGTTGTTGCACGGTTGGGCGATGCACGGCGGCGTGTTCGCCACGCTCGCCGAACGCCTGCGCGCGCGCTACACGCTGCATTTGGTCGATCTGCCCGGGCACGGCGCCAGTCGCGGCGACGCGACGCCGCTGGCGTTCGACCCGGTGTGCGACACGTTGCTCGCGCGGTTGCCGGTCGCGCCGTGGCTCGGCTGGTCGCTCGGCGGTATGTTCGCGCTGCATGCCGCCGTGCGCGCGTCCGAACGCGTGCCGGCGCTCGTGCAAATCTGCAGCAGTCCGTGTTTCGTGCGCGGCGAAAGTTGGCGTTACGGCGTATCGGCCGAAATTTTCCGCGATTTCGCGCGCGGCTTATCCGAAGACTACCGCGCCACGCTCGAACGCTTCGTCGCGTTGGAAGCGTTCGGCTCGGACCACGCCAAGGACGAAATCCGCGCCTTGCGCGCCGAACTGTTCGCGCGCGGCGAACCCGCGGCGCGCGTGTTGGTCGATGGGCTGCAGATTCTCGAAACCGCCGACCAACGCCCGCTGCTGCCGCGCTTGCGCGTGCCGAGCGTGTGGATCGCGGGACGACGCGATCGCTTGGTCGATCCGCGCGCGATGCGCGACGCGGCGAACATCGTCGCGCACACCGGCCATGCGTCGGCGACGTTCGTGCAGATCGAACATGCCGGACATGCGCCGTTTTTGACGCATGTCGACGAGATGTTGACGCCGCTGCAGGCGTTCCTCGACACGCTCGACGGCGCCTCGCCGCCGACAGGCGAACGCAGCGCCGAACGATGAGCGAACTGTTCGACGCCCGCCACGTCCGCCGTGCGTTCTCGCGCGCGTCCGCGACGTATGCCTCGACCGCAAAACTGCAGGCGGAGATCGAATCGCGTTTGCTGGAATCGCTGGATTACTACAGCGAAAACCACGCCGATATGGCGCGCACGCCCAATCGCGCGCTCGATCTTGGCTGCGGCCCCGGTCGCGCGGCGCGCGCCATGCGCGAACGCTGGCCGAAAGCGCAGATCGTCGCGCTGGACCTCGCGCTGCCGATGCTGCGCCAGCACGACGCTGCGGGAACGCGCGACGGCGGTTTCGTGCGCTCGCTCGCGCGCATGCTGCCCGGTACGCCCGCCGCGCCTGCACGCATCTGCGCCGATGCCCGCGCATTGCCGCTGGCCGACCACAGCGTCGATCTGCTGTTCTCGAACCTGTGCGTGCAATGGATCGACGATCTGCCCGCGTTGTTCGCCGGTTTCCGCCGTGTGCTCGCGCCCGGCGGCATGCTGCTGATCTCCACGTTCGGCCCGGCGACGCTGCACGAACTGCGGCATGCTTTCGCCGAAGCCGACGCCGCACCGCACGTCAGCCCGTTCGCGTCGATCGCGCAATTCGGCGACGCACTGATCGGCAGCGGTTTCCGTAACCCGGTGCTCGACCGCGACGATCTGGTCACGCGCTACGACGACTTGCCCGCTTTGATGCGCGAGTTGCGCGCCATCGGCGCCACCAACGCGCTGAACTCGCGCCGCCACACGCTCACCGGCCGCCGCCGTTTCGCCGCCGCCGCCGCCGCGTACGAAACGTTCCGCCGCGACGGCCGTTTACCCGCCACCTGGGAAGTCATCACCGCCCTCGCCTGGGCGCCGGAACACGGCGTGCCGATTCGCGAAGGCAGCGAGGAAATCGCGCGGTTTCCGGCGAGCGGCATCGCGGTGCGAAAGCGCGAGGGCTCGGCGTCATGAGCGCGTTCGTCGCACGTTGGGTCGCGTGCGCGCTGTTCGCGTGGTCGTGTACGCACGCGCCGAAGGTCGATGCGCAAGCGATCGTCGGTCTCGATCATATTCCGACGGTCGTGTCCGATCTCGAACGCGCGCAGGACACGTATCGACGGCTGGGATTTTCATTGAAGCCAGGGCGCGCGCACGCGAACGGGCTGCGCAATGCGCACGTCAAATTCGAGGACGGGTCGGGGATCGAATTGATCGCACCGCCGCACGAAGCGACCGACGAGCTGACCCGCGACTATCGCGAACGCCTGCGACACGGCGAGGGTCCGGCGTATTTGTCGCTGCATGCGCGCGACAAAACGGCGTTGATCGCCGCGCTGAACGCCGCGGGCATCGCGTTCGAAGACGACGGCTTACTGACGCTATCCGATCCGCAGTTGACATTCTTGTTTTTCGTTCAGGACAACCGCTCGCCGACCGACCGGCCCGAGCATTTCGCCCACGCGAATTCGGCGAACGCCATGACCGGCGTTTGGCTCGCGCTGGACGAGCCCGCGGCCGCCGCGCTGAAACGCCTGTTGCTCGCGCTGGACGCAGGGCATACGCGCGCATCGGTGCGCCCGCCGGGAACCTCACGCGGAAATGCGGTGGCGGCGGATCTGTTTCGCGTGAACAACGGCCGTATCGTTGTCGTTCCGAAACGGGCGGAAGCGAACGAAACGCGCACGATCCTCGGCGCGGAGTTCCGCGTGCGCTCCCTCGCAGAGGCGAAGCGGGCGTTACGCACGTCGAACCTGCGCTTCGCGCGCGCCGAACGGCCGCATGCGGTCCGCGCGGCGTCCGATGTTGCGCATGGGCTTTGGTTGGAGTTTCATGCGGAACATTGACCAGTGCGTCGCGTGGGCCGAGGCTTCGGTAAAGCGAACAACGTCAGACTAGAACCTTCCTCAAAATAAGTAGAGAAACGGATCGGTTTGATGTCGTCGTTCCGGCGAAAGCCCGAACCCAGCTTTTCGTTGGGTTTTCTTGAGCTGGCTCCCGGCTTTCGCCGGGATGACGACCGAAAATCGTTGGCGTTTCGTTTTTGAGATAGGTTTTAAAGCCCTTCAGAACCGGAGTCGAACGATGCAGGCATTCACCCGAAGCGGCGTGTTGATTTACGCGAAGGATATGGTCGCGATGTCGGCCTTCTACGAGGCCGTGTTGGCGATGCGAATCGTCTCGGCCGACGGCGATCATCGTGTTCTCGCTTCCGACGATGCGCGAATCATCCTTCACGCCATTCCGGCGCATATCGCCGCCGAGATCGCGATCGCCGTTCCGCCCGACCCGCGCGAAGAACAAGCCATCAAACCGATGTTCGCGGTGGAGAACATCGCGCATGCCGAACGCGCGGCCGAACGCTGCGGCGGCCGCTTGATCGGAGCGGTGTGGGAGATGTCGGGACGGCGCATTCGCGACGTTTGCGACCCGGAAGGCAATATCGTTCAACTGCTCGGTTAAACGGCGGCGACAAGAACGCTCGAAACCGAGGCGGCCGATGCGCTTTCCGACACCGCGGATTGGCGCGTCATGCGCGTGGACGACAACACTAACGAATTCGTCGTGCGCGACGGGCTGCGTTTCGTGGACGCGAGCGCCCTGGCGGCGGAATTGGAAGCGCGCGGGCATAAACAGACGTACTGGGTGAGCCGCGTTGACGCACCGGCAGCAGACGCCGCAGACGGGTTGCGGTAGGCTAGCCCGCCTCGAAACGCCGGAATACCACGTCCATGTCGGACCCCACCACTCTTTTCATCGAAGCCATCGGCTGGCTCAGCGCGCTCTTGATCCTCTGCGCTTACGTGCTGTTATCGACCGAGCGCATCCATAGCCAGTCGCGCACGTATCAGACGATGAACGTGGTCGGTTCGGCCGGCTTCATCGTCAACAGCGGTTGGAACGGCGCGATTCCGTCCGCCGCGCTCAACGTCGTGTGGTGCGTGATCGGCGTTTACGCGCTGTGGAAAATCGCCAAGCGCGCTTCGGCTGCCACCGCCGCTTCGAAAACGGAGTGATCCCGCATGAGTCGCACGCTGAAAATTCTGCTGATCGTCGCCGCCGCCTGCTTGCTGCTGCTGGTCGTCGTTGCGTTCGTGTTTTTCCGCTTCGTCAGCGCGCATAAGGACGAATGGCTGACGAAAGGCCGCGACACGATGCAAGAAGGCATGCAGGCCGGCCGCGGCATGCGCGACGCCGACTGCTTCGAAAAAGCGATCGCGCTGCATCGCGAGGGCGGTAGCGGCTTCGCCGGATTGGGCGCGCGGTTGTGGCTCAACGGCTGCCTGCAAACGGCGACGCGAACGCCCGAATTCTGCCGCGACGTGCCGTCGGCCGACGACATCGCCGGCAGCATCGGCTGGCAGATGACCGAATGCGGAAAGCACGGTTTGACCGGCAATTCGACCTGCGGCGGCACCATGAGCGAAGTGCAGAAACATTGCCAAGCGCGACGCTCCACAGCGAGCGGCGAAGCGGCATCGACGCCGTAACGCGCACGCATCGTCAATCGCCAGCGCCCAGATGAATCGTTCGCTGAAAATCGCGCTGATCCTCTGCTCCGTCGGCGTCACGCTGATCGCGTTCGCGGCGCTCGCGGTCTTCCTCGTCGTCGGCGACTTTCGCCGGGCCTGGGATACGAGCGATCGAGCGTCGAGAGACGAAGGCGTCTCCGTCGGCAAAGGAACGAACGATGCCGGCTGCTTCGAGCGCGCGATCGAGCGTTTGCGCGAGGGTCGCGCAGGCGCAGCAGGTGTCCGAAGCCGGCCCTGGATTCAAGGCTGCTTCGCGAGCGCGACGCCGACAGTCGAGTTTTGCGCCGATGCGCCGCCGAGCAGCGATACCGAAGCCTCGTTACGCTGGCAGGGCGAACGATGCGCGACGAAGGGGTTTGCCGCGCTCTCGCTCTGCGGCGCGGTAGCCGATGAGGCGCAGACCTACTGCGAAACGCGAACGAATTCGCGATGACGCTTGCGCGGCACCGTGCAGGCGCAGGATTCGCCGCGCCTCACTGCACCTGCGCGATCCAATCCTGCAGGTTGTAGTAGTTGCTGACGCGCGCGATCTTGCCGTCGCGCAGATCGAAGAACGCGCCGCCGGGCAGGACGTAACGCTGGCCGCGCGCCGGCGGCAAGCCTTCATCGTCGACGAGATATTCGCCGTGGACCACATACTCCGCCGCCGCGCGCGTGCCGTCTTGCGACGCCAGCACGACGATGTCGCGCAATTGCTCGCGGTAGCTGCGTTCCATCCGCGCCAAAAACGCCGCGAACGCATCGCGGCCGGTTTCGCGCGCGCCTTGGTTGAGGTCGTGGACCACGTCGTCGGCCAGCATCGCGAGCATGCCGCTCCAATCGCCGCGATTGAACGCCGCGTAGTACTCCAGAACGAGCGTGGTGGCGCGGTCGTGCGCGCGGGTGCCGTCGATGATCATGGGATTCTCCTGTAGCCGAGTATTGCCGAACCGCGGGGGCGGCTTATGCGGGCGGCACGAACAGATCGCGGTGGAAAAAATACACTTCGTTAAGCAAGAATCGCCAACGCGTGCCGAAACTGCGATAGCGCGTGGTCGGCGTAGGCGAACCCACGCATTCGATGCCGATCTCTTCGCACAACCGCAACGCGCGCGACATGTGCAGCGGGTCGCTGACGACGATGGCGCTGCGCAACGTGCGCGCACGCATCAACGTCGCGGCTTCGTCCAGATTCTCGCGCGTGTTGCGCGAGGTCGTTTCGATCAGGATCGCGCGCTCGGGTACGCCTTCGCGCATCGCGTAGCGGCGGCCGACCTGCGACTCGGCGAAGCGCGCGCCCTGCCCGCCGTAGCCGCCGGTGAAGATCAGGTTCGGCGCCAATCCGCGACGATAGAGTGCGACCCCGTGGCGGATACGCTCCTCGAAGACCGGCGAAGGCCGCGAATCGTAGGCGGCGGCGCCCAACACGATGATGGCGCCGGCCGGCGCGGCCTCGTCGCGTTGGCCGACGTAGGCGATGTAGATCGCGACGCCGATCAGCCACAGCAGCGCGAGCAACGCGACGCGCCACAGCAACCGGAATGCGCGCGCGAAAAAACCACCGCGTTTACGCGCGCGACGACGCTTGCGGCTGTCCGGCAGCTTCATCAACACGCTGCCGCGATTCATGCGCGCATCCGCCACGGCAAGGCGTCGAGATCGACATTGCCGCCCGACAACACGATACCGACGCGTTTGCCGGCGAAGCGCGCGGGGTCGGCGAAGACGGCGGCCAAACCGATCGCGCCGGAGGGTTCGACCACGAGTTTCAAGCGTTCCCACAGCAGCCGCATCGCGGCGACGGTCTGCGCATCGTCCACCAACACGATGCCGTCGGCGTGACGCTGCAGCAGCGCGAGCGTGCGCGGCGCGAGTTGGCCGCGCAATCCGTCGCAGACAGTGTCGGCGACGCGATCGACGATGCAATGGCCGGCTTGCAGCGAGGCGTGCGCATCGGCGGCACCGGTCGGTTCCGCGCCCCACACCGCCATCTCGGGGCGCAACGCGCGCGCGGTCAGCGCGCTGCCCGAGAGCAGGCCGCCGCCGCCGACCGGCGTCACGACCGCATCGAGATCGTCGCGTTCGCGCAACAGTTCCAACGCGGCCGTGCCTTGCCCGGCGATCACATGCGCATCGTCGAACGGATGGATCAGCACCGCGCCGGTCTCGGCCTGCAGCGCTGCGGTCGCCGCGTTGCGCGCGGCCATCGTCGGCGCGCAACGCACGATGTTCGCGCCGGCCGCGGCGATCGCGGCGAGTTTCACCGCAGGCGCGCCCTCGGGCACGACGACGGTGAGCGCGATGCCGCGCAACCTGCACGCCAGGGCCAGCGCGGCGCCATGATTGCCGGAGCTTTGGGTGACCGCGCCGCGCGCGGCATCGGCGGCGTCCAACGCGAACACCGCATTACAGGCACCGCGGAATTTGAACGCGCCGGCGCGCTGCAGGTTCTCGCATTTGAAAAACAATTCGCAGCCGGCCAACGCATCGAGCGAGCGCGAGCGCAGCACCGGCGTGACGTGCGCATGCGGCGCGATCCGCGCCGCCGCGGCGAGCACATCGACGAAGGCGGGCAGCGTGGGCAACGACGTTCGCATACGCGATATCGTAACAGCCGGCGGTCTCGCGCCGCCGTCGCGGGTTTCGCGGGTTCCGGCCCGATGCTGCTGGACGGCGCCACACCGTCGAAAGCGGCCTCGCGTCGGCGATGCGCATCTTAAGTGGCGATTCAACGCCGGAGGCGGATGCTGCCCGCAGGAACGGAAATGCCGAGCGCTACAATCGCACCGTGCGCTGTGGGGACTCGATCGTTGGGGTCTCACGGCGCTGCCGGCCTTCCGCAACGCAGACATCAACCGCAAAGCAGGGGTGCATCATGTTCGGTCGAACCTCCAAGACGCTCGTTCTCGCGATCGGGCTGTGCGCCAGCCTCAGCGGCTGCATCACGGTGTACGAATACGGCGGCGATGCCTACGAAGACGGTTACTACGTCGAGCCGTCCATCGATCGCTACGACTACGGTTACGACTACGGCAATGCCTACGGTCCTTTCTACGACGGCTATTACAGCCCGTTCTACGACAGTTTCGGGTATCGCCGCTACGGCGGATGGTCCGGCAGTCTCGGTTACCGATTCGGCGACGGCGCGTTCGGCAGTTTCGGTTTTCCGTATTGGTATTTCGGTTATGGCTACGGATACGGCCACGGCTATCCGTACGATCGCTATTTCCATCGCCCGTATCGCCACGATTACGGCCATCGCAACGGTCATTCCGGCGGTCATCGCCCGCCCTCGCAGCCGCCCGGTGGCGGGGAGCATCGTCCGCCGGGCGAACGGCGCCCGCCGCGCGTGGTCGATCGCGAAACGCCGCCGTGGCGACGTCTGCAGGATGTCGGCCGCCCCGCCCCCGAAACCGCGACCGCGCCGCGTGTGCTGAACGGCTCGATGCCGCGCGTTCGTCCGCAGCCGCAAACGCGTCCGCCTGTGATCGCCGCATCGCCGACGCGCCCGCAAAACAGCACTCCGTCACACAATTCGTCGCCGCCGCAGCCGATGCAACCGCGACGTTTCGAATCGCGACAAGAGTCGCCTGCGTATACGCCGCCGCCAGCGCCGCCGCGAGAGCGACCGAATGCGTCAGAACGAGAAATCCGTCCCGAACCGAGGTGACAAAAACGCTTGCCAACAGACAAAATTGGTCGCAAGCTAACTGCGCATGACCGGTTGCGTCGAATTGCGACGTAATCGGCTACTGAATCGCCGACCCCGGCGGGGAATTCCGGATCCCCCCTGTTCCGCATCTCCGTCGGGTGTCGGCACCTCTTTTGCGAAACTCGTCGCAGTTTTCAGAACGACACGCAAAAAGAAGGGGTCGAATGTCCCCCGACATTCGACCCCTGGCTACCTCAACGCGCACGTGGCCAGCCCTGTTCCACCCCGGCCTACGCTTTCGCGCATGCCGCGCTGAGTGCCTTCGTGGTAAAGCATAGAGCGTGCCAACTTCGGCGCGCTCTTTTTGTTTTCGGGCTTCGCATTGCGCTTTTTGGGCGAGAACGCTCAAGAAGCACGCGGTTCTTGGATGGCGGTCACACGCGTTCAGGCGACGGCCGCGCGCGTCCGCCACGCAATATCGAACAGAAGGATCGCGCCGCGATGGCGCTGCGAGCATCCAGTCGCGAAAATACCGGCCCGACGGCGCCGCACCGCGACGCTTCCGCACTACAGGCACACGCATGAACGACTTCTACCGCTTCGATGTCATCGTGATCGGCGGCGGCCACGCCGGCACCGAGGCCGCGCTCGCGTCCGCGCGGGCCGGTGCGCGCACGCTGCTGCTCACGCACAACATCGAGACTGTGGGCGCGATGAGCTGCAACCCGGCCATCGGCGGCATCGGCAAAGGCCATCTGGTGAAGGAGATCGATGCCCTGGGCGGCGTGATGGCCCGCGCGGCGGACGCGGCCGGTATCCAGTGGCGGCGGTTGAACGCATCGAAGGGCCCGGCGGTGCGCGCGACGCGCTGTCAGGCCGATCGTGCGCTGTATCGCAGCTTCATTCGTCGTGCGGTGGAAAACGAGCCGAATCTGACCGTGTTCCAGTCGGCGGTGGACGATTTGATTCTGGAACACACCGCCGACGGCGATGCGGTGCGCGGCGCGATCACCAACACCGGTTTGCGTTTTCAGGCGCAGGCGGTGGTGCTGACCGCGGGCACGTTTCTCGCCGGCAAAATTCATATCGGCGAAACGCAGTACGCCGCAGGCCGCATGGGCGATCCGCCGGCGGCGACGTTGGCCGCGAAACTGCGCGAGCGGCCGTTCGTGGTCGATCGCCTGAAAACCGGCACGCCGCCGCGCATCGATGGCCGCAGCCTGGATTATTCGGCGATGGAGGAACAACCCGGCGACGATCCGCGCCCGGTGTTCTCGTTCATGGGCAGCGCGGCCGACCATCCGCCGCAAGTGTCGTGTTGGATCACGCACACCAGCGAACGCACGCACGAGATCATCCGCAACGCGCTGCATCGCTCGCCGCTGTACAGCGGGCAGATCGAAGGCATCGGCCCGCGCTATTGCCCGTCGATCGAGGACAAAGTCGTGCGCTTCGCCGACAAGACCTCGCATCAGATCTTCGTCGAGCCCGAAGGCCTCGATGTGTTCGAGATCTACCCGAACGGCATTTCCACCTCGCTGCCGTTCGATGTGCAGCTCGATGTGGTGCGTAGCTTGCGCGGCTTCGAGCGCGCGCACATCACGCGCGCCGGTTACGCCATCGAATACGACTTCTTCGACCCGCGCGGGTTGAAAGCCTCGTTGGAAACCAAAGCCGTCGCCGGTTTGTTTTTCGCCGGCCAGATCAACGGCACCACCGGTTACGAAGAAGCCGCCGCGCAGGGCTTGATCGCCGGTTTGAACGCCGCGCGTTCCGTGCGCGGGTTGGAGGCATGGTCGCCGCGCCGCGACGAAGCCTACATCGGCGTGTTGATCGACGATTTGATCACGCACGGCACCAACGAGCCGTACCGCATGTTCACCAGCCGCGCCGAATACCGGCTGCAGTTGCGCGAGGACAACGCGGACATGCGGCTGACCGAAACCGGGCGCTCGCTCGATCTCGTCGACGATGCACGATGGGAACGCTTCTCGCGCAAGCGCGATGCGGCGGCGACGGAGACCGAACGCCTGCGCGGTCTGTGGGCGGCGCCGAACAACGCGCTGGGTCGCGAGGCCGTGGCGACGTTGGGCATCGAACTGAGCCGCGAGACTCATGCGCTGGATCTGCTCCGTCGCCCGGAACTCGATTACGCCCGGCTGACGACAGTGCCGGGGCTCGGGCCCGCCGTGGACGATGCCGAGGTCGCCGAGCAGGTCGAGATCGAAGCGAAGTATTCGGGCTACTTGGCCCGCCAGCGCGAGGAGATCGCGCGCCAGCGGCGGCACGAACACACCGCGATTCCGCAGGCGTTCGACTACGCCGGGGTGCCGGGGCTGTCGGCGGAGGTGCGGCAGAAGCTCGAACGCGTGCGGCCGGACACCGTGGGCCAGGCGCAGCGCATTCCGGGCATGACCCCGGCCGCGATTTCGCTGCTGCTGGTGCATCTGACCAAGCGCCGCGGCGCCGCGGCCTGAGCGTCCGACGGGCGGCGAAGACAACGCCCGGTCCGGGACCGGGCGCGTCGCGAACCCGTCGCCGATTTCGACTATCCTTGGAAAAGACGACTCATCGCCGTCGCGCGGACTGGACGATGCCGCCGGCGACCGTCGGAATCCGCAGGGATTCCGCTATCGATTCCGATACGACCGACCCCGCACCGACTTCGTTCGGTCGCGCCGCGGTCCGCGGCGCTCGTGCTCGCGGATCGTCGGTGGTCGCCGAAGGCGTCGATGGGGACGACGGTGTTGGGGGGATAAGGATGGGCTCGATTCGAATTTTCCGGTGAGGTAGATCGTGTTCCGTGGGATGACTTTGTTCTTATTGGCGTTGCTGGGCCTCGCCTCGTTCCTGTACGGTTTCGGGGTGTTGATGAGCCACGGGTGGGAGTCGGTGGAAGGCCGCCGCGTGTCCTCCGTCACGTGGCAATTCTTGCCGCCGTTGAGCCCCGGCAGCAGCGTCGGTGCCTTGGACAAGGGCGTGTACGGGACGCTATCGACGTATCGCTACGAAGTGGCGAAGCAGGCGTATACCGTGCCGCGCTGGATGACGACCTCCGGCGCCGAGCGCACCGCCGAGGTGCATTACCTGTCGTTCTTGCCGCAGCTCGCGGTGCCGACCCCGAATTTCCCCTGGGCGACGCTGTTCGCGCTGCCGCTGCTGTGCTGTTTGATCGCGATGTTGATCGCACGCTCCGGGCAGATCAGCTCGGCCTTGCGCGATACCGCGGAGGCGCGCGCCCGCATCGCGGCACGCAAACCGGTGATGCGCTGAGCCGCGCCCACCCTGCGCCGTGCGGTTGGCGTACTCTAAGGCGATGGTGCCCGCACGCTTCCGATTCGCGCTTCTCGCGCTCGTTTCCGCCGCACTGCTCGGCTGCGGCGAGCCACCTGCGTCCACGCAAACGTCGGTCGGCCCGCAGCGGGTCGAGCCCTGGCTGCCGCCGGTGCGCGACGGCGCCGCGCAGCCGGATTTGAACGTCGCGCCCGACGGCCGCTTGCTGCTGAGCTGGATTTCGAAACCGCCGGGACGCCGTCCAGCGGTGCAGATCTCCGAGTACTACCCCGACGGGCATTGGGAGCAACCGCGGACCGTCGTGGTCGGCAATAGCCTGTTCGTGAATTGGGCCGACACGCCGCACGTCATGGCGACCGCCGATCGCGCGCTGTGGGTGCATTGGCTGCAGAAATCCGCCGACGCCCCGTACGCCTACGACATCAAACTGGTGCGTTCGCTCGATCACGGGATGAATTGGAGCGCGCCGCGCAAAGTCCACGGCGATGCCACCACGACCGAGCACGGCTTCGTCGCGTTCTGGCCGCAGGGTGCGGACCGCATCGGCGTCGCGTGGCTGGACGGCCGTAACACCGCCTCCGCGACGACAGCGGGCGAGCACGATGCCCATGCCGCGCACGGCGACTCGCACGAGGGCGAAGGCGGCGCGATGACGCTGCGCGGCGCGGTGTTCGATGCGCAATTGAGCCCCAGCGCCGAGGCCGAACTGGACGCGCGCACCTGCGATTGCTGCCAAACCGCCGCCGCCGCGACCGGCAACGGGGCCTTGGTGGTGTATCGCGACCGCAACGAACAGGAGATTCGCGACATCTACGCCGTGCGTTTCGACGGCAAGGCGTGGTCGGCGCCGGTCCGCGTGCATGCCGACGATTGGACGATGCCGGCCTGCCCGGTCAACGGCCCTGCGGTCGCCGCCCGCGACGCGCGCGCGGTGGTGGCCTGGTACACGGCCGCGAACGACAAGCCGGCGGTGAAATTGGCGCTGTCCACCGACGGCGGCATGCGTTTTGGCGAGCCTGTCGTGGTGGACGAAGGCCCGGCCGTCCTCGGGCGGGTCGCGGTGGCGATGGACGCACAGCAGGTCTGGTTGCTGTGGATGCGCGAAGACGCCGGCCGCCAATCGCTGTGGCTGGCGCGCTACGCACCCAACCTCGACAAACGCTTGGTCAAGATCGAACTGGCGAAGATCGAAGGCCAAGGCCGCGCGACCGGTTTTCCGAAGATCGCCCTGCGCGACGGCGCGGCGTATGTGGTCTGGACCGATGCCAACGACGCCGGCCCCAGCCTGCGCGGTCTGCGCCTGAGCGCCGCGAGCGCCGAAACGAAAGCCGCGCGTTGAGTCCGCCCATCGCGGCGATCAGCCGCGATGCTCCAACGCCAGATATTCCGCCGATTGCATTTCGATCAGCCGCGAGGACGTACGCTCGAACGCGGCGGCCAGTCGCTCGCCGCAGTACAGCGCCATCGGCGCGGCGTCGGCGGTGCAAATCAAGTTGACATGACGGTCGTACAACTCGTCGATCAGATTCACGAAACGGCGCGCGGCGTCGTCGCGCGCGGCGTCGAACACGGGCACGCCGCCGAGCAGCACGGTGTGGAATTCGGTCGCGATTTCGATGTAATCGGCGGTGCCGCGCGGGCCTTCGCACAAGGCGACGAAATCGAACCAGGCCATGCCTTTGGCGCGCGCGCGCACCGCGATGCGGCGGCCTTCGATCTCGATACCGGCGTCGCGATGCACGCCGCCGGACAAAGCGAGATCACCGCCGATCTCGCGCCAACGGGTATCGAGCCAGGCGTCGCTGTCGTCGTCCAGCGGCGTGCGATACACCGGCGAACGCGTCAGCGCGCGCAGCCGGTAATCGTGCGGGCTCTGCAGATGCACCACGTTGCAATGCCGTTCCAGCAGGGCGATCGCCGGCAAAAACCGCGCGCGCTGCAGGCCGTCTTTGTAGAGATCCGACGGCGCGGCGTTGGAACTGGTGACCAGCGCCACGCCTTCGTCGAGCAAGCGTTCGAGCAAGCGGCCGAGCAGCATGGCATCGCCGATATCGACCACGAAGAATTCGTCCAGCACCAGCACGCGCAGTTGTTCGCGCCATTCGCGGGCGATGCTCGCCAACGGGTCGCGTTCGCCCGCGTGCGCGCGCAGACGCTGATGCACGTCGCGCATGAAACGATGGAAATGCGTGCGGCGCTTTTCTCGAAGCGGTAGGCCGTCGTAAAACAAATCGATCAAAAAGGTTTTGCCGCGGCCGACGCCGCCCCACAGGTACAACCCGTTCGGGGCCAGGCTCACGGGTTTGCCGAACAGTCGCTCCATCAACCTCGGCTTCGGCGCATCGACCAAAGCCGCGTGCAGCCGATCCAACTCGCGCAGCGCCGGATGCTGATGCGGGTCGTCGTTCCAATCGCCGCGGGCCACGCCTTCGGCGTATCGCACCGAGGGCGGTGCGCTCGAAGAGTCCGACATCGTCAATGCGGGTCCGGCAACTGCCCGCGGGCCCAATGCTTGATCGCGCCGCGCAGATCCATCAATTTGCGGTGGAAGAAATGCGAGGTGTCGGGCATGCGCACCACGCTGGGTTCGGCGCCGCTGCGCGTCTGCGCCAAGCCTGCGACCCAGTCGTACACCGCCTGCGGGTCGACGATCTCGTCGTCCTCGCCCTGCACCACCAGCCACGGCATCGTCGGCGGCGCGATGCGCGCGAAATCCCAGCGCCCGGCCGGGGGGGCGATCGCGATCAACGCGGCGGGCTGCAGTTCCGCCGCGCCCGAGAGCGCGATGTAGGCGCCGAAGCTGAAGCCGCCGAGCCACAGCGACACGTCCGGGCGTTGCCGCCGCACCCAGCCGGCGACGGCGCGCAGATCGTCCAGCTCGCCTTGACCCTGGTCGAATTCGCCCGCGGACGCGCCGACACCGCGAAAATTGAAACGCACCGTCGCCAGACCCAGCTCGCGCAGGCTGCGCGCGGCCATGGTCACGACTTTGTTGTGCATCGAGCCGCCCTCGGTGGGCAGCGGGTGGCAGACGATGGCCACCACGGGCCGGGGCGGCACCTCGCCGTCGGGGTATTCCACCGCCACTTCCAATTCGCCGACAGGGCCGTCCAGCCGCACGGCGGCATCGGCGGTCGGGAAGGCGGGCAAGGACATGCTTGGCGAGGGCAGGGGCGGAACGGACATGCGCGGATGATACGCGGTGCGCCGACAACAGCCGCCGCGCTCAGCGGCTCAGCCGGAAGCCCAGCAGCAGCGGATCGTGGTCCGAACTGCGCCAGGGAACGGTGGCGCCGTCGCCTTCGCGCTCGGGCTCGTCGGCATTGCTGTGCCATTTCGCCGCTCCGGCCAGACGCGTCGCCAGCGTCGGACTGAGCAGGGCGTGGTCCAATCGGCCGCTGAGGCTGTCGTAGACATAGCTGTACGGCGCCGGGCCACGGCCGTTGGCGTAGGCATCGCGCCAGCCTTCGGCGAGCAACACCCGCACCGGGTCTTCCATGCCGTAGGCGTTGAGATCGCCGACGATCATCGCTAAATCGCTACCCGATCGCGTCGGATCGCTGCGCAGCCACGCATGAACCCGACGCGCGCTCTCGGTGCGGGTGGCGTTCCAGCAACCTTGGCCGTCGCCTTGGTCGATGTCGGCGCCCACAGCGTCGCGGCAGCCTTTGGATTTGAAATGCGCGACGGCGAGGGTGAATACCGGGCCGGAGGCCTCGCTGCCGCGCAGCGCGCGGAAACTCTGCGCCAGCGGCACCCGGCTATGCGATTCGAACGGGCCGCCGGTCAGCGTCGCGGACGCGCCGACGGGCGCGACCCGGCCGGCGCGGTACAGCGCGGCCACGCGGATTTGGTCGGTGCCCGGACCTTCGCCGGCATCGACGAACCGCCAGTCCTCGCCGAGCCCCGCATCGCGCAACGCCGCGACGAAGGCCGCGATGCTGCTGTCCGGGCCGTAGCCGTCGTTCTCCAATTCCATCAGCGCCAGGATGTCGGGCTTCAGCGCACGGATCGTCGCCAAGTGCCGCGCGAGTTGGGCGCGGTACGCCTCGGCCGTGCGCGCACCGCGCGGGGTCGGAAACCCGCCGCCGCGACCGTCGCCGTTGAACAGGTTTTCCAGGTTGAACGCGACCACGCGCAAGTCGCCATCCACGCGCGGCGGTCGCGGGCGCGCGACGGCCAACAGCTTCGGTATCGCGGTCAATTGCAGGCGATAGCCGCCGCCGCGCTGATCGACCACGCCCTCCACCCGCGAGAGCCGGCTGCCCGCGCGCGGCACGCCGCCGGGCAGAAACCACACGGTCGCGGGCGATTCGGCGCCACTGCGATCGTCCAATCGCAGCAGCGTGCGCGCGTTCTCGGCCGCGATCGCTTTCGCCGCCGGACCCGGCACGGCGGCTTCGGTCGGGACGGGTAAACGGCCGCCGAAACTGGCGAAGACCTCGCCGTAGCGGCGCGCGCGATGCGTGCCGAGTACGGTCAGCGGCGCGGCGATGCGCACGCGCATGCTCTCGTAGCGTTCCCACTCGGCGGGCGGCGCGGCGATCGCGACCGGCTTCGGCGAACGCACGCGGCCCAACGGCGCGACGCCGGAAGGCTGCAGCGCCGTCCGCGTGCCGCGGCCGCTGTCGATCTCGACCACCGTGCCACGGACGCGCACGCGCTCGCCCACCGGCGGGTCGCCCTCGTCGATCACGAACAGGGCATCGGACGTGGCCGGGTCGCCGTCGCCGTCGTCCTGCACGAACCAACCGTCGTCGCGCGCGGCCGAGGCGCCGTCGCCGGAATCGCTGTCGAACACGGCGGTCACCACACCTTCGACCACGACCTCGCGACCGAGCATCGGGCTGGCATCGCCGCGACCTTGCACCGCGCCGATGGCGAGCGGCGCGGCGCGTTCGTCCTGCGCGGCGAGATCGAAACCGACGCAGAGGACGGTCGCGAGCGCGAATGCGGCGACGGCGCGAGCGGAACGGACGATGCGCGAACGAGCCATGAGCGAAACCTCGTGTCGGATAGCGCAACGCCGCCCGAAGGCGGCGTTGCGGAATGAGCGAATCGGCGTCCGGGACGGCTCAGCCGTTCTGCGGCGCTCGGCTGCCGGCGCTTAGCTGTTATCCAGCATGTAATCGACCGCGACCTTGATCTGATCGTCGGTCAACGCCGGGTTGCCGCCCTTGGCCGGCATCACGCCCGCGTCGCCTTGGAAGCCTTCGATCGCGTGCTTGTACAGCAAGTCTTTGCCTTTCGCGGCGCGTGCGCCCATGCCGGCGGCGGTCAACATCGGCGCGCCGCCGACACCGCCCTTATGGCAACCGGCGCACAGGCCGTTGAAGATTTCGGCGCCATCGGTACGACCACCGTACGGCACGTTGGCGACCAAAGCGGCCTTCGCGGCTTCGTCCGCCGCGGCTTTCGCCGCTTCGCCGCTCTTGCCGGCGAACACCCCGCCGATCGGCGCGATGCGGGCTTCGGTGCGCGCGGTTTCGATCGGGCTCTTCGTATGCGGATGGCCGTGATGCAGATACATGGCGAACAGGATCAAGGCCAGGGTGACGGCCGCCAGAAAGGCGATGACCATCGAAAAGCGCTTGAGGAAGTCCAGATCGTAATTACGCACGACTCACCTGAGGGATCGAGACGCGGCCTCACCCGGCCGCACAGCCGCTTATTATAGGGGTACGAATCGTCGGCGGGCAGCGGTGGCGGGGCGGCTCACATCGGCAGCGGTTTGCAGCCCAGGGCGGAGAGGGCGTCGTGCAGCATCGGCGCGCGCATCAGCCACGGGGCGGCGATGGTCAGCAGCCCGGCGGCCAGCAACAGCGCGCCGGCCGCGATGCGGAACCCCCCGCGCTGCAGGCGTTGTCCGATCCGCGCCCCGGACCAGGTCAGCGGCACCATCACCAACCAGGTGCCCAGGCCGAAAGCGGCCATGGTCAATGCGCCGTTCACCGCGCTGGCCTGCAGCCAGGCGGCGCTGAGCATGGTCGCGCTGAGCCCACAGGGCAGCCAGCCCCACAACAGACCCAAACCGATCCGCTTGAGCGCGGTGTCGGCCGGCAGCAGCAGACCTTGCAGCGGGCGCAGGCGTTGCCACAGGGCCTGCGCTGGCCGCGCCAAAGGGTTGAAGCGACCGCGCGGGTCGAGCAAACGGATCGCGATCAGAATCAGCACCGCGCCCACGCCTACGCGCAGCGCGAGGGAGAACATCGGCCGTTGCACCAGCGCCACCAGACCGTGGCCGATGCCGCCGGCGATGGCGCCGGCCACGGCATAGCCGAGCAAGCGGCCGAGATTCGGCTGCAGCGCGCGCAGCCATGACGCAGTGCGCGAGGCGTTTCGATCAACGGTTCCGCCCAGCACCGTGGTGGCGATACCGCCGCACATCGCGGCGCAATGCACGCCGCCCAACAGGCCGCTCAGCAACGCGCCGCCCAGCACCAACCAATCAAGCATGGCGGCCTTCATCGTTGCCGCCGTCGTCGTTGCGGCCGTCATTGTTGCGGTCGGCGTCTTGCGTAGTGTCGATCGCATCGCCGGTCGCGTCGCTCGCCGGGCCGCGTTCGCGATCGAAACTCGCCTCCGGCGGCCGATCCACCAAGATATCCAGCGCCGGGGTATCCAAATCGTCGTATTGACCGTTGCGCACCGCCCAGACGAAGGCGTAGATCGCCAGACCCAGCAGAATCAGACTGATCGGCACCAGCGCCAGCAAAATATTCACGAAGCGATCTCCGGTGCGTCGCGTCGAATCGGCGTCTCGCGGCGAGGCGCTGCAGGAAGGCGCCCCAGCCGCAGCGCGTTCAACGTCACCAACAACGACGACAAGGCCATGCCGACCGCGGCCATCCACGGCGTGACCAGGCCGGCCGCCGCCAACGGCAATGCGAGCAGGTTGTAACCCACCGCCCACGCTAAATTTTCGCGCACGATGCGTTCGCTGCGGCGCGCCAAGGCGACGGCTTGCGGTATGCGTCCCAAAGCATCGCCCACGATCACGAAATCCGCCGCGCGCTGCGCCAACGCCGCGCCGTCGGCCAAGGCCAGCGACACATCGGCGCCGGCCAGCACCGGCGCGTCGTTCAAACCGTCGCCCACCATCGCCACCACGTCGCCCGCGGCTTGGCGCGCATGCACGTGCGCGAGTTTGTCTTCCGGCGTTTGCCGCGCGCGCACCGCGTTCGGATCGATGCCCAGCGTGCGCGCCATCCGCGCGACGCGCGCTTGCGCATCGCCGCTGCAAATGTCCACATCGAGGCCTAAGCCGCGCAAATCGTCGATGGTCGCCGCGGCATCGGCGCGCAACGTTTCATCCAGCGCGAAGCGCGCGAAGGCATGCTCGCCGTCGCCGAGCCACAGCGCATCGTCGTCGTCCTGCGCGCGCTGATCGTTCGCGGCGGCCCAGTGCGCGCGCCCCAAACGATAGGCCACGCCCGCGACACGGCCGGCGATACCGAAACCCGGTTCGCTGCGCACATCGGTCACGTCATCGATCCGCGGCGCTTGCGCATCGAGCGCCGCCGCCGCGAACGCGGCCGCGAGCGGATGGCCGCTGTCGCGCTCCAACGCCGCGGCGATCGCCAGCGCGTCGTTCGCGGCACTGCGGTCGAACGTGTCGGTGCGCGCGATGCGCGGGCGACGATCGGTCAGGGTGCCGGTCTTGTCGAACACGATGCGATCGGCGCGCGCCAAGGCCTGCAGCGCTTGCGGACGCAGCGCCAACACGCCCAGTTTCGCCAACGCGCCATGCACCGCAGTGAGCGCGGTCGGCACCGCCAGCGACAGCGCGCAGGGGCAACTGACCACCAACACCGCCAGCGCCACTTCGAACGCGCGCGCCGGTTCGTGCATCCGCCACCACACGTACACCGCCAGCGCGACCACGCCCAACCCGGCGACGAACCACGCGGCGATCCGATCCGCCCGCTGCGCCAGCGGCGGACGTTGTTCTTGCGCGCGTTCGACCAAACGCGCCAGTTGCGACAGCCGCGTGTCCTCGCCCGTGCGCAGCACGCGCAGCCGCGCGGGCCGTTCGCGACACACGCTGCCGGCGAACACCGCATCGCCCGCGCATTTTCCGACCGGCCGCGATTCGCCGGTCAACAGCGATTCGTCGAAGGCGGCGAGCTGCGCTCGGGGGTCGCGCTCGGCGCCGGTAGTGACTGCGGCGGCTTCGATCGAAGCTGCTTCGATTGAGGCTGCTTCAAACGATGCGGCTTTTTCGGAAGCGACATCGTCCAGCAGCGCGCCATCGGCCGGCACCGCATCGCCCACGGCCACGCGCACCACATCGCCGGTCGCCAGCGCTTCCAGCGGCACGTATTCGCGATGGCCGTCGGCGCGCTCGCGCGTCGCCAACGCGGGGCGCGCACGCGCCAACGCATCGACCTGCGCGCTGGCGGCGCCGCGCGCGCGTTCTTCCAACAAACGCGCGGTGAGCAAAAGAAAGACGAACATCACCGCGGCGTCGTACCAGACATGCACGCCGCCGCGCAGGGTTTCGATCAGGCTGGCGAAGTACGCCAGCAGCGTGGACGTGGCGACCAGCGTGTCCATGCCGAGGCGGCGCGCGCGCAATTCGCGCCAGGCGCCTTCCAGAAACGGCCAACCCGAAAAGAACACGACCGGCGTGGACACCAGAAACGCGATCCAGCGGAAAAAATCGCGGGTGGGAATCGGCATTTGCCGCGCGGTGTCCAAATACAGCGCTTCGGCGAACATCATCGCCTGCATCGTGCCGAGCCCGGCGACGCCCAGACGAATCAGCCAGCGACGACGCTCGCGACGGCGCAGCGCTTCGCGCGACTGCCCGGTCGCCAACGCCGGGCGATAACCCAGCGACGCCAAACGCGACAACAGCGCCGACAAGCGTGTGCGTTGCGGATCCCACACGATGCGGATGCGCCCGGTCACGGCGTTCGCCACCACCTCGCGCACGCCTTCGTCGCGGCACAGCGCGCGATCGATCAACCACGCGCAGGCGGCGCAGCGCATGCCGTCGGTGAGCACCGTGATCTCGCGGCCCTCGTCCACCGCGCGCGTATGGCCGACCAGCACGTCTTCGCGATCCCAGGCGCGGTAGTCGGTGTCGTCCGGGTCGATTTTCGCCGCGTCGGTTTGACGCAGGCGGTAGTAATCCTGCAGCGAGGCATCGACGATCCAACTCGCGGCCGCAGCGCAACCGGTGCAACAGAACGCGCGTTGCGCGCCGTCCACCTGCGCCATCGCAGGCGCGTTGGGCAAGACTTCGCCGCAGTGAAAGCAGCGGCCGGTGCGTCCGGCGTCTGTGTCGCGTTCGCCCAGCGCCCTCTGTGCTGCCGTCCGCGCGAGCGTGGCGCCGGAGGCGTTCATGGCCGCGCGGGCGCGCCCGGTTCGGGCGCTTTGGCCGCCTGCGGGTCGAGCGCCGGTTGCAGCAACGTCGCGCGGGTCGCTTTCGGCAAACGGCCGTGCAAACGCCAGCGCGCATCGGCGCCGACGAGCTGCACGCGCCAGTCGTGGCTCAGATCGAGCGTGTGCTCCACGCGCCAGCCGTGCGCGACGGGCTGCAGTTCCAGTTCGCGATCCTCGGCGGCGCGACTCGGATGCTGCAACGACAACCGCAACGGGCGTTTGCGCACCTCGTCGGTTTTCAGCAGTTCGCCGCTCGCGGGCAAGATGTCGATCGCGCGCTCTTCGATGCGGATCACCGCGGACAATTTTTCCGCAGCGGCGAACGCGTCGGGGCCGAGATCGGCGGTTTGGATCTGCGCGGTGCGCTTCACGTCGTCGGGCAACGCATCGCTGCCGCCGGAACGGATCGCCAGCGCCAGCGTCACGAATGCGGCCACGATCACCAGCGCGGGCAGTCCGACGATCAACCACACCATCGGATTGCGGAGCGCACCGGCGCGGCGGGCGTCGGTGGCGTGGTCGTCGGTGTTCACTGCGTCGTGGCCTCGTGCGTCGTGGCGACTTTCTCGCGAAAGCGCGGCGGTGGGAAAAACGTAAGGTAGCGCGGCGCGCGCCGGCCGCACAGCACCGGCCGCACGGCGTCGATCGCATCGTTTCGATGCGCCTCGCCCGCCGTTCGCAGGCGTCACGTTGCCGGATCGCGGCGCGACCGCTGTTGATGCAGGTCAGCCGGGCGGGCGAAAGCGGTGTCTTCGGCAATGCGGACTTGTTCAGCGCTGCCCGGAGGGCCGGTTTAAAATGCTCAGGCGGCGGCGTTTGCTTCCCGCGAACTGGCGGTGTTCTTTCCCTTCTCCCCGCGGTGCGGGGGACATGCCTTTTCCCTTCTCCCCGCAAGCGGGGAACATGCCTTTCCCTTCTCCCCGCAAGCGGGGAACATGCCTTTTCCCTTCTCCCCGCAAGCGGGGGACATGCCTTTTCCCTTCTCCCCGCAAGCGGGGAGAAGGTGGCGCAACGCGCCGGATGAGGGGCGGGCGGTAGGCTTCGTCTGCACGCTTCTAACCGTGCGCATCCAACCGTGTGCGAACGGCCCCCTCACTCGGCCTTCGGCCACCCTCTCCCCGCTGTGCGGGGAGAGGGATGAAGATACCGACGAAGGCCCGCCGATCCGCTCGGTACATGCGCTCAGCGCATGCCGTATACGGGATGTTGAACAGGCTCCAAGGCGACATTCCGAACGAGTCCGCAAGACCCCGATCAGGGAACGGGCGCGAAGAAATTGCTCTCCACTTCGCGACGCAGCTCGCCGTCGGCGCTTTCGACCACGATGCGCATCGGTTTCTTGCCATGGACGCTGGCGGGCGCGCTGACGGTCAGCGGAATGTTCAGAATTTCCTCGGCGCCGGCCTGCACACGTTGCTCGCCCTTGCGCAGAGCGATCCCATCGGCGGCCACCAGTGTGATGGTGTAGCGCTGCGGCTTCTGCGTTTTATTCGCGAGCTTGAGCGTGTAGTCGTTTTCGATGCGGCCGTCGGCGGCGGTGCGATACAGCGCATTGCGGTCGCGCAGCACGTCGGCGATCAGCGGGTTGCGATGAGTCACCCCCCAACCCCAACCGATCAGCAGCGCCAGCAGCAGGGTGCCGTAGACGAGGATGCGCGGACGCAGCACGCGCGAAGGTTTGCCGTCGATCGCGTTTTGAGTGGCGTAGCGGATCAGGCCGCGCGGATACCCCATCTTGTCCATCACTTGATCGCAGGCGTCGATGCAAGCGCCGCAGGCGATGCATTCGTACTGCAGGCCGTTGCGGATATCGATACCGGTCGGGCACACCTGCACGCAGATGGTGCAGTCGATGCAGTCGCCGAGTTCGTCCGCTGCGAATTTCGGCAACGGTTCGGCCTCGAGTTTTTGGTCGAGAATCGAGGTGTTGCCGCGCGCGGACACCAGATTGTCGGCGGCGGTGTGGTGATGCGCGGCGCGGAACACGTAGTCGTAGGCGATGGTTTTTTCCAGCAACCCGCGCGCGCGTTCCAGCACGCTGACCAACCCTTTTTTGCGCGCGCCGCGCGGCTCGCCGCGCATGGGGTCGTAGGCGATGATCAGGGTGTTGCGGTCGAACATCGCGCTCTGGAAACGCGCGTACGGGCACATGTATTTGCACACTTGCTCGCGCAGCACGCCGGCGTTGCCCCAGGTGGCCAGCGAGTAGAACAGGATCCAGAACGTTTCCCAACCGCTCCACCCGCTCACCGCTTCGGCGGCCAAGGTGCGGATGGGCGTGAAGAAACCGACGAAGGTGAAACCCGTCCACAGCGCGAACACCAGCCACAGCACGTGCTTGCCGCCGCGACGCCTGAGTTTTTCGGCGGTCCACGGCGAGCTGTCGAATTTGATGCGCTTGTTGCGGTCGCCTTCGCACCAATGCTCGATCCAGATGAAGACCTCGGTCCACACCGTCTGCGGGCAGGCGTAGCCGCACCAGAGGCGGCCGGCCAACGCGGTGAAGAAAAACAGCGACAAACCGGCGATGATCAGCAGCATCGCCAGGTACACGAAATCCTGCGGCCAGAAGTTCAGCCAGAACACGTAGAACTTACGCGCGGGCAGATCGAATAGCACCGACTGGCGCCCGTCCCAATTCAACCAAGGAAAGACGTAAAACATGCCCAGCAGCACCCACACCGCGATGCCGCGCAAGCGTTGGAAGCGGCCATCGACGTCGCGCGGATGGATCTTCTTTTCGCTGACGTACATCGAGCCCGCGTCGTCTTGTGGCTTGGCATCGTCGCGCAGCTTCAGGGGGATTTCGGATTTCGTCATGGTTCGAGGCCGCTCAATCGCCTTTCAGCGCACGATTGAAGCGGCTGGCCGGACGCAACAAGATCCAGGTGAACAGACTCGACGAGGCGGTCGCGCACCAGAAGGCGAAGAACCCGATGGCGTAACCGGCTTCGCGGTCGATCGCCACATCGGGGAAGGTCAGATCGCGCAACGCCAGCGGGTCGATCAAAGCGAAACACACCATCGTCGCCACGCCAGCGGCGAAAAAACTGGGCCAAAGAATCGCGCCGAGCCGCTGCGCCATCGTGCGCGGAGGATGGTCGAAGGGCTGCGGCGCGTGTTCGGTGGTCATCGGCGGTGCCGTCCAGCGAGAGGTACGTAAAGACGAAGCGGGTGTCGCGTCACTTCGTCGCGGGCGAGGCTTCCGGCGATGACGATGCATCGGTCGTCGGAGCCTCCGTCGTTTCGGCGGCGGGCGTTGCAGCGTCCGTCGTGGTCGCATCCGCAGCGGTCGCGTCTACGCTTGTCGCATCGGCTGCCGTCGCATCGGTCGCTTCGGCGGTCGCTTCCGGTGCGGGCGCTTCGGCTTGCGCCAATTCGCCCGGCTTGTGCGTCAGCGACCACACGTAGGCCGCGACCAAGCGCGCGCGCGTTTCGCCGATGATCGGCAGATGCGCCGGCATCGCGCCGTTGCGGCCCTTCGCGATGCTTTCCTGGATCGCGGCTATGCTGTCGCCGTAGAGCCAGTAATCGTCGGTCAGGTTGGGCGCGCCCAGGGCTTGGTTGCCCTTGCCGTCCACGCCGTGACAGCTCACGCAGATACCGGCGTATTTCAATTCGCCCGCACGCGCCAGACCGGCATCGACGCGTTCGCCGCGCAGCGATTGCAGATACACCGCCACTTCGGTGACGCCTTGCGGACCGCCCAGCGCATCCTGCCAACCCGGCATCGCGGCTTGACGGCCGTTGAGCACGGTTTCGAGGATTTGATCGGGCGTACCGCCCCAATGCCAGATCTTGTCGGTCAAGTTCGGATAACCGATCGCGCCTTGCGCCGAAGAGCCGTGACACGTGGCGCAGTTGTTGGCGAAGATCGCTCGACCGAGCTTCACCGCACGTTCGTCCTGGGCGATGGCGTCGATGGCCTTACCGGCGTACGGCGCGAACGCCGCTTCCAGCTTCTTGTCTTGCTTCGCCTTTTCGGCGTCGTGCTCGATCGCCGAGGTCCACTTGCTGGTGCCGGCGAAGGCGCCGAAGCCCGGGTACCACACCAAATAACCGACGGTGAAAATGATGGTGAGGTAGAACAAGTTGATCCACCAACGCGGCATCGGCTTGTTGTACTCGGTCAGATCGCCGTCCCAGATGTGGCTGGTGTCGGTCGCGCTGGGATCGCCCGGACGGCGACGCCCTGTCCACCAGATCAACCACAAACAACCGCCGAGATTGAGCACGATCAACGCGATGATGTACCACGACCAGCCCGAGGACACGGTACCCGTGCCCGCTGCTGCTGCGGCGGTGGTGAGAACGGAAGCGCTCATCGGCCGGTCTCCTGCGCGGCGTCCGCGCGGTTGTCGTCGTCCAGCGGCAGTTGCGCCGCACGTTCGAATTCGCGTTTGCGCCGCGGGCTATACGCCCAGACGGTGCCGATCAAAAACAGAACCAACAGAATTGCGGTGACGATGCCCGAGAACATGGCTCAGCCCCCCCTCGGTGCGTGTTTGCCCAAACCTTGCAGATAGGCGACGAGCGCGTCGAGCTCGGTCTTATCGCTGACCGCTTCCACCGCGCCGTCGATGTCGGCTTGGGTGTAGGGGTCGCCGAAGCCCTTCAGCGCCTGCATTTTTTTCTTCACGAACGCGCCGTCGACGTTGTTGTCGGCCAGCCATGGGAAACCCGGCATGTTCGATTCCGGCACCACATCGCGCGGATTGACCAAATGCACGCGATGCCAATCGTCGGAGTAGCGGCTGCCGACGCGGGCCAAGTCCGGACCGGTGCGTTTGCTGCCCCACTGGAACGGGCGGTCGTACACCGATTCGCCGGCCAGCGAGTAATGGCCGTAGCGTTCGGTCTCGAAACGCAGCGTGCGCACCATCTGCGAATGGCAGTTGTAGCAACCTTCGCGGATGTAGACCTCGCGACCGGCCAGCTCCAGCGCCGGATAAGGCTTCACGCCCGGCAGCGGTTGGATGGCTTCGGCTTGGAACATCAGCGGAATGATCTGCGCCATGCCGCCGAAGGACACCGCGACGGCGATCAGGATCGCCATCAGGCTGACGTTTTTCTCGATCTTCTCGTGGGCGTGGCTCATGGCGTGCGCTCTGCGAAGTGGAAGCGGGCGACGAACGAATTCGTGCGATTGCGGTTCGTATGGCGGCGGCTCATGCGCGGGCCTCCGCGACGTCGGGCTCGAGCACCGGATTCGCGGCCGGCGCCTTGGCGCTCTGCAGCGTGCGCACCATGTTCAGCGCCATCAGCAGCATGCCCGAGAACACCAACGCGCCGCCGATCAGACGGCCGAGGTAGTAGGGATAGGTCGCCACCAGCGATTCGACGAAGCTGTAGGTCAGCGTGCCGTCGGCATTGGTGGCGCGCCACATCAAGCCTTGCATCACGCCGGCGATCCACATCGAGGCGATGTAGAACACGACGCCGATCGTATGCACCCAGAAGTGCGTGTCGATCAACTTCACCGACCACATTTCCTTCAGGCCGACCAAGCGCGGCAGCAGCACGTAGATCGCGCCGATCGAGATCATCGCCACCCAGCCCAAGGCGCCGGAATGGACGTGACCGATGGTCCAGTCGGTGTAGTGCGACAGCGAGTTGACCGTCTTGATCGACATCATCGGCCCCTCGAACGTGCTCATCATGTAGAACGAGAGCGAGACGATGAGGAACTTGAGGATCGGGTCGGTCCGCAGCTTGTGCCACACGCCCGACAGCGTCATCACGCCGTTGATCGCGCCGCCCCAACTCGGCGCCAACAACACCAGCGAGAACACCATGCCCAGGCTCTGCGCCCAGTCCGGCAATGCCGTGTACTGCAGATGGTGCGGACCGGCCCACATGTAGATGGCGATCAGCGCCCAGAAGTGTACGATCGACAGCCGGTAGGAGTACACCGGGCGGCCGGCCTGCTTGGGCACGAAGTAATACATCATCCCGAGGAAGCCGGCGGTCAGGAAGAAGCCCACCGCGTTATGGCCGTACCACCACTGCACCATCGCATCGACGGCGCCGCTGTAGATCGGGAACGAATTGGTGAAGCCGACCGGAATGGCGAGGCTGTTGACGATGTGCAGCAACGCCACGGCGATGATGAACGCGCCGTAGAACCAGTTGGCCACGTAGATGTGCTTGACCCGTCGCTTGGCGATGGTGCCGAAGAACAGCACCGCGTAGGACACCCAGACGACGGCGATCAAGATGTCGATCGGCCAGATCAGCTCGGCGTATTCCTTACCTTGCGTGAGCCCCAGCGGCAAGGTGATCGCGGCAAGCAGGATCACGAGTTGCCAGCCCCAGAACACGAAGGCCGCCAGCTTGTCGGACAGCAAGCGCACATGGCTGGTGCGCTGGACCACATACAGGCTGGTCGCGAATAACGCGCTGCCGCCGAAGGCGAAGATCACCGCATTGGTGTGCAGCGGCCTGAGGCGCCCGTAGGACAACCAAGGCAGATCGAAATTCAGCGCCGGCCAATACAGTTGGGCGGCGATCAACACCCCCACCAGCATGCCGACGATGCCCCAGATCACGGTCATGACCGAGAACTGCAGTACGACTTTGTCGTTATATGTCTCACCCGCGCGCATGGACGATCCTCCGGTTTGCGCGCGCAGTCTATGAACGGCGGTTCATTCGCATCTTGATCCGGATCAAGTCGGGGGTCGGAGCGGCGTCAGGGGCTCGTTCTGGGCCTGGTTCTGAGGTCCAACTCGGGATTTCGGGGTCTCTGCCAGAAAATCGCGGACGAGCGCGCCGTCCGACGGCCGCTGTCGTAGCCCGACGCTTGGGCGGGCGGCGGAACGATGTCGAAACCCTCCGCAGCCAGGAACGACCGCCCGGGTCCGCAGCCCGGTGGCCTTCAGGCCGTTGCGTTCGACCAATCGCGCGGTTTCAGATACTCCAGCAGCCGCGCCTCGTCGCTGCCGGCCTCCGGCGCGTAACCGTATTCCCAGCGCACCAGCGGCGGCAGGCTCATCAGAATCGATTCGGTGCGCCCGCCCGATTGCAGGCCGAACAGCGTGCCGCGGTCGAACACGAGATTGAATTCGACGTAGCGCCCGCGACGATACAACTGGAATTGCCGCTCGCGCTCGCCGTAGGGCGTGTCCTTGCGGCGTTCGACGATCGGAAGATAGGCGTCGAGAAAACCGTCGCCGACCGCGCGCTGATAGGCGAAATCTCGCTCGAAATCCTGGTGCAGATCGTCGAAGAACAAGCCGCCGACGCCGCGCGTCTCGTTGCGATGTTTGAGAAAGAAATACTCGTCGCACCACTTCTTATGCGCGTCGTAGCGCGCTTGACCACCGAACGGCTCGCACAGATCGCGCGCCACGCGGTGCCAGTGATGCACGTCCTCGTGGAACGGGTAGAACGGCGTCAGATCGAAACCGCCGCCGAACCACCAGGCCACGGTTTCGCCATCGCGCAGCGCGCGGAAATGGCGCACGTTGGCATGCGTGGTCGGCAGATACGGATTGCGCGGATGGAACACCAGCGACACCCCGACCGCACGCCACGAGGCGCCGGCCAATTCCGGCCTCGCGGCGGTGGCCGACGGCGGCAGCGTCGTGCCCGACACGTCGGAAAACCCGATCCCCGCCTGCTCGAACACCGCGCCCTCGCGCAGCACCCGCGTCCGCCCGCCGCCGCCCTCCGCGCGCTGCCACCTATCTTCGCGAAACGTCGCCGCGCCGTCGGCCGCTTCGATCGCTGTGCAAATGCGGTCCTGCAGATCGGTGAGGTAATCGCGGACGCGGTGGAAATCGGCATCGGTCGTATCGGTCATCGAGAATCACCCAACGAAACAGTTTGTCGGCACGTAGGGTGGAGTAAGCGCAGCGCAACTCCACCATCGCGGCGTATCCGCTCGCACCGAACATCCGGCGAAGCGATGCCGATTATTGTCCGACACTTAGGACGCATGGCAATAGTACGTAGGGTGGAGTAAGCGCAGCGCAACTCCACCATCGCGGCGTGTCCGCTCGCACCGAACATCCGGCGAAGCGATGCCGATTATTGTCCGACACTTAGGACGCATGGCAATAGTGCGTAGGGTGGAGTCAGCGCAGCGCAACTCCACCATCGCGGCGTATCCGCTCGCACCGAACATCCGGCGAAGCGATGCCGATGATTCTCCAGGATGTCGGACGCATGACGATGGTGGAGTTGCGCTGCGCTTACTCCACCCTACGCGGGCTCCAACTTCGCGTAGGCGAGCACCAACCACTTGCTGCCGACATCGTCGAAATTCACCTGCACACGTGCGTGCGCGCCGCCGCCTTCGATATCGATCACCACGCCGGTGCCGTAGGTGGGATGGCGCACGTTTTGGCCCAGACGCAGCGTCGGCGCTTCGTCCAGCGACGCGTGACCCCACTGCTTGCGCGGTTGCGGGGTGTACATCGGGCGCGAGACGTTGATTTTCGGTCGCACCTCGTGAATCAACGCGGACGGAATTTCGCGCAGGAACCGCGACGGCATGCCGTACATGTCCTGACCATGCAGACGGCGCGCTTCGGCGTAACACAGCACGAGTTTTTGTCGCGCGCGGGTGATGCCCACGTAGGCGAGGCGGCGTTCTTCTTCCAAACGCCCGGATTCTTCGATCGATTTGTTGTTCGGGAACAGGCCTTCTTCCAATCCGACCAAGAACACCAGCGGGAATTCCAGGCCTTTCGCGCTGTGCAGCGTCATCAATTGCACACCGTCTTCGCCGGCTTCGGTCTGCCCTTCGCCGGCTTCCAGCGCGGCGTAGGCGAGGAAGGCGACGAGTTCGCTCAACGCTGCGGTTTCCTCGTCGTCGCCGCGCACGAACCGCGACGCCACCGACACCAATTCGTCGAGGTTATCGGTGCGCGAATCGAGCGAGCCTTTCGACTGCTGTTCGTAGTGCGCGCGCAGGCCGGAACGCGCCAGCGCATGATCGATCTTGTCCTTCAGCGGCAGATCGACGCATTCGCGTTCGATCGTTTCGATCAACGCGTGGAATGCGGCCAACGCGCTCCGCGCGCGGCCGGGCAGCGCGTCGCCGACGGCGATAGCGGCGGCGGCTTTCCATAACGAGGTGCCGTCGGTGCGCGCGCGACGACGCACTTCGTCGAGCGTGCGCTCGCCGATGCCGCGCGTCGGCGTGTTGACCGCGCGCTCGTACGCCGCGTCGTCGTCGCGATTGGCGATCAGGCGCAGATACGCCAAGGTGTCCTTGATTTCCGCGCGCTCGAAAAAGCGCATGCCGCCGTAGACGCGGAACGGAACTTTGGGTTCGCTTTGTAAGTTTTCTTCGAACGCGCGCGATTGCGCATTGCTGCGATAGAGAATCGCGATTTCGCTGTAACTGCCGCCGTCGCGCACCCATTGCCGGATGCGTTCGACCACGAAACGCGCCTCGTCGATTTCGTTGAACGCCGAATACAGATCGATCGGCTCGCCTTCGCCGCTGTCGGTCCACAGCCGCTTGCCTAAGCGCGACGGGTTATGCGCGATCACCGCGTTCGCGGCGTCGAGGATATTCGCGCTGGAGCGGTAATTTTGTTCGAGCCGGACGGTGGCCGCGCCGGGGAAATCGCGCAGGAACTTCTGCACATTTTCGACTTTCGCGCCGCGCCAGCCGTAGATCGCCTGATCGTCGTCGCCGACGACGAAGACATGGCCCGTGTCGCTGGCCAACAGGCGAATGAAGGCGTACTGGAGCGTGTTCGTGTCTTGGAATTCGTCGATCAGCAATTCGCGGAATCGATGACGATAGTGCGCCAGCAGCGGCGGATGATCGCGCAGCACCTCATGCGCGCGCAGCAGGATTTCGGCGAAATCAACCAATCCCGCTTGTTCGCAGCGTTCTTGATACAACGTGTAGGCGCGCAGCATCACGCTCGCCCATTCGTCCACGCCGTGGACGGTGCGCTCGGGTTGGATATGCTGCGGCCGACGGCCTTCGTCTTTCTGCGCGTTGATCCACCACGCGATCTGCCGCGGCGGGAAACGCGCTTCGTCCAATTCCAAAGCCTGCACCACGCGCTTGACGAGGCGCAGTTGATCGTCGCTGTCGAGGATCTGGAAACTCTCGGGCAGCTTTGCGTCCTGCCAGTGCAGCCGCAACAAGCGATGGGCGAGGCCGTGGAAGGTACCGATCCACATGCCGCGCACGCCGTGCGGCAGCAGCGATTCGGCGCGATGACGCATCTCGCCCGCGGCTTTGTTGGTGAAGGTGACGGCGAAGATCGCGTGCATCGGCACGCCATGCACTTCGTGCAGCCACGCGATGCGATGGGTGAGCACGCGCGTCTTGCCGGAGCCGGCACCGGCCAGCACCAGCGAGTGGCCCGGTTCGGCGCTGACCGCGTCGCGCTGTGCGGCGTTCAGGCCGTCGAGCAGGTGGGAAACATCCATCCGCGCATTCTACGCGATGCGCGCGGCGCGGCCGTTGGCGCGATGACCGAACGCCGCCGGCCGTCAACCGCTCTCGTAGAGCGGAGCGCAGCTCCGCTGACCATGTCGAATCGAACGCTTCAGCGGAGCTGCGCTCCGCTCTACGGGGGCGAAAGGGCAGCGGAGCTGCGCTCCGCTCTACAAAGGCAAGGGGCAGCGGAGCTGCGCTCCACTCTACGCGGGTGCGTGTTCAATGCGCGTGTTTGCTCGGCGTCGCCGACATCAATTTGTCGGTGTAGGCGATACCGATCGCCGAGAGGATGAACAGCGCGTGGATGATCGCCTGCCACATCACGCCGGTCGCGGTGGCTTTGGTGCAGAGCGCGTTCACCGCTTGCAACGCAGGCGTACACAACGGCAACCCGAGCTGCCCGGCTTCGATGAAGGTCTTGAGCAGATGGATCGACGAAATGCCGATGATCGCCATCGCTAACTTCACTTTCAGCACGCTGGCGTTGACGTGACTGAGCCATTCGGGCTGGTCGGGATGGCCTTCGAGATTCAAGCGCGAGACGAAGGTTTCGTAGCCGCCGACGATCACCATCACCAGCAGGTTGGAGATCATCACCACGTCGATCAGACCGAGCACGATCAGCATGATGCCCTGTTCGCTGAGCATGTTGGCGTCGTGGATGAGATGCCACAGTTCCTTCAGGAACAGGAACACGTAGACGCCCTGGGCGACGATCAAGCCGAGATACAGCGGCAATTGCAGCCAGCGCGAGGCGAAGATCAGGCGCGACAGCGGATTGAGCGGGGCGTGCGGAGCGTTGGACATGCGTGCGGGAACCTCGGAATCGAAGCGATAGGGTAACGGCGATGCGCGGCGACGCCAAGATGAACGTCCGCGCCCGAGACGCAGCATTCCGGCGTTGCCGCCGCCGCACATCGATCCACGCCTCGCCGCCGCCGTAGACTGTCGGCCCCACGACGCGACGGATGCCGCCATGATCGATCTGCATTACTGGCCCACGCCCAACGGCCACAAAGTGACGCTGCTATTGGAAGAATTGGTCGAGGCCGGGCAGCCGCTGCCGTACACGATCGTGCCGGTGAACATCGGCGCGGGCGAGCAATTCGAGCCGACCTTTCTCGCGATCGCGCCGAACAATCGCATGCCGGCGATCGTGGACCACGCCCCGGCCGACGGCGGCGCGCCGCTGAGCGTGTTCGAATCCGGCGCGATCTTGCAGTATCTGGCGGAAAAAACCGGCCGCTTCCTTCCCGCCGATCTGCGCGGTCGCACCGCGACGCTGGAATGGCTGTACTGGCAAATGGCGGGTCTGGGGCCGATGACCGGGCAATACGGTCACTTCAACGTGTACGCGCCGGAAAAAATCCCTTACGCCATCGACCGGTACACCCGCGAAGCGCATCGTTTGCTTGGGGTTTTGGACAAGCGCCTGCAAGGCCGCGCGTTCATCGTCGGCGACGACTACACCATCGCCGATATGGCCTGCTACCCGTGGATCGCGCCCTACACCAGCGCACCGATCGATCTTGAGCCGTATCCTGAGGTGCGCCGTTGGCAAGCCGCGATCCGCGCGCGCCCGGCGACGCAGCGCGCGTACGCGCTGACCAAGCAGGTAAACCCGCAGGCCGGGCAACCGCTGACCGACGAACAGCGCAAAGCCCTGTTCGGCCGTTGATCCCGAATATCCCCATGTAGAGCGGAGCGAAGCTCCGCTAAATCCTCTCCGGAGACATGACAGCGGAGCTTCGCTCCGCTCTACGTAGGCGTTTCGGAGACGACACAGCGGAGCTTCGCTCCGCTCTACGCAGGCGTTTCGGAGACGGCGCAGCGGAGCTTCGCTCCGCTCTACGCGCGGCGGGGGCGGACATCCGGCACGGCTTGCGGCTAAGCTGCGGGCCTGCCGCCTTCGGGTTCCGCCATGCGCCTGTCCGTCTCCTTGCTCACCTTCATGCTCGCCACGACCTCCGCGCTCGCCGCTCCGTCCACGCCCCCGCCTCCGCAGGCGCTCACGCTTGAGGCCATCACCGGCGATGCGCCGTTATCGGGGCCGACGCTGCTGAAACCGAAAATCGCGCCCGACGGCTCGCGCGTCAGTTTCTTGCGCGGCAAGGACAGCGACCGCAATCGTCTGGATTTATGGGCGTTCGACACCGCCACCGGGCGCTCGGCGCTGCTGGTCGATTCCGCCGACGTGCTTCCGGGTGAAGAAACCTTGAGCGACGAGGAAAAAGCGCGTCGCGAACGGCAACGCACCGCGGCGTTGTCGGGCATCGTCGATTACCAATGGTCGCCCGACGGCAAGACGCTGCTGTTCCCGCTGGGTGGTGAGTTGTATCTGTACGACTTGGCGAAAACCGGCAAACAAGCGGTGCGCAAGCTCACGTCCGGCAAAGGCTTCGCCACGGACCCGAAAGTCTCGCCGAAAGGCGGTTTCGTCAGCTTCGTGCGCGGTCGCGACCTGTGGGTGGTCGATCTGTCGAGCGGCGAGGAAGTGCGGCTCACGCAGGACGGCAGCGACACTGTCGCCAACGGCGTGGCCGAGTTCGTCGCCGACGAAGAAATGGACCGCCACACCGGCTATTGGTGGGCGCCGGACGATTCGGCCATCGCGTTCGCGCGCATCGACGAAAGCGGCGTGCCGGTGCAAAAGCGCTATGAGGTCTATCCCGACCGCACCGATGTGGTGGAACAGCGTTATCCGGCCGCGGGCGACCCCAATGTCGCGATCGGGCTGGGCGTGATCGCACCGAAGCGCGACGCGATACCGCGCTGGATCGATCTCGGCCCGAACGTCGACATCTATCTGACCCGCGTCGATTGGCGCGACGCGAAGCGCCTGACCTTCCAGCGCCAATCGCGCGACCAACGTGTGCTGGAATTGATCGAAGTCGAACTCGCCAGCGGCAAGCAGCGCACATTGATCGCCGAAACCGCGAAAACCTGGGTGCCGCTGCACAACAACCTGCGCTTTCTGAAAGACGGCCGTTTTCTGTGGAGCAGCGAACGCAGCGGCTTCGAGCATCTGTATCTCGCCAGCGCCGACGGCAAAAAACTCACGCAGCTCACCCGCGGCGATTGGCCGGTGGATGCGTTGTTGGCGGTGGACGAAGCGAACGACCTCGTGTATTTCAGCGCCGGGCGCAGCGCCGACGGCAAGGCCGACGCGCGGCAATCGCATCTGCATGCGGTGCCGCTGGGCGGCGGCAAAATCCGCACGCTGTCGAGCGATTCCGGCATGCACAGCGCCAGTTTCGCGAAGAACGCGAGCGTGTACGTCGATGCGTGGTCGAACGCGGGCACGCCGCCGCAAATCGCGCTGCATCGCGCCGACGGCACCCGCATCGCGACGCTGATCGATAACGACCCGGCGAAGCCCGAGCACCCGTACGCGCGCTATCGCGACGCGCATCGCGCCATCGAATTCGGCACGCTGACCGCCGCGGACGGCAAAACGCCGCTGCATTACGGCGTGCTCAAACCGGCGGATTTCGACCCGGTGAAGAAATACCCGGTCGTCGTCTACGTCTACGGCGGCCCCGCCGCGCAAACCGTCACCGACAGTTGGCCCGGTCGCGGCGATCATTTCTTCAACCAATACCTCGCGCAGCAAGGCTATGTGGTGTTCACGCTGGATAACCGCGGCACGCCACGGCGCGGTGCGGCGTTCGGCGGTGCGCTGTACGGCAAACAGGGCACGGTCGAGGTGGACGATCAGCGCAAAGGCGTGGAATGGCTGCGCGCGCAACCGTGGGTGGACGGCGAACGCATCGGCGTTTACGGCTGGTCCAACGGCGGTTACATGACGCTGATGCTGCTAGGCAAAGCGCCCGACGACTACGCCTGCGGCGCGGCCGGCGCGCCCGTCACCGATTGGGCGCTGTACGACACCCACTACACCGAGCGCTACATGGATCTGCCGAAGGCGAATCCTGACGGTTATCGGGAGGCCAGCGTGTTCTCGCACCTCGGCGGCATCCGCCCGAACGCATTGCTGCTGATCCACGGCATGGCCGACGACAACGTGTTGTTCGGTAACAGCACCAAGCTGATGAGCGATCTGCAGAAGCGCGCAATCACTTTCGAGCTGATGACCTATCCCGGCGCCAAACACGGCCTACGCGGCAAGGATGCGTTGCATCGCTATCGCACCACCGAAGCGTTCTTGGCGCGGTGCTTGAAACGATGAACGCGATGCCGCCGTTGCCCGCCGCGCCGCGAAAAGGCTGGTGGGACCGTCACTGGAAATGGGCGGTGCCCGTACTCGGCGTCTTCGCGCTGACCGTGTTTATAGGCGTGATCTTGCTCGCGATCTCGGGCATTTTCGGCTTGATGAAATCGTCCGATGTGTACCAAACCGCATTGCGTCGCGCGCGGTCTTCGCCCGACGCGATCGCCGCCTTCGGCACGCCGATCGAACCGGGCTGGTGGTTGACGGGCGAGATGAAAACGTCCGACACCGATGGCCACGCCGCGCTCGAATTCGCGCTCGCCGGCCCCAAAGGCGAAGGCGACCTCTCCCTCATCGCCGACAAACGCGACGGTGCGTGGGTGTTCTCCCTGCTGACGATCGACACCGACGCCGGCAAACAGATCGATCTGCTCACGGACGAAGAACGCGTCGCCGCCACGGCGACGTTCGAGGCGCCTTGAGAAGCGCGCGACCCGTCGCGCAGGCGATACGAGCGTTGCGGATCGAGGATACGGTGGGGATCACGCGCGACGGCGGGGTCGACAAAGGAATGCTCGAAGTGAAGCCGATCGACACCGAACCGCTCGGATCGGGCGAAGCGAAACCGCGCTGAGCGCCTGATTCAAATCGGTCGCGGCATTCGCGTCACCATGACCTTCGAGGCTTGGCGTGGCCGCGGATGGCCCATACGGTCGTCATACGAACCACCGACCCCGACACTTTGGTACCCGCCGATGAAACCGCTCGTCCTGACGCTCGCAATGGGCTTCGCCCTCGCTGCCTGCCTCCCGGCTTCGGCCCAGGCCGAAACCCCTGCGCCCGCCGCCTCTGCGCCCGCCTGGGTCGAACAAAGCAACGCCTACGCGCAAATCCTTCTGGGCGCGCAAGCGCCGTTCCAGCCCGAAGGCCTATCGTTCTTCGGCATTCCCGGCTACGACGCGATTGCGGCGGATCTCGGTCCCGACAACGGCGCGCGCTTCCGGAAGGCCACCGCCGACGCCAAAACCGTGCTGCAGGAGAAACTGCGCCTCGAACGCAACCCCGACGTGCGTCAGGATCTGGAGATCATGATCCAGGCGGCGGACGACGGCATCGAATCGTCCCGCGTGAACGAACGCCTGACGTTGCCGTTCACGGATGTCGGGCAATTGGTGTTCTTCGGCATGAGCGGCCTGTTATCGGCGCAGACCCCGCCCGAACGCCGCGCGAACGCGCTCGATCGGCTGCAGGCCTATGCCGGCCTGAGCCCCGACACCTCACCGATCGCGACGCTGGCGCGGCAGCGTTACGAGGAGCGCGCGGGCGAAGCCGGCCTGCTGCGGCCGACGCGTCTGCAAGTCGAGCAAGCGCTGGCCAATCAGGCCACCTATGTCGCCGGTATCCGCAAACTGTTCGCCGACAACAAGATCGCGGGCGCCGAACAAGCGCTGGACGCGATCGAACGCCAACTCGACGCGTATTCCGCCTGGCTGCGCGGTACGGTCTTGCCGCAGGCGCGCACCGATACCCGGCTGCCGCCCGAGCTGTATGCGCTGCAGTTGAAAGGCGTGGGCATCGACATTCCGCCCCAGCAGTTGATCCAGCGCGCGCGCTTGGCGTTCATGGAAACCCGCGCGGAGATGGACCGGTTGGCGCCGCTGGTGGCGAAAGAAAAAGGCATCGCGGCCAGCGATTACCTCGGCGTGATTCGCGCGCTGAAGAAGGACACGATCCCCAACGATCGACTGGAAGCCCGCTACCGCGAGGTGATCGATGCGATCGACCCGATCATTCGCCGCGAGCGCATCGTCGACGTGCCGAAGCGGCCGATGATCATGCGCCTGGGCAGCGAAGCGGAAAGCGCCGCGCAACCGGCGCCGCATTTCCTGCCCGCGCCGCTGGTGGGCAACACCGGGCAGCAAGGCCAATTCGTGCTGCCGTTGAGCAACCCGGCGCTCGGCGAGGACCAACGCTACGACGATTTCAACTTCCCGGCCGTCGCGTGGACCTTGTCCGCGCACGAAGGCCGGCCCGGGCACGAACTGCAGTTCACGGCGATGATCGAACGCGGCGTTTCGTTGCCGCGCTCGCTGTTCGCGTTCAATTCGGTGAACGTGGAAGGCTGGGCGCTGTACGCCGAAGCCGAAATGATTCCCCACGAACCGCTGGATGCGCAATTGATCGCGCTGCAGTTCCGGCTGATGCGCGCCGCACGCGCCATGCTCGACCCGATGTTGAACCTGGGGATGATCGACCGCACGCGCGCCGAGCGCGTCCTGATCGACGAGGTCGGCCTGTCGAAGGCGATGGCGCGGCAAGAGCTGGACCGCTACACCTTCAACGCGCCCGGTCAGGCCGGCAGTTATTTCTACGGCTACGCGCGCATCCTCGAACTGCGCGCGGAAACCGAGCTGGCGTTGGGCGAAGATTTCGACCGACTGGCGTTCAACAACTTCCTGCTCGACCAGGGCTTGCTGCCGCCGGCGCTGTTGGCCAAAGCGGTGCGCGAGCGCTTCGTGCCGACGCAGCGGACCAAACGCTAACGCCGCACGCGGAGACCGCCGCAGGCGACGCGACCGCAGTGATGGCGGGCGCGTCGCGAGGCTTTCAAGGCTCGATCCGCACGCGCTCCGCCGCGGTCCGCGCGCGCGTCGCGGTACCGTACATCAACTCCGCGACGGCCGGCGCCGCGAGGTAATCGCCGGCATTGCCGACGCGCGCGAAGTAATGCACCTCGTGCCGACCGGGCGGCAAGTATTCGGCGTAGAACTTCGGCGCTTTCGGATCGAGCCGACGGGTTTCGAACCACGACGCACCGAGATCGGACACGCTGAGCAGATCGAGGCCGGCGACCCCGCTGAGCGCGAGGTCGGTGGGACGCAAACCGCCGGGCACCGCGTCGGTGATCGCGACGAAATAGCGCTCGGCGGCGTTGTCCAAGACCAAGGTGATGCGCACCCAATCGCCGTCGCGCACGCGCTGCGACGCCAACGGCGACCAACGCCCGTCGCGCAGCACGGCATAACGACGCTGCAGCGCGAAGCCGATGGCGGTGCTGCTGGCGACGCGCGCATCCTCGCGGTAGCGATATTCGGCGATGTAGCTGGCCGGCGCGTCGCCGCTCACCTCCGGGTCGAGCGTGAGCGAACGCTTCGCATCGCGCGGAGCGACCGGCGCTTCCCAGGTTTGCGCATCGCCGTTCGCCGGCAATTCCAGACGCGTCCGCGCATCGCCGCGGGCGATGTCCAATCGAGCGGTTTGCGGCGAACGTGCCGCGCCCAGCTCGCGAATCGCCATCAAACACGAAGCGCCGGTTTGGGTATCGACATCGGCGTAACCGCCCGCGTACAGATCGCCCAAGCCGGCGATCAATGCGCGTCGCGTCGCGGCGTCCGCTAATTCGGGACGCTTCAGCAGCACGTCGATCAATTCGCATTGTTCGCGCAATTCCGAACTCATCCAGCGGTCGTTGCGAAGGCCCGCGCGCAGCACGCGCGCTTCGCCGCGTCGTTTGGTCGCGTCCAGTACGCGCGACGCGGCGTCGCGGGCGGCGGCATGTCCGCCGTTGCTCATCGCGCGGATCGTCGCGATCTTCGCGGGCAGCGGCAATCCATCGAAGCCCTGCCAAAGCGGATCGATGTCTTCGCGCTTGGGCGCATCGAGACTCGCCAGCGCCAGCGCATTGCGCGTCGCGGCGTTGAGCGCATCGCCGTCGTCCGACAACGACGAGCGCAAGTACGACTGCGCGCGCTCCAACGCATCCTCCAGCGCCGTCTCCGATGCGTTCTGCGCTGCCGCATGGCCCAGGCGGCGCAGCAATGCCAATCCACGCACGCTATAGGCCGTCAGTGGGACGTAAACGCCCTTGTCGTCGTCGACCGACGCGCTGTCGGCGAAGTAGCGGAAGCTGCCGTCTTCGCCCTGGAACACCGGCACGTTTTCGACGGCTTCCCGAATCGCTGCGCGCGCGTCTGGAAAACGCGCGTCGTCGCCGCGTTCCAGCGCGATCGCCGCGGCGACGGCGCGGCTGAGGATTTGCTCCCAGCAGCGATGCGGGTAACGGTACAAGTCGTCGATCCATTCGTGCGCCATCGCATCCGCGCCCGGCAACAACGACACGCGCACGCGCAGATCGTGCGCCGTCGCCGGAAACGCGGGCGCGTCCAGACGCAACGTCGATGCGCCGAGCCAGCCGGCCTGCACCTTCGATGCTTCGATCGTCGGGCTGGCCAATTCGATCGGTTGCGCCGTCGCGTCGGTCGCGTTGCCGAAGCGCGCGGCCACGGTCGCCGTCAACGGTTTCGGCGCGGCATCCGCATCGGGAGCGATCGTCAAACCGAACGCCGCTTGACCGCGCGCCGCCAACGGGAGCCGCACGATGGTGTCGGCGTTCAGCGCTTCGACCCGCAGCGTCGCATCGGCTTCGATCGGCGTATCGCCGGTCTGACGCACGTTGGCGGTCAGTACGGCGCGATCGCCCGGATACACGCGCGCGGGCGCCTGCAGCCGCGCTTCCAGCGGCAACCCCACATCCAACGTCGCCTCGGTTTTCTCGAAGCGCTCGTCGCCGGCCACGCTCCACGCCACCGCGCGCCAACGCGTCAAATTATCCGGCGCCACGAAGGTCAGTTCCTGCATTTCGCCGGGCGCGAGCCGGATCTCGGGCCGCCAAAGCGCGGTGTCGGCGAAATCGGCGCGCAGGTTCGCGCCGAACAATGCGCGCGCTTCGGACACGCGCGCGGCGCGCCCGGCGCGTTCGACGCGGAATTCGGGTTTGCCGATCGTCGCGGCATCGCCGATACCCGCCTCCGCCAAGCGGGGAATGCGCGAGCCGGTCACCGTCACGCGGTCCAATTCCTCACCGGCGCTGCCGGCTTCGGCATCGAAAAAGCGGTCGCCGGCACGCCAACCCGCGTTCCGCAGCGCACCGCCGTCGCCGCCGGAAATATTGAACAAAATGTCGCCGACACTGGTGAGACCGAGCGTTTCCAATGTGCCGCGTTCCAGAAGCAGGACCGGTTGCGTTTCGGTGTCCGTTGCGCGGGCCTCCTTGCCGAGCACATTCGCTTGCCAGGCCGCACCGTTCCAACCCTCGAAACCGACCGCAGCGATCCGCGATTCCCACGACGATTCGCGCCATCCCAGCCAACTCGCGCCGTTCGGATCGAACGCGTCCCAGCGTGCGCCGGCCAACGAGCGCAAGGCATCGTCGAGCACGGTCAGCGTCGCCGTCAGCGGTTCGCTGCCGCGATTGCGCACACGGATCTTGAGCGTTTGCCCGGGCGTTGCGTTCGGGGCGTCGAATTCCAATGCGAGCGCCGACGCCGACGTCGGACGCGGCACGTCCACTTCGAGGTTCGCGTGGACGGTGCGCGGCGGTTCGCGCAAGCCGTCGGCATCGGTTCGATACGGTTTGCGTTCGCGCACCAGGGCATCGATGTCGATCCGATTGCGGCCTTCGGCGAACGTCGGCAACGACAGTTCGGTGTCGATGCGATCGATCGGCACCACGCGCGCGCCGAGAATCTCGTTGCCCGCGCTGAACACCAGCAACGCATCCGCCTGCGCGTAGGGCTGGCGCAACCGCACGCGCACCCGCGATGTCGCGTTCGCGGGCGCTTCGACCAGTGACAGCGCCGTTTCGACCGACCGCATGCCCGCGCGTTGATCGCTCGCATTCCAGACGTAGTGCTCGATGGTCGTCGGCGCGGCATCGCCGCTGCGCGCGGTGAACCGATAGGCGCCGCTGCGGACGCGCGGCACATCGCAGGACGTTTCGACGCCGGCGACCAACACGCAGGTCGCGACGCGTTCGGGCTTCGTCGCGGCATCGCTCGGCACATAATCGACCGCGAGTTCGACGGACGCGCCGGTCTGCGCTCGGCCGGCCGCATCGATCACCACGCCCTGGAAACGCAGCGCTGCGCGCGCGTCGAACCACCGCGGCGCGATGCGCAGGCCGACGTAACGCTCGAAACGCGCATAGCGCGCGACGGCGGGCCGGCTCGACACGGCCTCGCGACCGGCGAGCCCGGCCTCGACCGTCATTTCGAGACGGCCGAACGCGGGCGGCGATGCGTCCCGATCGAAGGCCAAGGGCAACGCGATCCGTGTTTTGCCGTCCGCGTCCAGCATGGGCATTCGCGGCTCGGGAAAGTTGATGAACAGCGGCGAATCCGACGCGTCGTCGTCGCCGAACGCATAGTCCGCGTACTGCGGATACACGACCGACGGCGACTCCGGGAACAGCCGCGTGGCGACGCGCTGCACGCCCACGCCGGACGCGCCGCCGCCGGACCAATAGCCGGCCTCGACATCGACATGAAAAACATCGGCGGCGCGCAATAGCGACGTCGCGGTCGTCGCTTCCAACCAAAGGTCCTGCGCGCGGAACGTGCCGACGAAGACACATGCGCCGCCGCTCGCTTCTTCATCGCGCGACGCCATCCGAACGCAGTAGTCGCCGTCGACAAGATGCGCGGGAAGCGCGATTTCGCCCGCGAATGCGCCCGCTTCGTCCACCGCCACGCGCCATGTCAGAAACTCGCGTTGGTCGTAGCTCGACGAGAGCACCAGATCGAGCGACTTGGCGTTCCCGATGCGGAGGCGACCGCCGCCGGATTCCCGCAACCAGCCGCGGTAACGCAAGGTATCGCCCGCCCGATACAGCGGCCGGTCCGCGACGACGAACATCCTCGATGCCAGCGCGGACTGACCCAATCGAACGCGCCAGTCGCCGAGGCGCCCCAGCGGCAACACGGCGCGGCGCGCGCCGGACTCCGCGCGCAGCACCCACATCGGCATCGGTCGGCCCTGGGTCGGCGTGGGCGCGACGAAGCCGTCCGGCAAGGTCAGTCGCGCCAACCCGTCGGCTTCCGTCGCCGCGCGGGCGATCTCGCGTTCCTCGCCGTCGTCTTCGACCAAGCGCAGCGACACCGCCGCGCCGGCGATCGGCCGGCCGCTCGCCCAATCGAGCGCCCAGGCGACGAGGCCCTGCGCTCCGATCTGCGCGTTCAGATCGAATTGCGGCGCGGCGATCTCGAGCCGACCTCCCGTTTTCGGCAGCCAACGCACCCAGCCGCCTTCGGCGAGCGTGCGGCGCATCCCCTCAGAGGCGAACATCACCGCGCGCGACTGCGCATCCGGCGTCGTCAATCGTTCGCGCATCGTGTCCGCGCCGAAGCCGCGCACATCGACCTCGACCGGGCCCGCATTCACCGCCTGGACCGAAGCGCCCTGAGCCTCCGCCAACAACATTCGGGCCGCGCGCGCGCGCAGCGAGGGTCGCGGCGCGCCGTTGCGGATCGCGATCCGGATCGGCAGCAGCGATCGACCGGATGCGTCGCGCAATGATTCGTCGAGATCGAAATTCGCGTCCGACAACACCTGCGACGCGCGCAGTTCCACCGTTTCGCCGGGTTGGACGACGGTCGGGCTTGCGCGATACGAACGCTCGTGGCTGTTTCGCCAATCGAGCATGCGCACGCCCGCAGGAAGTTTCGCCAGCAGGGCCTCGCGACCGGCGCGTTCCATCGGCGCGGAAAAATGCAGACGCAACCCTTCGCCGGGAACGCAATCCAGCGCGATGCCGTCCTCCACGCTCCAATCTTCGGAGTTTCCTTTATCGGCGGCGCATTCCGCGCCGACGATACGGAACGGTTCGGCATACCGAAACGCGACGATCTTCTCGTCTTGCTGCGAGCGCAACGGTCCGGCCGATGTCGCGAGCCCCTTGCGCACCCAGAGTTCGAACTGCGTATCGGCGAGAAGATCGGACGGCAAGGTCAACGCGAAGCGCGAACCGATCGCACCCGGATCGTTCGGCAGCGCGGCCAACGACAGTTCGCGCCACACGCGATCGCCCGCGCGCAATTCCAGCACGCGTCGCGCCTCATCGAGATCGACCGGTGCGTTCGTTTCGAGGACGATCGCGGGTACGCCCGCTTTCCAAGCGCCGAAAGTCGCCAGGAATTTCGGCCGCGCGGTTTCCGCGACCAATCGTAAGGCGCCCAGCGGCGACCCGGTCGCGGTGTATAGCCCGGGCTCGATCCGCATGACGATCTGCGTCGCCAGCGGCAGCGCTTGCTCGGACTCGACGTAACACTCCAGATCGACGTCGTTCTGCCAATGGCACGACAACGGCCGCGCGGGTTCGATCGAGATCGACGGCGCGATTCGATCGTCGAGCACACGCATAGGCTCCGGGAATTCGACGTAAAGCGAAAATTCCTCGACGGTCAGTTCGGCGGTTTCGGGCGCGTCGTCTTTCGCCTCGGCGCCGAACGCCAGCAGGCATGCGAACGAGATCAACGCGATACGCCAACGTTGCGACATGCGCTTCCCCTCGATTCGTCCGTTCCCGCCATCGTGCCCGATTCGGGCCGCTGTTCCAACGGGCGTACCAGAGGAGGGGCGATCGCCGCCTCGGCATTCGATCCGCTGTCGGCGAGCCTGTGATGCCCAGGTCTCGCTTATCGCTCGGCAATGCGCGTCGTCGAGCGGCGGCGGAGGGAGGAAGAACGACGGCGCCCGTTAACGGCGCCGTCGATCCGGTTCGCCCGCGCTATTTTTCGGCGAGCGCCTTGTGCATGCGCGCGAAATCCTTCCGATACTGCTTCGCCAGTTTGATTTTTTGCGCGCCGCTCAGGATTTTTCCTGAAACTTGGAAGAAGCCTTTTTCTTCCTCGCGCAGATGGTGATGCACTTTTTTCGATAGTGTTCGGGCCTTCGCGATCCAGCCCCGATCCGAAATATCGGTTTTTTGCATCTCTTCGACGATTTCGTCGACCTCATGGTGCTCCGCGAGCGCATGGCGCGACACCATCAGCCCCATGTCGTGCATCAGAATCGGAACGTACAAATAGCGCTCCTCGGCCGCGGCATGCGCGGCCAATTCGATCCGCAGCGCAGTGAACAGGTCCTGGCGCTCTTGCGTCCGCGATTTCGATCTCAGCAATTTTCGGCACAAAGAGCGCTGGTTTTCGTGGCTTTCTCGCAGAACGTCGTAAATGGTTTCGGGCATATCGGTGACTCCTCGACGGATGTTCGATCAGGGTAAGGTCCGAAGTTTCGGTTCGCGCGACCACAAACGAACGCTGGCCTGCTTCACGAAGCCGGCCACATCGGTCGCCGCCAGAACGCCGCGATCCTCGGCGACGCCCGCCGCTTTCAGAAGTGCGCGAGCGCCCTCGTCCACGGCGATCGCTTTCAGGTGTCCGTACGCATCGCGCACGAAATCGACAGCGGCCGCTTCTTTGGCGGCGGCCTTCGCGGCGGCGGGCGACAGCACCAAGGCGACCGCATCGAATAAGACCGATGGCGTGCCCGCGAGTTGTCCGTCGATCGGAACGGACTTGCCATCGGACAGCTCAATCCCCTCGATCTTCGGGGCGACGATCTTCACTGCGGCGCCCGCTTTTTCGATCGCGTTGCGCAAGGCTTTCACCGTTTTCGCATCCGACCCCTCGTCGAGCAAAATTCCTACCGTACGGCCCTGAAGATTCGGTGGATATTTATCGATCAAGCGCAGCGCCGGCGACACGTCGAGATCGAGGACCGGCACGATCGGTTGGGCGGGCGCCGGAGGATCGAGCATGCCGAGGCCGGCGACGACGCGAAGACCGAGCGCGTCGTCGATCGTGCGCACGTGCGCGACCACCGTGCGTCGGATCTGCGGCGTCTGCACTTTCGACAGCTCGAACACCAATGCGGATGCGATATGCGCACGTTCGATGTCGCTTTGGCTGCGGTAGAACATCCGCGCCTGACTGTAATGATCCGAGAAACTCGGGCTGCGCTCGCGCACTGTCGAACCGGCGAGTTCGCGCGGATACGTTCGAAACCCGTCGGCGGTTTCGCGCGGAGATTCGGTCGAGAGTGTGTTGGGTTCGTAATTCACGCGCCCTTTTTGCGCACCCATCTGCATGTGGCCATCGCGCTGCAGGTTGGCGAACGGACATTTCGGTGCGTTGATCGGGATCTGATGGAAATTCGGCCCGCCGAGCCGCGAAAGCTGCGTGTCCAAGTAGGAGAACAAGCGCCCCTGCAACAGCGGGTCGTCGCTGAAATCGATGCCGGGCACGAGGTTGGCGGGGCAGAACGCGACCTGTTCGGTCTCGGCGAAGAAGTTATCCGGCCAGCGATCGAGCACCATCCGCCCGACGACAGTCAACGGTACGCGTTCTTCCGGGATGAGCTTCGTAGGATCGAGATGATCGAAAGGCCATTGCGCAGTCTCCTCCTCCGTGAATAACTGCACCGCGAGTTCCCATTCGGGGAAATCGCCGCGCGAGATCGCTTCGAACAAATCGCGGCGATGGAAATCGGAGTCGGCGCCTGCGATTTTCACCGCCTCGTCCCAGACGGTGGATTGAAGGCCCAGCTTGGGCCGCCAGTGGAATTTCACGAACGTGCTGTCGCCTGCGGAATTCACGAGCCGGAAACTGTGGACGCCGAACCCCTCCACCATGCGCAGGGAACGAGGAATGGTGCGGTCGCTCATCGCCCACATCACCATGTGCAGCGCTTCGGGCATCAACGAGATGAAATCCCAGAATGTGTCGTGCGCGCTGGCGGCTTGAGGAAACCCGCGGTCCGGCTCCATTTTCACGGAATGTATGAGATCCGGAAATTTGATGGCGTCCTGGATGAAGAACACGGGAATATTGTTGCCGACCAAATCCCAGTTGCCTTGCTGCGTGTAGAACTTCACAGCGAAACCGCGGACATCGCGCGGCGTGTCGACCGATCCTGCGCCGCCTGCGACCGTCGAAAAGCGGCAAAACACCGGAGTTCGAATGCCGACATCGGTCAGTACGCTCGCGGTCGTGTACTTTTTCAGCGATTTGGTCAGTTCGAAATACCCGTGCGCACCTGTGCCGCGCGCGTGGACGATGCGTTCAGGAATCCGTTCATGATCGAAATGCGTGATTTTTTCGCGGAGAACGAAGTCTTCCAGCAACGTCGGGCCACGCGCGGTGACGCGGAGCGAGTTCTGATTGTCGCCGATCGCGATGCCTTGGTTGGTAGTCATCGCCGGGTGCTCGGCCCCCGCTCGCTGATGCAATTCGCCCGCAGCGCCCAAAAGGCTTTTTCGCGCAAGGCGCGAAGGCGTCGCCTTCGCATCGTTTCGACTCTTTTTCGTCGCCATATCGATCTCCATCAGCTCCGGGGGAAGGCAGTCGCGAACCGCTGACTGTTCGAGTGAAGTGCCGATTCATTCGAGAATACGCTTCGATTCTGTTTCATAGCAAGCGATGCGCGCGTCGATGCGAATCGCACGCCTTCGCTTCGAAGAACCGACGAGGCGATGCAAACGGATGCACTCCGTTCTTCGGCGCTTTCGGTTCGAGCGAGTGCGCACGCGACGCGTTCGGTCTGGCTTGAGACCGATCGCCGTTGGGCCAACGTCATTGCATTGAAGCGCTCGGCTCGATGCTTACGTCACCTTCGACAACATCCGTCGATGGCCGATGCGGCGCGCCCAGCGGGTGCCGATGTCGATCCAGCAGACGTAGGCGGCTTCGCCGGCGAGGCGATACAGCGTGCGCGGGGTCCAGCGTAGCGCGGGTTCGGCGGCGCACAGTTCGGCGCGCATGCCCAATTGCCGCGCGAACAGGGCGCAGCGGGCGAGGTGGTAGCGATTGCTCAACAACGTCACCGGTTCGTCGGCGGCGCGATCGGCGAGCAGGCCGCGAGCGTTGCGCAAATTCTGCAGGGTGTCGCGCGAACGATGCTCCAAGCGCAACGGCGCGTCTTCGGCGACGCCGCGTTCGAGCAATGCGGCGTGCGCGACTTGCGCTTCGCTGGGATGGCCGTCGGCGCCGCCGCCCAACAGCACGATGACTTGCGGCGGGCGTTCGCGCCACAGATGCGCAGCGCGTTCCAGGCGCGCGGCGAAATCGTCGTCGATGCGGCCCTGCGGCGCGTGCTTGCCGAACAACAACAGACAGCGGCCGTCGTCGGGCGCGCACGGCGCGCGGTGCGCGGTGCGCGCGACATGCACGAAATAGCCGACGTACACCAAGCCCGCTGAAAATACGCATGCACCGCCCGCGACGAGGCCGGCGTGCAGCGCGTCGGGGTCGAACAACAGACGGAGTCGGTGATCGATCCGGCTCATGGGCGTCTCGGGAACGGCGCCGCGCGACGCGTCATTCCATCGCCGACGATTGCACGTTGGTGCCCGCATCCTGGGCGATCGCGCTGATCCAGCCGAGATCGTTCGGATGGATGAATTTCTCGCCCTTCCGCTCGCGGTCATTGAGATTCACGCTATCGACGTGCGCGATGCGCACCGAAGTCGCGTCCCACGTGACCCGAATCGTCGCCGCATCGTCGCGCAGGTCCAAGGGGGAATCGATCTCGCCTTCGCGCTGGGCGCCGATCGTCCAGCGGCGTCCGACCAGGTCGCGCTTGATGTCCTTGACCGCGTTGTCCGCCGATAAACCCGCGGGGATCGCGACCGGCGGCGGATCGACCAACGGCGCTTGCCGCGCCTGAACGGCACCGCTGAAGGCGAACAGCGCGAAGACGGACAAGACGATGGCGGAAAAACGCATCGAACTCCCCTTGGTTCGGCGGAAACGCAAGAATGAACGAACGGTCGCACGCTGCTGGAAGCAGCGAACCACGCGGCGGCGACAGCATACCGCGACTGGCCCGAAAACTGCCGCGGAGGCTATAATTCGCGACTATCGATCACACACAGGCGATGCGGTGCTCTCCGCCACGACGCGCGTTTCACAGGTGACGCCTCTGGCGATCACCGCTTACACCGCCACCACCGCGCTCGGCCACGGCCGCGATGCGCAGTACGCCGCATTGCGTGCGCGCCGCAGCGGTTTGCGCCGCAACGATTTCGGCGAAGGCACGGTCGCAGCGGCGGCGTTGGAGACGTGGATCGGTCGCGTCGAAGGCGTCGAAGACCTGCGCTTGCCCGACTCGTTGGCCGACATCGATTGCCGCAACAATCGGCTGGCGTGGTTGGCGCTGCAGCAAGACGGTGTGTTCGAGGCCACGCAAGCGCTGCGCGCGCGCTACGGCGCCGAGCGCGTGGCGATCGCGATCGGTACATCCACTTCCAGCATCGGCTGCAGCGAAGAAGCGTATACGCGCTTCGAACGCGATGCCGACGACGCCTTGGTGTTTCCCGCCGATCTGCGCCGCCCGCTGCTGCATACGCCGCATTCGCTGGGGCACTTCTTGCAACGCGCCACCGGCCTGCGCGGGCCCTGCGTCACCGTGGCGACGGCGTGTTCGTCCAGCGCGAAAGTGTTCGCGCAAGCGGCGCGCACGATTCGCGCCGGTCTGGCCGATGCGGCCTTGGTCGGCGGCGTCGATACCTTGTGCGGCAGTGTGCTGTTCGGCTTCAACGCGCTGGGCCTGGTGTCGGAACGTCCGTGTTTGCCGTTCGATGCGCGACGCGACGGTTTATCGCTCGGCGAAGCCGGCGGCTACGCGATTCTCGAACGCATCGACGATGCCGACGATGCGCGCATCGGTCTGCGTCTGTGCGGTTACGGCGAAAGCAGCGATGCGCACCACATGTCCACGCCGCACCCGGAAGGCTTGGGCGCGCGCAATGCGATGGAAGAAGCGATCGCGCGCGCCGGCATCGCGCCGAGCGATGTGGGTTATCTCAATCTGCACGGCACCGCGACGCCCGCGAACGACACGGTGGAAGCGCTCGCGGTCGCGGGGTTATTCGCCGATCATCCGACGCTGCACGCCAGTTCCACCAAAGGTTGGACCGGGCATACGCTGGGCGCCGCGGGCATCGTCGAATCGGTGTTCGCTTTGCTCGCGCTCGAACACGGCCTGTTGCCGGGCATGCTCGGCAGCGAGCAACGCGACCCGGCTTGCGGCCCGCAAATTCGTTTCGACAACGCCGAGGGCGAGATCCGCTACGCGATGAACAATTCCTTCGGTTTCGGCGGCAATAACTGCTCGCTGGTGTTCGGTCGCGTATGAGCATGCCGATCGATTCGCTCACCGCCCGCATCGAAGGCATCGCGTTCTGGTCGAACGGTTTGCCGTCGTGGGCCGACGCGCAGGCGTTCGTCGCCAGCGGCGCGCTACCGGAGAACGCCGCGACCAAACCCTCGCCGCAATTGCTGCCGCCGAACGAACGCCGCCGCGCGCCGGAATCGGTCGCGGTGGCGCTCGATGTCGCGCTGGCCGCGTGCGCGATGGCGAACCGCGATCCGGCGACATTGCCGTCGGTGTTCGCCTCCACGCACGGCGATCTGTCGATCACCGATTACATGTGCGCGACGCTCGCGGACGATCCGCGCGCGATTTCGCCGACGAAATTCCACAATTCCGTACACAACGCCGCCGCGGGCTATTGGACCATCGGCGCCGGCTGCATGCGCGCGGCGACCGCGATCAGCGCCTACGACGCGAGTTTCGCCGAAGGCTTGATCGATGCGCTGGCGCAGTTGGCCGACGGCGCCGAGTCGGTGTTGTTGGTCGGTTACGACACCGGCGCCACCGGCCCGCTTCGATCGGTGCATGCGTGTACGGGCTTGCTCGGCGGCGCCTTGGTGCTGACGCGCTCGGATGCGAATGCGTCCGGGCCGCGCTTGGTCGCGTCGCTCGGCGACGGCGAAGCCTCGGCGCACGGACCGCTCGGCCGCCACGCGGGCGGCAATGCGATGGCGCCGATGCTGCCGGTGTTCGATGCGCTGGCCGCGCACGCGCCGCGCGTCGCGTTGCACGCCGGCCCGGGCCGCGCGCTGACATTGGCGTTCGCGTATGACTGACGCCGCCGACACTCCTTTCGACCGTCACAACGTCGTCGTCGTCATTCCGGCGCTGAACGAAGCGCTGCGCATTCGCGATGTGGTGGAAGGCGCGTTGGCCGAATGCGACCGCGTGATCGTGATCGACGACGGCTCCGACGACGGCACCGCCGAGAAAATCGCCGATCTGCCGGTGACCCTGCTGCGCCATGCGCAGCGCATGGGCAAAGGCGCGAGTTTGCGCGACGGTTTTCGCGAAGCCCTGCGCATGGGCGCGGCCGCGGCGTTGACCATGGACGGCGACGGCCAGCATCTGGCGAGCGATATTCCGCGCTTGATCGCCGCCGCGAACCGGCATCCGAATTGCATCGCGATCGGCGCGCGTCTGCGCAAACGCGCGCAGCAGCCGACCTATCGCCGCCTCGCCAACGAATTCGGCGATTGGGGCATCGCCTGGGGCTGCGGCTATCGCATCGCCGATACGCAAAGCGGCCAACGCCTGTACCCGGCCGCGGTGGCGGCGCTGGACGATGTGCCCGGCGAAGACTTCGTGTTCGAAGCGCAGATTCTGATCAGCGCCGCGCGACGTTTGGGTATGGGCGTGGTGTCGGTGCCGATCGAATCGCGCTACGCGGGCGCCGACGCGGTGGAGAAATTCCGTAAAAGCCATTTCCGACCGCTGCGCGACCTGTACCGCATCACCTCGCATGTGGTGGTGCAGGTCTGGACGTTCGGCCATGTGATTCGCGAATACCGCTGTACCCGCAATACGCCGGCGGTGATTCACGACCCGAGCGGGGAATTCGCGTCGCCGTCTCGGGATTGAGCGTACGATCGAACGCACATTGAGGACACGCACGACATGACCACGACCGCTTCCTCGCCGCCCATTTCCTCGTCCGCGTCGCTTTCGTCGGCAGAGAACGCCGATGTCGTCGTCCTCGGCGGCGGCCTCGCCGGCTTGAGCCTCGCGATCCAACTCAAACGCCGCGACCCGAGCATGTCGGTGACGGTGCTGGAGCGCCGTGCGCATCCTGTGCCGGAAGCGGCGTTCAAGGTCGGCGAATCCACGGTCGAAATCGGCGCGCATTATTTCGCCAACGTGCTCGGCCTGCGCGAGCATTTGGACACGCGGCAACTGCGCAAATTCGGGTTCCGATTTTTCTTCAGCGACGGCCGCCGCGATATCGACCGCTGCACCGAACTGGGCGTAAGCGAAATTCTGCCCACGCCGTCGTGGCAGATCGATCGCGGTCGGTTCGAGAATTTCCTCGGCGAGGAAGCGCAACGTTACGGCGTGCGGTTTCTCGACGGCGCGGTGGTGCGCGAACTCGACATGGCCGACGACGGCGCGCCGCATCGCATCGGTTACGAGCACGACGGCGCGATGCATCGCATCGCAGCGACCTGGGTCGTGGACGCCAGCGGTCGCGCCGGTTTGCTCAAGCGCAAATTCGAGTTGGCCGACGGCAGCGATCACGACGCCAACGCAGTGTGGTGGCGCGTGGACGGCAAGATCGATCCGAATCTGTGGTCGGACGACGCCGATTGGCGCGCGCGCTGCACGCCGCCGGATCGTTGGCGCTCGACCAATCATATGTGCGGCGACGGCTACTGGTTCTGGCTGATTCCGCTGTCGTCCGGCGCGCATTCGCTGGGCATCGTCTGCGATGCGGCGATGCATCCGCTGGACACGATGAATACGCACGAGAAAGCGATGGCGTGGTTGCGCACGCATCAGCCGCGCGTCGCCGACGCCTTGTCGGCGCCCGAGCACATGCTGCAAGACTTCGCGTTCTTCCGCAAATTCAGCTATGCCTGCAAACGCGTGTTCAGCGGCGATCGTTGGGCGTTGACCGGCGAAGCCGGCGTGTTTCTCGACCCGTTCTATTCGCCGGGCAGCGATTTCATCGCGATCTCGAACACCTTGATTTGCGACTTGATCGCCAAAGATCGCGACGGCGCGCCGTTCGCGCCGTACGCCGAGATCTATCAGCAACTGTATTTCGGTTTTTACGAGAACACGATGACGCTGTACCGCGGGCAGTATCCGCTGTTCGGCGACGCGCAAGTGATGCCGCTGAAAGTGATTTGGGACTACACGTACTATTGGGCGCTGCTGGCGCCGCTGTTCTGCGGCGATAAACTCACCGAGGTCTCGCTGCTGGGTCGCCTGCGTCCGCAGTTCGAACGCGGACGCGCGCTGAATATCGCCGCGCAAGCGCTGTTGCGCGCCTGGGGCGAGGCCAATCGCACGACCGGCGCCTCCGCTGCGGACGCGCTCGATGGCCGCCTGCTCGATCAGTTTCGCATCGAGTGGTTCCATGAGATGAACCGCGCGCTGCACGACATGCTGGACAATCGCGCGTTCCAACAGCGCATCGCACAGAACGTCGCGCGCATGGAAGATTTGGCGACGGAACTGCTGCAGCGCGCACGCGATGCGCATCCGTATATCGACGCCGCATTGGATGCGGAGACCGGCATGGCCGCACTGTTGGGCGCGGCATCGCCGAACGACAGGGCGACTGCGGAACCGTCGCTGCGCGCGGTTTGGTACGCCGCGGCATAGGACACACCGCTCGGTAGAGCGGCCTTCAAGCCGCTGAACCTAAGCGCTCGGCATCTCAGAAGAGCAGCGGCCTGAAAGCCGCTCTATCGATGAGGTCCGAACCTTTGGCTTGTTTCGCAAGGGATGCCCGAATGCGGCGAGGGCCGCGCGAGCGGCCCTCGTCGTCCAACGAAACCACCGTTGGCTCAATCGTTCACTTCCGGCGCCACCGTCACTGCGGTGTCGACGGTCTTGTCGTAATTGTTCTGCAAATACGCGCGCAGCATGCTGCTCAAACGGATCAGCATGCTCTTATCGGTAGCGCCGAAGGTCCAGGCCGCGCCGATGGCGTTGGCGCGCTGAAAGAACGCCGGTTCGCCGACCACTTCGCCCGTTTGCGCATCGCTCACGCGCACGGTCATGTACACCCACGAACTGCCGGCGAAGCCGCCGCCGAAGAAACGCTTGCCGCCCGAGATGAAACGCACATGCGCCATTTTCGGTTCGATCTTCAACGTTCTCGGCGCATCGCCCGCGGGCTGTTCGTTCCAGGTTTTCAACACCGCGCCGACGCGGTCGTTGAGATTGCCTTGCAGGTATTCCTTCGCCACTTCGTTGCCTTTCTGGCCGGCGTAAGGCGCGTCCATCGCCACCGGCAGCATCTCGAAGCGCTGAAACGTATTGAACGCGACGCTCGGCGGCGGATTCTTGGCGTTGTCGGCCGGCGGTTCGAATTTATCGGCGGCGGATGCCGCGACGGCGAACGCGAGCGACAAGGCCGCGGCGGCGAACACAGAACGGATGCGCATGACGGAACTCCTGAATGTCGATGGGATGGAGAAAACGACGGACCGGAACGAATCGAGCGCGTCGCCGACGGTGGGGGAGCGGATCGGCCGCGACGCTCAGCTCATACCGCCGTCGATGCCGATCACTTGGCCGCTAATGTACCCCGCGGCGTCGCTGCAGAGGAATGCGACCAAGGCCGCGACTTCCTCGGGTTTGCCGGCGCGGCCGGCGGGCACCATCTGCTTGATCTGTTCCGGCGGAAAGGTCTCTTGCGTCATGCGGCCGGCGATCACGCCGGGTGCGATCACATTCACGGTGATGCCGCGACTGGCCATTTCACGCGCCAACGATTTGCTCGCGCCGTGCAGCGCGGCTTTCGCGGCGGCGTAATTGGTTTGACCACGATTGCCGAGCACCGCCGCCACCGACGACACGTTGACGATCCGCCCCCAACGCGTACGCCCCATGGACAGCAGCAGCGGCTGGGTGACATGGAAGAAGCCGTGCAGCGACACGTCGATCACGCGCCGCCATTGCTCTTCGCGCATGCCCGCCATCGGCGCGTCGTCGTGGATGCCGGCGTTGTTGACGACGATCTGGATCGGGCCGGTCTCGAGCAAGCCGTTCAAGGCTGCGCGGGTCGCGTCGCCGTCGCTTACGTCGAACGCGACGGCCTCAGCACTGCCGCCCGCGGCGAGAATCTCGTCACGCACCGCCTCGGCGCGCGCGAGCTGGCCGTTGGCGTGCACGACGACATGCGCGCCGGCCGCGGCCAACGCGCGGCAGATCGCGCCGCCGAGATCGCCGCTACCGCCGGTGACGAGGGCGCGACGGGGTGAAGTGTTCGTCATACCAGCCTCCGAATCCAAACGCAGGTTGTGGGAGCGGCATAAGCCGCGACAGAGTGCCGATGCGTCGTCGCGGCTTACGCCGCTCCCACATCAGAAAAGGGTTGCAACATCACCGCCGCGCGCCCTTCGGCGATCGGGCGGCCGGCATGCGAAATGCGAAACGCGTATTGCTGACTGGTCTCGCTTTCTGCCAGCACCTCCGCTTCGCATTCCAGCGCGTCGGGTAGGTCGTCGATGCGGGCGACATGCAGGCGCACATCGCGCAGCGCCACCAGAAACCCGGCTTTCGGCGCCGCGTTCGCCGCCGCGCCGCGCAAACCGCCATGCACGGCCATCGCCTGCGCGCCGTATTCGCACAGATGCATCGCGCGCAGCAGGCCGTCGCTGCGCAGCGGATGCGCGGGGTCGCGGTGGCCACTACTGCGCAAACGCACGCTGCGCGCGTCCCAAGCCAGCACCTCGTCCCACAGGCACATCGCGCCTTTGTGCGGGATCATCGCTTCGATCGCGGCGCGGTCGATCATGCGCATCCTCTTTTGTCGGAGCGGCGGCTTTCAACAGCCTTAAGGCTGGTCAAGCCGCGACGGGTGGCTGAAAATTTCATGGAGGATCGATCGCGCCTGCCGGCGCTCCCACAGAAGGATTCGGCGTTCCTACAGCATTCGAGGATGGTCCGCCATCGACATCATGTCGCGCGATCAGCAGCGCCAGCACGAAGTTGCCGATCACGCCGAGCGTCACCGTCACGCCGATGGCGCGCAGCACCGGGATGCTGGACAGCGCCAGCAGGAAAAACACCAGCAAGGTCATCAGACTGCAGACGATCAGCGCGTGCAGCGTGCGCAATTGGTCGTCGAGATCGTCGCCCGCGTGCTCGAAGAACAGCGCGTAATCGAGGCCGAGACCCGCGGCCAGAATCAAGGCCACCAGATGGAACAAGGTCAGTTCCACGCCGAAGCCGCGCAGAACCGCCAGCACCAGCAGCGTCGTCAACGCCATCGGCAGCAGCACGCGACGCACGCGATGCGGGGAACGCAGGGTCAACCACACCGTCGCCGCCAGCAGCAGCGCGGCCACCGCGAGCGCGGCTAAGACGCGTTCGCGATACGCGACGACCAGCGATTCGGACGCGGTTTTCAGATCCAGTAATTCCACGCCTTCGCGCGCCGATGCGGGCAAACGCGCAATCGCATCCGCAATGCGTTCGGGCGCGCGCAGGCCGGTCATCGACACCATCGCCACCGCGCCGTCGTCGTGTTGCACCCACAAACCGCCGATGCGCGCGGCGAGCGGCGTGCCCGCGATATCGCGCGGCGTCAGCGGCGGCGCGGCGCGCGCGGTTTCGGCGTCGGCGAGAAACGCATCGAAGGCGTCGCTGCGGAACGGCGTGGTCGCGACCGCGGCGTCGAGCGCGGCGCGCAGCGCCTCGGGTTTCGGAATCCGCGCTTGCCGCGCGCGCTGCGTCGCGGCGCTGGGCACGATGCGGGCGGCGCTGTCGTAACCGACCAACACGCCGTCGGCGACCAACGCATCCAGTACCGCATGCAGCGCTTCGGTGCGGCGCAACGCAGTTTCCGCATCCGCGCCGCGCACCGCGATCAACCAACGCACGTCGGGCGCGCCGAGTGCGTCGCGCAGATGCGCATCGCGCGCCAAGGCGTCTTTCGGCACCGGCGTGAGTTTCGACAAGTCGTTTTGCCACGCCGCACCCGGCGCGAACGCGATGATGCCCAGCGCCAACGCCGCCAACGCGCTCAACGCGAATCCGTTCGGTCGCGGCAAGCGCGCGACGCGACGCCACAATGCGGCGAGACGCGGCGATGCGGCCGGGTCGCGCGGTTCGGGATCGATCAATCCCGGCAACAAAAACCGCGTGGTCAACGCGGCGACGCCGAGCCCGGCGATGGTGAACACCGCGAGTTGGCGCAGGCCGTCCACGCCGGAAAACAAAAACGTCACGTAAGCGATGCAGGTCGAGGCGACGCCGGTCGCGAGCGTAGGCCAGATCGCGCGCGCATTCGCCCACGGCGAGACGCCGGCGCGTTGATGGCTGAACAAATGAATCGGGTAATCCTGCACCACGCCAATGAGCGTGAAACCGAACGCAACGGTGATGCCGTGCACGCCGTCGAACAACAACGCCACCGCGCCCAAGCCCGCGAGTCCCGCGCTGGCGAGCGGCAACACGCCGAACAGCGGCGTGCGCCAACTGCGGTAAGCGATGAGCAACAACAGAATCAAACCGATGGTATCGATCGTGCCGATCCAGTTCGCTTCGCGCTGCGTGCGTCCGCCGATCTCCACCGAAAACGCGCCCGGACCGGTCAGCGTCATCGTGGTCGCGGTATCGCCGCGCGCGGCGTCGAATGCGGCGCGCACCGCACCGACGGCGGACGCCTGCCCGGTCGGATCGAAACCGGCCGCTTTGGTTTCGATCGCGAGCAAGGCTTCGCGGCTTTTCGGATCGAACCACACCTCATGCAAGCGCTGCGGCGCGTTCGCGGGCGCCAACGTTTCGGCGACGCGCAGCGTTTCCAGCGTGGGGTCGGACGGCAGCAGCGGTTCGAGCAGCGCCGCCGCGGGCGAGCCTAAATCCTGCACGCGCGCTTGCAGTTCTTCGCTCAGCGTTGCCACATCGAAGCGCGGCGCGTCCATCGCGGGCGAGAGCAAATAACGATACGGACGCAGACGTTCGGGGATCGCGTCGAGCCCGTCGCCCGCGCCGTTGGCGACGAGGCCGAAGCGCGGATCGTTCGCGAGTTTCGACGCCACCGCTTGCGACTGCAACGCCAGCGTTTCGGCGTCGGCGCCTTGAATCGACATCAGCAGCAAGCGCGAACCCGGGCCTTCGCCGAGTTCGTCGAGCAATAATTTCTGCGCAGGTGTCTCCGCGGCGGGCATGAATTTGCGCAGATCGCCGCTCATCTGCAGACGCCCGCCGATCAGCCACGCGGCGGCGACCAGCACCAGCAGCCACAGCAACGCGAGCGCGAGTCTCGCCGCGGGTTTCATGCGCGATGGCCCATCGGCAAAGACGCATTGCGCGGACGCATACGCGCCATCATTTCGCGCCCGCGCGGCACAAGGCTTCCAGCGCATTCGCATCGCTTTGCGGTTTCGCCGCCAGCGCCGCGCTCGCCAGCAGCGTGCGCTGCAGCGGGCCTTTGCTCGGCTGGGTTTCGATGCAGCGCAATTCCGCGCCCTGGCCGTACAGCGCGATGCTGCGCACGCGCGCGGCGAGCGCCGCGTCTTTCGGGGTCAGCGTCAGCGTCCAACGCTGCGCGGTGCCGGCAGGCGCAAGACGATACGCACGCTCCAAGCCGGCGCGATCGCCGGCCAATAGCGCGCCGAAACTGCTCTGCAAACTCGCCAATTCCGGTGCGCGCGCGAGCGAAAACGTGCGCGGCGATTTGCCGTCGCGGGCGATCGTGGCCTGCCCGGCGCCGGAATTCGACGAGACGATCGTGGTCGTTTCGCGATACGGCGCGCGCACTTCGCGCACCAGCGTGCGTTCGTCGGGGCGACGATATTCGCCGGATAGCCGCAACGGCTCTTTCAGCATCGCCGAGGCGCGCAGTTCGACGAAATCGGTGCGCATCGGCGCGGGCCGCGCGAGCGCGCGCAGGATCCACTCGCTGCCGAACGGTTGCGTTGTGCTCGCCTGCACGCCCGTCGCCGGCTTGCGCGCGGTTTGCGCACGCGCCTCAGGCGCGATCGACGCCGCCGACGCCAGTAGGCTCAACGCCGCGACGAGAAACGTGATCGGCGGGGCCGGTATGCGCATCGGAATGTCCTCGGGCGGCGTCTTCCCAGACGTTGTAGAAGTTGAACCAGTTGTAAGGCGCGCTGCGCGCGGCGGCTTCGAGCCGCACCACATACTCGCGCACCAGTTCGGCCAGACGCTCGCTGCGCTGCGCGCGCGGCACATCGAGCCGATCGCAAAAATGCTCGAAACGCAGATCGTAACGGCGCCCGCCGCGATACAAACCGAACGCCAGCGTCACCGGCGCTTTCAGCGCCAAGGCGATCAACCACGGCGCGGTGGGGAACGCTGCGGGCAGGCCGAAAAACGGCGCTTCGACGGTGTGCCCGCCGGGCTGCGCGCGATCGACCAACAGCGCGACCAACGCGCCGTCCTGCACCGCTTGCTGAATCGCCAACATCAACGCCGGACCGTCTTGCCCGGCGTCGATCACGGTCGCCGCAACGTCGGGATTCAGCGCTTCCAGCAACTCCGTCACCGCCGGGTTATGGGCGCGATCCAGCACCACGCGGATGGTGTATTCCGGCCGTTTGCGCGCCAGCACCCGCAGCACTTCGAAGCTGCCCAGATGCGAGCCGAACAGCAGCATGCCTTTGCCGGTGTCGAGATGGCCGTGCAGCACGTCCAGCCCGGTGACGTTCACATCGAAGCGGCGCGCCATGCGCTCGGGGCCGTCGCCGAGCAGAAACACGCGGTCGAGAATGGTCGAGGCGAAGGTGTGGATGTGCTTCGCGCTATCCCACAGCGTGGCCGGCCGGCCAAGCGCGCGGTCCAACCACTGCCGCGACGCGCGCCGCTCGGGGCCGCGACGGATCAGGAAATACAGGGTGATCGGATACAGCAGCAAGCGCGACACCGCGCGACCGCCGTAACGGCCGATCGAGCGAATCAGCCACAGCGCGAACATCCCGCCGCCTTCCGGCCGCTGTTTCCAATCGGTGCTCATGCCGCAGCGGTCTCTTCGGTCGCCTGCACGTCGCCGCTGGCCAGCAGCGCGTCGTCGGCCTCGCGCAGCACGCGAAAACGCCAGCGCGGCGCCGCGTCGAGCGCCGACATGCGTTCGAGTTCGACCCGCGCGAACTGTTCGGGCAACAGCGGCTGCACGAATTTCACCTGCGGCAGACGTACTTGGGCCGAGCCAATCCCGCTGTCGGCCTCTACTGCCTCTGCGGCTTCGATCGCCGCGAACACGCGGTCGAGCACGACCACACCCGGCACCACCGGACGGCCCGGAAAATGCCCGGGCAGGCAAGGGTGATCGGCGGGGATCGAAAAGCGAAGCGCGTCGGGTGCGGGTGCGTGGGCCATGAGCAGGACAGGGTAACGCGCACGGGAAACTCTGAACAATTCGGAGTCTCCGCACGCGGAGGAGGACGTGGTTCGGTCGCCCTTTACGCGCGGCGTGGCGGTCAACGGAATAAGTCGCGCCAAAATCCGGGGCCCAGCGCCGCCATCCGCCGCACGAATTCGACGAAATTGCGGTACGGCCGCTGCGGGAAGACGCGCTTACGCCAGTGGTATTCGACCACCATCGCGCCGCCGACCACGCCGTAATTCAACACATTGGCGAACAGCGACCACTGCGCGCGAGTGACGGTGATGGGCGCGGCGATGCCGATGCGGGCCAGCACGCCGTCGGGAACGGCGATCAGGGCGAGGGTCAGATTGAGCAGCGCCAGCGAGCCCAGCAAGCCGGCCCAGAACCCGGTCAACGTTCGGGTGTAGCGATGATGCTGCGGGCTGAGTTGCGCCATCGTTTGCCCGTAGATGCCGGCGACGATCCGCGTCACCAGCGGCGTACGCCCGGCGCGCAGGCTGCGCCCGAACCACCACGCCACCATGCCGATGAACGCCACCGGCACCAACAACAACGGCATCAGAGCCAGATCGGTCGCCACCAGCACGGCGATGGCCGCGAGACAGGCCGCGGCCGTCAGCCAAGCCCAAAGCCGCGGCGCGCACAGGCCTTCGATCAACAGCAGGACGACCAGATCGACCAACGCGGCCGCGGCCCAGGCCGGCGAAGAGGTGGTGCCGGCCACATGCGCCAACGGCACATACGCCAGCAGCGAACACCACCGCAGCGCAGTCGCCCAACGCTGCGCGCCGGATGCCGTCACGCGGTCTTGTGCTGCTCGACGTGCGCCGACAGTGCGCGCAACGACCCGAAAATGCGGCGATTGTCTTCGTTGTCGGAGCGCAGTTGGAAGCCGTAACGCTTGCTGATCGCCAGCGATAGCTCCAAAGCGTCGATCGAATCCAGGCCCAGACCGGCGCCGAACAGCGGCGCCTCGGGGTCGATATCGGCGGGCGCGACGCCGTCCAGGTTCAAGCTCTCGACGAGCAATTCCGCCAGTGCGAGTTCGGCGGGGGCGAGTGAAGACATGCGGAGGATCCAAGAGAATCGAAACGGCGAACGACAACGCGGCCGACGAACGCGAATTCACATTCGCATCGAACGGCGGCGACCGGGCCGGCGTGGGGCACCGGAGCGGCGGGCGGCGCATCGTACGGACGACGGCGGCGCCACGACCGCGCGGTATCATGCCAGTCCGAGCGTTGAACCAGAAGAGTACGAGGTTGGTTTTGGCCGAAAAGTCGAGCATCGACGGCGGAAAAGGCGATTCGGCGAGCGCGGCGTCCAGCGCGCCGTCCGATGCGCAGGACGCGGCCATCGATTGCGATGTGTTGGTGATCGGCGGCGGCCCCGCCGGCAGCACCGCGGCGACGATGCTGGCCCGACGCGGCTGGCGCGTGCTGTGCCTGGAGAAAGCGCAACACCCGCGTTTTCACATCGGCGAGTCGCTGTTGCCGATGAATCTGCCGATCCTCGAACGCCTGGGCGTGTTGGCGGCGGTGGAGGCCATCGGCGTACGCAAGACCGGCGCGGACTTCCCTCGCCCCGGCGGCGACGGTGCGACCAATGTGTTCCGATTCGATCGGACGCTGTATCCGGGGCCGGATCACGCCTTCCAAGTGCGCCGCGACGAATTCGACGCGCTGTTGTTCGACAACGCGCGCGCGGCCGGCGCCGATGCGCGCGACGGCGTCGCGGTGACCGGCGTGGCCTTCGGCGCCGACGACCGCCCGACCGTCGCCCACGCGCGCGACGAACACGGCCGCACGTTCGAAATCCGCATGCGGTATCTGATCGACGCCAGCGGCCGCGATACGTTCTTGGGCAATCGCCTGAAAACCAAGCGGAAACTCGAACAACATCAATCCGCGGCGTTGTTCAGCCACTACCGCGGCGTGGAACGCCGTCCCGGCGCGGACAGCGGCAACATCACCATCGAACGCTTCGAACACGGCTGGGTGTGGTTGATCCCGCTGCGCGACGACGTGATGAGCATCGGCGCGGTGTGTTCGCCGGAGTACCTCAAACAGCGTCGCGACGACAGCGCCGCGTTCCTCGAACGCACCTTGGACGACATTCCGACCGTGCGCACGCGCATGCGCGGCGCCGAACGGGTCGCGCCGGTCCACGCCACCGGCAATTACTCCTACCGCAACACGCGGATGTGCGGGCCGGGTTGGGCGATGGTGGGCGATGCCTACGCCTTCATCGACCCGGTGTTTTCCTCCGGCGTGTATTTGGGCATGCACGGCGCCGAACGCGCCGCGGAGGTCGTCGATGCCGCCCTGCGCGAACCCGCGCGCGAGGCCCGGCTGCAGCGCGCCCTGCGCAAGGAACTGGACAGCGGCTTGGCCGAATTCTCCTGGTTCATCTACCGCTTCACCGGCCCGGTGATGCGGCATCTGTTCGCCCACCCGCGCAACGCGCTGCAGATCGAGCAGGCGGTGATCTCGATGCTGGCCGGCGACGTGTACGCCCACCCCGGCGTGACCCGCCGGCTGCGGCTGTTCAGGTTGATCTACGCCCTCAACGCGCTGGGCATGGCCCGCACCGCCTGGCGCGACCGTTGGCGTCGCAGACGCCAGACCGGGGCGCGTTTCAGCGGCGAAACCCTGCAGACGGAGGCCGGCGCGGCGTCCGCCTCCGCGCTCGGCGCCTCTGCCGAAACGACGCCCCTGGCCCTGGGCGGGGTAAAATCGCCGGCCGAGCCTTTGGAACACGCATGAGCGCAGCGATCCGTCCCGACATGCCCGACGCCTCCGCCTTGTCGGTGGACTACGTGAGCGGCGAGGACCCGGCCGCCCTGCTGACCGACGACACCCTGGCGCTGTTCGGCTTCGGCGAGACCGCCCCGCATTGCGACGACCCCCGTTATTTGCGCGTGCCGCTGCAGCCTTTCGGCGAATCGCGCTTCGAGCGCTGGCGGACCCAGGCCCCGGTCCGCACCGGCTTCGACGACAATCTGCGCTGGGCCAGCGATGGGCGGCTGACCTTCGGCGCGGTCGAGATCGACGAAGCGCCCGGGCCTCACCCCGATCACAGCGATATCTGCGAAGCCGCCGTGCGCGCCTACGAGGCGCTGGTGGGTTTCCAGACCGATCACCCGACCCCGTATCTGCTGCGGGTGTGGAATTACCTCGACGCCATCACCCAGGGCGACGGCGATGCGGAGCGCTATCGCGAGTTCTGCGTGGGCCGCGCGCGCGGTTTGGGCCGTTTCGACCCGAGCGGCCTGCCCGCCGCCACTGCGATCGGCCGTTGCGACGGTCGTCGCACGCTGCAGGTGTATTGGCTCAGCGGCGACCGGCGCGGCCGGCCGGTGGAAAACCCGCGCCAAGTCAGCGCCTACCGCTACCCGCGCGAATACGGCCCGCAGCCGCCGAGTTTCGCCCGCGCCATGCTGCCGCCGCCGGGCGGCCATATGCCGCTGCTGCTGTCGGGCACCGCCAGCGTGGTCGGCCACGCCTCGCAGCACATCGGCGAACTGCTGGCGCAGTTGGGCGAAACCTTCGCCAATTTCGACGCCCTGCTGACCGAAGCCCGACGCCTCGCGCCGAGCCTCCCGCCGCACTTCGGCGACGGCACGCGGCTGAAGGTCTACGTGCGCGATGCGGAAGACCTGCCGATCGTGGCCCAGGCCCTCGACGCGCGCTTCGGCGACACCGTGCCGCGGCTCTTGCTGCACGCCGCGATCTGCCGCCGCGAACTGGCGGTGGAGATCGACGGCGTTCACGGCTGAACGCCTGCGGGGCGGCGCATGACCGACTCGCTCACGAACTCGCGAGACACCGACGAGCCTTACCGGCCGCCGCAAAGCGCGATCGGCGAAATGAGCGAAGTCGGCCCGTCGGTCCCGCGCCTCGCCCGGTGGCAATGGTGTTTGTGGGGCTTGCTGGCGGCCATCGCACTGGTCCGTCTCGGCGACACGACGAAATCCATGGTGTTCGACCGCCAAGCGCTCACCCTCGAATTCGCGATCCGACAGCTTCTGCCTGCGCTACTGGCGACGGCAGGGGCTCTCTTGGTTCTGGTTCGCCCCGCCGCGACGTTTCTTCTGGGCGTGATCTTTTATCTGATCCAATCCATCACCTACATGGGCCCGGAAGGCCTCTGGTTGACCCGATCCTATTCGCGGGTCGGTTTCGACATCGTTCTGAGCGAGACGCGCGCGTTGCGCGTCAATGCGGTGCCCCTTTTTCTGCTGTGCTGCCACGCTGCCGCCTTCGTCAAAGCGCGCGGCATCAAACGAACATAACCGCGCCTCGTCGCGACTCCCGCAACGCGCCGGGTGTCGAAGGTCACGCTTGAACGCGCCGCGACGAACCGCATCTAGCGTCCCGTCGGCGCGCGTTTCCGCGCCATTCGCGAGGGCAGGGCCATGGGCTTGATCAGTTTGTTGTGGGGCATCGTGGCGATGGTGCTGATGTTCATCGGCCTGATTCCGCTGCTGGGCTGGGCCAACTGGATCATCATCCCCTTCGCGGGCGTCGGCGCCATCGTCGCCGCGCTGGGCGTGCTGTTCACCGCCTCAGGCAAACGCGGCCGCGCCGCCACCGGCTTCGCGCTCAACGCCATCGTCATCGTGGTCGCGGTGATGCGGCTGAGCATGGGCGGCGGCGTGATTTGATGCGCCAGGACGGCGGGCGCGACGCCCGTTCGTCGGCCTCGATGGCGCAAACGGCATGTCGGCGGTGTCCGCTACCCGCGGTCGTCCGCGTTCCCTAGACCGGGGCGACCGCGGTACGCATCGACGGCGCCCTCGTTCGAGCGGTAGGCTCGTCGAAACGGCGATCAGGAGTCCGTGATGAAAGCGCCCTCGCCCCCACCGAAAGCGGCTCGGCGCGCCGCGCGCGCCTCCGGCGAAAGCCGAATTTCGCCCCAGGCCGAGAGCGGCACGACCGCATCGCCCGGCGTCGGCAACCGCCGGCTGCAACAGATGCTGCAACAAACGCCGGGCATGCATCGCGGCCTGCCGGCCGCACAGCACGGCGGCGTCTCGGACCCCGCCTTCGCGCGCGTCGGCTCGTCGCCCCGGACCGCACTCGGCGCGCCCGGCGATCGATTCGAACGCGATGCCGAACGCGTCGCCGAGAACGCATCGCAGCCCCACGACCGCGCACACGCGGAAAACGCCGCGATCGCGCCCAATCGCGCGCCGACCACGGCCCTCACACCCAGCACCGTCGGCGACCCGCTCGCGCAGCGCGCCGCATCGGGCACGAGCGGCGGCGGCCGGCCGCTGGATCCAGCGACCCGCGGCAGTTTCGAATCCCGCCTCGGCCATCCGCTGGACGATGTGCGTGTGCATGTCGATGCGCGCGCCGCGCAGGCGGCGCAAGCATTGAACGCGAATGCCTATGCCTGGGGTAGCCACATCGTGTTCGATCGCGACCGCTATCGGCCGGACACGCGCGACGGCCAGCGTCTGCTGGCGCATGAATTGACGCACGTCGTGCAACAACGCGACGCCGGCGCGCCGGCAGTGCAGCGCGATCTGAAGGCATACAACAAAGAGAGAAGCGAGTCCTTGGGCGGGTTCGGCATGATGGGCGGCGGTTACAGCGCGTCGTACATGACCTACACCGCCGAAGCGCCCGGGCTGCGCGCCGCGCTGAAAGACTTGATCGATGCGGGCAAAGTCAAAGAAGTGACCTCTTCCGACGGCAACGTGAGCTGGTTCGCCGCCGAGCATCACAAGAACGCGCAATTGAGCGAGATCGAACTCGCGCTGCAAACGGCGGGCTATGCGAAAGCGACCAAACTCGCGAAAGCGATCTACGACATCCACGGCGAATTCTCGTACTCGCAAGAATCGATCACCACCGTCGCGCCGTTTTACTCGAACACGTCTTCGCTCGGCGAGAAAGTGCGCTCGGTGCGCAACCGCTCGATGACCGAATGGGAAATCCGTCAAGCCAAACGCGTGTTCGGCGGCGCGCTGGACTACGCCGCGGTCACCATCGCCGACGGCTCGGTATCGGCCAAGGTCGCCTCGGTAGGCGGTTACGCTCGCACTATCGGCAATGTCATCAACTTCCCGACCGGCACTTCGCGCAGCATGTCGTTCATGATCCACGAGCTGACGCACGTCTGGCAGTATCAGAAAACCGGCATCAGCTACATCCCGAAAGCGCTCTGGGCGCAGATGACCGAGGGCTACAGCTATTCCGACGACGGTAAGAGCCCCGAGGATTCGCTGAAAGAGGCCCGCGCCGCCGGCAAAACGCTGTACAGCTATAACCTCGAACAGCAGGGCGACATCCTCAGCGACTATTACCGACGGCTGCAGAAAGGCGAAGACACCTCGGCCTGGGATCCGTTCGTCGGGGATGTGAAGTAACCGCTGTCGAAAGCGAATCACTCGCACCGCTCGAACTCGATTGTGGGAGCGCCGGCAGGCGCGATAAAGCGCCGAGACACGGCACGAAAGCGGCCGCCCTCAAACAGCGCCTCGCTTCGTTAGGCGACCGCTCCATCGATCGGCCGTTCCGAGCTTGCCACAAATCTCCGCGCCGCGAGCAAATCCTGGGTATGCGCATGCTGCGGTCGCGCCAGCACATCGGCGGTCGCGCCGAGTTCGACGATCTTGCCCGCGTCCAGCACCGCGATGCGCTCGGCGACGGCCGCGGCCGCGGCGATGTCGTGAGTGACGAACAGCAGCGCGAGGCCGCGTTCGCGTTTCAACTGCGCCAACAACCGCAGAATCCCGGCGCGATGGTGCGCATCCAGCGCCGACACCGCTTCGTCGCACACCAATAACACCGGGTCGCAGGCCAGCGCGCGCGCGATCGCAATGCGTTGGCGCTGGCCGCCGGACGCTTGATGCGGATAGCGCGCGGCGAGCGCGGGATCGAGCCCGACCGCCGCCAGCAAATCCGCCGCTTTCGCCACGCGCGATGCGATATCGCCGATGCCGTGAATGCGCAGCGGTTCGGCGATGAGATCGGCGATGCGCATGTGCGGATCGAGCGAGGCGTACGGATCTTGGAACACCACGCCGATACGCTTTCGCATCGCGCGCAACGCGACGCCCGAGAGCGCGGTGAGTTCCACGTCGTCTAACCACACGCGCCCCTGGCCGCCGCGCGCCAAGCGCAGCAACACGCGACCGAGCGTGCTTTTGCCGCTGCCGCTTTCGCCGAGCAACGCCAAACCTTCGCCGCGATGCAGCGTCAGCGACACATCATCCAGCGCGAGCCGCGATGCGCGTGGGTAACGCAGGGTCAAGGCTTCGGCGCGCAACAGCGGCCCCTCACCCGCCCTGTCGGGCACACTCTCCCCGCGCTGCGGGGAGAGGGAAGAGCGAGCGCAGCGAGTGAGGGTGAGGGGCAACGCATCCGCGTCCAACAATTCGCGGGTGTAAGCCGCTTTCGGCGCAGCGAACACATCGCGCGCGGCGCCGCGTTCGATCAGCGCGCCTCGGCGCAGCACCAATACGTCGTCGGCGTAGGCGCCCACCAGCGGCAAATCATGGCTGATCAGCATCAAACCGAGCCCATCTTCGCGCCGCAGCGCATCGAGCAGATCGAGCACATCGCGCGCGATTCGCGCATCCAGCGCCGATGTCGGTTCGTCGGCGATCAAATAGCGCGGCTTGCACGCCAACGCCAACGCGATCGCGATGCGCTGACGCTGGCCGCCAGAGAATTCGTGCGGATAGCGCGTTAGCGCCGCGTCGGGATCGGGCAGGCGCACGCGTTCGAGCAAGGCCCGCGCTTGCGCATCGGTTTGACTGTGCAAACGCAGCGTTTCGCGCAGTTGCGCACCGACGCGGCGCATCGGATGCAAGGACGCCAGCGGGTCCTGCGGCACCCAGGCCAGTGTGCGCCCGCGCAGCGCGACATGCGCCTTGGATGCATGCGCGGCGAGCGCGATGTCACCGACAGCGTTGGACGCATCGTCGCCATCGAGCGCAAGCGTGCCGCTGGCGCGCAGATTCGCGGGCAGCAATCCCAGCATCGACAAGGCCGTGAGACTTTTACCGCTGCCGCTTTCGCCGACCACGCCGAGGCAGCGTCCGGGATGCAGTTCGAGATCGAGCGGACCCAGCAGCGTGCGCGCGTCGGCATGCACCTCGAGCCGGCGCAATACGACGCTCATGCGAGCGACGATCCTGTCTTCGCGGCATCGCTCGCATCGTCGCTCGCGTCGCCGTTGGCATCGTCGTTGGCCGACGCATCGCCGGATACGTTGTGCGCCGCTCCGCGCACATCCAACCAATCGCGGAGCGCATCGCCTAAGAATTGGAATGCCGCCAAGGTGGCGACCAAAAAACCCGCCGGGAACAACAGCACCCACGGCGCGCTATCGAGTTCCTGCACGCCTTCGGCGAGCAGACTGCCCCAACTGGCGGACGGCTCATCCACGCTCAAGCCGAGGAAGCCAAGAAAACTTTCGACCAGGATCGCCTGCGGCAAGATCAAGCCCAGATACACCATCGCCAACGGCATCAGATTCGGCAATGCGTGCCAACGCAGCCGTTGATCGAAGCGCGCGCCCATCGCCACCGCCGCCAGCATGAACGGCGTCTCGCGCAGACGCGCGGCTTCGGCACGCATCACCCGCGCCAGATCGATCCACACGTAACCGCCCACCGCGAACAACAATAGCGCCAGCGAGCGCTCGAACAACGTGAGCAGCAGAATCACCACCAACAAAAACGGCAGCGCGCTGAACAGATCGAACACGCGCAACATCGCGCGCTCCGCCCAACCCCCGGCCAAGCCCGCGCCCGCACCCAACGTCAAACCGATACCGAGCGCGACCAAACTCGCCAGCAAACCGATGGTGAGCGACAAACGTCCGCCGGCCAACGTGCGCGCGAACACATCGCGGCCGATGGCGTCGGTACCGAACCAATGCCCGCCCACGCCCGGCGCCACCGACATCGCACCCCAATCGGGACGATGCGGATCGAAGGCGGTCAACCACGGACCCAGCCAACACAGCAGCGCCAACGCCGCGAGAAACAACAGGCAGGCGCGGGCGAGCGGAGGCAGCGGGCGGCGAAGCGGCGACATCGGGCGATTGTAGAGCCTGCACCGCACCGCGATGCGGGGGCCGGCTCGCCGTGCATAGCGGTAAGGCTCTACTGAGCATGCGATCGCCATCATGTACCGCCATCCGATCCCTCGTAGGAGGGCCTTTAGGCCCGATTCGACATCGAACACGCTCGACACCTCAATGATCGGGAAAGGTCGGGCCTAAAGGCCCTCCTACGTCCGGTTCGATCTCGCTGCCTTGCCGTCGATCAAACCCGGCCCGCGACGGCGGCGTATCATTCGCGGATGCCGACCTTTCCCCGCACCCGCCTCCGTCGCATGCGCCGCAGCGAATTCTCGCGACGGCTGATGCGCGAACACGTTCTGACCGCGAACGATCTGATCTATCCGGTCTTCGTCCACGAAGTGCCCGGCCGCGCGCCGGTGGGTTCGATGCCCGGCATCGAACGCCTGTCGATCGACGAACTGCTGAAGGTGGCCGAAGAGGCCAGCGAACTGCATGTGCCGGCGCTCGCCTTGTTCGCGGTGACCGCACCCGACGCGAAATCGCTCGACGGCGTCGCCGCGTGGGACGATGAGGGCCTGATGCAGCGCGCGGTGCGCGCGCTCAAGCAGCGCTTCCCGGAATTGGGCGTGATCACCGACGTGGCGCTGGACCCGTACACCTCGCACGGCCAGGACGGTCTGATCGACGACAGCGGCTATGTGGTCAACGACGAAACCGTCGAAGCGCTGGTGAAACAGGCGCTGTCGCATGCGCGCGCCGGCGCCGATGTGGTCGCGCCGAGCGACATGATGGACGGGCGCATCGGCGCCATCCGCGACGCGCTGGAAGCCGGCGGCCATATTCACACCCGCATCCTCAGCTACGCCGCGAAATACGCCAGCGCCTATTACGGCCCGTTCCGCGACGCCGTGGGTTCGGCCGGTGCGCTGGGCAAGGGCAACAAGTATTCGTATCAGATGGACCCGGCGAATTCCGACGAAGCCCTGCGCGAAGTCGCGCTGGATCTGGAGGAAGGCGCGGACATGGTGATGGTGAAGCCGGGCCTGCCGTACCTCGACATCGTGCGCCGCGTCAAAGACGCATTCGGCGCGCCGACCTTCGTGTATCAAGTCAGCGGCGAATACGCGATGCTCAAAGCCGCCGCGCGCAACGGCTGGCTCGACGAACGCGCCTGCGCGCTGGAAGCGTTGGTGGCGTTCAAACGCGCAGGCGCCGACGGCGTGCTGACGTATTTCGCATTGGACGCGGCGCGTTGGTTACGCGAAGCGCATTGAACGCAGGACCGTCACGCATGACGCGCGTTCGTTCTGCTCGATGGGCCGTCCTCGCCGCAGGGTCGCTGCTGTGCGCGACGACGCCGCTCGCCTGGAGCGCCGAATCGACGCTCTCGCCCGATGAGAATGCGAACGCGTGTACGGCCGCCGCGCCGGAACGCACGCTCCGTGCCGGTGCGTACCGCATGCAGAGCTTCGTTCGAGCCCGCGACAATCGCGCGCGCGAATCCGCGACGCTGCCCTCGGGCGTGCGAATCGCGATCGAATACGACGGTTGCGTCGATGCGGTCCAGCGCACCTTCAAACTCGAACGCCCGGGTGCGCAAAGCGATCCCGGCGACACCGCCGCGTGGGCCGTTTTCGCGCGCGACACGCTGACCTCGCTCGACACCGCGCCCGAGCGCCGCTGGTTCGAGCCGGCATTGCTCAGTTTTCTGGACAAGGTCTCGCGTCGGCCGCGCTTCGACGGCCGTTATGAAATTTGCATGGACGCGTCGGCGCCCGGTCCGGACGGTTGCGCGTTCGAGACCGGCGGCGGCTATTTCTTCGAGTTGAACGTGCGCGAAGGCACACCGACGGTCGTCGTCGGACAGTACGATCTTCTCTGATCCGCGCTCAGGAGCCGCCATGAAACGCTACGCCGTCTTCGGACAACCCGTCCTGCATTCGCTCTCGCCGCGCATCCACAAAGCGTTCGCGCAGCAGCTCGGCATCGACTTGGACTACACCGCGATCGAATGCGCGCCCGGCGATTTCGACGGCACGCTCTCGTCGTTCGCGCGCGGCGGCGGCGACGGCGCCAACGTCACCTTGCCGCACAAGCAGCGCGCGGCGGAGTTGTGCAATCTGCTCAGCAATCGCGCGAAAAAAGCGGGCGCGGTGAACACGCTCATCAAACACGAGGGCGGCTGGCTGGGCGACAACACCGACGGCATCGGCTTGATCCGCGATCTCACCGGCCGCCACGGCTTGGATCTGCGCGAACGCCGTACGCTGATGCTCGGCGCGGGCGGCGCGGCGCGCGGTGTCGCGCCGGCCTTGCTGGAAGCGAGCATCGGCGAACTGTTCATCGTCAACCGCGATGCGCAGAAAGCCGACGCGCTCTCGGATCTGCTCGGCGACCCCGGTCGCGTGCATACGCGCTACATGCAGGATTTGGGCGAATTGGGCGAGTTCGATTTGATCGTCAACGCCACTTCGGCCGCGCGTCACGGCGCATTGCCGACGCTGCCGATGACGCTGTTCGGCCCGCGCAGCGCCGCGATCGATTTGAGTTACGGCGAAGCGGCGGTGCCGTTCCTGGCCTGGGCGCGTGCGCTGGGCGTGCGCGATTTCGTGGATGGCCTGGGCATGTTGGTGGAACAAGCCGCAGAAAGTTTCTTCCTCTGGCACGGGCAACGCCCCGACACCGACGCGGTGTACGCCGCGTTGAACGAGCGAAATGCGGTGTTGATGACGGCGGATTGAGCGAACGGAAGCGGGTTCGAGCGCGCGTCGCGCTCAGACCCCGAACCCCGGATGCCGCTCTTCGCGCGGCAGCGCTTGCGCCCACGCGCCGTCGGCGTAGGCGTCGCGCAGCAACCGGCCATCGCGGGTGTAGTGCAGTTCGGTACCCGGCGGAATCGACAACTCAGGCAAAAACGCGCGTAGCCGCCGCAAAGCGGCATCGCGATCGTCGACATCGATATCGATGCCGCAAAATTCGACGACACGACGGCCTTCGGCATCGGCATCGCTCAGCGAAGAGCCACCGCCGCTCACTCCGCCCAGGCCGGTCTCTTCCAGCATCGCCTGCAGCGGGTCTTCGAAGCGCTCGCCGCGTTCGATCGGCTGGATGTTTCCCGGAACCTTGAGATAGATGAAGCGTTCGGGATCGAATGCGCCGTCGTTGTCGCCGCCATCGCTCGCTTGCGGCGCGGGCGAGGACAACAAACGCTTCAAGCGGTCGAAGAGACCCATGCGAAGGCTCCGGTCGAAAGTGGCGACAGCATGCCGCGTAGGCGAGGGCAACGGAAGCGGAGTGCTTATTTGCCCTGCGGCGGCGCGGCCAATTCCTTCTTATCGAGCGCGCCGTCGCGGTTGCGATCCTGCCGCTTGAAGGTTTCGGCCACGCGCGCCCGATGCGCTTCGCGGGTGAGCGCCGCGCCGGTGCCGCCGGGTTGTTCCTCGGGCGCGAGCGTGCCGTCGCGGTTCGCGTCCATACGGTCGAAGGCGTAGCTCAGCCAATCCTGATATTCGAGCAGCGACACTTTGCCGTCGTTGTTGGCGTCCATGCGAGTCAGATATTCGCCGGTCGCGTTCACCGGCGCGCGCGGCGTTGCGGACGGGGGCGGTGCAGTGGGCGGTGCGATGGGCGTGGTCGTGGGCGTGGTCGTGGCGACATCGGTAAGCGTGGGCGTCGGCGCGCTCAACGGCGTATCGCGCCAGCGCCGCGCCAGCGCATCGGCCGGCACGGCGAGCGAGAGAACGGCGACGGAGACACTGGTCGCGATGGCAACGGCGGCGCGCATGCGCGAAGCGTGCGCGGTCGCGGTCGCCGCCGCAAGCCCCGGGCGGCATCGGCGATCGTTCGGGCACGATGCGCACCGACGCCCGCGACTGTGGAATCATGCCGCCATGACCATCTACGCGCTGAAACCGAAATTCCAGGCTTTGCTGCGGCCCGTGGCCCGCGGCTTGTATCGCCTGGGCGTCACCGCCAATCAAGTGACCTTGGCCGCGTGTGCGGTGTCGGTGGCGCTGGGCATCGTTCTGTTTTTCGCCGCGGCGCGGATTTCCGGCGCGGGGCTGTGGTTCCTGCTGATTCCGCTGTGGATGTTCCTGCGCATGGCGTTCAACGCCATCGACGGCATGTTGGCGCGCGAATTCGGGCAGCAATCCAAACTCGGCGCGTATTTGAACGAATTGACCGATGTGATCGCCGACGCGGCGCTGATTCTGCCGTTCGCGGCGGTCGCGCCGTTCGACGGGGTGGCGGCGGTGTGGGTGGCGACATTCGCGCTATTGGCGGCGCTGAGCGAATTCGCCGGTGCGCTCGGCCCCACCGTCGGCGGCATGCGCCGCTACGACGGCCCGATGGGCAAAAGCGACCGCGCGTTCGTATTGGGCGCGTTGGCGCTGTGGGTCGCGTTCGCCGAACGCCTGCCGACCTGGGCGATGTGGCTGTTTCCCGCGCTGTGCGCGCTCACCGCCTGGACCGTCGTGCGCCGCGTGCGCAACGGGCTGCGCGACGCCGCCGCGCGGTGATGCGCGCGGCAGTGACCGACGCTTGAGCCCGCGGTCGCGAACTTCGATACTTCGTCGATTCCTCATTCCAACGCGTCCTCCGCCCGCGCGCCGCTGCGTCTTTCCGCGTGCGGCCGCCCCTTCCCGCGTCCGAAGATCATTCTCTCCATGTCCGAATCACGACCCTGCCAGGAAGGCGAGTTCTCCAGCCACGATGGCGTCGCGCTGTTCTATCGCCATTGGCCCGCCGCGCGTGCGGCGAACGCGCCCGCGCGCGCTGTCGTGTTGGTGCATCGCGGCCACGAGCACTCCGGGCGCATGGCGCATCTGGCCGACGAACTGAATCTGCCCGACTTCGATGTCTTCGCCTACGACATGCGCGGCCACGGCCGTTCGCCCGGCGCGCGCGGCGACAGCCCGAGCTTCGGTCATTCGGTGCGCGATTTGGATGCGTTCGTCGCGCATATCGCCGATGCGCATGGCATCGTGCGCGGCGATGTGGTGCTGATCGCGCAGAGCGTCGGCGCGGTGCTCGCCAGCACCTGGGCGCACGATTACGCGCCGAAGATTCGCGGCTTGGTGCTGGCCTCGCCCGCGTTCAAAGTGAAACTCTACGTGCCGTTCGCGCGGCCGGGTTTGGCGTTGCTGCACAAGCTACGCGGCAATTTTTTCGTCAACAGTTATGTCAAGGCGAAATTTCTCACCCACGACCCGGAACGCATCGCCAGCTACGAGACCGACCCGCTGATTACGCGGCCGATTTCGGTGCGGATTCTGCTGGGTTTGTACGCGGCGGCGGATCGCGTGGTGGCCGACGCTGCGGCGATCGCGATGCCGGTGCAGTTGTTGATCTCCGGCAGCGATTGGGTAGTGCATCACGGCCCGCAACATCGGTTTTTCGATGGTTTATCGCATCCGCGCAAAGAAAAGCACCTGCTGCCGGGGTTCTTCCACGACACGCTGGGCGAACGCGATCGCGCGCAGGCGGTCGAGAAGATCCGCGCCTTCGTGCGCGGCCTGTTCGACGACCCGCCCGCGCCGTTGTCGCTGCGCGACGCGCATCGCCGCGGCCCCACCTTCGACGAAGCGCAGGCGTTGGCGAAGCCGTTGCCGTGGTACACGCCGCGCGGCGCGTATTGGGCGTTCACGCGCGCCTCGCTGAAATTCGGCGGCCTGCTCTCGCGCGGCATCGCGCTGGGTCACGCCACCGGTTTCGATTCCGGCAGCACGCTCGATTATGTTTACAAAAACCAAGCGCAGGGCGCGCCGCTGATCGGCACCGCGATCGACCGCACGTATCTGGATTCGATCGGCTGGCGCGGCATTCGGGTGCGCAAAACGCATGTCGAAGCGCTGCTACGCGCGGCGTTCGCGCGGGTGCGCGCGCAAGGCCTGCACCTGCGGGTGATGGATGTCGCCGCGGGTCACGGCCGTTACGTGCTGGATGCGATCGCGGGCGGCGATGCGACGCCCGGCGCTCAACTCGGTACGAAACCGGAATCGATCCTGCTGCGCGATTACAGCGAGATCAACGTCCGCGACGGTCGCGCGCTGATCGCCGAACGCGGCTTGGGCGAGATCGCGCGCTTCGAGCGCGGCGATGCCTTCGATCGCGACGATTTGGCGTCGGTGACGCCCGCGCCGACGGTGGCGGTGGTGTCCGGTTTGTACGAATTGTTTCCGGACAACGATGCGGTGGCGCGTTCGTTGGCCGGCATCGCCGCAGCGGTGCCGCCGGGTGGGTGTTTGGTCTACACCGGCCAGCCGTGGCATCCGCAGTTGGAATTGATCGCACGTGCGCTCACCAGTCATCGTCAAGGACAGGCTTGGGTGATGCGTCGACGCACGCAAGCGGAGATGGATCAGTTGGTCGAAGCGGCGGGGTTCCGCAAAGTCGAACAGCGCATCGACGAGTGGGGGATTTTTACGGTGTCGTTGGCGGTGCGTGAGGGATGAGCGAGGAAACGCCGATATCGCGCATGCCGTCGCGCCCCCACCCTAGCCCTCCCCCGCAGGCGGGGGAGGGGATGACAGCGCCGATCGCGAGGCCATGGAAACTCGCTGCGCTGTGGTTGGCGTGCTTGGCGCCGTTTTTCTATCTCAGCTACGGGTTCGCGAATCATTTGGCCGCGCAGCACGGCGACGTGTCGTCGGTGGTGTTCGATTGGGAGCGCGGCATTCCGTTCGTGGCTTGGACGATTTTTCCGTACTGGTCGGTGAATCTGTTCTACGGCTTGTCGCTGTTTCTATGCCGCACGCGCACCGAACTGCATGCGCACGGCAAACGGTTGCTGACCGCGCAGCTTGTCGCGGTGACGTGTTTCGTGCTGTTTCCGCTGGCGTACAGTTTCGGGCAACCGGCGGCCGACGGCGCGGCGGGTTGGTTGTTCGCCGCGTTGCGCGGTTTCGACAAACCGTTCAATCAAGCGCCGTCGCTGCATATCGCACTGCTCGCGATTCTGTGGGATGGGTATCGCCGTTGGTTGCCGCAAGGGTGGCATTGGTTACTGCACGGCTGGTCGCTGCTGATCGGCGTGTCGGTGTTGACGACGTATCAACATCATTTCATCGATATTCCGACCGGCGCATTGCTCGGTTTGTTCTGCTTGTGGTTGTGGCCATTGGAAGGCGGCGGCCCGTGGCATACGGCGCGGTGGACGCGCGATCCCCGACGCTGGCGGCTTGCGGCGTTCTATGCGATCGGCGCGGCCATGTGTTTTGCGTTGGCGGCGTTCGGTGCGACGCGGGTGAGCGGCGTCGCGCTGTGGCTGTGTTGGCCGGGCGCTGCGCTCGCGTTCGTCGCGATGCATTACGCGTGTTTCGGCGCGGAAGGATTCCAAAAGAGCGGCGATGGCCGCATCTCGATCGCCGCGCGCGGTTTGCTGGCCCCGTATCGCTGGGGCGCGTGGTTGAATTCGCGGGCGTGGACACGCGGACAAGCACCTGCGGTGCGCGCGCAAGACCGCGTGTGGTTGGGCCGCATGCCGACCGCCACGCAGGCGCGCGCATTGGGCGCGACGCGCATCGTCGATGTCTGCGCCGAATTGCCTGCGCCGGCCGGCATTCCCACCCGCAGCGTGCCGATGCTCGATCTGATTCCGCCGAGTGCGGATGTCTTGGGCGAGGCCGCGGACGCGATCCAAGCGCAACTCGACGCGACGCAAGGCACCGACGATGCGGTGCTGGTGTGCTGCGCGTTGGGGTATTCGCGCAGCGCCGCGGCGGTCGCCGCGTGGATGCTGCGCTACGGCCATGCGACCGACGCCGATGATGCGATCGCGCGTCTGCGCCGTGCGCGACCTCGACTCGTCCTGCATGACGCGCACCGTGTCGTGCTGCTTTCGATGACGACGGAATCGACGCCATGACCGCTTCCGACGCGACGCCCGCCGCCGAGACGCTGTCCGCCGACGCGCGCGCCCTGTGCGCCACGCAAGCGCGTTGGTTGGATGCGTGCGCGATCTTCGGCGGCATCGGTCTGTTCGCTGCGGGTCTGGCCGCCTTGTGCCTCGCCACCGGCGCGGGCAACGATGCGGTGCGCGCGCTCGCGTTCGGCGCGGTGGCATTGCTGCCGTTCGAGCGCTTCCTGGCGTTGCGGTTACGTTTCGATCGCGGCCTGTTCGCCGATCTGGCCGAAGGGCGCATCGCCGACTTACCCGCGCTCGACGGTGCGCTGGCCGGATTGGGTCTGCGTCGGCCCGTCGTCGGCGTCACCCGCACCCTCGCCGACCGCGTGCGCGGGACGCGCCGGCTGTGGCGTACGCATGCAGCGGTCGCGATGGCGCAGCTCTTGTTATCCTTGACCGCGGCGGCGCTGCGTTTCTGATCGAGGCGCCGCTGTCTTCGGGGACGACTTCGTTCACTCGCATCGCACGTACACGCCGCACGCATCGGATCGCCATGCTCGAATCGCTGGTCGCCTCGCTCATCATCGCCTTCGTCAAACTGCTGACCGGCGCGCAGGCGTTCGCGCGCGGGTTCCGGCCGCACGCCGCGCAACGCATCTATTTCGCCAACCACGCCAGCCACGGCGATTTCGTGCTGCTCTGGGCCACACTGCCGCCGTACTTGCGACGCAAAGCGCGGCCGGTGGCCGGCGCCGATTATTGGAACAAAAGCGCGCTGCGCCGCTACATCGCCGGCCGCGTGTTTCGTGCGGTGTTGATCGATCGCGAACGCAAAGAGAACAGCCCCGATCCGATCGAACAGATGGTCGAAGCGCTGTCGTCCGGCTGTTCGCTGATCCTGTTTCCCGAAGGCACGCGCAACACCACCGATCAAATCCTCTTGCCGTTCAAAAGCGGCCTGTTCCATCTGGCCGCGCGCTATCCGCGCGCCGAACTGGTGCCAGTGTGGATCAATAATCTCGGCCGGGTGATGCCCAAGGGCGAGCCACTGCCGATTCCGCTGCTGTGCACCGTGACCTTCGGCGCGACGTTGCCGCGTATCGACGGCGAAGATAAAGCGGCGTTTCTGCAGCGCGCGCGCGATGCGTTGTTGGCGTTGCGACCGGAATCGCCCGACGACGACACGCCGAGCGATGCCGCAATGCCACCCGCCGTATCGAAGGACACCGCCTGATGCAAAATCCTTTTCCCTCGATGTACGCCCTGCCGATTTTTCTCGGCGCCGCGGGCGTTCTGTCGGTCGCCACCATCGTCGGCTGGGTGCTGAAGCAGCGCTACGCGCCGGACGAGGCGCATTCCACCATCGATAACCTCAACAGCCGCATTCGCGCATGGTGGTGGATGGTCGGCGTGCTGGCGGTCGCGTTCTGGCTGGGCAAGAGCGGCGTGATCGTGTTGTTCGGCTTGTTATCGTTTTTCGCGCTGCGCGAATTCATCACCCTGTGCTACACGCGGCGCGGCGACCACACCGTCTTGCTGCTGAGTTTCTTCATCGCGTTACCGATGCAGTACGTGCTGATCTGGATCGATTGGTACGGGCTGTATTCGATCTTCATCCCGGTGTACGCGTTCTTGATCCTGCCGATCTTCGCCGCGCTGGGCGCCGATACCACGCGCTTCTTGGAGCGCGCCTCGAAAGTGCAGTGGGGGCTGATGATCTGCGTGTTCTGTCTCTCGCACGTGCCGGCGTTGATGACCTTGAACATCACCGCCAGCGACGGCAGGGGTTACGAAGGCCGCAATCTGCTGTTGATCGCCTTCCTGGTGCTGGTGGTGCAAGGCAGCGACGTGCTGCAGTACATCTGGGGCAAGCTGTTGGGCAAACACAAAGTCGCGCCCGCGCTGTCGCCGTCGAAGACGTGGGAAGGTTTGATCGGCGGCGTCGCCAGCGCCACCGCCCTCGGCGCCCTCGTCCACGGCATCACCCCGTTCACCGCCGGCGAAGCCGCGATGGTCGCCCTGGTGATCTGCTTGATGGGCTTCTTCGGCGGCCTGGTGATGTCCGCGATCAAACGCGACCGCGGCGTGAAAGACTGGGGCAGCATGATCGAAGGCCACGGCGGCATGCTCGACCGCCTCGACTCCGTCGTCTTCGCCGCCCCGATCTTCTTCCACCTCGTGCGATACGGGTGGGTGTAGGGTGGAGTAAGCGCAGCGCAACTCCACCACCAACGAAGCCGGATTCGCAAAATCGGGCGGATGACCCGATTCGAGGACTTGGGTTCATGGAACGCATGGAATTGGTGGAGTTGCGCTGCGCTTACTCCACCCTACTTGCCGCCCACCCTGCGGCTGGTGCGCGTGGCGAGTGGGGGGGGTAGGGGGCGGGGGGAGTGGCGCAGGATTTGAGATCAGCCCATCCTAGATTGCCGTCGCGAATACGGCGACAGATTGAGTACACTGCGAGGCATGCTCGGCTCTTATCACATCCCTCCGATTCCCGAAGCGCTTCATGATTTGTATGAAGTTCATAACTTTAGGCATGCGGCCGAGGTTCTGCAGACGACGTGCTCTGGCGAATATGCCGAACTTTGCCGCGCTCTCACGCGCTTTCGGATCACGAAAGACGATATTTTGGCCCCTGGCGGCAATGAGTCCCGAATTCCGAAGAATGTCGCCTCTCTGCTTCGTCCTGATGGATGGTACGAAACGAGAATCCGTGGTGATCTTGTAGTGAAAATCGACACTCACGGGGAAGAAGGCGTCGCTCGAACCGAACACTGCATCGAAGACTTTCTCGATGGACATAAAATCGATTTCGTCAAAAATCGAGTCGCGTTCGATTTGGAATGGAACAGCAAAGATCAAACTTTCGATCGCGATCTCTACGCGTTTCGCGCTTTCCATGAAGCGGGCATCATCAGCGCCGCAGTTCTCTTGACGCGAAGCGCCTCTTTGAACCAGGTATTCAAGCAGCTCGGCATCATGTCCAAGTATGGCGCCAGCACCACATGGATGGGAAAACTGCTTTATAGACTCAGAGCCGGAAGACACGGCGGCTGCCCTGTTTTAGTCCTCGGAATCACTCCTAAACTCATCGAAGATTGGCAAGAATGAAAAGCGCATCCGACGATTTGCTCAAACGTATCGGGAAGCGCCGCTTCGCGACTGTACTTGCCGATCCTCCATGGCAATTCCAGAACAGAACCGGAAAGGTCGCACCGGAACACAAACGTTTGAATCGCTACGGCACGATGTCTCTGAAGGATATTTGCGACTTGCCTGTAGCGGGGATTTGCGAGCCGACAGCGCATCTTTATCTCTGGGTGCCAAATGCCTTATTGCCCGAAGGGCTCGAAGTGATGTCATCTTGGGGATTTCAGTACAAATCAAATTTGATTTGGCACAAGGTTCGAAAAGATGGCGGGCCCGACGGCAGAGGCGTCGGTTTCTATTTTCGAAACACGACAGAAATCATTTTGTTCGGAGTGCGCGGTAAGAATGCGAGAACACTTGCGCCCGGTCGACGGCAGGTCAATATCATTAAAACGATGAAGCGCGAACATTCTCGAAAACCGGACGAACAGTACGATCTGATCGAATCCTGCAGCCCGGGTCCATTTCTCGAGTTGTTCGCACGCGGTCCGCGCAAAGGCTGGGCCACGTGGGGTAATCAAGCCGACGAATACAAACCCACTTGGACGACCTACGCGAATCACTCGCAATCGCAACGTTCGGAAGCGTGTCGCGGTTAGCACGGAGAGTGGGCCCCAGGCCTAAGGTCTCCCCACTTTTTCTGATTGCCGTTCAATGAGATAGGGTCTAGGCTTCGTAAAAACGGTGCATGCATGACGCGGTTTTTTCCTCGGGGTGTCGAAGCCTGAGGACCGCGCCATGCACGC